>Ga0206678_10000001_pt1 | contig 397096 bp, 390 predicted proteins | sample M180m12015metaG_FD_155453 | JGI IMG/M metagenome (GOLD analysis project Ga0206678, IMG submission 155453) | Ammonia-oxidizing marine archaeal communities from Monterey Bay, California, United States - M1 80m 12015 | ecosystem: Environmental > Aquatic > Marine > Intertidal zone | place: USA... | reverse complement strand
CCACGGTGGCATTACCGTCACGGTAAAAACCAATAACGAAGTGAGTCAGGCTAATGCCTTGGCACAAAACGGTGAAACTCTGCCGGTAGCCAATGCAGATGTTGCCATTGATGAAGCCACCAATAATATGTTTTTGTTTACTCCAGGTATAGAGCTACAAGACATCGTGGATGCCGTTAACGCCGTGGGCGCTACGCCCAGTGCATTGGTGTCTATATTACAAGCATTAAAACAAAGCGGCAGTTTACGTGCCGATTTAATTGTTATTTAAGTCCACCGTAAACCAAGGAATACCATGAGCGTAAATACCACACAGCACGCCAGCAACTACAACGACTTTAGCGGTTTGGCAAAATTGCGTAGCCAAGCGCAACACGACCAACAAGCGGCTATAGAAGAAACAGCACAGCAGTTTGAAGCGCTGTTTATTCAGATGATGTTGGCAGAAATGCGTAAGTCTATTCCTAAAGAAGGCATGTTTGACTCGCAAGCGGTGCAAACCTACCAAGATATGGCCGACAAACAAGTGGCGCTGGATATGGCCAAGCGTGGTGATTTTGGTATTGCTAACGTGATTAAAGAACAGTTTGCCAGGCATGGCATGGCGATGCCAGCAGCGGATTTACTGAAGTTGCGAGAAGAAGGTAAAGCCTTTGACATTCAGGCTATGTTTTCTGGCATGTCTATTGCAAGTGATAAAGATAATGCTAATAACGGGATGCAATTGCTGGATTTCCGCCACTCATCCTACGACATAGAGCGGCAAGATCCTGCCGCCCTGATGTTTAACTTAAATAAATACAAGTAGTTGTAAATAACACAAATAGTATAGGACGTTAAAACATGGCCGACTTATTATCAACAGGTATCTCTGGAGTGCGCACTTATCAGCGTGCTTTAGCGACTGTGGGTAATAACATTGCCAACGTGGATACCGAAGGCTACAACCGCCAGCGCTTAGAAGTGGTAGAGAATTCCTCTTCTGGCGGTGGTTCCCTACATATTGGCAATGGCGCGCGTGCCATACGTGTGCAGCGTACTTACGATAATTTTGTAGTGGAAAGTTTAAGAACCAGCCAATCGCAATTGTCTAAACATGAAGCCACCTTGGGATACGTGACGCAGTTAGAAAATATTTTGGCCGACAAACGGCTGAGCTTGTCTACGTCTATGGATGGTTTTTTTGCGGCTGTGCAGGAAGTGAGTATTTCGCCTTCATCTGTGGCCGCTCGTCAAAATTTACTTAATGTAGCCGAGGCCACTGTGGCCCAGTTTGCTTCTATTGGTGGACAGCTCAAACGTGTGGAACAAGATTCTTACGTGGACATGAAGTCTCAAGTCGAGCAAATGACGCAATATGCTCAGCAATTATCCAGCATCAACGCCTCCTTAGGCCGCACCAATAGTTTGGATAAACAGCCCAACGAATTATTGGACCGCAGAGATTCACTTATTCAAGACATGTCTAAGGTGCTACGCATTAAAACCGTAGAAAAGCCCAACGGTGTAGTTGATATCCACATAGGCGATGTGGCGTCGGGGCAGTATTTGGTGCGTGGTAATGAAGCCAGTACATTGGGAGTGCAGCGCAGTACCAGTAACCCAGAACAATCCATGCTAGTGCTAGACCCCCATATGAGCCCGCAAACGGTTACCCAGCTTGTGGGAGGCAGTGTGGCCGGTATTAGTGATTTCAGGGATCACTCGTTAACCACGTTGCGCAATGAATTAGACACCTTAACTCAGGTGTTTGTGGGTGAAGTAAACGCTGTACATGCCTTGGGTATTAATGCACATGGCAACTTTGGTGGAGAACTGTTTTCTTTAGGTAATATCTATTCGGTGACGCCGGGCCTAAACCAAGGCACTGGTTTTGTTACGGTGAGTGCTGTACCAGATGCTAGTGTAGAGCGGCTTACTATGGAGCTCACGTATTCGGGTTCGACCAAGTTGTGGACCTTAACCGACACCAATGGTACCGCTAGTGTCGCTGGAACTACCGAGCTCTCTTTGGGTGGCATTAACGTTACTTTGGCGGGAGCGCCGAAAGACGGAGACACCTTTAGTTTAAAATCTAATAAGCGCCCAATTGATGCGTTAGAACTTGCGATTAAAGACCATTCTAACATTGCTGCTGGTGGTGCAGTATCTGTGGCTCGGGCTAGCTCTAATTCCAGCGCTACCAAGATAGTGCTCAATAGTTATGGCAAAACTACGCCAGCTTCGAGCGATACGAGTATGGATAGCTTGCTTAGAAATAATATTTCTGAAGTGGCCGCATCCACGGTGATCGCTAGTAATAACCAAGCCTTTGTGATCCCTGCTCACACCCAAAACGCACAATTTTATAGCGCCGCAGACAGTGGCTCCTCTAGTATTCAAATGCAGGTGTTTACCCGAGAAGGGAAACAAATTTTTGGCAGTGCGTTAAGCAGCACCGAACAAAATGAACTGTTCACTCTTGCCAATGGCTTTGCCAGCACGGTCGCCTACGACGTCACCTACAACAACCAGACAGGTAGTAGTGCCTATATGGATGCGGACCTTACTTTAACCAGCCCAACAGCGGGTGACACTAGAGATTATTTTGCTATTAATGGCAGCATGAATGAAGACTTGTTGGTGTTTGTTACGGGCACGGGTAGCGCAGAAGTTAGTGGTCAATGGGGTGGCGTGGCCACCGTAGACAGCCGTGATCAATTACGCCAAAACTTAGATATTGTTTTTGCAGTAGACGCAACCAGCTACACCTTAGTCGACACAAGCACGCAAACTAATATAGCCAATGGCACTTACGTTGCAGGTGGTACCATTGAACACAACGGCTGGAATGTTTCTTTTAGTGGCGTGGTTCAGGCTAACGATCAATACGCCGTACGAGGTAATCGTTATTTAGCGGGAGACAACCGAAATTTGCTCAATATGATTGGGCTACAGAGCAATAAAGATATTTTTAGTGGCCGTGGCGACTTTACAGAAGTGTACACTGACGTGATTGGCAATTTGGGCAATACCGTTGTGCAGGCCGCGGTGAGCCGAGATGCCCAACAAATTATTGTAGATCAGGCGCAACAAAAACGTGACGAAACGTCGGCTGTAAGCCTGGACGAAGAAGCTGCCAATTTACTGAGATTTCAGCAGGCCTACCAAGCCTCTGCACAAGTGATAAGTACCGCTAATAAACTCTTCGACACCATTTTAGGGATACGTTAGCCATGCTACATGAGGAATACACATGCGTGTAACACAAGCCGGTTTTTATAACCAAGCCACCCAGCAAATGGGTAAGCAGCAAGCCAAGGTGTTTGAGACACAAGCGCAGCTGTCGTCTGGAAAAAAGATTTTACGGCCTTCCGATGATCCGGCATTAGCCTCGGCCATCAACAACCTAAAGTCTCAAATGGACATTAACCAGCGCTACCTGACTAACCTAGAACGCATGGATGACACCTTAAAAATGCAAGAAGCGTCGGTGAGTAGTTCCATAGACGTAGTAGCTCGTATTAAAGAATTAAGTGTACAAGCAGCCAACGATACGTACAGCGCGTCGGACCGTAAAATTTTGGCAATAGAAGTGAAAGAACTCATTAGTTCATTAGCCGATTTAGGCAACATGCGTGGTACAGATGGCGCGTATTTATTTTCTGGTTTTACCCAAGATCAAGCACCATTTTTGGAGTCTTCGTTGGGGGTGGTAACTTACACGGGTACCGCCGATTACCAACACGTAATGGTGGATGAAGGCCGTAGCATGCAATTAGGAATACCAGGTTCTGATGTGTATGGCAGTGTGCAACATAAAGATGCCACTACCGGTGAAGTTAGCAGCATCGACTTTTTTTCTACTTTGGGGAATATGTACCAGGCGTTAATAAACAATGACAAAACCGCCATTAGAGACAATTTGGACAAGGTGGGTAGCGTACACGAACACATTGTAGTGCAGCAGGCCAATATAGGTTCGCGCATGAAACGGGTAGAAACCTTAACCAATGCTATTGAAGACCGAGATTACACATACAAGACCCTGCAATCGAGCATGGAAGATTTGGACTACGTAGAGGCCGCATCACGGCTTAAGAATCAATCCCTTGCCTTACAAGCAGGACAACAAACATTTGCTCAATTGAGCGGATTAAGCTTATTTAAATATATCCGTTAAGCCTTACTAAAAGCTAAAACGGAAAACCGCCTCCATAACGAGAGGCAAAGAAAGGAGTAGTTATTATGGCTATGGTCATTAATTCAAATATCGCGTCATTGACGTCGCAGCGACACTTGTCGCAATCGCGCAATGACATGGAAGTGGCGATGGAGCGTATGTCCTCCGGCAGTCGCATTAACTCGTCTATGGATGATGCCGCAGGCCTTGCCATCGGTAATCGCATGACGTCGCAGATCGAGGGCTTAAACCAAGCCATTCGTAATGCCAACGACGGCATATCCTTAGCGCAAACTGCGGAAAGTGCCCTTGATGGGCACTCTGAAATTTTGCAGCGTATGCGTGTGTTAGCGGTGCAGGCGGCCAACGATACCTACTCTACATTGGACAGAAAAACCCTCAATAACGAGATTGTTCAGCTTAAAGAAGAGCTTAACCGCAGTGTGGCTCAAGCCACCTTTAATGGTCAAAAAATTCTCGATGGGTCAAATACTAGTTTTACCTTTCAGGTAGGCCACACAGCAAGCGACACGGTGACCATTACCTTAAGCAACATGGCTGGTAGTAAAATTGGCACTCAAACATGGGATGATAAAGCTTCTGTTACCGCGCCAACGACTGCAAATGAGGTTGCTGGTGTTACTGCTACGGGTACTATAGCTGGTGCTACAACAACTTCTTCAACAACTACCGGCGTGGTAGACGGCGCTAAAGCTGTAAAGACCCTTGCCTTTAGTGCTGGAGCAGCCATTGGCGATAAGGTTTCCATAACCGTAGGTAGTACAACATTTAGCCATACGTTTACAGCCACCGCGGCCGATGCAACAGCCGCTGCGGCTGCTTTTGATACTGCATGGAGCAATGACGCCACCGCTAATGGAGCTTATACCCTAACAAATTCAAGTGGCACTTTGACCTTTACCCAAGTGGGTAACTTGGGTGATGTAGCGGGTACCGCAACCTATACTAAGGCCACTATTACAGCAGAGCAAGAAAGCTACGATTTTAGTGGCATTACCCTCGCTGTAGGCGACCGGGTGAGCATAACGGTAAATGGTACTCCTTACACGCAAGAATTTGCTACCGATCAGGCCACTACCCTCAATGCGCTAGGTGCCTTAGTGGTTAACGGTGAAACAGGGTACGCGAGTAAAGCCATAAGTAGTGGCAAACTCGTGTTTACTGGTGTAGCGGCAGGTACGGCCATGGCATCTGCAACAATAGCAGTAGAGACTGGAACTGTGTCTGCCGCCAATAGTGTTGATGATGTACTGGTAACCGACAGTACTAGTGCAAAACATGCCTTAACGGTGGTGGATAACGCCCTAGAAATGATGGCCGACTTCCGCTCGCGTATGGGCGCCATGTCTAACCGTATGTTCCATACTGTAGATAACCTGATGAACGTGTCAGAAAATACTTCTGCCGCCCGCTCACGCATTGTTGACGCCGATTTTGCTTTGGAATCGGCCAATTTAGCCAAGAGTCAAGTGCTACAAAAAGCTGGCACCGCCATGCTGTCACAAGCCAACGCTTCAACCCAAGACATCTTGAGCCTGCTTAAGTAGGCTTGATGTCATTGCGGCGCACTAGATTCGCGTCCGGCGAAGGCCGGAATCTTAAGGCCCTGACCTTCGTCAGGGCGACACAGTACCCCTTTCTTTGAAGTACCCCATTACCCCTAGCTAACCACTAGGGGGGTTTTTCCCCGCCTGTCATTGGGAGCGCAGCGCGGCAATCCAAGCCTAGCAAGTGATACTCAAGCCGCAGTTTACCCCGTATAATCAACTCAGCCCAACAAAGAGCAGAGTGCCCATGAGCCAATTCTTTCAGATACACCCAGAATCCCCCCAGCCACGCTTGATCAAACAAGCCGCAGAAATCATCCAAAAAGGCGGTGTGGTGGTGTACCCCACAGACTGCGCCTACGCTATAGCGTGCCACTTAGGCGATAAAAAAGCCGTAGATCGAATTAAGCAAATACGTCAACTCGATGACAAACATCACCTGACGCTGGTGTGCGAAGACCTAAGCCAAATCGCCACCTATGCCAAAGTCGATAACGAAGCCTACCGCATCCTCAAGTCCCACACCCCTGGCGCCTACACCTTTATCCTAAAAGCCAGTAAAGAAGTACCCAAAAAATTATTGCACCCAAAAAAGAAGACCATCGGCCTACGGGTACCCGACAACGCAATCGCGTTAGCGCTGCTAAAAGAGCTAGGCGAACCGATGCTCAGCAGCTCTTTAATTTTGCCTAATGACGAATTTCCTTTAACTGATCCTTACGATATACGGCAAACTCTAGAACACAGTCTAGACTTAATCGTAGACGGCGGCTATTGCGGTATGGAAGTCACGTCGTTAGTGAGCTTGGTAGACGGTGAAATAGAAGTATTAAGGCAGGGTATGGGTGACACCAGCGACTTCATCTAAATATTTTATGCTAACCAAATCACTGTAAGTCGTTGTTTTAGAAATAATTCCTAAGAATGATGATCTATACTAAAGTCATATATTCAGGATTCTACCTATGGTGATTACAGCAGAATTTTGGCAGTTATTACGCTACACAGGAGGTGCTTTATGAGCACACCTAATTGGTTGCTATTGCAGGTTAAGCCAAGGCAGGAACTGCGCGCCCTAGAAAATCTAGAACGCCAAAACGGCGAATGCTATTGTCCACAAATTCGGCTAGAAAAGCTGAGTCGTGGCAAGCGCGGTCAAGCAGAAGAGGCATTGTTCCCCGGTTATTTATCAATGCTCAGCCAGAAGAGAACGGTTTAAGCTATACGAGCATTCGGTCTAGCCGAGGCGTTAGCAAAATAGTGGGATTTGGTACGGAACCGTTAAGGGTGCCAGAAGACCTTATAGCACTTATTAAGTTACGCGAACACACGGGTTTGGCGGACGAAGCCGCCGCCAGCGCACCGGATGTGCCGCAACCGGGCGACAAGCTCAATATTTTAGAAGGGCCGTTTAAAGGGCTCAAAGCTGTGTTTAGCCACACCGATGGCCAACAACGATCAATCGTGTTGATTAATTTGTTAAACCAGCAAACTCCTACATCGTTGGCCAATACCCAAATTAAAAAATTTGCATAATAATCCTTGGTGATTCAAACCTATATTTGTTGCTCACCACGAAGCGGTTATTGATACCACTGACTCGTGCCATGAACTGGGATTGCTTCGCTGTGCTCGCAAACATGGAAAAAGGGGGTGCTCGTAAAGACGGGGTTGAGGTTGTCTCTGCGATCGCTTCATGGATGTAGCTTAGTAGAGCTCTTGTTGCACCAGGGTGACCCAGTAGGCGGTACCGGTTTCGGCGATGTCGTCGTTGAAATCGTAGTGGGGGTTGTGGAGCATGCAGCCACCGGCGCTATCGATACCATTGCCTAAGAAGACATAACAGCCGGCTTTGACTCTGAGCATACTGGCAAAATCTTCTGAGATGGTTTTTGGGCGGCAGGCTAAATCTACTTTTGATGCATCCAATAAGGCTAAGGCGGCTTTACCAGCGGCTTCGGTTTCTGTTGCGGTGTTGATGGTGGCCCAAAATACGCGGTCGTAGGTGAAGTCATGGTCTGCGCCGTGGGCCTCGCAGATACCGCGCACCAGTTGGCCCATGCGTGCTTCAATGAGGTCTTGCACATCTTCGGAGAAACTTCGACAGTCACCGGTAATGGTGACGGTGCTGGGAATCACGTTCACCGCCCCGTCGGTGACAAATTCAGTGGCAGAAACCACGGCCTGAAGCTCGGGGTCGATGCTACGGGAGACGATGGTCTGTAAGGCCAATAAAATTTCGGCACCAATCACCAAGGGGTCAATATGATGGTGAGGTTGTGACGCGTGACCACCACGGCCTTTGATCACAATGTTAAAGTTGTCTTCACTGGCCATTACACCGCCTGAATTCATGGCCATTGTGCCTGCTGTCATACCCGGCATATTGTGCAGGCCATAGATGGCTTGCATAGGAAAACGTTCAAACAAGCCATCATCGATCATGGATTGCGCGCCAGCGCCGTGCTCTTCGTCGGGTTGGAAAACAAAATACACGGTGCCATCAAAATTGCCCGTGGCGGCGAGTTCTTGGGCCGCGCCTAACAACATGGCGGTATGGCCATCGTGGCCACAGGCATGCATACGGCCCTCATTTTGTGACTTGTATGTAAAGTCATTAAGCTCTTGAATGGCGAGGGCATCCATGTCAGCACGTAAGCCAATGGCTTTATCAGAGGTGCCGCGTTTAAGCACGCCCACCACGCCTATTTCACCAATCTGGGTGTGCACCTGTAAGCCAAACTCGGTGAGTTTTTGGGCTACAAAGGCAGCTGTGTCGTGTACTTCAAAACCGGTTTCTGGGTGCTGATGCAGGTGTTGACGCCAGTGCGACATCTGCTGTTTGGAAGCGTATTTTAGAGTGGACATGCTGGCGCCTTGAGGAATTTTGAAGACGCCAATCATGTCACATTTTTCTGTGGTTAGTCACTAACATGTTGCTGATAAGTGCCATTTAAAGGCTTAAAACTTAGCCTTTGGGAATTAGCCCCACTGCTTCTATGCCGGCTACAGCAGCTAACAAATCATTGTCAGACGTGTCGCCAGTAACACCTAGCGCGCCTAACGTATGGCCACGTTCATTTTGAATCAATACACCACCGGGGACCGGTATCATTTTGCCGTCTAGGGCCGCGTTTGCAGTGACGATAAAATAGGGCTGAGCTTCAGCTCTGACCATTTGTGCACTGCCGGGCATGCCTAACATCACCACGCCATAAGCTTTGGCTTGGGCGATCGCAAAACGGCCAGGCGAGGCGCCGTCTTGACGCTCAAAGGCTTTAACGTTGCCGCCAGTGTCTAGTACGACGACTGATAATGGATTGAGTCCAAGTGCCTTGCCTTTGGTAAGGGTGGCATTAATGATGCGCTTGGAGCGGCTTAAGGATAGTTCGGCCATGAGAGGCTCCCAATAGTGTGATGTATTAGACACAAGAATTTTGTATGGGCAACATCATAGCCGAGTTAGGCATGTAAAATTAGCCTGTATTCGACTTTAGTAGGGCCTAAACGGCCATATTCGTAATCAACATGGCTTATGCTCCGTCACGGATTTGGTTTAACGTTAGGTTGGGCGTTAACGCTTGGGGGTCTAGCTTAATGTGAATTAACGCGGGTGTTCCAGCCGCCATGGCAGCCTCTAAGGCTTGAGGAAACTGGTCTGTGTGGGTCACTTGTGTGGCAAACGTACCATAGGCTTTGGCCAGCGCACAAAAGTCTGGGTTAACCAAATCTGTAGCACTAACGCGGCTGGGGAAATGGCGCTCTTGATGCATGCGGATGGTGCCATACATGCCATTATCAATCACCAATACAATAATGTTGGCTTGTTGTTGCACTGCGGTGCCAAATTCCTGCATGGTCATTTGAAAACAGCCATCACCCGCAAAACAAACTACGGTTTTATGAGGCTCGGCGATTTTGGCCGCAACGGCCGCTGGTAAACCATAGCCCATAGAGCCGCTAGTGGGCGCTAACTGCGTGCCATACTGGCTGAATTTCCAAAAACGATGAATCCACGTGGCATAGTTGCCGGCACCGTTGGTCATAATGGTATTGGAGGGCAGGCTGTTGCTTAAGTGGGCCATAACGGCGGGCATTTGCACTGCACCTGGGTGTGTCTGAGTAGGCAAAGTGGACCACTGTTGATAATTGTTATGGCAGTTGGCCACATGGTCTACACGTGCTGGTGACGGTTTAATAGTGGACGACAGCTGAGAAAGCCCAGCGGCCAGTGCTTTAGGGCTGGCGTGGATGGCTAAATCGGCACGGTATACACGTCCTAGCTCTTCTGCACAGGCATGGATATGAATCAGTTGTTGGCGAGCGCTTTGCACCCCTAACAGTTCATAGTTTTGCGATGGCACCTCTGAAAAACGCCCGCCCATGAGGATGACTAAATCGGCGTCGGCAATGGTGGTTGAAAGTTTAGGGTTAATACCTAAGCCCACGTCACCGGCGTAGTGGGGGTGATGATGGTTAAACAACATTTGGCGACGAAATGAGCAGGCCACTGGCAGGAAAAATGCCTCGGCAAAGGCCTCAACCTGTGCCACAGAGTCGGCACACCAGCGGCTACCACCTAATACTATAATAGGTGCATTAGCTTGTTCCACCATGTGCGCCATTTGCTGCAAGTGTTCCGGGCTTGAGTGGGTTTCTAAGGTGGTAAAGGGTTTGATTTTGGTGCTGGCGGCCTGCCCCGATAAGGTGTCTTCTGGCAATACTAATACCACCGGCCCTGGGCGGCCGCTGGTGGCCACAGACCATGCACGGCTCACCATTTCGGTAATGCGCTCGGTGGAATCTATTTCTGCCACCCACTTGGCCATGGAGCCGAGGTATTGACCATAATCCACTTCTTGAAAGGCTTCGCGGTGGCGCAATTGACTATTGATTTGGCCAATAAATAAAATCATGGGTGTAGAGTCTTGCTGGGCCACATGAATACCGGCACTGGCGTTGGTGGCGCCGGGGCCGCGGGTCACAAAACAAATACCGGGCGTGCCGTGGAGCTTGCCCCAGGCTTCGGCCATCATGGCTGCGCCGCCTTCTTGGCGGGCGCTGGTGGCGGTAATGGTGCTGTCGTGCAACGCATCTAATACTTCTAAATAGCTTTCGCCGGGCACGCAAAATAATTGTTTAACGCCATGGGCTTCTAAGGCGTCAACAACCAGTTGGCCGCCTGATTTGGTCTGTGTGGTCATGGGTAATTCCGTTTGTAAGTTACAGGCGTTGAAGTGTTTTGTAGTAGGCTTCTACAGCGACTAGGCGGCATAGGCTTTGTTCTGTGAGGTGCAGGCCTGTGGCGGTGTCTGCACTAATAATAGCGCTGCCTTGATCATCAAATGACACCGGCACAATGCTGCTGCGAAATTTTTGTAGCTGCGTATTGCTAATCAAAAATAGTTCGGCATCGGCTTTAGGTGCGGCTATTTTTACCTTGAATAGGGCGCTGTTTTTTACCGAACTCACATCCTTGAGCTGCGACTCTACGGTGGGGCCGGCATCAAAAATATCCACATAACCGATGTGCTGAAAGCCTTCTTTTTCTAACAGGCGTAATGCCGGTTTGGTTTTTTCATGCACATGGCTGATGACCGCTTGGGCTTCTGGGCTGAGCAAATTTACATACAGCGGATACTTGGGCATTAGTTCTGCGATAAACACTTTGTTGCCCAAACCCACAAGGTAGTCGGCTTGCTTAAACTCCATGGAGAAAAAATGCGTGCCTAGCCAATGCCAAAAAGGTGAATTACCCGAGGCATCATTAACGCCGCGCATTTCAGCAATCACTTTGCTGCCAAAACGCTCGGCAAATTGGGCCATAAACAAGAAGCGGCTTTTAGACAACAAACGCCCATTGGTCCCATTGCGGTGGGCCTCTTGCAGAAACAAGGTGCACACTTCGGCGCAACCCGTGTAATGATTACACAAGGTGAGCACTTCCATTTTGTTATGCACTTCTAGGGTGGGCGATGCGTGTACTACGGTTTGGCGGTGATAATGGTAAAACGGCGCGCGAGTGCCAACACTGGCTTCTATGGCCGTGGTGCCTATCACTTTGCCGGTTTCTGTGTCTTCGAGTACAAACAGATAACCTTCGTCGTCGGGTGTGTCTAAGGGTTTAGAAAAAGACGCAACGGAGCGTGCAATTTTTTCGTTAAGAACGTCGTGGTTAATGGGGAGGGAGGTAAAACCTACACCAGAATCTACGGCAATTTGATACAAAGCGTCTTGGTCTTGTGGACCGATAGGACGGATAACTAACATTGTGAGCCAGCCATAAGTAACCAATAAAGGCTTATTATACGGGCAGTTGCCTATTTAAGGGCAAGGCTCAAGTTGCGCAAATGCGTCGTAAATCTTCGCAAACCTGTTTGTGGCCTGCGCAGGGTAGGCGATACAGGGCGCCTTGTTGAATAATATAGCCGTTAATCGCGTCGATTTCTGTAGCACGACCGGCGAGGCAGTCTTGCAACATCGACGATTTGTTGTTGGCGGTTTGTTGTAATATCCGCCTGCTGGTGTTGAGCAAACCTTGGCCCATCGGCACCACCCCCTCTTTGGCCATCACGTCTTGAGTTTCTGCACACAATTGTTGCAACCGTGGCCATGCGCTCGGGTGATCAATTAAAGCGCCGTTAGCGCACTGGTAGATGGCCGTTAGTGCATTAATTACACTGTTGATAGCCAGCTTGTGCCACAGTGGCACGCGGATGTCGGTGTGCCATGCCAACTTAAGGGTGGGCGGCTGTTCTAGATGATCTAATAAGTCATGTATGGCGGGAGGGATTACGGTGTTGTTCAAATGGTCACTAAAGCTGCCAATTAAGGTTTGGCCTACACCCGCACGTATCACATTAAAAGGGCCTTTGCGCCATGCGCCATCGGTGCTGGTGGCACAATAAATGTTAGCCTTAGGTAATGCCATTTGTAACGCTTGAGCGCTGCCCATACCATTTTGCAGCAATACAATGATGGCGTTGTCGGCTAACTGATTGCGCCATGGCAGCACGGCGTCAAGGGTGGCATAAGCCTTACAACAAATAAGCAGGTGGTGGATGACCTTGGGTGGTTTGGCGGGGGTAAACGCCTGAGGCGTGGCCACCCATGTTTGCTCATAATCCAATAAATGGATACCAGCTGCCGTGTGATATTGATCTAGTTGCTGCTCATCCCTGAGTAATAGGCTCACGGGCACACCGTGGTGCGTTAAACTGCTGGCCCAGAGGCTGCCAATAGCGCCAACACCGGATATGTGCCAAGGGTAGGATGAAAGACGAGTCATGGGTTACAATATTACCATTAAATTTTGTCCCGTATTTTAACCTATTTTTAATTAAGGAATTTACTAATGCCATCATTTGACGTGGTTTCCGAACTTGACGCCCATGAAGTGTCCAACGCCCTCGACCAAGCTAACCGCGAAGTAACCACCCGTTATGACTTTAAAGGGGTTAATGCGAGCTTTGATCAAGGTGAAGACATGGTCACCATGCGCGCCGACGTCGAGTTCCAATTGCAGCAAATGTTGCCTATTTTGCACGAAAAGCTGATCAAACGCGGAATTGATATCCGCTGTTTAGAAGTGAAAGACCCAGAAACCACCAATATGAAGAGTAGCCAAGTGGTCTTGATGAAGTCGGGCTTGGAAAAAGAGTTGGCTAAAAAAGTGGTTAAGTTTCTAAAAGAGAAGAAACTTAAAGTGCAAAGCCAAGTGCAGGGCGATCAAGTGCGTGTTACCGGCAAAAAACGCGATGATCTACAACAAGCCATTGCCGGTTTGCGCGAAGGCGAATTCGACATGCCGCTACAGTTTACTAACTTTAGAGATTAACCCTCTCAATTGCTCACTCTTTGTGTACTATAAAAGGACTTAAATAGCGTATGACCACTCCAGTAAAACTCGTCAGCTTTGTGGTTTTTTGTGCCTGTTTGTTGCTTGCCGTTAACTTTGGCATGCGTGCGTCGTTTGGCTTTTTTATGGCACCTATTTCTAACGAATTTGGCTATGGCCGCGAAGTGTTTGCCTTCTCTTTGGCGTTGCAAAACTTATGTTGGGGCTTGTTTCAGCCGATTGCCGGTGCCATTGCCGATCGTTTTGGTACGGTAAAATCCATTGTTATCGGCTCGGTCGCCTATGCCTTGGGTTTATACATCACCGCTACCGCCGGTGACCATTGGGACTTACATATAGGTGCGGGCATCCTTGTGGGTATGGGCATTTCTGGCACCGGTTTTGGTGTGGTGTTGCCGGCTTTGGCCAGGATGGTGGCCGAAGAAAAACGTGGTTTTGCCCTCGGTTTAGGCACGGCCGCAGGCTCGTTTGGTCAGTTGCTGGTCATACCCGTGGCTCAAGAATTCATCACCACTTACGGTTGGCAAATTGCACTACTTATATTGGCATCAGGCTCTTTGTGTATGTTGCTATTGTCGGTGCCATTTCGCGGTGATGCGCAGCAGCGAAATGCAACCGGAGCAGATGACCAGCAAACCTTAAACCAAGCGTTAAAAGAAGCCAGTGGTCATGTGCATTACTGGTTGTTGATTGCAGGTTTTTTTGTCTGTGGCTTTCAGCTGGCCTTTATCACCGTACACATGCCAGCCTACTTGTCGGACAATGGTTTTGGCGCTCATGTCGCCGTCATCAGCTTGTCGCTCATTGGTTTGTTTAATATATTTGGTTGTTTATTGTTCGGTGCTTGGTCTAGCAAACATTCTAAAAAGAACTTGCTGGGTATAATTTATTTTTGCCGAGCCGCCGCTATTGCCGCCTTTATGTTAGCGCCTATTAGCACCACCAGCGTGTATTTATTCTCCATTGTTACCGGCTTTTTGTGGCTTGCCACAGTACCCCCTACATCCGGTTTAGTGGCTCAAATGTTTGGTCTTAAACACATGGGCAGCTTGTATGGCATTGTATTTCTTAACCATCAGTTAGGTTCTTTTTTGGGGGTTTGGATTGGCGGTTATTTATACGACACCACGGGCAACTACGACAAAGTCTGGTGGGCAGCTGCAATCATTGCGCTGATTACAGCTGCCATTCATGTTGTCATTGATGAGCGGCCAGTCGCTCGTTTGAGGCTAAGTGTTAGTTAAAGCTCTAGCTTGCTACAGGGCACGGTTGAGCAGGGCAGCAGCGTTACACAGGTCGTCCAGATTTATTTAGAGTTCTTGATCCCGCTGAGCCTGCTTTTTATCCGCTTTAGCCTGGCGTCGCTGGGCAATGGTTTCAATGGCATCAGCGCCAAGGTGACCTTCGCCGCGTTGTTGGGATAACTCCATTTGACGCTGACGCTCTTCAAAACGCTGGCGTTGGCCCCATGAGTGTTTGTCAAAACAGTGGGGGCAGCTAATGCCTTCTAAGTACTTATCGCTGGTTTGTTCTTCTTTTGTAATCGGTAAGCGGCAGGCGTGGCACTGGTCGTACTGACCTTTTTCCAGCTGGTGATTTACTGTAACGCGGTTGTCGAATACAAAACATTCGCCTTGCCACATGGTGTCCTCTTCGGGCACTTCTTCAAGGTACTTAAGAATGCCACCTTCGAGGTGATACACCTCTTCAAAGCCTTGTTCTTTAAGGTAAGCGGTAGACTTTTCACAACGAATGCCTCCAGTGCAAAACATGGCTACTTTTTTGTTTTTCTCTGGGTCTAAATTGTCACTAACGTACTGAGGGAATTCCCGAAAGGTGGTGGTGTCTGGGTTGAGTGCGCCTTCAAAGGTGCCTACTTTCACTTCGTAATTGTTTCGTGTGTCTACCAATACCACGTCTGGGTCAGAAATAAGGGCGTTCCAGTCTTGTGGCTTAACGTAGGTGCCAACCACTTGTTTTGGGTCTATGCCTTCTACACCCATGGTCACAATTTCTTTTTTGAGCTTCACTTTGGTGCGGTAAAACGGATTTTCGGTTTCAAAAGACTCTTTGGTCACGATGTCTTGCAAACGGTCGTCTTTTTCAAACCAAGTAATCAATGCGTCAATACCTTTGCGGCTGCTGGCGACTGTGCCGTTGATACCTTCTGATGCGAGTAGTAAGGTGCCACGAATGTTGTTGTATTCCATCACCTTGAGTAACGGCTGGCGTAGGTCTTGAAATTTTTCTAGGGTGACAAATTTGTATAGCGCACAGACAACAATCTGCGATTGATCTTGAGACATGAGGAGTTCCTTAGCGAGCCGAAACGTAAATCCGGAGCGGGGGTTTAATGTGAGGCGCTATTCTACGGTATACGCGGCAATAAATCCAAATAACCTTAGCTGGGGCTGCGTGGCTGAACTAAAACAAGGCCTGCTATCATAAAGCCTAAAGCTAGCCACACTAAAGCAGAATGACTTTCGCCTAATATCAACATGCCAAACAATACGCCTGACAAAGTGACCACATAAGCCACTTGGCTGGCAAATACAGCTCCGGTTCGACCCACTAGCCAGATGTAACCGGTGTAAGTGACGATGTGTAATGAAGCGTTGGCCAACATAGCCCATTCCACGGACGTCCACGAGTGGTTAAGGTCTACCCATGAATTTGTCATGAGTGTGATGGGTGTACAAATGCAAAGACCCACTATGGACGCACCTCGTAAGCTAGTAAATGGGTCCATGTTGGGTGGTGTTTTAAGCGAAAGATAATTGCCTTCTATACCGTAAAACAACGGTGCCACCAAAGCCAATAACATAAACAAACCAAGGCCTCGGCTACTAACATCGGCTTCTGGGCCTAAAATCAATGCAATGGCCACGCCACCTAGGCCAATGCCCAACATACGACGCCATACAAACTTTTCATTACCAATGGCCAGTGCGATTAACAGGGAAAACATGGGCACCGTGGCTAAACCAATGGCCAGTAGGCCTGCGGGAAGGTGGGACGCAACGGTGTAAGAAAAAGTATTAGGCAATATAGTACCCACTAAGGCCACTATGGCGTAATAACGGACGTTGACCCACCCCAAAGGTAAGGGTTTATTTTTCGCTTTGCCTAAAGCGGTAAGCACCACCGCGCCCAAAGCCAATTGCCAAAATATAAGTCCTAGAGGTTGGTAACCCGTAGACACGGCATGCTTCATCATGACAATGGTACTGCCCCATACGCTGCCCAGTAATAACAAAAAAGACAGTGCGTAAAAGGAAGGGAGCTTGTGCATGGGAGTGGTTTATCTATTCGGGCGACTAATGTGGGACCACTGTGCATCTATAGCACAATAAAAACAAGGCAAAGATGAATTAGGGTCGCCACTGATACTGTTGCATGTCTACCTTGTGGTTGTGCAACCGCACACCTTCTTGTTCAAGCTTTTGCCTTTGGCGCACATAGCCTGCTGTCGCCGGTGGGAAAGCCAGCTTGCCGCTTGCCGTAATGACCCTATGCCAAGGTAATGACGAATCTTTAGGTAAGTGACGCAAACACCAACCTACCCAGCGCGCAGCGCCTACTTGCCCGGCTAAAGCGGCGAGTTGGCCATAGCTGGCAACCTTGCCCATGGGTATGGCGGCAATGGTTTGGTACAACTGTTGGCGCAGCAGCAGTTGTTGGTCTTGTGGCTGTTTCTGCTTTTGTTGCTGGGGGTCTTTCATTTTTCTTGTATGGCCGCATAAAGGAAATACAGTTAACTTAACTAAGACTACATTATTATGCGTTTTCTTTTTGCCTTATTTATTGCCGTGCCCATTGTGGAGATGGTCGTACTTATTGAAGTAGGCCAACAAATTGGTGCACTATGGACCATTGCCTTGGTATTGCTTACTGCTTTTATTGGCATTAATTTGCTACGGTATCAAGGGCTAGCCACCTTAAGCCGAGCTACCTGGCGTATGCAGTCGGGTCAAATTCCAGCCCAAGAGATGTTAGAAGGCATTTTATTGGCTGTAGGCGGTGCGTTGTTACTAACTCCGGGTTTTGTGACCGACAGCATTGGCTTTTTGTTGCTGCTGCCGTTTACGCGTCAGTTTTTTGCGACGCGCTTGATGGGCCGCTTTAAAATGTTCTCCAAAGCGAATGCCGGTGCTACCGGTGGTTTTGCTCAAGGCGGCTTTGGTGCTGGCTTTAATGAAGACGAAAGTATAATAGAAGGGGAGTTTGATGCCCCGCAGAATAGCCACAAGAGCAATAAGATTGAATAAAGTTTAGTTTTCTAAACATTTTTTGAGGTTTGCTATTGAAAACCTCACTTCACCCCATATCTAAGAACTCGATATTAAAAACAATTCCGGCTTAGCCGGAGATACGTACATTTTAGGAGTACAAACGTAATGAGCATCCGTCCTTTACAAGATCGTGTTGTTATTCGTCGTCAAGAGGAAGAAGCAACTAGTGCAGGTGGTATCGTGCTACCTGGTAGCGCTGCAGAAAAGCCTAACCAAGGCGAAGTATTGGCAGTAGGCCCTGGCCGTATTACTACCAACGGCGAACAGCAGGCTATGAGCGTTAAGGTTGGCGACACAGTATTGTTTGGCCCTTACGCTGGTAACAGCACAGCTAAGATCAATGGCGAAGAAGTGCTTATCGTTAGCGAAAGCGAAATTTACGGCATCCTTGAAGCCTAATTTAACCTCATTTTTGATACAGGAAATTTTGACATGGCAGCTAAAGAAGTAAAATTTGGTGATTCGGCTCGTAGCCGTATGGTAAATGGCGTAAACATCCTTGCTGACGCCGTAAAAGTAACCTTAGGCCCTAAAGGCCGTAACGTTGTTCTAGACAAAGCCTTTGGCGCACCGACCATCACTAAAGATGGTGTGTCTGTTGCTAAAGAAATCGAACTTGCCGACAAGTTTGAAAACATGGGCGCACAAATGGTGAAGGAAGTTGCTTCCCAAGCTAACGATGTCGCCGGTGACGGAACGACTACAGCTACTGTTTTGGCTCAAGCCATTCTAAACGAAGGCCTAAAGGCTGTTGCAGCTGGCATGAACCCAATGGACCTTAAGCGCGGCATCGACAAAGCGTCTGCGGCTGTGGTTGCACAAATTGAAGAAATGGCTACACCTTGTACCGACACTAATGCGATCGCTCAAGTAGGTACTATCTCTGCTAACTCCGACAGCACAGTCGGTACTATCATTGCTGAAGCGATGGAAAAAGTAGGCAAAGAAGGCGTTATCACTGTAGAAGAAGGGACTTCACTACAGGACGAGCTAGACGTTGTAGAAGGCATGCAATTTGACCGTGGTTACTTGTCGCCTTACTTTGTAACTAACCAAGACAACATGACTGCTGAACTGGAAATGCCTTTCCTACTGTTGGTAGATAAGAAGATCTCTAACATTCGTGATTTACTACCAATCTTGGAAGCGGTTGCCAAGGCAAGCCGTCCATTGTTGATCGTTGCTGAAGATGTTGAAGGCGAAGCCCTTGCAACATTGGTAGTGAACAACATGCGTGGCATCGTTAAAGTTTGTGCTGTTAAGGCACCTGGTTTTGGCGATCGTCGTAAGGCGATGCTAGAAGATATCGCTGTATTAACTGGCGGTACTGTAATTTCTGAAGAAATTGGTTTATCTCTAGACACCGCCACTCTTGAGCAATTAGGCCAAGCTAAGCGTGTGACTATGTCTAAAGAAAACACCATCATCATCGATGGTGTTGGCGAAGCATCTGCCATTGAAGGTCGTGTAACTGCGATCCGTGCACAAATTGGTGATACTTCTTCAGACTACGATCGTGAGAAGCTTCAAGAGCGTGTTGCTAAGCTTGCAGGCGGCGTTGCCGTAATCAAGGTTGGTGCAGCGACAGAAGTAGAAATGAAAGAGAAGAAAGCTCGCGTAGAAGACGCATTGCACTCAACTCGTGCTGCTGTTGAAGAAGGCGTAGTGCCAGGAGGCGGTGTTGCTCTTATCCGTGCTCTACAAGGTATTGAAGGTCTAGAAGGCGACAACGCTGACCAGACTGTTGGTATTAAAGTTGCCCTTAAGGCAATGGAAGCACCAATGCGTCAAATCACCAGCAACTCTGGCGACGAAGCCTCTGTTGTTGTAGACAAAGTTAAGGCTGGCACTGGTAACTTCGGTTACAACGCAGGCACTGGCGGGTACGGCGACATGATCGAGATGGGTATCCTAGATCCAGCCAAAGTTACACGTACTGCGCTTCAAGCCGCTGCTTCTGTAGCTGGCATGATGATCACTACCGAATGTATGGTTGCTGATGCACCTGCAGACGAAGCTGCTGGTGGCGGCATGCCAGACATGGGCGGCATGGGTGGCGGTATGGGCGGCATGGGCGGCATGATGTAATTCATCTCCCAAGCTAACCATTAGCTTCTAAAAAAACCGGCCCCAGTGGCCGGTTTTTTTATGGCTAAAATTAGCAAGTGTGGTTATATTGATGGTCTAGATTCGGGACATAAAAAGGACATGGTAATGATCGAAATCAGCAACTTGGGGAAGCAATATGCCAGTGGTTTTGTGGCGCTAGATAACATTAGCCTGAGCGTTAAAAAAGGCGAAATATTGGCTTTGCTAGGCCCCAACGGCGCCGGTAAAACCACCCTAATTTCTTCGGTGTGTGGCATTGTAAATCCCACCTCTGGCTCTGTGACTGTGGGTGGTTTTGATATTATTAAAGACTATCGAAAAACCCGTAGTTTAATTGGCTTAGTGCCGCAAGAACTGACCACCGATGCGTTTGAAACCCCTTGGGATAACTTGACCTTTAGCCGTGGCTTATTTGGTTTACCTAAAAATCCGCAAGTGGTGGAAAAAGTATTAAAAGATCTGTCCTTATGGGACAAAAAAGACGACCGTATTATGACCCTGTCTGGCGGTATGAAACGCCGCTTGCTCATTGCCAAGGCCTTGGTGCACGAACCGCAAGTGCTGTTCTTAGATGAGCCCACAGCCGGTGTAGACGTGGCCTTGCGGCAAGACATGTGGCGCATGGTGGATGAACTTCGTCATCAGGGTGTCACTATTGTACTCACCACCCATTATATTGAAGAAGCCGAAGCCATTGCCGATCGTATCGGTGTCATCAGTGGTGGTAAGTTGGTGCTAGTGGAAGACAAGAGCACGCTTATGGCACGTATGGGCCAAAAGCAACTTAAAGTAGAGTTGATGGACACGCTAGAGGTTTTACCCAAGGTACTAGAAGAGCAAGGGTTCTGTTTGGCCGACGATGGTCTCAGTATTGTGTATCACTACGACAAAGATGCCGAAGAAATAGACATTGGTGGGTTACTACAAACCGTAACCAATGCTGGGCTGGGTGTGAAAGACATCCACACACAACAAAGTAGCCTAGAAGAAATCTTTGTAGATCTCGTGGAGGACGCAGCATGAATGTAAGAGCCATATGGGCCATTTACTCATTTGAGATGTCGCGTACTAAACGCACGGTGACTCAGAGCATCGTGTCTCCAGTACTGTCTACCGTGCTTTATTTTGTGGTGTTTGGTGGCGCCATAGGTTCACGTATCGAATCCGTAGACGGCATCAGTTACGGCGCCTTCATCGTGCCCGGTTTAATCATGTTATCTATTATGACGCAAAGCCTGTCTAACGCGTCGTTTGGTATTTATTTTCCGCGTTTTTCGGGCACCATTTATGAGGTGCTGTCGGCGCCTGTATCGTTTTGGGAAGCAACAGTAGGTTATGTGGGTGCGGCTGCGACAAAATCGCTGATTATTGGTTTGATTATCCTTGCCACGGCAGGCTTTTTTGTACCGATTCAGATTGCCCATCCGTTTTGGATGTTGGCATTTTTGATATTAACCACCATTACCTTTAGTCTGTTTGGTTTTCTAATTGGTATCTGGGCCGATGGGTTTGAAAAGCTGCAATTGATTCCGTTGCTTGTGGTCACGCCGATGGTGTTTTTAGGTGGTGCTTTTTACTCTATCGACATGCTGCCTAGTGCTTGGCAAACGGTGACGATGTTTAACCCTGTGGTGTATCTGATCAGTGGCTTTCGTTGGAGTTTTTACGAAATATCCGATGTTAGTGTGGGGGTTAGTTTAGGCATGGTGATGTTGTTTATGGGTATTTGTTTAGCCCTTATCGGCTGGATCTTTAAAACCGGCTACCGACTCAAGCAGTAGCACCTGCTAGGGGTTAGTTGAATTGAATAACAGTATTGATAACCGAAAAGGCATCTTTTTAATGCTTGCTGCGATGGCGGGCTTCACCCTAGAAGACTCCTTTATTAAGCAGCTTTCTAGCACCATCTCCATTGGTCAGATTTTGATGGTTGTTGGCTTTTTTGGCACTGTATTTTTTGCTCTTTTGGCCCTCACCCGAGGACGTAAAATAGCTGTGCCTAGCGTTTGGACACGGGCAACTATTGCTCGGATGGTTGCAGAAACTATTGCCGCTGTGGCGTTTGTTACGTCATTGTCCCTTGTGCCTCTATCAACGGTGGCGGCGGTGTTTCAAGTTACTCCGTTAACCATCACTATGGGCGCTGCACTATTTTTAGGTGAGCGAGTGGGGTGGCGTCGGTGGACTGCCGTTGGTGTGGGTTTTAGTGGTGTGTTACTTATTATAAGGCCTGGATTTACAGGTTTTGATCCATCGGTTTTGTGGGTGCTGGTGGCGGTTTTAGGGGTGGCTATTAGGGACTTAGTGACTCGCGCTATTGCTAAGACTGTGGAATCATCTATCATTTCTTTTCAAGCGTTTGCGTCTCTGTCAGTTACGGGTGCATTGATGCTCTTGGTTAGCCCCCAGGGTATTGCTCCGATGGCGAACAACGAATTAGTTTATTTTGGCTGTGCTATCGTTTTTAGTGTGGCGGGTTATTACGCCATTGTGGCGGCAATGCGGGTGGGGGATGCCTCTGTGGTCTCGTCTTTTAGGTATACAAGGCTGCTGTTCTCGCTATTAGTGGGGGTATTTGTTTTCAACGAAAGCGTGGATGTGCCCACGCTCATTGGGTCTGCAATTATTATAGCCACAGGGCTGTACACATTTGTAAGAGAGCATCGCGTAGTGATGGATAGGCGAGAATACGGTTCGCCGCTATAGGCCTTTTGGACAGGCAAGGACCGGCTTTCAATGCTAGTTACCACGAAACGGCGAGCGCTTTACTCCGGCATCAGTAGCTCGTGACCTACTACTTCGTCCATGAGGCCATAGGACACCCTATAGGTTTTACCCTCTAACTTAATTAAAGCATAATTTTTGCACATTTTTACTACGGTGCAGTTAATAATATTGCCTTTGTCGTTAACCCGTACAATATTGTAGTTGTGTAACGACAGGCTGGCGGTGGAGGAATGGGTCATTTACTCTCGCTCAAGGCTGCAAATTTAGCCACAATAGAATCGGGTATAACGCAGCTCTTAAGAGCCTTGTAGTCATAATATACATTTAAACCTTTACCCTGCGCTACTAAGCGATTTTGCCTCGTGCTCCATATCTTGTGGTCTAACTCGACTTTTTTGGCACCGGTTTGGGTGGCAGTGCTGAACACTAACAAAGTGTCTGGGTAGGTCACCGGTGCCAGATAATCACACTGAATAGAGGCGAGTATAGGCCCGATATGGAGCTCGCTCATGTCGCTGGTCATACCAAGTTTTTCAAACAAGTCGATACGACCGTCCTCTATATAACGGATGTAAACGGTGTTATTAACATGCTGAAAGGCATCCATTTCGCCCCACTTTACTTTAATCTCGGTGGCTACGGTGTATTGCTGTTCGAGTGTGTGTAAATCCATGTTGTTGTTTTCCTATTTAACTTCAAAACCGTGGGCGTAGGGGTCGCTTGGGTCGACAATAATGCGGTTATAACCGGTGACTTTAGCCCAGCCCTGCACGCTGGGCATGATGGCGGGGTATGGGCCCACTTGAGTGGTGGATTCTACGCGCCCAATAAATTGACTGCCGATAATGCTTTCGTGGACAAACTGTTGGTCTGTTGTTAGCCGGCCTTGGGCGTGTAATTGCGCCATGCGAGCACTAGTGCCGGTGCCACAAGGGGACCGGTCGATAGCACCACTGCCATAAAATACCGCGTTAGACGCGTTAGAGCCCTCCCTTTGTGGCTCACCCGTCCACATTACATGGCTTATGCCATTAACGCTGGTATCCTCGGGGTGTATACACGTGGCCACTTTATTAACGGCTTCGCGTATCAATGGGCTGTAACGCAATACTTGGGCGGCACTAAACTGGTGCAGGCCAGCAAAGTTGGCTTGTGGTTCAATAATGGCGTAATAATTACCACCATAGGCAACGTCGATCTTTAGCTCGCCTAATCCTGGGCAGTGGATGACTACAGCCTGGTGTGCGAGGTAGCTTGCCACGTTAAAAATGCGCACAAATTCAACCTGACCGTCATCGTCCTGTTGGTATTCTATACGAATAACACCAGCTGGCACCTCTAAGGTGAGTTGGCCTGCGACCTTGGGGGTCCATAAACCTTCTTGCAATGCGGTGGTGACGGTGCCGATAGTGCCATGACCACACATGGGTAAGCAGCCACTGGTTTCAATAAACAAAATGGCGCCGTCATGGGCGGGGTCACTGGGCGGGTAAAGAATGGAGCCCGACATCATGGCATGGCCCCGGGGTTCAAACATCAGTGCAGTGCGAACCCAGTCGTGATGGGTTAAAAAATCCTGCCGTTTGGCGCTCATGTTATCGCCCACCAGCTCGGGCCCACCTTGGGCCACTAAGCGCACGGGGTTGCCACAGGTATGGGCGTCTATACATTCAAAAATATGCGGTTGCATGGTCTTCAATTCTGCCTTTGTTTTTTGCGCATCATGCTTTTCTTGCATGGTACAATGGAACTACAATTTTCACCTAACCTTGTAAGTGGGCTGGCTTATCAGTCACCACCTCAGAGACTCGTAACACATGAAGCTACTTATCGACTTTTTACCCATTGTCATCTTTTTTATTGTTTATAAAATGACCGGTGATCTCATACTCGCGACCGCCGTGCTTATTCCTGCCACTATGTTGCAGATGGCTTATACCTGGGTTACCACTAAGAAAATTGAAAAAATGCAGCTTATCACCTTGGTGTTAGTGGTGGTTTTAGGTGGCCTTACGGTGGCCTTGCAAGATGGTCAATTCATAAAGTGGAAACCTACTATCGTTAACTGGTTGTTTGGCTTGGGTTTTTTGGGTAGTCAGTTTATTGGTAAAAAAACCGTGGTGCAACGGCTAATGGAGAAAGGCGTGCAGTTGCCTCACCGTATTTGGCGTCAGCTCAACTTAGCATGGGTGGCATTTTTTGCGGCCATGGGCACTATAAATTTGTATGTGGCGTTTAATTTTGATGAAGCCACCTGGGTCGATTTCAAGTTGTTTGGCATGTTGGGTTTGACCTTTGTATTTATCATAGCTCAAGGTTTATACATGTCGCGCTACATGCCTAAAGATTCTGAAACCGAGGACAAATAATGTTATTTGCTATTATTGCAGAAGATGTACAAGACAGTTTGGCTGCACGGTTGCAAGCCCGGCCTGCACACGTTGATCGCTTAAAAGCCTTAGACGCCGAGTCGCGTTTGGTACTTGCTGGCCCGCACCCACATATTAACGGTGAAGGTTTTAGCGGCAGTTTAATTGTGGCCGAGTTTGCCGACTTGGCCACAGCCCAAGCGTGGGCCGATATTGACCCCTACATCACTGCGGGCGTGTACCATAAAGTCACCGTTAAACCGTTTAACAAAGTTTTGCCAGCATAGGACTTATAGCATGAAAATGATTAAGCCATTACTAGTAGCGCTGTTGGCGATGGGCCTGAGCCTAAACCTTTGGGCCCAAAACCCGCAGGTGGAATTAGAAACGGTACATGGCAGCATTGTGGTTGAGTTAAACCCAGAGGCTGCGCCGGTCACCGTTGAAAACTTTTTGCATTATGTGAATTCGGGTTATTACCAGTCCACCATTTTTCATCGGGTGATTGCTGGGTTTATGGTCCAAGGCGGCGGCTTTGGCACCAATGAAAAACCCAAGAAAAGTAGCCAGCCTTCGATTGTAAATGAAGCCAAAAATGGCTTGTCTAACTTGCGCGGTACTATTGCGATGGCCAGAACCAGCGCCCCAGACAGTGCCCAAGCGCAGTTTTTCATCAACCACCAAGACAACCCGTTTCTCGATAAGAGTGCCAGTAGTGCCGGTTATGCCGTTTTTGGTAAGGTGATTAAGGGCATGGACATTGTTGACCGAATCACTCAGGTGCCTACCAAAAATCATGGCATGTATCAGGATTGGCCAGCCGACCCCGTGTACTTGTACAACGTCTACCTGCTGAATAAATAACCCCTAAACTATGAAGCCAAACACTAATAAACGGGCCTTCGCCGACCCTCAGTGTTTGGTTGCGAGCCATGATTGGCGTCTCACTAAAACCTGTGCCAAACAACGTTTAGCCGAACTCAAGGCCCAGCATGCTGTCAGCGGCTTTTTCGACGCCTTAAGTAGGCCGCAAGCGGCGCTGCAAGTGTTTGGGGGCGAGTTTGGCAGTGGTTTGGACTTTTTGCTCACCTGGCAATGGTGGAACACTGCCAACAGCGGTGGGTCGTTAACCTATCTAGCCATCTGTGAGCAACCGCTAACGCTGGATCAGTTACGCCAAACCCAACAGCAATGGCCACAACTCCAGCGCCAATCACAGGCCCTGCAAGAGCAATATCCGGGCCCCATCAAAGGCTTTCACCAGCTTGATTTTGGCGTGGTCAAACTGATCTTAGTGCAAGCGCCTAAAGCTGAAGCCATGGCGCAAATTAGGCCAGAGTTTGATGTAAGCCTTTACCCTTGTGTGCCTGAGTCACCAACCCATCAGCTCCATACGTCATATCAGCATCCATGGCAGCGGCCTCATAACGCCATGGCTCAGGGCAGCCGCGTGGCGGTTATCGGTGGGGGTATCAGTGGTACAGCCACGGCCTATAGTTTGAGCCAGCGGGGTTTTCATGTCACCCTCATCGAGCAAGGTCAGAACCTTGCTAGCGGCGCCTCTGGCAACCGGCAAGGCATGCTTTATGCCAAGCTGCCAGACAACGCCACGGTGGCAGGGCAGTTCCATCAGCAAGGCCTGCAACATAGTATGGCCTTGATCAAACGCAGCTTAAGTAGCGAACATTGGCGCGCGTGTGGACTATTGCAGTTGGCTAAGTCCTCCCGTGAAGATCAACAAATGCAAGCTGTGATGGCCCGTGGTTATCCCTCTTCTTGGTTACAACACCTTAGTTTGGCCGATGCTCAGGCCATGGCTAAACAACCCCTCGCTGCTGGCGGGTTGTTTTTTCCTGCAAGTGGTTGGGTGTCACCTGCTCACTGGTGTCAGGCCCTGTTTGAACTCAGTGGTGCCAGCTTGTGGCGTGCTAGCCAAGTGCAGGACTTAACCCAGGACGAGGGTTGGCAAGTTCAAGTGACGGGTGATCATCAAGGACTACATCATTTTGATGCCGTGGTGTTAGCTAATGCTAATGACGCAAAAATCTTAGTGCCGCAGCAAGCGTTGGCGCTCAAATCCATTCGTGGTCAAGTGAGTTATGTGCAATCACAGCAAGGACCGGATGTGGTGGTGTGTGGCGAAGGTTACGTGACCCCCGCCCAGTCAGGATTGTTAGCGGCAGGTGCCAGCTACAACCTGCATATGGACGATGACGGCTTGTCAGAGCAAGATCATAGGGACAACTTGCAACGTATGGCCGATGTGCTGCCTAAAACTGCTAATACAGCCTTAGGCGACGTACAGGGCGGGCGGGTAGGCTTTAGGTCGGTCACGCCAGACTATTTACCCATGGTGGGTCAGATCGCCGATGAAAACAGCGTGATTGAGCGCTTTGGCAAGCTCAGAAAAGACGCTAACTATAAGTTCCAACAGGCTATGCCATACTTACAGGGCCTGTATATTAATGCTGGGCACGGCTCTAAAGGCTTGATTAGCGCCCCCTTAAGCGCCGAAATATTAGCCAGCCAAATGGCAAACCAGGCCTTGCCTGTGGCACAATGCGTGGCACGGGGTTTGGACCCTAATCGATTCCTGATCCGTGATTTAATTCGCCGTAAACGTTAACTGAGACTCTCACCGTGAACCCAACCAAAATTAAACTACACAAAAGTAGCAATACCTTAGAACTGAGTTATGCGGAAGCCGAAGGTGAAGTCAGTTACACGCTGAACGCAGAATACTTACGTGTTTCATCTCCCAGTGCCGAAGTTCGTGGCCACAGCCCAGACCAAGCCGTTTTGCAGGTGGGTAAAAGTAAGGTCAAGCTGGTGGGTATTGAGGCCGTGGGCCATTATGCCGTGAAGCTTGATTATGACGACGGCCATGATTCGGGGCTCTACACATGGGACTATTTGCGTGACCTGAGTGTTAACCAAGCTCAGCACTGGGCTGACTACTTAGACGCGTTAAACCAAGCCAAGCAAAGCCGAGACCCACACACTAGCGTGGTGCAGTTTGTTTAGCTAACGGTACCTCAGCACGTCTCGTTATCTCAGATTCTGACCTACGTCAGAATGACGCAAATACACGTCTTTGCGAACGCAGTGAAGCAATCCAAGTCCGCGGTAGTGGATTGCCGCGGTACTTCGCGCCTCGCAAAGACGGGGTAGTCAGCTAAATGATCACCAAGTGATTGGGTAATTCGTCCTTATTGTGGGTCGCAGGCACTTTGTCGGCTAATAATTCACCGCAAGCATTGATGGCGCCCGTGAGTCCAGCTTCGGTGTTGCCGGCTTTTATTTGACCTAGTAGGTGATTGACGATGTTACTCCATGCGTCATCGGCTACCAGCTTGTTGATGCCTCGGTCGGCTAAGATTTCCACATAGTGTTCGGCTTCTGAGACAAAAATCAGCATCCCAGTTTCTGCTTGGGTGTGGTGCAAACCTTGGGCCAAAAACTGCTGTTTAGCCACCAATGAGGCACGGGCGAATTTAACTTGTTTAGGCACTAAGGCAAGCTTTAATGGCTGCCAACGAAATACCACAGTTAACACCACGAACTCGATCAATTGAATCCATAAGAGGTCGGTTTGGCTTAGCCATAAGTTGGTTTGCAACAGTAACGCCGGAGTGACTAAGGCAATCAACGCGGCCCACATAGTCGGAATAAAGTAATAGTCGTCACTTTGCCCAGCCAACACCGTCACCAATTCGGCGTCGGTATTGCTTTCGGCCTGCTCAATGGCTTTTTGTACTTTGATTTGTTGTTGTTCGTTTATTAATGTCATGTTACCAACCTCCCGACGCACCGCCGCCTCCGAATCCGCCGCCACCGCCGGAAAATCCACCAAAACTGCCACCTGAACCACTGCTTCCACCTCTTCCGCCGCCCGCAAGCAACAGCAACATCAATGGCGAGATTCCCGCACCTGGGCGACCACGGCGATTTAAGGCAATGCCCAGTAATATGAATAGAAAAATAAGGCCGGGTAAAGCCCGTGTAGACTCAGAGTTATTGGCACCGCTAGGTGCTACATACTGCCCCCCTAAAGCCACCACAATGGCTTCTGTACCGGCTAATAAGCCACCGCTAAAGTCGCCTTTTTTGAACATAGGCAACATGATTTGCTGCACAATGCTGGCACTTACGGCGTCGGTCATTATGCCTTCTAAACCGTAGCCCACTTCAATACGCACCTTACGTTCTTTTTTGGCAAGAATAAGAACGATGCCGTTGTCGGCCTCTTTTTGGCCCACACCCCAAGCACGGCCCATGTCTACACCGGCCTGTTCGATACTGTAGCCCTGCAGATCTTTAAAGGTGGCAACCACAATTTGGTTGCTGGAGGCTTGTTCGTGGCCTGCCAATAACTTATTGATGCGTTGCTGGGTAGCACCATCAATCAATTGGGCTTGATCGAGTATACGGCCCGTGAGTTTAGGCACTTGGAACTCGGCCCAACTGGGTAAAGACACCAATGTGAGGCTCATAATGGCGCTTATAAATACGCCTTTTAACCAAGAAGGGGCCATTAGAAGCTTACCTTAGGCGCGGTTTCTGCGTCTTGGGTGGTGGCGATGTAAGCGTCGCGCAGTTTTAAATCGCTGTACAAAAAGCTGTGCCAAAGCTTGCCCGGGAAGGTGCGAATCTCGGTGTTAAAGCGTTCGGTGGCGGTAATATAGTCTCTGCGGGCGACGCTAATGCGGTTTTCTGTGCCTTCAAGTTGCGATTGTAGCGCCAAAAAGTTTTGGTTGGCCTTGAGGTCTGGGTAGCGCTCGCTCACCACCAGTAAGCGCTTTAAAGCACTGCCGAGCTGGCCTTGAGCTTCTTGAAATTGCTGCATGGCCTGAGGGTTCTCAAGCAGGTTTTTATTCACTTGAATAGAACCCACCTTAGCTCTCGCGTTAGTAACTGCAGTGAGAGTGTCTTTTTCGTGGGCGGCATAGCCTTTAACGGTGCTCACCAAGTTAGGGATAAGGTCGGCGCGGCGTTGGTATTGGTTTTCTACCTGTGACCAAGCCGACTTGACCTGTTCGTCGTAGGTAGGAATGTTGTTTACGCCGCAGGCGGAGAGGGCGAGTGTAGAAATAACTAAAGTGAGTACCAGGCTCAAGCGTTTTAATGACGACATAAACAACATCCAAAGGTTCTTTGATTAAGCATTAATAATGCGGCAAATTATCAGTTTTGCAAGCGCTGTGGATAAATTTAACGCTGATGTGGGTTTTTGGTTGGGGTTTAACCAATGGGTGTGGTGCGCCCAGAGTCGGCGTCGCCTAAGTATAAGTTAAAGCGCCCACTTTGACGTTCACTTGCGTGACGTTTGAGCATGGTTTTTATGGCGGGGTAGGCCAGCAGGTGCCAGGGCACTTGGTCTGCTTTAAACCACTGAACCGCGCTTGATTCTAGCCCCATGGGCTGGGTTTGGGCGACAAATTGGGCGCGGTAAATAACATATACTTGGTGCATATGGATAACATTGAATACCGAATACAAATCCAAAATTCCGACCTGCATACCGGTTTCTTCTAGGGTTTCACGCTGCGCAGCGGCTTCTGTGCTTTCGCCATTTTCCATAAATCCAGCGGCCACAGTCCAGGTGTTTTTTTGTGGTTCGATGGCCCTAAGGCACAAGGCAATCTCGTCATCGCGTTCAATAATACAGCCACAAATGATACTGGGGTTATGGTAATGGACTTGCTGGCAGGATGTGCATGTGAGCCGTGGGTGGGTATCTCCATGGGGCACTTGTAGCTGCAGTTGGTCAGAACCACAATGGCTGCAAAAATTCATGCTTAAGCGTTATTGATTTGCTTTAGAGCAATGGCGCCGGCGGCTTGAACATGGCCTACGCAGGCTTGGCGAGCCGCTTCTGGGTCGCGCTTAGCAATGGCTTGCATAATATTCTGCATTTCAGTGAGGCTGTCTTCCCATCGTCCCGTTTTGGAGATGGTGCCTGCGCGCAGTACCATGATACGTGCCAGTAGACGATTGAGGCTACTGCCCAGCTCTAAATTGCCACTGCCTTCGAGTAATTGGTCGTAAAAGTCTTTGGTGCAAGCCAAAATCTCACTCACTTCAGAGCGATCAAATGACTCTTTTAAAGCATTGGTGGTGGCTTGTAACTGCTGCACTTGTTGGTCCGATGCACGGCTACAAAACAGTTCGCCTGCAAGGCCTTCAAGGGCTGCCCTTAGTTCATAAATGTTCTTCACATCTACGGCGTCGAGCACAGTAACGCTGGGGCCACGTTGGCCTGCGTATTGCACTAAACCTTCGGATTCTAAATGACGTAAGGCTTCGCGTACGGAGGTACGGCTCACGTCCAGCACTTTGCATAACTCGCGTTCGACCAGTCGTTGGCCGGGTTTAAGTTGGGTGCTGATTATCGCATCACGTAACTTATCCAATACAATTTGACGTAGAGTAATGGTGTTACGGGTGACTTTTAGGTTGGTGAGATTGGCGACCACGAGTTAACACTCAGCCTGTTTTTCAGCGGCCATTTCACTGATGACTTCTCGCGCGGTGCGAAACGCATCAATGGAGGCTGGTACACCGCAATAAATAGCCGACTGTAATAACACTTCACGAATCTCATCTTGGCTACAACCATTGTTAAAGGCACCACGGATGTGTAGCTTTAGTTCATGGGGGCGATTTAACGCTGTAATCATGGCGAGGTTAATGAGGCTTCGGGTTTGCTTAGGCAAACCCTCTCGGTTCCAGATACTGTCCCAGCAATATTCGGTCACTAGCTCTTGCAAGGGCCAAGTAAAGTCATCGGCAGCAGCAATGGATGCGTCAACGTAGGCGTCACCTAACACTGCTTTACGGGTTTTTAGTCCGGCTTCAAACTTGTCTGAACGGGCTTGCTGGTCTGTCATCTGGATCTCTCATTGCGATGGTGTCTGGTGGTTTATAAACCACCCATTAACATGTATTTAATTTCTAAGAAGTCTTCAATGCCGTAATGGGATCCTTCGCGGCCCATACCTGATTCTTTGACGCCACCAAACGGTGCCACTTCGGTAGAGATTATGCCTTCGTTGATGCCTACAATACCATATTCTAAGCCTTCACCGACACGCCATACGCGGCCAATGTCGCGAGTATAGAAATAGGCGGCTAAACCAAACTCGGTGTCGTTGGCCATAGCGATGGCTTGCGCTTCGTCTTTAAACTTAAAGATGGGGGCTAGGGGGCCAAATGTTTCTTCGGTGGCCACTTTCATGTCGGTGGTGACGTTACTAATGATGGTTGGCGTAAAGAAACTGCCGCCTAAGGCGTGGCTGTCACCACCACACACCAAACTGCCGCCCTTGCTGAGGGCGTCTTCAATGTGCTCTTTGACTTTATCTATGGCACCTTGGTTGATCATAGGACCTTGGGTTACGCCCTCATCCATACCGTTGCCAACTTGTAACTCGGCCACTTTGGCGGCAAATTTCTCGACAAAGGCGTCATGCACACCTTCTTGTACGATAAAGCGGTTAACACAAACACAGGTTTGGCCAGCGTTGCGGTATTTGCCGGCAATAGCACCGGCCACTGCAGCATCTAAATCGGCGTCATCAAACACGATAAACGGCGCATTGCCGCCTAGTTCTAACGACACTTTCTTTAAGGTTGGCGCACATTGCTGCATCAACAATTTGCCCACGGGCGTCGAACCAGTAAAGGTGAGCTTACGCACTGTAGGGTTGCTGGTGAGCTCGGCACCAATGGGTCTAGACTTGCCCGTAATCACGTTAAATACGCCAGCAGGAATGCCCGCTTCTTCTGCTAATACGGCCAAGGCTAAGGCAGAGAAAGGCGTCTCTGCCGCAGGGCGTACAACAAAGCCACAGCCCGCTGCTAATGCAGGGCCACATTTGCGGGTGATCATGGCAGCAGGAAAGTTCCAAGGCGTAATGGCAGCAACGACACCAATCGGTTCTTTGGTGACAACAATACGAGCATCGGCTTTATGGGTGGGGATAATATCGCCGTAGGTGCGTTTGCCTTCTTCGGCAAACCATTCGATAAAGCTAGCGGCATAGGCGATTTCGCCTTTGGCTTCGTTAAGGGGTTTGCCTTGCTCTAAGGTCATGATTTTACCAAGGTCATCTTGGTTGGCCATAATTAAGTCAAACCAGTGACGCAAGGTAACCGCACGTTGTTTGGCCGTGAGTTTGCGCCAGCTAATCATAGCCACGCGTGCTGCTTCTATGGCGCGCGCGGTTTCTACCCCAGTCATATCCGGAATGCTACCTAGCACTTCACCGTTTGCGGGGTTGGTTACTTCGATGGTGGCGTTCGAATCAGCGTCTAGCCAAGTACCGTTGATGTAGGCTTGTTGGCGAAATAAGGCGGGGTTGGCTAGTTGCATGGGGTCAATCCTGTAGTTAAAAATAGCAAGTTGCTAGGTGTGCTTTATATTACATTAAATTGTTCAATATATTAAACGCTTCAGGGCGACATTTATATTAAAATGTTAACTAAAGTGATGTCGCCTGTCATCACCGCATTATAAATGGATCCGCCATCGGTTCGCTAGACGTATTGATCCAGACGGTTTTGAGCTGCGTGTAATCTTTTACACCATCTATACCGCTCTCTCGGCCATAACCACTGGCCTTAAAACCACCGATGGCGCCCATGGGCGATACGGCACGATATGTGTTGACCCAAATGATACCGGCTTGTACGGCTTTGCTCATGCGGTGCACACGGGCGTTGTCGCGGGTCCAAATGCCTGCAGCCAAACCAAACGCACTGTCGTTGGCAAGCGCAAGGGCATGGGCTTCGTCGCTAAAGCGCATGATGCTGGCAACCGGGCCAAAGACTTCCTCTTGCATAATACTGCACTGGTTAGACTCAACGGCAAGGATGGTCGGTTGATAATACCAGCCATCTCCAGCCACTGACGCACGTTGACCGCCGTGTATTAATTGCGCACCTTGGGCTAATGCAGACGCTACCATTCGCTCTACTAAGGCGAGTTGGGGCTGGGTTGCCATGGGGCCCATTTCTGAACTCGGGTCCATGGGGTCGCCAATGACGATGTTGGCCACCCGTGTTTTTAGTGCGTTCAGGAACTCATCGTACACGGCGTCTTGCACGAGCAAGCGGCTACCTGCCACACAGCTTTGGCCCGAGGCTGCAAAAATGCCCGCGATCACGCCGTTCACGGCGCTGCCTATGTCGGCATCATCAAAGATGATGTTGGGGGATTTTCCACCTAACTCTAAGCTCAACTGAGCTAAGTTTTCTGCGCTATTTTTAACTACGGCTTTGGCGCCTTGGCCACCGCCGGTAAAGGCAATACGACGTACTAAGGGATGTTTGGTTAGGGCCGAACCCGTGTCGGCACCAAAACCGGTCACTACGTTCACCACACCGTCCGGGAAGCCGGCTTGTTTGACTAAATGCATCAGCTCAACAATAGTCGCAGAGGCATGCTCGGAAGGTTTGAGTACCACTGTGTTGCCAGCTGCTAAGGCGGGGGCTAGTTTAACCGCCGTTAGGTACATGGGTGAATTCCACGGAATAATGGCCGCTACCACGCCCAATGGCTCATGGCTGGTGTAGGCGAACATGTCGCTTTTGTCTAACGGTAGTGTTTGGCCTTCTAGTTTATCGGCCTGGCCCGCGTAGTAATAGAAGAACTCGGGCATGTAGCCTATTTGGCCTAGTGTTTCGCGTATCAGTTTGCCATTGTCGTTGCTTTCTAATTGTGCCAAACGTTGTTTGCTGGCGGCGATCAAATCCCCCAGTTTACGTAATAATTTGCCCCGTGCCGTGGCGTGTAGGCTGCGCCACGTTGGGTTTTCAAAGGCATTTTGTGCCGCTTGCACGGCGGCATCGACATCGGCTTCCTGCGCGTGTGGAAAACTCGCCCATGGTTGCGCGTTAGCCGGGTTTAAACTATCAAAGCGGCTGCCATCTTGTGCATCTAGCCATTGGCCATTGATGAACATTTGATATTGTTTAAGGGACTGAGTTGTGGCCATTATGCCGCTCCTACACTGGGTATTAAATAATTACAGGTTATGCCGCGCCAAAAAATCGGCTAAGCATTGATTGACTTGGTTTGCATTTTCTACGGGCATCATGTGCCGAGCCGCGGTGATAATATGGGTGCTAGCCCCTTCAATTTTGTCTGCCAATGCATGACTCATGGTGGGCGTTGAACCTGGATCTAAGGCCCCTGTCATCACTAACGTTGGACAGCTGATTTGGTCTAGCTGCGCTGCAGCAGCGTTATCGCCTTCGCCAAATAATCGGTAACAGCGGCTGTAGCTGGGCCGGTGGTTGTTTAACACCTTGTTACGCAGCTGCACCATATACGCTGGGTTAGCTCTAGCATACGCTGGGCTAAACCAACGTTCTAGTGCCTGATCAATATTGGCGCTGGGGCCATGTTGGTCCACCTGTGCGATGCGATAGAGAATGGCAGACCTTAATTGGGCGCTGCGGTTGAACACCGAGTTCATAATGACTAGGCTGTTGAGCCGCTCATTGTGAGCAGTGGCAAATACGCGGGCCACCAAACCACCCAAAGAAAACCCCACTAAGTTCACCTTGGGTAACTGCAAATGATCCATCAGCTGCAGTAACTGTTGGGCAAGGGTGGCTAAATCGGTTGCTGGCGTTGCATGCTGACTCAAGCCATGGCCGGTGAGGTCGTAGGTGAGCACTTGGTAATTTGAGGTAAGGGAACGCACTTGGCTTTGCCACATGGTGTGGTCTAAACCCACGCCATGGACCAGCACTATAGTGGGTTTGGTTGTGTCTCCAAACACCTGGTAATGGGTCCCTTGGTGCATTTTGAGTGGCAAACTTACACGGCCTTCTGCAGACATTAGGCTTCTGCTGTGGCTTTTTCTGCGGCGATTTCTTCCAAGTCCATATAGCGGTTACCAATGCGTGGGTGTGCACGGCCGCCATCGGAGCCGCCTAATACAACGATGATTTCATCGGCTGCGGGGGCGTCTTCAATATGCATTTCTAAGGTAATGTAGTGAGAGCGGAATCCCGCATCATCTTTGTGCATCATTGGGATTTGAATGGAGGTGCCGGCAGGGCCACGCTTGTTGGTGAAGCTTAAGTAACTTTGGGCATTCACTGCGTCACGGAAGTGGTTACCAAAACGTAGAGTGTGAATGATGCCGGAGGCATGCTCAATTTCGCCATTTAAACCAATTACAGCGGCTTTGCCGTAGGCTTCGATCGCGTCGCCACTGGGGAAGTGAGACAAAATAGCTGCCACCATTTCTGCGCCCAATTGGGAGCAACCAGCGGTGATTTCTGGGCGTAGGTTTTCAACAAACCCTTGGCCTGCCCATGGGTTCTTAATCACATAAGCCACGCCCACCATTTTAATCGGGGTGGCTGCTGCTTTGCCGCCTTCAATGCGGGTTTCTTCGATGTGGGTAACGACTTTTCTGACTTCAAAATACATGGTCTTATTCCTGATTAAAATTGGGCATCACTTTGTCTATAAATAACTGTAACGACTTTTTCTTTTCGGCATGGGGTAGGCCGTTGTCACTCCAGAAGCTAAATTGGGTAATGCCAAGGTTTTCATAATGTTTGATACGCTGGGTCACTTCTGTGGGCGTGCCAATGAGTAAATTTTGGTGGAGTTCGTCCAGATCAAAACCCGGCATCTCGCTCATTTGGGTATCGGTAAGGGGTTTCACAAAACCATCTACAGGCTCTTGGTCATTTTTGAACCACGCGTAAAAATAGCCGTACCAATCGCGTAGGGCCTGGGCACCTTTGCGCCAATCTTCGCCTTCTTCGTGGACCCATGTATGGCGTAGGGCGAGTAATTGTGGCGTGGGTTTTTCTGGGTTGTTAATACACGCCTGTTTAAAACGTTGACTAGCCATTTCTATCACCGCGTCACCGGCAATCAGTGGCGTCACCATTACGTTACAGTCACTGCTCACTGCATAGTCGTGGGATTCTTGTTCACGGGCCGCCACCCACATGGGAGGGAAGGGTTTTTGCGTGACACGAGGAATGGCCGTAGAGGTTGGAAATGAGTAATGCTCACCTTCGTGGGCGTAGTCTCCGGTCCACAATTTCTGTAGGGCAGGGATCATTTCTCGTAACGGGCCGCCGCCTTCTTTAGCGGGCATCTTGTCGGTCATGCGGTCAAATTCAGACTGATAGGCACCACGAGCAATGCCAAAATCCAAGCGGCCGTTGCTCATCATGTCGACCAATGAGGCTTCACTGGCCAACCGTACTGGATTCCAAAAGGGCGCAACAATGGTGCCTAAACCTAAGCGAATGGTTTTAGTAATAGGTGCTAGGTAAGCCATAAAGTTAAGTGGGTTGGGGGATATGGTAAATTCCATCATGTGATGCTCACCGATCCAAACCGTTTCAAAACCTGCTTCTTCCGCCATTAATGTGAGTTCTACCAACTCATCGAAGAGCTCCTTATGGGGCTTGGCTGGATCCGATCGTTCCATGTGCAGGAATAGAGAAAATTTCATGTTGCAGTCCCCCGAGAGGCAGATTCGTTAATTTGTATTATGGTATACCAAAAAACTTAGGCGGTGAATTTCAACATTGCTGGCTTATGAAGTCAAGAGTCCAGTTGCGCAGGGTTGGGTGGAGTGGGTGAAAATTAGCAAGTGGTGATTTAGTTTTACTTAGCGGCGATGGAGCTCAAGGTGGGTTGCTCCATCGTCACTTGAGCTAGGCCTTATGTAATCGCTTTGCAGGCACGGCTAAGCCCAATCCAAAGGCTGACGCACATCAGCAGCAAGACAATGGTGAACGGCAAACCGGTGGACACGGCCATGGCTTGCAGGGCACCTAAGGCTTCTGAGCCACCCACTAATAATAATACAGCGGCCACCAAACCTTCAAACGAACACCAAAACACCCTTTGCGAAACCGGTGCGTCGGTTTTTCCGCCGGCGGTGATGGTATCGATCACCAAAGAACCTGAGTCTGAGGAAGTCACAAAGAATACCAGCACCAAGACGATGCCGATGAGTGACAAGAGTCCAGATAAGGGGAATGGTTCGAGCATATGGAACAACTTAATTTCTTGCGCTACCGCGGCTACTGGGGCGCTAGTATCTGCAATCACTTGAGAGAGGGCAGTACCGCCAAACGTGGCCATCCACACAATACACAAAATGGTAGGTACCAAAATGACACAAATTAAGAATTCACGCACGGTACGACCCCAAGAAACACGGGCGATAAACATGCCTACAAAGGGAGACCATGAGATCCACCAGGCCCAATAAAACGAAGTCCAGCCTTGTGAAAAGTTGGTATCTTCACGACCAAAGGGCATAGATAGAGGTATGAACTCGGTGATGTAAGCGGTAGCGCTAGAGAAGAGGGTGGTGATTATGTCTTTGGTGGGCCCAACTAAAAAAATAAAGGCCAGTAATATCAGTGCTAGAGCCATATTTAATTCGGACAATAATTTCACACCACCATCTAATCCACGAATGACCGAGGCGATGGCAATGGCAGAAATAAAGGTGATCAACACTACGATAGCAACGCTGCCTGTACCCCAATCATATAGGTAACTAAACCCCGCAAGGGCTTGCTGAGTACCAAAGCCCAATGACGTTGCTAAGCCAAATAAGGTAGCGAATACAGCGATGATATCTATTAGATGCCCAGGCCAACCCCACACACGTTCGCCCAATAAGGGGTAGAACGCAGACCGTAAAGTGAGTGGCAGTTTGTGGTTAAAGGAGAAGAAGGCTAATGCCAAGGCAACCACAGCGTACATGGCCCATGGGTGTAAACCCCAATGGTAAATAGTGGCGGCCATGGCTAAGTTTTTGGCGGCATTAACGTCACCTGCAGCCGCTCCAAGCGGTGCCCAATCGGTACGTATACCGTTTTCACCCAGGGTAATGCCGCCCATGGACGCGCCAAAATGTGACATAGGTTCTGAGACTCCAAAAAACATCAGCCCGATGCCCATGCCAGCGGCAAACAACATAGAAAACCAGCCAATGTAACTATAGTCGGGGCTTGCCTCTTGGCCGCCTAAGCGGACTCTACCTAAAGGAGAAATACACACTACTACAGCAAATAACACAAAAATATTGCCTGCAGATAAGAAGAGCCAATCAAAGGTGCTGGTAATTGCAGGCCTAAGCCAAGCGAAAAATTCAGCGGATTGGGTTTGAAACATTAGCGTAATAAGGACAAATACAAGAATTGATAAACCGGAGATGAGAAATACAGGGTTGTGAATGTCTAAACCGAAAGGTGTGACATTATCTTGCCCAATCTTATAGTCCGAAGGTGAACTAGAATTGTTCATAAAACCTCCATTAGTTGAACTAAAAATACTGAACTGCCAACTAAGTGTAGTTCTAAATCTTAATGCCGCAACCTTTGAGAATAATGAGTTTAATTGAGGCTGCGGCCTGTTTGAAGGCTTGTTTGGTTAATCTGTCGGTTTGTGTGGCAATCAAGATTTGTGGTTCAAAATCGGCGTAATATTGGGTACTAGACCAAATCATAAAAATTACGTGGGCGGGTTCGATGGCATCCATTTTGCCCTGTTTAATCCAGCTGTCGAAGACCGACATACGCTGCTTAAACCAGAGTTGATAATCTTCTTGTAGATAGGCGCTTAGGTGCGGTGCGCCACTGATCATTTCTTTGGCGAACAGTCGTGAAGCGGTAGGGTGGGTGCGTGAGAATTCCATCTTTGCATCGATGTAACGGCTGAGCACGTCGGCCGGATCATCGTCACTGGACAGTTCGTTAAACACGGTATCCCAAAGGTTTAATGTGTTCTCTAACACGGCGCCGTAGAGGCCCAATTTGTTAGAAAAGTAATAGTGAATATTGGCCTTGGGTACCTGAGCAGCTTCTGCAATACGTTGCATGGTGCTGCCTTGAAACCCATGGCGAGCAAACTCGACTTCGGCCGCTTGTAAAATGAGTTCGCGGCTTTGCTCTCTAATACGGCCGGGTTTGTAAGACCCTCGGGTCGGGCTTGCTGTCATACATTGCTCCTTGTGAAAACAGATAGTAGCAGTAGAGGGCGAACCGCATCAACCTGAAATCTTGACTAATTGGACAGCTATTGAGAAGATGGCCGCATTATAATCTAGAGTAGCCCGCATGCGCTTGTTATTGAATCAGACACTTATTGAAGTCGCTAACCCCAACGCCGATGTCACCTTGTTACAATGGCTACGGGAGTGCCAATACCTTACCGCCACCAAAGAAGGCTGCGCGGTGGGTGATTGCGGTGCCTGCACGGTAATGATTGGCCGATTGGTAGATGATGGTATTGTTTACCAAAGTGTTAACGCCTGTATTGCGTTATTAGGCAGCTTAAACGCCTGTCATGTGGTGACCTTAGATTGCTTACAGGCTGAGCCCTTACATCCAGTGCAGCAGGCAATGGTCGATTGCCATGCCAGCCAATGTGGCTTTTGTAGTCCAGGGTTTGTGATGTCGTTGCTCGCGTGGTGGCTAAATACGCCGGCTAAGGTGTTGACCAGTGCGGCCGATTTTACCAGCCACAGGCACAGTGTGGAGTTCGCCTTGTCGGGTAACTTATGTCGCTGTACAGGCTACCAACCCATTTTACTCGCTGCAGACCAGTTGGCGCCCCTTGATCGCAGTACTGACACTCTATTCAGTGCCTTGGGTGGTTACTCGCATTGCCTAGGTACGCTTAGGGCGATGTCTGTAGAGCAACACTATGACAGGGTTAATACCTATCAGCGGCCGCAAGACTTGAATCAATTGGCATTCATCTATGACGCAATGCCTGAGGCTAGGTTGGTTGCCGGCGCCACTGACCTTGCCTTGGATATTACTCACGGGCTTAAATCCTTTAAAAATTTGATAGACATCAAATCGGTAGCCCAGTTACAGGCTATTGATGAGGATAGTGGTACTTTGGCCATAGGCGCAGCGGTTAGTCTGAGCGAGTTAGAGACTTATTGTCAGGCTAAGCTGCCGTGTATGACGCAGTTGCTAGGCCGCTTTGCCTCTCGCCAAGTACGTAATCGTGGCACCTTAGTCGGTAATATTGCCAACAGTTCGCCCATTGCTGATACACCGCCGTTATTGTTAGTGCTGGATGCGCAGCTGATATTGCAACGCGGTCAAGGTCAACGCACCTTAGCCTTGGCTGATTTCTATTTAGACTATAAAAAGACGGCGTTAGAAGGTGGGGAATTTATCCACAGCGTCATCTTGCCGCTGCCGACTGCACAGCAACAGGTATTTGTAGAGAAAGTTAGTAAACGGGCTGAAGATGATATTTCATCCACCTGTGTGGCCCTGAGTGTAACCTTGAACAACGGCGTGATTGCTCAAATTAATATCGCCTGTGGCGGCATGGCTGCTATACCTAAAATCGCTAGCCAAACCCAATCTCAATTGCTTGGCCAAGTTATAGAGCCATCACTGCTTGCGCAAGTGCCCCAGTGGTTGGCGCAAGATTATCAACCCATTGACGATATGCGGGCCTCTGCAGACTACCGTCAACGGGTTACAGCCAATCTTATCGTGGGATTTTTAAAGCAGGCGGTGGCATGAGAAAATTACCAGCAATAAACCAACAAACAACGTCTAAGCCAGACTCCGTCGTGGGCAAGCCTACCCCCCATGAAAGTGCTGTTTTGCATATGTCTGGCCGGGCTCACTATGTGGACGACATTACGACGCCGAATAACTGTTTACATGCCTACGTGGGCATGGCACAAGTGGCTAGCGGAGAGGTTAAAAACCAAGACTTATCGGCAGTAGAGTCGGCCGTAGGGGTTGTGGATGTGATCACTGCCGCAGATATTCCGGGCCAGGTTGATATTGGACCGGTATTTGCCGGCGACCCCCTGTTAGTGGAACAACACATTACCTATTTTGGTCAGCCACTGTTTGCGGTCGCCGCCACCAGCCGCGATGCTGCTCGCAAAGCGTGTTTGTTGGGCCAGGCCAATATTGAACCTAGCCCCGCATCGTTAACCTTGGCACAGGCCCAAAGCAGTAATAAACAAGTAAGGCCCAGCCATAGTTTAGTTAAGGGAAACAGTCGCCAGGGTCTGGCTAATGCGCCGCATCAGCTGACTATAAAACAGCAGGTGGGGGGGCAAGAACACTTTTATCTTGAGGGGCAAGTGAGTCTTGCCACCCCCCAAGATAACGGCGGTGTGCTCATCCATAGTTCCAGCCAGCATCCTAGCGAAGTACAAAAGTTAGTGGCCGAAGTGTTAGCCTTGCCCATGCACAAAGTAGTGGTGGATATGCGTCGAATGGGTGGTGGTTTTGGCGGTAAAGAAACCCAAGCGGCGCAATGGGCTTGCTTAGCTGCGCTACTGGCCGTGCGTAACCAAAAAGCCGTGAAGTTACGCTTAAGTCGTAGCGACGATATGGCCCTAACCGGCAAGCGGCATCCGTTTGTTAACCAAGCGCAAGTGGGTTTTGATGCCGATGGGCAAATTCAGGCACTTAACGCAGATTTACATGGCTTATGTGGGTGTAGCCCCGACTTGTCTGACGCCATTGTCGACCGCGCGATGTTTCATACAGACAACGCCTATTATCTGCCTAATGCCACCATTGCTGGCCATCGTTGGTTTCAAAATACCGCATCGAATACCGCCTACCGTGGTTTTGGTGGCCCCCAAGGCATGATGTTGGCCGAACAAATGTTAGACGATGTTGCCAGAGCCGTTGGCAAAGACCCACTATTGGTACGGCAACAAAATCTATACGACAACCATGAGCGTAATATAACGCCTTACCACCAAACTGTGACGGGTGTAGATTTACCACGCATTATTGATGAGTTGGTTGTGTCTAGCGATTATTGGGCTAGGCGCCAAGCAATAACGTCATATAATAATAGTGCCCGAGCTCAAGGTGGGCGCTATGCCAGGGGTTTAGCCCTCACACCCGTTAAGTTTGGTATCTCTTTTACCGCCATGTTTCTTAATCAGGCTGGCGCTTTAGTGCATATTTATACCGATGGCACCGTGCAAGTGAGCCATGGTGGTACCGAAATGGGCCAAGGCTTGTACACCAAAATTGGCCAGATTGTGGCCGCCGAACTGGGTCTGCCGCTGGCTGCCATAGAGGTAACCTCTACACGTACCGATAAAGTGCCCAACACCTCACCTACCGCCGCATCCAGTGGCACCGACCTTAATGGTCAAGCCGCGCGTAACGCGGCGCTCACCATTAAACAACGGCTTATCGACTTGTTGGTGCAGGAACATGATGTTGAGGCGGCAGAGATTGAATTTAACGCTGGTCTGGTCACATGGGCAGACCAGTCTATGACCTTTGCTGAGTTGGTACAGCATGCCTACATGCAGCGTATTTCCTTATCCTCTACAGGGTATTATCGCACGCCTAAAATCCACTACAATCGTGAGCAAGCCAAAGGCAACCCGTTTTTCTATTACTCTTGTGGCGCGTCCGTGAGCGAGGTAGAAGTAGATACCTATACCGGTGTTTACACGGTGTCGCGGGTGGATATATTGCATGACGTGGGCGAGAGTATTAACCCTGCCATTGATATTGGCCAAATTGAAGGAGGCTTTATTCAGGGCATGGGCTGGCTCACCACAGAAGAACTGGTCTGGGGTGATGATGGCCGTCTGCAAACTAATGGCGGCGCCAGCTATAAAATCCCCGCCGTGGGTGACACACCTAAGCAGTTTAACGTGGCCTTGTTGCAAGACAGTAAAAACCAAGAGGCGACTATTTACCACTCTAAAGCCGTTGGCGAACCACCATTTATGCATGGTATATCGGTATGGTCGGCGTTACGTGATGCCATTTGGCAAGCGGGGGGTGAAACAGTGAACCCACAGCTTGATACTCCCGCCACACCCGAGCGGGTATTGTGGGCCTTACAAGCAGGGAGTTGCACACCATGAATGCCTGGCTACGGGCGCAGTTACACTGTGAACAACACAATCAAGGGTATGTGTTAATCACTATAGTGGCTTTGAAAGGGTCGTCTCCACGTGGTGTGGGCAGCAAAATGTTAGTCACATTAGAAGCTCAGTTCGACACCATTGGTGGTGGGCATTTGGAGTATAAAGCGGTTGCCGAAGCCCGAAAACGCTTGCAGCAAGGTGGCACTACCCATTTGCTTGACTATGCGCTGGGTGCTAATTTGGGGCAATGTTGTGGTGGTAAGGTGAGCCTCATGTTCGAAGTGTTTAGCCAAACAAAAATGCCCGTGGTGGTGTTTGGTGCAGGCCATGTGGGCCGCGCTTTAGTACCTTTGTTGGCACAACTGCCGGTGCAAGCCACTTGGGTGGATGGGCGCTACGACATGCTGCCTAACGAACTGCCGCAAGGGGTGACTGCAGTACATGAAGAACATCCACAAGATCATATTGTCGATTGTTCCCCAGGTACCTGTTATCTGATTATGACCCATCACCACGGCGTCGATATGGCGTTGACCGAGGCGGTGGTTAAGCGCAATGATGCAGGTTATTTAGGCGTCATTGGTTCGGTCACTAAAGGCCGTAAGTTTAAGCAACGCCTGGCTGCAAAAAAAGTCCCACAACAACAAATTGAGCAATTAAATTGCCCCATGGGTAAAGCCGGTATTCAAGGCAAGCAGCCTATGGAAGTGGCCATTGCCATTGCTGCTCAAGTGATGCACCTGTATCAGTCGCTTGCCACTGAGGGTGAGGTTAAGTTGGATAAATACGTGCATACTATGGAGATCGAAGAGCATGTCTGAACGCCTTATACGTGGTCCACTACTCCATTGCCTTGCCGAACCCGATTGCCAACATGGCGCGGTAGAATACATTGCCGATGCGCTGTTGTGGCTAAAGCATGGGCGGGTTCACCAACTCATTAACTTCGCCGAGGCTGACGCATTGTTAACGCCAGCGCAGCGTAGTAGTGTAGAAGATCAGCGCGATTATCTGATGGTGCCGGGGTTTGTGGATTGCCACATTCATTACCCACAAACCGAAATGATCGCCGCCTATGGCACGCAGCTGCTGGAATGGTTGAATACCTTCACCTTTCCAGTGGAATCCAGTTTTGATGATGTGGAGAAAGCGGCCACGGTTGCCAAGGTGTTTATTGATCAATTATTAACCAATGGCACTACCACGGCACTGGTTTTTTGTTCTGTGCATCCGGAATCTGCAGATGCGCTATTTAGTGAAGCACAACAACATCAGATGCGGCTCATCGCTGGCAAGGTGATGATGGACCGCAACGCTCCTGAGTCGGTGTTAGATACTGCGCAAACAAGCTATGACCAGAGCAAACAGCTCATCGAACGGTGGCATGGCGTGGATCGCCTGCAATACGCTGTAACACCGCGCTTTGCACCCACCTCTACAGACGAACAACTGCATGCGGCAGGGCGGTTGTTAGCAGAGCATGAGGGGGTATATTTACATACGCATTTGTCTGAAAATGTGGATGAAATCGAGTGGGTTAAACAACTGTTTCCTAACGCCAAAAACTACCTAGACGTGTACGACCAAGCGGGCCTGTTGGGTAAGCGTAGTGTATTTGCCCACGGTATACACCTATGTGATGGCGAATGTGAGCGCTTGGCGCAAACGGATTCTGCCATTGCCCACTGCCCAACCTCCAATATGTTTATTGGTTCGGGCTTATTTCCCATGCAGCGCTTGCAGGCGCATGGCATCAAAATCGGCATGGGCACCGACGTAGGCGGCGGTACCAGCTTTAGTATGTTACAAACCCTAGCCGATGGCTACAAAATGCAGCAGCTAAATGGCCATAACCTGAGTCCAGAACAGAGTTTTTATTTAGCCACGTTAGGAGGTGCTAAGGCCTTGGATATGGATGATAAAATTGGCAACTTCACAGTTGGCAAAGAAGCCGATTTCTTATTGTTAGACCCAAATGCCACACCGCTGCTTAAGTTTCGTAACCAACACTGCCAAACCTGGCGCGACACTTTGTTTGTCTTACAAACCTTGGGGGATGACCGTGTGATTGCGCAAACTAATGTCATGGGGCAGCCCGTTAGTTTTGCGGCGTTATAAAGGATGTGTATGATGTATCATGAGAATGAGATTAACATTTACAGTGATGATGGTGTCAGATTAAGCTTATGGAAGATTGAGCCCATTTCTACCAATTCTGATACTAATGTTTTCTTAACTCACGGAGCTTTTTCTAATAAAGATATATGTTTTGGTATTGCCAAGTATCTGGCTGAAAGAAATATAACTTGCTGGATTTTGGAATGGAGATCTCATGGAAGTAGTGAAAACTATGCCAAATCATTTGATTTTGAAACAATTGCTCTTTACGATATGAAGGCAGCATTTGACTATTTGATACACAATGTAAAATTAAAATCTTTTCATTGTGTGACGCATAGTGGCGGGGGTATATCTTTAACTATTCTTCTCTGCAAAATGCAGAATTATAAAGATAATATAAATAAAATAGTTTTTTTTAGCTGCCAATCTTATGGTGCATCCTATAGCATTTATTCCAGACTTAAGTTGCATATATCTAACTTTGTCTCTTATCTAATAGGCTATACACCTGGTCGCTTGTTAGGTCTTGGACCCCATAATGAGGATTATTGCATCATGAAGCAATGGTTTAAGTGGAATTTAACGGGGAAATTTTTAGATAAAAAATCTAACGATTATAAACACTTAATGAAGGGAGTAAAGTCAGAGATTCTATCTATTAGGGGAGAAAATGATACGTTTATTGCTCCAAAACAAGGGTGCGACAGATTTTTAGCTGATTTTGGATCTAAAAATAAACAATTAAAATCTTGCGGACTATCTACTGGGTATTTGCAAAACTACAACCACAGCACTATTTTTTTATCCCTTTGTGCTAAAAAAGAAATATGGCCTTTGGTTTATGAGTGGTTGGATTGCAAAGGCACAAGCATGAGCCGCTGAAGAAGTCCCAATCAGCTTAGCCCTTCCGCCCTTGCAGCATAGAGTCTGATTTTAGCAGGGGTTAAAAAATGGGATGATTACCAACAAGGCAAAATTTGGCGAAAAACAACAGTTTAAAGTTGATAAGTAAGAATCTTGAGCCAAATTTTAACCTTCTATCAGCGCGTTTAATAATGTTGCAGACGTTCTAGTGATCACAACCAGCTGAATGCACATGACCATTGGCCAGTTCATCTTCTGTAGCTGCCCGCACTTCGATAACTTCCACATCAAAGTTAAGCACTTCACCGGCCAGATCATGGTTACCATCAACGGTGATCTGGTCACCGTCTATAGCTGTGATGGTCACCACATGCAGGGCCTTTTGTTTTTTAGGGTGAGAGGCTTGGGTTATCTTTTCGGCTGCATCTGAATCATTAAACAGTGTAGAGGTCCTTCTATTCCCACTCCATTTTTTCGAATACCCTCAGGGCGTTGCCTGGCGAAATTTCTTTGTAGTTTAGCAGGTGGCTAAAGGTCGATTGATCAACTTGGCGAATATCCATCAGTTCTCCGCCTGCATCGATAAATTCCCCCACGTGAGTACGTAGGTACACCAAGTAGTCATAGGTTTCTTGTTTCAGGCGGGTCATAGTAGAGACCTGCCCATGGCCTGGCACGACCTGTTGCGTGTCGAGCTGCGCCATGGCTTCGAACACCTCAACCCAAGATTGGCTGTCGGATACATCGATAACACCCAGCATGCGATCTCCGTAGGCAATGTCTCCAGTAAATAACAACTTTAACTGAGGAATGTATACCCAGCTATCACCAGGGGTATGGGCAGGGCCTTGGTGATGAAGCTTAATATCTAGGTTGGCAAAGGTAAATTGATAATTTTGCTCGAAGGTTATTTCGGCGGTAGTGGCTGCTAAACCCGCCATCGGGTCTTGATCGAGTGTATTGGTGAGGCCTTGAAGCTGGTCTCCAGCGCGTTCGTTGTGATCCTCCGTTGCCGCTTGGCTGGCAATTATTTTAGCCCCTTGCTGCTGGAAATAACTGTTGCCGAGCCAGCGGTGATCTTGGCCACCCGTGTTAATCACATGGCTGATGGGCAATGGCGTGATTTGGCGAACCTGCTGTTCAATGGCTTTGGCGGCTAAGGTGCCGGCACCTGCGTCGATTAATAAAACGCTTGTAGGCCCTACAATAAATCCGAAGTTGGCGTTGTTGCCTAAGTTGGTGGACGAGCGATTGCTGGTTTCGCCAATAATGGCATAGGCCGAGCCAGATAATTGAACCGTGGATAAGGCCATGCTGCTAGTGGCGAATAAACTAGCAATGGTGCCAACAATTAGGCTGATGACTAAGGCCAAGTAACGACTGAGGCATTGCATAATGTCTATCCTTACTATAAATAAATACTAATAAAAATTAATTTAGGTAATGATAGCAGTCAGGCTTCGCTAAACCTAACGTGAAGACGACTAAGCTCGCTAAAGTTGTCATGGTGGAAAGGGCGTGGAGGTGTCGCGGCATGCAGGTGCATAATGCCCTGATCAGGGTGGTGTGGGTCTAACTTTCTAAAAATAGTGATTGTTGCCATGCCCCCGTGCTCTTTATGATGTTTCAATAAGCGAAACCTTGTTCCGCACAGCGGAACTATGTTAAGATCTTGATCATTCACAGCACCACCTCTTTTATGGCCCATTATGCCCTCGTTTGAAGAGCCACAATCTGCACCTAAAGATCGCAAGTTTGTAGAAGCACTCGCCCGTGGACTGGAATTGCTGCGGGCTTTTAGCGACAGCCATAGTGTCTTAGGTAATCAAGAGTTGAGTGCGATTACGGGGCTGCCAAAAGCCACTGTTTCGCGCATGACGTACACCCTAAAGCAGCTAGGCTATCTGGCGAACGACCCTCACAGTGATAAATATCGCCTTGATGCTGGGGTGTTGGCATTAGGGTATGCCTATGTAGCCAATGTGCAGGTTAGCCGCCTTATACAGCCCTTAATGGAAGACTTAGCCAAGCAGCATCAAGTGTCTGTGGGCCTTACCGTGCGTGAACGCTTGTCGATGATTTACGTAGAAAACTGCCGCCACCATACCGTGCAAAGCTTAAGGGTTGAGGTGGGTGCTAGCATTCCTTTGGCCACATCTGCGGCAGGCCGAGCCTATTTGGCTTCGTTAGAAGCCCATGAACGGGCTGAGTTTATCAACTACTTAGGCGAGCGCCAGCCACAAAATTGGCAGCAGCAAGTGGACGCCATAGATGAAGCTGTAAGCAGTTATCAACACCACGGCTATTGCTTGTCGTTAGGTGATTGGAACCGTACGGTTAATGCCGTTGCGGTGCCGTTTCAAGTGCAGGGTGGCAAGACGATGGTGCTCAGCATCGGCGGCCCAAGTTACCTTGTATCTGCACAACAAATTGAACAAACCTTTGCTCCTCAACTACTTCATTTAGTTGAAGAAATTAACAAAATGAGACTTTAATATGAACGATTACGCCTATATTTATGATACTGCCCGAAGCGCTTTTGGTACCTTAGGTGGCGGCCTATCTTCGGTGCGCCCCGACGATTTGTTGGCCCACGTTATTCGTGAACTGGTTAACCGTAACGGTTTTGATTTAAACGAATATGAAGACGTTATCGCCGGTAATACCAACCAAGCCGGTGAAGATTGCCGTAACGTGGCGCGTTTTGCTGGATTGTTGGCGGGTTTGCCGATCAGCTCTGGCGGTATTACGGTTAACCGTTTATGTGGTTCGAGTTTGGCTGCGACGTTAGATGCAGCCCGTGCGGTGCGGTGTAACGAAGGTGAATTGTTTGTGGCTTGTGGTGTTGAGTCTATGAGTCGTGCACCTTTAGTACTGTCTAAAGCCAATAACGCCTTTGATCGCGCCCAACAGTTGGCCGATACCACCATGGGCGCACGTTTTACCAACCCTAAAATTAGCGCCGCTTTTGGCGACGATAGCATGCCCCAAACGGCTGATAACATTGCTGCAGATCTTGGTATTAGTCGCGCTCAATGTGATGAGTTTGCCGCGCGTTCGCAAGCGAATTATCAGGCTGCTAAGCAGGCCGGCCACATGGCTGCGCAAATTGTGCCGATAGACGTGCCTCAAGGCCGTAAAAAGCCAGCCATTACCATTAGCGAAGATGAACACCCTCGGGCAGGCTCAACTGAGCAAGTGTTAGGCGGTTTACGTACGTTGGCCAATGATGGTGTGGTTACGGCAGGCAATGCGTCAGGCCTTAATGACGGTGCTTCAGCCATCATTGTTGGCAGCCAAGCGGTGGGCGAAAAGTACAATGTGGCCGCTAAAGCCCGCATTCTTGCTGGTGCTGTGGCGGGTGTAGAGCCACGTACTATGGGCCTTGGCCCGGTGCCTGCTAGCCAAAAAGCCCTGGCTAGAGCAGGTTTAACCCTTGATCAAATGGATGTGATTGAAGTGAACGAAGCCTTTGCCGTACAAGTATTGGGCTGTTTACAGTTGTTGGGGGTCGATTTTAACGACAGCCGCGTTAACGCTAATGGCGGTGCTATTGCGGTAGGTCATCCATTGGGTGCCAGTGGTGCCCGTATTATTCAAAATGCTTTGGCACAACTGCAAGCCAAGCAAGGCCGTTATGCCTTGGTGACCATGTGTATTGGCATAGGCCAAGGTATTGCCGTGGTCATTGAGCGCATTTAAGCAAACCGTCTAAGTACAGGGTAGAAACATGAGTGTAGTGAGCTATAACATCGATCAACAGGTTGGTGTGATCAGTATTAACAACCCACCGTTAAATCTATTGGGCCATGCGTTGCGAGAAGGTATCTTAAATGCTATTACTGCCGCCCAAAATGACGCCAGTAAAGCCTTGGTGATTATCTGTGAGGGGCGTACTTTTTGCGCCGGCGCAGATATCAAAGAATTTAATCAAACACCCAAGTCGCCATTGTTACCCGACTTAATTGCGGCGGTAGAAGCCTCTACAAAACCGGTCATTGCCGCCGTGCATGGCAGTGCTTTAGGCGGTGGTTTTGAACTGGCGCTGAGTTGCCATTATCGTCTGGCTCTGAGTTCGGCTAAAGTGGGTTTACCCGAAGTGAAGCTAGGCCTGTTGCCTGGTGCCAGTGGTACTCAACGTGTGCCACGTCTGGTCGGTGCTAAGGCTGCCCTGGATTTTATGACGGCCGGCACACCTATTGCTGCAGCCAAAGCGCTCGACATCGGTTTAGTTGATGAATTGGCGCAAGACAATTTGCTAGGGGCAGCCCTAAGCTATGCGCAACGGCTGATTGAACAGCAGGCCAATTGCCGCAGGGTGAGTGAGTTGAGCGTTGACAACAGCAGCTATGATGCTGACTTTTTTACTGAATATCGCGCCAAACTGGAAAAAACAATGCGTGGCCAGAAGGCCCCTCAATGTATTGTTAATTGTGTGGAAGCGGCCACTCAGCGTCCCTACGCAGAGGGACTTAATTTCGAACGTGAACAGTTTATGGGGTTAAAACAAGCGCCTCAATCGGCAGCCTTAAAGCATGTGTTTTTTGCTCAAACGCAAGCTAAAAATGGCGCCAAAAAATACCAAGCACAAATCCCCAGTGATCAAACCGTTACCAGCATCAAGCGTGTCGGCGTGATTGGTGCGGGCACAATGGGCACCGGTATTGCCATGTGTTTTGCCAATGCGGGCCTGCAGGTGACGTTGGTAGAAATTAACCAACAAGTGCTTGATAAAGGCATGGTTATGATCAACAAGCGTTATCAGTCAACCCATGCCAAGGGTCGATTAACTCAAGCGCAAATGCAGCAGCGTTTGCAAGCCATTACGCCTACCATGGATATACAAGATTTGGCACAGGCCGATTTAGTGATCGAGGCGGTGGTAGAAAATTTGGCCGTTAAACAGCAAGTGTTTAAACAGTTAGATAACATTTGTGCGCCCCATACTATTTTTGCCAGCAATACGTCTTACTTGGATATTGAAGCCATGGCAGACGAAGTGAATAGGCCCAATCAATTAGTAGGCATGCATTTCTTCAGCCCAGCTAACATTATGCCGCTGCTGGAAGTGGTGCAGGCGCGCAGAACCGACAATGCCACACTTGCTGCGGTTATGGCCGTAGCCAAGGTGATTAACAAAACCGCCATTGTTGCCGGTGTATGTTATGGATTTATTGGTAACCGTATTTACAGTAAGTACTTACGTGAGGCTAACCTGTGCTTGATTGAAGGCGCCAGTGTAGAGCAAGTGGACCGCGCTATGTTTGAGTTTGGCATGGCGATGGGGCCGTTTAGCGTAGCCGATCTAGCCGGGCTTGATATTGGCTACAAGGCGCGTCAAACATTGAGTGCAGAAGCGCTGGGCGCCACTAAAAATTACCGCGTACCTAACCTGCTGGTTGAACAGGGGCGCTTAGGGCAAAAGACGGGCGCAGGGTTTTATCGTTATGATGCGACCACGGGCAAACGTGAGGTGGATGAGCAAGTGATGGTTTGGGTTGAAGAAGCGGCCGAAGCCGAAGGCATTCAACGCAGCCCCATGAGCGATGAAACCATTGTGCAACGGTTAATAGGCGCAGTCGCTGATGAGGGTAATCAAGTGCTTAACGATGGCATAGCGCAAAGTGCTAGCGACATCGACTTAGCCTTTATCTTTGGCTACGGCTTCCCTGCTTATCGTGGTGGGCCTATGTTTTACGTAACACAGGCGACTGCTGCAGAATAAGTTGGGCGGCTTTTTCGGCAATCATAACGCTGGTGGCGTTAGTGTTGCCACTGATCAGTTTAGGCATAACGGAGGCATCTGCAACGCGTAAGTTTTGGATGCCTTTGACCTTGAGGTTAGCATCAACTACAGACATATCATCTGGCCCCATGCGGCAAGTGCTGACGGGGTGGTATTCGGTTTCTGCATTGGCGCGAATATAAGCATTTAACGCATCGTCCCCTTGGCATGTGTTATTGGGTGAATAAGTATGAGAGATAAGGTCTGCAAAGGGCCCGCTAGCAAGAATCTCTCGGCTAATATGGATACCTTCACGCATGCGTTCAATATTGCCTTGGGTCTGTAAAAAACGTTGATCAATGAGTGGCGCTTGGCGGTGGTCTGCACTGGCAAGGGTTATTTCCCCTACATCAGTGGGTCTGAGGTTGCAGGCATGGATGGTGACACCATGTTGGTTAATATCTGCAACGGGTTTTGGATAAACCATCAACGGAATAAAGTGCAGTTGTATATCGGCACGCTTAGGGCTGAACTTGGAGCTATAAAAGCCACCGCTTTCTGCCGCATTGGAAGCGCCCGGACTTGATTTATTCCATAGGTATTGGATGGCGGTTGTCGCTGCCTTAAAACCCTTGTCGATGCCATATAAGCTGATGGGTTCTTTGGTTTGGGCCAACACTGAAACATTTAAGTGGTCCTGAAGATTTTTACCGACTCCTGGTAGATCTAACACCACGGGAATGCCATGCTCAGCGAGTTCTGCAGCAGGGCCAACGCCGGACAAGAGCAATAATTGCGGTGAGCCAATAGCCCCTGCCGACAACACGATTTCGGTGCTCGCCATGGCTTTGTCCACGCTATTGCCCACTTGATACTCTACGCCTACAGCGCGTGTGGCGTTAAACAATATGCGTCTTACTTTGGCATTAGTAATCACGCTGAGGTTAGGACGATCTGCCGCTGGGTGTAAATATGCAGTGGCGGAACTGCAGCGCTTGCCATTAGACTGGGCGACCTGATAACGGCCGACCCCCAGTTGATTATGGCCATTAAAATCATTATTTTTGGCTAAGCCTACGGCTTCTGCCGACTCAACAAATAAATCACTCAGGGGGTGGGTGTAGGCACGATCATTGATTTGTAGTGGCCCCTTGAAACCATGGAAACCCTCATCGATGTTTGCGCCGTGGTTAGTCTCTGAGTATTTAAACAATGGCAATACATCGCTATAGCCCCAGCCATCGTTGCCCATGTCGCGCCATTCATCGTAGTCTTGGGCTTGACCGCGGATATGTACCATAGCGTTAATTGAGCTGGACCCACCTAGTGTCCGGCCTCTGGGGACAGGTATTTGCCGTTCATTCATGGCCGTTTGTGCTGTGGTTGTGTAGTTCCAATTGAGAGTTTTATGTTCGATTAACCGAGAGATGCTCGCGGGCATGTGGATCAATGGGTTGCGGTCTTTAGGCCCCGCTTCTAGCAACAGAACTTCTGCATTGAAGTCGTTACTTAAACGGTTAGCTAATACACAACCAGCGGAGCCACCGCCGACGATGATGTAATCAAAATGGTTGTGCATTGATACAGGCCTTTTAGCTAATATTTAACGCCACACAGGCGTAGTTTGCATTGACTCAGGGATGTCGACCCCCATGCGCTGCAAGATGCTTGGCGCTAGGGCGGTTTGGTCGATCACGACACCCGTTGGTGGGCCATCTAAGGCGTTATCTGGGTTGGCAAAGTAGTAGATGGGAATGTCACGCATGATGGCTTCGGTGCCACCATGGTGGCCCCTCGCACTTTGGCCGTGGTCTGCGGTTACAATCACGTCATAACCTTGTTCTTGCCAGCGGGGGATAAAGTCGCCCAATGCGGCATCGATGACGTAGCAATTTTTGTCGATCTCAATGGAATCAAAACCATAATGATGGCCGAGACTATCTAGCGTGCTGGAGTGAAACAAAAAGTAGTCGGGTTGGTGACGTTGAATAAGCAAGCTCATTTGCCAAAATAAATCGATGTCGGAAGGCGTGGCTGGCTGCGCTTTGTTTTCCCCTGCCATAGTATAAAACCGAGCATGTTGGATGGGGCGGTTAATATCGTCTACTTCCATATCACACAGGTGGTTAAATGGGCTGGCTTGAAAATAGTCAGAAAAGAACGAATGAGCCACAGCTGCGGTGGTACCGCCGGCGGACTTTACGGCACTAAAAATGTCCGGATCTTCTAGTTTACCTTGGTGGTAGTTGCTAGTGACCCCATGCTCTTGAGGCGTAAGTCCAGTATGGATGCTGGCATAACATGGACCCGACACCGAAGGTAACACCGATAGGCCTTTCCAAAGTGTGGCTTCACCAGAATCAACCCAGCCTTCTAAATTGCCCATAAGCTTGCGTGCGTAGCTGTATCCAAGGCCATCTAAAATAAGCAAAATCACTTTATTTTTCATACCGTTATTACCCATTTAATTTGTAATGACATTAGCATTGTTGGACATTTGTGTTACTCTAAAGCGTAGCTCGCAGTTTGCCATTTTAAGCTAAACCAGCGCAAGCCCACCCCTCATAAATTTTAGTAGCCAGAGGCGCATATCGACCCTGTATCAGACACCAGTATTACTCAGCTGCTCATTGGTTTAGCAGGCGGGGTAGCCTTGCTTATTTGGGGCTTAAAACGGGTGCAGCAGGGCATGAAACGCGCTTTTGGTGGTCGTCTTACGTATTTTATTCGTGATCGTTTTGCTGGCGTATGGTCGGCTTTGGGTTTGGGCGTAATGCTCACCATGATTCTACAAAGCAGCACTGCATCGGCGTTATTGGCGGCCTCATTAGGCGTACAAGGCGAAGCCGGTTTAGCCTTGTTGCTCGGTGCCGATGTCGGTACCACCTTAGTTGCCCTTATCCTTTCTTTTGATCTTAGTGCCCTTAGCCCGTTATTGGTGGCGATTGGCGTGTTTATGGAATTACGCGCTAAAGACAAACGCCAGCATGGCATAGGCGAAGGCCTGATGGGTTTAGGCCTGATGTTGTTGGCCTTGGGGTTGTTGCGTCAACAGGCGGTGCCGTTACAAGGTTCTGAGCTGTTTAGCGACATGCTACAAAGCCTTATTGCCGAACCTTGGCTAGCCATTGTGTTTGCCGCACTACTGACCTTCTTATTACACTCAAGCCTAGTGATGGTGCTGTTATTGGCAGGCCTTGTGGGTGCGCAGGTGATCGGTGTTGAATCAGGTTTGCTGCTCATTTTGGGGGTTAACATTGGTAGCGCCTTTATCCCGGTGTACTTATCGCGCAAATCCAGCAATGCCAAACGTGTTGCACCTTTAGGTAACTTAATTTTACGCTCCCTAGGTGCGCTAGCGTTTGCGCCATGGGTGGCGGAAGCCCATGTGGGGCTCAACTATGTGAGTATGGACCCGGCTTGGCAACTGGTGTTGATGCATTGTTTGTTTAACGTCACCGTGGCCGCGTTTGGCATGTTGATTGTAAGCAAACTTGCGGGTTTGATTGATTCACGTTTGCCCAGAGAAACCCTTGCGCCACTGCCTAGCCCTAAATACCTCAAAGACGTGCAAGACACGGCGCCATCTGCAGCGTTAGCTAACGTAGTTCGAGACACCCTCACCATGGGCGAGTTGTTGGAAGAAATGCTGCGAGAAGTGCACTTAGGTATGACCGAGCGCTATGATGCGTTGGAGAAAAAAATACACCAAAGTGATGACATTATTGACGATTTCCACCAACAAATTAATGCCTATTTGCTCGAGCTAGGGGGCCAAGAGCTCACCGAAGAAGAGCGCTATCGGTGTCAGGACTTACTGCTATTTATCACCAATATTGAGCACGCAGGTGATACCTTAGAGCGTAGCATGACCTTGTTGTTGAAGAAAAAGAATAACTTACATATAGACTTCACTGAATACGAACATGAAGCTCTAGACTCTAGCATGAAGGCCATATTTAAGGTGATGCCCATGTCGTTTCAGGTGATGATGAGTGAAGATGTGTCCAGTGCCCGGGGCTTGATTCAAGCCAAACACCAATTTAATTCTAGCCATCAGCAATACATGGACGGTCAGCAAATGCGGGCTATGCAGGCCGACAAAGCCAGCCCGATTGCACATTCGTTGTTCACTGACTTAATGCGAGACATCAAACGCCTACATTCGCACTTCACCGCAATTGCCTACCCGGTGCTCAACCGTGAAGGCGAGTTACGCACCAGCCGTTGGCGTGGGTTTAGTGAAACAAAACCTGCTGCAGACACTCGACTAGACCCAGAAACTAGCCCAAGTAACGACGCTGAAGCACAAGGGAAGCCCACCACAGAATGAGCTTAGCAACGATTAAAGGCATTGTATTTGATAAAGACGGTACCTTGCTCGACTTTCATGCCACCTGGGTACCTCGTGCAAAAGCAGCGGTTATGGCCATTGCCAAAGGCGATCAAGCGTTAGCTCATACAATGTTACGGGCCACAGGCTATGATGTTGAGCAAGCGCGGGTTATAGGAGGCTCTATTTTAGCCGCTGGCAACAACCACGACATCGCTCAAGTGTGGGCACCCTTGGGAAACCAATCCGTACCTGAGGTAGAGCAGCAACTTAATGACATCTTTGCCGACGAGCAATATGGTGCCAGTGTTCCGGTCAAGAATTTAGCAAGTAGTTTACATAAGCTAGCCGACCTTGGTTTGGTATTAGGTATAGCCACCATGGACAGCGAAGCAGGTATTGATGCCACTCTAGGCAATTTTAATTGTTTGCACTTATTTGACTACAAAGTGGGTTACGACTCTGGCCACGGCAGCAAACCTGGCCCCGGCATGGTACTTGGATTTTGCCAGCAAACAGGCTTGAAGCCCGAACAGGTGATGGTGGTGGGTGACAACACCCACGATCTGCACATGGGTAAAAGTGCCGGTGCTGGTATTAATGTAGGCGTACTTACGGGGACTAGCCACACAGCAGAGCTCGAAGTCGATGCTGATTTGGTGCTTGCGTCTATTGCGGACTTACCGGGGTTGTTTGGTTAATTATTTGACGTAAACGGTAAAAGGTTTGTTGCCTGGAAGTCGGTAGATATCGAAATCTCTATCGATAGTGGCAACGGTGTTGATGTCTAGCTTTTCCCATAAGGAACGTTCTTCTAGCCGAATGTCTACGCTCACTTGCATGCCGGGTTTTAACGACATACTACGCCCATAGGCCTCAACAGACTGGGAGTCTAGACTCACCATCACCTTGTAGGCCGCGGTTTGAACAGGGAAGGGCAGGTCTTGGGTTTCCTTGGGTGTGAGTATGGTTTGCGACACTTGAGACACCACGCCGCTATATAGCCCAAACTTTTGGTATGGAAAGGCCGCATAGAGAATGTTCACCGCTTGTCCTTCGCTAATAAAACCCATGGCTTGGGTGGGCACCAATAGTTGTGCTTGTAACACGCTATTGGCCGGCATCAGGTGCATGATGACTTGCCCTTGTTGTACCAGTTCGTTGGCTTTAACCAAAATTTGGGTGACCACGCCATTTCGTGGCGCTTTGATCAGTGTTTGTTGCTCGCCTTGTAGCTGTAAGCGCCTTTGCTCAATGTCTAACAAGTTAAAGCGCATCTGGGCTTGGTCGTTGGTTGCTTGTAGTTGCTGGCGCTGCCGCTGCAACTGGTATTGACTCATTTGGCTTTTATTGGTTTGTACTGCGCGTTTAAATTCAGATTGAGTAGACTGCAACTGCAGTAACAAATTACGTGCGTCATCCACCTTAATGCGAGCCGCAACATTGGCTTGTGATAAGGCTTCCATGCGCGCCACTTGCTCTTGTGCAAGGAGCAAGCGTTGTTGGGTAATAGCCACTTGAAGGGATAGAGATTTACGTTCTAGAGTAAGGCCATATAATTTAGCCTTAATATCCTCGCCTTGATTATCGCTAATAGACACTAAGCCGGCTAAGCGTTGGTTTATCAACGTTTCTTGGCTGGCCAGTTTGTCTAGCAACTGAACGCCTACAGAGGTGCCTGATAACAATTGGTTAGGGTCGTGTAATGACAATAATAGCTGGTCTTCAACGACTAAATCACCTTGAGCAACGGGTGACTGGCTCACAAAGCCAGTGCGGGAGGACTTGATTTTTAACAACCCCGCTTGAGGCACTAAATAACCTGATACGGATTCTTTACGGGCAAACTCGCCAAAAATCAGTAGCGAAAGTGCGAAAAATGAAAACATAAACAAACAACAAAAAGCGATCAAATAAGAAACGGGTTGGCGTAATAACACCGGGCCGTATAGTCGAACCTGTTGCTTCTCAACGGCTTGTTGGCGGAACAATCCTTGTGCCATAGATCCCCTAAATGTATGTAAAATCACTGATTCAAATGTCTTAAATATTAAAAATGATAAAATATTGACATTTGATATATAGGGGGGGTAGTCTATAGTTCTGCTAGGCAATCGTCTAGTAGGAAGCTAAAAATGATTAATTACATGGAGTAATTGTTATGAATGAATTGTTGATGAATCAGGTTGAGGAAGTTAGTGGTGGCTATCGTGTTGGTAGCTTTGGCATTGCTAGGGACGCGTTACAAAGAGGTATTGGGGCTTTGACTCGTCAAATGGTAAATGATTGTTTAGCTAACCCAAATTGCTATGCAGCGGGAAACGGGGGGGATTCTTACACAGGTGATCCAAACTACGGCACTCTCGATGGACGTTAGTTCTTTAATTGCATAGCCTTAGACTCGGGGCTTGCTCCCGAGCAGCAAAGAAATACACATCGAGACCTTTGCATAAAGCCCACCATCTCAATAGGTGAAGTCGATTGTCATGAAAGGTAACTGTTCAGAGCCCTACGTATTTTAGCCTCAAATCGGTATCCCAAGTGCTGACGGACAGTGAGGCATCAATGACACGTCATGCCCACCACTCCTCGCAGAAACGACATCTCTGATAAACCGCAGCGGTAAACTCCGCATGGCCTCCCTTGTTGATGTTTAAGGCTTTGTTGCTACAAAGCTGGCATAAACTGAGTGATCTTGGCTTAGAGAAGCAATTGGCTAGAAATGACCTGTTTTTCCGCCGTTGGTGAGCGATAACAGAGCCTTTGTGCAAATAGGTTTAAACATTGTAGTTTAAAATACCTGTATTCTAGCTATTAAGTCTTGAGGGCTCGAGAGTAAAATGGACCAAACCCTAGGATAAGGCCTTTATGGACGTGTTTGGCAACTTTACGCTGAAATTGAAAAGTATAATAACATATGAACAAACATTTATATTTCTTAATGACTATTACCATTTTACTGGTGTCAATTGTATCTTATCGGTTGATATTTAAGTCTCCTCCTTCATGGCTCCCAAATCAGGGTAACACATTGGTAGTTGGGCGTATTATATATAAAGGTCACAATGATGAAATATGGAAAGGTGATTTGTCTAATATTTCAGTGGAAATTATCGATTATAATGGAAGGGTCAACACGTTAATAACAGATTCGAACGGAGTGTTTAGTATTCCTCTTACGGCTGGAACTGAATTTATTTTTAAAGAAATGCGAAAGTCGAACTCATTGCTACCAACTAGTGGACAGAGTTTTATCGCTTTTGACAGGTTAAAACAGACTTCAGCGATCAACGGCGTGTCTAATATTGGTGGAATTGTATGGAGTGACAAAGGTTACTTAAAATCTGTATACAGCTTTAAATATGATTTTTCGCAAACAAACTTCGCTTTGTATTCTAAAAACAATCCGGAATCTCTTTGGCTTGAAGAACCATGGCACAAGATGAATCTTCGGCGTTTTTAAGCATACGGCTAAAGTCACTGAGATCTTTCTCAGTCTTCATGCTTTTTGCGGCCTCTTTGGCAAAGGCTAATAGTTCTTTTGGGGCCCGTTGGATTTGGGTGTGCTGTAGTATTGAATTGGGTATCTCGCAAATAGCGGCCCACACTTCTGCAGCAATTGATTATATGCTCGCTGCAGATTAACATAAAAAGGCACCTCAATCAGAAGGTTGTGTTGTGTATTTGTCTTTGAAGGTGCCTTCTACTAACTTAGTTGAGGTGTTTAAATGGCGATTTTTTACCGCTATGTGTTGCCCATAATTCTAATTTTTTCGTTAACATGTTGCTTCGCTGCCGCGGCCGTAGTAACAAGTGTAATGGGGCCTATAGGCTTAGGTATATCTGCAGGTCTTGCCGCTTTGTCTACCCTGTAATGCCAACATAAGCTGGTCTTATAGTGTTTAATTTTTTCAAATAAGGCGCCATGAGGCCACTTACTTTAAAGGAGTTCTAAGATAATGACGTTTTGCTATCGCTGGATCTTTCCTATATCTTATAGTTTAGGCTGTTTACTGCTTCTAAATACTTTTAAAATATCCGATTTTGATTACAAATATATCGTATTGTTGATATTGGTTTTTGTGTTTTTCTTTCCATTGATTTATTGGTACATAGGTAGGAGGTTTCATCTGCTAGATGTTCGATAGTCCTGCGGGCGATCAAAGATGAAAAGGGATTAGGCTCGATTGATTCGACCATCTGAACGTTAAAATGGGTTGATTGTGCTTTGCTGCGCAGGCTCCACTAATCCTCGGATGACTGAGGTATTTGTTTGGCCAACAAGGCACGGGCATCAATGCTTGAGCCTTCTGAAGACAACCAGCTTTGGATGTTATTCATGTCAACGGTTTGTAAGTGCGCAACGTATCGAGCTTGTTGTAGGCACAAATCAAAGGGATCAGACTCCATAGATTACCCCTTTGATCCGTGCCCCCGTTTCAATTGCTTGACTGAACTTTGCGGCCTAGGCCCCATCATTGTTGGACGACAAAGGTTTTAGGTAGGCTAACAAGACGCGGATATCAATACTTGAACCTTCCGAATACAGAGGACCAAAGGCGTCAGGATCGATCTATTTTTAATTTCCTAGTGGGTATTGTCCGGGGGTTTGATTCTAAAACGCATCGTAAAGTGGATTTTATATGCCTCGTTTAGCATTTGTGGTGGTTCTGAAAATGTTAAATCTGTCAGTACAAATGGCTTTTCGTGTAATAAAGGGGAGGGTGCCCCAAGTTATTCAGGCTTGGGTTATTCAATCGCTTGAAAAAATTAAATGCTCATATTTATGTTAAGACTTTGCTAGTTGTATTTGCCCTTTCGGGGGCGGTCTACGTAGCTTATCCTCCACTGGCTGTATATGTTAATGGAGTAGCCGCTGTAAAAGAATGTGGAAATGGGCAAGTAATGTCGGTAGATATGGTGAGTTATAGGTGTAAATAGAGCTATGCCCTGTTCGTGTAGCCTAACCATCTAACCAAGTGAGTTGCTTTAAGTTGAGCTGATAACGTTTGCCGTCGGCTTCTTGTTGTACGATGCGTACAATGCTGTAATCCAATGCTGGGGCAAACCATATCCACGTCTGCCGGTCTGAATCGGTGCCTCGGTCGCGTTTAATGCGGATGGCGTTATATTGGCCTAGTGGTGTGTCAATATGGTCCTCCCCATCGGCGATGAAACGATAGGTTTTTAGGTGGCCTCCATCGGCCACATCGTAGGCGTAAGCCGTTTCGTTTGGGTGGGCTTGAAGGTCGAGCTGAAGACGCAGTTGAACGCTTTGTTTGTCTAACGTATGGGGCACAATCGGCATGTTCCACGCTTTACCTTGGGCGGTATTAGTGGCTTGTTGCTTAGTCCAGTCGAACGCCACTTGTACATCACGTGTTTTATTTAACAGCTTACGTTGGTACTGGTAGTGGTGCGGGGTGATATCGCCGTCTTGATAGTTGAATAGGCTAGATTCAGTCAAAGAGGCAACCATAGCGGAGGCGTTAGTGGTGAGGCGTAAACTGCCATCGCTGTTGATTGTTAAGCTACGTTTGGCTTGGCCCGATAAACTGATACCAACGTCCCATTGGCTGCTATAAGAGGCTTCAAAAGGCCTCAGCTGTGCAGCGCTATGGCTGCTCCACAACAATAACAAACCCAAATAAAGACTGGGTAAACTTAACCATGTACGCTTAATGTTGGGCATTGCAGTTCCTTGCTGTATCCACATTTTATTGTGTTAGTTCAAGCCTGGTAGGCTAATCCCTGTGTTGGAAGGGGTTGGCCGTCCATGGTGACCTGGTCGTGACTCAAGTTAAGACGTCCCTCGCAAAACCATTTGATGGCAATGGGGTAGATCATGTGTTCTTGCACTAATACGCGAGCGGCCAGCTTAGTGGGTGAATCTTCATCTAACACCGGCACTAATGATTGTATGACAATGGGACCGCCATCAAGTTCACTGGTTACAAAATGAACGCTGGCACCATGCTGATCAACTTCGGCCTCAAGCGCTCGCTCATGGGTGTTTGTGCCTTTAAATAGCGGCAGCAATGACGGGTGAATGTTGAGCATACGGCCGTGGTAGTGGTCGGTTAGCTGTGGCGTAAAAATACGCATAAATCCAGCCAGTACTACGAGTTCGGGTTGCTTGTCGTCAATGGCGTGTATGAGTTCACGATCAAACGCTTCTCGGCTACTGTACTCAAGATGGTTTACCACTTGAGTCGGAATGCCAGCTTTGCTGGCACGCTGTAAACCCTTCGCGTCGGGTGTGTTACTTATAACCAAGTCGATGGTGGCATCGATAACGCCTTCAGCTATGGCGTCCATCAAGGCTTGAAGATTGCTGCCACCGCCAGAAATAAGTACCACAATACGTGGTATTTGGTGCAAAGTTTGTTGATGCATCAGTAAAGTCCGTGGTTGCTGTTAGCGCAAAACTACGGCTTCGTCTGCACCGCTATTTTGTTCTATGAGACCAATGACCCAAGGTTGTTCTTGGCACGCGGTTAGCACATCCAAGGTCTTCTGTTGGTCTTCTTTAGCAACCACAATAACCATGCCTACACCACAGTTAAAGGTGCGGTACATTTCTGTGTCTTCAACGTTACCGTTCGTTTGTAACCAGTCAAACACAGCCGGCTTCTGCCACGATTGAGTGTCCAAAACGGCAACGCTGTCTTCGGGTAAAACGCGAGGGATGTTTTCTAACAAGCCGCCGCCGGTAATGTGGGACAAGGCGCGTACATCCACTTGCTTAAATAATTCCAATAGGGCTTTAACGTAAATGCGCGTCGGCTGCATCAGCGCTTCGCCAAGCGTTGTGTCGCCAAGGTCTTGCTGTAGGTCGGCGTTGCTGACCTCGATGATCTTGCGAATTAACGAGTAACCATTGGAGTGAGGTCCTGATGCAGGCAAGCCAATCAGTACGTCTCCTGCGGCTACTTTAGAACCGTCAATAATCTTGCTCTTTTCAACAATACCTACACAGAATCCCGCAAGGTCGTAGTCTTCGCCTTCGTACATGCCTGGCATTTCGGCCGTTTCGCCGCCCACTAAGGAAGCGCCTGACAATTCGCAGCCTTCGCCAATGCCGCTCACTACGCGGGTGGCGATGTCAACGTCCAGCTTACCGGTGGCATAGTAGTCGAGGAAAAACAATGGTTCTGCACCGGCTACAATGAGGTCGTTGACACACATAGCCACTAAGTCGATACCGATGTGGTCGTGTCGATTTAGTTCTAGGGCTAATTTGAGTTTAGTGCCTACACCGTCTGTGCCAGAAACTAACACGGGTTCATCGTAACCTTTAGGCAATTCAAACAGCGCACCAAACCCACCTAAGCCCGCCATTACTTCTGGGCGACGAGTACGACGCGCAACACCCTTGATACGTTCGATCAAGGCGTTGCCGGCATCGATGTCGACACCAGCGTCTTTGTAACTGAGGGGAGTGTTAGCTGCTTGAGTGCTCATAATGAGAATGGCCTAAGATGATTCATAATAGAGCGCGCATTTTATCATTCTCTTGGCCGTTGAGCACCCGCTTAAACACCAACTTTTGGTATTTATTGGGTTTTTGTTGGTGGATGCAGGGCGGCGAATTGACTATAGTGGGGTTTAGATTGGTTTTTCACTCAAAAGATAGCGATTACATGACCTTATTGTGCCCTAAACGCTTGTTGTTACGACAACCAGCAACCCTTCTGTTTGTGTTTGCCGTGATGTGGGCCAATCTTGCGCAGGGCCAAACGGTTAATGGCCTTTACCAAGCAAGCGTGGCTATTGAGAACCAGTCTACCCGTCAGGTGCAGGCCGCAAAAAAGACGGCCTTTGCCAGCGTGTTGGTTAAAGTCACCGGACAAGCCATGAGCCTTAATAATGCCAAACTTCGCCAAGCGTTGTCTGCCCCAGAGGATTATTTACAGCGCTTTTCATTTGCCACCCAGGTCATTGATGGGCAGGAAAAAGCCGTATTGAAGTTAACCTTTGATCCACTGAGAGTGAATCAATTAATTACCACAGCGGGCATGACCGTTTGGGGTGCAGAAAGGGCAGCCGTGCTGGTATGGTTAGTGGAAGAAAACCATGGTAAACAGCGTATTGTTAACGACGACCGGCATCCTGTGGTGGCACAGATTAAAGCGCAGTCCGAGGCTCGCGGATTACCATTGGTGTGGCCGTTACTCGATTTAGATGATCAGTTGGCGATAGATGCTGGTGCCTTATGGGGGCTATTTAGGGACCCTATTATGTCGGCTTCTTTACGCTATCAAGCCGATGCCATTTTGATTGGGCGTGTATATAAAGGCGGTCAGCAGCAATGGCAGGTGAAATGGAGTTTTTGGCTGGATAATAGTGAGCAACAATGGGCATCTCAGGGCGCCAATTTGGCGCAATTAATTACTCCATTACAAGAGCGCTTGGCCACCAGTTTAGTGGCCAAATTTGCGTTGCCTAATAAATCTGAAGCTGCCGTTGGGTTGGCTGTAGGCCAGCAAGTATTAGTGGAAATTGACCAAGTAGCCAACTTAGCCGATTATGCACACATACAGGCTTTGCTGGAGGGCGTTTCTGGGGTTAGCCATGTGCAACTGTACGCCGCTAACGGCACGCAATTGGTGTACCGTTTATTCGCGGATGGGCACTTGTCTCAGGTGAAATCTACACTAGAATTAAAGCGTCGGCTGCTGCCCGTAGAAAATGAAGAAAGCGCGCGCTTATCGTTGACCTACCCCTTGTGGCGGTACGTGTGGCGTTAGCAGCGACCATTGGTAAATAAAAGGACATTAGAATGACACAATCCCAAACTTGGCTGCTGATCGTGGTAAGCCTTATCGTTGCCATGCTGCTGTACAGTCTACAAGCGGTGTTAACGCCGTTTTTAGTGGGCATAGGTATCGCTTATATGGCCGACCCATTTGCCGATCGATTAGAAGCACGGGGTTGGTCCCGTACGCTTGCCGCTTGTGTGGTATTTTTGGTGTTAACCTTGGTGGTGGTGGCCATGCTGATCGGATTGGTGCCTTTGGTAATGAAACAAATTCAAACCCTCATTTACATGTTGCCGCAGGTTGAAACTTGGTACAACTTGGTGCTGTTACCATGGTTGCAAGACACGCTGGCCATAGACATTAAGAGCCTCAAACTAGACATTGTTACAGAGGGCCTAGCGGCCGAGTGGAAGCAGGCCGGTGGCATCATTTCACGGGTGGTTAAGTATGCAACCTCCTCGACTATGAGCCTTATTTCTACCTTTGGCTCCATGGCCATGGTGCCGGTGGTGGCGTTTTACTTGCTGCGCGATTTTGATCTTCTGACTGCCAAGGTAAACGCGTTGTTACCGCGTAACATCCAACCTAAAGTAAGCGCTTGGGCGAGCGAGAGTGACGAGGTGTTAGCCGCCTTTGTGCGGGGCCAGTTGCTGGTGATGTTTTGTCTAGGCATTATTTATGCCATGGGTTTGAGTTTTGTAAGCCTTAACTACGCCTTGCTCATTGGTATCTTGGCAGGCTTAGCGAGTATCGTGCCCTATTTGGGTTTTGCGGTGGGGCTCGCTGCTGCGATGACCATTGCCTTATTTCAGTTTGATGGCTATTGGCCACTGCTGATGGTGTTTGCCGTGTTTGGTGTGGGCCAGCTGATTGAAAGTTTTATATTGACCCCGCTATTGGTAGGCGATCGCATTGGTTTGCATCCGGTAGCCGTCATATTTGCCATATTGGCCGGTGGGCAATTGTTTGGTTTCCTCGGGGTGTTACTGGCTTTGCCCGTTGCTGCTGTGATTATGGTATTGTTACGCCATCTTCACGCTGGCTATATCAATAGCCCACTTTATGGCCAACAGGACCCTGAATGATAGCTTCTTCTGCACCTGCCGCACCCGCTAAACCAGACCGCATTGGATCACCTCAGCTAACCTTAGGCGTCACCTTAACTGCCCAGCAGCAAATTGGCGATTTTAATTTTAGCGGTGCACCTGCATTGTTAAAAACCTTGGAGACTTTGGTACGTTCTCAGCACGGTGAATGCCTTTACGTGTATGGTCAAGCTGGCGTAGGCAAAAGCCATTTATTGCAGGCTTGCGTTTTAATGGCGCAAGAGGCTGATGCAGATGCGGTCTTTATCAGCGGTACAGAATTACTAAAAATACCGGCCCAACAAGCAAGCGAATGTCTTGCGGGGTTAGAGTCCGTGTCACTGTTGTGTGTAGATGATCTAGACCAACTGATTGTTAACTTAGACTGGGCTCAAGCTTGGTTCCATTTATACAATCAACTCATGCAACGGGGTGGCTGCATAGTCGCGTCTTCAAATAGCAGCCCACGGCAGGTAGACTGTGCCCTTGAGGACTTGCGCTCACGCCTACAGTTAGCCAACGTGTTTCAGTTGCAGCCCTTAAATGACGAAGCCTGTGGCCTCATGTTGCAAGCCAAGGCCAAACAGAAGGGTTTAGAGTTAAGCGATGAACTGGTTGCCTTTGTGTTAGCGCGGAGCGCCCGGGGCTTACCCAATTTACTGGCTGTATTAGATCAGCTGGATGCAGCGTCGTGGCATGAAAAGAGGCGCATCACCATTCCTTTTGTAAAACAAGTCATGCGTTGGTAGTGTTCATTGATGCCTGGGGCAACAGGGAGTAACAAGGATTAACAACATGAAATTTATTTATGGAGCTGGGTTAGCGGCAAGCTTAATATTGCTCACAGGCTGTAGTAGCACGCCACAGCAAGCTCAACCTCAGGTGGACGATACACGCGACCCGTGGCAGCAACTTAATCGAAAAACCCATCGCTTTAATGCCATATTAGATGAGAAGTTGTTAGTGCCGGTGGTTAATGTTTATAAAGACGTGGCACCAGACCCTGTAGAAAAGGGGGTTAATAACTTTTTTTCTAATTTGAGTGATGTGGGTAATTTGCTTAATCACAGTTTGCAGCTTAAGCCAACACAAGCCGGTAAAGACCTCGGTCGGTTGGTCATCAATACTACCCTTGGTTTGGGGGGCCTAATTGATGTTGCGTCAGACTTAGGTATTTATCAACAACCTGAAGATTTTGGTCAAACGCTGGGTTATTGGGGCGTTAACCCCGGCCCATATTTAGTACTGCCATTTTTAGGCCCAAGTACCTTAAGAGACATCGGCGCCACACTAATTGATGCCGGGTCCAGCCCGATCAATCAATACGACCCAGTAGCACACCAGTTTGTGATATACGGTTTGCAAGTAATTGACCATCGGCGCCAACTGGGTGACTTAGAAACCTTGGTTAGCGGCGACCCTTATGTCTTTGTACGCGAAGCGTACCTGCAGCGACGTGAGTACCTGATCAGTGATGGCGTGCCCAGTGAAGACGATGAATTTGATGATTTTTAAGGCTACGACTATGGTTCTACTTGTCAACGGCAAGTAAAGAGCATATTGTTGCGCTATTAGGCCCACGTTACCTGGTCTGGAGTAAGTAGTACTATGGAACCTGACGTCAGTCAGATCCTGATCGTTGCAGACGATCTCGACCTTAAACACCAGTTGACACAACATTATACCGCCCATGGTTATCATGTGACGGCCACTAATGACCCAATGTACGCCTTGGACTACTTAACCCAAGAAGCGGTGGCATTGGTATTGTTTCAATACCATCAAAACCAACCTACCTTAACTGCACTACTGCAAGATATGCTTGAAAAGTGCGCTGAAATCCCACTTATCGTACTCACACAAGTTGACGGTGTAGAAACCCTGACCGACTTATTACGTTTAGGGGTGACCGACGTATTTGATTTACCTGTCAGCCGGTTGTTTGAGCTAGACCTGAGCGTTAATCGGCATGTGCAGCGCTCTAATTTGTTCTACGAAAATGTGCGTTATCGTCAAGAATTAGAACTGGTACATCGTCAGGTGAATAAAAACTTAGCCGAATTACAGCAAGATCAAATAGCCGGGCGCTTGATTCAGCAACGCATGATGCCGCCAGAGTCGTGCTGCATCAATGGCCTTACTATGCAACGCTATATGAAGTCTTCGTTGTATTTAAGTGGTGATTTTATTGACCATATTCGCCTTGATGACGACCGAGTGTTGTTTTATCTGGCGGATGTTTCTGGGCACGGTGCTTCCTCTGCGTTTTTAACCGTGTTGCTAAAAAACATTACCAACCGTGTGGCCCGCGAACTGCTTGCGGCAGATGGGCAGGACGTGATTTCACCCGCTAAGGTAGTGACGCAAATTAACTGTGAATTGTTAGACTTTGATATTGATAAACACATGACTATTTTTATGGGCGTAATGGACCGTAACAGCGCCCACTTAACCTACTGTGTGGGCGGCCATTTACCGATGCCTTTATTGTCCCAACAGGGCGAGGTTGAGTATTTGCATGGCATTGGCAGTGGCTTGCCGGTGGGCCTTTTTGAAGACGCCGAATACACTGATTTGGAACAGCAAATGGCGCCAGATTTTAACTTGCTGTTAAGTTCTGACGGAATTTTTGAAGTATTGCCGTGTGATCAATTGGCCGACAAAGAAGATCAGCTGCGGACTTTGTTTAAACGCGGTGGCAGTAGTTTGGACGGCTTAATTGATGCTTTACAGCTAGAGCAACTGGATGCCGTACCCGATGATATTGCGTTGCTAAACATGTGTGGAGCCCAACATGCTTAAAGGTCGTATTTTAGTGGTAGACCACGATGGTACCCATGTATTGAAATTTTTAGGTGACGTACGGTTAACTTTGTGTCCAGCCTTAGACCAGTACTTAGATAACATTTTTAACAGCCGTCACTTCAAAACCATATTGATAGACCTTACCGACACCCAAGGTATAGACTCAACCTCTTTGGGTATGTTGGCAAAAATGTCTATCCGTATGAAAAAGCAAATGGGTTTTGTGCCCACGCTCGTGTCGGTTAACGACAATATCACCCGCGTATTACTGAGTATGGGGTTTGATAAAGTGTTTGTTTTGGTGAAACAGTTAGATGAAGACTTGGAGCCCATGCAAGAACTGGCAGAGGGGGACTTTTCTGACCTCAGCGTACAACAAAAAGTGCTAGAGGCACATCGTACCTTGATGGGTATGAACCAAAAAAACCACCAAGAGTTTAAAAACTTGGTGGATGTTTTAGAGTCTCAGTGTGTGATCTAAGCTAACAAGGCTTCCAGCTTTTCCTGATCTCGGGTGAAGTTACGAATGCCTTCTGCCAGTTTCTCAGTGGCCATGGCATCTTCATTGTGCATCCACCTAAAATCAGCTTGGTTTAAGCTAAGTTTAGCTTGCGTTGCAACCACTTGTTGGCTATTTAACTGTTGAACAAGCTCGCCTGAGTCGTCAGCTAAGTCCTGCATTAGGGCAGGGCTAATGGTTAAGCGGTCGCAGCCTGCCAATTGTTCAATTTCTTGTGTGTTTCTAAAGCTAGCACCCATAACCACAGTCTTGTAACCATGTTGCTTGTAGTAATCAAAGATCTTGCTTACGGAAATCACACCAGGATCTTCTGCAGGTGCAAAGTCATCCACTTTCAACGAGGCTTTGTACCAATCCATAATCCGACCTACAAAGGGTGAGATAAGGTAAACCCCTGCTTCTGCGCAGGCAATGGCCTGGGCAAAACTAAACAATAAGGTTAAGTTGCAGTTAATGCCTTGTAGTTCAAGCTGCTTACCGGCCTGAATGCCTTCCCATGTAGAAGCGATCTTAATTAACACGCGACTTTTATCGATACCTTGTTGTTGGTATAGATTAATGATTTTTAGAGCTCGGGCAACGGTGGCTTCGGTGTCGAAAGACAAGCGAGAATCAACTTCTGTAGAAATTCTGCCAGGTACAGCGTTGAGGATTTCTTTACCAATAGCCACGGCAAGGTAATCGCAGGTGTTGTCCATTTGCACTTGGCTGTCGCCACCTTGAGCGGCCGACCATTGTTTAGCCTGAGTTAATAAGTGGGCGTAAGCCGGCATTTGAGCCGCTTTTAATACCAATGATGGGTTGGTGGTGGCATCTTGTGGTTGGTATTGCTTAATGGCTTCTAAGTCGCCAGTGTCGGCGACTACCGTGGTCATGGCTTTAAGCTGTTGCAGTTTATTCATTGTGGGTTATCAATCTCTATTGTAGGGGTTGGCGCTAATTCAACTAAGTCCAATGCGTCGTACATGACTTGTATGTTGGCGTGGGTACCATGGATATTATCACTAATATGGCGGCGTAGGGCACGGGCTCCGGGTATTCCCTGAAATAGGCCCATAATATGGCCACTCATATGATGCAGTGAGGTTCCTTGTTCATGTTGTTGCTGCATGTAAGAAAAGTAAGCCAAGGCCGCAGTTTTGCGCTCGGTTACAGGCACATGACTTGCAAATAGTTGTTGGTCCACCTGAGTGAGCAAGGCGCTGTTGTGATAAGCGGCGCGGCCCAACATGACGCCATCCACATGCTGCAGGTGTTGTTTGCAGGCATCAAGGTTATCAATGCCGCCATTAATAACAATTTCCAAATCTGGAAAATCTGCCTTTAGTCGATACACTTTATCATATTGCAAGGGTGGTATTTCGCGATTTTGTTTAGGCGATAGCCCCTTTAAAATGGCGTTTCGAGCATGCACAATAAAGGTGTCGCAGCCGCTTTGGCTGACTTGATCGACGAAGCGAGCTAACACATCGTAACTGTCTACATCATCAATACCGATGCGGTGCTTAATGGTGACTGGGATGTCTACGGTTTCAATCATGGCCGACATGCAGTCGCTCACCAATTGCGGGTGAGCCATAAGGCAGGCACCAATCATGTTGTTTTGTACTTTGTCGCTCGGGCAACCCACGTTGAGGTTTATTTCGTCATAGCCATAGTCTGCGCCAATGCGCGCGCACTGTTCTAGCTCTTGAGTATTAGAGCCGCCTAACTGTAGTACGACAGGGTGTTCTACATTGGCATAACTCAATAAGTATTCTTGATCACCGTTAAGAATAGCTCCGGTGCTGATCATCTCGGTGAACAACAGGGCGTGTTGGCTTAGTTGGCGTGCTAAAAAACGATAATGCCGGTCGGTAACGTCGATCATGGGCGCCACAGAAAACCGTCGATTCAGGCGTTGATTGCTACTTGCCATGGGTTAGTAGCCCGTGTTGCGGTTGATTAAACCGGTAATAGGTTGATTTGATAATATGGCCTTAAGCTTGCTACCAATTTGTTGCGCACAGACGTGATGTTCAGACTGAGCGGCACAATGCGGTGTTAATAAAATATTTGGGTGCTGCCAAAACGCATGTTGTGGATCTAACGGTTCTTGTTCAAACGCATCTAACACGGCACCACGTAAATGGCCTGAATCTAATAAATCAATGAGGTCAGTGGCAACCAGATGCCCGCCACGGGCGCCATTAATCACCACAGCGCCTTGGGGTAGTTGGCTTAAATGCTGATGATTTAAAATACCCCGAGTTGCAGGGGTTAGGGGCAGCAAACAGCACAGCGCATTGGTACGTTGGAGGAAGTTTTTCAGCTGATCATCTCCGGTGTAAGTGGTCACACCTTTGAGGTGCTTTTTACTCTGGCTCCAACCGGCAATGTCAAAACCGTAACCCCGCAAATGCTCTGCCAGTTGGCTACCAAGCTGGCCTAAACCTAAGATGCCTACTCTAAACTGGTTGGGCGATTTAACCGTATGAGGCTGCCAATGGTTTTGCTTTTGTTGTTGCTGGTACAGGTCCATGTCGCGGTAGTAATGCAGTAAAAAGTAACTAAAGTACTCGTTCATCTGCTGTGCCATGCCGCCATCTTCTATACGTATAATTTGCACCTGTTCAGGCACTGCGGGGTTACTTAGTATGGCATCTACGCCGGCACCCAAATTAAACACCGCCTTTAGGTTAGGGAAGCGTTGGAAATAAGCTGGGCTAGGTTGCCAAACAATGCCGTATTCAACCGTTTGTGTATCGACGATGTTTTGCCAATCTTGGATGTTAAGTTGTGGGAATTGACGTTCGAATTCTGTGAGCCAAAGGTGGTTTGATTCACTGCCAGTAAACAATGCGCAGGGGTTCATTAATTCATCATCCATTTAAAAATGACAAAGCTGACCATGCCGACGACAATGGTTGTAAGCAAATGTTGGCGCCAAAAACCAACGACACCCGCCACTAAGGCGGCCCAAAAGTAGGGATTGTCAAAACTCATATCAAGCTGGCCATTAGGCATTAAGATTAACGGCGCAATGATAGCGGTTAATACCGCCGGCGGCACAAAGGTGAGTGATTGATTGAGCCATAGAGGGAAGCGAATGCGGCCCGCTAGAGCAAACATAATATAGCGCACGGGGAAGGTGACTAGCGCCATGCCAACAATCATTAAGGTTTCGTTCATCGCTTGCGCTCCTCGGTGGCGGCCGCAGTTGCCTTTGCGACTCGAATGCGGATATCTATCTGTTGGCTGGCATAGCCGATACAAATGCCAGATAAGGCAGCGATGACCAAGCCTAGCTGGTGTGGTAAGTCACGTAGCACTAGTGCAAAAGCCGCTGCGCTAATCACCGCTAACCACATGGGTTTATTGCGCAGGTAGGGGATTACCATGCCTAAAAAGGTCACCGACATAGCAAAATCTAAGCCCCACTGAGTCATGTCAGGGAACAGCTCCCCTAAACCTATACCCAGCCAAGTGCACAACTGCCAGTTGCTATACATAGCCATTATCGAGCCTAAAAAGAACCAGTGGGCATGGGTCGTGTCTGAACGGCCTAAATACCGACTGTTAACGGCTGCAAAAGATTCGTCGGTTAATCCAAAAGCTAATACGGCTCGCCAAGCCTGAGATAAATGACTCACTTTATCCACCAATGCAGTGGCGTAGAGTAAGTGACGTAAGTTGACGACAAAGGTGGTGGCTACGATAAGAGCTGGCCCCACGCCCGCGGCTAATAACCCCACCGCAATAAACTGAGATGAACCAGCAAATACAAACAACGACATGGCCATAGCACCCCAGATGGACAGACCGCTGGGTTCTGCCAAAGTGCCAAAAATAATGCCAAAAGGAATAGCACCAATGATTAACGGAATAGTGGCTTTGGCACCGTTTATGAATTCTGTGGATTTGCTGAGGGACATGGCTGAGGTCGAGTGGAGAAGCTAAGTTGCCATTATACTAGCACTGATAAAAGGATCAATCACTGCAGCAGAGGTAGTGACCGAACAAACGGTGGATGGCCATCAAAACTCCAGACTTACGCTGGTTTCGTTAATCTCAATAAGGCGGTTTTTCTGGGTAGATTGGGCTGTCTTTTTGGCGCCACAGGGTTTGTTTTATAAGACTCCAATAACCTCTGTAATAATAACCCCCATTACGCTTGATGATAGCTTGGCGATGGCGTTGCCAGTGTGGATACACCATAAACCATGGTAACTTCGGGAACTCGTGGTGTACCTGATGTATGTTTACATTCATAAACAATACGCGGGTAAACCAAGAACCCTCAATAATGGCACAACGCTCATGGTTATTGTTGCCGGGCCGGTGCTCGGCATAAGATCTGGCTAAGGTGAGACTTAACCCGGGCCATACGCAAAACACCAGGTATTGCCACCACAGAACCTCTTGGCTATGGAGCCACATCATCATTACACTCACTAAAATAAGGTGTAACCCCCAGTTGCGCCAGTCGTAAAGTTTGCCCTTAGCAAGCTGTTTCACTTCACTGTGTAAAAAAATCCCTATCACCAGCCATGGCCCAATGATCATGCGGCCTATAAATGTGTGGTTAAGCCACCATAGTGTCTGCATTATACCGCCCATAGAGTGCCAGTTACTGGGCCAATGGTAATAGCTTTCTGGGTCTAAGCCGGGTTGGGTTAAAACACTCGTTTGGTGGTGTAGACGGTGGTGATCACGGTATTGGAAATAGGGGATCCACATGCTTAACGGTGGCCAGCCTAAGGCATCGTTAAGACGCTTCCAAGGACTTGGATGACCGTGTATGAGTTCGTGTTGGATGCTCCCGTGTAGGCACAGCAGTAGGGCGCAAAGGGGTGACACCAACCACCAGGATAGTAAACTGGCGTAATTCATTAATGCAATCCAAGCCCCATAAACGCCCACCATTAATGCCCAAGTGGGCCAGTGTTGACGTTGCCATAATTGTTCAAGTTTTGGTTCCGGCGGGTGCTGCATGGCGATTAGGCTTAGGCTTGATTGTTGATGGCTTGCAAGATAGCCTAGTGGTTACAATGTGACAATAGACTCTTTTTGAGCATATGATACCAATTGTTGTGTAAATGCAACAAATGTTGTTTATGTGAATATAAGATTATAAATTGAGGTAAGCAATGAACAGTCAAGAACGACTACTTCATGTGGAAATTTTTCGCAGTAGGCTTTTGCAAGCGATGGCCAGTAGTAGTATCAAACGCTCAGGCCTAGCTCAAGCCATTGGTGTAGACCGATCTACCTTGTCTCAGCTGTTGGCCATTGATAACGACCGCTTACCCAGAGTCGATACCCTCATGGCGATTGCATCTAAACTGCAGATTAGTGTGGATTGGTTGCTTGGCTTAACCAGTGAAGCGCGCTCTGGTGCAGAAATTTTAAGCCAATCGTTGCAATTGACCCCTAGCTTGCCTCTCCCGTCCGATGGAAGCTTAAAACTTTGGCATAAAGAGGCGGTGGGTAGCAAAGTTCGATATGTGCCGGCTAATTTACCAGACCTGGTTAAAACCCAAGCTGTGTTGGCCTGTGAATATGGCCAGTTTGAAAACGTTAGCCTAGAGCAGGTGATGGAAACCACCAAAGAGCGTTATCAAGCGGCCCTACAGCCCGGCAGTGATCTTGAAATTTGTATGTCAGTACAGCGCTTGCAAGGCTTTGCTAACGGTGAAGGCATGTGGCAAACCCTTAGTATTGCAGATCGACGTGATCAATTGGCGTGGTTTGCTCAAGTAGCCGATGAGCTTTATCCAAAATTACGACTACATTTATTTAATGAAAGTCGTAACTATGCCTCACCCTACACTATTTTTGGTACTAAACGCTGCGCTGTGTACCTTGGAAATATGTATTTTGTGTTTAATACTTCGGAGCATGTACAAACCTTAACGGGCCATTTTGATGGATTGATTCGGGCGGCTGAGGTTCAGTCTCATGAGTTGAAAGAATGGATACACAAGTTGCTTAGAGACATGGGAGAATAGGCCGTGGCGTTAATTTGCGCATACCCAATGTACCAGATGCCTGAGTTGGAGCCGGCGGTTAGTGCTTGGTGGCAGGGTCTGCGCCAGCATCTAGTAAACCAAGGCTTGAACGATGGAGACCTACCTAAACTATTGATTAAACCAGAGGACTATTATGCTCACTGGCGTAACCCTACTCTGTTGTTGAGCCAAACCTGTGGTTTTCCGCTGACTCACGAGCTACATAATCAGGTTCAATACGTAGCTACCCAAAGCTACCAAACCGCCTATACCAAGGGGCCTACCTACTGTAGCCTAGTATTGGTCCACAAAACAAATAGCGCAAACCATATCAGCCAACTTAAACACACACGGCTAGCAGTAAACAGCGACGATTCGCAATCTGGGTATCATGCGTTAAGGCGCTTTATCGCACCACTAGCAGGCAATGAGCGGTTTTTTTCTGAGGTAGTACACTCCGGATCACACCGGCAGAGCATGGCACTAGTAGCAAGCCGAGAGGCCGATGTTTGCGCTGTTGATTGTGTTACTTATGGCTTATTGCAAACGCATGCGCCAGCCACGGTAGCCAATTTACGTGTTTTAACGGCCACACAAAGTGCGCCAGGGTTACCTTACGTTACCAGTTTGGCTACGTCACCAGCGACACTGATCAAACTGAGGGGCAGTCTTGCGGCAGCAGCATTGGACCCAGCCCTAAAATCAATACGCCAGCAGTTGTTGATGGGCCCAGTTGAGGTGATAGAGGGGTTATCTCCGTACCAAGAAATAATCAATCAAGCCGAGCAGGCCAATGCATTAGGTTACAGGCAGTTAGTTTAATAGAGAAACTTTAGATGACATACAACGATATATTGCAGTTTTGGTACACAGAAATCGCGCCGCGGAATTGGTTTATTAAAGACCTTGAGTTTGACACAATGCTTAAACGCCGATTTGAACACGTTCACCAGCGCGCGGGTGCCGGTGAGTTAGCAAACTGGCGCCACAAACCTTTAGGCAGGTTAGCCGAGGTCATTGTTTTGGATCAATTTTCGCGCAACTTATTTAGAAATTCTTCCCAGGCCTTCGCATACGATGCCCAAGCGCTTGCGTTGGCCCAAGCTGCTATAACTGCAGGGCATGATTCAGGCATGTTGCCACAACAAAAATCTTTTTTGTACATGCCGTTTATGCACAGTGAGTCGGCTCTAATACATGAGCAAGCCGAGCAGTTGTTTAATCAACCAGGGCTAGAAAATAACTACGAATTTGAACTGAGGCACAAGGTCATCATCGACCAATTTGGTCGTTACCCACATCGTAATGAACTGTTAGGCAGGGCCTCGACCCCTCAAGAACTACAGTTTTTGAGGGGGCCTGGGTCGTCATTTTAGGGGTCGTGGCAATCAACCTGTATGAATCTACAGCATAGCCCTCTTTTAAAATTAAAGAGCGGCGGGCACTCTTTTTTGTAACCGTGATGGAAATTCCAAAATAAACACCTATACTTTTCAAAGTGTTGGGAGTTGAAGGTTTATCTAAGAATAGTTAGTAGTGCCGCTCTCTAATAATTATTATGAGGCCTTGGGCCTCATAAATGGACTGTTACACGGTTAAAGGAGAATTTAGTGAAAATCTATGGCGATATCCAATCTGGAAACTGCTACAAAATAAAATTACTTGCTTCTTTACTTGATATTGAACATGAGTGGGTTCATGTGGATATTCTCAAAGATGAAACTCATACAACTGAATTTCTAGGGAAAAACCCAAATGCAAAAATTCCTGTTTTAGAATTGAATGATGGGCGTTGCATATCTGAGTCAAATGCAATTTTGAACTACTTAGCAACAGGCACAAAACTTCTTTCAAGTGATCCCTATCAATACTCCAAAATTCAGCAATGGCAGTTCTTTGAACAGTACAGCCATGAACCATTTATAGCAGTGGCGAGATTCATAGCAAAGTATCTGGGCTTACCTGATGAGCGCAAAGCAGATTATGAATCCAAGCAGGAAGGCGGTTATAAAGCACTCCAAGTCATGGAACAGCAATTACAACAAACACCATACCTCGCAAGTGATAAACTTAGTACAGCAGATATTTCATTGTATGGTTATACCCATGTCGCCCATGAAGGTGGTTTTGATTTAAGTGAGTATCCAGCAATCATGCAATGGATAGATCGTATTCAGTCACAGCCAAAATACATAGGTATGGAATAAGCGCTGTGTAACAAGTGTGTCAACCGGATTCAGCACTGCGTGCTCCGGCCCATTATTGAGGCGTTAAGGCTATTTGAGTAGATATTAAAATAACAGACATCATTGTTGATGATGATCAATCCATGGTTGAAACTGCCGAAGTTGCTGGTAAAACAATGCAAGAAATACAAGATTATCTTGGTGATATATCTAATAACAAAAAGAGTGCTAAGGTAAGATTTCCTAACGGCAGTCCGAGCCATCTCTCTACGCTGAGATGGCTTTACCACTTTTTTGCCATGGCCTCCTGGATAATCTCAGACTTTAATCGCTCTTCGGCATACATTTTTTAAAGCCTGCGATTTTCGTCTTCTAGCTCTTTCATTCGGCCCATGAGCGAAGCATCCATATGCCGTATTTGGCCCGCCATTTGTAGAACGATGCGGCACTCATGCCGTGTTCTCGGCACAGTTCTGAAACTGGTACGCCGCTTTCAGCTTGTTTGATGATGGCTAATATTTGGCTATCGGAATAACGTGATTTTTTCATGTAGATCTCCTTCATAAAGTTTACGAGAAAATTCTACTTTTGACCTCCGTTATTTTCAGGGGGGATTACCACCCCAAATATGTTTGTTCTGTCGCGTTGCCGGCCCATTGTTTGTATTCCTGTCTGGTGCATGGCTTGAGGGTTTGCTTTTAGTCCGGTGCGTGGTTTTGGGCTGTGGTGGTTGACTCTTACGCACATAATTCAAAATTGAAACGGGCACTATTTTACGCACTGGAAAACCATCAATCTCTTTGCGCTTGATAATGTGGTTTAAGCGACTTTCTATGGCACATAGATTTTTAAAGTCGCCCCATGCCACAAACGAGATAGCTTCGCCCGAGGCTCCAGCACGGCCTGTGCGGCCAATGCGGTGGATGTATTCTTCTGGCTTGAATGGCAGGTCGTAATTTACCACGCAGCTAAGTTCGCCAATGTCTATGCCTCGGGCGGCAACGCCAGTGGCGACGAGGTATTTGAGTTTGCCAGATTTAAAGTCAGCTAAAATCTTTTCTCGACTGGCTTGGCTTTTGTCACCATGAATGGCGTCTGCTTCTATGTCGCGTTTTGCCAGTTGATCTACCAACTTGGCAGCGCCGTGTTTTTTCTCGATAAAAATGAGGGCTTGGTCCCATTGTTGATCGTTGATGAGGTGGCTCAGTAGGGCAGATTTTCTGTCTTTATCTACGGTGATGAGCCACTGGTCTATATTAGGCGCGGTGGTGGTTTTTGGTGAAACGGTAATTTCAAGAGCCGGTTGACTCATGTCGCTGTCTGAAAAACCATCGGCAATGTCGCGTACATCGTCGCTCATGGTGGCAGAAAACAATAGGTTTTGACGTGTTTTGGGTAAGCGGTCAATGATCTTATTTACTTCGTTACCAAAACCCATGTCGACTATTCTGTCGGCTTCGTCTAATACCAGCACTTCTAGTTCGTCAAAATGTAATGCCCGCTGGTGGGCCAAGTCTAATAGTCGGCCTGGAGTGGCTACCAGTATGTCGATGCCTTCGATGAGGCGTTGTTTTTGTGGTTCTGTATCAACGCCACCATACACCGCCATAGAGCTTAGATTTAGGTGTTTACCATAGTCTGCAACATTGGCAGCCACCTGTACCGCTAATTCCCGTGTAGGGGTGAGGATAAGGGCACGTATACGTTTGCCACGTAATGTACGGTCTTGGTTAAACTTTTCTAATATTGGCAGTACAAAAGCGGCGGTTTTACCGGTGCCCGTTTGCGCGGTGGCAATGAGGTCTTTACCTGCAATAACGGCGGGTATAGCTTGTTTTTGAATAGGCGTAGGAGACGTATAGCCCAAACCTTCGATTGCTTGTAGAAGGGGTTCGCATAATCCAAGGTTTGAAAATAACATGGTTGCTCAGGCAAATGTTGGTAAAGAGTGTGTGCAGGATTATATCAGCATGGTGGCGGGTTTTGTTGGCTTGTGTATTATTGTGCCGTATTGCTGGCATTTTGTGGTAGCTTCAATTATATTGTATACAATATAATGTACAATGTAGGAAAAGGCACAATGACCGAAACATATCTCAGAGATTTGATTGGCTATAATGGCCAGCCACCTAAAGTAGAATGGCCCAACAAAGCTCGTGTGGCTTTGTCTTTTGTGCTTAATTACGAAGAAGGCGGCGAGCGTTGTGTGTTACATGGCGACAGCGAGTCTGAAGCATTTTTATCTGAAATTATTGGCGTGCAACCTTATCAGGGTGTGCGCCATCCCAGTATGGAATCCATTTACGAATACGGCAGCCGCGCTGGTGTTTGGCGTATTTTGGATTTGTTCAAAAAACACGATATTCCGCTCACCATCTTTGCTATTGCCATGGCGGCTCAGCGTCACCCTCAAGTGGTGCAAGAAATGCACGCACGTGGCCACGAAATCTGTAGCCACGGTTTGCGTTGGATCGACTACCAATACATGGATCCACAGCTTGAGCGTGAGCACATGCTTGAAGCCATTAAAATCCTGACCCAAGTCACAGGCGAACGACCATTAGGTTGGTATACGGGCCGTAATAGCCCTAATACCCGTGATTTGGTGATTCAAGAGGGTGGTTTTGTTTACGATTCAGACGACTATAGTGATGACCTGCCATTTTGGAACCGTGGTTCAAATGGCAAGGGCGATCCACACTTGGTGATTCCCTATACCTTGGACACCAACGATATGCGTTTTGCTACGCCACAGGGGTTCCATACTAGCGAACAGTTTTTTCAATATTTAAAAGACGCATTTGATGTGCTTTACGAAGAAGGCGCTACGTCTCCTAAAATGTTGTCTATTGGTATGCATTGCCGTTTGTTGGGCCGCCCAGCAAGGCTTAAAGGTATTCAGCGTTTCTTAGAATATGTTGGCCAGTTTGATGATGTTTGGTGTGCTCGCCGCATTGATATTGCTCGACATTGGCAGCAGCACCATCCTTATGGAGGTGAATAATATGGCAGAGTTATCGAGCTGTATGCCAAGCCAAATGTCACGTAATGCCTTTGTTGAGCACTTTAAAGACCTATACGAACACTCGCCTTGGGTGGCCGAAGGGGTGTTTGATGGTGGCATTTCCAAAGACTTAGATCAGTCTGCTGAGCTTCTGGCTGCATTTCAAACTGTGATGTTAGGCGCCCACAAAGAGCAACAGCTTGCTCTTATTTGTGCCCACCCAGACTTAGCGGGTAAAGCCGCTATTCGTGGTGAACTTACTGCGGCGTCCACGTCTGAACAGGTTGGAGCTGGTATTAGTGAATGTACTGAGGCTGAATTCTCTCGCTTTACACAATTGAATGAGGCGTATAAAACCAAGTTTGGTTTCCCATTTATTAAAGCCGTGAAGGGCAGTGATAGGCATCAAATATTAGCCGCTTTTGAACACCGTATAGATAACGACACTGAAGCAGAATTTGCTCAAGCCCTCACCGAAATTAACAAAATCGCCAGTTTCCGCATGGCCGATATGTAACCTAATATATTAATAGGATAACCAAATGACACAAACCCCAGCACAACCACATAACCCCTATGCGCGTATGACCAACTTGGCCGACGCGCGTTTAGGTGCCAAAGCCATTCATTGCACAGATGATTTTTTTGCCGACATGAACCGCATGTTGCAAAACCATGACCCTGTGTGGAAAGAAGGTGTGTATGACGATAACGGTAAGTGGATGGACGGCTGGGAATCGCGCCGCAAGCGTCAACAAGGGCATGACCATTGCACCGTGCGTTTAGGTTTGCCGGGCCGTATTCGTGGCCTTAATATCGATACCAGTTTTTTTACCGGCAACTATGCCCCGAGCGTATCTTTAGAAGCGTGTTTTATGGTGGAAGGTGACCCAACAGATGATACCCAGTGGCAAGAAGTACAGGCGGCGTTGAATTTACAAGGCGATAGCCACCACATTCAGGCCATCAACTGCAACGACGTATTCACCCACGTGCGCTTTCACATGTACCCAGACGGCGGTGTGGCACGTTTACGCATTTATGGCGAAGTGGTTAAAGATTGGGCGGCGGAAGCCAACGATTTGGTAGACCTTGCCGCTATGGGTAACGGCGGACGAGCCTTGTTATGTAGTGACGAGCACTTTGGCACCATGGACAATATTTTAGCTCCGGGACGTGGCATTAACATGGGCGATGGTTGGGAAACCGCTCGCCGCCGTATTCCCGGTTTCGACTGGGTGATTATTGCTTTGGGCCATGCAGGTTCCGTGAGTGAAATTGAAGTGGACACGGCTCACTTTAAAGGTAATTTCCCCGACTCATGTTCTATTCAAGCGGCCTTTGTCGAGGGCGGCAGTGATGAACAAATGGCTGCCCAGAGTTTGTACTGGTCAGAGCTCTTACCGTCGCAAAAGTTAAGCAAGGATCATATCCACGGCTACACCAATGAAGTGGTTGACCTTGGACCTGTGACTCATGTGCGGTTGAATATATTCCCCGATGGCGGCGTATCACGCTTGCGTATTAAGGGGCGGCTCTCAGGTCAAGTCGGGGCCCAAGGTAAAATATCCTAATGGCTCAGTCACTTGTTATAGAAGCCTTAACCGCTCAAGCCTTTGCAGATTTTGGCGATGTCATCGAAGCGCACGCCGGTGACGGGTTTGGGATTAACCAAGGGTTTACCTGGCGCCACCACAAGCTAGCCACGGTGAGTACATACCAGGCTAACGATGATGCCATTATTAGCATATTCAGTAGCAAAAACAGGCCTACGCCAATTGCTATTAACATGATGGAACGCCACCCCTTAGGTAGCCAAGCCTTTATGCCCTTGAGTGATACGCCATTTTTGGTGGTGGTTGCTAAGGCTGGGCCAGAGCCTCAACTGGCCGATCTAAAGGCCTTTGTGACTAACGGCAAACAGGGTGTGAACTACGGTACTGGTGTTTGGCATCATCCGTTGTTGATTTTAGCGCCACAACAAGACTTTTTGGTGGTTGATCGCGCTGGAGACGGCAATAATCTCAATGAAGTGATGTTTAGTGAAGGCCAATGTGCGCAGCTAGATGTGACAGACTTGATCAATAATTTAACCACGAACAGAGAATAATTATGGAAGCTCATTTATTAGAATGGTTGAACTTAGTCATCCGTTGGGTGCATGTCATCGTTGGTATCGCCTGGATTGGTGCTTCCTTCTATTTTGTTTGGTTAGAAAATAACCTAGACCGCCAAGTAAAAAATAAAGATTTGGCCGGTGAGTTATGGGCTATTCATGGGGGTGGTATTTATCACCTACAAAAGTACAAGTTAGCGCCAGCCACAATGCCAAAACATTTGCACTGGTTTAAGTGGGAGGCCTACAGTTCGTGGATTTCTGGTGTGCTTTTGCTCAGTGTGGTGTATTACCTTAACGCAGCAACCTATTTGATTTTGCCTGGTTCGCCAGTATCTCCTGCTGCAGGAGTGGCCATTGGCTTGGGTAGTTTGATAATGGGTTGGTACATTTATGACCTCTTGTGTAAGAGTGCGTTACGTCATCAGCCGTTGCTGTTAGGCGTTGCTTTAATGGTGTTCTTGGTGTTGGTAGCATGGGGGTTTAGCCAGTTTATGACTGGGCGTGCCGCATACCTACATGTAGGGGCAGTGATCGGTACCATGATGGTTGGTAACGTATTCTTTATCATCATACCTGCTCAGAAAAACTTAGTAGGCGCTATAGAGGCAGGCACAGCACCGGATCCAGCCTTACCTAAAAACGGTTTGTTACGTTCGCGGCACAATAATTACCTTACGTTACCGGTGATCTTTATCATGGTGAGTAGCCATTTCCCAAGCACTTACGGGCATGAATGGAACTGGGTGATTTTGCTGGGGCTGTCCCTCGTGAGTGTGGCGGTACGCCATTACTTTAACACTCGTCACAATAGCCAACAGTTTTTGTGGGCCTTGCCCGCGGCTGTGTTAGCGTTATTGGTGATGGCCTATGTCACCGTGCCACAGTTGCCCGGCTCTAGTGCCGCCAAACCCACTGAAGCTGCCGCAGTTGTGGAGCCCGTTACGGCGCAGCAAGCCCACACCATTGTGGCTGCACACTGTGTGTCTTGCCATTCGGCTACGCCCTCCCATGCGGCGTTTTCTACCGCGCCTGGGGGTTTGATGTTCGATTCGATCGACGAGATTAAGCGTTATAAAGATCGTATTTATTTACAGTCGGTAGCGAGCCGTATTATGCCATTGGGCAATAGCACGGGCATGACTCAAGACGAGCGTGACCAGTTAGGTCGTTGGATTGCCGACGGCGCCAACACTCAATAAGCGCAACCAAGGAGCAGGATGATGGGATTTTTAACAACACATGTACTCGACACCGCCCAAGGTGTACCGGGCAGTAATATGTCTGTAACGCTTTACCGTATTGAGGCGGGAGAACGGCAGTTAATAAGCCAACAATTGACCAATAGCGATGGCCGTTGCGATGGGCCTTTGTTGCAAGATGAGGCGTTCTGCGTAGGCATATACGAGCTTGAATTCGGTGTCGATGCTTATTTTACTCAGGCTAACGTGGCTCAGCCTAAACCGGCATTTTTATCTAATGTCACACTTCGCTTTGGCATCGCAGAAGCCCGGGAGCACTACCATGTGCCATTATTGGTGTCGCCCTACAGTTACTCCACCTACCGCGGTAGTTAAAGCTCATGTCTGAATTGTTGGTGAAACAAGATGCGCCCATGGATGCCTACCGACAGTTGTTCGACGGCATCCTGTCACAGCGTCTTGCGCCGGGCACCAAGCTTAATGAAGTAGAACTTACCTTGTTGTTTGGGGTAAGCCGCACGCTGATAAGGCAGGCACTTCAGCGCTTGCAGCTTGAGCAAGTGGTGGAAATTCACAAAAATCGAGGGGCTTTTGTGGCCGCACCAAGCCCAGACTTGGCACAACAGATTTTATTGGCTCGCCACACCATAGAGTTGGCTGTGGTTAACTTGGCCTGTGAACGATGCACCGCAGGCGATGTTGAGAAGTTGCAGCACATGATAAACCTAGAGCAAAGCGCTATAGACCAAGGGGATATGGCTACGGCATTACGCCGTTCTGGTGAATTTCACTTACAACTGGCCATCGTGGCGCGTAACCAACCCTTTGTGCACGCATTGCGAGGGTTAATTTCCCAAACCTCCCTCATTATCACCATGTACAGCCACGGTGGCGGAAATGCCTGCGCTAGGGATGAGCATAGCCTTTTGCTTGCAGCGGTAAGTGCGGGGGATCAACACAGGGCTCAGCAACAAATGGCCCATCACCTCGGGCACATTGCCGCAGGTTGTGATTTTACCCAGAGTCCTCAAGTCGCTAACCTCAAGGGTGCATTTGCTCACCTTAGTTGATTGTTTAGGTGCCGACGTAGGGTTGATCTACAGATTCTACTTAGACCGCTCCAGTTCTAACACATGGCCGTAGCGGGTGAGGGTTTGTTGGTTAATGGCGTAGAGCGAATCCAGTAGGTTCATATGCATGCTGCCTGGGCCCAAGCTCTTGTTGGCGGCCAGTTCTGCTGCTACACCCATTGTTAAAAGTGCTTGTACTGCGGCGTCAAAGGCGTCGTGGTCTACGGCCATAAAACACGCCATAAACGCCGTAGTGGCGCAGCCCATGGCAGAGATACGGGTTTGCATTTCGTGACCATTAGCAATCATGATGGTTTTAACACCATTAGTGACGATATCTGTTTCGCCTGTTTGCGCTACCACACACCCTTGTTGGAGAGCCAGTTCTTGGGCGGCCATGGGGCTCGACGAGCCCGCCAGGGCTTTGATTTCCATAGCATTGGCACGGATAACCTGAGGTCTAAATTGAAGTAGCTCCATCGCATAAGCACAGCGCTTTTTAGACGCATGCACAGAAACAGGGTCTAAAATCCAAGGTTTAGAATAGTCGTTGGCGGCCTGAACGGCTGGGCGTATAGCCGCTTTACGGTTGCTATCTAGGGTGCCAATGTTGACTACTAGGGAGTTGGTTACGGCAACTAATTCGGTAATTTCTTCCACGCCCAAAGTAAAGCATGAGCCTGCACCTACCGCTAAAATCACGTCTGAGGAGATGTCTTGCGCTACCGTGCTTGTAATGCAGTGCACTCGTGAACGTTTACGGCTCAGGGCTGCTAATGCTTCGGCTGCACCTTTGGCATAGTGAGCGGTGAGTTTGTTTTGGTGAGCACTAATTGACAAGCTATTGGGCATGGGTATTCCTTAAGAAATATCTGTTGTAGAAAAACTACAAGTTGCGGCTATTCTCGCACATGCGTCGTGCTCAGGAAACAGTGATCCAAACAAATAGGCAGGAGTGCATGCTTTTTTGTCAAACTAGCGCTATGCTTAACCTTTCAAATTTATCTGCAAGGATTTGTTTATGACAATCGCTGATTTAGGCCAAAGTTTAACGGCGCTGTTTTTTACTATGGTTGCCATCTTGATCATCTTTAAAGGTATTCGGATGGTACCTCAGGGACACAACTGGACCGTGGAACGGTTTGGTAAATACACCCGTACCTTACCACCTGGTTTGCATTTGTTGGTGCCGTTTATCGATAGCATCGGTCAAAAACTCAACATGATGGAGCAAGTGTTGGATGTAGAACCACAAGAAATCATCTCCTCAGATAACGCTCAAGTGATGACTGATGCCGTGTGTTTCTTTCAGGTCCAAGACGCCGCCAAGGCGGCCTACGAAGTGAATTACCTCGAGCGCGCGATGCAGGCCTTGGTGATGACTAATATTCGTGCGGTACTGGGCTCGATGGAGCTGGATGAAATGTTGTCTAACCGCGAACGTATCAACGGCAGTTTGTTGTCTAAGGTGGATGACGCCACAGACCCATGGGGTGTGAAGGTAACGCGTATTGAAATTAAAGACATTGCGCCGCCACAGGACTTAGTGACGGCCATGGCCCGTCAAATGAAGGCAGAGCGTGAAAAGCGTGCTCAAATACTAGAAGCCGAAGGCGAAAAAGAAGCAGCTATTAAGGTGGCGGAAGGTCAAAAGCAATCTGAAATCCTCAAGGCCGAAGGTCAGTTAGAAGCCGCTAAGCGTGAAGCCGAAGCCCGCGAACGTTTAGCCGAAGCCGAAGGTAAAGCCACCCAAGTGGTGTCGGAAGCGATTCAAAATGGTGATTCCCGCGCCATTAATTATTTTATAGCCCAGAAATATGTGGATGCTTTAGGTAAACTAGCGGCATCCGATAACAACAAGGTGATGATGATTCCTTTGGAAGCCAGTAGTGTGATTGGTTCGGTGGCAGGTATCAGTGACCTTGTTAAAGACATGAGTAGTAAAACGTCATGATAGAATTTTTTGAAGCCATGCAGTTTTGGCACTGGATTATTTTAGCAATTGTACTGATTGCGGGTGAAGCATTGGGCGCTTCTGGGTTTCTTTTGGGGGCGGTTATGGCCGCTTTGGAAGTGGCGTTGATTAGTTACATTTGGCCAGACCTTTCGTGGCAGAAGCAAATTTCTTTGTTTGCCGTATTGGCCTTACTTTGCTCGGTATGGTTTTGGTATCGATTTAAGAGTTTTAACCAAACCACAGACCAGCCCGAACTTAACGATCGAGCAGCGCAATTGATAGGCCGCGAGTTTGCCTTAACCCACGAAATGACGGGTGGTCAGGGCAAAATGCAGGTGGGCGACACCTTATGGCGGGTGGAGTCGGAAAACAACCTGTCGGCGGGCACTCAAGTTAAGGTGGTGGGTAGCCGCGACATGGTTTTGGTCATCGTTAAGTCAGGTAGTTAAGCGCTATTGTTTGTGCCAAATAAGCTGGTCTACGGACCAGCGACCCGCACCATATATAATGATGACTAACATCATTAATCCCCACAGCTGGTGATCCCAAAAACCAGCCGCCCAAATAACAGGGTATGAAATTACGGCAACCGCATTAAAACCGAATAGTGCCAGTGCCATGGGCCGTCCCCGTAGGCCAATAGCCACAAATGCTAGCAATATAATTTCTGCAGCAGTGCCAAGGTATGCCGCAAACTGCCACGAAATAAGTGGCACCTGATACTCATACTCAAACAAAAATAGGGTAGAGTCCCAGTTATTAAGCTTCGTTAACCCGGCGTTTATAAATACCCACGCTAACCATAACCTTAAGGCCAGTAGGAACATGTTTTGTATGCTTGGCATGTATTGCTCTACTGCCAGTGGGTCGCGATTGATAAGGTTTTTCATAGGTAATTCTCTGTTGGTTGTTGAAAGGGTTAAGGGTGCCTAACTCATGTGTTACGGCGGGGTAACCTTAAAGTCGTCAATACAACCAAGGGCAATCCAGTCGGTAATTTGTGCCATTAGTGACGCTAGTGTGGTGTCTGTTTTTTTGCACAGTTGAGCCACAGTTAGTCCTTGGGCTATGCCATTAAGCTAAGCCCACTGGTGTTTGCTTAAGCCCATTAACGCCGACTCGCCGTTGCTATTTTGCATGATTAGATATAGCTATGCTGTTGATAGTTTGGTTGCTCGCTTTGGCCGTTAATATCGTTATTGTCAGTTGTGGTCGGTGGGGCGCAAAGATCGAAGTGTAAACTTATCAAACCCATCACTGATGTCTGTAAATAGCAGATTTTAGCCAGCTTAAATATAAGCTGTACAACTTGATGTTGCGCCACTGTAGCGAGCTTTTCAAAATCAAACTGCGGTACATGGTACATATGGCTAACGCGGTCTAGGTGCCATTCCAGCTGAGCTATTTGCGCCACAAAGGGCATTGCTTCAAGGCTTTTTAGGGTTTTGAGGAAACCTACAAACGAGCCACCATAGTAATTAAGGTGAGGCTCTGTTAGCGGTTTGTGCTGTATAAATTGGCGGCTAGACTGGGCAAAAAAGTCGGCACCCACTAATGCTTTTGTGGCCGGAAATATCTGTTCCAAAAGCTGTATAAGGCTGATTACATAATTGTTGTGATAGATGTTGATGAGCTGTTTAGGCGAGTAGTGTGACTCAGCTAACAAGTCGCCTATAGTGCTGATATCGCCATCGCCTTTAGGGGCGATCATTTGCTGTGCAAACTGGTGCTGCAGGTGGGGCAGGCGCATTGGGTTGTTTATGGGCTTAGGCATAGGCTAGGCCTAAGTGCTGGTCTGCTTTGGTGGCCTCGGCCAGTAATACGTCTAGGCTGGGGATGTCGGCGTCCCATTCAATGAGGCAGGGAATCTGCGCCAGTGTGTCGCGGTAGTTGTTGACTATGGCCCACACCTCATCACACACAGGCTTATTGTGAGTGTCGATGCGAATATGCCCTTGAGGGAGTTTTTTTAGCGTATGACCGGCCAAATGTATCTCCGCCACTTGGCTCCAGTCTAGGTTGGCTAAGTAGGCGTAGGGGTCAGTTTTCATGTTGCTGCAACTGACAAAAACATTATTTAGATCAAGCAGTAACCCGCAACCTGTATGATGGCTAAGTTGATTGAGCAGCACTGGTTCGCTCATCTCAGCCTGTTTAAAGGCCAAGTATGACGATGGATTTTATATTAAGATGGTGCGGTTCAATAACGTCCATCGGCCGAACTCCAGCTCAAATGCTCTGACACCAATGTCGGCTCTATATCGTCAAACAGGGCTTTTAATGACCCTATGTGGTCTAAGTTAAGGCCATCGGCAGAGCCTAGGGACAGGCCAATACCATGGCAGCTAATGGCGTAGTTATGCCTTATTTGGCGTAGCTGGTAGCGCCGCTTGCTGTTTTCTTGAAGGTAGTTTTCGCTGTGAACTTCGAGCCAATTTATGTTTGGAGTAGAGTCCATAAAAAGGGCAACGTGGGGTTGTCGCAGGCCGATGCCTGTGCCGACTAAAAGTGGGTTTGAATACGCCATGTTGAACTATCCAATGTAGGATAAAAAAATGAGAAAAGCAAAGTGCCCGTTTAAACGTTATGTTATCTAAACGGGCATAGGGATTTAGCTACATTGATTCTAAAGAGCCGCCGGCTAAACGTTCACATACACCACCAGGAAGTACGATAAACGCATCGCTCTGACTGTCTTCAGTAGAATGGTCTACACAGGAGAATGTATTGGTTGCGCAATCATTGTGGCCGGCCTTGGCAACGCCGTAACACTTCTTTTTTCTGTAGCTATGGCTGCAGTTGAAGATAAAGCGACGCCAAGAGCGAGGACGCTTGAAAGGGCGGTTGTTGCAACGATTTTTTGAGATTTTTCATGGGTCTTCCTTTAATTATAGGTAACATTAACGACAAGATTGTCTTGCCTTACGAATAACTACAACGACAGTTGAAATATAGATTCAACAAATAACAAATATAATGTAAATCTCCCCTATTGGACGTGAGCTTTGTTACAATTCAATGACTAGCAAGCGGAGAATTCGCTGCCACACAACCCAGTGTCGTATCAAACTAAGTGGCCTAATTTGTAGCCGCTATCATGCATGATTGAAAATATATTTAGTTTGGCCATTGTTCGTTGTCTATAGGTCATTGGTCGTAGAATTTTTTAACTATTAGTCGTTATATGTCCCCGTTGTTTTGGGGTTTTATTTTTTGGGAGTAAGTAATGTTTAACAAGTCAGACCGTATTAGTGACTTTGACCCGGAGATTTGGTCAGGTATTCAAGAAGAAGAGCAGCGTCAAGAAGATCACGTTGAGTTAATTGCTTCAGAGAACTACACCAGCACCCGCGTAATGCAGGCTCAAGGTTCTGGCTTAACTAACAAATACGCCGAAGGTTATCCGCATAAGCGTTACTACGGTGGTTGTGAGTACGTAGATAAGGTTGAAGTGTTGGCTATGGAACGTGCTATGAAGTTGTTTGGCGCAGACTACGTTAACGTACAGCCTCACTCCGGTTCACAAGCTAACGCTGCGGTTTATCAAGCGTTAGTTTCTCCAGGCGACACCATCATGGGTATGAGCTTGGCACATGGTGGCCACCTTACTCACGGTTCACACGTTAACTTTTCTGGCAAAAACTACAATGCCATTGGTTACGGCTTGAACGATGCCGGCACCTTGGATTACGATGAAATTCAACGCTTAGCCACTGAGCATCAGCCAAAGATGATCGTGGCTGGTTTTTCTGCCTACTCACAAGTTATGGACTGGGCCCGATTCCGTGAAATTGCAGACAGCGTTGGCGCCTACCTATTTGTAGACATGGCTCACGTTGCAGGTTTGATCGCTACAGGTCATTACCCTAACCCAATGCAATATGCTGACGTTGTTACTACAACTACTCACAAGACGCTGCGTGGCCCACGTGGTGGTTTGATTCTTGCTAAGGCCAACGAAGCCATTGAGAAGAAGTTGAACTCTGCCGTATTCCCTGGCCAGCAAGGTGGTCCTTTGATGCATGTTATCGCTGCTAAAGCGGTCGCCTTCAAAGAAGCTCTAGAGCCTTCTTTCACCGAGTATCAAGGCCAAGTTTGTGCCAATGCTAAGGTGATGGCAGAAGTATTCCAGTCTCGTGGTTACAAGATCGTTTCTGGCGGCACTGAGAACCATTTGATGTTGGTAGACCTGATCGCCAAAGGCATAACTGGCAAGGCGGCTGACGCAGCCTTAGGCAAAGCCTTCATCACGGTCAACAAGAACTCGGTTCCTAACGATCCACAGTCGCCGTTTGTGACCTCTGGTATTCGTGTTGGTACACCTGCAATCACTACCCGTGGTTTTGGTGTCGAAGAAGTTCGCAGCCTTACCGGTTGGATGTGCGACGTGATGGACAACATCGAAGACGAAGCCCTAAACACGGAAGTGCGTGGTAAGGTTTCTGAGCTTTGTGCACGTTTCCCCGTTTATAAATAAACTCGGAAAAGAGACAAATAAACTGCAAATACTAAGCGCTAAAAAAGGCCTCTGTTGGGGTCTTTTTTGTGCCTGCAGTTTGTTGGATTACCGCGGCGCTACGCGCCTGGTAATGACGGGCGAGGGTCTTTGCGAGCGTAGCGAAGCAATCCATCGTTGAGTTGTTTATACTCTCCATTGAATTCATGCTAAAGGCCCAAATCATGCCAAAATTCCAACCTATTCTCGATCGAGCGTTAGCGAGAAAAAACGGTGAACAAGGCCTTGATGCTTTAATCTCTGAGCCTTTGTCTGCGCCGCATTTTCTTGAGCAAGCGGATGACCGTTTTTTGTCGATGATGACTAAGGTTGTTTTTCAGGCTGGATTTGTGTGGCGTGTTGTTGATAACAAATGGCCAGATTTTGAAACGGTATTTTTTGGTTTTGATCCTGAAAAAATGGTTCTGTTGAGCCCTGAGCAGTTAGAAGGGTTTGCTAGGGATGCGCGCATCGTACGTAACCTACAAAAGATAATGACGGTGCCTCATAATGCCAACTACATCGTAGAGCAAAGCCGTGTACACGGAAGCTATGCAGCATTTTTACAGCAATGGCCAAAACACGATCTTGCGGGGCTTTATCGACACTTGAAACTAGAAGGTTGCAGGTTAGGAGGAATGAGTGGGCCGCGCATGTTACGTTCTATGGGCATGGATGCCTATATGCTCACCCATGACGTTGTGGTGTGTTTGCAGGGTGCGGGCTTGGACATTGCCGACCAGCCTACCAATAAAAGTGATGTGGGTAAGGTTCAGGATTGTTTTAACCAGTGGCAGGATGAAACGGGTTATTCCTATAATCGTTTGAGTCGTATTTGTTCCTGTTCTGTAGGCGAGAATTATACGCCTAACTAAAACTACGTAAGCGTCCATAAAAAAGGCCTCAATAGAGGCCTTTTTTATGGTGGATTGCCACGTTGCTAAGCGCCTCGCAATGACAGCTTTGTTGCCCTTGCGAGGTAACGACGCAATCCACAGTCACTACGTCTTTGCGAGCGCAGCGAAGCAATTCAAACAGTTAAGCAGAAGGAAGCTCAACGTTGTTATGACGGCAGGTAGCAACCATTGTGTTGTATAACAAACAGGCAATGGTCATGGGGCCAACACCACCAGGAACTGGCGTAATTGCACCAGCGACTTTTTCGGCACTTTCAAAATGCACATCGCCTACTAGCTTGGTTTTGCCTTCTGGTGTTTCAATGCGGTTGATGCCCACGTCGATTACTGTAGCGCCTGGCTTGATCCAAGAACCTTTAACAAGCTCAGGAACACCCACAGCGGCTACCACGATGTCAGCTTCACGCACTACGGCTTCAATGTTCTTGGTGCGCGAGTGAGCCACAGTGACGGTGCAGCTTTGTTGCAGCAATAAGTTGAACATAGGTTTGCCAACGATGTTAGAGCGGCCAACCACTACGGCGTTCATGCCCGTAAGGTCACCATGGTAGTCTTGTAGCATCATTAGGCTGCCTAAGGGGGTGCAGGGGATCATGCCTTCGCCGCCAGTGGATAACATGCCGACGTTAATGGGGTGAAACCCGTCTACATCTTTAGCTGGGTCAATGGCTTCTAATACCTTAGCTGAGTCGATGTGCTTGGGTAACGGTAATTGAACTAAAATGCCGTTGATGGCAGGGTCGTTATTCATGTCGTTGATAAGGTTAAGCAAGAATGCTTCACTAGTCGTGTCTTCTAGCTTGTGCTCAATAGAGGTGATACCACACTCTTTGGCTTGTTTGCCCTTGCTGCGCACGTACACTTGGCTGGCTGGGTCTTCGCCCACTAGCACAACCGCCAGGCCTGGAACGATATTGTGGTCTGCTTTTATAGAAGCGATTTGACCGGTCATTTTTTCACGTAATTTAGCAGCGAACTGCTTGCCGTCAATAAGATGTGCCATGATTGGATAACTCATGTTGGTGGGTAAAAACAGCCGCTTTGACATTTAGTCAACTGCGGACTGACAAATTCGAGGTGCATTTTAGCTTAATTTTTATACGCTTGTTAGCGTGTATGCGCCAGATTAGGAGTCTGAGGGGTCTTTTGGGTAAATTATTTACCTGAATTTGATTCAGGCGCCATGGATAATACTCAAGTAACACAAGGGTTTGGTCGTGCTATCATCCCGTCTTCCCAAACGGATCACAGATTCGACATGGGTCGCGTTTCGATAATGCTTTGTCGTAGTCGAGTTAGCTCAAAAAGGTCATCCTAGATAATCTAGCGACCATTACAGCGCCATGTATTGAATCGTCAATATGAGGCTGTTATTTTCCTGCAGGAGTGGTACCTAATGTCCGATGATCAGTACGAAGAAGACCTCGACCTCAATAGCCTTAATGATGAAGAGCTTAGTGAGCAAATGCACGATGATCTTTATGACGGTATGGAAGAAGAAATTGCCGAAGGTACTAACATATTACTGAGTCGTGGTTGGTCGCCTAGTCGAGTGCTTAACGACGCTTTGGTAGCGGGCATGACCATTGTAGGCGTTGACTTTCGTGATGGTATTTTGTTTGTGCCAGAAGTGTTGATGGCCGCTAATGCAATGAAAGCAGGTATGGCGATTTTACGTCCGTTGTTGGCCGAAACCGGTGCAGAGCCCGTAGGTAAGGCGGTGATCGGTACTGTTAAAGGCGACATTCACGACATTGGCAAAAACCTAGTGGCCATGATGTGGGAAGGCGCCGGCTTTGAGGTGATCGACATTGGCATTAACTGCCCGGTAGAAAAATACCTCGAAGCGCTAGAAGAGCACAAGCCAGACATCTTGGGCATGTCTGCGCTATTAACCACCACCATGCCTTATATGAAAGTCGTTATCGACACACTAAAAGAGCAGGGCATCCGTGATGATTTCTTAGTTTTAGTTGGCGGCGCGCCACTGAACGAAGAGTTTGGTGAAGCCGTTGGTGCCGACGCTTATTGTCGTGATGCAGCCGTAGCCGTAGAAACAGCGAAGAAGTTGATCGATGAAAAACGCGCAGCCTAAGGATTTGGTGGGGTAACCCATGCAACCAGCCAGCCTGCTCATTATTACCTGCGGTGCCATTGCTCGTGAAGTCATGGCGGTCGCTAAGAGTAACGGCTTGCAACATTTAAAAGTCACCCAAATTCCTGCCGAGTTGCATAATCGGCCGGATCAGATTCCTGCGGCCGTTGAAAAGCGCTTGCAGGCATATGCAGCAGACTACGATCATGTGTTTGCAGCATTTGGGGATTGTGGCACTGGCGGGCGATTGGACAAAGTACTCGATCAGTACGGTATTCAACGTTTGTCTGGCGCCCACTGTTACGAATTTTTTAGTGGTAGCGATAATTTTGCCGCCATGGTGGAGCAGGAGTTGGGTACGTTTTATCTGACTGATTACTTGGCCAAGCATTTTGAACAACTCATCATGGAAGGTATGGGCTTGAACAAACACCCTAAACTCATTGAGTTGATGTTTGCGCACTATAAAAAGCTGGTATACCTAGTGCAGGACCCCACCCGACAGCTAGATCATTTTGCTGAGGCGGCGGCTGATAAGCTAGGTTTGGAATATGAGCGTGTTGAAACAGGTTATGGCCAAATGGCCCAAGAACTGAGTACGCACTATAGCAATTATACAGAGCAGGTAATTAAATGGCCAACTTAATCATTGTCATGTGGCGTGACATTCCCGCCCAAGTAATCGTTAAACAAGGCCGTAAAAGCGCTAAGCGCCCGCTTGAAGAACGGTTTGAAAAAGCCGTAGATAAAGCGGCTATGAGAGCGGGCCTTTACGGCAGTGATGGGTACTTGTCGGAATGGCGTCGTGATACCACAAGTTGTGGCGATGACTTGGAAGCGGTGCTGGATGCCACGGTTGCCCAAATACATGCAGACTACACAGATGAACGTTTAGCGGTATTAGTTGCTGCTGGCGGCATTGCTGACAAATAGCTGAGTCATTGCTTGCAAAACCAGCGCAATATTCTTTTTTTGGAGATGTACCCATGGCACTAAATGCCGTTGCAGAAAAACAAGCCATTATCGACTTGATACAAAAAACTACTGTAGAGGTAACGCCAGGCGGCGCTGCTAAAGTGGCTGACTTTAGCGGGCTGTTGCGTCCGGGTTGTACCGTGTACGTTACTTTTTTGCCAGGTTCAGACTTTGCAGACACAGTGGCTACTGTGCGTCGTCTCAAAGATGAAGGGTTTAATCCGGTGCCGCACTTTGCTGCACGGTCGATCCCCTCTGCTAAGTTCTTAGAAGAAAACTTGGCGTCGCTACAAGGCGAAACCGGAGTCACGGAAGGGTTGTTAATTGGTGGCGGTGTTACTACACCCGTGGGCGACTTTGGGTCTTCCATGGAAGTGCTTCAAACAGGCCTGTTTGAAAAGTACGGGATTTTGAAAATGGGCTTAGCGGGACACCCAGAAGGCAGCCCAGACATTAGCCCTGCTGACTGTGCGCTAGCCATTAAAGAAAAGAACGACTTCGCCAAACAAACCGACATGAGCCTATATTTGGCGACCCAGTTTGTGTTTGAAGCAGAACCTATCTTTGCTTGGGAGCGGGATATTCGTGCCGCGGGCAACGAGCTACCGATACATATTGGTGTGCCAGGCCTTGCCACCATTAAGACGCTGATGCGCCACGCGGCCCACTGTGGTGTGGGTGCATCAGTACGCTTCTTAACGCGCAGTCCAATGAATATGGTAAAGTTAGGCCTTAAAGACTCGTTCTTAGGTAAATATGTTAACGCCCCTTCATCGGAGCCAAGTCAACTTATACGTGACTTGGTTACCGGCATGAATAACGACCCAGATTGTTTGATCCATCAGTGTCACCTGTATCCATTGGGCGGCTTAAAAAAGTCCGCTGCATGGATGTATCAAGTACAAGATGGCGAGTTTGAGTTGAGCGGCAAAGGTTTTACCGTTAAGCCGTAAGTAAACCCACATTTTATGTTTTGGGCTAGGCAACTAGCCTTTATTAGACCTTAAAGCAGGAAACACCCATGACTGATACTATCATCAGCTCCGCTACTCAAGAAGTTGTGATTGGCTTTGACCGCCCATTTGCCGTTATCGGCGAGCGCATAAACCCTACCGGCCGTAAGTTGTTAGCCGAAGAAATGAAGAATGGCGACTTTAGTCGCGTAGAGGCGGATGCATTAGCACAGGTTGCAGCGGGTGCGACTATTTTGGACATCAATGCAGGCATCCCACTTGCTGATGAGCCGGCAATCTTGGCCAAAACCATTCAGTTGGTACAAAACTTAGTGGATGTGCCTTTATGTATCGATTCATCCATCATTGAAGCACTGGAAGCGGGCCTTGCTGTATACAAAGGTAAAGCGCTTTTGAATTCCGTGACCGGCGAAGACGAGTCGCTAGACCGTGTGTTGCCATTAGTTAAGAAGTATGGCGCTGCCGTGGTTGCCATTTCTAACGACGAAACTGGTATCTCACAAGACATTAACGTGCGCTTTGATGTGGCTAAGAAAATTGTAGAACGGGCTGCCGATTACGGTATTCCAGCGTCAGACGTAGTGGTAGACCCACTGGTTATGCCAGTAGGCGCGATTAACACCTCTGGTCGTCAAGTCATGGAGTTTGTACACCGTTTGCGTACCGAGCTTAAAGTGAACACCACCTGTGGTGCCTCTAACTTTAGTTTTGGTTTACCTAACCGTAATGGCGTAAACTGTGCCTTTATCGCCTGTGCTATTGCCTCTGGTATGACCTCTGCTATCATCAACCCAATGCACGATGAAGTGATGCTCGGTGTGCGTGGTGGTAACCTAATGATGGGCCACGATCCAGAATGTAAAAACTGGATTAAAGCGTACCGTGACCCAGCCGCTGCCACTGGACGTGGTGGCCGAACTGGCGGCCGTCGTCGTAGCGCATAAGTTGCGATGAACAAAACTATATAAAAAGGGGCCTTGTGGCTCCTTTTTTCGTTAACAATTAGACATTCAAAGTGTGTGGTTATTGCACACCAAACTTGTTGAGAGCCCAGCATGAGTCAAACAGAAACAAATGATGCTTTAGTCGTCTTTACGCCTTCCGGTAAACGTGGTCGTTTCCCAGTGGGCACGCCGTTGTTACAAGCGGCACGTTACCTCAATGTGGATATCGATTCGGTGTGTGGTGCCCGTGGCATTTGTGGTCGCTGTCAAATATTGGTTAGTGAAGGTGAATTTGCCAAGTTTGGTATTACCTCTGGCAAGGGTAGTTTAGAACCCATTACCGCACCCGAGCTTAAGTTTGCCGAACGTCGGGAGCTGAAGCCGGGACGGCGTCTGAGTTGCCATACCAAGGTGTTGAATGACATCGTAGTCGATGTGCCCGCAGAGAGTCAGGTGCATCATCAAATGGTTCGTAAGGATGCCGAACACCACGACATCGACATCAATCCGTTGGTGCGCTTGTATTATGTAGAAGTACAAGAGCCTGACATGCACGACCCATCGGGCGATCTGCGTCGCTTGTTAAATGCCCTAGAAGCCGACTGGCAATTGCTTGATCTAAGTTACGATGTAGCGCTGTTGGCGACTATCCAACCCATATTACGTGAAGGCAAGTGGGCGGTAACGGTTGCTGTGCGTCAGGGCGAGCAAATTGTAGCCATTTGGCCCGGTCTCAAAGAAAGCGTGTTTGGTGTTGCAGTAGACGTTGGGTCCACCACTATTGCCGCACACTTGTGTAATTTGTCTAGTGGCGAAGTGGTGGCCAGTGCCGGGGTGATGAACCCACAAATTCGTTTTGGTGAAGACCTCATGAGTCGAGTGTCTTACGTCATGATGAATCCGGGTGGTGAAGTCGACATGACCCGTGTGGTGCGCGAAGCCCTCAATGGTCTGGTTAAAGACTTAGTTAAACAAGTGCAATGTGAAACCAGCGATATATTAGAAATCACCTTTGTGGCTAACCCCATTATGCACCACTTATTATTGGGTATTAACCCGGTAGAGCTTGGTGGTGCGCCGTTTGCTTTGGCCACAGACATGTCTGTCAATACTTTAGCCGGCGACCTAGATATTGCGCTAAATCCCCAAGCGCGGGCCTATTTATTGCCCTGTATTGCGGGTCATGTGGGTGCTGATACGGCAGGTATGGTATTGGCAGAAGAACCCTATAATCATGACGAAATGACCTTGTTGGTCGACGTAGGCACTAATGCCGAGATCGTCTTAGGCAACCGTCATCGCTTAGTGGCTTGCTCAAGTCCCACCGGGCCTGCCTTTGAGGGCGCCCAAATTAGCTCTGGCCAGCGTGCTGCAGCCGGTGCTATAGAACGTGTCCGTATAGACCCCGTTACTCTAGAACCGCGTTTTCAGGTGATTGGCTGTGAATTATGGTCGGATCAAGCGGGTTTTGATGAAGCGACCGAAAAATCGGGCATTACCGGTATCTGTGGTTCTGGCATCATTGAGGTGGTGGCAGAAATGTATCTTTCTGGGGTCATTAACCAAGACGGTGTAGTGGATGGTGCCATGGCCGACGTTAACCCGCGTATTCAGCCAGACGGGCGTACTTTTTCTTACGAAATTATGCCTGCTACAGAAAGCCGCGGCGCGGTTAAGATTATGCAAAATGACATCCGTGCTATTCAGCTGGCTAAAGCCGCCTTGTACGCTGGCGTTAAGTTGTTAATGCAATACCAGCAAGTTGAGAAGGTCGATCGTATACGTTTTGCTGGTGCTTTTGGTAGTCACATTGATGTCAAGTACGCCATGGTATTGGGCTTAATCCCAGATTGTGCCATCGATGAGGTGTCCTCGGCAGGCAATGCCGCAGGTACTGGCGCGCGTATCGCCCTACTCAATCAAGAGTCGCGGGCAGAAATTGAGCAAGTAGTGCGTGGTGTAGAGAAAATAGAAACTGCAGTTGAACCTGATTTTCAGCAGTTATTTATTGATGCCATGGCGTTCCCTAACAAAGTTGATGCCTTTCCAGAGTTGAAAAAAGTAGTGACTTTGCCGCCCATTAAAGAAGTTAAAGCAGAAACGGAAACTGGCGAAAAGAAACGTCGTCGCCGTCGCAATTAAGTCCCAAGGATCAATACCATGAATCAACAAGTGCCAGCACCCAAAGGAAGGGCCCGCTTAGCGGTTATGATGGGCATTGGCCTTAAGCTATTCAAAAGTATTAAAGTGGTTAAGGTGGCCCTGATAGGTATGGCTCTATCGGGCTGGACTATCCTGCTGAGTTTTGAATTTGCTGCGACCTTGCTGGCGGCATTAATGTTCCACGAATACGGCCATATTCGCGCTATGAAACATTTTGGTATTCCCACTAAAGGCATTTATATCATCCCTTTTGTGGGTGGCATTGCCGTAGGCGAGCAGCCTAAAACCCATTGGCAGGACCTGTATATTGCCATGATGGGGCCGGTGTTTGGCTTAGTTATGACATTGGCATTTTTTGTGGCTTACAGTGTAACCGAAAGCCACTTTGTGGGTTTGGTGGCCTCCGTGAGCGCGCTGCTCAACTTGGTCAACTTGCTGCCAGTGTTGCCGCTTGATGGCGGGCGAGTGGTTAAAGCATTGGTTTATTCAGGCCGCAGCCGATTTATCTACGTGGGTTTAGTGGTTATATCCGCCTTGCTTATCCTCTACTGCTTTACTCATGGCTTTGCGCTAATCGGCTTTTTTGGCATTATGGGCTTGGTTGATTTGTTATCTGATTGGCGCAGTTTTGATTACGACCCTAAACACAAACTCGACACCTATGGCATTGTATTTAGTTTGGTTTGGTACCTGCTCACGGCAGCGGCACTGATTGGTATGATCGTCTGGCTTGCCGCCCTAGAAATCCCTGGTAGCGAGTTGGCCATGGCCATTCTAGGGGCTTAGTATCGAGTTGGTTCAATACGACGAGTCACGTTCGGGTTTAATGTAACTCGTCAGATTCGGGCTCCTCGACGGCGGATTCCGCAGCAACCTTAACGCTTTGACCGGGTGAAAAACGACGCCGTTCTTCGCGTGGTGGAATGCCAAAGAAGTCGCGATAACATTTAGAAAAGTGGGGTGCCGACACAAAGCCGCAGGCCAGTGATACATCAATGATGGACAAGTTGGTTTGCAGCAGCAGTTGGCGCGCTCGGTTAAGGCGCAGTTCCAAGTAATAGCGTGATGGCACGCACTTGAGGTGTTTCTGGAATAAGCGCTCTAGCTGACGGCGTGACACACCAACATACTGGGCTAAGTCATCCAAACTAATGGTTTCTTCAAGATTGGCTTCCATCAACGCCACCGCTTCAATAAGCTTGGGCTGGCTGTTGCCTAAATGTAAGCGTAATGGAATACGCTGCGTGTCGTGATGGTCGCGGATGCGTTCCATAATAAACATTTCAGACACCGCGGCCGCCAGTTCCGGTCCATGATGGCTGCTCACAAACTGCAACATCATGTCTAACGACGAGTTGCCGCCAGAACAGGTAAAACGATCACGATCGATGGCAAATAGGTTAGAAGACATTAATACATTAGGGAACTCTTCGCGCATGCTGGCCAAGTTTTCCCAATGGATGGTGGACTTGTACCCGTCGAGTAGGCCTGCAGAGGCCAATAAATAGCTGCCAGTACAGGTTGAGCCTATGGCGACTTTGGCGTTAGCCACCTTACGAAGAAAGGCGAGGGTGCCTTTTTCATAGGCACGGTCGATGTAGGTGCCACCACAGACGATTAGTGCCTCGAGGTCGTTAAGGTTAAGGTCGTTTACATGGATAGTGGGGGTCACTTCAAAGCCTACACTGGCTTTAACAGGAACGCCGTCCATGGATACAACTTCCCATTCGTATAGGTCTTGTTTGCTAATGTAGTTAGCACCACGAAGGCTAGCTACGGCAGATGAAAATGTTACCATTGAGTAGTTAGGGATTTGCAAAAATGCGTAGCGAATAGGTTTTTTATCGGACATATAGGTCTCTTTAACTAACTCAAATTACATTGTAAAAAACGACGACCAAAAGACTATTGAAGCCAATAGAATTAGGTCGCATTCTAAACCAGCTTTGGCCGATTGGGAATAAAAAAATGACCCAGTAGTCATTTTACCAGGCAAATAAAATGAGTCTGATTTAGGGACATATTTAACCCAGAATTTCACCCTGCTTGTAATATTTCCATTAATGCTTTGGCGGCGTTGGACAAGCTACGCTGCTGGTGCCAAACGCAACCCAATTGTCTAATAATAGGTTTCGATTGGCTGGCAATCACTTTAAGGTCGTGGTTGATTAATGTTTGCGGCAGAATACTCCAACCCATACCGATACTCACCATCATACGAATAGTATCTAGATTGTTAGTGGACATAGCGACTTTGAGCCCTAGACCTTGGGTGGCAAAGTCTTGTTCAACAATGCCGCGGGTAAAGGTGTTGCTTTTACTGAGGAGCGCTGGATAGCTGCTTAATTGTGATAATTCAACTGGCCCATGTTGGCTCAAAGGGTGGTCTGGTGCCGCTACAAACTGCATTTGATCCTGCCAAATTACCTGCTGCTCAATTTGTGGGTGAGGTTCGGGGTTAAGCGTGATAATACCAAGCTGCCAGCGGCCATGGAGCAAACCATCATAAATAACCTCCGACTCGGCAAACTGAATGTCTAGCTCGACCTGAGGGTAGAGGGCGATAAATTTACGCAGAGGTTCGGGTAAACGGTGCAAACTAATATGGTGGCTGGTCGCAATGCGTAATTGGCCACCTACACGCCCCGACAAATTGGTTAACTCGCCGGCGGTGTCATCCATAGCCTGCAATATGGCTTTTGCTTTGGGTAGTAGGTGTTGGCCGGCCACAGTAAGAGACACCGTGCGGCCAATACGGTCAAACAGTCGGGTGTTCAGCTGCTCTTCGAGCTTAACGATACGTTTGCTCACTGCCGGTTGTGTAAGATACAGCTGTTCTGCGGCCCGTGAAAACGACTTGTGTTCGGCTACGACTAAAAAGGCTTTGAGTGCAATGCTATCCATAGCCCCAAGAGTACGCCCATATATAACCAAATGGAATGAAATTTTAAATAAGTTGGTGGTTAGGTTATTCTTCGTCTGCAGTTATTGCTGTTGAGCGGGTGGGCAAATCTTTCACGCTTTTTAAGCGATTGAGTATCTCACTGCGTTGCTGGTCGTTTAATATCTGCTCTGCAATGTGTTCGGCTAACTGCTCATCAACTCCTTGGTCTGCCATTAAATCGGCCAGGTAATAAAGCACATCCGTGCGATTATCCATTTCTTTGGCTAATTTAAGGTCCATATATTCTCCAATGACTTGCTCATTTTTACCGATAACTTGGTGGACCGTGCGGATGGCCATATTGTCTCCAGTTGTTTGCTTTTGCTGTATGCATGAACAGTATACGCGACTTGCTTTAAGTTACCAATAATAATGTCTTGCTGAACATGACGCATGCAAAAAAGCGTGATAGATATAAAATACATGACTTGGCTTATTAATAACCAAAAGGAATCAAATTAAAAATAAAATGGAATTAGAGTTATCGTATTGGTGTGGGTATAATGGCGCCACATTAACCTGAGCTGAGGACATCGCATGGCCGGTAAAACACTCTATGACAAGTTATGGGACAGCCACCTTGTTAAACAGCAAGACGACGGCAGTTGCCTTATTTACATTGATCGACACTTGCTTCATGAAGTGACGTCCCCACAAGCCTTTGAGGGCTTGCGCCTTGCTGATCGTAAACCTTGGCGTATAGACACTAACCTTGCTACCCCCGACCACAATGTACCGACTACTGCCGATGAGCGTGTTATTGGTGTCGACGGTATTGCCGACCCGGTGTCTAAGATTCAAGTGGTTACCTTAGATGACAACTGCGATGAATTTGGTATTACCGAATTTAAAATGCAAGATGAACGTCAAGGTATAGTGCATGTTGTCGGCCCAGAGCAGGGCGCTACGCTGCCCGGCATGACCGTGGTGTGTGGTGATTCCCATACGGCAACGCATGGGGCTATGGGTGCATTGGCTCACGGCATAGGCACCTCAGAAGTGGAGCACGTATTAGCCACTCAATGCCTTATCCAAAAGAAATCGCAAAATATGTTAGTGCGGGTCGATGGCGTGTTAGGCGCAGGGGTAACCTCTAAAGACGTTGTATTGGCGATCATTGGCGTTATTGGTACCGCAGGCGGTACCGGTTATGCCATAGAGTTTGGTGGCGCGGTGTTTGAAGAGATGAGCATGGAAGGCCGTATGACCGTGTGCAACATGGCCATTGAAGCCGGTGCTCGAGTAGGCATGGTGGCGGTTGATCAAACCACTATTGATTACGTTGAAGGGCGTCCGTTTTCACCTAAGGGAGAGCATTGGGAGCTCGCTGTGGCAGCATGGCAGGACTTGCATTCCGATGACGATGCCGAGTTTGATCACGTGGTGGTGTTAGATGGCGCTTCCATTGCCCCGCAGGTCACTTGGGGTACTTCACCAGAGATGGTGTTGCCGGTGTTTGCACAAGTGCCTAACCCCGCCAAAGAAAAAGACGATGTCAAAGCTGCAGGTATTACTCGTGCGCTAGAGTACATGGGTTTAACTGCCGAACAAGCCATCACTGATATTCAGTTAGATCGCGTATTTATTGGTTCCTGTACCAATAGCCGTATTGAAGATTTACGCGCTGCAGCGGCCGTTGTGAAGGGTAAATCAGTCGCCACTAGCCTCAAGCAAGCGCTGGTTGTGCCTGGTTCTGGCTTGGTTAAGGCGCAGGCCGAAGCCGAAGGCCTGCATACAGTGTTTACTGATGCAGGTCTGGAATGGCGTGAGCCGGGCTGTTCGATGTGTTTGGCCATGAATGCCGATAAATTAGGCACCGGTGAACATTGTGCATCCACTTCAAATCGTAACTTTGAAGGGCGCCAAGGTTTTGGCGGACGCACTCATTTAGTCAGTCCAGCGATGGCGGCCGCGGCTGCGATCGCGGGCCATTTTGTTGATGTTCGTACATTCGCTTAAGGCATAGGAGACACTCATGCAAGCATTTACCCAGTTGACCGGCCTCGCAGTTCCCTTGGATAGAGCCAATGTCGACACCGATATGATTATCCCTAAACAGTTTCTAAAATCCATTAAACGATCAGGCTTTGGTCCTAATCTGTTTGATGAATTACGTTACCTTGACGAAGGTCAACCCGACCAAGATTCGAGTCAAAGGCCTATAAACCCTGATTTTGTGCTTAATTATCCCCGCTACAAGGGTGCTAAAATACTATTAGCTCGAGATAATTTTGGCTGCGGGTCAAGTCGCGAGCACGCGCCATGGGCACTGTTGGATTTTGGTATTTCCTGCGTCATCGCGCCCAGTTTTGCTGATATTTTTTACAATAACTGTTTCAAAAATGGCATCTTGCCTATTACGCTTATGGACGAGCAAGTCGATCAGTTGTTCGAGGATACGTTAGCCAAAGAAGGCTTTGAATTGACGGTAGATCTTGAAGCGGGTGTTATTCGTGGTTCAAGTGCGGGTGACATCGAGTTTAATATTGATAGTTTTAGACGCCATTGTTTATTAAATGGGTTGGACGATATTGGCTTAACCCTAGAACAATCTAACAGCATCAAAAAATACGAACAAAAGCGCCAACAACAAGCGCCTTGGTTGTTCACTTAACACATTAGCGCCAATCTAGAGATGAAGAATATGACACATAATGTATTAGTTTTACCCGGTGATGGCATTGGACCAGAGATCGTCGTCGAAGCTGAAAAAGTATTGCACGCAGTCGACGCCAAATTTGGGCTAAGTTTAAACATAAGTACCGCATTGGTGGGTGGTAGTGCTATAGATGCAACCGGCGGGCCTCTGCCGGAAGCGACCTTAGATGCAGCCAAAGCTGCTGACGCAATTCTGCTTGGTGCCGTAGGCGGCCCTAAGTGGGATGCATTGGATATGGCCATACGCCCAGAAAAGGGTTTGTTGGGTTTGCGCTCAAATTTAAATCTATTTGGCAATTTGCGCCCAGCTATTTTGTACCCACAATTGGCCGATGCGTCTAGCCTAAAACCCGAAATCGTATCGGGGTTAGATATCCTTATCGTTCGAGAACTCACTGGCGGCATCTACTTTGGTCAGCCCCGTGGTATTCGGGTCTTGGATAATGGTGAGCGTCAAGGCTACAACACCTATGTGTATGCTGAGTCGGAAATTCGCCGTATCGGCAAGGTGGCTTTTGAAGCCGCACGTGCCCGTGGTGGGCGGTTGTGTTCGGTGGACAAAGCCAACGTGCTGGAAGTGACTGTATTATGGCGTGAAATCATGGATGACATGGCCAGCGACTACCCAGATGTAGAACTGAGCCATATGTACGTAGACAATGCAGCAATGCAACTTGTACGGGCGCCCAAACAGTTTGACGTGATGGTGACCGGCAATATGTTTGGTGATATTTTATCTGATGCCGCCGCCATGCTGACGGGCTCCATTGGTATGCTGCCTTCGGCGTCTTTAGATGCGGATGGCAAGGGCATGTATGAGCCTTGTCATGGCTCTGCACCCGACATCGCTGGCCAAGGCAAAGCTAACCCATTAGCGACCATTCTTTCTGCTGCCATGATGTTACGTTACACCTTGAATCAAGGCGCTGCAGCAGATGCCATTGAAGCGGCCGTAAGTGTAGTGCTAGATCAAGGGTTGCGAACCGCTGACATAGCCTCTGAAGGCTGCCAAACTGTGGATACAAAAACCATGGGTGATGCAGTAGTTTCTGCGCTCAATAACAGTTAAAATTAGCTTATTAAATATTTAGTATGTGCCCTCGGGTATTATTGAACGTCTCAAAGTAAAAAGGTTTAAAGATGAAGCGTGTAGGACTGGTAGGTTGGCGTGGCATGGTTGGTTCTGTGTTGATGCAGCGAATGCAAGAAGAGAAGGATTTGCAGCTGATTGAGCCCGTCTTTTTCACCACCTCTCAAGCCGGTCAAGCGGCACCAGATTTTGGTGTTGACGCCCCGGTATTGCAAGATGCTCATGATATCGATGTGCTTAAAACCATGGATATTATTATTTCTTGTCAAGGTGGCGATTATACCGACCGTATATTTGCACCGTTACGCAGCGCCGGTTGGAAAGGCTATTGGATAGACGCCGCGTCTAGCTTGCGCATGCAAGACGACAGCGTGATTATTCTAGACCCCGTCAACCGTGGCGTTATTGACCAAGCATTAGCCCAAGGTAAAACCGACTTTATTGGCGGTAATTGCACAGTCAGCCTGATGATGTTGGCTTTGGGCGGTTTATTTGCTGCCGACCAGATCGAGTGGATGTCGGCCATGACTTACCAATCGGCCTCAGGTGGTGGTGCTCGTCACATGCGTGAGTTGCTTAACCAAATGGGTTACATCAACCAAAGTGTGTCTGGAGAGTTAGCCAATCCTGCGTCTGCGATATTAGAGATTGACCGTAAAGTGTCCCGTGCAATTAACGCCAACGAAAACGATGCCAGTCAGTTTGGTGCACCCTTAGCGGGTAGCTTGATCCCTTGGATTGATTCTCAGCTCCCCAACGGCCAAAGCCGTGAAGAGTGGAAGGCGCAGGCAGAAACCAACAAAATTTTAGGCCGTACTAATGACATTATTCCAGTAGATGGGTTATGTGTTCGAGTAGGCGCTATGCGTTGCCACAGCCAAGCGTTAACCATTAAGATGAAGCAAAACGTGCCCATGGACGAGATCGAAGACATGTTGGCTAAGGCCAATGACTGGGTTAAAGTGATTCCTAACGACCGTGATCTGACGATGTCTGAACTCACGCCCGCCAAAATCACTGGTACTATGACCGTACCGGTGGGTCGGTTACGTAAGCTCAACATGGGCCCTGAGTATTTGTCTGCCTTTACCGTAGGTGACCAATTGCTTTGGGGTGCGGCTGAGCCGTTGCGACGTATGTTGCGAATTTTGCTAGAGGCGTAACTGAGCTGGAGTAGTAGGGGTGATGAAAGCGATGAAATGGCAGCACGCATTAAGTGTCTTGGCCTTGGTTGGCCTCCTCTTGAGCAGCAACGCGCAGGCCATCGCGCTGGGTAACATTAAAGTCAATTCAACTCAATTGCAGCCACTAAAGCTGCAAGTTGAGTTGGTCGAATTGCAAGGCGTACTACCTGACTCGATGACCGCAACAATAGCCAGTCCTGCTCAGTTTGCGGCGGCGGGCCTTGTTTATCACCCTTGGTTCTCATCCTTGGCCGTTAAGCTGAGTAGTGACGCTGCTGAGATTGTGTTGCAGGTTGATGGTACGCAACCGGTTCAGCAAGCTGAATTAGATTTAATTTTTGAAGTCGATTACTTAGGTGGTCGATTGCTGGCCGAGTACTCGGTGGTCTTGCCAGAATTTGTGGCCGAGGCAACGGTCACCAAAGCTACGCTAGCGAGTATTACACCCGTAGTGCAGCAGCCCGAGTTAGTGTCCGAGCCTGCGCTGCAACTACCTGAACCTACAGCACAAGTCTCCGAACCAATAGCACAACCAACAGTACCTGCACCTGAAGTAGTAAAACCAAAATTTGTAACAGTGCGTCCGGGCCAGACTTTGTGGCGTATTGCTGTTAACAATACCCCTAATAACCGCAGTCCTTGGCAGTCTCTGTTGGCGTTTTATAACGCCAATCCTGGCGCGTTCAAAGACGGTGACATTCGTCATTTGATGGCCGGTCATAAGCTCAAACTGCCCACTAATGAACAGTTAGTGGCGCTCACTGCGCGTCAGGCTAAGGCCCAATACGACATTTTAGTTAAACCCAAGGCTAAGCCTAAGCCTGTGCCTCAGCCAGTGCTCAAGGTTACCAATGCGCTACTGGATGAGGTTCAACAGAAAGTTAAATCCCAGCAGCAACAAGTGACGCAGTTAACCTCGCAATCTCAACAGCTTCAAGCGCAACTGGCTGAATTGCAAATCGACAAACAATCGGCGGAGCAAGCACGGCAGGTGTTGCAGCAAGAAAACAAGAATTTAGCGCAAGGCGTTGCAACCCAACAACAGGACTTGATTGGCCTCAATCAACAACGCACGAGCTTAGAAAACAATATGCTCAACTTGGACCAAAAGTTTGAAGCGACACAGGAGAGCCTCAACCAGGCCGAAGCTGAGTTGCTACAGGTGCAGCAGACTTTGATACACACTCAACAAACGACTGAGTCGGCTCAGGCCGAAAAGGCCAGTGGCTTTGATCTGCAAGGCATCTACTCGATGATTGCACTGTTATTGATCCCGGTGTTGTTGATTCTAGCCCTTGTTTGGTGGCTCGTTAGCCGTGGTCGGGCAGCAGCCCCACACCCTATAGAGCCTGCTGTGGTCGACAAGGAGCCTTTGTCCTTAGATCCACTGGCTGACTATGACAGCAAGCCGAGCGCCAAAGTAGCCGATTTGAAAACTAGCGCCTTACAGATGCAGGGCATGCCTGAGCGCAGTTTTATTGAGCAATTGTTACAAGAGCAGGATCAGGCTGAAGCTAAGTCGGCGTCAAGTGAGGGCATTAAACCAGCCGCGTTGGAGGATGATCAAGTGCACCTATCGAAAGACATAGAGGCGATGCTGAATCAGCGTCATCAACCGCACATCGCAGCTGATGAGCCGGTAGATTACTTGACGCCAGAAGACGACATGAATACTAAGTTAGATTTGGCCCGTAGTTATCGTGACATGGGGCAGATTAGCGACGCCCAAGCGGTATTGGATCAAGTGCTTAAGTTCGGCAATACAGATCAGCAAGCCCAAGCGACCTTACTCTTTTCACGCCTCAAATGAGCACCAAGTTTAGCCCTGATCCTTCAGAATTTTTGCCGGCGGGTCATCATCGTGTGGCCCTAGGGGTGTCCTACAATGGTCGCCATTACCACGGTTGGCAGCGCCAGCCCCATGGCCACATAAGTGTGCAGGAAAAGCTTGAGGATGCGCTCACTAAGGTCGCTGATCAGCCCATTAAAGTGATGTGTGCTGGCCGTACTGACTCGGGTGTACATGCTAGCGCCCAAGTGGTGCATTTTGATACCTCCGCCAATAGGCCGCTGCGAGCATGGACTCATGGGGGCAATATGAATTTGCCTGACGATATTGCCATCCAATGGGCCCACCCCGTGTCGGTAGACTTTCATGCCCGCTTTAGCGCGACGGCACGGCGCTACCGTTATGTGATTTATAACCACCCCATGCGCCCGGCTTTAATGGACAAAGAGGTGAGTTGGAATTATCGCCCATTGGACGTAGAATCCATGCAACAAGCGGCAAACCATTTAGTGGGCAAACATGATTTTAGTTCGTTTAGGGCAGCCGCTTGTCAGGCCAATACGCCAGTTCGCACCATACATCATCTCCAGGTAATCAAGGCCGGTGATTATATTGTCTTGGATGTGCGAGCCAATGCCTTTTTACATCATATGATTCGTAATTTGGCGGGTTTGTTGATGAAGGTAGGGGCAGGAGATGCACCTTCAGGCTGGGCCTTAGAGGTGTTAGCTACAAAAGACCGAAGGGCCAGTGCCGCCACGGCGCCACCTTACGGTTTGTATTTCGTCAATGCTGAATACGATGACCGGTTTGGGCTACCTGAGCAGTTGATGGGGCCGCATTTTTTGACGCCGTGGATGAATGCTTGATGAGTGGAAAAATTGACCCACATCTCGTCACTTATCTGCTACCATTAGCCCGTATACTCAACTATTTATAATCAGCGACTCACTGTGATTCTACCTAGAGTAAAAATTTGTGGCTTACGCCATGCTGAAGATGCGGTTCACGCTGCCCGCTGTGGCGCCGATGCAATTGGGTTAGTGTTTTATCAACCTAGCCCGCGTTCTGTTACGCCTCAAGAAGCCATTCAAATCACCTCAAAGTTACCGCCTTTTATCACTAGCGTCGGTTTGTTCGTCAATGCCAGTGCCGCCGACATCGATCAAGTATTGTCCGTGGTGCCGTTATCGTTATTGCAGTTTCATGGCGACGAGTCACCTGAGTTTTGTAATCAATTTCAATTGCCGTGGATTAAAGCTGTGCGCATGCGTGGTGATATCGACCTGCACCAACAAAGAGCACGGTATAGTGGCGCCCAAGGCCTATTATTAGACGCCTATAAAAAAGGTGTGCCTGGTGGTACCGGCGATCAATTTGATTGGCATCGTATTCCTGCTGATTTGGCCAGCGAGGTGGTCTTAGCCGGCGGTATTGACGTGACCAACGTCCAACAGGCGATCAATCAAGTAAATCCATGGGCAATTGATGTCAGCGGAGGTGTTGAAAGCCACAAAGGTGTTAAAGATCGTGCTAGAATCAGCGCCTTTATGCAGCATGCTAAACCCTATTTGTCCCAACACCAATAATAAGGAACCTCTAGTGACTGAATCAGCAGTATTGCCAGACGCCGAAGGCCATTTTGGCCAATACGGTGGACGTTTTGTATCCGAAACCCTGTTCGCCGCCCTCGACGAACTACGTGATACTTACGACCAACTATGGCAAAGTCCTGCGTTTCAAGCTGAGTTTGACTTGGACATGGCGCACTACGTGGGCCGTCCTTCGCCTTTGTACCATGCCAAACGTTTGTCAGAAACGTACGGTGGCGCACAAATTTACTTAAAGCGTGAAGACCTAAACCACACCGGTGCACACAAAATTAACAACACCATTGGTCAAGCTTTGTTAGCTAAACACATGGGTAAGCCACGCATCATTGCCGAAACGGGCGCGGGTCAACATGGTGTTGCCAGTGCCACTGTGGCCGCACGTTTAGGTTTGGAGTGTGTGGTTTATATGGGTGTGAAAGACATTCGTCGACAGGCACTTAATGTGTACCGTATGAAATTGTTAGGCGCCACCGTGATTGGTGTTGATTCTGGCACTAAAACCCTTAAAGACGCTATGAACGAAGCCATGCGTGATTGGGTCACCAACGTAGACAATACCTATTACATTATCGGCACCGCAGCCGGGCCACATCCGTACCCTAAGTTAGTGCGCGACTTTCAAAGCATTATCGGCCGCGAAGCACGCCGCCAAAGCTTGGAACAAGCGGGTAAATTACCCGATGCGGTGGTCGCTTGTGTCGGTGGAGGTTCTAATGCCATTGGTATTTTCCACCCGTTTCTTGACGACAAAGACGTTCGCTTAATCGGTGTAGAAGCCGGCGGACATGGGGTTGATTCAGGCGAACACGCTGCCCCCTTGTCGGTGGGCACACCCGGGGTGTTACACGGTAACCGAACCTACCTGATGAGCGATGAAAACGGCCAAATTCAAGATCCATATTCTATCTCTGCGGGCTTAGATTACCCCGGTGTGGGTCCAGAACATTCCTATTTAAAGGACATCGGTCGTGCTGAATACACAGCCGCAACTGATGAAGAAGCGCTACACTCGTTCCGTGAATTGACCCTATTAGAAGGCATTATGCCCGCCCTAGAGTCAAGCCATGCCGTAGCTCACGGCTGCAAATTGGCCGCTACTATGGGTAAAGATCAGATGGTGGTGATTAACCTCTCGGGTCGTGGCGATAAAGACATCCATACCGTCGCTGATATCGACGGCATCGAATTTTAAGGAAATAGATCATGAGTCGTATTGCAGCTTGCTTTGCAGCACTTAAGGCCCAAGGTCGTCAGGCCTTGATCCCGTACGTCACCGCAGGTGACCCTAATCCAAGCGTTACTGTTGGCCTAATGCATCAAATGGTGACCGCTGGCGCCGATGTGATAGAGCTAGGCATTCCATTCTCTGACCCTATGGCAGACGGCCCGGTAATCCAACTGGCTTGTGAACGCGCGTTGGCTCACAACACGTCGTTAACCATGATTTTAGCCATGGTGGCTGAGTTTAGGCAGCAAAACAACACCACCCCGGTAGTCCTTATGGGTTACCTCAATACGGTTGAGCGTATGGGTTATGAGGTGTTTGTGGCTAAGGCCCAAGCCGCCGGACTAGATGGCGTGCTGATGGTAGACTTGCCGCCCGAAGAAGGCCATTATTTTACCAAATCACTGGCTCAAGCAGGCCTGGATGCGATCTTTCTTATTGCACCCACCACCACTGAGGAGCGGGTAAAGAAAATCTGCGCAGTAGGTAGTGGTTACCTGTATTATGTGTCCTTAAAGGGCGTCACAGGTTCGGCCAAGATTGATACCGATGCGGTAGCGCAAAAACTGGCGCTCGTTAAACAACATACCCAACTGCCGTTAGGCGTTGGTTTTGGTATACGTGATGCCGAATCTGCATCACAGGTAGCAAAAGTAGCCGACGGCGTAGTAGTCGGTAGTGTTTTAGTGAATGCCTTGGGCGACAACCAAGATGACCCAGAAAACGGCTGCGCCCAGGTGATAGCAACATTAACGGCAATGCGTCAGGCCATGGACGTATAGACCTAACAAAACATTGATCGTGACTGAACCACGGTGGGAGAAAGCATGAGTAGCTGGTTAGACAAAATTGTACCTGCAGGTATTTTAACCAATCTAGGCACTAAAGACCGTCGTAGTAATGTACCTGAAGGTGTTTGGAAAAAATGCCCGAAGTGTGCGGCGGCGTTATATAAGCCTGAATTGGAAAAGAATTTGGAAGTGTGCACCAAATGTGAACACCACATGCGGGTACCCGCTCGTGACCGTTTGACCATGTTCCTTGATGCCAATAGTCAAACCGAAATTGCGGCAGAAGTAGAACCCGTTGACAAACTTAAGTTTAAAGACATTAAGAAGTATAAGGACCGCCTTGCGGCGGCTCAAAAAGTCACAGAAGAAAAAGATGCCCTAGTGGCCATGAAAGGCAAGCTAATGGGCATAGATGTGGTTGCCGTGGCGTTTGAGTTTAACTTTTTAGGTGGTTCTATGGGCGCCGTGGTGGGAGAGCGTTTTGTACGAGCAGCCAAAGTGAGTATGGAGCAGGGCTTACCCTTTGTGTGTTTCTCTGCTTCGGGTGGTGCACGTATGCAAGAAGCCTTGACCTCATTATTTCAAATGGCCAAAACCAGTGCCGCACTGGAAAAGCTTAAGCAACAAGGTGTACCCTATATTTCAGTCTTAACTGATCCAGTCTATGGCGGCGTATCCGCCAGTTTGGCAATGTTGGGTGATGTGAATATTGCCGAACCTGGTGCACGAATGGGTTTTGCTGGTCCTCGTGTTATCGAGCAAACGGTGCGTGAAACCTTGCCTGAAGGCTTCCAAAAGAGTGAATTTTTACTTGAGCATGGCGCCATTGATATGATTGTAAATCGCCATCAAATGCGGGCCACAGTGTGCCGCATATTGAGTGCCATGACACACCAACCTGCACCCGTTGCAGAAGCCTAAATCAGTATAAGCGAAGCCTACTTTCGATGTCATACAAGTTAGCCTTTAACCAAGCCAGCGAATGGCTGGCTTGGTTAGAACAACAACATCCCAGTCACGAAATTGATATGGGGTTGGCACGTATTGGCGTTGTTGCCAAGCGTTTGTTAGCCGACGCGCCGATTGCTAAGCAAGTGATTACGGTTGCTGGTACCAACGGTAAAGGCTCCAGCGTGGCCTTTTTAGCATCAATTATGGCCCAGGCTGGCTTAACTTACGCAACCCTTACATCACCCCACTTTGTGCGCTTTAATGAACGTATTCAGCTACTTGGCGAGCCGGTTTCAGATGCAGACTTATGTGGCAGTTTTGAGCGTGTAAACCAAGCCCGCTATGATGCCCAAGGTGTTGCTACGGTACTTACTTATTTTGAATTTAATGCCTTACTCGCATTTGATTTAATGCAACGTGCCAACCTTGATGTTGCGATTTTGGAAATAGGCCTGGGTGGCCGTTTAGATGCCGTCAATCTTATCGATGCGGATGTGGCTATTGTGACCAGCATATCGGTAGACCACGTGGATTGGCTGGGCGATAACATTGACCTTATCGGCCGCGAAAAAGCAGGTGTGTATAGGACGGCTAAACCGGCCATAGTTGGCGCTCTAGATTGCCCCAGTTCAGTGGCCGATTACGCCCACGAAATTGGCGCTCAGTGTTTACAAAATGGCGTGGATTTTGAGCTTGTAGCCAACCAGTGGACTAATAAAGCGGGCTTATCCATGACCTTGCCTAACGTTAGCCTGCCGCCCATGAACGTGGCAGCGGTGGTGCAGGCTGTGGTGAGTCTGAGTTTCGAAATAGATGCTCAAGACATTGCGCAAGGTTTGGCGAACGCGCGCCTCATGGGTAGGTTCCAGCGGCTAGAGTGGCAGGGCAAGCAGGTTATTTTGGACGTAGCGCATAACCCACAAGCAGCGCAAAACTTGGCTCTTGAACTGGCTAAAGAGCACTGTGAGGGAAAAACTATTGCGGTATTGGCCATGTTAAGCGACAAAGACTATCCACAAGTGATTACAGCCTTAAGTGGTCGTTTTGATCAGTGGATGCTGTCGAGTAGTGAGGGCCCGCGCGGGTTGTTGAGCAGTGAGTTGGGCCAACAGCTTAGCCTTAATGCGGTGGCCGATGCTCAGTTCGATACCTTTAACACCCCAACCGAAGCCTTTGCTGCCGCTATTGCAGCGGCTGCACCTGTAGACCGCGTCATTGTTTTTGGCTCGTTTGTGACGGTTGGTGACGTGTTAGCATTGGTCGAAGGGTAATCAAGGACACTCAAAATGGAGGCTCAAGTGAAACATCGTATTGTAGGCAGTTTAGTGTTAATCAGTTTGGCCGTTATTATCTTGCCGTTTTGGTTGGATGGTGCAGGCTTGCAAGAATACCAAAACAAAAGTGCCGTTACGCCAGAGCCGCAGGTGATTGAGTTGGCAGTGATCGAAACCGTGGACCCAAGCGACACCAGCGTGATTGAGTTAAGCCCCATTGAAACAGTGGTTGAACCCATCGACACAGCCCAAGTTGAAACCGTTGCTAAGCCCCTCGATACGAGTTTACTTAATGACCAAGGCTTGCCGAATGGTTGGCTAGTTCAATTGGGTAGTTTTGGTAACGAAGGCAACGCGACAAGGCTAAAAGAAAAGTTAATAAAAGCCGGCTTTAATACCCATATAGCACCTAAGGCCGACGTGTTTAAAGTATTGGTTGGGCCCGAATTGGACCGCAATGATGCGCAAGCCTTGCAAGTAATGCTCAAGAGCCAGTTTAAAATGACAGGCATAGTGATTCGCTATGAAGTCAATAAACCCTAATTTGATTGCTGTGTAACCTAGGTTGTATATGGAAAGTCTTAATGTATTTGACTGGATTTTGGTGGCGATTATTGCCATTTCCAGCGTCTTTGGTCTGTTACGGGGGTTCGTTAAAGAACTTCTGTCTTTGGCCAGCTGGGTGGCTGCATTTTTTGTCGCGCGTTTGTTTTCTTTCAAACTGAGCAACCTTATGGTCGATTGGATCGATCAGCCCCAGTTTCGTATTATCGTGGCCTTTGCCGTGTTATTTGCCGCCACCTTAGTTGTAGGCGCATTGGTTAATAATGTCTTCTCGCGACTCGTGTCTGCCACCGGCTTGTCGGGTACTGACCGGCTGTTCGGCATGGTATTTGGCATTGTTCGTGGCGGTTTATTGGCCATCGTTATTGTGTCGCTGTTATCGTTAACACCCGTAAGTAACGATCAGTGGTGGCAAAATTCTCTTATTATTCCTCACTTTATCTTAGTTGATGAGTGGTCTTATAAAGTGTCCAGCAGCGCAACCGACGTGCTGGATATGTTACAACCGACACTGTTTTAGTGTTGTATTGAGGAGTTAGACATGTGTGGTATTGTTGGCATTGTAGCCAAGTCTTACGTCAATCAGGAAATTTATGATGCCCTGACATTTTTACAACACCGTGGCCAGGACGCCGCGGGCATGGTGACTTGCCATGATGGACGCTTTTTTCTACGCAAGGATAACGGTTTAGTACGGGATGTGTTTCGAACGCGTCACATGCGCCGTTTGGTGGGCAATATGGGCATTGGCCATGTACGTTATCCCACCGCAGGGAGTTCAAGTGCAGCCGAAGCGCAACCATTTTATGTTAACTCGCCTTATGGTATAGCCTTAGCCCACAACGGCAATCTAACCAATGCGTCAGAAATTGCAGAGAGCATATTTAAGTCTGATTTGCGTCACATCAATACCAACTCAGACTCAGAAGTATTGCTTAACGTGTTTGCCCACGAACTACAGCGGTTGGGTCAATTGGTACCCAGCGAAGAAGATATTTTTTATGCGGTGAGGCAGGTTCATCGCCGCTGTGTTGGCGGTTACGCAGTGATCGCTATGATTACCGGTAACGGCATCGTCGGTATGCGCGACCCGTTTGGTATTCGTCCACTTTGTTATGGTAAGCGAGAGTCTGAACTCGGTACCGAATACATGGTGGCGTCCGAAAGTGTTGCATTAGACGCGGCGGGTTACACCTTAGTGCGCGATTTAGCACCTGGCGAGTGCATCTACATTACTGAACAAGGCCAGGTGTTTACTCGCCAGTGCTCAGATAATCCGACCTATTCACCGTGTATTTTTGAATATGTGTATTTAGCCCGTCCAGACTCTGTCATGGATGGCATATCGGTGTATAAGGCGCGTTTGAAAATGGGTGAATACCTGGCCGACAAAATTTTGCGCGAGTGGCCGGAGCATGACATTGACGTGGTCATACCCATCCCGGACACCAGCCGAACCTCTGCCGTAGAGTTGGCCAGCAAGTTGGGGGTTAAGTTACGCGAGGGTTATATAAAAAATCGTTATATCGGCCGTACGTTTATTATGCCGGGCCAAGCCCAGCGTCAAAAATCAGTGCGTCAAAAACTTAACCCCATTGAACTCGAGTTTCGGGACAAAAACGTACTGTTAATGGACGATTCCATCGTTCGCGGTACCACCTCCATGCAAATCATCGAAATGGCTCGCGAAATGGGTGCTAAAAAGGTGTATTTTGCTTCTGCTGCACCGGCCGTTCGTTTCCCTAATGTGTACGGCATTGATATGCCTTCGGTGGACGAGTTGGTTGCCAACGGACGTACCGATGAGGAAGTGGGTGAGGTGATTGGTGCCGATCGCATGATATACCAAGACCTTGAGGACTTGGTTCGTTCGACCCAAGGTGGCGGCAGTAATATTACCCATTTTGATTGTTCTGTATTTGACGGTAATTATATTACCGGCGACGTGGACGCTGCGTATTTAGATGCTTTAGAAGCCTCACGTAATGATGGTAATATGAATAAAGTTAACGTTATTGATGATGACGTTTCGTCGGCCACTAATATGCAAAGTAAATTGTAATATGAAGGATCTTCCAACTAGGCAGCAGCGCCAGCGCCAGCATTTAGCGACAGCCGATATGGCCACTCAGGCCATAAGGGCGGGCACTATGTCTGGAGTAGAGCAAGAACACAATGACGCGATCTATGCCACCTCAAGCTTTGTTTATGGCAGTGCTGAGGAAGCTGCAGCATGTTTTGGCGGGCAGCAAGAGGGCAATATTTATTCGCGTTTTACTAATCCAACGGTGAGGGTGTTTGAACAACGTATGGCCGCCATGGAAGGTGGCGAGCGCGCCGTGGCTGCAAGCTCTGGTATGGGTGCCTTAACCAGTATCTTTTTGGGGCACCTAAAACAGGGCGATCATATCGTTTCTTCGTGCAGTATTTTTGGCTCAATCATTGGCTTATTTGACAATGTGTTGGCCAAGTTAGGTATTACTACAACCTACGTAAGCCCTACCGATATTAAGGCCTGGAAAGACGCGCTTCAGGACAATACCAAAATGTTGTTTTTAGAGTCGCCATCAAACCCATTGGGTGAAGTGGGGGACATTAAAAAACTCGCTTTACTGGCCCACTCGTGTGATGCCTTGTTAGTGGTAGACAATTGTTTTTGTACACCCATCTTACAAAACCCATTGTCAATGGGCGCTGATATTGTCATGCACTCGGCGACTAAATATATCGACGGCCAGGGTCGTTGTGTAGGGGGTGTGGTCATCGGCAGTAACACGTTAATGGAGCCTGTATTTGCTTTTCTGCGCACCGCCGGTACAACCATGAGCCCGTTTAACGCATGGGTATTTTTAAACGGCTTAGAAACCCTTAGCTTACGTATGCAGGCCCATTGCCAAAGTGCCCTGCGGTTGGCCACTTGGCTTGAAGCCCAGCCTCAGGTCGAGCGGGTTTACTACACTGGTTTACCGAGTCATGCTCAGCACGCCTTGGCCCAACAACAACAACGTTGGTTTGGTGGTGTGGTGTCGTTTGAAGTGGTGGGAGATAAAAGCGTGGCATGGCGTTGTATTGATAATACGCAGCTGATGTCCATTACGGGTAATTTTGGTGATGCCAAATCGACCATTACACACCCAGCAACCACTACCCATGGCAAAATGACACCAGAAGCTCGAAGCCTTGCCGGCATTAAAGATAACCTAATTCGAGTGTCTGTTGGGCTAGAAGCCTATGACGACATAGAAGCCGATTTGGCTCAGGCGCTAACTCAGTTATAAACGAGTCGACGGTGTTAAAGTGGCTGCATTTCGATTCGATTGCGGCCATTTTTTTTGGCTCGATACAAACCTCGATCTGCAGCATCAAGTAATTCAACAAAGCTGCTTTCGGCCTGTCCCGGATAGTAACTGGACACACCAATGCTCATCGACACGATATTACTCGCATCAGTGTAGTCGTGTGGTATGGCTAAGGCGTCCATGGCTTTACGTACTTGTTCAGCCACCACCATGGCGCCAACCGTTGGCGTACTAGGTAAGATGATTGCAAACTCCTCACCACCATAACGTGCGGCCAAGTCGGTAGGCCTTTGCAACGTATGCATGATAGTTTGACTGGTTTTAACTAAGGCGTCATCTCCAGCAATGTGACCATAGTTGTCGTTAAAGGCTTTAAAGTGGTCGATATCGCACAGGATTAAAGATAAGGGTTCTTGGGTGCGCTCGGCGCGGGACCATTCGAGCTCCAATACCTCATCAAAGTGACGGCGGTTGTAAAGCTGAGTTAAACCATCTATAGAAGACAGCCGCTTTAATCGCGCGCTGGCGGCTTCGAGTTCTTTACGCATGTCAGCAATGCGCGACATGGCACGTAGCTTTGCGCTCAGTACTCGTTGCGTCACTGGTTTGGGAAGGTAATCGTCACCACCTGAATCGATACCTTTAACGATGGCATCTTCGGTGATTTCGGCGCTCAAAAAAATGATAGGAATCCAAAGATTACCTTGCTGGCAATTTTCGCGGATACGCTGCGCGCAGCGGTAGCCGTCCATATTGGGCATGTTAACGTCTAGCAACACTAGGTCGGGACTGTAGGTTAAAAATTGCTGGATGCCTTGTTCCCCATCACGAGCGGTGATCACCGTGTGGCCGGCATCCTCAACAAACTTTTGTGTCACTTGTAATGAAGCAATAGAGTCTTCGACTAACAATACCTTCATAAATTCATCCAAAATTAGACGCCAGCCACAAGTCTAGCTCAATCCGTTTGAAAGTGCCTAAAATAAGCATAAAAAAAGCCCCTACTTAATAAAAAATAGGGGCTTTTTGCTACCGCAGAGTGCTAGGTTTAAGCAACTTCTACCGTAGGGATCACCTTGTCGGCGGCAGACGTATAATCAGCCAGCTGGTCAAAGTTTAAGTAGCGGTATACTTCACCGGCCATAGTATCTAGGGTGCTGGCGTATTCAAAATATTCGGCAGGCGTAGGTAACTTACCATTAACGCCGGCAACGGCCGCTAGTTCGGCAGATGCCAAGAACACGTTAGCGCCTGTGCCTAAACGGTTAGGGAAGTTACGTGTTGAGGTTGAAACCACCGTTGATTCATCTGCCACCCGTGCTTGGTTACCCATGCACAATGAACAACCTGGCATTTCAATACGTGCGCCGGCTTTACCAAAAATGTTGTAGTAACCCTCCTCTGTAAGCTGAGCGGCATCCATCTTCGTCGGTGGTGCAATCCACATACGGGTCGGGAGTGCGCCACCGGCCGCTTCAAGCAACTTGCCTGCAGCACGGAAGTGGCCAATGTTGGTCATACAAGAACCGATAAATACTTCGTCGATCTGTTGTCCGGCAACAGAGGATAATAAGCGCGCATCGTCTGGATCGTTTGGCGCACAAAGAATAGGCTCTTTAATTTCAGACAGATCAATTTCGATCACTTCAGCGTATTCGGCATCGCCATCGGCACGCATTAGGTGTGGATCGGCCAACCAGGCTTCCATGGCTAAGATACGACGTGCAATGGTGCGCTTGTCGCCATAACCTTCGGCGATCATCCACTTCAACATCACTACGTTTGAACGTAAGTATTCGGCTACCGAGTCTTCGCTTAGGGTAATGCTACAGCCCGCAGCAGAACGCTCTGCAGAGGCATCGGACAGCTCAAAGGCTTGCTCAACAGAAAGGTCTTCAAGGCCTTCGATTTCCAGCACACGACCAGAGAAAGCGTTGATTTTTCCGGCCTTTTCAACCGTAAGTAAGCCTTGTTTGATGCCGTAATAAGGAATGGCATGTACCAAGTCACGCAAGGTGATGCCTGGGTTGCGTTTGCCCTTAAAGCGGACTAATACTGACTCAGGCATATCCAATGGCATCACACCCGTTGCGGCGGCAAAGGCGACCAAGCCAGAACCTGCGGGAAAAGAAATACCCAGTGGGAAGCGGGTGTGAGAGTCGCCGCCTGTGCCGACCGTGTCGGGTAATAACATACGGTTGAGCCAAGAGTGAATAACGCCATCACCTGGACGCAAAGAAACGCCACCACGATTCATAATGAAGTCTGGCAATGTATGGTGTGTTTTAACGTCTACGGGCTTAGGGTAGGCCGCGGTATGGCAGAACGACTGCATGGTTAAGTCGGCCGAGAAACCAAGGCAGGCTAAATCTTTAAGCTCATCTCGTGTCATTGGGCCAGTGGTGTCTTGAGAGCCTACGGTGGTCATCTTGGGTTCACAATAAGTGCCCGGACGGATGCCCGCAGTGCCACACGCCTTGCCAACCATCTTTTGAGCTAAGGTAAAGCCTTTACCTGTGTCTTGTGGTTGCACAGGAACTTGGAAAAGGGTTGAGCTGGCTAAGCCTAAGGCGGTGCGAGCGCGGTCTGTAAGTCCGCGGCCAATAATTAGTGGAATACGGCCACCGGCACGTACTTCGTCTAAAATGACGTTGGTTTTAAGTTCAAAACGGCTAAGTTCGGCACCGGAGTCGTGGCTACGAACCACACCTTCATAGGGGAAGATATCAATCACATCGCCCATGTGCATCCCAGATACGTCGAGTTCAACGGGTAGGGCACCGGCATCTTCCATGGTGTTAAAGAAGATGGGCGCAATTTTTGAACCAAAGCAAAAACCACCCGCACGTTTGTTAGGTACTGATGGAATGTCGTCACCGAAGAACCAAAGTACTGAGTTAGTGGCTGATTTACGAGAAGAGCCCGTGCCCACAACGTCACCAACATAAACCACTGGGTGGCCTTTGGCTTTAATAGCTGCAATTTGTTTTAGCGGGCCAGTGGTGCCGTGATCATCAGGTTCAATGCCGTCACGTTCCATCTTTAACATGGCGTTCGCGTGTAGTGGGATATCTGGGCGAGTAAAGGCATCAGGTGCTGGAGACAGATCATCGGTATTGGTTTCACCGGTGACTTTAAATACCGTGAGGGTGATTTTTTCGGCTAATTCTGGGCGCGAAGTAAACCATTCACCGTCGGCCCACGATTGCATGACTTGCTGGGCGTACTTATTGCCTGCTTTGGCTTTTTCGTCAACATCGTGAAAGGCGTCAAACATTAGCAAGGTATGGGACAGCGCAGTCGCTGCGGTCCCCGCAAGGGCTTCATTGTCTAGGCAAGAAATTAATGCCTCAATGTTGTAACCGCCGAGCATGGTGCCTAAAATTTCGGTGGCTTCCACTGGGCTAATTAAAGGTGAGGTTGTATCGCCTGTGGTCACTGCTGACAGGAAGCTGGCTTTTACATAAGCGGCTTGGTCTACGCCAGCGGGTACGCGGTTACGCAACAAGTCCACTAAGGTGGCTTCCTCACCGGCAGGTGGGTTTTTTAACAACTCAACCAAAGCAGCGGTTTGCTCGGCATCTAAAGGCTCAGGTGGAATGCCTTGGGTGGCACGCTCGGCAATATGGGTACGGTAAGCTTCTAACACGGTATAGCCTCATAATCGTTTATTACTGCGGTTTGCAGACAAAAACTAGTTCGATAAGTGGAGTAATAATAGCACAAATGGCTCATAATCTCTAGCTCAAAGGCTAGTCGTTTAGTCTAAGGTATATGGCTAACTATTTGATTTTATAGATAATAAATTCCATAGATACAGTGTATTAATTGGCTCTAGACGCCTTAGCATAGGCTGGGTACAATGCGCCTTGCTTTTAATTATTAAAACCCTCGGGAATGCCTGTGCCATTATCGTCACTCAAACAGTTTTTGGGGTCCAGTACACCTAAGGCTTGGGTCAATGAAGCCTTAAAGCAGCAACATATCTTGCTGATTGACCACGCCCACTGTGAAAAAAAAGCCGCGCAAACGGCCATGCAGCTCATGTTTCGTCACCCTACACGGTCTGATTTACTGACTAAAATGTCGCGTTTAGCGAAAGAAGAGTTGATTCATTTTGAGCAGGTTTGTCGTATTATGCGTAAGCGCGGTGTCGTTTACGACCATTTAGACGCGTCGCGTTATGTGTCGGGCTTGCGCAAATTAGTGCGCACCCATGAACCCGCTAAGCTCATGGATACATTAATCATTGGTGCCTTCATAGAGGCCCGATCGTGCGAGCGATTTGATGCCTTAATACCATTTTTAGACGATGAGTTAGCTAAGTTTTACAGCTCGTTGCTCAAATCTGAAGCCAGGCACTATCAAGATTATTTGAACCTAGCCCAAGATGTGGCCCAAGAGACTGGGGTCAAGGGTTTAGCCGACTTTGAACAGCGCATTGTGTTGGTGCGTGAACTAGAAACACTATTAATTACCAGTGCAGATACGCAATTCTGCTTTCACAGCGGCGTGCCTGTTTTAGAAGCACAGCTCAGTTTACAAGGCAGCCCTGACTGCGCTCACTAATAAGGATGTTAATGATGCAAAATAAAGCCATTCAAGCCAATATATTAATGCTGCTCGCAGCCTCTATTTGGGGTTTTGCGTTTGTCGCACAGCGGGTAGGGATGGAAACCATGGGGCCCCACTGGTTTAACAGCTTACGTTTTTTTATTGGTGGCATCGTATTAATCCCCGTGGTGATGTGGATTAGCAACAACCGCTCTAAGCGTGGTGAAAAAGTACCCCAAGCACCAACTAAAACCTTGATATTGGGTGGTTTGGCCGCTGGTGTGCTGCTTTTTCTTGGCGCCACCTTTCAGCAAGTAGGATTGCAATATACCACTGCAGGCAAGGCCGGATTTATTACTGGTATGTACATCTTTTTTGTACCCTTGATTGGCCTATGCTTTCGTATGAGAACCGGCTTGGGTACGTGGTTAGGTGCTATAGTGGCCTTGTGGGGTTTGTATTTATTAAGCATTAACGAAGACTTTACCTTAAGCAAGGGCGACACCTTACAATTGATTTGCGCGGTTGCTTTTGCCGGCCACGTATTGATGATTGGCTACCTTGCTGCACGCATGGACACGGTCAAACTGTCGCTCATTCAGTTTTTTGTGGCCGGCGCTCTAGCCATGCTGTTGGCCCTTTACTTTGAACAGCTGTCTTGGGCCATGATTGTGTCCACTGCAGTACCATTATTGTTTGCGGGTGTCATGTCTACGGGTGTTGCGTATACTTTGCAAACCGTTGCCCAACAACATGCTCATGCATCGCACGCGGCCATTATTTTAAGTTCTGAAGGTGTGTTTGCAGTAATTGGGGGCTTTTTATTGCTTAATGAAGTGCTGCCCACCAAAGGTGTGCTGGGTTGTGCCTTGATACTCGCTGGGATGTTAATGTCTCAGCTAATGCCGCGCTTGCGCTGGCCAAAACGTTGTTTAGCTAACTAATACAAGGATCTCTCGTGCTTAGTCAATTAACACCCAAGTGCCCTACCTATTTGTTGCACAAAGCCCAGGCATTGCCCGCCATGACCACCGCTGTAGTTAATGCAGGCTCAGTTTTGGCGCTTGAAAGTGCACAGCTGGCCCATGACGCGGGTATTATTGTACCTGTGTTAGTAGGTGATCCAACGTTGATCAACAAGGCAGCACAAACCTTGGGTTGGAATATTGCCGAGTTTGAGCTGGTACCTGCCAACGGCGAAGCCGATGCGGCGGCCAAAGCCGTTGCGTGTGTGCACCAAGGCAAAGCACAGTTGCTAATGAAAGGGGACCTGCATACAGATGTACTTATTCGGGCCTTATTGAATCGCGAAATGGGGTTGCGCACGGGGGAGCGTTTGAGCCATTTTTTTCACATGACGGTGCCCAATAGTGAGCGTGTTTTATGTATCACCGACGCTGTAGTCAACGTGCAGCCAGACACTAAAACCCAGCTTAGCATCCTCCGCGGCGCGACCTCGGTTATGCATGCGTTGGGCAATGCCAAGCCCCGAATAGCTTTGCTTTCGGCGACCGAAGTTCCAACCAATGCCATGCCGTCTAGCGTGGGGGCTAAGCATCTCTTAGAGGCAATGTTGCCTCAAGACCATGCCGCTGCTCGAGTATTTGGTCCGTTAGCATTTGACGGCGCGGTGTCGCCTGAAGCAGCAAAAATAAAGCTCATCGAAGACCCCGTAGCGGGTCATGCCGACGTACTGTTGGTGCCTAATATTGAAACCGGAAATGCCATTTTTAAACAGCTGGTGTATTTTAATGCGGCCACGGCTGCGGGGGTTTTGCTGGGCGCTAAAGTGCCAGTGATGCTCACGTCGCGCGCCGATCCCCCGGCGGCAAGACTGGCCTCAGCTGCGTTGGCGGTGGTTTACGCCCACCATCTTCATGCCGGTTGAGGTTTTTTTTGCGGTTCTGCTGGCTGCTGCGTTGCACGCTGGCTGGAACGCATTAGTCAAGATTAATGCTGAGCCCATTATTGCCATGGGTCTCATCATGGCCTGCACCAGCTTCGTAGCGTTATTTTTTCTGCCTTTTATACCCGTCCCCCCAACTACCATGTGGCCTTGGCTCATGCTCACCCTCGTGTTGCATTTTGGCTATAAGGTATTTTTAGTCAAAGCCTATGCTCAAGGTGATTTTGGCCAAGTGTATCCTATCGCTAGAGGAAGTGGCCCAGTATGGGTGCTATTAGTGAGCGTGTTATTGTTTGCTGCTGCCTTCAGTCAACTGCAAATCCTGGCGGTGTTGCTAATTGCCGGGGGGGTCGCTGCCTTGTCGCGCTTTAAACGCGGACAGCCCTTAGGGGCAGGGTTTTATTACGCCCTCATAACCGGCTTGTGGATAGCCAGCTATACCATGGTAGACGGCTACACCGTCAGTCGTATGGGGCATGTGCATAGTTTTGTGGTGTGGTTGTTTTTATTGGATGGCATTATTGCAACCCTATGGGCTTATCGTTACAACCCTGAGGTGTTTGTTGCTAGCTTGACCCAGCATTGGATGGTGGCGGTAGGTGGTGGGGCCATGTCCATGGCCGCCTATTGGATCTGTTTATGGGCCATGACCCAGGTGCCTGTGGCTATGGTTGCTGCACTACGGGAGACGTCGGTGTTGTTTGGTGCTTTGTTAAGCAGTTATATGTTTAAAGAGACGCTTGGGCGCAGTCGTTTTATCGCCGCAGGGCTTATTTTCTCTGGCTTGATATTGATTAAACTAGCGTAGCCGTCAGTTGGCACATAATCTGAGCGAGCTTAGCAATACCGGGCTCAATGAGTTTGGGGTTAATGGACGAATAACCTAGGCGGAAATAGTTGAGCGGTGCGTCGTCGGCTAAAAAGTGGATGTCACCGGCTTCAATCAATATGCCTTGTTCTGCGGCCAGAACCTTTAACTCTCTGGCGTCAAGGCCCTCTGGGCCTTTCACCCAATAGCAGGAGCCGCCGAACGTAGGTTGCTCGGCTAGGCCCGGCATGTGCGCTTGTAACGCTTCAGCCATGATTTTATGGCGCTGCTGGTAAGCTTTCACCAAAGTCGCCGACAAGGCGTCGTAATAACCTCGAGCGATAAATAAACCAATGCTGCGTTGGTTGTTGGCCGGTGGGTGGCGTAGCATCAAGCGGCGTAGGGAGCGTGCTTCGGCAATCAGTTCTTTACTAGCAACTAAGTAGCCAATACGTAACCCAGGCGCCAAAGTCTTGGAAAAACTGCCGATGTAAATAACTCGGCCATGTTTGTCTAAACTCTTAAGGGCCGGCGACGGCGCTTGGTGGAAGTTGGCTTCGCACTCGTAATCGTCCTCGATAATCAAAAAGTCTTCTTGGCTTGCCATTTCAAGCAGTTTACGCCGACGATCTAAGGGCATGGTGACGGTGGTAGGGTATTGATGACTTGGGGTGACGTACACACAATCACAGTCGGCTAAACCCTCATCAACAATAAGTCCCTCTTCGTCCACGGGCAACGCTTTGAGCTGAGATGGGTTGATGTTGGCAATGTTACGCATGTCCACAAAGCCGGGATCTTCAAGGCCCATTACGGTGTTCTTATCGAGCAACAGCTGCGCCAGCATATAGAGGCCTTGTTGGCAGCCAATGGTAATGAGGATTTCTTCTGGGTCAGCCCAGACCCCTCGACGCGGCAGAATACGAGTATGAATCTGCTCAATCAGCATAGGGTCATCGGCCACAAAGTGATCGGCAGCCCAGCTGCGTATAGCGGGAACGCTGACATTGTCGCGACAGCATTCGCGCCAATGGTTAGTGGGGAACAGGTCGGGGTCAAACTGGCCGTAAATAAACGGGTACTGGTAGTTTTGCCAATCCGTAGGTTTGGAAATGTTGCTTTGTTGTGTAGGGTTGAGTTTAAAACGACCCTGCCAATCTGGCTTAGTGCCAGATGTGTGTCGGGCCTCCGAGATGACTTCTAGCTTAACGCTATTTTCTAAAATGTCGGGGTTAACAAAATAACCGCTGCGCTCTTTGGCGATCAGGTATCCATCATCAAGCAAGTGCTCGTAGGCCAGAACTACAGTATTGCGCGCTACGTTTAGCTGTTTTGCCAGCTTGCGACTAGAAGGTAGGGGCGCATCTAAGGGAATATGATGGTCCAAGATTGCTTTGGCAATCTGCTGGCGCAATTGTTGTTGCAGGCTGGCATTCAATCCAGCATCCAATATAAATAAAGGATGGCTCATGGCGGATAACTCAAAGGTTTTGGTTTTAATTATGCGCCCATTCTAAAGTGTGTGGAGAGTAAATGCCTAGCTTTTTCTTATGCCAGATAATACAGCTGCACAAAATCAGCGCTTTGGTATCAAGGGTAGGTTTTATCTGGATCTAGAGCCCTGAGGGATATTCCACGTAAGCTGTGGTTAATATTGGGCCCAAGCCCGTAACCTTCAGCATGTTGACTTTTTGGGGATAAAAATAATGAAATATGATGTTAATGCATACGATGCTAGCGAGGCATTGGCCGATGACCGTAACCATGTATGGCACCACATTACCCAGCATAAACCCCTCGAAGAAAACGATCCGTTAATGATTGTTGAAGGTAAAGGCATGCGGGTGATTGACGCCAAAGGTAAGGAATACCTCGATGGGGTATCCGGGGCCGTTTGGACCGTTAACGTGGGTTATGGCCGCGAGTCCATCGCTAATGCAGTACGCGACCAGTTGGTTAAGTTAAACTACTTTGCTAACAGTGCAGGCACCTTGCCTGGAGCCTTGTTTGCCAAGCACTTAATCGACAAGATGCCTGGTATGAGCCGTGTCTATTACTCTAACTCCGGCTCCGAAGCGAATGAAAAAGCGTATAAAATTGTGCGCCAGATCGCCGCCAAAAAGTATGGTGGCAAGAAACATAAAATCCTTTACCGTGATCGTGATTACCACGGCACGACCATTACCGCATTGAGCTCTACTGGACAGCATGAGCGTAAAAATCAATACGGGCCTTTTACCCCAGGTTTTGTTGAGTTTCCCCATTGCTCCGCTTACCATGCCGAAAATGGCGACCATGCAGATTATGGTATACAAGCTGCACGCGCGATGGAAGACGTGATCTTGCGAGAAGGTGCGGACACCGTAGGCGCGGTAGTGGTAGAGCCTATTACTGCCGGTGGCGGCGTGATTTTACCGCCACAAGGCTACTTTGAAGAAATTCGCCGCATTTGTGACAAGTACGATATATTGCTTCATGTTGATGAGGTGGTTTGTGGTTTAGGCCGTACCGGCACTTGGTTTGGTTATCAGCACTTCAATATTGTGCCAGACATCGTCACCATGGCTAAAGGTGTAGCCAGTGGTTACGCCGCCATTTCGTGCACGGTAACCACCGAAGCGGTGTTCGACCTATTTAAGGGCGATGCTTCTGACCCTATGGATTATTTCCGCGATATTTCAACCTTTGGTGGCTGTACAGCAGGCCCTGCGGCAGCGTTGGAAAATATGCGTATTATTGAAGAGGAAAATCTGCTCGACAATGTTGTGGTCATGGGAGATTACTTAAATAAGCGTTTGCTGCAGTTAATGGAAAAACATCCGATCATTGGTGATGTGCGAGGCAAAGGTTTGTTTCAAGGCGTAGAACTAGTCACTGACCGAGAGACTCGAGAGCCGGTGCATGAGGGTGTAGCCATTGCTATCGCAGGCGATTGTATGGCCAACGGGGTCATCATTGGCCGTACTAACCGTAGCTTTACCAGCCACAACAATACCTTGTGCTTAAGCCCAGCCTTAATTTGCACGCGTATCGAGCTTGACGAAATCGTCGATGCCATAGATGCGGCGATTACCCGAGTTACTGCCGCTTAATAAATAGGCCGCTGTTACAAAAAAGCCTCTTGTTGTGTTCATCAAGGGGCTTTTTTATGGGCGGTGATCCACTAACTAACGTGTTATTGTAGGTTGCTACTGGCGCACTAATGACTGTACTTTTATTTATATTAGATTATAATAATGTATAAGCCTATTAAACACTCATCTATCTATGGATACTCAAGCATGAACATCATCAAGGTCAGCGACACCTTTGCGGTTTCTCCACAAATTACCGAAGCGGACTTAGCCGCGATCAAAGCCCAGGGCATTACCACGGTGATTAATAATCGCCCTGATGGTGAGCAAGGACACCTGACAACTAGCGCCAGCTTACAGGCGGCAGCGCAGGCCTTGGGACTTAACTACCATTTTATTCCAGTGATAGGCATGAACTTCCCGGCCGACACGGTGGCGCAAATGGCTAGTGCGTTGACGGGTGCAAATGGCAAGGTGTTGGCGTTTTGCCGTACCGGAAACCGTTCGATTAACACTTGGGCTAAGGCTAATTCAGGCACCGACGTCGATGTAGTGAGGTTGGCTGCTCAAACAAGCTTTAAGTTGGTATAAAACACTTTGGTTCATATAGCTTTTAGTTATAAAAATATCGTTTTATATTCCATTACAATTTGATGAGCGGGTGCTATAGTGAATTTGTTGGAGCCAAAAGAGAAGTTATCTTAGGGCCAGCCACCAAAACAAGTCCCTATAGGAGGTCATTATGGCCATTGCACAAGCTCAACCAATGACACATCATTTGTCTGCACTCCACAAAGCATCTGTGGCCGCAAAAGCCTGTAGCGACGCCCTTAAGCTGAAGCCATTGCGTGTGGTGGCTAAACCCGCTGTTGCAGCTCGTGTAGAGATCACCCCAGTTTTTGTAGGTATTGCCGGCTAGTTCGCCAGCCCTTGTAGTTGTGTTAGTAATCCCTTTAAAGGCCGCAAGTTGCGGCCTTTTTTTAACGCTTTGTTGGACCAATGGCTAAATTAACGTTGGCTGTTGGCCAAATGTTCTTCATACTTTATGCTTTATAGAACTATCCCTATAAGCATTTGTTCCTATGACTCAACGCCAACACCTGCCTCAGTTTGAAGATCACTCGAAACAAGAGCATCGTTATACCACCTGTTACATGTGTGCGTGCCGTTGTGGCATAAAGGTGACCGTAGAAGACGAAAAGATTCGCTTCGTGCAAGGCAATCCAGACCATCCAGTCAATAAGGGTGTGCTATGTGCCAAAGGCAACTCTGCCATTATGAAGCAGTTATCGCCGGCCAAACTCACTCAGCCCATGTTACGCAAAGCGGGTACAGAGCGTGGTGCAGGCGAGTTTGAACCTATTTCCTGGGACGCTGCCCTAGACATGTTAACGGCACGCTTAGCTAATATCCGTGCAACAGACCCTAAAAAACTGGCTTACTTTACCGGCCGCGATCAAATGCAAGCCTTAACTGGTCTGTGGGCCAGTCAATTTGGCACCATCAACTGGGCCGCTCACGGTGGCTTCTGTTCGGTGAACATGGCCGCTGCAGGCTTGTACACCATGGGCCACTCGTTTTGGGAGTTTGGCGACCCAGACTGGGAACATACAAAATACTTTATGATGTGGGGTGTGGCAGAAGATCACGCCTCTAACCCAATTAAGTTGGGCCTTAAGCGTATTAAAGAACGTGGCGCCAAGTTTGTGGCCGTCAACCCTGTGCGTACGGGCTACCAAGCCATTGCCGATGAATGGGTGTCTATTACCCCAGGCACAGACGGCATGTTTGCCTTGTCTATGCTGCAAGTGTTGCTACGTGAAGGGTTGGTGGATGATGAATTTTTAATTCGTTACACCAATGCCCCGCAGTTGGTGATTAATAACTCAGGCAAACAAGGCGATGGTTTATTGTTACGTGATGCCCAAGGTAACCCACAGGTGTGGGATCAACACACTAATGGTGTTCAATCGGCTTTGAGTCCAGATGTAGCGCCAGCCCTACTGGGTACCTATGAAGCCCCGTGTGGCACCCCCGTTCGTACCGCCTTTTCTATCTTGATGGAAAAGTACATGAAGCCCGAATACGCGCCAGAGGCTGCGGCCAAAGTGTGCGGCATTGATGCCGATGACATTGAGCGTATTGCCCTAGAAATGGCCCATGTCGCCTTTAAAGAAACCATTACCATCGACACTGAATGGACCGATTGGGCGGGGCGTAAGCAAAGTCAGTTTATTGGTAGACCAGTGTCGATGCACGCGATGCGTGGTATCTCAGCGCATTCTAACGGCTTCCAAACCTGCCGCGCCATACATTTGCTACAAGTGGTGTTGGGCACGGTTGATTGCCCGGGTGGACACTTGGCTAAACCACCATTCCCTAAACACATCGTGCCGCCTATTAAACCGGCTAAGGGCAATGCGCCTAATACACCGTTGGAATCGGCGCCACTGGGTTTTCCTACTCAGCCTGAAGACTTGGTGATTGATGAAAATGGCAAACCACGACGTATAGACAAAGCCTACTCATGGGATGCGCCCATTGCTAACCATGGTTTAATGCACATGGTAATTAGTAACGCCGTAGCGGGTGATCCGTATCCTATTGATACCTTAATGTTGTTTATGGCCAACATGGCGTGGAACTCCAGCATGAACACTGCCCAGACCATGGACATGTTGCGGGCTAAGGATGAGCAGGGCGATTATAAAATTCCATTTATTGTCACCTGTGACGCTTTCCACTCAGAAACCGTTAACTTTTCTGATTTGGTACTGCCAGACACCACCTTCCTAGAGCGTTATGACACCATTTCTATGTTGGATCGACCTATCTCTGAAGTCGATGCGGCCTGTGATTCAATTCGCCAACCTATTCTTGCCACTGACCGAGATGTGCGGAGTTGGCAAGAAGTGATGGTGGATATCGCTGGACGGTTGAAGTTTCCAGCCTTTACCAACGACCAAGGCGAGCCCAAATATGCTGGCTATGAAGACTTTATTGTTAACTTTGAGCGTGCTCCAGGCATCGGCTTTTTGGCAGGCTGGCGTGGTAAAGACGGCGAAAAGTCATTACGCGGCGAACCTAACCCGAACCAATGGCAAGCCTATAAGGACAATCAATGTTTCTTTAAGTTTGAGCTAGAACCTAATCAAAGATACATGCGCCATGCCAATAAAGATTACATGGAATTGGCCAAAGAAGCTGGCTGGGTAGGCACCACTGACCAGATCGTCATTGAGATCTATTCGGAAACCATGCAAAAGTTCCGCTTGGCAGGGCAAGGGCTCTACGATGGCCCACAACCTACAGAAGAACACCATAAAGAGCGCCTTAAAACCTACTTTGACCCACTGCCGTTTTACTATGCCCCTCTAGAGCAGCAGCGTACGGATGCCACTGAATATCCGTTTTACGCGGTTAACCAACGGCCTATGTTCATGTATCACTCATGGGATTCGCAAAACTCGTGGTTGCGCCAAATTATGTCGCAAAACTACCTGTATATGCACCGTAGCAAGGGTGAAGCCTTAGGTATTAAAGACTTTGGCTGGGCTTGGGTTGAATCCCATAATGGTCGTATACGGGCTCAAGTTAAACTCATGGAAGGCGTTAATCCAGAAACAGTGTGGACCTGGAATGCCATTGGTAAACAGCAGGGTGCGTGGGGCTTAAGTGACGATGCCAACGAATCTCAGCAAGGGTTCTTGATGAATCACTTAATCAACGAATTATTGCCAGGTGAAAATGAAGCTTCCGGCCAGCGCATGACCAACTCAGACCCTATTACCGGCCAAGCGGCGTGGTACGACTTGCGGGTGAAGATTACCCCTGTGAGTGATGAAGACAATGAACTCGCCGGACAAAACTTGTCTTGGCCCCGTTTTGATAAGGTGCAACCGTTGCCGAACTATACCCCAGCTAGCAAGATGAGCAGCTACAGCAGCCATCCTAATGTCAACCTACGACGCGGTTGGCGCGATATTTTTAGCCGAGGTGAAAAATGAAACTAGGTTTAGTTGTCGATTTAGACACGTGTGTTGGTTGTCATGCCTGTGGCACGGCCTGTAAACAGTGGAATACGTCGGGCACGATTGGGCCGTTAAGTGACGAGCGCCCCTACGAAAAAGACCCCAGTGGAAGCTGGCTTAACCGTATTCGCACCTACGAAGTAGGCGACAGCCCACACAGTAAAACGGTAAACATGCCCATGTCGTGTATGCATTGTGAAGATGCTGCTTGTGTCACTGTGTGTCCAACGGGTGCCTCTTACAAACGCGAAGAAGACGGTATTGTACTGATTGACCAAGACAAGTGTATGGGTTGTAACCTATGTTCTTGGGCGTGCCCCTACGGTGCTCGCGAGTTAGACCCGAGTTCTGGCACGATGAAAAAGTGCACCTTATGTGTTGACCGTATTTACGACGAACAATTGCCCGAGGCTGAACGCCAGCCGGCGTGTGTGCTAACCTGCCCAACGTCGTCCCGTGTATTTGGCGATTTTGACGACCCAGACTCAGATGTGTCTAAGTTAACCCGTGAGCGTGCGGGCCAGCAATTGATGCCGGAATTGGGTTACAACCCTGTAAACACCTATTTACCGCCTAGAAACCCGAAGCAACAAGACCAAGTTAAGGTCTCTGCTATGCAGGGTGTTAAACAATTGGTTAATCGCATCATTAACCGTTAATTATTGCATCACAGTTAGGTATTTATTATGCATCCGGCGTTTTCAGTTCTTATTTTTACCGTTACATCCGGTGCTGGCTATGGTTTGCTAGCATGGTTAGGAGTAGGGCAGTTGTTGGGCTACACACAGGCCCAAACTACAGATCAACAAATTGTTGTTGGCGTGATTGCCATGGTGCTGGTGAGCATTGGTTTATTATCTTCGACCATGCACTTGGCTAACCCCAAAAATGCATGGCGCTCGTTTAGTCGTTTCCGTACTTCTTGGTTGTCCCGCGAAGCAGTATTTGCCATCCTCTTATACCCAGTCGCTGCGCTTTATGCGGCCGCTATCTTTTGGCAATGGTCGTGTATCAATTGGTTGGCAGGTCTGAGCATTGTATTGGCTTTGGTCACCTTGTTTAGTACCAGTATGATCTACGCCAGCTTAAAGACTATTCGTCAGTGGAACACGCCTATGGTACCTGCCTTGTTTATGGCTTATGCGCTCAGCAGTGGTGGCTTGTTGTTTTTGGCCGTCAGCGGCCTTTTTGGTGCCCTTAACTCAGTCTTGCTATCGACCGTTTTAGGTTTAGTGCTCATCACCTTTGCCCTTAAAATGGTGTACTTCTTTTGGCAGGGTAAGCCACAAGGGGCCACCATCCAAACAGCTACTGGATTTTCTCAAGCCAGTGTGCGGTTATTAGATGCAGGCCATAGTGCGCCGACGTTTTTAAATCGTGAGTTCGGTTATCAAATAGCAGCCGATAAATTACTCCGACTACGCATCGTCATGACGATTGTGACATTTGTTGTGCCTCTGGTGATCTTCTACTGTGTACTGCAGGGGTCAGCGGTTGAGCTGTTAGCTGTTGCTTGGCTAATGATGATGGTAGGACTGTTGATAGAGCGCTGGTTGTTCTTCGCCGAAGCCCGCCATGTGGTGCGTTTGTACCATGGCGACCAGCGTACCTAGATGCATGGCATCAGTTTAGATTGGTTTTACCTGCCGTTATCAACCTTAGAACTGGTTTATGCCCTTAGTATCGTCTTTGTTGCTGGTGTGGTGCGGGGTTTGGCTGGTTTTGGTTTTTCTGCGTTATGTTTTTTTTCTTTAGCGCCGGTGTTTAGTGCTCAAACCATTGTACCGTTAATGTTTGTTATGGAAGCCATAGTGAGCTTGCACCTGTTGCCTAAGGTGTGGCGTCAAATACCCTGGCGCTGGGTCGGTGTGCTTTTTGTAGGCACCTCAGTCGGCATGCCCCTAGGCGTTATGGCGTTACAGCACTGGCAATCTGATTTGGTGCGCGGTTTAGCGGGTGCTGGCGTGTTACTTGCCTGTTTAGCCTTGTGGCGCAAATGGCATTTTAAGTCGGCCGAATCCGTCATTTGGCTGCTTTTTGCGGGGCTGGTCTCCGGCTTTGTCAACGGCCTAGCTACCATTGGAGGATTAGTGGTAGCGGTGTATATGTTATCCTCAAATATGCCGTTAACCGCCATGCGAGCGGGGCTTATTCTGTTCTTTTTGATCGCTGACCTATATGGCCTGATTTGGCTAAATGGACACAACTTAGTGTCGCCAGACCTACCCAGCCTGCTGCTTGTGATGATGCCCGTCATGTTGCTTGGAAACCAACTTGGCTACAGCTTGTTCAGCCGCATTGATATAGAGGTGATGCGTAAATTCACCTTGGCCATGTTGTCGGCCCTTGCTTCTATTGCTCTGTATAGTGCATTATCTAGCTAGTCAATATAGCCACCTATCATTATCACTCGTGCCCACAACGATTAAGAGAACACCATGAATCCAGCAAATAAAAAAGCTATTGTCTTTGGCGGCACGTCAGGCATTGGTTTAGCCACTGTAAAAAAGCTAGCGTCGTTAGGTGCCAGTGTTATTGCTGTCAGTCGTAATCCACAAAAGGCGGGAGTCCTTCCTGCCAGCGTCACCCTCAAGCAATGCGACGTTACTGACCGTCAGGCATTAGCAGCGTTATTTGAAGATTGTGCCCCGTTTGACATCCTTGTAAGTTCCGCTACGGGTGGCACTCGTACCTTTGGGCCCTTAACAACCATGAACATGGATGGTTATCAGGCCTCGTTCGATAAACTATGGGGTTATGCCAATGTGGTACGTTTTGGGACCGAACATATGACACAAGATGGTACCATCGTGCTGGTGAGTGGCGCGCCTGCACGCCGAGCTAAGCCGGGACAGGTATCATTAGCCTCAGTAGGTGGTGCGGTAGAGGCGATGGTAAAAACGGTAGCGTCAGAGATCGCGCCACGTCGAATCAATGTGGTAGCGCCTGGCATAATTGACACGCCTCTGATTCCTATTGAAGGTCAAGCACGGCAAGAATTGTTGGCCGCAAACACGGCGAGCCACGTAATTCCTAGGGCAGGCACGGCCGAGGAGGTGGCTAAGGCTATTGTGTTTATGATAGAAAATGACTTTGTGACGGGCACTACCGTTGATGTGGATGGCGGTTGGTTGCTCAGCTAATAGGTATTAAAGGCCGCTATTAACACTGCAATGGCCCTCTGTTTGGAGAGCATAAAGAAGTTTTGTCAGCACGGTTAGCTGCACATATAGCCGCGCAAGGGATAGCTTTTGTCGCCTGTGGGACTTGGTTATCGAAATTTTCCTCTAGACTATGTCAGGTGGTTGTTGTCATCAAACAGCCAACCAGACCCTGGAAGTTGATGGCGGTATCCATTTTTAATTATTGGCCCTACGGATGATAATAATTTGGCTGTGGCTTATTTAACGAAGGGGAGTATATTCAATTTACTGCTTACTGATAAGAGCAGATATACTAACAAATAAACACGTGTTTTACTTTTGGTTCTTTCCAATTATAAAAATCATAATACTAGGAGCAATTAAATGAAATTAAAATCAATCGCTAGCAGCGTCGTCGCCGCTACAGCATTAATGGCTGGTGCATCATCTGCAACAGCTGCCGAAGAAATTACCGTTGCTTACTTCCTTGAGTGGCCAATGCCGTTTCAAGCCGCTAAGGTCTCTGGTGCTTATGATGAAGCACTAGGCATGAAAGTAAACTGGGTTGCTTTTGATACTGGTACTGCCATGTCAGCTGCTATGGCGTCTGGTGACGTTCAGATTTCAGTATCTCAAGGTCTACCTCCATTTGTAGTAGCCACATCGGCTGGCCAAGATCTACAAATCGTTGATGTTGCTGTTTCTTACTCTGACAACGACAACTGTGTTGTTCGTTCTGAGCTTGAAATTGACAAAGATTCTGCTGGCCAACTCGCTGGTAAGAAAGTTGCTGTGCCTCTTGGTACTGCTGCACACTACGGCTTCTTGAAGCAAATGGAACACTTTGGTGTGGCTCTAAACAGCATGGAAATTGTTGACATGGCGCCTGCTGAAGGCTCTGTTGCATTGGCGCAAGGCGCGATCGACATGGCTTGTGGTTGGGGCGGTGGTCTTCGTCGTATGAAGGACAGTGGTAACGTATTGCTAACCGGTGCAGAAAAAGAAGCATTGGGCATTTTGGTACTTGACGTAACGACTGCACCTGCTGACTTTATTGCTGAAAATAGCGATGTCGTGTCTAAGTTCTTAGCTGTAACTGCCGATGCAAACGCTGCATGGAACGCGACTCAGCCTGAATTCATGTTGAACATGATCGCTAAAGACGCAGGCATGAGCAGTGCTGATGCGGCTAGCTCCTTGTCTACTTTCATCTTCCCAAGCACGCAAGAGCAGTTGTCTTCTAAGTGGTTAGGTGGTGGCGTTCAAGACTTTATGGGCGGTGTAGCTTCAGTATTTGTTAATGCGGGTTCTATCCCATCAGCTAACGCTAGCTATGACGGCAACGTTGAAGCAGGTCCTCTAGCCGCTACTGTTAAGTAAGCAGACTAGAATTGCCAAATTGAAACTGAGGTCTAGGTGTTTCTAGACCTCAGTTCTATATCTGGCTTTACACGTTTCCAGTAACCAAACTTGTCAGCGGCAAGTTTGCAAGTACCTAGCAATTTCGTACTGAACTGGGGCCGCGTATGTTAATTTATACCCCTTAGATTGTTGTATGTGTGTGCATCTATCGTGCATCACACTGCAGGGGTGTATCTCACTTATAATTAACAATTAGGTTAATATATAAGTTTGAATTTGTTCATAACCAACAATATTTAGAAGGAATGCGGCGTGGCTGATTTACATATAGATAATGTATCAATGCGTTTTGACTTGCCCGGTGGTGGATCTGTACAGGCGCTTAAAAATATTAACTTAGATATTAAATCTGGGCAGTTACTTAGTGTTCTAGGCCCATCAGGTTGTGGTAAAACCACACTGTTAAATATCGTAGCCGGTTTTTTGGCGCAAACTGAAGGTGATATTCGCTTAGACGGTGACGTTATCAGTGGTCCGGGCCCAGAGCGCGGCATGGTATTTCAGCAAGGGGCTTTGTTTGAGTGGATGAGTGTGCGTAAGAACGTATCCTTTGGCCCAGACATGAAAGGTATTCCAACTGCAAAAAGCAAACCAGAAGTAGACCGTTTGCTAGAGCTGGTAGGCCTGCAAGAATTTAAAGACAAGGCTGTTTATGAGCTTTCTGGTGGTATGCAACAGCGCGTGGCGTTAGCCCGCTGTTTAGCCAACGACCCAGACGTGATCCTGATGGATGAGCCGCTTGGTGCGTTGGACGCGTTAACCCGTGAAAAGATGCAGTCTTTAGTATTGGACCTGTGGAAAGAAACAGGCAAAACGATTATTTTGATTACTCACTCGGTAGAAGAAGCCTTGCTATTAGGCGAACGGCTATTGGTTATGGCGCCACGCCCAGGGCGGGTACATAAAGAGTATTATTTACCATTTGCCGAACTAGGTGTTGGTGCTGATTTGCGTGAAGTTAAAAAACATCCAGATTACAATTCTACGCGAGAAGAAATTTTATCAATGATTTGGGAAATGGAAGAAGAAATCATGGGTCGAACTGAGGGAGAAGGCTAATGAACGATTCAAATGTATTTGCTGACTTGGCTGACGAGACACTTAATATAATTATATCGATTGGTTTCATACTACCTTACCTTGCGGTCTTTATAGCTATTATCGTGGTTAGCCAAACCGTATGGCACATGGTCCGTAAAAGCGTAGACGTGGGCGATAGTTTCAATTCATTAAAGACAGTGACCTTTGGTGACGAAAGCACCGTGGTGTCGAATAAATCAGCCTCTGTACTATCTGTGTTGTTGATTTTTGTACTGTGGGGGGCGTTTACTGGCTCACAACTACTACCTGGTTTTTTACACGTGCCTGGCCCGTTTTTGGGTGATGGCCAATTTACCTACACGGCAGATGACGGTGCAGGTCAAGTCGATACGGCCAGCGTAAATGTTGTTGTATTTGCTGCCGGTGAGAAAGCGGACAAGCCTCAGGTAGACGCTGGCGAGGGCTTTGCTTCGAACGATGCAATCGCTATTCAGGTTTATCGCTCTAAGTTGCTGTTATGGGACAAAAATGACGACCATAAACGTAAAACTGGAGCCTCAATAGTCAAGGTTGATGGTCAGGCTATTAGTAAAGGTAGCCCTGTAGATGTTGGTTTTGCAAGAGTTGCGCTGACCGATAAGGGCACCTTGAACATTGTTCCCCATAAGGGTGTGCAGATGGAGAGCATTTACTTGCCTTCTCCAGAGAAAGTATGGAAAAGCTTAGTGAGCATCTCTAAAGACGGTTACCAAAACGTCACCTTGGGTGAACATTTAGGTTTTAGTCTGTGGCGCGTAATCATGGGTTTCCTCATTGGCGCGCTCGTGGGTATACCCCTTGGTTACGCGATGGGATTGTCTAACTGGTTCCGTGGTTGGTTTGATCCCGTTGTTGAATTTATGCGCCCTGTACCGCCATTGGCGTTGATTCCTTTAGTTATTATTTGGGCTGGTATTGGTGAACAAGGCAAGGTGGTGCTCTTGTTCCTCGCTGCGCTATGGATCATGGCCATTGCTGCCCGTTCTGGTGTGTCAGGCGTACGGATTACTAAAATTCATGCTGCCTACAGTCTCGGCGCTAGCAAAACGCAGATATTACGCCACGTAATTATCCCTAATTCGCTACCGGAAATATTCACTGGGGCAAGGGTGGCAATGGGTGTTTGTTGGGGTACTGTAGTGGCGGCTGAATTAGTTGCTGCAGAAAAAGGCATTGGTAAAATGATTGTTGCCGCGTCTAAGTTCCAGAACACAGACATCGTCATCATGGGTATCATCTTGATCGGTCTGATTGGATTTGCTATTGATGTTGGTATTCGTTTGTTAGAGAAATACTTAGTACCTTGGAAGGGTAAGGGTTAAGCTTTACTTAAGCCGCCTAACTAATAGGTAATAAAAAACCAGCTTGTGTTTCACCAGCTGGTTTTTTTGATCTATTTAAAATCAAAAATTAATCCTCTAAATGGGTTCGCGAATAAGGTGCCAAGCTTCGTTTTGGGGCCAATTAAGGTAGTCGAAGTGACCACCCCAATCGCCTAAAACAATACGTTCACCTTGTGGTAAGCGATGTACTTGAGGCCGGTGAGTGTGACCGTGAATGAGTAGGCTCACACCATGTTCAGTCATTGCTCGGCTTACAGCATCAACATTGATGTCCATAATTTCGTCAGTCTTCATGGCCGTCATAGACTGACTTTGTTGACGATATTCAGCTGCTCTTTGCATCCGTTGAGCGGCTGTCATGGCCAAAAACTCTTCTTGCCAACGCGGGTTTCGAGTTAAGGTGCGGAAGGCTTGATAGTCTAAGTCGTCGGTGCACAAGGTGTCACCATGCATTAGCAATACGTCTTGATTGTCTATGTTGACCAGGCTAGGGTCGGGTAATGGCACAATGCCAGTGGCTTGGTAAAAAGCTTGGCCGATTAAAAAATCGCGATTGCCAACCATAAAAAATATTTGGGTGCCGGATTGTGTTAATTGTTTAAAACAAGCGATAACGTCGGCATAGGTTACTAAACCGACGTCATCACCAATCCAAGCTTCAAACAGGTCGCCTAATATATAGAGCTGGTCAGCTGGCGTGATGCGTTGCTGACAAAAATCTATCAATGCACGGCTATGCTCCGGCCGAGCCGGATGGAGGTGTAAGTCGGCAATGAAAAGGCGACGCATTGTTTTAGCCTTCAATCATGCTGGCTGAATCGATCACTACAGGTTCTGCGGGAACGTCTTGGTGGCCAGACTTTGAAGTGGTTTGCACTTTCTTAATTTGGTTAACTACGTCCATGCCGTCTACAACCTTACCAAATACGCAGTAGCCCCAGCCTTGAGAATTTTTGCCAGAGTGGTTTAAAAATGCGTTGTCACCGACGTTAATGAAGAACTGAGCAGACGCCGAGTGTGGATCCATGGTGCGAGCCATGGCTAAGGTGCCTTCGTCATTAGCAAGACCGTTATCAGCTTCGTTTTCGATGTTTGCACGGGTTTCTTTTTGATCCATGCTGACGTCAAAACCGCCGCCTTGTACCATAAAACCGTCGATGACACGGTGGAAGATAACACCATCGTAAAAACCGTCACGGACATACTGTTCAAAGTTGGCAGCAGTAATAGGCGCTTTTTCGTGGTTAAGTTCAATGGTGATGTCACCAAAGTTGGTCTGCATTAATACGTTAGACATGGAATAGCCTTAAAGAATGTTGGTTAAAAATGTGGGTGGCCTGCAGGGCTGCCCAGTATCGGCGTATTATGAGGCTCTAGGGCCAAGGATGCAATCTTGAGTGCTGGTATTGCTCGGTTTTTCTCGGCTAATTAAGGTGGCACTAGGGGCCTTAAAAGACATATAATTATTGGTTTTTCAAGGCAGCACTCAAGGAGACCCATTCGTGGCCGAAAAAACCGTCGTACAGGCATCAAACTTTGTTCGTAACATCATCGCTAAAGATGTAAGAAAGGGCAATAACGATGGCCAAGTCGTGACCCGTTTTCCACCAGAGCCTAATGGCTACTTACACGTGGGTCACGCCACTTCGATTTGTTTGAATTTCGGCATGGCGCAAGATTTTGACGGCCAATGTAACTTGCGTTTTGACGATACCAACCCAGAAAAAGAAAGCGACGAGTACATTCAATCTATCAAGCGCGATATTGAATGGCTTGGTTTTGAATGGGGTAACAAAGAGTGCTATGCCTCCAACTATTTTGACCAGTTGCATACCTTTGCCGTGGAGCTCATCAACAAAGGCTTGGCTTATGTATGCGACTTAAGCCCAGACCAAGCCCGTGAATATCGTGGCAACTTAACCGAGCCTGGCAAAAATAGTCCTTTTCGTGAGCGTAGCATTGCAGACAGTTTGGACTTGTTTGCCCGTATGCGTGCTGGAGAATTCGGTGACGGTGAACGAGTATTACGCGCCAAAATAGACATGGCCTCACCTAACATGAACTTGCGTGACCCGATTATCTACCGCATTCGTCATATTGAACATCATCAAACAGGCAATGCATGGTGTATTTACCCCATGTATGACTTTACCCATGGGTTATCTGATGCCTTGGAGCGGGTGACCCACTCCATTTGCACGTTAGAGTTCGAAGACCATAGGCCGCTGTATGATTGGTTTATCGATAACGTCACCTTACCCAGTGGTAAGCGTCGCCCGCGACAGTACGAATTTGCGCGCCTGGAATTGAATTACACCATCACCAGCAAACGTAAGCTTAAGCAACTGGTCGACAACAACACCGTTACTGCCTGGGATGACCCACGTATGCCCACTATTTCGGGTATGCGCCGCCGCGGTTATACGCCGGCGTCCTTGCGTAATTTCTGTGCGGCTACGCCCGTTGCCCGCAGCAAAGGTATTACCGACTTTAGTCGTTTAGAGTCGAGCGTGCGTGATGACCTTGATGCCTCTGCATCGCGCGCAATGTGCGTATTACGCCCACTCAAAGTGACGATTTCTAATTGGCCTGCAGGCCACACAGAGCAGCTGGCAGTGCCAAAACACCCCAAAGACGAGGCCATGGGCGAACGCCAGTTAGTGATGTCCAAAGAGGTGTTTATCGATCAGCACGACTTTGCAGAACAGCCCGAAGGCAAGTGGAAGCGCCTGGCACCAGAACAATCGGTACGTTTACGCGGCGGTTATGTGATCACCTGTGAGCAGGTGATTAAAGATGCAACCGATGACGTGGTGGAATTAGTATGCCGCTATGACGAAAACACCCTAGGCACCAAACCAGAAGGGTACAAACCCAACGGTGTAGTGCATTGGGTAAGCGCTGAAGCGCATCAAGTGGTTAACGTACGTTTATACGACCGTTTATTTAATCATGCTAATCCAGATGGCGACAAAGAGGTTGATTTCATGACCCACGTCAACCCAAACAATCTGCTCCTTATTGAAGGCGCTCTGGCTGAGCCGTCATTAGCGAGCGCACAAGACGGCGATCGTTTCCAATTTGAACGCGAAGGTTACTTTTGTGTCGATAAAGATTCCACCAGCCAGCGGTTAGTATTTAACCGTACCGTCACCTTGCGTGACTCATGGGCTAAGAAAGGTTAAGCAGCAATCATGTTACAACTACATAACACCCTAACTAACAGTAAAGTGCCTTTTACTCCCATAGAGCCAGGTAAAATACGTTTGTATGTGTGCGGCATGACCGTATATGACTACTGCCACATTGGCCACGCGCGGGTGATGGTGTCATTTGACGTCATTACGCGTTACTTGCGCCATGCCGGTTACGACGTCGAGTATGTGCGCAATATTACTGATGTAGACGATAAAATCATTAAGCGAGCAGCCGAAAATGGCGAGGCCTGCGATCAGCTCACCGAGCGCTTTATCGCCGCTATGCACGAAGACGAGCGGGCACTTAATGTCTTAAAGCCCGACCAAGAACCCCGTGCTACCGCGCACATGAGCGCCATTATCAACATGGTCCAAACCTTAATTGATAAAGGCTTTGCTTATGCCGCCAGTAATGGCGATGTGTATTATCGAGTAGACAAATTTGCAACATATGGCCAGCTCACTAACCGTAAGCTTGAAGACATGCGTGCTGGCGCCCGTGTAGACGTCAATGACGTTAAAGAAAATCCGTTCGACTTTGTGCTGTGGAAAGCAGCAAAAGCAGGCGAGGTCTCTTGGGCTTCACCTTGGGGCGAGGGCAGGCCTGGCTGGCATATTGAGTGTTCTGCTATGACCAAGTGTTGCTTAGGTAATCACTTTGACATCCATGGAGGTGGTCCGGACCTGCCGTTTCCTCATCATGAGAACGAGATTGCACAGTCCGAAGCCGCTAACGGCGAAACCTTTGTAAACTATTGGTTGCACGCAGGTGCTGTGCGGGTAAACAAAGAGAAAATGTCTAAGTCTTTAGGTAACTTTTTTACTATTCGCGAAGTGCTAGCAAAGTATCCAGCAGAAATCGTGCGTTACTTGCTGACAGCCAGCCACTACCGTAGCCAGATCGATTATGCAGAAGAAGCGCTGGTTGAGGCTCAAAGCGCCTTAGATCGTTTGTATACGGCCATGGATCAGCTTACCCTTGCGACTGGCGTGAGCCTTGCAGGGCCCTATTTGGAGCGTTTTAACGAGGCTATGAATGATGATTTCAATACCCGTGAAGCCATTGCCGTGTTGTTCGACATGGCGCGTGAAGTCAACCGTCTGAAACGTGATGGTGATGCTGGCGCTAACAAACTGGCGAGCCAAATGCGTGGATTAGGTAATATTTTGGGTTTATTGGAAATGGATCCACAAGCCTATCTTAAAGGCGAGGCGGGCGAAGGCGACCTTTCCGACGCTGCAATCGACGCCTTGGTTGCTCAACGCAATGAGGCTAAAATCAACCGAAATTTTGCTTTGTCTGACCAAATTCGTGACCAGTTAAAAGGCGCTGGCGTGGTATTAGAAGACAGTAAAGAAGGTGCGCGCTGGAAGCGAGAGTCGTAATTTTTAAGAGTTTGGTTTTATTAAGAAAAAAACCAAAAAATAAGCTTGACGAAGTTGGAGAGCAGCTATATTATACGCACCTCTTCAACGGCACAGCCACTAGGCAGTAGTCATTGAGAAGATGTCGGGGTATAGCGCAGTCTGGTAGCGCGCCTGCTTTGGGAGCAGGATGTCGGGAGTTCGAATCTCTCTACCCCGACCATTATTTACCGCAGTGACATGCGCCCTTAGCTCAGTTGGATAGAGCAACGGCCTTCTAAGCCGTAGGTCGCGGGTTCGAATCCTGCAGGGCGTGCCAACGCCGTGAAGGTTAGAGGTCTGGTAAATAGTAGATGTAGTGTTGTAGTGGTGGGCGTAGCTCAGTTGGTAGAGCCCCGGATTGTGATTCCGGTGGTCGTGGGTTCGAACCCCATCGTCCACCCCATTACATTGTAGTAACGTAGTACGATGAACACGGGCCTGGCCTGAGTTGATTAAGCGGACGTGGTGAAATTGGTAGACACGCTGGATTTAGGTTCCAGTGCCGCAAGGTGTGAGAGTTCGAGTCTCTCCGTCCGCACCATTCTAAGCCCTCAGGGCGACTTAACATGTTGTTATAAATACGATTTCTCTAAAGAAGAGCAGCGTGGTAGACAATATGGTAGACACTTTTCCTAAATACACTTATACCAAATCTGGTACATACTACTTTTCTAAAACTGTACCTCGTGATTTAAAACCTCACTATACCCGTAGTCGGATTATCATCTGTCTAAAGACTAAATCAGCTAAACAAGCCGAGTTATCGTCTAAATCTATTCTCCATAAATTAGAAAACTACTGGTTAGGCCTTCGATTAACGCAATTCGACATTCCAGCCCAGCATTTATTACGCTCAGATCCGACTAAAGCATCTGATGCACCAACTCTTAAAGAAGCACTCGATGTCTACCTCAAGACAAAGGCAGAAGGGCGCTCAGACTATTTCATTACGACAGCTCACAGAAACATTGATTATGTTATTAAGTGTCTAGGCTGTAGGTCCATCGATCAATACACCTCAGCTGATGCTGCAAAGTATCGTGATTGGTTGGTTGAGAAAGGTTTAGCTAGTAGCTCCGTTAAGAGGGTGTTTAGTTCTGTCAAAGCCATAGTTAACTTAGCTATCAACGAATTAGGCATAGAGTCTAAGAATCCCTTTGCAGGTGTCTATTTGGCCTCTAGAGGCGATGCAAAGAAACGCAGGCCCTTGTCCAATAAATCATTAAAACACCTTCAAAAGGCCTGTATGAAGGCTGATGACGACCTTAGATGGTTGATAGCATTGATAAGTGATACAGGGATGAGGTTGTCTGAAGCAGCAGGCCTTCACGTCGATGATATCGTTTTAGGTGAAGTGCCTTACGTCTCTATAAAACCTCACGCTTGGAGGTCATTAAAGACATTTAGTAGTGAGAGAAAGATACCGCTAGTAGGTGCTTCGTTGTGGGCTGCTCAGCGTATCAAATTAGCTTCTGATAGCTTCTGCTTTCCACGCTACGTAGATGGTGTTAAGTGCAATAGTAACTCTGCCAGTGCTGCACTCAATAAGTGGCTAAAGAGATCAACAAGGCAGGATGTGGTCATTCACGGTCTTAGGCACACGTTCAGGGATCGTCTGTATGTCAGAATGGCCCATTTGTTTTGCAATATATGCCAGGTCTTCACCAACAGCCAACGATGTCGATGCGTAAGTATGTCGAGTTTGAAACGGCACGCGGTAGCGAACCCCAGCCTTTTTCAACACGCTTGTCCATTGAGCGCGTATTTTGTTGGTCGTACTCCAAGGGTTCCCTGTGTTTGGGTTTGTAAACACACAGAAAAAACTAACACCAACTTAAGGGGTGAAAGGGTGCACCTAAGGATGCCTCATCAGGCTTACAGTTCAGGTGTTTTGGTTCTGACATTAGGCATCTAGCTTGAGATATTGCACTTCTTCCGCAACATTTTAGTTGCATTTTCCCCATCCCCGCATTCGCGGTTTTTTATGCCTGCGATTTGTGTGTTTGTAGCGCTGTAACCCTTGCTCACGTTTGACGAATGACCTTTACCAGCTGATCCGCACCGGTGACATGGCCCAAACCATAGTGGCTTCTTGGTCTGTGTGATTGCGAAAGCGGTGGGCAATCATCGAGGGGTAAGAAAAGCTATCGCCTGTATTTAAGATGATGGCTTCGTCGTCCAGCTGCAACTCTACCGCACCGCTCAAAACTAGCGCGTGTTGCTCGCCCTCGAACCGATAACCCTCAGATAATTCGGGGGCTTGGCCGCATCCTGGGGCAAATCGAGACATGATCAGGTAGCACTGGCCCGACAATGAGCTGGACAGTAATTCATCTTCAAAGCCTAACTCTTCGATTGAGCGTGTATACATACCGGATAAACTGCGGCGGTTTTCGGCCCGTACAATATGGGCCCGCTCAAGCGGACCATGGCCTGATTGGGCCGGGAAAAACCAAGCAGGATCAACAGCCAGAGCGGCACTAATCTGGTCGAGCAATGCAGTGGATATATTGGCAGAGCCAAGTTCGATGCGGCTTAAATATGCAGTTGAACAGGCGATGGTTTGCGATAACTCATTGAGCGTTAGGTGGCGCGCTTGGCGAACTTCTCTAATTTCGCTGCCAAGGCGCACTGGGTCGATGTTGGAGGGTATATTAGTCATGCAAAAATGTTAGCACGATACAGTTGATTTTTCGACTAGAATTCAATATAGTTGAAATTTATGACTATATTCAACTAGCACACTCTAAGCAAGGAAAACCTATGCGCTTCGACATGATCGCCAATTTTAGCCCGGGTGAAACCATCCCTTGGACGCGCGCTCTAGAAATGATAATAGAGCAATGCAAAATGGGTGAGCAAGCGGGGGTCACTACCGCCTGGTTTACGGAGCATCACTTTGCCCATAATGGTTACATGAACGCGCCGCCAAATCCGATTCAAATGGGTACCCATGTGGCGGCCCATTGCCCCAATTTACGTGTAGGCACGGCGCCTATTGTGCTGCCCGATTGGCACCCGTTACGGGTAGCAGAAGATGTGGCTATGCTCGATAACATGACCATGGGGCGGGTGGACTTTGGGGTTGCAAAGGGCATTAATGAGCGCGCGACCATCCAGTTTAATGCCGACGCAGACCGTAGGGACAACGGTAAGGTAATGAGGCTGTTTCACGAGAGTCTAGACATCATCTTAAAAGCGTGGACCCATGAGGCGTTTACCCATAAAGGTGAGTTTTACCAATTTCCCGTGCCCGGCTGGAAAGAAACTAACAGTTTTTTCAAACCCCTAGATGCCCGTTATCATGCTGAAGATGGCGCATATAAAGCCATGTATGTTCATCCTCGGCCCTATACTGGTAACCCTCAATATGCGCATCCGCCGGTGTGGCTGATGTCTAACTCGCCGCCCGCGTTTGAGCAGGCTGGCGACAAGGGTTGGGGAGTTATTTCCATGTCCTCTGGTCCGAAGCATACCTTATCGTGTTGGGAACCGTACCGTCAGGCGCGCTCTAAGCGCGAAGGGCGCGAAGTGGCGTTAGGCGAAGGGGTCGGTGTGTGTATTGCGTTTTACGTGGGTGAAACCATGGCAGAAGCCGTAGCAACCATTCGCCCAAGCATCAATGCCTATTATGAGTTCCTTGGTGGCACTCGACCCGCAGGTGAGTGGACTAAACATGGCTATCTTGATATCGGTGAAGCAATGAGCGAAGAAGATGAAGCCATGGATTGGTTCGACTTCCTTAACAAACGTGGCATCATTGTGGTGGGAGACGCTGATTATGTGGCCGACCAATTGGCGCTAAAACAGGCCAGCTTTAACCTAGATCACGTTATGCTCATGCAGCAATATACCGGCGTAGCCTATACAAAAATTCTGGCGAGTTGGGAACGTTTATTTGCCCAGGTGATGCCTCGATTTGGCACTCAACCCCGAGCCCAACAAGGAGACCAAAAGCATGCTTGAAATATGGGGAAGACCCTATTCATCTAACGTCATTCCCGTCATTTGGACGGCGAACGAACTCGGTTTGGATTACACCCTACAACTGGCTGGCGGTAGCTTTGGCAAACTCGACAGCGACGCCTATGGAAAGCTTAACCCTAACCGCATGATCCCAGCCATTCGTGACGGTGATTTTGCCCTATGGGAAAGCCTAAGTATTGTGCGCTATTTGTGTGATCAGTACTCCAACGGTGATCTTTGGCCTAACTGCAGCAAAACTAAGGCCTTGGCAGACCAATGGATGGAATGGTCTGCATCCAAGGCCTTCACCCCCGTAATACAGCTGTTCTTTGCTACTGTACGCACGGCGCCAGAACTTCGAGATCGCGCAAAGATAGAGGCCCTGTGCGCCCAAGCGAGTGCAGAACTAGCCTTGTTGGACAAGCATTTAGCTACGCAAGACTACGTCGCCTGCGAGCAGTTCACCATGGCTGACATCCCTTTGGGCTGCGTGGCTTATCGCTATTTTAATCTGCAGGTGCAGCGTCCAAGCTTACCTCACCTAGAGGCATGGTATAAGCGCCTGTGCACACGGCCGGCCTACCAGGACCATGTGATGCGCTTCTTTGGCACTAACCCAGACCAATGGCAAGCCCTAGAAAAAGCCTGTGCCGCAGAAGGAGTCATATAATATGAGCGATGCTTTAACTTACCATAGTCGCTTTAGTAGCGAAGATTTTGAGACCCAATACAACCTCCGTGTGGGTCGTCCAGATTACGAGCAAACTGTCATTCCCAATTGGCTCAGTGCGAGCATTGAGGCTAGAGATACGCTGCAATGCAAGCTCGACTTAGTGTATGGCGAAGGAGCCAAGCAAAAGCTTGATGTGTTTCATTGCGGCGACGATTTAGCGCCGGTATTAGTTTATTTTCATGGCGGTTATTGGCAACGGGGCGATAAGTCTATCTATAGTTTTTTGGCAGCGCCGTTTTTGCAGGCTAAGGTCAACTTGGTCGTGGTGGGCTACGATCTATGCCCAGCGGTAACTATTACCCACATCAGTGAACAAGCACGCGAGGCAATGGCTTATATCTATCGTCAGGCGCAAGCACTAAAGCTGGACCCCCAACAACTCCATGTTATGGGGCATTCTGCAGGTGGCCATATTACCCAGATGATGATGGCCACAGATTGGCCCACATGGGCTGATGATTTGCCAGAGGACATGATTAAGGCGGGCATTCCAGTGTCACCCCTGAGTTATTTAGAGCCCGTGCGCCTCACCCAAGGGCTTAATGTTGGTATTCGTATGGATGCAGGCGAAGCCGAATCACAAAGCCCCATGACCCAACATCCGCCCATCACTAACGCCCCTCAACTGGTGGTGGTTGGTGGTGCCGAAACGGATGAGTTTCACCGTCAAGCAAATATGTATGTGGCCAAATTTGCCAGCAGCGCTCGGCCAATTTCTTTATATGTGGTGCCCGATGTAGATCATTTTGACGAACTTAACGTACTGGCTGACCCAAGCAGCCCGTTTTTTAAACAAACCTGCGCCATGCTTGGCCTGAAAGGATACCCACAATGACACAAGTTAACCGAACTTTAGTAGACGCAGTAGGCGATGCTTTTAATGCCAATGATATCGATACGGTAATGCAGTATTTCGCTGCCGACGCAATATTTGACCATGCGGCCGGCCCAGAACCGCATGGTCTTCGCTTTACCGGTGCCCAGACGATACGGGGGGTATTTAATGGCCTGTTTGAAAAAGTTGAAAAAGTGCATTGGCAGACGTTGGATTGTCAAATTGCGGGGCGCAAGGCCTATTGCGAATACCTGCGCACGGCAACCTATAACGATGGTAGAACCGAAGAATTTTTAAGCGTTGATATTATAACTTTTAAGGATGGACTCATTGTGCACAAAGACACTTATTACAAACAACGTGCGAATTAACCTCAGGCGTATGGTTATTGATCAACATTTGTACGAGTATCGCTTAGCACGATTAAGGCAGGCTATGGCGTAAACCGATGTGGTTTTGTGTATTCTGAACAATCCCGTCAATTTGTGTTATGTAATTGATTTTGACGAATACCAGATGTTCCAAAGTCATATCCCTACTTGTGATTTATACCTTCCCATCGAAGGGTCATTGGTGATGTTTGGTGCCATTGGGCGCCATTTTCCCGCTAATAAACCCTGCCTTGCTACATCAAGGGTTAACCTTAGGCAATATCAATGTGAGAGCTGCTATGTACTTGGCGTAACGCCATGCGTGTTTGTGTGCCAACCACACCGGGTAGGCGTAGCAATTTTTTGTAATAAAGCTCCTCGTAATCTTTGGCGTCGGTGTAGATAACCTTGAGCATATAATCATTGTCGCCAGCCATTAAGTAACACTCCATCACTTGCTCAAGTTGTGCCACTGCAATCTCAAATTCTTCAAATACTGCTTCGCTTTGATGATCTAGGCTATAAAGATAAACGCCGTGCCTTGCACGTGGAATACATCACGGTTTATAAGGCCCACAAACTCACCAAACACCTCTGCATCAATCAGCGCTTTGGTGCGCCTAAGGCAGGCGGAAGGCGACAGGCTGATCTGTTCGGCCAATTCCACATTGCTTAGGCGAGCATTTTTTTGCAGGGCGTTTATGATTTTTTTATCAGTCTGATCAAGCTCTATATCAATGTTTGTATTTAGTTGCATGATTTAGCCTTTATTAACAATTATATATTCTAAATATAGGCTGATAAGTTCAAACAAAGCGAGATAATTGTTTGGAATTGCCCCTAGAATAACATTATATTCACCAACTGATTTAGAGGGCAGGACTATGTTGATAGGCGTACCAAAAGAAATTAAAAACCATGAATACCGCGTAGGCATGACGCCCGCTAGCGTTAGAGAAGTGGTGCACGCAGGCCATGCAGTACTGGTTGAAACTTTGGCCGGCGCCGGTATTGGCTCCTGCGATGAGGACTATGTTGCGGCAGGCGCTGAAATAATCGCTACCGCAGCCGAAGTGTTTGCCCGTGCAGAAATGATCGTTAAGGTAAAAGAGCCACAAGCTGCAGAGCGGACTATGCTGCGAGCGGATCAGCTATTGTTTACCTATTTACACCTCGCACCAGACGCGCAGCAAACTGCTGAGTTGGTTGCCTCACATGCCACCTGTATTGCTTATGAGACGATTACCAGTGCGCAAGGCGGCTTGCCATTGTTAGCGCCCATGTCTGAAGTAGCAGGACGTATGTCAATTCAGGCTGGGGCTCACGTGCTAGAAAAGGCCCAGGGCGGCCGTGGTATGTTGCTCGGCGGCGTGCGTGGTGTTGCGCCTGCCAAAGTAGTGATTCCGGTGGTCGTGGGTTCGAACCCCATCGTCCACCCCATTACATTGTAGTAACGTAGTACGATGAACACGGGCCTGGCCTGAGTTGATTAAGCGGACGTGGTGAAATTGGTAGACACGCTGGATTTAGGTTCCAGTGCCGCAAGGTGTGAGAGTTCGATAAGGGACTCTGTAGCGCACTCCTGCTTTTCTTAACACACCGATCCATTGATCACGTATCTTGTTAGTCGTACTCCAAGGTGCATTCGTGTTTGGATTTGTAAACACGAAATCATTAGGCGCTGCTGCTCTAAGAGCTGATGCTGCAAAGTATCGTGATTGGTTGGTTGAGAAAGGTTTAGCTAGTAGCTCCGTTAAGAGGGTGTTTAGTTCTGTCAAAGCCATAGTTAACTAGTGGCGATTCAAAGTTCTCTCCAACCGCTAACATCGTCGATGCGTAAGTATGTCGAGTTTGATACGGCACGCGGTAACGAATCCCAGCCTTTTTCAACACACTTGTCCATTGAGCACGTATTTTGTTAGTCGTACTCCAAGGCTCACGTGTGCGTGGATTGAGAAACACACGCTCACTACTAAGAAAAGAATACTCTTTGTAGGCGAGCAAAGTATCAGTGCCAAAGGGGACTGGTACAGAAACAAGACTAGATATTAATAAAGTAGAGGGGTACTGTTAATTTAAGCCTGAGGAACATGCGGCTAGCTGGGCTTTATATGTTGGTCGTCTAAGGATTGAAGCAACGAATTTATAAGGGGAGTATTGTGTCGTTAGCACTGGATTCGTTAGATAGGTTCAAGACAGCGCTCGATGATGGCAATACAGCGCCGTTAGCAGAGATGCTGGCAGAAAGCTTTATTTTTGAAGATTCAGTAGGGGTTTTTCCTAATCAACGGGAAATGAAAATCATCAAATTCGATTGGTAATGCCACTCCATTCGCAATGGACAAGAACTTTCAGTCGAGAGCTCCGTTGCTTAATACGCTAGAAACCGATAATTAAAAGTCTCAAATTTTTCCCTAAATCGAAACCGGTATTAGATACTTCTCTAATACCCAAGCCCGTTAGATTATGTAAAAGTAGCGCCTATTGTGTGATTGCCTGTTTGTATTGCAGCGGCAATCGCTTGTTTAAGTCAGATAACGAGGCAGCCCATGAGTATCCGTAAAGTCCCCATGTTAATTAATGGACAAGAATTTTCATCTACAAGTTCCACTTGGGTTGATGTACTAAACCCAGCGACACAAGAGGTGGTGGCCCAGGTTCCTTTTGCTACACTAGAGGAAGTGGACCACGCGGTAGCGAACGCTAAGCAAGCGTTTAAAAGCTGGCGCAAGGTATCTTTGGCCAAGCGCCAGCAATTTTTGTTAACGTTTTTGCAATTGGCACGCGCCAATACAACCCACATCGCTGAGTTAATTACCTTAGAGCATGGCAAGACCTTACCCGACGCAGAAGGCGAAGTGGGCCGCGGTATTGAAGCCATTGAAAACGCCTGCATGGTGACTAAGTTGCAACTCGGTGAATTGGCCGACAACGTGGCCGGTAATGTTAACGTATACACGTTAAACAAACCCCTGGGCGTGGGCGTGGGCATCACTGCCTTTAACTTCCCAATTATGCTCCCTTGTTTTATGTTCCCGATTGCTATCGCTTGTGGTAACACGTTTGTACTGAAGCCCTCTGAGCAAGATCCAACGTCGACTATGTTCTTGGCTAAGTTGGCTTACGAAGCAGGCTTACCCCCTGGTGTGCTAAACGTCGTCCATGGTGGTGCTGATGTGGCTAACCACTTGGCAGAACACGAGGACGTAAAGGCGCTTTCCTTTATTGGTTCGACTCACGTTGGCTCCTCCTTGTACCGACGAGCGAGTAATGCGGGCATTCGGGCACAGTGCATGATGGGTGCTAAGAACCACTGCGTGATTATGCCGGACGCCAATAAAGGCCAAGCCATTAACCACTTATTAGGTTCTTGCTTTGGTGCTGCTGGGCAACGCTGCATGGCGAACTCGGTCGCTATCTTGGTTGGCGAAACGAAACATTGGTTACCAGAAATCGTGGAAAAGGCTAAGGCTATGACGATTGATGTGGGTACTAACCGTGCGGCTGACTTAGGCCCACTGGTTTCACCACAGGCCAAGCAACGTGTAGAAGGGCTGATTGCTTCGGGTGTTGAGCAGGGTGCCACTCTGTTACTGGACGGTCGAAATCCACAGGTTGACGGTTTTGATAAGGGCAACTTTGTCGCCCCAACCATCTTCAGTGAGGTGAACACCGATATGGACATCTATGCTCAGGAAATCTTTGGCCCTGTCATGTGTATGATGGAAGCGGATGACATTGACAGTGCTATCGACATCGTTAACGCTAATCCCAATGGTAATGGCACGTCTATCTTTACTAATTCTGGTTGGAATGCGCGCCACTATGAAAACAACATTGACGTTGGCCAGATTGGTATCAACATTCCCATTCCTGTGCCGGTGGCCTATTTTAGCTTCACTGGGTCCCGTGCGTCTAAATTAGGAGACCTAGGCCCAAATGGCCAGCAAGCGGTACAGTTTTGGACCCAAACACACACGGTTTCGGCCCGCTGGTTTGAACCGGAAGAGGTGTCTGAAGGCGTAAATACCACCATCACCATGAGCTAAGCTCCCAAAAGTGGGGCTAGATTTAACGTTTAGCCCCACTCCAAGTTTTTTTGGCCCAGAAGACGAGCTGGAAGGGGTTAAGCTCGAGACGCGAGTCCGGGTCACGGAAACAAGCTGTGAAATCATGTCAGATTACCCTTTTGAACTGCGGTTAATGTGCAGCGATTAGGTAACGTTAATGTAGGCACTGCTGTGGACCTGGCGCAAAGCCATACGCGTTTGTGTGCCTACCACACCGGGTAGGCGTAGCAATTTTTTGTAATACAGCTCTTCGTAGTCTTTGGCGTCGGTGTAGATTACTTTGAGCATATAGTCATTGTCGCCAGCCATTAAGTAACATTCTATCACTTGCTCAAGCTGAGTCACCGCAACCTCAAATTCTTCAAATACGGCTTCGCTTTGGTGATCTAGGCTAATAAAGATAAACGCCGTACCTTGCACGTGGAATAGGTCACGGTTAATAAGACCTACAAACTCCCCAAACACATCGGCGTCGATTAGCGCTTTGGTGCGCCTCAAGCAGGCCGAAGGCGAAAGATTGATCTGGTCAGCCAATTCCACATTGCTTAGGCGCGCATTTTTTTGCAGCGCGTTAATGATTTTCTTATCAGTGTGATCAAGTTCTATATCAATTGATGTATTTAGTTGCATGGGAATACCTTTTTTCGCAATTATATTTCCAAATATAGGTTAATAACCCCAATTAAAGCAAGGTAATTGTTCAAAAACACTCCTAGAATAGCATTATCTTCACCAATTGAATTAGAGGGCAATACCATGTTGATAGGCGTACCAAAAGAAATTAAAAACCATGAATACCGTGTTGGCATGACGCCCGCTAGTGTTAGAGAAGTGGTGCACGCAGGGCACACAGTGCTGGTTGAAACCTTGGCCGGAGGCGGTATTGGTTCGAGCGATGAGGACTATCTTGCGGCGGGTGCAGAAATCACCGCTACGGCAGCCGAAGTCTTTGCCCGTGCAGAAATGATCGTTAAGGTCAAAGAGCCACAAGCCCCAGAGCGGGCTATGCTGCGTGCGGATCAGCTATTATTCACCTATTTACATCTTGCGCCAGACGCCCAGCAAACCGCTGAGTTGGTGGCCTCAAACGCCACCTGTATTGCTTATGAGACGATTACCAGTGCGCAGGGCGGTTTGCCATTGTTAGCCCCCATGTCTGAAGTTGCGGGTCGTATGTCAATTCAGGCCGGTGCTCACGTACTCGAAAAGGCCCAGGGCGGTCGTGGTATGTTGCTCGGCGGTGTGCCTGGCGTTGCACCGGCTAAAGTCGTGATTATCGGTGGTGGTGTGGTGGGCTCAAACGCTGCACAAATGGCTTTGGGTGCTCGTGCCCAGGTGACTGTATTAGATCGCTCCACACAGGCCTTAGCGCGTTTGGATAAGGAATTTAACGGCGCGGTGCAAACAGTATACTCAACCCAAGATAGCCTTGAGCAGTATGTACTGGATGCTGATTTGGTGATTGGCGGTGTATTAATACCTGGCGCTGAGGCACCTAAGTTGGTTACTGCAGACATGGTGAAGGCCATGAAGCCTGGGGCTGTATTGGTCGATGTGGCCATTGATCAGGGTGGCTGTTTTGCAACCTCCAAAGCCACCACCCATCAAGACCCCACTTATGTGGTTGATGATGTGGTGCATTATTGCGTGGCCAACATGCCCGGTGGCGTAGCGATGACATCTACTTATGCACTAAACAATGCCACCTTGCCGTATATTCTTAAGTTGGCAAATTTGGGCTGGAAACAGGCCTTGAAACAAGATGAGCATTTTTTGGCTGGCCTTAATGTCCATGCCGGTAAGGTGACCAATGAGCATGTGGCCAGGGCACTGGGATACGACTATCTAGCACCACAATTTGTTGTGGCGGACTCGCCTGCCCAGTTAGTGGCCTAACTGTTACTGACGCTTTAACCGCTATTTATGCCTAAGGCCTTCTTAACCGAAGGCCTTTTTTTTACCAAAAATAAGCCTTAATGGCTCATATGGCTTGACTATTGGGGCTTAAATACGGAAAATTCGGTCTTTTATTTTCGCCCGCATTTGCCGATTTGGTTGGTAAAAAGCCTTGATTAGGCTTTAAGTGGACAAGATTTTGTACAACGGACCTTAATAAGGTTTGTTCATTTGATAATTAATGAGGCATTTAAATGCAAGTTTCAGTTGAAGCGACCACTAGCATCGAACGACGTTTAACCGTAACTGTACCTGCTGAGCAAATTGACAGCGCAGTAGATAAAAAGGTTAACGAGACCGCAAAGACCATCCGTATTGATGGCTTTCGCCCTGGCAAAGTACCCACTAAGGTGGTTAAGAAGCGCTATGGCGCCAGCATTCGCCAAGACGTATTGGGCGATGTGATCCAGTCTAGCTACTTTGAAGCGCTTCAGCAGGAAAGCATTAAGCCTGCTGGCATGCCTAACATCGAGCCTAAAGAAGACGCCGGCGAAGGTGAGTTTAGCTACACAGCAGTGGTCGAAGTCTACCCAGAAATCACCCTGTCTGACGCTTCTGGCATCAGCGTAGAGCGTTTGACGTCTAGTGTTGAAGACGACGACGTTGATACCATGATCGAAAACTTGTTGAGCCAGCAAACACAGTGGACTGAAGTGCTACGTGCGGCAGCCGACGGCGACCAGATCAATATCGACTTTGAAGGCTACCTTGATGGCGAAGCATTTGATGGTGGTGCCGCTCAAGGTCACGACCTAGTGTTAGGTTCTAACAGCATGATTCCTGGCTTTGAAGAAGGCATTCAAGGCATGGAAGCGGGTCAAGATAAAGACATTACCGTGACTTTCCCTGCCGATTACAACGCTGCAGAATTAGCTGGTAAAGAAGCAACCTTTACCATTAAAGCCAATACCGTTAGCGAAGCCACCAAGCCTGAGTTAAACGACGAGTTTTTTGCTCGCTTTAACCCGAAGGAAGAAGGCGAAGCCGGTTTCCGCGCGGAAATCAACTCCAACATGAGCCGCGAGTTAAACCAAGCGCTTAAGTCTAAACTTAAGAATGGTTTGCTAAACGCCTACTTAGAACTCAACGAATTTGCAGTTCCTTCGGCGCTCGTTCAAGAAGAGCTAGGTCGTTTAAAGCAACAAGCCTTGCAACAGTTTGGCGGTGGTAATGAAAATCTAGATCCAAGCATCTTGCCAGACGAGATGTTCCAAGACCAAGCAGACAAACGCGTTAAGATTGGTTTGTTGGCGGCTGAAATCATTCAAACCAATGAATTCAAAGCTGACGAAGACAAAGTGAAGGCGTTGGTTGAGGAGATGGCTCAAGGTTACCAAGACCCACAAGAGTTCATCGACTATTACATGAACAACGAAGAGCAGCGCTCGCAGTTGGAAGGTGTAGTTTTAGAAGACCAAGTGGTGGAGCATTTGCTTGCTGCCGCGACCATCACTGATGTTGCTGTAGACTACAAAACAGCCGTTGAGCCTGAAGGCAAAGACGTATCTGGTGATGACGAAGAAGCCAGCGAAGAAGCATAATTCTTTTAGGCTATAGTCGAGTCTCTTTTGGGGCTTGAACAGAAGGGCGGTATGAGTTACTTTTAGGTAATTCATACCGCTTTTTTTTGAGATTAGCACTTGGCATTTAGGTCGAGCGTCACTATATAGGGCCTGTATCGATATTTTTGTATTGGAGTCACCGCGACAATGAGTTTTTCTTTTCCTCCTCACATGGGTCAAAATAACCCTGTAATGAATTCAGGGCTAAGCTCTGAATTAGCCGCTTTAGTGCCTATGGTTGTTGAACAAACATCCCGCGGCGAGCGTTCGTATGATATTTATTCACGCTTACTCAAAGAGCGTGTCATTTTTCTTGTAGGCCAGGTTGAAGACCACATGGCCAACTTGGTTGTGGCTCAGTTATTATTTTTGGAAGCCGAAAATCCAGATAAAGATATCCACCTATACATTAATTCACCTGGTGGTTCTGTCACTGCTGGCATGTCCATTTATGACACCATGCAGTTCATCAAACCTGATGTGAGCACTATGTGTATTGGCCAAGCTGCCAGCATGGGCGCCTTGTTGTTAACCGGTGGCGCCGAAGGCAAGCGTTATTGTTTGCCTAACTCGCGCATGATGATTCATCAGCCACTTGGCGGTTATCAAGGCCAAGCAACGGACATTGAAATTCATACCAAAGAAATCCTTAATATTCGCGATAAGCTAAACCGTATCATGGCGCAACACACAGGTCAGGATCTAGCGACCATTGCCGCAGATACCGATAGGGATAACTTTATGGAAGGTACTGAGGCCGCCGCGTATGGCTTAATAGACACGGTATTGGATAAGCGTCCAGTATAAGTCTGACTAAATTATTTGTTTTAGCAGCCGATAGTACACACTAACGCAAGACCTTGCGTCTGCCATAGTAGGCGCTACAATAGACAAAACATTCAGCCCCAGCGTATGCATGGGGCAAGAACATGGGTAACACTATGAGCAGTGAAAAAGACGGCACTGACGAAGGTAGCGGTAAGCTACTTTACTGTTCCTTCTGTGGCAAAAGCCAAAACGATGTACGCAAGCTAATTGCTGGGCCTTCGGTATTCATTTGTGATGAATGCGTAGACCTATGTAACGACATCATCAGGGAAGAGATCTTGGATCAGGAACAGCCTGAGTCTGATGACCACTTGCCGACACCTAAAGAAATTCGAGCGGCTCTAGAAGAGTACGTAATTGGTCAAAAGCGTGCGAAAATGGTGTTAGCCGTAGCGGTATACAACCACTACAAACGCTTAAACTACTCGGCCGGTAAAGATGACGTCGAATTGGGCAAAAGTAACATCCTTCTAATCGGACCTACCGGTAGCGGTAAAACCCTGTTAGCAGAGACCTTGGCGCGTTTGTTAAACGTACCTTTTACTATTGCTGATGCAACCACCTTAACCGAAGCCGGTTATGTGGGAGAAGACGTTGAAAACATCATTCAAAAGTTATTGCAAAAGTGCGATTACGATGTGGATAAAGCGCAGCGCGGTATTGTTTACATCGATGAAATCGACAAGATTTCGCGCAAATCAGATAACCCATCAATCACCCGTGACGTATCTGGAGAAGGCGTTCAGCAAGCGTTGCTGAAGCTGATTGAAGGCACCGTTGCATCGGTACCGCCTCAAGGTGGTCGCAAGCACCCTCAGCAAGAGTTTTTGCAGGTCGATACCAGCAATATCTTGTTTGTGTGTGGTGGCGCCTTTGCTGGTCTAGATCAAGTGATTCGTGACCGTACCGAGAAGAGCAGTATTGGTTTCTCAGCCTCGGTACAGAGTAAGGACGACAGCAAGACCTTTGGTCAGCTATTGCATTCGGTAGAAGCTGAAGACTTAGTTAAGTTTGGTTTAATCCCGGAGTTTGTGGGTCGCTTGCCTATGATCGCCACGCTTGAGGAGTTGGATGAAGCGGCACTGGTAAAGATCTTAACCGAACCAAAGAACTCCCTCACTAAGCAATACCATAAATTGTTTGAAATGGAAGGTGTTGAAATAGAGTTCCGTGATGAAGCCCTTAAGGCCGTTGCCCAAAAGGCTATGGAACGCAAGACCGGTGCGCGTGGTTTGCGATCGATACTTGAATCGGTGTTATTACCCACCATGTATGAGTTACCTGATCAAACCGACGCCATCAAAGTGGTGGTTAATGAGCAATGTATTGTTGGTGAGAGCGATCCACTAGTGGTACTGGATAGCCAAGAGCTGCCTCAAGCCGCGTCAGACGAGTAATGTCTGCTGTTTAAAAAACCACCTACGGGTGGTTTTTTTGCTTCATTTTCATCAAAGGCTTGTATTTCGACCCGCTGTCCGCATTTAATGAACTATACCTTCACTTCGCAAGCCATCGCGACCGTTAGCCTATAGGATTTTCTATGACTCAATGCCTCCCTCTTATTCCTCTTCGTGATGTGGTGGTTTACCCGCACATGGTTATACCTTTGTTTGTGGGGCGTCAAAACTCCATAGATGCGCTAGAGCACGCTATGGCGGCCGAAAAGGCCATCGTTGTGGTGGCTCAGAAAAATGCCACAGTCGACGAACCTAAGGTAGAAGATTTATTTGCAGTGGGTACTTCTGCACGTATTTTGCAGTTGCTTAAATTGCCCGACGGCACCGTTAAGGTATTGGTTGAAGGCGAGCACCGGGTGGCTATAGGTGAGGTGGCAGAACAAGATGGCTTCTTTACCGCTCAAGTTGCTGCCATTGATGACGCGGCGCTACCCGAAGGTGAACGTAAAGCGCTAGCACATACGCTAATGGCGCAGTTTGAGCAGTACGTTAAGTTGAGTAAAAAAATCTCCAATGATGTCATGTCCTCTATTACCAACATAGATGACCCTAGCCGCTTGGCCGATACCATTGCTTCGCAAATGAGTTTAAAGCTAAAAGAAAAACAAAACTTACTTGAAATGGGTGACCTGAGCCAACGCTTAGAGCATCTCATGGCGCAAATGGAAGGCGAAATCGACTTGGTGAAAGTTGAGAAGCGCATCCGTGGCCGAGTTAAAAAACAAATGGAAAAAAGCCAGCGAGAGTATTACCTCAATGAACAGATCAAAGCCATCCATAAGGAATTAGGCGACATCGACGACGCTGCGCCCAATGACATGGAAGAGTTGCAGAGCAAAATTGATGCAGCGGGTATGCCAACTGAAGCCAAAGACAAAACTCAGGCTGAGCTTAATAAACTTAAAATGATGCCGCCTATGTCGGCAGAAGCCACAGTGGTGCGTAGTTACATCGATTGGATGGTGACTATACCATGGAAGAAAAAAAGCCGCCTAAAACATGATTTAGCCAAGGCTTCAGCCATTTTAGAAGAGGACCATTACGGGCTAACTGAAGTCAAAGAACGTATTTTGGAGTATTTAGCCGTTCAGCAGCGTGTTAAAAAGGTTAAAGGCTCGATCTTATGTCTGGTTGGCCCTCCAGGGGTAGGTAAAACCTCTTTGGGTAAGTCTATTGCTCGTGCTACGGGTCGTCAGTATGTGCGCATGGCCCTAGGTGGCGTGCGAGATGAGGCCGAGATTCGTGGTCATCGTCGTACCTACATTGGATCTTTACCAGGTAAGCTGGTCCAAAAAATGTCTAAAGTGGGCGTCTCAAATCCGCTCTTTTTATTGGACGAAATCGATAAAATGGGTATGGACAATCGTGGTGATCCGGCGTCGGCTCTGCTAGAAGTTCTGGACCCCGAGCAAAACAACAGTTTTAACGACCACTACTTAGAAGTCGATTACGACCTGTCCAACGTCATGTTTGTCTGTACGTCCAATTCTATGAATATTCCAGGCCCCTTGTTGGACCGTATGGAAGTGATCCGTATTCCAGGCTATACCGAAGATGAAAAGCTAAGTATCGCCAAACGCTACTTGTTACCTAAGCAGCTTGCCACCAATGGCTTGTCTCCCTCGGAAATGCACTTGGCCGACTGCGCCATTGTTGATTTGGTACGTTATTACACCCGCGAAGCAGGCGTACGTAGCTTAGAGCGCGAAATTGCAAAGATTTGCCGTAAAGTCGTTAAGGAGCAGCTATTGGCTGGCTTTAAAACGTCTGGAGCAGGCCCAACTAAGACCGTCAACTCCGATAATCTAGAGGCTTACTCTGGTGTTCATAAACATAGCTTTGGCGAGGCCGATGTAGATGACCGTGTGGGTCATGTGAATGGCTTAGCCTGGACCTCAGTGGGTGGCGATATACTCACCATAGAGGCTGCTGTAGTGCCCGGCAAGGGTCGCTTGGTGAAAACGGGGTCCTTGGGTGACGTCATGCAGGAATCCATTCAGGCGGCCTTAACCGTCGTCAGAGGCAGGGCCTCTGGCTTGGGTATTAAAGCGGATTTCCATGAAAAGTGTGATATGCACATTCATGTGCCCGAAGGCGCAACCCCAAAAGATGGCCCAAGTGCAGGTGTCGGCATGTGTACGGCGCTGGTTTCAGTGCTCACCGGTATTCCGGTGCGGGCGGACGTTGCCATGACCGGTGAAATCACATTGCGGGGCCAAGTTCTGCCTATTGGTGGTCTTAAAGAAAAGTTATTGGCGGCCCATCGAGGCGGCATCAAGACAATTATCATTCCAGAAGAGAATGAAAGGGACTTAAAAGAGATTCCTGACAATATAAAAGCCGATTTATCAATAAAACCTGTGAAATGGATAGACGAAGTACTCGACTTGGCCTTACAATTCGCACCGACGCCAATTAATGTGTCTGAAAGCGAGTTAGCTGCTGAATCTGCCAAAGATTCGTCAACTAAAGACGCCATAAGTACTCATTAATCATTTAGGCCGTATTTTTACAAAGCCTTGCTTGACAAGGCTTTGCGCAAGTTGGTATAAATTGACTCTCAACTTTTTCAGTTGAAATCAGAAGGCCAATAATAAAAAAAGATCTGCTGGAGCAGGTTTTCTAACATACATATATACAAAAGGGGATTAATGTGAATAAATCTGAACTGATTGACGCTATCACAGCCGATACTGATCTTTCTAAAGCTGCTGGTGGACGCGTACTAGACGCCTTTATAGGTGCTGTAACTCGCGCACTTAAAGATGGCGAATCTGTTTCTTTAGTAGGTTTTGGTACTTTTTCTGTGAAAGCACGTGCTGCGCGCACTGGCCGTAACCCACAAACTGGTGCTACCATTCAAATTAAGGCTGCTAACATTCCTAACTTTAAACCGGGTAAAGCGCTAAAAGACTCCGTCAACTACTAAGAACGGTTGTTAACGAGCTAAAAACAAAGCCCTCAACTTTGCTTGTTTTTTAAGTGATCAAAAACGCATTCCATTGAATGCGTTTTTTGTTTGTAGAACCACAATAGATAGCCATATCGGCTGTAGAAGTTACATATAATGCTGCAAAATATTAGAGACAACTCAAAAGGAATTATCTCCAAGATATTGGTGAGCCTTATCGCCTTTACCTTTGTCATTTGGGGTGCTGAAGCCCTATTTGATTTTTCTTCAGACGCCTCAGCGCCAGCTGAAGTTAATGGTGAAGAAATTACCATTCAAGAACTATTGCAAACATCTGAACTCCAGCGACGCCAGATCCTTGCAAGTAACCCAGACATTGATCCCGTAACACTCGACCAACAAGCAATCCAAGCGGCGGCGTTACAACAACTTATTGCTCAAAAGATATTGCTTCAATACACGCAAAACAATGACCTAGAATTGTCTGATGCCAGTGTTGACCAAATGATTTTGCAATCTAAAGATTTTCAAGTGGATGGTACTTTTGACCGTGAATTGTTTGAATCACTGTTACGTAATTTTGGCTTAACCCCGACCACTTATCGCCAACAATTAAAGCGTGGCAATCTTATTGGCCAGGTACAACAGGCGGTGTCCGGTAGTGCGTTTACTATTGAGTCTGATGCTGACTTAGTGGCGCAACTGGACGGCCAAACTCGTAACATTGCAGTATTAACCTTGCCACTTGCCGCTGAAATGCTCAAAGTGACTATGGATGAGCAAGAAATAGACGCCTTTTACCAAGCCAATAAACAACAATTCAAAACGCCAGAACAGGTGAGTGTGAGTTATGTTGCCTTGAATAAGAGTGACTTTTACGACCAAGTAACGGTGAGTGAAGCGGATCTAGAGGCGGCCTATCAGGATTCATTAGACCAAGTGGCTAATCGCTCAGAAATTGAAGCCTCACATATGTTGTTTTTAGTTAACGAGTCGCAGGACTCTGCGCAAGCCATGGCATTGGCTCAAACGGCATATCAGTTATTGCAGCAAGGCCAAAATTTTGCCGATGTAGCCAAGCTTCATTCGCAAGACGACAGTACAGCGGCAGACGGCGGTTATATTGGTTTATTGGCCAAAGGCGAATTTGGAGAGGCCTTTGATAGTGCCTTGTTTGACCTGCAATCGGGCGCCTACAGTTCACCTGTTGAAACTGGATTTGGTGTACAAATTGTATATGCTCATGCAACCGATACAGCCTTGCAGCCGAGTTTTGAAGAACAAAAGCCAAGCCTTACGCTAGCGCTTAAACAAGCCGGCGCAGAGAGCTTATTTGTCGCTGCTAGTGAAATTATGGCCGATACCGCCTTTTCTTCACCCGATTTGTTAGAAGTGGCTGATGCCCTAGCGGTCGACATTAAGCTAAGTGGTTTGTTTGATCGTCGCGGCGGCACCGATATCGCCGATCACGACCGGGTGGTGAGTGCAGCCTTTAGTGATGATGTGTTGCTTGATGGCAACAACTCTACCGTCATCGAACTCAGTTCTGACCAGTTACTGGTGCTTAGGATTGCCGAGCATAATCAACCGGCCGAGCAAGCGCTGGAAGACGTAAAAGTTGATATTACGCAACAGCTAGTCAATCAAAAAGCGGCCGCTGCGCTAGATGCTAAAGCCAACGACTACCTCCAGCAATTGAAGCAAGGCGCAGATATCCAAAACATTTCGACCCAAGAATCGTTAGATTGGCAGCAGTTTGATCAACTGGTACGTGGCTCGACTTTGGTAAATAGTTTGTTGGTGCAGTCGGCATTTCGTTTGCCGCGGCCGCAAGCTGGCCCGCAATATGGCTTGGCTGCGAGCTACAACGGAGACATCAGCCTCATCCAACTGCAATCGGTTGTAGATGCAGACCCCGTTGACCAAACGTCTGAGCAGCGCTCAGCGCTCATTGCAGCACTGGCGCGCTTGCAAGGTCAAGCCGATGTGGCTTTGTTAGAACAGTCATTAACTGATCAGGCGGTTATCGAAACCTTTTAGTTTACAGTGGCTTTTCGAGCATTAAAAAAGGCAGCCTTGGCTGCCTTTTTAATGTTTGAATCGTTGCAGTTACATGTCTTTAACAGCGTAAATGCCATCCATATTCCGGAAGTAACCTTGGTAATCCATACCAAAACCATACACAAAACGATCTTCCACATCTAGGCCGATAAAGTCAGGTACATAGTCGACCTTACGGTCATGGACTTTATTGAGCAGGGCGGCAGCATACACCTTTTTAGCACCGGCTTCTTCTAAGTATTCGCAAATTGCGGCTAGGGTATGGCCTTCGTCATAAATATCATCCACAACCAATACCGTACGACCGGTGATGTCGTAGCTAGGTTGGGCCAACCAAGAGAGGTTAGTGCCGACGGTCTTTTTACCATAACGGGTGGCGTGTAAATAGTCCGTTTCGAGAGGGAACTGAAGCTTAAGCAGTAGTTGAGCCATTGGAATCATTCCACCATTGAGAACACATAGCACTAATGGCATGTCTTTGGACATTGTGGCCGTAATTTCTTGGGCCATGGTCACAAGACTGTCGGCGATAGTTTCACCGCTTACAAGTAGATCAGCCTGAGAGTGGACCGAGATGGCTTCTGCATACGTGATGGTCATAATTGTGCCTTGCAAAAGCGGTCTATTATAGCCTAAAAACCGGAACTTCATAAAAATAATTTAGACTAAAAGATGAGCAGTAATTGGTTATGAAGATGAGGTAGAATAGGTGACACATTACAAATTCACTAGAGTTTGATTTATGAACACAGATATCAATCACATCCTTGTGAATGGTGCGCAAATAGCCTTTAACAAAATGAGACGGGCTCAGTCCTTTAATGCACGCTTGTATTATTACGCAGAAATAGGCGTTTATTTAGAAGTGTCTCTGTCTCACGGTGCCGGTATTACGCCACAAAGCCACGAACAAATACAAGACATCTATAATCAGGCAACCCACTTTCACATGGGCGAAAATAAACGTTCTCGTCTTGCTGGCTAATGATGCACGAGTTGATTGAGCCTGCTCACTTCGATATTGATGAGTACCTAAAGCAGCTGCCACTGCGGCCAGGCGTTTATCGCATGCTGGGCGCTAAAAAAGACGTGCTATACGTTGGCAAAGCGGTGAATTTAAAAAGCCGTGTTAGTAGCTATTTTAGGGGCAAGAGTCACAATACCAAAACCCAGCTAATGGTGGCCAAAGTGGCCACTATAGAGGTTACCGTTACCCACAGCGAAAGCGAAGCTTTGCTGTTGGAAAACACCCTCATCAAGCGCTTAAAACCGCCCTACAACATTTCCTTGCGAGATGACAAGTCTTACCCCTACATTTTCATTTCTGACCAGCACAACTACCCAACAATGCAATATGTGAGAGGGGGTAGAAGCAGAAAGGGCCGTTTCTTTGGGCCCTATACCAGTGCCGGTGCCGTTAGGGAAAGTCTTAATTTAATGCAGCGTATATTTCGCATACGCCAATGCGAAGATGCCTTTTTTTCCAACCGCACACGGCCTTGTTTACAGTTTCAAATTGGCCGTTGTAGCGGCCCCTGTACGGGTGAAATAAGTGCTGATGATTATGCTGCTGACCTACGTCATGCCACCTTGTATCTAGAAGGAAAAAACCAACAGTTATTGGACGAAGTGAGTCAACAGATGGATACAGCTGCGGAACACTTAAAATTTGAATCAGCGGCTCAACTGAGGGATCAGCTGGGTTTTTTACGCCAAGTTCAGGAGCAGCAGCATGTGGTTTCTAAACGCGGTAACTTAGATATATTTGCTGCGGCCGCCACTCAATCTGGGTTGTGTATTCACCAATTGATGGTTCGTGCTGGGCGCGTTATCGGCAGTAAAAATTTTTACCCAAAGCTGGGTTTAGAAGACGAAACCGCCGCCATGTTGACTGCTTTTTTAGGGCAGTACTACTTATCAGGCCGTCATCGAGACGTGCCCGATGAGGTGATAGTCAGCCACGCCGAAGAAGATCAGCAAGTGATTGCCCTAGCCATCGCTGAAACAATTGATCACGGATTTCGTATCATCAGCAAGGTGAGGGGGGCTCGGTCCCAGTGGTTACGTTTAGCTCAAACTAATGCCGACCAAGCTTTGTTGAGTTATGTGGCCAATAAACAGACACAAGTCACTCGGTTTGCGGCCTTGCAAGAAGCTTTAGATTTGCCACAAATGCCTGAGCGGCTGGAGTGCTTTGACATTAGCCACTCCAGTGGCGAGGCTACCGTGGCGTCTTGTGTGGTGTTTGATCAAGGGGGTCCTAAAAAGTCCGATTACCGCACCTTTAATATCGAAGGCATTACCCCCGGCGATGACTATGCGGCCATGACTCAAGCGATCACGCGGCGTTATACACGGCTTAAAGAGAACCAAGGTGTGATGCCCGATATTCTCATTGTTGATGGTGGCAAAGGCCAGCTAACCCAAGCCACTCGAGTTTTATCCGAACTGCAATTGCACGACTTGTATGTGCTCGGTGTAGCTAAAGGTGAAACCCGCAAGGCGGGTTTTGAACGTCTGTTTAATGGCTGGACAGGGCAGGAGATTGTAATGCCCTCGGAGTCCTCGGCGTTGCACTTGTTGCAACACATTCGGGACGAAAGTCACCGCTTTGCCATCACCGGTCACCGCGCACGACGTAATAAAAAGCGCACCCAATCAAAGCTACAGCAAATAGATGGAGTTGGGCCAAAACGCCGTCAAGCACTGTTGCAACATTTTGGTGGCATACAAGATGTGACCAAGGCCAGTGTTGATGAGTTAGCAAAAGTGAAAGGGATTAGTGTAGAAATGGCAGACATGATCTATCGTTCTTTACGGGGCGAAGAAGGATAGGCTAAAATGGTGTTTCTTTATCGTTGTAAGAACTCAAGCAGTTGATTATGTTAAACATTCCAAATTTACTCACGTTATTTCGCTTGGGGCTCATTCCGTTTATTTTGTTGGCTTATTATTGGCCCTCAGAAACCAAATATATGTGGGCTGCAGGGCTGTTTGCCTTGGCGGCGGCCACCGATTGGCTTGACGGCTACTTGGCTAGAAAACTAGATCAGGCAACCGCTTTTGGCGCTTTTTTAGACCCAGTAGCTGACAAAATCACCGTGGCCGTAGCCCTTGTCGCTTTAGTCGAGTCCTATTCTGAATTGTGGTTAACCTTGCCAGCCATTGTCATTATTAGTCGAGAAATTGTAATTTCCGCCTTACGTGAGTGGATGGCAGAAACAGGTAAGAGTGCACACGTTGCAGTGTCTTATATCGGTAAAGTTAAAACCACAATGCAAATGGGCTCTATTGTGCTCTTATTAGCGACTCCTCCAGGCACGTTGGTGTCTTTAATTGGTCTCGTGATGCTTTATGTGGCGGCAGTATTGACCCTTTGGTCGATGGTGTTGTATTTATCTGCAGCTTGGATGCAATTAAAGAAAGGGATGACTGCCTGATGGTTAAATCTGCGGCAATTCGTGTGATGTTGGTCGACGACCATGAAATAGTGCGGGTTGGTTTTAAGCGTTTGTTAGAAACCTCCGACGACATTATTGTTATTGCCGAGGCCAGCACCGGTGAAGACGCATACACTATGGTTCAGGAAGTCTATCCAGATGTGACCATTATGGATATTAATATGCCTGGTATCGGTGGCCTAGAAGCCATCAAACGGATCTGTAAGCGTAATGCAAAAGCCAAAGTGATTGCACTAACGGTGCATGAGACGGAGCCATTTCCAACACGAGTATTGGACGCCGGCGCTAAAGCTTATTTGAGTAAGCGTTGTGCGCCACAGGAGCTGATCCAAGCGGTACGAAAAATCCACAAAGGGGGCACCTATATTACCGCTCGTGTGGTTAAGGAGATGAGAAAGACACCTGGCACTGAAAATACCGCGTTAAGTTGTTTAAGTGCCCGCGAATTTCAAGTGTTTTCGTTGTTAGCAGAAGGGCGCACACCGATGGAAATTGGTGAAGATATGAATCTTAACCACAAAACGATCCATAGCCACCGCGCTAATATTATGAAAAAACTTAAGCTAAAAAATCATGTCAGCATCGTTCACTTTGCCGTGCTGCAAGGCATCGTCGAAGAGTAAGCCTTGAGTTTTAAACGCCTCAAACTGGTCTGCGGCTAACACCAATACCAAACAATATTGCCAATAACGCAATCATGTCATGCCATACCACGGTTTCACCCAATACCAAGGCACCGGCAAAGTAGGCAACTACGGGTATTAGGTAGTTTATATTCGACAAAAATGTAGGCCCTGCACGGCGTACTAATACAAAAAATATAGCTGCCGCTACGCCCGTGGCAAACACTCCTAACCATAACGTGGCCATCAAACTCAATTGACTTACTTGATGCCAATCCACTTGCAGTACTGACGGCCACAATAACAAACTAATGACTGCTGCACACAAGGTGACGCCAGTACTGACCACCGATGAGCTGTAGGTGGGTAAACGACGGGCGACAATGGTATTGGTGGCGTAGAGTACAGCCGCAGAAAGTACTAATAAGCAACCAATCAGGCTATTTTGCGAACCTAGAATGGTAGGACCCAAGATGAGGCCGATGCCCGTAATACCCAAGACAAAGCCCAATAGCTTGTTACGGTTGAGGTTTTCGCCAGTAATAAAAAAATGCGCCAAGATCAAGGTGATCAAGGGCATGATTGCCATCAGCAAGCCGGCCATGCCGGAAGTAACTAACAGTTGGCCTTTGGCGATAAACCAAAATGGCAGCACGTTGCCTAACAAGCCCATAATCATAAAGTGTAACCATGCCACTGGGTTTAACGGCAAACGTTTACCTTTAGCGAGCATAAACGCCAACAGTACGGCAGCGCCAATTGATAAGCGCAACACCACAATTTGGTCGGGTGTAAATTGGCGCAAACTAACGTTGATGGCAATAAAAGAAGTTCCCCAAAGAGCCACTAAGGCAAATAGCAGTAGCCAGTTAATCCGTTGTTCAAGCTGCATTGGTATGGTCCTTGTGGCTAGTTTTAGGCAGTTTAGGTATGCAACGTCAGCATACGGGCAATGTTCAAGAATGCAATTAAAAACTTAGGCAATTGCCAATCCGTATCACATGCTTTATATAATTTAACATAATATACATTATGCGAAGTTTAATATATGCCTAATGCGGCCCTACCATGGCCACACAAGAATCAGAGAGGTATAATTCGAGCTATGCTAGAAATCAGAAACAACAACGTCCCCACTATTTCAAGCTGCCCGGTTCACGAGCGACTTAAACAGGCCCGCATCAAATGCAATATTTCGCAGCGTAGTTTGGGCATTGCCGCCGGTATCGACACGGCATCAGCCAGTGCCCGTATGAATCAATATGAACGCGGTAAGCACGTGCCTGATTATGACACCCTTTGTAAGCTGGCTCACGTGCTGGGCGTGCCTGTACCTTATTTTTATGCCAATGATGATGAAGCTGGTTTTATGCTCGATATGGCACGACTGTCTGATGATCAACAACGCCTGGTTAAGGCCTTAGTTCAACGAATCAATTTTTAGCCAGCCTATTGGTGCGGGATCGCTGCTCTTTGGCATCTATGTCACCGCGGCATACAGTAAATTTTGTACATAAAAAAGCCAGCCGATGTAAACATGGGCTGGCTTTAGCTGTCGATGGTTAGGTCTATTTGGCGTTTGTCGCCGCCGCAGCTGCATCCGTTGCCATAGACTGGCGTAAAAGCTTAATGCCATAGGCAGGCAGTGCAACGCAAGCAAAAACAACAGAAAGGCTCGCAGCCAAAGAAATAGTCGTGTAAGTGTCAAACATAATGACGTCCCAATTAAGTGTAATAATTGGCGGGAATTATACGTATAAACAGAGCCATAAACCAGTTAAATAGTGGTCCAAATAACCACTATTTGGCGCCCCAATACTTAGCCTAGGTAGACGCCAAATATGGGCCTTAATTTAGACTATAACGGTGCACATATTGGCCGTTGGCGAGTGTAAATAGTGCCTCAATGCCCGCATGCTGTACGGGCTCTACATTGTCAGCAGCACACAGGTTTTGCTGCGACACATAGGATTCGTGATCACTGCCGTCAGTTAAAAGATGATAAAACGGCTGTTTTTTTTCAATAGGAGGCTTGCCCAAACTAGCCATGGCCTTGCAGGCCTCTTGATACCAATGCTCATCGAGCGAATATTCAAAATCCACATCAAACACCACCCCACGAAAGCCATAGTGCTTATGCTCCACCACCTGGCCAATATTAAAAAGTGCATGGGTTGTTTGCATCAACGGGCTTGCTCAATGGTTAACTGTGAGACACCAGTATACGCCCTTTGTGGCGCTCAATACAGTTGGTTATTGATGTTGTAACCATTACCCGCCGCAATTTGGGCGTCACATGGTCTTGAAAAACGCTGTCATCACCCCAATTAAACTAGAAGGCATTAAGATAAGTGGTTGTAAATACTGAAATTTACAATTTATTGCGTAAATTACCTAGCATCTTAAGCTAGTTAGATTACAATAATCGATATTGATATAATGAGGATAGTACTTATGCAAGACCAAGTTCAGTTTACCAGCAGCTCACGCGAGTCTGCCTTAGCCACTAACAAGGTGTTACGCAATACCTACGCCCTACTGTCTATGACGTTGATTTTCAGCGCTGTAACGGCGACCATCGCTATTGCTTCAAATGCTGCACCAGTTAACTTCATTGTTCAGCTGGTTGTTTTGCTTGGAACCTTATTTGCATTAAACAAGTTTCAAAACTCAGTTTGGTCGATTCCTTTAGTATTCTTCTTCACTGGCTTCCTGGGCTATACCGCAGGCCCTATTGTTAACTTTTATTTAGGTATGGCCAATGGCGGCGACATTGTTACTACTGCCCTAGCCATGACGGGCATTACTTTCTTGGGCCTTTCAGCCTATGCCGTTTCCAGCCGTAAAGACTTTAGCTTTATGGGTGGTTTTTTAATGATTGGACTCATCCTTGTGGTTGTGGCTTCAATTGCTAATATCTTTTTCGCCATTCCTGCGCTATCTCTAGTGATTAGTGCCGTGGGTGTGTTAGTGTTTTCTGGTTTCATCTTGTACGACACGAGCCGCATGGTTAACGGTGGTGAAACCAACTACGTGATGATGACGGTGAGCTTGTACCTTAATATCTACAACTTGTTTATGATGTTGTTACATCTAACAGGTGCTCTAAGTGGCGATGATTAATCGTCACTTGATTCAGCAATCTGAATTCGGAGCCCCGCCTTTTGGCGGGGTTTTTGTATATGCCTAATACCACCCACCCAAACGACGTCACCAGCCTCTCCTATTGCATTGTAGTTCGCTGCGGCCCAAACCAACAAAGCCAATCCCTGTCTGCGCTGCAGTTTACCCAAGAGCTGTTGGCACAAGGCCATAGGGTGATTCGCGTGTTCTTTTACCAACAGGCGGTACTTATAGCGTCTAACTTTACGGTGATGCCTCAAGATGAGGCTAACCTATCGCTACAATGGCAAGCACTGGCACAAGAACACCAGCTGGAATTGGGTGTCTGTATTGCCGGCGCTTTACAAAATGGCATTGTTAACCCTCAAGAGTGTGAGCGCTACCAGTTGAGCGCTGCAAATCTAGCCCAGGGTTTTCAATTGGTTGGCTTAGGACAGCTTGCCGCGGCCAGTGCAGACTGCGACCGATTAATCAGTTTTGGAGCTTAACATATGTCTTGCTTAATTAGCTTAAGTCAATCACCGTATGGCTCTCGGTCTGCTAAGGAATCCTTAGATATTACCTTAGTGTTGGCCGCATTTGAACAGAATCCTGGCCTGTTATTTATTGACGACGGGGTACTACAGTTATTGCCTAAGAGCCAACAGCCCTCACCTCACAAACATATCGGCAAGATCATCAGCGCTTTAGAAATGTATGACATAGACGAGCTATGGGTGGAAACTGAGTCACTGCAGGAGCTAGGTTTGCAGTTAGAGCAACTATCGCAGCCGGTTAAACTCATAGGCCGCCAACAACTGTCTGAACTCTGGTCTAAATATGATCAACATTTGGTATTTTAGCGATGGCAATATTACACATAATATCGACTCATCTGAGTACTGAGGCCCTGGCCAAACTTAAACAGCGAAGTCACGCCGATGACGCATTTGTATTGATGGACGACGGCGTTTATAGCGGCTTGGGTCTGGCCGATAACCCCCTTTCGGGGTGCAGTGTTTACGTCTTACACCAACATGCCCTACAACGCGGTTTAGGTGGCGTCGAGATGAGTGTGGTTCACATTGATATGGCTCAGTTGGTCGCTTTGACTGTGCGCTATAGTTCGTCTATGAGTTGGTGATATGAATTTGGCAACCGATAAAGATGGCTACCTAAAGCACTTAGGGGACTGGAACCCTGAGGTCGCCGCTTGGCTGGCCCAAAGTGTAGGTGTGGTATTAACGGATGAGCACTGGGAAGTCATTAATGCGCTGAGGGCCTTTTATGAGGATACAGGCGTGTCCCCTGCCATGCGTATATTGGTAAAAATCGTCAAACAAAAAGTAAGTATTGATAAAGGTAACAGCATTCACCTACTCACATTATTCCCCGATAACCCTGCAAAGTTGGCGTCCAAAATTGCAGGGTTACCTAGACCAACTAATTGTTTGTAAGGCGCTCTACGCCACCCATATAGGGCACCAATACATCGGGCACCACCACACTGCCGTCTTCGCGTTGGTAGTTTTCCAATATTGCCAATAAGGTACGGCCTACGGCCAAACCCGAGCCGTTAAGGGTGTGTAGCAATTCGGGCTTGCTTGTTTCTGGGTTGCGCCAGCGGGCTTGCATGCGACGTGCTTGGAAGTCACCCATATTTGAGCATGATGAGATTTCACGGTACTTGTCTTGGCCTGGCAACCATACTTCTAGGTCATAGGTCTTAATGGCAGAGAAGCCAAGGTCGCCACCACACAAAATAACTTTACGGTAAGCTAAGCCCAAGCCTTTGAGTATGGCTTCTGCATGACCAGTGAGCTCTTCTAAAGCCGCGGTAGACTCAGAGGGTTTAACCATCTGTACCATTTCTACTTTTTCAAACTGATGCTGGCGAACCAGCCCACGAGTATCACGGCCGTGGCTGCCGGCTTCACTACGAAAACATGGCGTATGGCAGGTGTAACGCATGGGTAACATGCTGGCGTCAATTATTTGATCGCGTACTAGATTGGTGACCGGTACTTCGGCGGTCGGAATAAGGTATAGGTCACGTTCGCCCGGCACCTTAAATAGGTCTTCTTCAAATTTAGGTAATTGGCCGGTGCCACGTAAGGAGTCGGAATTAACTAAATAAGGTACGTAGACCTCTTCGTAACCGTGATCATTGATGTGACTGTTGAGCATGTACTGAATCAGTGCGCGATGTAGCCGCGCTAGTTGGCCCTTGAGCACCATAAAACGCGCGCCAGTCACCTTGATCGCAGCAGGAAAGTCTAAGCCCCCTAACCCTTCACCTAAATCCACGTGGTCCTTAACCATAAAATCAAACTGGGGTTTATCACCCCATACCAACACTTCTTGGTTATCGTCTTCGTCGTCGCCTTCAGGCACGCTGTCATGGGGAATGTTGGGCATTTCCATAAATAGGCTGTTGAGATCATCTTGCACCACTTTTAGCTGGGCTTTTTTATCATCCAGCTGAGCACCAAAGGCGCTGACTGCAGCCATAATTTCTGTAGTGTCTTGGCCCTGGGCCTTAAGCTTACCGATTTGTTTGGAGGTGGAGTTACGCTCGCTCTGTAGATTTTCGGTGTCTACTTGTAATTGCTTACGAGACTCTTCCAGTTGGTTGAGGGCAGCTACGTCAAGGGTAAAGCCTTTTTTTACTAATTTGTCGGCCACTTCTTGTGGCGCATTTCGAACCAATTTCTGGTCTAACATGGGGGGATCCTAATTAATTAACTCAAAGCCAACGGCCAACACTCATGCCTACAAAAGCACCGAACAAGCCAAACGCAACGTTGGCAATAATGTTACTTAAAGCCAACATCCAATAACCCTGTTCCATCAAGCGCAAACTGTCTAATGAAAAAGTAGAGAAAGTGGTAAAGGCGCCTAATAACCCAATCATGATAAATGGGCGCCAGGTCTCGGGTAACATGCCTTTTTCTGTGATTAACACGTACACCAAACCCAAACATAAGGAGCCTAGTGAGTTGGCCAAAAAGATGGCGACCGGAAAACGACCATTATAAAGTGTACTTATCCACTGCTGTAACCCAAAGCGGCTAACTGCACCTAGTGCTCCGCCGCAAGCAATTGCTAATAACTGCCCCACTTTATAATTCTCCATAGAACTACTACCGGGCCATATTATAGCCTACTCAAGAGGCTATTTATAACGCTGCTGATCACTAATTTGATTGAGTTGAGCGAGTTTTTCTAACTTTTCGCCAATCTTGCCTTCAAGCCCACGATCCGATGGTTGGTAAAGTACATGATGGGCCAATGGCTCTGGCAGGTAACTCTCGCCAGCCGCAAATGCCATGGGCTCAAGATGCGCATAACGATAATCGTCGCCATGGCCCATGGACTTGGCTAACTGCGTTGGCGCATTACGTAAATGGTTGGGGACTTCGTAACCGGGTTCTTCTCTAGCTAACTTCATGGCCGCCTTGAAGGCCGTGTCCACGGCATTGCTCTTGGCAGCACAAGCACAGTAGACCGCCGCGTGGGCTATTGCTCGATTACCTTCAGCGGATCCAACCCGCTCAAACACCTGCCAAGCGTTAACGGCGACTTGTAATGCCCTGGGATCGGCATTGCCAATGTCTTCTGAAGCGATGGCTAACAGGCGCCTGGCGATGTACAAGGGGTCGCAACCGGCATCAAACATACGCGCTAACCAATACAGCGCACCACTAGGGTCTGATCCACGCACGGATTTATGAAACGCAGAAATCTGGTCATAAAAGATATCGCCGCCTTTATCAAATCGTTTGGGGCTGGTTTGTAATACTTGTTCTAGCACAGTGTTATCAATGATTTGCACTGCGCCGGAAGTCTCAGCGAGGTCGCTAGCGATCTCCAATAGGTTTAACAGGCGTCGTGCGTCGCCATCGGCGGCCTGTAGCAACAACCGTTGCTGTGGTTCTTCAATGCTAATGTTGAGCTTGCCTAGGCCCCGCTCTTCATCCGCCAAGGCTTGTTTTAGCAGTTGCGCGAGCTCTGTTTCGCTGAGGGACTTGAGGATATAAACCCGAGACCGTGACATAAGCGCATTGTTAAGTTCAAAGGCTGGGTTTTCGGTCGTGGCACCGACAAAAATGAAGGTACCATCTTCTATGTAAGGTAAAAATGCATCTTGTTGTGATTTGTTAAAGCGATGTACTTCATCAACAAATAACACACTGTCGCGGTCGGACTGAGCCCGAACCTGTTTGGCTTCTTCAACCGCACTACGAATGTCTTTAACACCAGACATGACCGCCGACATGGTCATAAAATGGGCATCACTGACATGACTCATTAGACGTGCAAGGGTGGTTTTACCCACCCCTGGAGGGCCCCACAAGATCATGCTGTGCAGCAAGCCTTGTTGTAACGCACGACCAAGGCTTTTACCTTCGGCTAAGAGGTGAGATTGGCCCGCGTATTGATCAAGGGTCTGTGGCCGCATTCGGTCTGCAAGCGGCTGGTAACCGCGTGATTGTTGAGCAAATAAATCGTTGATCAAAGTTCACCCATGGCAACAACGTCGACCCCTTCGGGCACGTCAAACTCAAACAAAGAGGCATCGATGATGGGGTTTAGGCTTACGTTAGTAAAACTCAAACTCGTCTTTTGATGCATGCTGTCTTCCAATTGCATTTCCAGTAGTTGAGCGTTTTTAAAGTTGATGCGCAAGCTCTGATACAGGCTTTCTGGGTCTTTAGGTGTAAGCCTGTAAAAGACTAAGCCGCCCTCACCTCGTTTCATCACCACCTCAAACTGTGCGCCAATATCCTTGCTATTGCCGCTGAGCAATAGTGCGGGTGTATTGGTGGTACGTTGATCCAACTTTTGTACGGTCACCTGTTCTAAATCTTGATCGTAGATCCACAAGCGCTGGCCATTACTTACAAGCAACTGTGCAAATGGATCCTCCGTTTGCCACCAAAACTGGTTCGGCTGGGCCAACACCATGTGCCCATGGGTTTCCTGCAGGCGACTACCGCTGGCATCTAATAGATATTGGACAAAATCGGCTTCTATGTTGTTACGCTGGCCTAATTGTTGGCTCAGGGCTTGGGCAGCGGTTTGCCCAAAGGTGAGCATAGAGCAGGTTAAAGCAAACAGTAACGCGGCTACGCGCATAAATAATCCTAACATATGGGGTTAATCCCGTGGCGGTGGTGGCACTAACACTTCGCGGCTACCATTGTGGGCCGGTGGCGTAATGACACCGGCGGCTTCCATCGACTCAATTATGCGCGCAGCGCGGTTATAGCCAATTTTAAATTTGCGCTGCACCGAGGAAATCGATGCGCGGCGAGTTTCGGTAATAAAGGCGACCGCCTCATCATAAAGCCGGTCCTGGTCTTCCTCAAAGGCCCCTTCAGAAGAGGTCAAACCAAAGCCTTCTTCTTGGTCGTAGTTGCCTTCTACAATGGCTTCAATGAAGTTGGGGGCACCCCGTTGTTTCCATGCTTCCACAACACGATGAACTTCGTCATCGCTCACGAAGGCACCGTGAACCCGTTCGGGCATGCTCTTTCCTGGCGGTAAGTACAACATATCACCGTGGCCTAACAAGCTTTCTGCACCACCTTGATCAAGAATGGTACGCGAATCGATTTTAGAACTCACTTGGAATGCAATTCGAGTTGGTACGTTGGCCTTAATCAGGCCGGTAATCACATCCACAGATGGCCGTTGTGTAGCAAGAATAAGATGAATGCCGGCTGCCCTTGCCTTTTGTGCAATACGGGCAATAAGTTCTTCAACCTTTTTCCCGACAACCATAATCATGTCGGCAAACTCATCCACCACGACTACGATATAAGGTAAGGGCTCTAAGAAAGGTCGGTCATCGGGGTTTTCCCCGGCAGCCTCGTTGGGCACCCAAATGGGGTCAAGAATCGGTTCGCCGGCGGTTATCTTGGTGTTAAACCCAGCTAAATTGCGCACTCCCTGAGAGGCCATCAGGCGATAACGGCGTTCCATTTCTGCCACACACCAACGTAGGCCACCGGCGGCTTCTTTCATATCGGTAATGACGGGCGCTAGCAAGTGTGGGATGCCATCGTAAATAGACAGCTCTAACATTTTTGGGTCCACCAACAGCATGCGTACTTGATCAGGTCCAGATTTAAGCAAAATACTCATGATCATGGCATTAACACCCACTGACTTACCCGAACCCGTAGTGCCCGCTACCAGTAGGTGGGGCATTTTCGCAAGGTCCACCACCACTGGTTTGCCGGCAATATCATTGCCTAAGGTTAGGGTCAGTGGACTCGTTGAGGCCAGGTAAGTTTTACTGCCGACAACTTCACTAATGCGTACCATTTCTCGGTTTTGATTAGGGATTTCAATGCCAATCACCGATTTTCCGGCAATAACTTCAACCACACGTACACTCATTACCGCCATCGAACGGGCAAGGTCTTTTGACAAGTTGCTTATCTTGCTCACTTTGGTGCCCGGCGCTGGTTGAATTTCTATGCGCGTAATTACGGGCCCAGGGTTCACCTCCACCACTTCTGCCACCACACCAAAATCGAGAAGTTTGGCCTCTAGTAGCTGGCTTAAGCTAGCTAATTCTTCGGGCGTTACGGTTGGATTGAGGCTGGCGCTTGGGGGGTCTAATAGGCTAACCGACGGCAAGCCTTTTTGTTTGGCAGCGCGGCCCTTTTGATCTTGGTTTTGCTCGGTATGGGAGTCGCCGGTGTCCTGTTTATGGGTTTCGGACAAAGGCACAATTTTCACTTCCTTTACCGGCGTAGCGACGGCAGTGATAGGTGTCGGTTCGACCTCCAGTTGCGCTGGCCTCGCTTTCATAGCTTCGGGCTTGGCTTTTGCTGGTGTTGCCGAAAGTGCCGCAGCCACTTCGTCATGACTAAAATCAGCATGTTGACTCGAAAGGTCCTGCACCGAATTCACTCGGGGTGCCGGCGCGACGGCGCTAGCCTTTGCTTGTATTGGCGCAGAGGGTGTTACTGCGCTGGGCCTAAAGCCGCGCAAATAGCCGCTAATTCCCTGCCAACACTGGTTTATACGGGTCACAGCCGATCGGTACCAGGCGGCTTTAGCGGCACCAGTTGGCGCTGGGGTAGGGTTTTTGGTTGCTGCTTTGGCAGTGATAGGCGGCGCACTAAACAGGCTTTGTTTTAAGTGTAGGTACCAATAGATGCAATGGCGGCCTAATGTTTCTGTAATGACCCCCCAACGTAATTGCCAAAATTGGCTAATGGCCAGCATTAAGGTGGTTAATACTAAAATATTAGTGCCTGTCATACCCAAAGCGTGATGTAGTGGCTGGCCCAAACTCAGGCCCAACAAACCGCCACTACCCTGGGGGTATTGTAAAACTTGGTTAGAAAAGTGCACAGCAGCAAACACACTAAAAGCAACGACGAGGGCGGCAAAGGTGAGCAGCTTAAACCAAGGGTGTATGGCATCCGGGCCGTTTTTTTGACCCAAGAAACGGCGAATTTCATATTCAATAACGATGACCGGGATTAAATACGCCACAATGCCAACGGAACGCAATAATAAGTCGGATAAAATGGCGCCAAATGTGCCCCCAGCGTTATGCGTCGTGGACACATCAAAGGCTTGAGAAAAGCTAGGGTCTGCCGCATCAAAGGTGACCAGTACTATAAGCAGGTACACGCTAAAGGCAAGCAGTGCCAAATGATAGCCCCGCCAACTGAGAAGTTGGATCCAGCTGGTGTTGGGTGTTTGACTGGGTTTACGTGTCCGTGGGTTAGAGAGGGCCACTAAATGAGATCCTTTTATAAGTGCGGCTAATTAAAGTGTAGGTGTGTAAGGATTAGCTAGCATAGCCTATGATACTCAATCCTGATACCTGAACCAAGTCCGTTACCACAGTCATTTGTATCGGCGTGCTGTTACAATATGTTACTTGTAAAAATAAATTAATTGGGTCAGTGCATATTCAACCGCTGACAGGCGTAATATACTGGCCCTAATCTAAAGCCATGGCCCTTTTATTATGACTGCAGCAACAGCCCATAAGACAGAACGCTCTAATCGTATCCTAACTTTCCTGTTGGGCCATACTCGGTTTGCTATTGATATTTCCAGCATACTGTCAATTACCGACGATTTTAACAAAGTAGAGTCTTCGAAAAACCACCAGCTGTCGTTTTTAGGCTACCTCTACTACCGCAACAAACCTGTTAATACCTACGAATGCTCTACGCTGCTAGGTCGTGATTCCAATCGCACCATATTAGAAAGTACCATTATCAGCCTTAACGAAGGCGAAGAAGCTCATGTGAGTTGGCTCAATGCTTTGGAGCAGAGTATTACCAACGGTACTAGCTTTGATCTACAGCGCGACCCTCGAGTTTGTGAGTTTGGCCATTGGCTACAGCACAAACAAAAAACAGCCGACGAAACCACTAAAACCTTATTGTCGCGGTTTGAAGAACCTCATGTTGAGTTTCACCGTCAAGCCGACCTTCTGCTCCAGGTTGCCAAAGACTCAGGCACCGCCGAAGCGCTGAAGCAACTAGCCGCAGCCAAGCGAGGCAAAGTAAGCGAACTATTGCGGTTGTTTAATTACACGAAATCACAGCTACAATCGGCGGTACACCCGGTGGTACTTTATATCACTAGGGATGGCGTGACGCCTTGGTTTGCATTGGTGCTTGATAGCATGGATGATATTGTATCCTACGAAGACAGTCAGTTTACTCAAATGCGTAACCCTGATGACTTGTCTGCAGAAACACACCCAGACCCAGTTTATGGCTACATCCATAACTCAGACACCGATGAGAAAGACAGTTTAATCTTGTCGGCCACACGCTTAGCGTATCTAATCGAGCATTAGTCGAGCACTTTAGGCGAATTTATACACTGCGATGCCTGTTTACCAACTTGATACCACTGACTATTGGTTTCCACCCGTTAGCGAGGCATTAACCAACCCTGCCGGTTTGTTGGCCATTGGTGGCGACCTATGTGTGCCCCGCTTGCTACACGCCTATCAACAAGGCATCTTTCCTTGGTTCTCGGATCAGGAACCCATTTTGTGGTGGGCCCCTAGCCCGCGCATGGTATTAAAACCAGAACACATACATGTATCTAAAAGCATGCGTAAGTGGATGCGTAAAACGCAATTTAGCGTCACCTTCGATTACGCATTCGAACGCGTGGTTGATGCCTGTGGTAGCACCGTAAGGGCCGGACAAGTCCAGGCAGAAAGTTGGATTACGCCAGCCATAAAGGAGGCTTATACCAATTTATTTAGGTCAGGCTATGCCCATAGTGTTGAGGTTTGGCGCGGTAGCGAGCTGGTTGGCGGCTTGTACGGCGTTGCCCTGGGGCGCATGTTTTTTGGAGAGTCTATGTTCAGCCTCGCCGACAATGGTTCCAAATTAGCCTTTATCCACCTAGCCCAGCAGCTACAAGCCTGGGGTTTTGTACTGATAGACTGTCAGATGCATACACACCATTTATCTAGCCTTGGTGCGGCTGAAATTGAAATGGCTGAGTTTCAAGCCTACTTAGACCACAATTTAACTTTTGGTGTAGATAGTTGCTGGGAACTGGTGCTAGAGTAATCACATTATGTCTTCATCTACCGATATCAATAGTTTGGTGTTCTACCCGACCCCCGAACATGATTGCAGTTACTTAACTGGGCGCCAAGCTCGGTCCGTGTTTTTGAGTCCCGACCAAGGCCTGGATGAGCCCACCTACATGCAACTAACAGATATGGGGTTTCGTCGCAGTGGCGAACACATATACCGGCCATGGTGTGACACGTGTAGCGAGTGTAAATCGGTACGGGTACCGCTAGATCAATTTACCTTTAGAAAAAGTCAAAAGCGCGTTATCAATCGCAATAAAGACCTTGAAGTTACCTTTGAAGAGCCCAAATTTAGCGACGAATATTACGCTTTGTATCAACACTACATTAACACTCGCCATGCGGATGGCGATATGCACCCGCCGTCAGAGGAGCAATTCACCAGCTTTTTGTGTCAGCCAAACCCAGCTTGCCGCAGTTATTTCATCTGTTTTCGTGCAGCCGAAAAGCTGATTGCAGTGGCGGTGGTCGACATGCTGCCCAAAGGGGTTTCGGCCATTTATACCTTTTTCGACCCACAATACAGCATAAGAAGCCTTGGACAATTGGCCGTGTTGTGGCAAATTTCTTGGGCGAAAAAGCAATCTTTGAGTTACGTTTATTTAGGCTACTGGATAAAAAATTGTCAAAAAATGTCCTACAAGGCAGATTACCAACCCTTGGAAGTGTTTAATGATTTGATTTGGCAACCCTTAGAACCCTAGCGCACGTCGATTTTGATGTTTTTACTCGCTTTTTAAACACCTTTCTGGCACAATATCGCGCACTGTAACCACCATAAAATTTAGCAATACACCTTGAGGCTTTAATGGCAAAAGAAGACCAGATTGAAATGGAAGGTACCATTATTGATACCTTACCTAACACCATGTTCCGCGTAGAACTAGAAAACGGCCACGTGGTCACCGCACATATTTCTGGCAAGATGCGTAAGCACTATATTCGTATTTTGACGGGCGACAAAGTTAAAGTGGAGCTGACTCCATACGACTTAACCAAAGGCCGTATTACTTACCGCGCACGTTAATCGTCGCTGGTTAAGTTTCGCCTATAATAAAAAAAGAGCACCCTAGGGTGCTCTTTTTGTTGTTACCTAAGCTATACCCCTAGGCTGAGACTGGGTCGAGCAGCTTGATCGCCCGTTTACTAGGTTTGCTTGTTAAGGTAATTTTATCATCCGTAAGGCCCACTAATAACTTGCCGCCTGCAGCCGCTAAATCACCAAACAATAACAACTCTGCCATCGGTTTCTTTAGCTCTTGCTGGATAAGCCGCGCCATAGGTCGCGCGCCCATCTCTTTGTCATAGCCTTTATCACCTAGCCACACTCGTACCTCGTCGCTTACCTGTAGGTGGACTTGCTTATCCTCTAATTGCACTTGTAACTCAACTAAGAACTTATCCACCACACCCAATATAACGTCTTTAGCGAGGGCGTTAAACTGAATAATGTCATCCAAGCGATTACGGAATTCTGGGCTAAACAGGCGCTTTATCGCCCCCATGCCATCGGAGCTGTGGTCCTGCTTGGTAAAGCCTATGGAACTACGGGCCATTTGTTCAGCCCCAGCATTAGTGGTCATCACGATAATCACATTACGAAAGTCTGTTTTACGGCCATTGTTATCTGTTAGGGTGCCGTTATCCATCACTTGCAGCAAAATATTAAATACTTCTGGGTGGGCTTTTTCCACTTCATCGAGTAACAATACGCAGTGTGGGGTTTGAGTTACCGCCTCGGTAAGTAAACCGCCTTGGTCAAAACCAACATAGCCTGGCGGCGCGCCAATTAAGCGCGATACAGTGTGTCGCTCCATATATTCAGACATGTCAAAACGCACCAGATCAATGCCCATAATACGGGCCAACTGTTGTGTTACTTCGGTTTTGCCCACTCCCGTGGGTCCAGAGAACAAGAAGCTGCCAACAGGCTTATGGGGGGCATTAAGCCCCGCCCTAGCCAGCTTAATAGCGTTGGTTAAGGTATCGATGGCAGTATCTTGCCCAAACACCACGCGCTTAAGGTTCTGTTCTAGGGATTGCAATTGATCCCGGTCAGTGGCCGACACACTTTTGGGCGGAATGCGTGCGATTTTAGCCACCACGGCTTCAATTTCCGCAACATCAACCAGAGATTTGCGTTCACTTTCGGAGAATAGCTGCTGAAACGCTCCCGCCTCGTCGATCACATCAATGGCTTTATCAGGCATCTTTTTATCGGTGATGTAGCGCTCTGCGAGCTCCGCGGCCGCATCAATGGCTGCTGAGGAGTAAGTTAACTGATGATGCGCTTCGTAGCGGGAAATCAAGCCGCGCAGTATAGCCTGGGTATCGGCCACATTAGGCTCTTCCACATCAATTTTTTGAAACCGCCGAGCTAAGGCATGATCTTTTTCAAAGATGCCCCTAAACTCGGTAAATGTGGTGGAACCAATACAACGTAGCTTGCCAGAACTCAGCATGGGCTTAAGTAAGTTAGATGCATCCATAGAACCACCCGAAGCAGCGCCCGCGCCTATGATGGTATGAATTTCATCAATGAACAGCACTGCATTAGGGGTTTTTTCGATATCAGACAATAAACCTTTAAGGCGCTTTTCAAAATCACCTCGGTACTTAGTACCGGCCAGTAAGGCGCCCATATCCAAGGAAAATACTTGTGACTTGGCAATAACTTGCGGCACATTGCATTGTTCAATTTGATAGGCTAACCCTTCTGCAATAGCAGTCTTACCAACGCCCGCATCACCCACCAATAAAGGGTTGTTTTTACGCCGCCTAGACAATACTTGGACTAAGCGCTCGAGTTCGTCGCCTCGCCCCACCAAAGGGTCAATGCGGCCGAGACGTGCTTCGGCATTGAGGTCTGTGGTGTATTTGACCAGGTGGCTGGTTTCTTCGCCCTCGCCTTCAATGGTGGACTCACTGCCCTCTATGTCTGATTTACTCACGCCGTGCGACAGGTAGTTGACGATGTCCACGCGCTCAACATCGACAGAATCAAGCAGGTACACCGACTGGCTGTCGGTTTCGCTAAAAATAGCCACTAACACATTAGCGCCGCTGACTTCACCCTTTCCGGACGATTGGACATGGAACACCGCGCGCTGTAACACGCGCTGAAAACCCAAGGTAGGTTGAACCTCATAGTCGCCATGAGACTCCGCCACAGCAGGCGTGGTGTCTTCAATAAACTTTTCCAGGGGTTGGCGTAAATCGTCTAAGGAGACGCCACAAGCCTGTAGTACTTCGGCGGTTGTTTGGTTGTTTAGCAAAGCCAGCAACAGGTGCTCAACCGTCATGAATTCATGACGCTTCCAGCTGGCGTGTTTGTAGGCTTGGCTAAGACTCTGTTCTAAATCTTTATCTAACATCTCATCAAACCGATTCTACTTCGCACAAGAGCGGGTGTTTATGTTGACGTGAAAACTGATTCACTTGCATGGCTTTAGTTTCTGCCACATCTTTAGTATAGGTGCCACAGACGCCTTTGCCTTGGGTGTGCACGGCCAACATGATCTGGGTGGCTTGCTCTTCGTCATGGTTAAAAAAGTGCGCCAAAATATCGATGACAAACTCCATGGGCGTATAGTCATCATTAAGCAGGACCACTTTGTATAAGGACGGTTGGGCAATTTTAGGTCGTGTCTGTTCGATCACCTGCAAATCGTGGTTGTCTTCTGGCCCATCGTGATCATGGGCGCTCATGTTATGGGTATTCAGATTGTGCATTAGCAGACTCTAGTCATCTCAATTGGTTTTATCATAACGTTACTATTGGGCCAATGTCAGCACTTTTCCAGAGCAGAATAAAAAACTGCTGCTAATATTATTAGGTAGCGTTTTAGTCGAGCTGTTGAGTTACCGGATACAGCCTTCTTAATTGGTTTAAGCAATGCTCAGGAGTAAGGTATGCAAGCAGGTAAGGTGAAATGGTTCAATAATGCAAAAGGATATGGCTTTATCGTGTCAAACGACAATCCAAACCAAGACCTGTTCGCGCATCATTCGGCCATTCAGAGTCATGGGTATCGCTGTTTACGGGCAGGACAAGACGTGGGCTTTGAGTTGACGGACGGTCCCAAAGGCCCTCAAGCCATTAACATCATCTTACGGCCGAGTCCTGATGGGGAGATTAATTAGTTTAATTCCCATGCCATTGGCTTCAATATAAGTGATAATAGGGCCGTTTTGAAGCTCGGACCCAGCAACTCACAGGAATTGTAAGCAAATATGCATACCTCAAACATTGTCGTTTTTAACAAGCCGTTTAAGGTATTGAGCCAGTTTAAGGATGACGACGGCCGTGCCACCATGGCCGAATACATTGATGCCCCAGGGTTTTATGCTGCAGGTCGATTAGACTACGATTCTGAGGGTTTAATGATCCTTACCAATGATGGTCAGCTGCAGCAAAAAATTTCTAACCCTAAACACAAATTAGAAAAAACCTATTGGGTACAGATTGAAGGCCGGGCCGACGAAGCGCAGCTAAAGCAGCTGCGCACAGGACCCGTGCTCAAAGATGGGCCAACCCGCCCGGCTAAAGTGAGGCCGTTAGGCAGTGAAGTGAATAAGTTATGGCCACGGGAACCGCCCATTAGAAAACGTGTAGACAAACCGACTCAGTGGTTAGAAATACGTATTAGCGAGGGCCGTAACCGCCAAGTGCGCCGCATGACCGCGGCAGTCGGCCTACCCACCTTACGTTTGGTGAGGGTTGCGGTTGGCCCGTGGCGCTTAAAGGGCCTTGCAGTCGGCCTTTGGCGTTACGACAAGGCCTAATCAGTTGACCAGCGCTGTTGCGCTAACTGATCACTGGCTTTGGCTTGGACCCAGTTTTTGCCATGTTCTGTGATTTCGGCTTTCCAAAACGGGGCATCCTGCTTCAGGTAATCCATCACAAACTCACAGGCATCAAAAGCGTCGCTGCGGTGGCGAGAAGCCACACCCACCAATACAATTTGGTCGTTGCTATTGAGGCGTCCTACGCGATGCACTAAGTGAATGCCTTCCAATGCCCAACGCTGGTGGGCCCTTGTGACAATTTGCTGGAGACAGGTTTCAGTCATCCCCGGATAATGGTCTAGTTGCATAGCCTCCACGTGGGCATCATCTAAATCTCTCACTAATCCAACAAACAATACCGCTGCACCTGTGCCGGCAGGGTTGATTTGCAACAAACGCTGATAATGATGGTTAATATCAAAATCAGCTTCTTGAATGGCAATGAGGTCTGCTTTTTTCATGGGGTTAATAATTCTCGCTATATCACTTTAAGCCTAGGCGTGAGCCCTTGGTTCGGTTAAAATTAGGGCCGTTAATAAATGTAGTTTATCACTTGACCAAATCTATGAGTGTTACCACACCCACGCGCGTTATCGTCGGCATGTCTGGCGGAGTTGACTCGTCTGTTTCTGCTTTGTTGCTCATGCAGCAAGGGTACCATGTTGAAGGCCTGTTCATGAAGAACTGGGACGAAGATGATGGCACAGAATACTGCACTGCAAAACAAGACTTGGCGGATGCCCAATCCGTTTGTGACACCTTGGGCATACACCTTCACGCCGCCAACTTTGCAGCCGAGTACTGGGACAATGTGTTTGAGCACTTTTTAGCCGAATACAAAGCCGGGCGCACACCCAATCCAGATATCCTGTGTAATCGAGAAATTAAATTCAAAGCCTTTTTGCAATATGCCAAAACCTTAGGTGCTGATTTTATTGCCACTGGTCACTATGTGCAGCGTCGCGGCGAAGGCACGAAGTGCCAACTGATCAAGGGTCTAGACACCAACAAAGATCAAAGCTACTTTTTACACGCCATTGGCGCTGCCGAAGTGGGCCTTACCTTGTTCCCCATTGGCGCCATGCAAAAACCACAGGTTAGGGCCTTGGCCGAACAACACGGTTTAGCCAATCATGCAAAAAAAGACAGCACGGGCATTTGTTTTATTGGTGAACGACGTTTTAAAGATTTTTTGCAGCAATACTTGCCGGCACAGCCAGGCAAGATTGAAACCGTAGATGGGGATGTTATTGGTGATCACCAGGGATTGATGTACCACACCATCGGCCAACGCCAAGGGTTGGGGATTGGTGGCTTGGCCAACTACAATGAGTCGGCTTGGTATGTGGTGGATAAAGACTTAGAGCGCAACCGACTTATCGTCACCCAGGGTAAAAACCACCCTCGCCTGTTTAAGCCGACTCTCACCTGCCAACAACTCATGTGGGTTGACGGCTTAGGTCCCGACTTGAACCAAGGTCAAAGCGTATCGCTGATGGCCAAGATACGTTACCGCCAGGATGATCAAGCCTGCCACATCACGGCACTAGGCGACGGCCAGCTTAAGGTGGTGTTTGATACGCCACAACGGGCAGTGACACCCGGTCAATCCATTGTCTTTTATGACGCCGATACCTGTTTAGGAGGAGCGGTCATTGATTAGTCGTTTAAATTCCAATCAAGAACGTGTACTAGCCCTTGCAGCGGTGGTGCAAGCGGCGTCGCTAGTACATCAAGTGGCAAGCACAGGCAAAGCCTGCGAAGAAGCTAGCCGCACTTGTCTGGCATCTTTATTTGTCACCTCGCCAGAATCAACCGAAGATGTGTTTGGAGGCGACCAGGCGGTGCAAAACCTCCGTTTGGGATTACAAACACTCAAGTCCATTTTGGACCAAGACAAAAGCGTTGCCGCTAGGGAGATCACCCGTTACGTATTGGGCCTAACCCATTTAGAAGCGAAACTACGTAAACGTCCTAAAATGCTTGACGCAATAAGCCAGCAGTTAAGCCATAGCCAGCGTCAAGTAGACCTCTACGACCTCACCCACGCCAACGTATTGGCCAGTGTTGCAGAAACCTATTCGAGCACCTTGAGTAGCTTTCATTTCCGTATTCAGGTCACCGGCAACCCCACCTATTTACAGCAACCGATGAATACCAATCGTGTACGCAGCTATTTGTTAGCCGGCATTCGCGCCACCACCCTGTGGCGCCAAGTGGGTGGTCGAAAATGGCAACTGGTATTGTTTAAAAATTCTTTGCAGCGCGAACTTAACGCGTTGCTTAATCAGCTCTAATCCAACCTAGGACCAAGTTATGGACTTATCGTCAATTTCCGCTCTTTCACCTGTTGATGGCCGTTATGGCAGTAAAACTGCCTCATTGCGCCCCTACTTTAGCGAATTCGGCTTAATCTATAATCGCGTGCTGGTGGAAGTGCGTTGGCTGCAACGCTTAGCTGAGCACCCACAAATTACCGAAGTGGCACCTTTAAGCGCCACCGCCAACGCTTTGTTGGAAGCCTTAGTCGAAAATTTCGATGAAGCCGCAGCGAGACGGGTTAAGGACATTGAAAGCACCACTAACCACGACGTTAAAGCCGTGGAGTACTATATTAAAGAGCAGTTTGCCGACAACGCAGAACTACGTGCAATCAATGAGTACGTGCACTTTGCCTGCACTTCAGAAGACATCAACAACTTGTCCCATGGTCTTATGCTAAAACAAGGCTTTGACCAAGTAATCGTGCCAGAAATGACCCAGGTACTGGAGCAGATTAGAGGTTTGGCGCATACCTACCAAAACCAGCCTATGTTGTCTCGTACACACGGCCAAACTGCGTCGCCCTCGACTCTTGGCAAAGAGATGGCTAACGTCGCTGCACGCCTACAACGACAACTCAAGCAAATCCAGCAGGTTGAGTTATTAGGAAAAATTAATGGTGCCGTGGGTAACTATAATGCCCACCTAAGTGCTTATCCAGAAATTGATTGGCAAGCCAATGCACAGATGTTTGTGGAGAGCTTAGGTTTGACTTGGAATCCCTACACCACCCAAATTGAGCCCCATGACTACATTGCCGAATTATTTGACGCAGTTGCGCGTTTTAACACCATTTTATTGGATTTTGATCGCGACATTTGGGGTTACATCTCCATGGGCTTTTTCAAGCAAAAGACCATTGCCGGTGAAATTGGCTCCTCTACCATGCCCCACAAAGTTAATCCTATTGACTTTGAAAACTCTGAAGGCAACCTGGGTCTTGCCAATGCCATCTTGCAACACTTAGCCACTAAACTGCCTGTTTCGCGCTGGCAGCGTGACCTAACCGACTCCACAGTACTGCGTAACTTGGGTGTTGGCCTAGCGCACAGCCTCATCGCCTACCAGTCAACGTTAAAGGGCATCAGCAAGTTAGAACTGAACGCAGCACGTTTAGATGCTGACTTAGACAATGCTTGGGAAGTACTTGCGGAACCGATTCAAACCGTCATGCGTCGCTACGCTATTGAAGAACCGTACGAAAAGCTCAAAGCCTTAACTCGAGGAAAGACCATTGATGCAACCATTATGGCTGAATTTATCGATACCCTTGAGCTACCGCAATCGGTTAAAGACGAGTTAAAGAAACTCACGCCAGCCAACTACATTGGTAATGCCGTCGCTCAGGCAGCGGCTATTTAATTGATGAACACATCAACCGTAGCGGGCGCTCCAAATTTAGCGCCATTGACTCAGTTAGGCGAATTAAGCCTAGCTGAATTTATGGCTGATTATTGGCAGCAAAAACCCGTCTGCATTCGTAACGCCATCGACTTGGAGCAACCGCTCATTGCGGTTGATGAACTAGCGGGTTTAGCCTTAGAGGCAGAGGTGGACTCTCGCCTTATCGAAAACCAAGGCAACGTTGCCGACTGGCAAGTGATTCATGGGCCATTAAGCGAAGCTGACTTTAATAAAGAACGCGACTTTCCTTGGACTTTACTTGTTCAGGGAGTCGATTGTTTTGTGCCCCAGGTACACGACTTTTTGGCGAAGTTTCGTTTTTTACCCAGCTGGCGTTTAGATGACCTCATGATCAGTTATGCCACTAAAGGCGCAGGTGTGGGCGCTCATTACGACCGCTACGATGTGTTCTTAATTCAGGGCGAAGGTCAACGCCAATGGCAAATTGGCCAAACTTGTAGTGAAAACTCAGGCCTAATGGCGCATGATCAATTATGTTTGTTAGACCAGTTTGAATTACAGCAAGAGTTTATTCTTAACCCCGGTGATTTACTCTACATTCCGCCGTTAGTGGCTCATAAAGGCACGGCGGTTAGTGACCATTGTGTCACCTATTCGGTGGGCTTTCGTTCACCTTCGCACAGTGATGTAATCACGGGTTTTGCCGATGAGCGCAATCTAGACTTAAGTGCCGATCTACGTTTAAAAGATCGCGGCAAGGTTACTCACAGTGCGGAAATTAGTGCCGATGATGTGGCCGACTTAGTGCGCCTAATGCAACAGCAAATCACCACCGAAAATGTAGCGCAGTGGTTTGGCAAGCTAAGCACCGAAGCCAAGTACCCTAACCTTGATATGGCCGAAGAAGCGATGGATGCCGATGAACTGGCTACTATTGTTGCCGATGGTTACGGCGTGCTGAGGGTCTCAGAAGGAGTGAGACTGGCTTATACATGGGAAGGTGACGGAGGCTTAACCCTGTTTGCGCAAGGAGAAGCGTTACCCTGCCCGCCAGATACCACTGATTTTGCAGAAACCATCGCTAATCAATGGCTCATTGAGGTGGATCAACTAGCGCCACTCATCAGCAGTGAAGCCGCTAAGGCGATGCTGTTAATCCTGCACAACCAGGGTTATTTATACTTCGCTGACGAGTAGCTCATGGGGTGCAACGAGCACCCCATTATTGTCTGCATAGACATAATGTCCCGGTACAAAGTTAACACCACCAAACGTGACTGTCTGATTGACGTCACCTAAACCGCGCTTTTCAGTTTTCATGGGGTGTGTGGCTAATGCCTGTACGCCTAAATCGATCTCGCCTATGGCATTCACGTCTCGGATACAGCCGTAGATCACCATACCTTCCCAACCATTAGCGGCCGCTTTAGCCGCCAATAAATCACCTAAAAGGGCACGGCGTAAGGAACCACCACCATCAACCACAAGCACTTTGCCAGTGCCATCTTGGCCTGCTAATTCACGCACCTTAGAATTGTCTTCATGGCACTTTAAGGTGACGATTTGACCACCAAAACGTTCTTTACCACCGACGTTCATAAACATGGGTTCAACCACGTGCACTAAATTTTCAAACTGATCGCATAGCTCAGGTAGTAAATCTTTCATCTGTAGGTCCTTGATAATGACGATTGAGAGGGGTGATTCTAACTAATTTTGGGCAAGTATTCATGTGCCAAGGTGTAGCTTTTTGGCATTGAGTCAAATGGGCTGAGAAACGCCAAATAACTCGAAACTAGACACAAATCGACCTCAGAAGCTTGCTCTTCAGGCCCGTACAGTCTATCGCCTACAATGGGCAAACCCGCGCCACTCAAGTGTTTACGTATCTGGTGCTTACGACCTGTGTCAATTCCCACACTTACTAAGGAAGTCTGAGTATATGCATCAAATTGCAACAAACTCACATGGCTGACTGCAGCTTTACCATCGATGTCTGTGTCTAATAACAAAGGCTTTGGCAAGGTGCCAGCCACCAGTGCCGTATAACGTTTGTCTATCGCTCGCTGGGCAAACAAATCGCTTAAGGCACTGGCTGCTGTTTTTGAATGGGCAATCAGCATCAAGCCTTGGGCTGCTCGGTCCAAACGGTTAACGATAAACGCCGGCCGCTGAGGCCGATGATGTTGCTCTACCCATCGATTGATGGTGCAATGATCGCCCCATTTGGAACCCTGGCTGAGCATACCGTAGGGTTTGTACCAAACACTGAAGTCACCCTCGTCCGCCACTAACACGGGCGCCGTGGGCACTTGGGCCAACACCAATGGATCATAATAAAGGTGCAACTGCTGGCCCGGCTTGAGTTGTTTATCTGCCCGCCTGAGGCGTTTATGGCCCTGATCAAGTAGACTCACCCACACAGCGCCCTTTTTCATGGCCTGTTTAATAACCTGCTTAGACAAGCCGCTAGTGGTCTTGAGCGTGTCTACTGCCGTAGCCTTAGTTTCACCCACTAACACATGGTATTCAGGCACCAGGCACCCTAACCCAACCTTCCATTAGCACCCGCGCACTGCGGCTCATAATGGCCTTGGTGGCTGACCAGCGGCCATCCTGCTCTACGGCTTCTGCACCCACCGTGAGGGTGCCCGAAGGATGTCCAAAAGTGACGCTAGACCGCGCGCCGCCACCTGCGGCCTGATTCACCAAGGTGCCTGTAATTGCAGCGGCTGTGCCAATTGCGACGGCCGCGGTTCCCATCATGGCGTGATGCAACTGACCCATGGACATGGCCCGAACTAAGAGATCGACGTCAACGGCCGCCACCGCAGAACCACTGGAAGAGGTGTAGTCTTGGGCTGCAGCAACAAAGGCAACTTTAGGAGTGTGTTGTCGCTGTTGGGCATCATCAATGTGGCTAAACAAACCCATTTTAACACCACCATGGGCGCGGATGGATTCAAGTTTAGCTAATGCTTGCGGGTCGGTGTTAATATCGGGCTGTAGTTCGGTACCTGAGTAACCAAGGTCATGCGCATTAATAAAGATAGTGGCGATACCGGCGTTAATCATAGTGGCTGAAAAACAACCGACGTTTGGCACGTCCAGCTGATCGACTAAATTGCCGGTGGGAAACATATCCGCATCACCCGCAGACGGGTTGATGAACTCCAATTTGATTTCAGCAGCAGGAAAAGTCACACCATCAAGCAAAAAGTCGCCTGTCTCTTGTACCACACCATTGCTAATAGGAATGTGAGCGAGGATGGTTTTTTTGATGTTGGCTTGCCAAATACGCACCAAGGCCACGCCATTAAGTGGGATACGACTGGCGTCAACTAAGCCTGCGTTAATGGCAAAAGCGCCAACTGCACAGGACAAGTTACCGCAGTTACCAGACCAATCTACAAATGCCTTATTAATAGACACTTGACCAAACAAATAGTCCACGTCGTGATCTGCCACGGTAGCAGGCCCTACAATGACTGTTTTGCTGGTGCTAGACGTTGCGCCACCCATGCCATCAATTTGCTTGGCATAAGCATCTGGGCTACCAATTACACGCATCAACAATGCGTCCCTGTGAGGCCCAGCTACCTGCGCGGCTATGGGTAAGTCTTTGAGGTTAAAAAACACCCCTTTGCTGGTGCCGCCGCGCATGTAGGTCGCGGCTACCTTAATCTGTGGTGAATGTTGCATAAGTTATCCTATGGGGTTTCGCTAGCTTCAAGAAAGTCCTGAGCAAAGCGTTGCAAAACGCCACCGGCGGTGTAAACAGACACTTCTTCAGCAGTGTCTAGCCTACAGGTTACGGGCACTTGTATTGATTCGCCGTTGCTACGGTTAATCACTAAGGTAAGGTCGCAGCCCGGTGCCGCTTGACCGATAACGTCAAAGGTTTCGGTACCGTCAATGGCGTAAGTTAAACGGGTTTCGCCAGCCTTAAATTCGAGTGGCATGACACCCATTCCGACCAAGTTGGTACGGTGAATGCGTTCAAAACCTTCAGCCACAATCACTTCTACGCCAGCTAAACGAGGACCTTTGGCCGCCCAATCGCGGGAAGAACCTTGGCCATAGTCGGCGCCAGCAACAATAATTAGTGACTGGGCGCGCTGCATGTACGTTTCAATGGCTTCCCACATGCGCGTGACCTTGCCTTCGGGCTCTACACGAGCCAACGAGCCTTGTTGCACTTGACCTTGGTTGTTAAGGCACATTTCGTTTAGCAATTTAGGGTTAGCAAAGGTGGCCCGTTGGGCGGTTAGATGATCACCGCGATGGGTCGCATAGGAGTTAAAATCTTCTTCTGGCAACCCCATTTTAGTCAAATACTCGCCCGCAGCACTGCTGGCTAATATCGCATTGGATGGCGACAAATGGTCGGTGGTGATATTGTCACCTAGAACGGCTAAGGGTCGCATGCCCTTCATGGTACGTTCACCTGCTAAGGCGCCTTCCCAGTATGGTGGGCGGCGAATGTAGGTGGTTTGTGGACGCCAGTCGTACAACGGGCTCGGGGCCTGTTCTACCTTACCTAAGTCAAACATCGGAATGTAGACTTGTTTAAACTGCTCAGGTTTTACACACTTAGCAACAATCGCGTCTATTTCGTCATCGTTGGGCCAAATGTCCCTCAGGGTAACGTCGTTGCCCTGCTGGTCCTGTCCCAACACGTCTTGTTCAATATCAAAACGCATGGTGCCAGCAATAGCGTATGCAGCGACTAACGGCGGCGAAGCCAAGAAGGCTTGTTTTGCATAGGGGTGAATACGGCCGTCAAAGTTACGGTTGCCAGACAACACTGCAGTGGTATACAAGTCACGCTCGATCACTTCTTGTTGTATGACTGGATCCAGTGCGCCGCTCATACCATTACAGGTGGTACACGCATAACCCACAATACCAAAACCAAGTTGCTCAAGCTCCGTAAGTAAACCCGCTTCCTCTAAGTAGATTTTTGCGACTTTAGAACCTGGCGCAAAAGACGACTTAACCCATGGCTTGCGAGTTAACCCTAAACGGTTTGCGTTACGGGCCAAAAGTCCTGCAGCCACCACGTTACGTGGGTTACTGGTATTAGTACAACTGGTAATGGCGGCAATAATAACTGCACCATCAGGCATTTCGCCGTCGTTTTGTTGCCAATCTGAGGCAATGCCGCGTTCGGCTAGTGCACTGGTGGGCAACCGGCGATGGGGGTTAGATGGCCCCGCCATGTTACGGCATACGCTTGAAAGATCGAAGCTTAATACCCGCTCATAAGTAGCTGATACCATCTCATCAGCCCATAGACCATTGGTTTTGGCATACTCTTCTACCAAGGCCACTTGCTCTGGTTCGCGGCCAGTCAGATTCAAATAATCAAGGGTTTGCTGGTCGATATAAAACAGTGCAGCAGAGGCACCAAATTCAGGTGTCATGTTAGAGATAGTGGCTCGGTCACCGATGGTTAAGCCATTGGCGCCAGCGCCGTAAAATTCTAGATAAGAGGACACAACGCGCTGTTCACGTAAGAACTCGGTTAACGCCAAAACGATATCAGTGGCGGTAATACCCGGTTGGCGACTACCGGTAAGTTCAACACCAATAATGTTGGGTAGACGCATCATTGATGCCCGCCCTAACATGACATTTTCGGCCTCTAGCCCACCTACGCCTACTGCAATAACGCCTAAAGCATCAATGTGTGGTGTGTGGCTATCGGTGCCTACGCAAGTGTCTGGAAAAGCCAAGCCGTCACGATTTTGAATCACCGGTGACATTTTTTCCAAGTTGATTTGATGCATGATACCGTTGCCGGCTGGGATCACATCAACGTTCTCAAACGCCGTTTTGGTCCATTCAATAAAGTGGAAACGGTCATCGTTACGTCGGTCTTCAATGGCACGGTTTTTGTCAAATGCATCAGCTTCAAAACCACCATGCTCTACGGCGAGCGAGTGGTCAACGATCAGCTGCGTGGGTACCACAGGGTTAACCTTAGACGGGTCACCGCCTTGGTCGGCAATGGCGTCGCGTAAACCGGCTAAGTCTACTAATGCAGTCTGGCCTAAAATATCATGACAAACTACCCGCGCGGGGTACCATGGAAAGTCTAGATCTTGCTTGCGCTCAATCAACTGTTTGAGTGACGCCGTGAGCGATTGCGGATCACATCGGCGTACCAATTGCTCGGCCAAAATTTTAGAGGTATAGGGTAGCTTGGCATAAGCGCCTGCACTAATCTCTTCAACCGCAGATTGGCTGTCAAAATAATCTAGACCGGTGGCACCCAACGGCTTACGGTAGTTTGTATTGTTCATGGTTTAGCCTCGCTCTGCAATATCGACCCACTGGGACGTTTCTGGACCCGTATAGTCGGCGCTAGGGCGAATGATACGGTTGTTTTGACGCTGTTCCATTACATGGGCAGCCCAGCCCGTGAGGCGTGACATAACAAAGATTGGGGTAAACAATTTGGTCGGAATGCCCATAAAGTTATAGGTCGATGCGTGGAAGAAGTCGGCATTACAAAACAACTTTTTCTCGCGCCACATCACCGACTCACAACGTACCGACACTGGATAAAGGTGGGTGTCGCCTACGGATTCGGCCAATTTCTCTGACCAACCTTTGATGATCACGTTACGTGGGTCAGATTCACGGTAAATGGCGTGGCCAAACCCCATGATCTTATCCTTACGAGCCAACATCCCCATAATGGCAGCTTCAGCTTCGTCAGGCGTTTTCCACTGCTCAATCATGTCCATGGCCGCTTCATTAGCGCCACCATGTAGTGGTCCACGCAAACTGCCAATGGCACCGGTGACACACGAGTGCATGTCAGATAAGGTAGACGCGCATACGCGGGCGGTAAATGTTGAGGCATTAAATTCATGCTCAGCGTACAAGATCAACGACACGTTCATAACCTTAGCGTGTAATTCGCTTGGCTTTTTGTCATGTAATAGGTGCAAGAAATAAGAACCAATTGAATCGTCATCAGTTTCTGTTTCAATACGCACGCCGTCATGACTAAAGCGATACCAGTAACAAATAATGGCAGGGAATAAACCCAGCAACCGATCTGTTACATCTTGCTCCATGGAAAAGTCATCTTCCATCTCTAGGTTGCCCAACATAGAGCAACCCGTTCGCATCACATCCATCGGATGGGCATTGGCAGGAATCTGTTCCAACACGGTCTTTAATGCTTGAGGTAAATGACGCATGCCCTTCAACTTAGCCGTGTAAGCATCAAGTTCAGTTTGAGTGGGCAATTGGCCCTTAAGTAACAGGTGGGCGACTTCTTCAAAGCTAGCTTTTTCTGCCAACTCACTGATGTCATAGCCGCGGTATGTGAGACCTGTACCGGTTAAACCTACGGTGCAAAGTGCTGTAGAACCTGCTGACTGGCCGCGCAGGCCAGCTCCAGAAATGGGTTTGCTCATGATGGTGTCCTTATTATTAACAGATGATCGACGTTATAGGTTTTTACCAGCTGCAAACAGCTGATCTAATTTTTGTTCAAATGAGTGATAGTCCAAGAAATCGTACAATTCCATACGTGTTTGCATGGTATCGATCACTGCTTTTTGGTCACCGTCTTCGAGTAGGTGCTGGTACACGTTAAGCGCGGCTTTGTTCATTGCCCGAAAAGCACTCAATGGGTAGAGCACCATGTCTACACCAACATTGGCTAACTCACTCTTGTTATACAAAGGCGTGGCTCCAAATTCGGTAATGTTGGCTAACAGCGGCACTTCAATCGCTTTCGCGAAAGCGTCATAGTCGGTTAATTCATGTACGGCTTCAGCAAAAATACCGTCTGCTCCGGCTTCAATACAGGCCTGTGAACGGTCAATGGCTGCTTGTAAGCCGTCTTTTTGAAAGGCGTCTGTGCGAGCCATAATGAAGAAGTCATCATCAATACGGGCATCGGCGGCAGCTTTCACCCGGTCGACCATTTCTTGGGTTGAAACGATTTCCTTGTTAGGGCGATGGCCACAGCGCTTTTGCGCGACCTGATCTTCGATATGCACAGCAGCAACACCGGCAGATTCCATACCCTTGATGGCGCGGGCAATATTAAATGCACCACCCCAGCCTGTGTCGATGTCTACCAACAATGGCAGCTCACTCGCAGCGGTAATACGACGCGCATCTTCCAGTACATCATTAAGGCTGGTCATACCCAAGTCGGGTAAACCATAAGACGCGTTAGCCACACCACCACCAGAAATATAAATGGCCTGATGACCCACCTTTTCGGCCATCATGGCGCTGTAGGCGTTAATAGTTCCAACAATTTGTAAGGGGTTGTTGTTGGCAATAGCGGCGCGAAATTTTGCGCCTTGGCTTATCCTGCTCATGGTGTTTCTCCGAGTTGAGGGTCTGACTGCGCTTGCATGCGCAGCATAATATTATTGCGGGCATTGTTGATGTGACGCTTCATTAACCATTCGGCTAATTCACCATCACCTTCTTCAATAGCACTGCAGATTTGGTCATGCTCTTTTAGAGCTTGCTCTGGGCGGTTACTCGACAAACTAAATTGATAGCGGTACATACGCACCAACTGGTAAAGATCTCCAGCCAACATGTCGATTAAACGTTGATTTTTACTGCCGTGAACAATGCGGTAATGAAAGTCTACATCGCCTTCTTGTTGAAAGTATGAGCGGCCTTGCGTGTCGAGGATATGTTTATGATGGCTCGTCAATAACAAGCGTAGTTCCGATTTCTCTTGCACTGACATGGTTTGCGCAGCAAGCCTTGCCGCCAAACCTTCGAGAGACTCGCGGATTTGATAGATTTCGAGCAACTCACCATAAGACAGTTTAACCACCCTGGCACCGACGTTAGGCACTCGGGTAATCAAGCGCATTGCTTCTATGCGACTCATCGCCTCACGCAGTGGACCACGGCTAATGCCATGAATACGCGCCAGTTCGGGTTCGTTTAGCTTTTGGCCCTGAGCGATAACCCCGGTGATAATATCTTTTACGATACGGTCACAGACTTTATTGGCTAAGGTTGTGGCTTCTACTTCCATATATATTGTCTACACTTTCTAAGTAAAATCATTATATTGTTTCATATTTAACCTGTCAATTTAGACATTGATCTAATATTGTTGACAATAGTCCCAATGCAGGCGTTTAGATTGTCGAGCTAATACAAATAAATAACACCCGCTATGAGTAAAACCCTAGGCGTCACAGGTTAGGGAAGTTAGAATAGCCTTTTTGTCAGCCGTTAGACTTTAGACGTGTATATAATCCCTCTACCATTTGCTGAAAATGCCTGCCATTATTTTGAGGCCATCAGGCACCAGCCGTTTCCCTTGTTGCTGGATTCCAGTCGTCCTGCTAGCCACTTTGGTCGCTACGACATTGCCATGGCCGCACCGCTGGCAGTGATCACCCATAAGGATGGTGTGACCCAAGTACTACAAGATGGCATGACACGCACAACAGAAAGTGATGCTTTTGATCTCGTTGGCGAGTTGCAGCAGCAGTTATTGCAAGATCTGAGCGCTGGCGATCTAGACCCAGCCATCCCCTTTACAGGCGGCGCTGCAGGCCTATTTGGCTATGATTTAGGCCGCTCTATCGAGGCTATGCCTAGCCAAGCTAACGCCGACATTGCTGTGGAAGATATGTGTGTAGGTATTTATCCATGGGCCGTGATTACCGACCATGAACTGCGTACAAGTTATTTAGTGAGCCAATTAGATGACCCACAAACTCAAACCCTTGTGCAAACGCTGACACATCCATCAAGTGTCATGGCGAATACCTTTGCCTTAAAAGGTGATTTTAGCTCCAACATGTCGGCGCAAGAATATGCGGATAAATTTTATCGCGTTATCGATTACATCCACGCTGGCGATTGCTATCAGGTGTGTTTAGCCCAGCGTTTTAGTGCTACCTACACAGGCAACCCTTGGTTTGCCTACCAGCAACTAAGAAAAGCTTCGCCAACACCCTTTAGTGCTTATATGGAAACCAGTGAAGGCGCCCTACTCAGCCTGTCTCCAGAACGTTTTTTACAAGTCCACAAAGGGCGGGTTGAAACCAAACCGATTAAAGGTACCCGACCTCGAGGTGACACGCCAACGTTAGACAAAGCCTTGTATGAAGAACTAAGATCAAGCCCTAAAGATCGTTCTGAAAACCTGATGATTGTCGATTTGTTGCGCAATGATTTAAGTAAACACTGCCTACCTTTTTCCGTTAAAGTGCCGGATTTGTTTACCATCGAGAGTTACAGCAATGTTCACCATTTGGTCACTACGGTCACCGGTGAATTGGCGACTAATGAGCAAATTTTACCTTTGTTAAAAGGCGCTTTTCCCGGTGGTTCTATCACGGGCGCACCCAAACTACGGGCCATGGAAATCATCGAAGAACTGGAGCCACACCGTCGCAATGCCTACACAGGCTCTATTGGTTACCTGAGCAGCAATGGCCGCATGGATACAAATATCTGTATTCGTACGTTAGTGACGGACAGCAAAGGTGATGGTGGCGGGCAAATTTACTGTTGGGCTGGGGGCGGCCTAGTGGCCGATTCGGACTGTGAGTCAGAATACCAAGAAACCTTCGACAAAGTTAACAACCTACTTGATGGCTTGCGGGTGTTATAAGGCCTAGCGCATGGGTAGCGAGTCGGCTTCAAACAAGGCCTGAAGTTCCTGCGGTGTGCGACATGTTTGGGCTTCATCGACCTTCTGTTTGGTTAAGTTAGGGGCAAAGGCTTCGATAAAATCGTACATGTAACCCCTCAAAAATGAGCCCTTTCTAAAGCCAATATTGGTGGTGCTGTGGGCAAATAAGTGACTCGCATCCAAGGACACCAAATCACCGTCCAAGTGTGGTTCGTACGCCATTGAAGCAATGATACCAACCCCCAAACCTAAGCGCACGTAGGCTTTGATAACGTCAGAATCTACCGCCGTAAATACAACCTTCGGCTCTAAGTGGGCTTTATTAAAAGCATCATCCAATTTAGAACGACCGGTAAAACCAAACACGTAAGTCACAATGGGGTGCTGTGCTAGCTGCTCTAAGGTTAGTTTCTTGACCTTAGCAAGAGGGTGATCCTTAGGCACTACGACACAACGATTCCAATGGTAGCAAGGCATCATTAACAAGTCGCTAAATTGCTCAATGGCTTCGGTGGCAATGGCAAAATCAACGTCACCGTCGGACGCTAAAGCCGCTATCTGCTTAGGTGTGCCTTGCTGCATGTGCAAGGAAACGTCTGGGTAACCACCGATAAAATTGTGTATGACCTTAGGTAAGGCATAACGGGCTTGAGTATGGGTGGTGGCGATGGACAAAGAACCTTTGGTTTCGTCGCTGTATTCTTGCGCTTTGCGCTTAATGCCTTCAACCTGCAGCAATACATCGTGAGCGGAGGCCAAAATCGTTTGGCCTGCAGGGGTTACGTGGGTTAGGTGTTTACCACTGCGGGCAAAAATTTCAACACCAAGCTCGTCTTCTAACAACCGGATTTGTTTACTTATACCCGGCTGCGAGGTAAATAAACTTTGTGCAGTAGCAGACACATTGAGGTTGTGTTGTTCGACCTCACAAATATATCTTAATTGCTGTAACTTCATAAATACCGCTTAAATCATGCCCACTAGTATTTAAATCATATCACATAGACCGAAAAAGCATATAGATATTATTTAGTTATTAATAACCCTTTACACGCTCAATTAAGCGCACTAAATCTTCTGTTTCGGGCACCCCTACCACGGTGTGTTGCAACAATAGCTCACCACTTGCACTATAAAATACCAATGCCGGAGGCCCCACAAGCTGCAATGAACGCATCAACGCCACAGCCTCAGGCTCGTTAGCTGTGACATCAACCTTAATCACTGCTACATCGCTCAGCGCGGCCTGGACGCCGGCATTGGTAAACACAAACACATCTAGCTCCACGCAAGAAATACACCAGTCGGCGTAGAAGTCCAACATCACCACCTGATCATCAGTTTGTGCCTTATTTAATAATAGCGGTACTGCGGACGCTGTCACCTTAGTTATGGACATTGGCTGGTTTAGTGACTGGCTGGGCTGCTGCGTTAAACCTTGTAATGGTGCCAACAAGGATGCGTGGCCTAGCAATAGACCCACCAACAAAGTAATAGCATACATCGCCAATAACACCCCTGCAAAATAGGCAAAAACAATTCCCTGCAGGCTGGCAAGTGCTGGTTTCCAGCGGCTATTGAGTAGCAGCGACAGGGCTAACACTAAGGTCACCACAGCCACCAACCACAAACTCCACTGCGACCACACACGATCACTCATCCAGATCGCCATATACAGCATGAGAAAACCAAAGCCAGTTTTAATACGCTGCATCCAAGCCCCAGTTTGAGGAATAAAGCGCCCCGCTGACGTGCCAACAAGCAGTAGGGGTAAACCCATACCCAAACCCATAACAAATAACGCAAAACCACCCAGTGTAGCGTCACCCGTTTGAGCAATAAACAATAAAGCACCCGCTAACGGAGCCGCCACACAGGGGCCAACTACTAAGGCTGATAAGGCCCCCATAATAGCCACACTGACAAACTGCCCGCCTGCCCTGCGTTGCGTTAGTTGGTTAATTTTAAGTTGTAATAGGGTGGGCATTTGCACGTTAAACCAGCCAAACATCGCCCCAGCAAACACCACAAATAAACTCGCGATAACCCCGATTACCCAGGGTTGTTGTAATGCAATTTGAACGTTAGCACCACTAAGACCTGCCACCAAACCAGCTAAGCTATAGGTTAACGCCATAGCCAACACATAGGCGGCCGATAAAGCGAAACTCTTGCAGGCACTTGGTTTGGGGTTAAGTCCAACAATGATGCTGGATAAAATAGGCACCATAGGTAACACGCAAGGAGTAAATGCGAGGGCTAAACCTGCCAGAAAAAAGACTATTAATAGACCACCAACACTGCTGCCTTCGAGTTGCATTATGAACCAGTTGGCATTGGTACCACTAGACTGAGCCCACAGGCTGGGGGCTTGCGCCGCTACTGGTTGCGCGGCAATGACCGGCGTCAGATCAAATTCCATGGTTTGAGGAGGGTAGCAGACCCCGCCATCCCAACAGCCTTGGTAATGCACCCGCAGTGTGGTGGCGGGCTCAGTGGTTAGGGGTAACAACCCAGTCAGATGCAATTGTCCGTAGTAGACGTTAGTGGTGCCAAAGGTCGGGTCCTGCTTTACCTTGGCTGGGGATAAACTTAGGTCAGTTAATGGGTGATTATTAGAGGTAGTGAAAGCAAGTTTGTCTTGATACAGATAATAGTCAGGCGCTGTATTCCAGATAATGTCGATCTTGTGGCCATGCTGTTCAACGGTTAAGGGAAAAGCGTCGGCGGCTGGCAAAGGGTGCTGCGGCGAATTAAACAGCGCTGCATTGGCATTAGTGGTCATCAGAAGCAACAAAGCAACAACCTGCACACCATGGCGTAAGCCACTATGAACCCACGATATCTGCATATATACCCTTTCTCTGCACGTTTTATTTGTTTCTAGGCCCTTGATTGTGTTACAAAGGAGCGCTTAATTATAGCGTTTTGGCTTACCCACAGGCCATTATTTACCCGTTTTTACTGTTAGAGATATATCATGACCGATCGCCGTATCGAAGACCTGAACATTGCCAGCCAACAGGTACTCACCTCACCCGAAGATTTAAAGACTCAATTACCGACCACCAGCGCCATTGCCGACAGCGTTATGCAGGCTCGCCAAACCGTTAAAAACATATTAGATGGAACCGATCACCGCCTATTTGTAGTCATTGGGCCATGCTCAATTCACGATACCGAAGCCGCTTTAGATTATGGTCGCCGCCTTGCCGTATTAGCCGATGAACTCAAAGATACCTTGTACATCGTCATGCGCGTCTACTTTGAAAAACCGCGCACCACCGTGGGTTGGAAAGGCTTAATTAACGACCCTCATTTAGACGGCACCTTTGACATTGAAACGGGGTTGCACATTGGTCGTAAGTTGATGCTTGACCTGTCGGCTATGGGTTTACCCCTAGCGACAGAAGCTTTAGACCCTATTTCACCTCAATATCAGTCAGACTTATGGACCTGGGCCGCCATCGGCGCACGCACTACAGAATCACAAACCCACCGCGAAATGTCCAGTGGCCTTTCATGCCCTATTGGATTTAAAAACGGCACCGACGGTGGCCTTACCGTGGCCTTTAATGCGCTTGAGTCCATGGCCTCGCCTCACTCGTTCCTTGGTGTTAACCCTCAAGGACAAGTTGCCATCACCCGCACCAGCGGCAATCAATATGGTCATGTGGTATTACGAGGCGGTGGCGGCAAGCCAAATTATGACTCGGTGAATATTGCTTTATGTGAACAAGCGCTAGAAAAAGACGGCTTGTCTGGCAACATTATGGTTGACTGTAGTCATGCCAACTCCAGTAAAGACCCCTCCATCCAACCCTTGGTGATGGACAATATTGCCCAACAAATCAATGAAGGCAATGAGTCTATTGTGGGCTTGATGATTGAAAGCAACATTAATTGGGGTAACCAGTCGATTCCACAAGACTTGTCGGAATTACAATATGGCATTTCTGTCACCGATGCGTGTATCGACTGGGACACCACCGAATCCAGCATGCGCGATCTGGCCAACAAACTGCAAGATCGTTTAGTTAAGCGCAAGCGTTTGCGCTAGCGGCACAAACGAAAAACAAAAAAACCAGCATTTAGCTGGTTTTTTTGCTGCGCTAACAAGGTCTACATATAGGCATTGTCGGTATTAGTATGGTCAGTAACATCCCTAACTGCGCCGATGCCGGGTACTTTTTCCATGAGGATTTTTTCGACGCCGTCTTTCAGCGTCATCGACACCGAACTACAGCCTTGGCAACCGCCGCCAAAACGCAAGACTGCAACGTTAACATCGTCTTCCTTAACCACACCCACTAAACTCACATCGCCACCATGTGAGGCTAAGCCTGGGTTTACCTCTGTATACAGGTAGTAATTAACTTGTGCATCTAAGGGGCTGTCGGCGGTAACCTGAGGCATCTTGGCATTCGGTGCTTTAATAGTTAACTGGCCGCCCATTCGGTCGGCGCTGTAATCGACAAAGGCATCCTCTAGGTAATCTACACTGGCGGGGTCAACGTAAACCCTAAAGTGTTCGAGATCAGTAAATTCGTCCGTAATTTTAACTTCATCGGGCCGACAGTAAGCTAAGCAGGTCTCGGCGTTGGGCGTGCCAGGGTCGGTAACGAAGATACGTACTGAGATCCCTTCTACGTCTTGTTTAGACAACAATTCGGCAAGGTACTCTTGAGCGCTGGCGGTAATTTCTAGATAATCCACTGTTTTTTCCTGTGTTGCTCCCGTTGAGGTAAAACGTGGGGAGACGCAACTGTAATATGGTGCATATTATATACCTTACTGTTTTAGTTGGGTATTCATTTTGAAGCCTCGGCAAAAAAGCATATAATAGCGGCTCAATGTTACAAAATGTCCTTACATGCCCCCTATACCAACCTCTACCTTGCCTACTAAGCCATCATTAACGGCGTTATTACGCTTGGCGTTGCCATTAAGCGGCGCGATGCTGTCTCAGGCATTGCTTGGTCTGGTCGATACGGCCCTAGTGGGCCATTTAGGTGGCCTGGCCTTGGCGAGTGTGAGCATTGGTAGTTATTTGGTGTTTATCTTAGCTGCGTTGTTAACCGGCTTTGGTACCGGTCTACACACCTACGTGAGCCAGAGCAAAATAGCGTCAACATGGCTAAGTTCTGGACTATGGTTTGGACTCAGCTTAGCCATAGTGTTGAGCGCTATCGCAGCATTGGTGGCACCAGAGGTCATTACAGCTTTTGTACTCGATGACCGTATTAATAGCCTGGCGCTACACTACACACAATGGCGACTGTGGGGATTACCTGCCATCGTTTTGAGCATTAGCATGAGGGTGTATTGGAGCCACCAAGGGCAGCCATGGCAATTTGCCAAAATCTTGCTCCTAGCTCATGTGGCTAACGTACCCATAAGTTACGCCTTAATCTATGGTATTGGTGTCCCGGCTATGGGTGCTTCAGGCGCAGCGCTAGGCACTAGCATTGCACTTTGGCTGGGCGCCTTTATGCAGTGGCTACACTTTGTTAGGGCCCACGGTTCAGTACCATTACGGGCACCTAAAGTTGACCAAATTAGGCAGTTAATTTATCTTGGTTGGCCATCAATGGTACAGCAATTGGCATTCTCTATGCACTTAGCCGTATTTATGTGGATAGTAAGCCACCTAGGCGCGTCTGCGTTAGCAGCCACCTTTAGCGTGCTCAATGTGGGTTTGTTACTGGTATTGCCTGCGGTCGGCTTGGGGCAAGCCACATTAAGCCTTATCGGCAAAGCCATTGCACAACAGGACGCAACGCGTATCAAGCAGTGGAGTCGATTAATATTAATCACCGGCCTGCTCAGTTCCGTCATGTTATTAGTATTAGTCTGGTTGGGGCGTGAGCCTTTGGCTAATCTGTTGTTGGTGAGTCGTGAATTACAGAACTTAACCAGCACTGCACTGCCCTGGTATGCCTTGGCGATGGTGTTAGAAACACTCATTATCATCCTCAGCCGTTGTCTGATAGTAGCAGGTCAGCGAAAACGGGCTATGATATGGGTCAGTTTAGGTCAATGGGGCTTATTTTTACCATTGATGATTTGGTGTATCCCCAGTTATGGTTTTATTATGGTTTGGTGGCTACACATCGGTTATCGCGCCATCGTCAGCGGCATTTTGTGGCTTAGTTGGCAACATTATTTACAACAGCGCAAGACACAAGGACAGGCAAGCTAAATGCATACCGAATCAGTAATATTTTCCTTCTTTTTAATTTTTACCGGTGCTGCGCTGCTAGCAACTTTATCGTTGTACTTTCGCCAACCCTTGTTATTAGCCTATATCGTACTCGGCGCTTGCTTGGGCCCATTTGGTTTGGCATGGGTCGTCGACACGGAGTTGTTAGCCGATGTATCCCATGTGGGCATCATATTTTTGTTGTTTCTTATCGGTTTAGACATGCAACCAAGCCACTTGTTACAGATGCTCCGCAAAGGCTATATGGTGGCTTTAATTAGTTCGCTGGCGTTTGCCTTGTTAGGTTATGGCGTGGCAGTAGGGTTTGGCTTCAACACCATTGACAGCTTAATCATTGGTGCTTCGACGATGTTTTCTAGCACCATCATTGGCATTAAGCTACTACCTACGACCGTGTTGCACCATAAACAAACGGGTGAACTGGTGGTGGGCTTGTTGTTATTACAAGATCTAATTGCCATTATCTTACTCACCTTGCTTACCACCCTAGGGCAGCAGTTTAGCCAAGGCTTAGACTTAACCCTAAATGCCGACCTGTTATTCAGTTTGGCGGCGGTGCCGGTATTAATGTTGGCCGCCTTAGCCATGGTTCGTTGGGTGTTATTGGTGCTCATTCAAAAGTTTGACCGCTTTCACGAGTATATTTTCCTACTGGCCTTAGGTTGGTGTTTGGGGCTGGCGGAGTTAGCTCACAGCATCGGTCTTTCGGCAGAAATCGGTGCCTTTATTGCCGGTGTAAGTCTAGCGTCAAGCCCCATTAGCCAATACATTGCGATTAACTTAAAGCCGATTAGAGATTTCTTTTTGGTGTTATTTTTCTTTTCCATCGGCGCTAGTTTTAACTTCCCCATGATGCACTCCATCTGGTTTCAGTGTTTGGTGCTGGCCTTGTTGGTCATTAGCATCAAACCACTGGTGTTTGGTTTGATTATAAGGCCTATCTGCAAGTCAAAGTCTACGGCTTGGGAAGTGGGTTTTAGATTAGGTCAAACCAGTGAATTTTCTATCCTGATCGCTACCTTAGCGGCCTCTAGTATGTTGATTACTGATACGGCATCGTTACTTATTCAAGCCACGGCGATCATTACATTTGTGGCCTCCTCCTACCTTGTGGTGTGGAACTTCAAGTCACCCATTGCCGTTAAGGATCATTTACGCCACGACTAAAAAAGCCCCAACCGGCATAACCGATGAGGCCTGGTAGAACTGAGTTTTAATCAGTACTTCTGCACGGCGACTTTCGGCTAGATTTTCAACGCCGTTATCATCCATCTCAGCCGGTAACATGTAAGCGTGAATGAGTAGATAACAGTTAGCAACTGCGCGGCTAATATTAGCCTGGAACGGCTAAAAGAAGCGACTAAAGGGTAGTAAAGGCCTAAATTGAGTACGAGCTTAGCAGATTACAAGTGCCTGTCTTGAATTATTCCTCATTTATTTATCTTTAAGCAGTTTTGTACACCATCTAAATTGATCGCCATCAATTGATTACACAGGATCGCTCCCCGTACGTGATGTCAAATATAGAATAGGTTTTTTGATTTGCTCTAATATTTAATAAAATGACAATAAATATTAATTCTACACTCGCATGGTAACTAATTCTTCGGCACTGGTTGGGTGAATACCAATGGTGGCATCGAAATCGGCTTTAGTGGCGCCAGCTTTTATTGCCACTCCAAAACCTTGCAACATTTCTCCTGCACCTTCACCCACAATGTGTAAACCGATCACTCTATCACTGGTTTTATCAACAATGAGTTTCATAAAGCTACGTTCATCGTTGCCACTAAGGGTGTGCTTCATCGGTTTGAAGTCGGCGCTGTACACGTCTATGTGGGAATATTGATCGCGGGCTTGTTGCTCTGTTAAACCGATGGTACCAACGTTGGGCTGAGTAAATACCGCAGTTGGTATAAACTCGTAATCCATGGTTTTTGAGCCATCTCCATACCAATGGTTTACCAAGGTCATGGCCTCTGCCAACGCCACGGGTGTAAGCTCAATGCCGCCGGTAACATCACCCAGCGCGTAGATACTACTGATATTGGTTTGGAATTTATCGTTGACTGCAATAGTGCCACTGGCTGTGGTTTGGATGCCGACACGCTCAAGGCCTATACCCTGCAAACGTGGATTGCGCCCAATCGCCATGAGCACTTGATCGACCTGACGGCTGGAACCATCGTTAAAGGTCACCAACAAACTGCCATCGGTTTGCTTTTCTACATTTTCGACCTGGCTTTGGTAACTTAAGACGATGCCCTGCTTGCGCATTTCTTGGTCGACAAACTGGCGAACATCTTGGTCGAATCCACGCATGATCAAGTCACCGCGGTAAGACACTTCAACCTGGCTACCTAAACCCTGGAAAATACACGCAAACTCTAACGCAATGTAACCAGCACCCACCACCAGCAAGCGTTTAGGAAACTCTGGCAAGTCAAAGATTTGATCGGAGCTAATGAGTAAATCGGCATAACCTACGGGCGGAATATTAGGCGTGCCGCCGGTGGCAATAACGATGCGTTCGGCAGTGTAATCTTGGTTAGAAACGGTCACAGTATGCGCGTCTTTTAACTGTGCATAGCCGGCAATAACGTGCGCACCAGAGCTGTTTAATAAGTTGCCATAGATAGTATTGAGACGGCTAATTTCATGTTTTTTATTGGCTACCAAAGTCGGCCAATCAAATTTAACGGCAGGTACCTGCCAGCCAAAGCCTGCGGCGTTGGCCACATCATGACTAAAGTGGCTGGCATAGGTATACAGTTTTTTAGGCACACATCCGACGTTAACACAGGTGCCCCCCAATGCGCGGTCATCTGCCACGGCAACTTTTGCGCCAGCGGCGGCGGCCATGCGTGCTGTTCTCACACCACCAGAACCGGCACCAATGACAAACACATCAAAATCATAATTCATATCTTTAATTCTCTAATCGTGGGCGGCAACGCCAAGCTACATTCCTAGCCGCTCTTGCATTACAATAGCCGCAAAGCTTAGCAGTCTTTTACCTGCTTTGTCGGTTTTAAATCACCTAACTCGAGTTTTCCTTATGTACCTAGTTTCGTTTAACATTAACAGCATCCGCGCACGTATTGCGCAACTGAAAGCCATCAGTGAGCAATACTTACCCGCCGTTATAGGCCTGCAAGAAACTAAAGTACAAGACCTTGAGTTTCCCATCGCTCAGACGCAACGTTTGGGCTATGAAACCATATTTCATGGTCAAAAAGGCCAATATGGCGTTGCTCTGATGACCAACCTACCAATTTTGAAAACTATTAAAGGCCTGCCCGGTGACACCGAAGAATCGCAAAAACGTTTAGTGGGTGCGCTATTGCAGCTACCCAATGGTGAAACCATGACAGTTCTTAATGGGTATTTCCCGCAAGGTGAAAACATTGACCATGCTACAAAATTCCCGGCTAAACGAGATTTTTATGCAGGCCTGACCCAATTACTAGCCGATGAATACCACAGCAGTGATCATGTTGTGGTCATGGGTGACATTAATATCGCTGCCAACGACATTGATATAGGCATAGGCGATGACAACCGTAAGCGCTGGTTAAAAACCGGCAAAGCCAGCTTTCAACCGGTTGAGCGTGAATGGCTAGAGCGGCTGATGCAGTTTGGTTTGACTGACAGTTATCGAGCGCTACACCCCAATGAACAACACTATTCATGGTTTGATTATCGTAGTAAAGGCTTCGATCGAGAACCGCGTCGGGGGCTTAGAATTGATCAAATATTGCTCACCCAAAGCCTTCAAAACCAGGTTAGCGAAGCGGGAATTGATTATGTTATCCGAGCGATGGAAAAGCCGTCTGACCACTGCCCCATTTTTGTGCGCTTAGATCTATGACCAAGTGATATATAAATTACAAAGCATATGTTATTTGGTTATAATGAAGCATCTAATATTTTAGAATTAATTATTGTACCTATTAATTATTGTACCTATTAATTATTGTACCTATTAATAAATAGTCTACAATTAACCAATCGTACACCCTAAGACTCAATAAGCACTAATATAAGTGCGGAGATAATCGCCCATGGCAACCCAAACCCCAGCCCTAAATCAAGCGGCTGACGACCTAAAAAGCAACGCCAAAATAGCGGCCACCATGCTCAAAGCTATTGCTAATGAGAGTCGCCTGCTGATTTTGTGTAATTTGGATGGCACAGAGCTTTCTGTTACCGAACTCAATGACCACTTAGACCTCAGTCAGTCGGCTTTGTCGCAACACCTTGCGGTATTGCGTAAAGATGGTTTGGTGAAGACCCGCAGGGAATCACAAACCATCTATTACTCGCTGTCTGACGTACGGGCGTCTAAAGTCATTAACACCTTACACGAGCTGTACTGCTCGTAACTAAAGTTCAAATATCTTGCCCGGGTTCATAATGTTTTTTGGATCTAGGGCACGTTTGATTACGGCCATGGTCTGTACTGCTTTAGCGCCATGTTCTTCAATTAAATAATCCATTTTTCTAAGCCCGATACCATGCTCACCAGTACAGGTACCCTGTAATGCCAAGGCTAGCTGTACCAAGTGATGACTCAGTTCCTTAGCAGCCAACACCTGAGCTTGATTATCTGGGTAAAATGGAATTAGAAGGTGGAAGTTACCATCGCCCACATGCCCTACTAGTGGACAATTAAAACCCAATTCCAAGGCTTTGGCCTCAGCGAGTTCAATGCAATCTGCCAGCTTAGAGATGGGTACACAGACATCAGTACTAATGACGCTGGCGCCAGGGTTAAGCGCCATGCCAGCAAAGTAGGCTTTATGCCGCGCCGTCCATAATTGGTTGCGTTGTTCCAAGGTTTCGGCCCAACGAAAGCCCTGGGCGCCATACTCTTGGGCCACCGACTCCACCAACTCAATTTGTTCATCAACACTGGCTTTAGAACCGTGGAATTCCATAAACAAGGTCGGTTGAGCCGTAAAGTCTTGCAGTTTTGAATACTCAATACAGGCACCCATTTGACAACTGTTAAGCAACTCAATACGGGCCATTGGCACCGCTAACTGCATACATTCAATCACACACTGTGCAGCATCGTTTACTGTGGCAAAACCACACACGGCTGAGCGAATTTGTTCGGGCACTGGAAAGATGCGCAACCGAAGCTCGGTAATGATGCCTAGTGTGCCTTCAGCGCCAACGTATAAATGGGTTAAATCATAGCCAGCAGCACTTTTTCTTGCGCGCCCGCCAGTTTCGATAACATCACCATTAGGCGTGACCACAGTGAGCCCCAGCACTACTTCTTTCATGGTGCCATAGCGCACTGCATTGGTGCCAGATGCGCGAGTAGACGCCATACCACCTAAACTGGCATTGGCCCCAGGATCAAGGGGAAAAAACAAGCCACTGGTCTTGAGCTCGTAATTTAGTGCTTCTCGAGTCACACCGGCTTGTAGTTTGACGTCAAAATCTTCAGCATTAATTTCTAACACTTGGTCCATGCCAGTCAAATCAATACTGACACCGCCATTAACGGGCACCAGATGCCCTTCGAGTGACGTACCGGCGCCAAATGGGATCACCGGAATGCTGTATTCGCTACAAATGCCTACGGCCGTTGCTACGGCCTCTGTGGTGTCTAGCATTAGCACGGCTTCGGGCATAGCATCACTGATATAGCCCTCACCGGTACTGTGTTCTTGGCGCATGTTGGCATTGTCGCTATAACGATCACCGAACACAGCTTTTAGCGCTGTTAGACCTTGGTTTGATGTAGTCATTAAGTCAATTCCCAGATTATTATTAGTTTACGTCAGGGGTAGATTTGGCGATACCGCCGTCAGCACGATCACGGTTGACAAAGTGCTGCATGTCATCTGGCACGACACTCAAGCCAGGCAGCTGCATCCATATACGTAATAGTAAACGGTACTTAGAAGGCTCGTCCCAGTCTTCATAATCGGTGCGTGCGTGCATTAGAAAACGGTTGTTTACGAACTGCATATCACCAGGTTTTAATATGGTTTCTAAGTATAATTCAGGACGATGCCACAATACATCTTTAATTGCCGTCTGAGCGGTCACTTCAATATGGTCACTGGCCATACCATCACGCTCTTGGTAAAACTCACTAAAGCCTGGGATATAATGGGCCATAAATTCGCCTTCATCAGCAAACTTAAAAACCGGAATTTTATAAGGGGTATATAACTCAGTGTCACCGCGGTCAGGGGTAGTACGCATATAAGGGTAGCCCTGGTAAAAGGTTGACATGAGTTCAGGTTTTTCGGCCAATAAAACGTTGTGCACTGTTGCCGAACTCATAACCCGACTTAAGCCGCCCGTTTTGCCCTTTCTAATCGACATTAAGCCTACCAAATCCGCCGTTGGGTCGCGGTGCATAATAAATTCACCACCATTATGATAGGGGCGTCGATCTACCGGATCTTGCTTGTCAATCACTTCACCAATGTAGTCGCCACGGTAGCTTTGCGACACGGGAATGCCTAAGTGAAGAGAAATGCCAAAGTAGGCCAACTTCACTTGGTCTAACGTGTAATTTGCCACTTCAAACCCTGATAATTTAGCCAATCCACGCCCATAACCCAGTACGTCTTGCATGGCTTCAGCGGTCGCACAAAACGAAGGCAATATAAAATCTGCCTGTGTCAGTGTCGAGAACTCGATATCTCTGCCACTGAGCGCTTTTACCGCTACATCAAGTTCCTGTAAGGTTTGCTTAGACAGTTGAAACAACCAGCTGGCGTCCGCTTCGATTTGTTTACGATCCCATACCGCTGGGCCGGTAATGGGTTGCATTTGCTGTCCTACACCTGCGAAGTCCTTAGCCATCAATTCCACCTGTCATTATTTGATATGGGTTTACTCTAGCGGTTTTTTTATGATATAAAAAATACATAATAACTATGGTTAACCATATATATTTCTTATATCAAGTAGTGCATAAAATGAACCTCAAGACTTTAAAGTATTTCCTAGCCATCGCTGAAACGGGCAGCATGTCGGCAGCAGCACGTACATTATTTGTGGCGCAGCCTGCGCTAAGCCTTCAGGTTTCTAACTTGGAGGCCGAATTAGGCGTGTCTTTGTTTGTTCGTAGTGTAAAAGGTGTTACCTTGACCGGTGCAGGCACAAAGCTAATCGATCACGCCCGTGTCATTACCCGCCAAGTTGAAGCCGCTAAAGACCACGTTAGTTCAGACTCATTTTCGCCCCGTGGCGAAGTCCGTTTGGTGATCGATGGCTCTAAAGCCTACACCCTACTGGCTCCATTATTACAACGTTGTGCAGCCCAGTATCCCAGTATTACCCTCAGTGTAACGGATGCCATGAGTACCCATGCGGCCCAGACGTTGATGGAAGGTAAAGTCGATATGGCGCTTATCCCAGGAGCGGAAGACTTACTGTCTGTAGAGGTCACCCCTTTGTACCGAGAGCCTCTCCACCTTATCGGCAAACACCTAGATCAGTATGCGTTGGACGGTTGCATCCAATTTACTCAAATACAGAAATTGCCATTAGTGGCCCCCAGTAAAGGCTTTAATTTGCGCCATCATATCGACGAGGCCGCATTGCAGGCGCAGCTACCTTTGAATATTAAATACCAGCAAGATACAGGGCTTTCATTACGCTGTTTGGCTCATCATGGTATGGCTCACGCTATTTTGCCACTCGATGTCATGGCCGCAGAATTGCGTCTAGGGGAGCTAGAATCTGCAAGAATAATCAACCCACCCATTCAGCGGGTGCATTCGCTTGTACAATTGTCGACCCAAGCGCCGTCCCACGCCATGCAGGCGGTGGCTTCGTTGCTCAGTTCTTTAATTGCCGATTTATGCGCCCACGGCACTTTGGATGGTCAATGCTTAGCCCACTAAAAAGCCCCCTGCTAGTGATATAGGCGGGGGCTTTTTAAAGACTCTGGAACTTAGTTAAGCACTGAGTTCCAATAACAACTTGTTCAAGCGAGAAACGTAAGCTGCGGGATCTTCTAATTGACCACCTTCAGCCAACTGGGCTTGATCAAACAACACGCGAGTCAACTCGCCAAAACGATCTTCATCCGCTTCGTCGTTTAACTTGGCCACCAACGGGTGCTCAGGGTTAAGTTCAAAGGTTGGCTTTGTGGCTGGCATAGCTTGTCCAGCAGACTCCATAATACGGCGCATTTGTAAGCCCATATCATCTTCACCCACCACCAAACAGGCGGGTGAATCGGTTAAGCGGTGAGTAATACGAACACTTTCAACCTGCTCTTCAAGTAAACCTTTAACTCGTTCTACAAGGCCTTCGTATTGCTTGGCTTGCTCTTCCTGCTCTTTCTTTTCCGCTTCGTCTTCAACTTCACCGAGGTCTAGAGCACCTTTAGCCACGTCTTGTAGTTGTGTGCCATCAAACTCCATCATGTGCGACATTAACCACTCGTCGACACGCTCAGACAACAATAAGACTTCGATACCTTTCTTGCGGAAAATTTCTAAGTGTGGGCTGTTCTTGGCCGTGTTATGGTTGTCGGCAACCACGTAATAAATTTTGTCTTGGCCTTCTTGCATACGGCTTTTGTATTCGGTCAAGCTGTGCATTTGCTCCACTTTGTCATCTGTACTAGAGGCAAAGCGTAACAGGTTGGCAATCTTTTCTTTATTGCCATGGTCTTCTGCAGGGCCTTCTTTCATCACCTGACCAAATTCTTTCCAAAACGCAGCGTACTGCTCTGGTTTTTTCTTAGCCATTTTTTCCAGCACGTCCAGTACACGCTTAGTTAAAGCTGCACGCATAGAGTCGATGACTGGGTCTTTTTGCAAAATTTCACGAGACACATTCAAAGACAAGTCGTTGCTGTCTACTACACCTTTCATAAAGCGTAAGTACATAGGCAAGAATTGCTCGGCTTCGTCCATAATGAATACGCGCTGAACGTATAGTTTAAGGCCACGACTGGCTTCACGCTGATACATGTCCATAGGCGCTTTAGCCGGAATGAACAACAAGCTGGTGTACTCTAACTTACCTTCAACCTTGTTATGAGACCAGGTTAAAGGCTCTTGGAAATCATGGGAGATATGCTTGTAAAACTCATGATACTGTTCGTCTTCGACTTCTGAACGAGACTTAGTCCAAAGGGCCGTCGCGGAGTTTACTGTTTCTTCTTCGGGTTCTTGTTGATCCGCATCTTCACCGTAATGCTCTTTCATCATGATCACAGGAATAGAAATGTGGTCGGAGTACTTACGCACTAAGCTACGCAGGCGGAAACCTTCTGCAAATTCACTTTCATCGGCTTTAAGGTGTAAGATAATCTCTGTACCACGGCCAGCTTTTTCAACTTGGGCAATATCAAACTCGCCCTCGCCTTTTGAGCGCCAAGAAACACCATCTGAGGCTTCACTTCCAGCTTTACGAGTAATGACCTCTACTTCATCAGCAACGATAAAGGATGAGTAAAAACCAACACCAAACTGACCGATTAACTGTGAATCTTTTTGTTGGTCGCCGGTTAAGTTTTGCAAGAATTCAGAGGTGCCTGATTTCGCAATCGTACCCAAGTGGGCAATAACGTCAGCACGGTCCATGCCAATGCCGTTGTCGCTAATACTCAGTGTGTTGGCCTCTTTGTCAAACTTGATACGAATGGCTAGATCGCTATCATCACCATACAAACTGCCATCGGATACCGCTGCGAAACGCATTTTGTCGGCTGCGTCGGATGCGTTGGAAATAAGCTCACGTAAAAAGATTTCCTTGTTACTGTACAAGGAGTGGATCATCAAATGTAAAAGCTGCTTAACTTCGGTTTGAAAACCTAGCGTTTCTGTTTGTGTTTCGGTGCTCATGGGGGTTACATCTCCGTAGATCATGTGCAGCGCTGAGTGCGCGTTATTAACAAGTACGGCAAAGATGATGGGGGTGGCTCTCCCAATTTCAAGCCACCTAGGCTGTTTCACCTAATAAAAAATGTGCCCTAGCGATAGCAATGGGTTGTTCCTGGTTTTCTTGCCAAGCCGTCACGTAAACGTTTGCAATACGTAGGTCCAAGGTAGGGTAAAATTCGGGTTGCGGTAACGCGGCGGTAATGGAAAACCCACACACCGTATCCATCATAGTGGTGAGAATGCCACCGTGAATGTACCCCCTCAGGATCGGCGCCTGATATGCCTGGGTTATAAGGTAACTCTAGTGTAAGTTGGCCATCTGCCGCAGTGATAATTTGCATACCTAATTTTTACAATGGGGCAATATTTGTAAAAAATTATTGGCTTGGGCAAGACGTTGTTGATCCATAACCACCGTCTCTAAATGCTCGCTAGATAAGGTGGTAGTCTACCAAGGTTTTGCGGTTTTTCGAGTCATTAGAACCCTTCAGTTCTGCGAGTGAACTGGAGTTGAATTCGCGACTATAGAGAATATATACCACAGCGGTAGTAGTGATCATAAATGCTGCAGGATGGATGGTCCAGGTGAGTACTGCAAGGCTGTAATAGTATGCCCGTAGACCAAAGTTAAAGTTATTCCCGGCCATCGACAGTACTTTGGCAGAACGGTTAACGTGATCCATAAGGTCTTTGTTGAGAGAAATATCGCCATGTACCACCGGCGCACTGGAAATCATTACCGTGGCAAAGCCATATTGCCTCAGGCTCCAGGTAAATTTAAAAAACGCGTAGACGAACAAAAGCGTCAAAATAAACAGTTTAAACTGCCATTCCAAGGCCGATTGAGGTGGCAAAAATGGAATGCCTTTACCTATGTGCACTACATCGTCGGTGTAGCCCACCAAGGTCACTAAACCGGCCAATACCAGCAAGCTAGATGAGGCAAACAAGGTGACGTATCGCTCTAAATTGGCCACCGCGCCAATGTCTGCCATTCTCATATCGCGGCCAATCATACGTGTCATCCAACGTTGACGGTAGGCGTGTAACACCCCAGCTAACGAATCTTTACGCCTGGAGGCACGTATGGCGTAGGCTTGGTAACCCCGCACGGCAACCACAAACCACGCTAATGCGAGTATGTTCCAAGCTTGATCTGGCAACGCAGACACAATGTAGTGAGTGATTGAGTCCACTAACTTAGGTCTCTTCTTGGTGTTGTTGGTACACCGACTTTTGTTTCTTTTTGGTGGCTAAACCTTTTTGTTTACGCGTTTGATAACTGGTCGCAGAAAATGGTTTGGGCGCAGGCTTAGTCTTTTTGTTTGGGCTAAAGGTTGCACCGGAAACGGCGGGCATCTTCTTTTTGGCACGGGTCATGGCTGTTGGGCTCAGTGATTTGTATATTAACGCTAGAGGTTATTTTACCATGTTTATGTAACAGACGCTGTTAAATAGTTTTTCATATTTAGGTTTCATCACCGGCCAAGTGAGGTGTTCAACAGAGGTGGCCGCTGAGTTACCTTGGTCCAGGGCTCGGCCCAGCTTTTCGATCAGTGTTGCTGCCGCCATAGATTCTTTGTCGGGCGCGTCTAGGTTTGATGTATACAAATAGTCCGCAGCAAAAAACTCTGGGTAAACCAAGCGGTTAGGTAAAACGGGAATACAGCCTAGTTGTACCGCTTCTAACACCGATAGCCCCTGAAATTCATGTAATGCAGTCGACAACACCATGTCGGCGCCAGCCAACCAGCTTAAATAGTGATGACGTGACTCGGCATAACCAAATTGAACAATGTGACTAGAAAATTCAGTGGCTATTTGCTCGAACTCAATGGGTTGCTGGCGAAACTGTTGGCCTAAAACACACAACTCAAAGCGCACACCCGTTGTTACCAATTGGGTTAAAAGGTTATGTAATTGTTTGGGGCCCTTGTCGTACTCCCACCGTGCAGCCCATACTAGTCTCACTGGCCTATGGTCGGCTTCCCTAGTAGACCAAACTGTGTCATAGCCAGTAGCCTTGTCTAGAGGATTAAGCGCCACGGCCAACACCCTACTTTTTTGCTCTAATAGCTGAGCCACATTCAAGGGCATCCTTTCAGGCAAGCGTCTGAGTAGCCTGTCTACGCCCGTAATAAAGCTTTGTTGGTTGTAGCGGCTGTTAAACACCAAGGTATCGGCTGCCAAGGCACCATAGAGGGTCACCATCTTGGGGTCAAGGTGACGATGTTGATGGGCTTGACTGTGTGGGTACAAAAACTGATTTTCATGAAAATACAAGATGGATGGAATGGACGCTAGATTAGGCACCATGCCCTTAAGCGAGGCCAAATCTACCATCGAGGTAGCGATCAGCAGGTCATAGTGTCGCTCTAAACAATCCCGTTCGCCTAATGCCCACTGCATACTGTTACCACGAATACGCCAGCTAAAGTGATGCCCTGGCAGGACTAATTGAGTCCAATGGTGCTCTGGGAACTGTGCCACTAGACCTTCGCGCCAGTACTTATGGCTTTGAGCATCATAGGCCGAGAGCAAAAGTATACGCATCAATTACCCAAGCTTAACCAAAAACCGAGACACCAAGCGACAAAATAAATCTGGTTTTTCGGCATGTAACCAGTGGCCGCAGCCCGCCATAATTTTAAGTTGTGTTTGGGGTAATAGTGATACAAATGCGGCCTGGTGTTGGGGCAATATATAGGCAGACTCTGCGCCTTTTATCACCAGTGTAGGCCCTATATAGCCAGTACCGTCTGCAGCGGCTTGCGGTGCGGCACTGATCGCTGCGTAATTTTTTTCAATCGCCGTTAGGTTGTAACGTAAACAAAACTCGCCGGCATCATTTTTATACAGGCTTTTCAGTAAAAACTGACACACCCTTGGGTCAGGTTCATACTGATTTAATAGTTCGAGTGCTTGTCTGCGGGACTTTAGATGGGTCAAGTCGATCTTATTGAGACCTTGTATGATGCTTTGATGGCGTGGCTGGTAGGCGACTGGGGCGATATCAGCCACAAGTAGGCTTCGTAACCGATGCGGGTGGTTTAGAGCCAATTGAATGGCCACCTTGCCACCCATGGAGTGGCCTAACAAATCGACCTTGTCTAGCCCCATCGCATCCATGCTTTCAATCACGTCGGCCGCCATGGAAGGGTAATCCATTAAAACATCATGTGCAGACATACCGTGGTTACGTAGATCCATGGTAATGACATGGCGATCTTGCGCCCAAACCAAGACTTGGCTTCGCCAGTTATCTTGGGCACCAAATAAGCCATGCAAAACTACAAGTGGTGACTGACTACCGGTGCTAAATTGTTGACTATTGAGCCGCATTAGCTGACATCAACATCCACTTCTTCGACTGGAATTTCGAAGTCGTGGACTTGCTGCCACTCTTGACCTGGCTGCCTTTCCCAAACGGTGCCGGCGTTGTGATCTAATAAGCCGTCTAGGCTGTCATCCACGTCACACATTGGCGCCAACGGAAACGGTTCTAGGTTGGCGAACTCAGCTAAAAATTCGGCTGTTTCGTAGCCGGTAAACAAGCGCCAACCGGTGTCATTGCCATGCTCAGGAATGGTTTTGTACATAAATCGTACAGGCAAGGCTTTATCACCTAAGGCCAGTTTAGACACGCGTGCCATGTGGCCGTGGCGTGTCTGACGAGGTTTTTTAGACATGGGTTATTCCGTTAATCCTAAATGCTGAGCGTGATAACGCAGATGTTCTTCTATGAAGCTGCTGATGTAGTAGTAGCTATGATCATAACCTTCGCGTTCACGGTAATCCAACGGATGCTGCAGTTTTTCACAGGTGGCATTAAATAACCCAGGCATCAACTGATCAGCATAAAACGGATCGCTGGATCCCTGATCGATAAGTAATGCTTGAGGCGTAATCCCCGCCGCGTGGTTGCTTTGTACCAGTTGATTAGCGTCCCATTGAGCCCAGTCAGCTTGGTCGGTACCCATATAGGCGGCAAGGCCCTTTTGGCCCCATGGGCACTGAGATGGCGACGTGATTGGGGCAAAAGCAGACACGGATGCGTATTGGCCCGGATTCTTGAGCGCGCAAATTAATGCTCCGTGGCCACCCATAGAATGACCACTAATAGCGCATTGCTCGTTAACTGCATAGTTCGCAGTGATGACCGCAGGTAACTCTTGGCTAACGTAGCTATACATATTGTACGCGGTAGACCAAGGCGATTGGCTGGCATTAAGGTAAAAACCAGCACCGCTACCTAGGTCATAGGCATCGTCTTCACCGTCAACACCCGCGCCTCGTGGGCTAGTGTCGGGCATAGCAATAGCCATACCAAGTTCTGCCGCAAGCGCAAAGGCACCGGCCTTTTGGCTAAAGTTTTCGTCATTACAAGTGAGACCCGACAACCAATAAAGCACAGGCACCTTGTTTTTGCCAGCTTGAGGCGGCAAAAACACAGCAAAGGTCATGGTGCCGTGACACACGGTGGACTCGTGTTCTACCCGTAATAGATGGCCACCGCTGACTTTTACTTCTGAAAGTTGATTTAAAGACATGACAGCAGTTCCTAAAAAATAACCACGGAGCGAATACTTTCACCACTGTGCATGAGATCAAAACCTTTGTTAATGTCGTCTAAACCCATAGTGTGGGTAACCATGGAGTCAATATTAATTTCGCCAGCCATGTAGCGTTCTACGTAATCAGGTAATTGTGTACGACCTTTAACACCACCAAAGGCGGTGCCACGCCAGACTCGGCCAGTCACTAACTGGAAGGGCCGTGTGGAAATTTCTTGGCCAGCGCCGGCTACACCAATTATTACAGATTCGCCCCAACCCTTGTGGCAGCACTCTAATGCAGAACGCATGACATCAACATTGCCAATACACTCAAATGAATAGTCTACGCCACCATCAGTGAGATCAACAATCACATCTTGAATCGAGTCTGTGTAATTTTTTGGGTTAATGCAGTCTGTTGCACCCAACATCTTCGCCATTTCAAACTTGTCTTCATTAATGTCGATAACAATGATGCGACCGGCGCCGGCCATTACCGCGCCCTGCACTACACTCAGCCCGATACCACCCATGCCAAATACGGCAACGCTGTCGCCAGGCTGCACTTTAGCGGTATTTAATACCGCACCAATACCCGTAGTGATACCACAACCTAACAAACACACTTTATCTAACGGTGCAGCTTTATTGACTTTGGCAAGGGCAATTTCTGGTACAACGGTGTACTCAGAAAAAGTTGAAGTGCCCATATAATGGAATAAGGTTTGACCATCTAAGGAAAAACGGCTGCTACCATCTGGCATTAAGCCTTGACCCTGGGTGCTACGAATGGCCTGGCAAAGGTTGGTTTTGCCCGACAAACAGAACTTACACTGGCCGCATTCAGGGGTATACAGCGGGATGACATGGTCACCCACCGCAAGACTGGTTACACCTGCACCCACTTCCTCCACCACTCCGCCACCCTCGTGGCCTAGCACAGAGGGAAAAATGCCTTCAGGGTCGGCGCCAGACAAGGTAAATGCGTCCGTATGACACACACCAGTAGCCACCATACGCACGAGGACTTCACCGGCTTTTGGGCCTTCTACGTCGATATCTGCAATGGTCAGTGGCTGGCCTTTAGCTAAGGCAACTGCGGCTCTTGACTTCATGACTGGGGTGTCCTTATATAGTTATGTTTATAATAAATGGTTAGCTTGATACCAAGTGACAAGTTCACTGGATGTGCCTTGCGTCACTACGCGGTCTTGCTTAAGGGATAGTTGGTAATCGTACATAGGATCATAATAATGCGTAAGCAAGTACGAAATCCAGTGTTTGTGGTCTGTTAAACTGTGTTTTACGGATTGCAGGTGCAACGCCTTTTCCAATAGTTTAACGAGATGAGTATGGGACTCATTGCCTAAGCGCTTGCGTATTCTAAACATACTTTGTAATAGACTATCACCAAACGCTAACAAGGCTTGTTGAGGATCGGCAAGTTCTTGCTCCCATGCAGCCGTGGCCTTGACCACATATTCACCAAAAATACGCTCTATACGAGCCTCAAAGTCATCATTGAGCACCATAATAGGCGACGTTTTGAGTTTAGCTTGTAAACTGTCGGGTAATAATCGGCAGCCCACCAAACGACTTTCGTCTTCATAGATAATGGGCTTTTGAGAATCCCGATTGAGTTGCATCAAGGCAATGGCCAAATTATTTTCAAAATTAATCTGTGAAGGCTGCTCTTCAATGTACTTACCAAAACTCGAGCCCCGATGCTTGGCGATGCCTTCTAGGTCGATGGTGCGGTCAAACAAAGGTAATATTTCTGTCTTACCAGTGCCCGTGCGACCACTTAGCACAAAGGCAGGAAGGTTGCCTACCAGTTGGTCTAAGCGCTCTATAAGGTGACTACGCAGGGCTTTGTACCCGCCCTCGACATAAGGCACTGCTATACCGGCTTCGGCAAGCCATTGCTGGCTTACTTTTGACCTCAGGCCGCCACGAAAACAATATAGCACTGCGTTGGGATGGCGGCTGGCAAAACCATGCCACTGCGCTACCCGTTGGTCTTTTGTGGTGCCGTTAACCAGTTGGTGGCCCAAGGCAATGGCAGCGTCTTGGCCCTGCTCTTTATAACAGGTGCCTATTTGCTGGCGTTCGTCATCGTTCATTAAGGGTAAGTTAAGCACCAATGGAAAAGCGCCTTTGTTAAATTCCACTGGCGCGCGCACGTCGAACATAGGCCTTTGCTCAAGCAGCAAGTCGTCAAACTGGTCGGCTTGAATCGCAGCGGGTAACATTTTAGACGTCAACTTAGATAACCTCTACCCAGTGCTTCTGAGTGGTGTCAGGAGTACATAACTCTCCGATCCATACACACTCTTGATGATTGTCTAGGCAGTACTCTTCTACGGCGCTGACTTGGTCTGACGCCACAGCGACCAATAAACCACCACTGGTTTGAGGATCGCATAGGATATTGATTTGTGATTCACTAAGCGGGCCCAACTTATGGCCATAGCTGCTATAGTTGCGGCCACTGCCACCGGGTACGCATGACTGGTCTAAATAATGCGCTAAATCCGTCAGCAGAGGCACTGCATCAAAGTTAACCTTGGCCTGAAGCTCGCTGCCCTCACAAACTTCGATAAGATGGCCCATTAGGCCAAACCCGGTGACGTCTGTCATGGCGTGCACACCTGTCAAGGGTGCTAGCTTAGCGCCAATATCATTGAGCTTTACCATATTATCACGCGCTAAGTTAACGTCTTGAGGGCGTAGAATACCGCGTTTTTCAGCGGTAGTAAGAATGCCTACACCTAGAGGTTTAGTGAGCATTAACTGGTCGCCTGCTTGAGCCTGATCGTTACGTTGTAAGTGTTCTAGCGCAACTCGCCCGGTTACCGCTAAACCAAATATAGGTTCAGGGGCGTCTATACTGTGGCCACCAGCTAAACAAATATTGGCATTGGCACACACATCACGGGCCCCATCAATCACTTGCGCAGCCACTTCTGGGGCTAATTTGTCCACTGGCCAGCCTAATATTGCTATGGCCATTAAAGGCTGACCACCCATGGCGTATACATCACTTATCGCATTGGTGGCTGCAACTCGTCCAAAATCAAACGGGTCGTCAACAATGGGCATAAAAAAGTCTGTAGTGCTAATAATGCCTGAGCCATCGCCTAGGTCAAACACGGCTGCGTCATCACGGCTTTCGTTACCGACTATGAGGTTAGGATGGGTGAATTTTGGCAATTCTGATTGCAGCATTGTATCCAACACTTGGGGTGCAATTTTACAGCCGCAACCTGCGCCATGACTGTATTGTGTAAGTTTAATGTCGCTCATAATTAGGGCTAAGTTCCGTTTACTAAATCAATATGGACGCCAGTATACCGAGTAATGGCTAAGGGTGTTACTAGATCTCATGAAACAGATTGCAAGGCTAACCCACGAACCTGTTGTTGATAGACTTTTTTACTCTGCTGGGGACCTTTTGTTAATAAATGTTGCATATCGCTAGAGGCTAACAATGGCGCCAAAATATACATCCCCGCATGTATATTGGAGTTTCCATGGGCCAGTAACTTAAGCAAACGTGCTTTGTGTGCAGATGACAATTGAGGCAGCTCAGCCAAGGTCTCATGCATAGCTAAAAACCACGGCAAATTACACAAGTGCTGAAACCAATCGCTTTGTGTAAACTGTAAATAACCGCACAAATGGCTGCGTAAACTCGCGAAAAGAATCTGCGCAGGGTGCGACAAGGGCAACATAAATTGAATACTATTCAAGCCCGTAGCCGCATCTGCAGTTAACCCCAACCAAACCGCGTGATAGTCATTGTTAGCCCAAAAATCGACCAACTGGGCATCGGCAGAAAAACTAGCCCCTAAATAATCAATACCTTGTTGTCGCGCCAACAGGCTAATGTGATCCAGCATAACGCTGCCTACGCCCTGATGCTGAAGGTTCGGCGCTACTGCGATACGCTGAATACGCCAACTCGTCAAACGTGCGGCTTCGCCAAAACCTGCTTGTTGAGCCAGTATTTGGGCCAATAAGTGCCCCTGCAAGCGACGCTGCCCCAGCTCCACTTGGTGGGCTAGCTCATCATCAAAGCCCCCCTCTTGGCTAAGCCAGGTTACGCCTACAACCGTATGTTCGTAGCTCCAGACATGGAGCTGATTGGTTGCATGGTCCAGCAAGTTTCTTAGGTCCTGCGGACTCGTTTGGTAATGCGACAACATCAACAATGCGTACACTTGCTGTAACAACATGGGCTGCTGGGTAAGCTGTTGAGCAGACACTTGATGATAATCAAGCATGGTAGGAGTTAATGGCGTCGCCGTCTGGCAATGGCTTTTCTGTTGACATAAAAAAGACCCCGCGATCAATGCCTCTAATGGGTCATGTTGGCGCCAGCGCATGGGTTCAACCAAACTCAGATCTGTGGTAGCCAAGTTGAGTTGATCCAGTAGCCGTGGCAGTTTGAGACGGTAGCCCTGACCACTGCCTTCATAACCATCTTGGGTGGACGATAACACCAGAAGTTTATAATGAGTCGCCAAACGCGCCAATTGCGATATCGGCACAGCCGCAGCTTCATCAATAATCAGCATTGCCGCCGCTGGCAATTGTAGTAACAAGGCATCCAACGCCCAAAATTCAACCTGCGCTGGTGCCGCTGTTTTTTGCATACTGGCTAAGGCGCGCTTACTCGGCGCAGTAACAATCATTGGCAGCAGTGTTGGCAAGGTATCAATGGCATTAATAACCCAGCCTAAACAAGACGACTTGCCACGCCCGCGTGGCGCATTGAGGCAATAGATCATGGGCGCTTGTAAATCATGGGCCGCAACCAAGCGGTCGATAATCTGTTGTTGGCCCACGCTAGGCTTTAACTTAGCGTCAGCGATTATTGCAGTGCCGACCGGCTGACTAATGAGCTGCTCAAGCGCGTTGTTAGGCATATTTGGCTGTGGGCTATATAGACACACAGCGTCGTGTTGGTACCATTGATCAATCCACCATTGTTTAAACCATGACTTACAGCCCTGCTCTGACTGACCATAGGCCAACAGTTGTTGGTCACACACGTCAACCCACTGCGGTAATTCAGGCGTCAGCAGAACCATGATGCCGCCCGCTTCAATGGTGCCTGCCAGCGCGCTAAAGGCACTCGCATTAAACTCACTATGGGCATTATAAATCACACCCAAATGGTTAGAACCCAATACTTGTAAGGCTTGCGATGCATTAATGCTGTGCTCTAGCGGTGCATTGGGACAATTTACCCACAAACAATCGCCAATGGCTTGTTGCACTTGGCGGGCATGGGGTTGGGCTTGGTCCAGGTCCATAGCTAACACTAACATGAAACGATGACCGTTACGTCGCGCGACATCGATGTGGCAATCTACATCAAGCCAATGGGCTAAGGTTTGCAAAACAAGAAAATCCAAGGTGGCTAACACAAGGTTTTATTGTACACTCGTTATATACGGTTCAACTAGACCAACCTGTGATCTAACCTATGACGCAACGACTTGCCGCCACTTGCCCCCACGACTGCCCTAGCGCATGCGCTTTACAGGTAGAACGTATAGACAGCCATACCATCGGTGCCGTATATGGCAATAAAGAGCAAACATACACTCAGGGTGTGATTTGTGCCAAGGTTGCGCGGTATAAAGACCGTATCCATCACCCAGACCGACTCACCCAGCCGTTATTACGCACGGGCAAAAAAGGCGTAGGCATGGCGGCATTTAGCCCCATTAGCTGGGATCAAGCATTACAAATGATGGTCGAAAAGTTTACCCATGTGGCTGACAAATACGGTGCGGAAGCCATCTGGCCCTACCACTACGCTGGTACTATGGGCCTTGTACAGCGAGACTCTATAGACCGGTTATCCCACAGTTTGGGCTACTCAAGGCAACAGTCCACCATCTGTACCAGCTTACCAGACGCCGGTTATATTGCCGGCACAGGTTTAAAGCGCGGTCTTGATCCACGGGAAATTGAACACGCAACCTTAGTGGTAACTTGGGGCGGTAACCCCGTACATACACAAATTAACGTCATGCATCACGTTAATAAAGGCAAAAAAAACAACCAGGCAAAACTTGTGGTGATCGACCCGTACCGTACGGCCACGGCACAAAAGTCCGATCTGCACTTAATGTTAAAACCAGGCACCGACGGTGCCCTAGCCTGCGCTGTAATGCACTGTTTGTTTCGTGATAACTACGCCGACTGGGACTACCTAAACCAATACACCGATGACCCCAGAGGCTTAGAACAACACCTTGCCACACGCACACCCACCTGGGCAGCAGCCATCACCGGCCTAGATGTGGACGATATCGAAACCTTTGCCCAGTGGTACGGTGACAATCCACAAACTTTTTTGCGTTTAGGTTATGGTTTTACCCGCAGTCGCAATGGGGCCTTCAATATGCATGCAGCTAGCTGCTTGCCGGCTGTTACCGGCGCCTGGAAGCACCTTGGTGGTGGTGCTTTGTACAGTAATTCAGGCATGTACGAGGTGGATTTTTCGGCCATCAAAGGCTTAGACGTGGTTGACTTAAATACCCGCGAGCTAGACCAATCACGTATTGGCCCTGTACTGACTAACGACAAGCGCGATTTACAGGGTAAGAGCCCTATCAAAGCCATTTTAGTACAAAGTACTAACCCCATGGTGGTGGCACCCGAGTCCAATCTGGTACGCCAAGGCTTTGAGCGCGACGACCTATTTATCTGTGTTCACGAACAGTTTATGACTGAAACTGCCGCGATGGCAGACCTGGTACTGCCGGCAACCATGTTTTTGGAGCACGACGACATCTATTTAGGTGGCGGACACACCCACATCCAGTTGAGCCGAAAAATCATAGAGCCGCCTGGGGAGTGTCGTAGTAATCACTGGTTAATTAATCAACTGGGGCAACGGTTAGGTTCAACCCACCCAAGCTTTAGCATGGGTGAATTACAGCTCATGCAACACACTGTTGAAGCCAGTGACAGTATCGATTGGAACAATTTGTGGCGCGATAATTGGGTTGATTGTGCAGTCCCGTTTGAGGAGGCCCATTATTTAAACGGCTTTGGTCATGACGATGGTAAATTTCACTTCCGCCATGGTTGGGATGAGCTGTTATTGGGTAAAGTCAATTGTAGCGCCTTTGCCGATCACGTAGACATTACCGACCCCACCACGGCTAAACAACGTTGGCGATTGGTCACGGCGCCTGCCCGCCACTTTCTTAACACCACCTTTACCGAAGCGCCTTTCTCGTTACGGTTAGAAAAACAACCTGATCTGATGATTCACCCTAAGGATTGCTTAGCACTAGGCCTAGGCAACGGAGACTGGGTGGAAGTGGGCAATCAAAGGGGCGCTGTAAAACTGCCCGTTAAAGCCTTCGAAGGCTTACAGCAAGGCACTGTTGTGTGTGAGTCTATTTGGCCCAACAAGGCCTTTAGTGGCAATGTAGGTATTAACGCCTTGACCAGCGCCGAAGCTGGGCTTCCCTCTGGTGGTGCCGTGTTTCACGATACCAGTGTCTGGCTTAAGCCTTGCGAACCCGATTAAAGCATCTTAGAGAAGGTCGCCTTACAAGCGGGCAAGCAAACGCCCAAAGCCGTCGATCTGACACGGCGCTTTAAGCTGGTGTAGTGTATGCCAGGCCATAACTTGGTTGCTCGACAAAAAGTAACAGCCGTAACGGCGCTCTAATGATGATAACAAACTCATGGTTCTAAAGTTGGTACATGAAATAAACACGGCATCCGGCGCCTGTTCCATAGCCGCGAATAATTGCTCGATTAGGGACGGCAAATGAGTCACGTCCATTGAACCAATTTGACGATCCAGCTCCAGATCGAGACTGCCCCACTTGGTTACCTCGTACCCAGCGGACTGCAACGCCGTGTAGAACGGTTGGTTAACCTGTGCCACATAAGGCGACAACACCGCAATACGTTTCGCGCCTAGGTGACCCAAGGCCGCTTTGGCCGCCGTAAAGGGGTTACTGGTAATGGTGCAGCCCGCGCCTTTTTGTAGCAACGCATGAACTTTTTTTTCGCCAATCACCAAGCTTGCAGAGGTACAGCCATAGGCAATTGCATCAAGGGCCACATCGGGCAAAATCAGACTGGCGCACTGGCCTATTTGGTCGGCCATGGTTAACAAAGCCTCTGGCGTCACTTCCGCTTCGCAGGCCAAACGCGACACCAACAATTCGATCGGCAGGCCAGCAAATACCTGAGCCCATTCAGCCTCAATGACCATGTCGGTAGCAAGCACTACTAAGCCCACTCTTAGGGGAGTATCAGCGGCGGCCAAAAAACGCGCTTTAAGCGGTAGATTAATATTGGCGAATGAGGTCATAAGGATTACCTACTAATGGGTGATACGTTGGCGCTGTAACTTCGACCAAATACGGCTGGCAACATGGCTAAGGCTGGATGAGGCCGCAATACCAAGCTTTTCGCCGACGGTTTTTTTAGCCACGTACTCAACCAACAAGACATCACTATTGATCATGGCCTGTTGCAACACCTCATCTGAGGTTTCGACCTTGTCCACCAAGCCTAACTCTATCGCTTGTTGCCCATACCAAACGTCGCCATTGGCGACTTGTTGAATATCTAACTGTGGGCGCTGTTGCGCAACCCACTGTTTAAATAGACCATGGGTTTGCTGTAAGTCCTCAACAAACTTGTCACGACCCTTACGGGTGTTCTCGCCCATAACCGTGAGGCTACGTTTATGCTCGCCTGCAGTGAGAACTTCTACGTCAATCGAGTGTTTCTTTAACAAACGGTGCACATTGGGCACTTCTGCAACCACACCAATAGACCCCACCAAGGCAAAAGGCGCGGTTACAATAGTATTAGCCATACACGCCATCATATAGCCACCACTGGCAGCCACCTGATCAACACAAATGGTTAACGGCACCTTAGCCTTACCAATACGTCCAAGTTGAGACGCCGCCAGACCATAGGTGTGTACCATGCCGCCACTGGAATCCAGTCGTATCACAATTTCGTCAGTATGCTTAGCCACCGACAGTACCGCTGAAATTTCATGGCGCAGGTGCTCTACGGCACTGGCCTTAATGTCGCCATCAAAATCCAATACAAACACGCGCTTCTTACTGTCCGGTTCAACGCCTTGTGACTCACCGGTGGTCTTGGCAACTTTAGCCTGCTTTTTAGCCTCGGCTTTATCTTGTTTGGCTTTGAGTTTATCCGCTTTGCCTTGACCCTTACGCAATTGTTTAAACTGAAACTTATCCATCATGGCGTGATCTAGGGTATCAGTCATGTCTTCAAATTCGTCGTTCAGGCTACGCACCTCGATGTGCCCGCCTTTGCCTTGATGGCGGCGATTTATGCTGGCACTGACCAACACTGCAACCACAATGAGAATAGCAATACAAAAGGTCACTATTTTGGCGAAAAATAAACCGTATTCGTACAAAAAATCTAACACTGAGTGTCTCCAAATTTGGCGCTGTATAGCCAGTCGCCCTCTGCCACCTATTCTAGTCTAGTCTGAGGCAAAACCATAATATAAGATCGGACTCAAACCAAATTCAAACGCTTGTTTGATTTACGTAGTAAAAACGCATAGAATCAGGTCTCCATCTTACCCATAAGGATTTACACCATGGCAGTAGCCGAAATTATGGCAAAAATGCAGTCTGCATTTGTCGCCGACGAAGCCGATGGCTTACAAGCAACCTTTCAATTTTGTATCGCTGACGACGACGACTTTTATGTCACTATCGACGACGCCAATTGTGCTGCCAGCTTGGGCAACCACGCCGATCCTGAAATCACTATGTCCATGGACTCAGACACTTTAATGGAGATTGTGAGCGGCAAATTAGACGGTATGGCAGCATTCATGGGTGGCCGCTTACAAGCCGAAGGCGATGTTATGTTAGGCACCCGCTTGAGCCAACTATTTGAATTAAGCTAAACCCACGTCACGTTTAAGCCGGACAACCTATCCATGCAGCCCATCTAGTGTAGAGGTTATTGCTACACGGGCTGCTCCCCTCGCTCCCGTTGTTAAAGTTCAAATACCCTCTATAATTTGTAAAAATTGCGCAAATCAGCTAAGATAGCGCGCCAAATTAGTCGCATTAATACAAACATCTACGAGCCGACTATGACCATATTTTTCATCATTTTATAGGACCTTTGTATGCAACAAGTATTAACTCTGCCGCAGGCATTTAGGCGCAACTTTTTAGGCAATTCGCCTATTTGGTATAAGCAAGTCATTATTGGCTTCTTAATTCTTAACCCCGTGGTGCTGGCTATGTTTGGCCCTACAGTGGCCGGCTGGATGTTAATTTTTGAATTTATTTTCACACTCGCCTTAGCGCTTAAGTGTTACCCGTTGCAACCCGGTGGTTTATTAGCCATCGAAGCCATTGCTATTGGCCTAGCGTCACCCGATGGTGTTTATCACGAAGTGAGCAGCAACCTGCAAGTTATTTTATTACTGATGTTTATGGTTGCCGGCATCTACTTTATGAAAGATATGTTGCTGGCCGTATTTACCCGTTTTTTGGTAGGTGTTAAATCGAAAACAGCCTTGTCATTTTTATTTAGTTTGACGGCCGCTGTACTGTCAGCATTTCTAGACGCCCTTACGGTTACTGCAGTACTCATCAGTGTGGGTGTTGGTTTTTATTCCGTGTATCACAAAGTCGCCTCTAATGCCGGCTCACACGACCACAACCACCACAATGATGACCATGTAATTGAGTTGCACCGTGAAGACTTAGACCAGTTCCGTTCGTTCCTACGCAGTTTACTGATGCATGGTGCCGTAGGTACAGCTTTAGGCGGTGTAACCACTTTGGTTGGCGAGCCACAAAACCTACTGATTGCAGAAAAAGCCGGCTGGGAATTCATTGAGTTCTTTATGTACATGGCTCCTGTGACTATGCCGGTATTAGTGACTGGTTTACTGACTTGTATGCTCACAGAAAAGCTAAGTTGGTTTGGTTATGGCGCTAAACTTCCTGCTGCTGTACGTACTGTATTAGAAGAATTTGATGCCGAACAGCGTGCCCAGCGTAGCTTACGTGACCATGCCACATTGATTGTACAAGGCATTATCGCTTTGTTATTGGTACTGGCCTTAGCCTTTCACGTGGCCGAAGTAGGCCTTGTTGGATTAATGATTATCATTCTGTTGACTGCGTTCAATGGCATTACTGAAGAAAGCCAAATTGGCCATGCCTTTGAAGAGGCGCTGCCTTTTACTGCATTGCTCGTGGTGTTCTTCTCTATCGTTACAGTGATTCATGAGCAACACTTGTTCAACCCCATCATCGAATGGGTACTTACGCTTGAATTGGACATGCAGCCACGTGTGTTCTTTGTAGCTAATGGTGTATTGTCTGCAATCAGTGACAACGTGTTTGTTGCCACTATTTACATTAACGAAGTAGTTGGTGCCTTAGAAGCGGGTTTAATCGACCGTGCTCATTTTGATAAATTGGCAATTGCCATTAACACTGGTACCAACATCCCGAGTGTGGCCACACCTAATGGCCAAGCGGCCTTCTTGTTCTTGTTAACCTCAGCTGTGGCACCGTTAATTCGTTTGTCATACGGCACCATGGTGTGGATGGCGTTGCCTTACACCATCACCATGAGCATTGTGGGTTACTTAGCCGTGAGCTACATGCTCTAAGCACAATGAGCTAAACCTAAAAAAGCCGCACATGTGCGGCTTTTTTGATTGCGGTTAACAACCACTGACTTAATCCGTAGTTGTTAACCACATACACTGGTCACCAGAAGCCTTGGCAACCTGTGCCAGCTTAGCATCATGGGCAGCTAACTCCGCATCTGTGGCCTTCACTACCACTAAACTATGGACGTCAGCCTGAACTTGGCGATTATGTGCCGCTGCTGTATCTGCACCCGCCACTGCGGTATCACCGGCCAGTAATAAATCCGTTTGCCCACCCGTCATCATGAGATAAACATCGGTGAGTATTTCCGAGTCTAACAAGGCACCGTGTAGCTCGCGATGGGCGTTGTTAATACCATAACGGCGGCACAAGGCATCAAGGTTATTCTTTTGCCCTGGGTGTTTTTGACGCGCTAGCTTGAGGGAGTCGGTGATTTTACAGATGTCTGCAATCTTAGGATAAGATCGCCCTGCAGCTTTGCCCACAATGGCTAACTCATTGTCGAGGAAGCCCAAATCAAAGGGGGCATTGTGAATAACTAGTTCGGCACCACGAATAAAGTCTAAAAAGTCATCGGCAATGGCGGCAAATAATGGTTTATCCTGCAAAAACTCTTCGGAAATACCGTGCACTGCCTGCGCCTCCAAAGGCACATCGCGCTCTGGTTGCACATATTCATGGAAACTTTTACCCGTCAGGCGTCGGTTCACCATTTCCAATGCGCCCACCTCAATCAATCGGTGACCTTGCTTAGGCTCTAAACCCGTGGTTTCAGTGTCGAGTACAATAATTCGCATATTAACGTCCTTTACCGATTAATTCGTGTGTTCTGCTGCGCCTAAATTGGCTAGGTCGTCCGCAATTTCGTTTTCCGTATGGCCGCTGTGCCCTTTGACCCAGTGCCACTCAACTTCATGTTGCTGCACAGCAAGGTCTAATAGCTGCCAGAGATCGGCATTTTTTACCGGCTTTTTGGCCGCCGTGCGCCAGTTATTTTTGCGCCAATTAAAAATCCACTCGGTAATGCCTTTGCGCACGTATTGAGAATCAGTGGTGAGATCGACTTTACATGGCCTTTTTAAGGCTTCTAAACCTTTAATGGCAGCCATAAGCTCCATGCGGTTATTAGTGGTGAGTGCTTCACCGCCATGGAGACGCTTTTCTTGATCTTTAAAACGCATTAACACACCCCAGCCTCCTGGGCCTGGGTTACCTTTACATGCACCGTCGGTATATAACTCTATTTGATCTGTGACCAATCAACTGTTCTCCAATGATCGTTTATTTTGGCTAGGTTGGCGGGTGGCTCCAGCTAAACCAAAACTGGGTTTCATTACCCTATTACGCCAATGTGTTTTTACAAGGTGAACCCGTGTTTCTTGCTTAACCGCTGATAAAACATAACCTGAACCTAAAGGGTTTATGAAGCAGGTTAACCAAGGGTTAGACCGCCATTGTGCCGGCGCACAATCATATACAGGCTTAATATCAAAGTCACCAAAATTGAGTAAAGATAACCAGTCTTTAAGCCTGCGCAATGCCAAGAAATTAGCCCGCCAAGGCACCCCGCGCTTAAACCTTAGGTGACGCCATAAGCCCCACACACTGAATGGGTTAAAACCGGTAATGACTAAGCGCCCCCCCGCATTAACCACCCGCGCTGCTTCTCTAAGGGTTTGGTGGGGGTTGTTGCTCATATCTAACACGTGTTGAAGTACAACGAGGTCTATGGCTTCCGTAGCTAGGGGCAACTGATGTGGGTCCACAACAGTATGGCCTCCTAATTGAGGGTTAGCCGTCAGCGCCATGGCATTTTTTATGGGCGTTTCCTGAGTTGAACTAAGTGCCGCATTTAGGCCTAAATAGACGCTGTAGTGGCCAAAAGCTCGAGGCATCAAGGAAGCCAACTGACCCTGCTCTTGAGCCATAAATGAAACCCCACGCGGGCTCTTTAGCCACACAGCAAACTGCAGCTCTTCAAACTGATAGGATTGTAGATGTGTATGATTGATCATGCTTTATAATAAGTTATTCTCACGCGCGTTGCTTGCGTAATTTTGCTAGCCTCGTTACCCTAATTAATGACATCTTAGGCCTACAAAAGAGCACCCTATGCAGACTACCTCTAACGATCTAATTATCACACCATTACCCGCCTTTGAGGATAACTACATTTGGTGTATTGAACGTGAGCAATACGATACTTTTGCAGTGGTGGACCCAGGCGATGCTCAAGTAGTGATTGACCAGGCGTTAAAAACACAAAAAACACCCTCGGCCATCTTGGTTACTCATCATCATGCCGACCATACGAGTGGCATTGCAGCTTTAGTTGATCATTTTGGCGAACTGCCCATCTATGGCCCTGCAAACAGCCCCTACAATGGTATTACCCACGGTGTTAGCGAAGGTGCTAGCGTTGATGTATTGGGCAGGCTATTTACCATTATGGAAATCCCAGGCCATACCCTAGACCACATTGCTTACCACGATGACCAACAAGGCCTATTGTTTTGTGGTGACACTTTATTTTTGGCTGGCTGCGGCCGTGTATTTGAAGGAACGCCAGAACAGATGCATCATTCACTCAGTAAAATTATGGCATTACCCGCCATGACTAAGGCCTATCCAACCCATGAATATAGCTTGGCCAACCTAAAGTTTGCCATCACCGTAGAAGGCGATAACGAAGCCTTACAACTGACTCAAGAAATGTGTATGCAAATGCGCGCAGACAATGAAGTCACCCTGCCTACCCGTTTAGCCCAAGAAGCAGCCATCAACCCTTTTGTACGCACCCATGCTAAAACCGTTATTGCTAGCGCAGAAGCGTATCAAAATGAAACATTAACTAGCCCAAGCGCAGTATTTACGGCCTTAAGGTTGTGGAAAAACAATTTCTAAAAACGATTAGATGAACGCCTAGCCCTTTTAGAGGAATTAGCCTCTTTAAATCACCAAACATCTTGATTGTGATAAAAACAACGAAATTATACCCATACTTAGAGTTCTATATTGACCTAGACACCTAGCCTGATAGAATTGGCAGCCTTTTACACTTAATTTGTGATGATAATTTTGACACGTTTTTTTTTCCACTATAGCGCTTATATCTCATTTAAACCCACACTTTGGGTGATTTCAGCTCTGTTTCTCAGTGCTTGTCAAACGTCGATCATACCACCGCAAACTGCTAATTTAGACCCATATGATTCTATAGAGTTAGTGAACACACCTGAAGATACGGCTAAATCTGCACAAAAAAGCGAACAACCGTCTAACCAGATTAGTTACAATTCAAAGGTCGATAACACTCCTTCTGCGGAAGTGCTTTTTTCTACCACCACCCCGTCGGTTATCGTAACCGACCCTCCTCCGGAGTCCGCCGAATCGATAGCCGAGAAAATAGCTAATAATAACTCTCTGGCTTGGTCAGAATTAGATACCGAATCTAGTACCTCCACCGCCGCTGACCTACTAGCGGAAGCCTATGAGCAACCCGAGCCGGTTACTGAAGTGAAAATCACCACTCAAGCTATACCCGAACCTGTGCTAGCGCTTGAACCAGTACCCGAGCTAGACCTTTGGCAGCTTACGGTGGCTAACTATGGTTTGGGCCACGTGCAGAACCCACGCATAGACCAGCATTACCAGTGGTACAACAAACATCAAGAGTATATGCACCGGGTAACCACACGAGCCAGTCGTTATTACCACTTTATGCTACATTCGGCGTTAGCCAAGTCATTACCCGCAGAAATTGCATTATTGCCTATTATTGAGAGTGGTTTTGATCCTTTTGCTTATTCGTCTGGGCGTGCCTCTGGAGCATGGCAATTCATCCCGTCGACAGGGCGTGTTTTTGGGCTCAAACAGAACTGGTGGTATGACGGTCGACGAGACATTATGGCCTCCACCCAAGCTGCCCATAAGTACTTAATCCAATTGCACAAAATGTTTGATGGTGATTGGTTACTTGCTATTGCCTCATATAACGGCGGCCAAGGTACTGTATTAAAGGCAATCAAACGTAACAAAAAAGCGGGTAAACCTACAGATTTTTGGTCTTTGAATTTACCTAAAGAAACTATGAACTATGTACCTAAGCTGCTGGCCGTTGCGCGGGTAGTTGCAGAACACGCCGGTACAGACACGCTTAATAGTGTTGCTAACGAAGCTTACTTCGAAGCCATTGATGTCGGGTCTCAGATTGACTTGGCCCAAGCTGCAGAAATGGCCAACATTACCACTGACGAAATGTATCGATTAAACCCAGCATTTAACCAATGGGCAACAGATCCACAAGGCCCACATCATCTACTCATTCCCGTGGCCCATTTAGGCACGTTTAATGCCAGTCTATTAGACCTACCCTCTAACAAACGGGTGTCATGGGAACGGTATAAAATTGTTACCGGTGATAACTTGTTGAGGCTAGCTAAACGTTACCATGTAAGTGTGGACCTTTTACGCACCATCAATAACATTGACGGCAATATGATTTGGGCCGGAAAAACCCTAATGATTCCTGTTGCCAGCAAAGATGCCGCAGCTTATACCCTGAGTGCCGCCCAACGTGTGATTAATAGGCAAAAACAGATCTCCCAAACTCAGGCTAGCCAAAGAGTAGAATACAGCGTGAAAAGTGGTGATAGCCTATGGAAGATCGGGCAAAAATATAAAGTGACTGTTACGCAAATTGCGGGTTGGAACAAGCTCGGCTCTCGCTCGGTGTTGCAGATAGGAGACAAACTAAACCTATGGCCCCGTAGCAGCACTAATAAGCTCGCTACAGCGCAACGCACCGTTGTTAAAAAGCTTACCTATAAGGTGCGTTCTGGGGACAACCTGTCAGTTATTGCACAGCGCTTTAGCGTTACAGTTAAAGATATTCAAAAGTGGAACCAAGTGCTAAAGAAATACCTTCAACCGGGCCAGAAGTTAACGCTCTATGTCAATGTAACTAAGTTAAAACAATAATTCGAGCAAAGGTAACCCCCTTGGGTGGGTCTCCTGACAGGTACAAAAAACCCGCTCTAGGCGGGTTTTTTAGTGGAATCAAATAACCGCTATGACACGGCCATCAACAAGCGATAACTTAGAGCTTGTCATCAACACCTTGTACGTACCAATCCATACCTAACAAAGTACCAAGGTCTACCACTTCGCCTTCTGCAGCAGCTAAGCTACCGTCTTGCTTGTATACCGGACCAGCAAACGGATGTAACTCACCTGCGGTAATGGCCGCCGTAGTGGCTTCGGCCATGGCTTTAACATCGGCTGGCATATTGACGAATGGGCCCATGTTAACCATGTTGTCATCCATACCGCCAAAGGTATCTGTGCTCACCCAAGTCCCGTCTAATACGGCCTGTGTACGCGCAACATAGTAGTCAGCCCAGTTATCGATGATTGAGGTCAACAACGCATTAGGTGCAAAGGCTTCCATATCAGACGCTTGACCAAAGGCATGTACGCCCTGCTCTTGTGCCACTTGGACAGCCGCGGTTGAGTCAGTGTGCTGAGTAATAATGTCGGCACCTTGGCTGATCAATACTTTAGCAGCATCGGCTTCACGGCCGGGGTCAAACCAAGAGTTAGCCCATATAACTTTAACCTTAAAGTCAGGATTAACAGACTGGGCACCTAGCAAGAAGGAGTTAATACCACGCACTACTTCTGGAATTGGGAAAGAACCAATGTAACCCGCCACGCCAGACTTAGACGTCTTAGCAGCGATTTGACCAATAACATAGCGGCCTTCGTAAAAACGTGAAGAATAAGTAGACACGTTATCGGCACGCTTATAACCCGTGGCGTGTTCAAACTTAACGTCTGGGAACTTAGCTGCAACCTTTAGAGTTGGATCCATGTAACCAAACGAGGTGGTGAAAATCAGGCCTGCACCTTGGCGGGCAAGACGAGTAATGGTTCGCTCTGCGTCTGGGCCTTCTGGTACGTTTTCTACGAATACAGTTTCAACTTGGGCGCCCAAGTGCGCATCAATGGCCTGACGGCCTTGATCGTGCTGGTAAGTCCAACCGTGGTCACCTGGAGGTCCAATATAGATAAAACCAACTTTGAGTTTGTCTGCCGCGACCGCAGACATAGACAGTACCGATGCTAGTGCAATACCAGCTGCAGCAGTGAGTAACTTCTTCATACAACATCTCCTCATCAATTATAATGGATTATTAATAGTTAACAGCTAAAACATGAACCTTAAGCCAAGCTTAACGATCAGGTACAAAACCCTGCCCTAAAGATGCAGGGGTGTTAATTACAGATAAGCGCCGGTTGGTAGAAATAACCACCAAGGCTAAAATAGTCGCCACATAAGGTAACGATGAAAGCAACTGAGACGGGATGCCAAGACCCATGGCCTGAGCATATAAACCCAAGATCCACACGCCACCAAACAAATAGGCACCGGCGGCTAAACGCCCTGGCAACCAAGTCGAGAATACCACTAAAGCGAGCGCGATCCAGCCCCTACCGGCGGTCATATTTTCTATCCACTGTGGCGTATACACCAACGATAAGTAGGCACCTGCAAGACCTGAGGTAGCCCCACCAAAGGCAATACAAGCGTAGCGCACGGCAATCACACGATAACCTAAGGCATGAGCAGAGCTGTGGCTTTGACCCACGGCACGAATTATCAAACCCCAACGGGTGTATTTTAAGCCATAGGCTACACCTGCCGTTAAGACAATAGACACATAAACCAATGGGTCTTGCCCAAAGACTAAACGGCCTACATAAGGTAATTCCGTCAGCCACGGTATGGAAACGTTAGACAGTTTAACGCCTGGCAAACCGACAAAGTCACTGCCAATCAAGCCAGACAAGCCCAACCCGAGTAAGGTAATGGCCAAACCAGTAGCCACTTGGTTAGTGATCAATGTTTGAGTTAATAAAGCAAATAACAATGACATAGCGACGCCACCCATAACCGCAGCGATCACGCCTAACCACGCAGAGCCACTCACATGGGCGGCTGCAAAACCACACACGGCCCCCATCACCATCATGCCTTCGATGCCTAAGTTAAGCACCCCAGAGCGTTCAACCACCAGTTCGCCAATGGCGGCCAACAATAACGGCGTAGAGGCCGTTATAATGGTGAGTATTATGGCTTCGTATGCACTCATGATGCGTCTCCTGAGCCGGTAACTGGCTTAGCACTCAAATATCGGATGCGGTATAAAATCAAGGTATCGCACATCAAGATAAAAAATAGCAACATGCCCTGAAATACTTGTGTGGTTTTATCGGAGATACCCAATTCTATCTGCACACCTTCACCACCAATGTAGCTGACCGCCAATAACAAACCGGCGAACACCACGCCTAACGGATTTAAGCGTCCCAGAAAGGCTACAATAATGGCGGTAAAACCATAGTTAGGTGATATATGCGGCTGCAATTGACCAATAGGGCCAGCCACTTCAATCAGCCCGGCAAGTCCTGCTAAAGCACCAGATAAGGCAAAACAAAACCACACCATCTTAGTTTGAGAAAATCCAGCAAAGGCGCCTGCACGAGGCGCGCTACCAACCACTCTAATCTCGAAACCTTTGAGGTTATTACGCATGACCCAATACAGAACCAAGGCGATAACTAAAGCAATAACTAAACCCAAATGCATACGGCCGTCGCCCCACATGGGCAATAAATGCCAACCCTCAAACGCCACAGATTTGGGGAAATTGAAGCCATGTGGGTCTTTCCATGGGCCACGCACCATCCAATCCAATAACAGTTGGGCAATATACACCAACATCAAACTGGTTAATATTTCGTTCACCCCAAATCGAGTTTTCAGCCAGGCTGGAATAAACGCAAACATAGCGCCACCTACAGCACCCAACAGCAACATGGCCACCAAGGCCCATGGACCTTGCCAGTCGCCAAACAATATTGGCACCATAGCACCCATCAAGGCACCCACAGTTAACTGCCCTTCTGCACCAATGTTCCAAACATTAGCCTTAAAACACACGGCGAGTCCTACCCCTATGAGCACCAATGGACCGGCCTTAACTAACACTTCTTCTATCGACCACCAACTTGTGAGCGGGTCGATAAAATAAAGGTATAAGGCGGTCAAGGGTGGTTTTCCTATGGCGGCAAAGATCAGACCGCCCATAATCACCGTCAAACTAACCGCCAACACCGGTGACATGACGTTCATCCATGACGATGCTTGTGAGCGTTTCTCTAATACTATTTGCATCTCAGGTTCCGCTCCCAGCGTTATTTTGTTCGTGAGAGCCGGCCATCATCAAGCCAATGTCTTCACGGGATAATTGAGCTGCTGCATAGCCTGCCGACAACTGACCACGCGATATCACCGCAATGGTGTCTGCTAACTCAAAGATCTCATCTAGGTCTTGGCTTATCACTAAAATGGCACTACCCTGACGAGAGAGATCAATCACCGCCTGACGAATAAGTGCAGCAGCACCGGCGTCTACGCCCCATGTGGGTTGATTAATCACCAATACCTTGGGTTTACGATTAAGTTCTCGGCCGACCACGAATTTTTGTAAATTACCACCAGACAAGGACCCTGCTTGAGCATCTTCTCGGCCCTTACGGACATCGTAATCACGTCCAATGGTTGCGTTTAAGGTTGCTAACTGCGCCCGATCAATGCCCATCAAGCCACGATTGAGAGGGTTTGGTGTATCATTACATGCATGGCGCGAGAGCAAAATATTATCCGTTAAACTAAGGTGTTCCACAGCCCCGTGGCCCATACGCTCTTCAGGCACAAAGGCAGCGCCAAGCTGACGCCGTTGGTTAATGGTAAGTTGATTACACACTTGATTCATTAACACCATTGAGCGACTTGAGCGATCACCCTCTTCACCAGAAATAACACCGAACAACTCACCTTGGCCGTTACCAGCCACACCGGCGATAGCCAATATTTCTCCGGTTTTAACGCTCAAGTTAATGTCAACTAAGGCTACCCCAAAAGGAGTATTTGAAGGCTGGTTAAGGTGTTTTAGTTGCAACAGTACAGGGCCAACAGCGTTATTCGCTGGGCGATTGACTTGATGCACGCTAGAACCAACCATCAGCTGAGCTAAAGTGGCTGCAGTTTCGACTTGTGGGTCGACTTCCGCTACCAGCTGGCCATGGCGCAATATCGTGGCGTCATGGCAAATTTGTCTAACTTCTTCCAGGCGGTGAGAGATATACAGCACCGCACAGCCCTCTGCGACCAAGCGACGTAATGTGGAAAACAGTGCTTGCGCTTCTTGGGGAGTGAGCACGGCCGTAGGCTCATCCATAATCAACAATTTGGGTTGTTGTAACAAGCAGCGTACGATTTCGATACGTTGGCGTTCGCCTACAGACAGGTCGGCAACCAACGCCTCGGGGTTAAGCGGCAAACCATAATCATTAGACAAACTAGCGATGCGCTGACTCAAGTCAGCTTGACGTAACTGAGGAGGTAAAGCCAGGCTGATATTTTCCACCACGGTAAGGGCTTCGAACAAGGAAAAGTGTTGAAACACCATGCCAATACCTAGGTCTCTAGCATGGGCTGGATTGGCCACGGTAACGCGTTGCCCCTGCCACTCAATGACCCCTGAGGTCGGTTGCAGCGCACCATACATCATCTTCACTAAGGTCGATTTACCGGCACCGTTTTCGCCAAGTAAGGCATGCACTTTGCCTGCTTCGATAGACAGGTCTAAACTGTCATTAGCTACAAAATCACCAAACTTTTTAGTGAGCTTGGTGACCCGCAATAATGGCGTAGGTAGGCGATTATTAGAATTATTTTGCATATAGCCTCAATAACAATAAAGAGTTATATGTTGATTCTAACAACATCGAGCTTTGCGTCAATAAAAACTGACTAAATGGTTAGGTTTTCAAATAAAACCACAGCGAAATTAGACTTTAGTTACCGTAAAATCACTAAAATAAGCCTCATCTGCAAGCTCCACTGGCGCGACTACAGCCTCATTAGGCGCCGCGTCTTTGAGGTAGGTTATGGCCACATGTCGCAAGGCGTCAAGGCCAACGGCCAGTATAGAAGCTCTAAACGCCTGCCGTAGGGCTGGAGTGCGGCCGTGTAATTGATTTTGATAGGCCTGTAAGGCTTCACCCGCTGGCGAACCGGGTTTGTCTAAACTGCCGATCACACCTAACACGGCTTCTTCTAGGTGACGCTGACTTAGCTCTTCTGAAAGCACCCAATCCACCGCGGCCGTAAAGTCTGCAAAGGTTTCGACACTACGCGGGTCACGATAAGAATAAAATCGGAAACAGGCGTTATTATTGTCTTGGCCAGCACCACCACCATAGGCGCCCCCCTGCTCTCGAACAGCACGGTGCAAGTACCCATTACGTAATATTTCGCCCAGTACAACTAATGCAGCCGCGTGTGGGTGAGCGCTAGTCACCGTAGCAAATGACCGTGCACAGTAGTTCACTTGGGTATTTGTGGTCCACAACTGCTTAACTGTGGTTGGTGTTTTGGTGCCTTGGTCGTAAGCCCAACTTAGATCGCCTTTTAACGCCCCAACGTGAGCATTAAACGCACGGGTAAATACTTGCTCTACCACCTCGACCTGTTGCTCTTCGGCCACACTGGCCAGCTGTAAGGCTTGGCCACAGAGGTCTTGATGAAGTGCCGTTAAGCGCTCACAAAGGTCCTGTAGGTTACTGTCATCGGCTAAGCCGTCATCCAGCTGCTGCAACCATAACACCCCCTGCAGGCCACTCAAATTAAACTGTAGATTGGCGCCAGCACTCATATTTTGGCTGGCAGCGCCTAAGGCAAAACTATGGCCAGACTGGCCCACACTTTGTTGCCGACGAGAACGCAACTGACCTACCAATTCTTTAATACGTTGCTGTTCATCAAAACGCGTATTTAACAGCGTCTGTTTTAGTAGTTCAACCATGGCCGGCTGCTGACTCACCAAACCCTTAGTACTCATAATAAAATATGCGCTCAATTGATCGGCATCAGCTGCACTGCCGCGATAAGACAAATAGGCCGATAAACTGCCACACACTGCGGCTTGGCGGGCTTGAATGGTTAAGTAGTCGTCGTCACCAATGCCAACTTCGGTCATTAGCTGAGACAATAGGTTAAGGTATGGTAGTGTTTCTTTATCCACTTTAGGCCAGTCGATCACTAGCTGATGATAAACCAAGCCATTGGTGCCCGTACCATAAAACTGCCAACCTAAGTCTTTGTTTTGCACACTAGGGCTGGCAATCGCTTGGGTGAGGGGAATGTCATCACGGGTCACTTGCGGTAACAGGTCCACGTCATCTTCTTGGGCCTGACGCTCAAGTAAGGCCTGCGTCTGACTGACTACCTGTTGTTGCTCTGCCTCATCCATTGCATCCAACAGTTGTTGCAAACGCTGTTTTTCGGCATGGTCACGGCGCTCAGCAAAGGCTTCGTCTGGCGCTAGGGTTAGGCGCACACAATGGCTATTGTTGAGCAGCAGCTGGTTGATTAGTTGGGGGATAAAACCACGGTCTTTAATGGCCTCGCCCAAGGCCAACAATACCGGGTCTAGATATAGCGCAGCAAGAGGATCACCGCCATGGATCGCTGCCGGTAGTGCGCTCAAAATAAGCTGCATACCAAAGGGATAACCGTCGCCACCAATTTCACGTTGACTCAACTCCAGTTGGTGCAAGGCAGCATCAATTTCGCTTTGAGGTACGCCGTCTTCGGCCACTTGCTTCAGGCAGTCTAGCACCAAGCGCTCAAAAGCTTCCGCATCTTCGATTTCTGCGCCTTCTAGGCCGCACACAAAGGTCATTTCTTTATTGGAGTCTTCCAGACCACACAAGGGCGAAGGGCCACTGCCAAGACCACACGTTTCCAATACCTTGCGCAGCGGTGACGCACTGTTGTCTAACAATACACGGGACAATAGGTTGGCTTGCATTTGTGCTTTTAGATCAACGCTATGTCCCAACAACCAGCCTAACACCAAATGGCTTTTGGCTTGCTCGTCACCTGCGGCAGCGGGGTAACTTTCTTGTACTTTGACAGGGCTATAATAACGTTTTTCGTCGGCCACAACTAAATCAATTTTCTGTTCAGAAAAACGACTCAGGGCATGACGTTCAAATTTTTCTTGTTGCTCTTCAGCACTGATATCGCCACTGGTCATAAAAATAGCGTTAGACGGATGGTAATGACGCTTATAAAAGGCCAACAGCTGTTCATGGGTTAGATCTGGAATATCGCTCGGTTCGCCGCCACTGTTGAAGTGGTAGGTGGTAGTAGGAAATAAATACTTGGTAAGGGTTTGCCACAACTGGCTCACAGGGGCACTCATCGCACCCTTCATCTCGTTATAAACCACACCTTTGTAGACCAAGCTTTTGGCTTGATCGGCAGATGTTGGCTCGGCAAATTCAACACGCTGGCCTTCTTGAGCAAAATCGAGCGGGTCTAAGCGAGCAAAAAACACGGCGTCCAGGTACACCTCTAACAGGTTGTTAAAGTCCTTTTTGTTTTGGCTAGCAAACGGGTACGCTGTCCAATCACTACTGGTAAAGGCGTTCATAAAGGTATTTAAAGAACGCCTAATCATCATAAAGAAAGGGTCTCTCACCGGGAACTTTTCACTACCACAAAGTGCCGTATGTTCTAGCACATGAGCCACACCACTAGAGTCCTGGGGCATGGTTTTCAGGGCCACCAAAAACACGTTTTCGGCCTGATCGCTGGCGAGGTGAATGTGTTGGGCGCCGGTTTCAATGTGCTCAAATTGCTGAATAGTGATTTGCAGCGAAGCGACAGTCTGTTGGCGTAAAAAACGAAAGGTGGCGTGAGATGAAGGAACAGCAGTCATATTTTTACCAAGATAAAAAACAAAGCCACAGTCAGTGGCTACTGAGTGTGGCAATATTAGCGGTGAGGGTTTAGCTCACCAAGTATAGGTGCCCGTTAGTCAAACTGGACTTGAGGCATGGTGGTTTGCAAGGCAGACAAAAATGAGCCTTCGTCAAACGGCTTGCTTAGATAAAAATCGGCCCCGGCCTCTAGGCCTTCACGACGCTCTAGGTCACTGGCTTTGGCTGTTTGCATAATAATAGGCAAGCTGGCATTTTTACTTGAGGCGCGCACATGTTTAAGTACATCTAAGCCACTAATGCCTGGCATCATCCAGTCTAAAAACATCACATCAAATTCATAGTCGTCATTCGACAAAACCTCTACAGCGGATTCGCCGTCCGGCACGGTCATTACTGCAAGCCCTGCCGCTTCTAAGTAGTCGCTAAGAATTTCTAAATTAATTTCATCGTCATCAACGATAAGGGCGGAAAACACTTTGTCTTGGTTATCAGTCATGTGGGCCACTGGTGTGTATCTTATTAGTCTCGCTGTGGACCACGCGAGTGGTCACTAACGCCTTAATTGTCCTGCCCCAGTATAATTTGAATTACGCCACTAGAACAGCGCTGTCTAACATAAATTCACAATCCCATAGCGTAACGGATTACTTGTTTTTTTAGCACGGGCACTTTTGCCGCTGCCAACGTCAGGTTTCGTAACCATTTCGCCGCGGGATGAGTCTGACTAAAGCCATGATGAAAAGCGTCCATGGTGTGCAACATCAAGCTATTGGCTCGTCTTCTCTGGTTTTCATAAGTCATTAATAATTTAGCACTGGACCAGTCCATCTCTTGCTCATGGGCATCATTAAGTACTTTGGCCAAACAAGCCACATCTTGAAAACCTAAGTTGACACCTTGCCCTGCCAATGGATTAATCACATGGGCTGCATCACCAACTAACACCACACCGTCACCCACGTAACGTTTAGCATGTTGTTTTTGCAGGGGGAAGAACGCGTGTTCAGAAACCTCAATATGGCCCAATTGGTGTGGAAATTGGCGCATAATTTCGTCGCCTAATTGTAAATTAGACAGCTGACTTAGGGCTCTCACTTGGTCAGCTTGATGATACCAAACCACAGACCCATGCTGGCCTAACATGGGCAAAAACGCTTGTGGTCCAGTATTTACAAATCGCTGCCATGTTATGTCTTGTTGGCCTAACTGCGTGGTCACTGCGGCCACCAAACAGGCCTGTTGATACTGACCACGATTAACGCCGATACCAAACGCCTGCCTTACGTTCGACTGAGCTCCATCTGCACCAACTACTAGCCTTGCACATAGCGTGGCACCTGTATCGAGTTCAATGCGGGTGCCATTCGCAGACCTTTCAAAGGCGACGGGTACCGCAGGGCATAACAACTGCACATTGGGAAAATCGCTCAGGGCGTGCCAAAGGCTCAACTGCACCAAGCGGTTTTCGGCAATGTGCCCTAACTGATCCGCCCCCACATGTGCAGCATCAAACGTTAAATCACCAAAGCCTTCGACTTCCCACACGCGCATACGTCGGTAGGGGCATAAACGCATGCCTTGTAAAGTGTCCCAAGCTTTAGTCGTTTGCATCACCCGCTGACTTTGTGGGCTTAGGGCCGAAATACGCAAATCAAAACGCTGACTTAAGTCAAAGGTCTGAGGCTTATGCGCCTCTATAACGGCAATATTGAACCCTTGGGGCGCTAATTGGGTGGCTAAGGCTGCACCAATCATGCCTCCGCCACAAATCACAATATCATAGTTTTCAGTCAACTCAACAGCCTTCTCTTGGTTACTATTAATGGATTTAATTATTTGCATTTTTGAGCGCAAAATCACTTTCATTCCTAGCGTACTTGTGTTCTATTAAAAGCGTAGCTACAGCATAAGCGCGTTCTTACATAGCACCACTGCTCACGCCACACCCCCACTATAACCACGACTTAATGAGGGCCCAACTTTTATTCCAACACTCTTACAACCACTCGAAACAAGGAATCGATTATGCAAATGAACATTACTGCCCGTCATGACACCAAAGCTACAGACGCCATAAAAGAACGTATTATGGCCAAGCTGCAGAAAAATGAAAGCCACTTCGATCATATCACCAACATTCAAGTCACCATTGACAAAGACGGCAATCAAGACTTTGCCGAAGCGACACTACACTTAGATACCGGCCACGAAATATTTGCCAAAGCCAAAGGCGATAACATGTTTAGCGCCATTGACTCACTAAGCTCTAAAATTGAAACTCAGTTACAAAAAGCCAAGTCCAAGACTCAAACCCGTAAAGGCATAGATAAAGGCATGCGCTTGCCGCCGGACGACCTCGAAGAAGAAGTCGCGTAGCCTACCCACCCAACATAAAAGGCACTTACAAGGTGCCTTTTATGTTGCTGTTATCTTTAACCCCACTATTCAACTTGTTCGGCAAAGGTAGCATAAGTCTCATAGTCATTAATGCCCAGAGCCGACGCCGAGCACAAAGCTAAGGGGTCATCTGCCAATGCCGTGGGCACCACCACTAAGCCATCACTAAAAGACACCACCTTCAAGCCAGCTTTGTGACAGTGGGCAAACACTTTTTCCAGCGCGTATACCACTTGTTCTTGATCTCTGACCAAACGTTCACGGGGTATCTCGTCGTGGGCTGGCGGACGATATTTATATTGTTTCAAAACTTGTTTTTGGTCATCCATCATGAGCAACAGAACATCACCCCAGCGCCACTGCTCTAGCAAACGTTTACACAATAAGAACTGATCCACGTCAAGACAATGCACCCGGTCACCCGCCCTACATTGACGTAATTGGTCGTGGACCTGTTGCTGGGTAACCGAAGGTTTAATTTCAATGTGCATAATTGAGGAGTATCGCTGAGTAATAGAAGTGCGGTATAGGTTCACCACATTCTAACAAAACATAGCCCTATACAACAAAAATATTAGTTTAATGGGCCCCTCGCATGATTAACTAACGCCGACTGGACGGTATTGATTGAATCTATGTTAAAGAAGGGCCAGAATAAGTCGCAATATGAACAGTAGGCCACTTTGAGCACAGATAAAGTGGTTATTTCGTCACCATCAAAAAAAGAGGAATTGTAGTGGAACGTGAATCAATGGAATTCGATGTTGTCATCGTTGGTGCGGGACCTTCGGGCTTAGCAACCGCGTGCAAACTATTACAATTAGCTCAAGCCAAAAACCAAGAGCTTAGCGTTTGCGTGGTTGAGAAAGGGTCGGAAGTCGGTGCGCACATTCTGTCGGGTGCTATCCTAGAACCGACTGCACTGAATGAACTATTTCCAGATTGGCAGGCGATGGGCGCCCCCTTAACTGCACCCGTTGTGAAAGACGAAATGCACATTTTAACCAGTGCTACTGGTGGTTTGAGCATGCCTAACTTCGCTATCCCTAAACCTATGCATAATGAAGGAAACTACATCGTTAGTTTAGGTAATGTGTGCCGCTGGTTAGCCGAGCAAGCCGAAAACTTAGGCGCCGAGGTATTTCCAGGTTTTGCGGCTGCTGAAATTTTATACCACGAAGACGGCAGTGTTAAAGGCATTGCCACTGGTGACATGGGTGTGAGTGAATCCGGTGAAGAAAAAGATGGCTACATGCAAGGCATGGAGTTACATGCAAAATACACCGTGTTTGCCGAAGGTTGCCGCGGTCACTTAGGTAAACAACTAATTGAACAGTTTGACCTAGACCAAGGTACCACTAGTCAACATTATGGTATCGGCATCAAAGAGCTGTGGGACATCGACCCTGCCAAGCATCAGCCAGGTCTAGTGGTGCATGGGTCGGGCTGGCCATTGACCAAAGGCGCTAACGGTGGTTTTTTTCTTTATCACGGCGACAACAACCAAGTCACCGTTGGTTTAATCATCGACCTGAGCTACGACAACCCACATCTAAGCCCATTTGATGAATTCCAGCGCCTCAAGCACCACCCTGTATTAAAACAATACTTAGACGGCGGCACTCGCGTTTCCTACGGTGCTCGGGCAGTAGAAAAAGGTGGTCTGTTTGCCTTACCCAAAATGAGTTTACCAGGTGCGCTGATCATTGGTTGCGACGCCGGCACTATGAATTTTGCTAAAATCAAAGGCAGCCATACGGCCATGAAGTCGGGCATGCTAGCAGCAGAAACCTTGTTCGAAGCCATTGCCAATGGCGACGAAGGTAAACAGGATCTAACCCGTTACGGCGATAATTTTAAGCAGTCGTGGTTACATGAAGAGCTTTATAAGGCGCGTAACTTTGGCGCCGCAATGCACAAATTTGGTATGTGGCTAGGGGGTTCGTTTAACTGGATTGACCAAAACATTTTTGGCGGCAAGCTGCCAATTTCTCTCAAGGACAATACGCCAGATCACGCGCAGCTTAAACCTGCTGCAGACATGCCTAAGATTGATTATCCAAAGCCCGATGGCGTAATTAGCTTTGACAAACTGTCGTCCGTGTTTCTGTCGGGTACCAACCACGAAGAAGATCAGCCATGCCACCTGACACTCAAGGATGACAGCCTGCCCTTAGGCATTAACCTAAGCATGTGGGACGAACCCGCTCAGCGTTACTGCCCTGCCGGGGTATACGAAATTATTGAAGCCGAAGAGGGTGCCAAACAATTCCAAATCAACAGCCAAAACTGTGTGCATTGTAAAACTTGTGATATTAAAGACCCAAGTCAGAACATCACTTGGGTGGTGCCTGAAGGTGCCGGCGGACCCAACTACCCGAACATGTAATTAGGCCAGCCTCTTAGCCCTGAGCTCGCCTGCGAGCCAGGGCTTAATTATTATTTAGTACCAAATATTTTATCACCGGCATCACCTAAACCAGGCAAGATGTAACCTTGCTCGTTGAGGCAATCATCCACTGCAGCAACGTATAAATCTATTTCAGGGTGCAATTCATGTACTCGTTCCAGACCTTCGGGTGAAGCCACCAAAAACAACCCCACAATCTTTTTACAGCCTTTTTGCTTAAGCAAATCGATGGTCGCCAACAAAGTGCCGCCAGTAGCCAACATCGGGTCTATAATCAAAGCCATACGCTGATCTACATCAGCAATAATTTTGTCAAAGTAAGCCACCGGTTCTAAGGTCTCTTCATTGCGGTACAAGCCCACCACACTGACCTTGGCATTTGGCACCAATTGCATCACCCCATCTAGCATACCTAAGCCGGCTCGTAATATGGGCACTATGGTTAATTTTTTGCCAGCTAACATTTGCACGGCAATTGGGCTGCCTTGCCAACCATCAATGGTTACATTTTCTAACGCCAATGAGCGCGTTGCTTCGTAGGTTAACAAACTCGCCACTTCATTAGCCAGTTCGCGAAACTGTTTAGTGCTAACACCAGACTTACGTAACAAGGCTAACTTGTGGGCGACTAAGGGGTGATGTATTGCATGAACGGGCATGATTAAAATCTCTATTAAAGTTCAACAGCGCCAAAGTCGTACTCGACGCCAGCGCTAAGCAGCATGGCTCGGGGGCCATTTGTGGTGAGTACAGGGTTGCAGGCCAAAGCCAATTGATAAAACACAGGGCGACTGATACGAGCCCACAAGTCGTCTCGCACACACAGTTGGGGCTGAGGCTGACCCGCTGCATCGACGGTAACCTGCAATTGATCTACTTGTGACAAACAAACTTGATCACCACAGTTACTAGTAAAGTGCCATTGCGTGTCTGAATCAACAACCACTTGGTCTGCAGCAATGATAGTAAAGGGTAGGTCTTCAACCTTAATAGCGAACGCTTCCACAGGGGTTACAAGCCAGTAATCGCCGTTAGTTTGGCGCTGTAGCAAGCGTGAAAACAACTGCATTATTTTAGTTTTAACAATCGGTTGACCTTGATGCATCCAAGTGCCATTAGCACCAATAACCAAATCCATCGCACCCTTGAATTCTGGATCCCAGCTAGCCAGCGGGTAATCTGGCATCTGCTGTGCTTGTGTGATGAGGTCATCTAACATTAGCGTTAGTCAACGACAGTGAGTTCATTATCGACTGAACCGTCTGGCGCTTTGGTGGTATCGCTAAACCCGCTTTGGCCACGGTTGCCCATACGCATACCAATCTGCATCAAAAATTCAAAAAAGGCTTCTCGATCCTGAATAAACTCTTTGAAGAATCCCGAATTGTGCAGCGCTAGAGCACCATGTACTAAGGCCCAAGAGGCTGACAAATGGTAGTAAGCGGGCACCTGCTCCAACTTACCAGAAGCAATACGCTTTTCGACTAAACTCGCCAACACTTGCATGTTCTGGTTGCGAATTTGATGTACTTCTGCAATTTCGCCCTCGTATTCCTCACCTTTAACCAAGCGATCTTCCAAGCGATCAAACAACAAAGCCTGTTCCGGATCGTTCATACGAAATTCAAAATAGCTGCGCCAGATCGACTCCGGATCTGAGAAGTCTTTAGTGGCTAGTAAGCCCGCAAGTTGATGCTCATAACTGATCAGTAAACAAATATAAATGTCAGATTTAGACTTAAAGTGTTTATAGATAGTGCCTTTACCAATGCCTACGTTATCGGCAATCATCTCTACGGTTACCTTGTCTTCGCCATGACTGCGAAAAAGGACTAATGCCGTTTCTAAAATTTCTTCTTCACGGCGTTTAAACTCACGCACTTTGCGGTTTTCTTTTTCGCGTGGAAAGTAGGCTGGAATTTTAGGTTTTGCAGCAATGCCCCAATTCATACAATACGACCTTACAAGATGCTATTAATCGATCAGTCTAGCTATGACTATAAAGGCCATAATAGTCATAAAATGAAGCAAAGGCTATGCTTTATTAAGTGGGCAGGAAAAGATCTGTAAAGTTTTGACTGGTTTGAGCCGCCAATTGCGCTAACGAAAGGCCCTTTAAGTCAGCCACGCATTGAGCCACAAGGCGCACATGCTTAGGTTCATTTTGTTGGCCTCGATGAGGCGCTGGGGCCAAATATGGCGAGTCGGTTTCTACTAATAAACGATCCATAGGCAATTTTTTCACCACCTCGCGCAAGGCTTTAGCATTGTTAAAGGTGACGATACCGGAAATAGAGATATAGAAACCCAAGTCCAAACAGGCTTTAGCCATGGCCCAATTCTCGGTGAAACAATGAATCACTCCACCAACCTCAAGATCTGCTTTATCTCTCAACAGAGCCAAGGTGTCTGCTTTAGCATCTCGTGTGTGCACGATGACGGGTTTTTTAAGCTGCCTGGAGAGATGCAAATGGGCGGCAAACGCTTGTTGTTGCAAGCCCGCGTTATCTTGTTGGTAAAAATAATCCAGCCCAGTTTCACCAATAGCCACTACTTTTTTATGCCTCGCCTGTTGTTCAAGTAAAGCCAGACTAGTGAGCTCTTTTACACCTAAAGGGTGTAAACCCGCCGACGCATGAATAAAATCATAGGGCTCAATTTGAGCCATCATAGGTTCAAACTGCTGCGTATCTACACCAATACAGAGCATTTTCGATACACCGTCGGCTTGCGCCGCTGCAATTAGACCGGCTAGGCCATCTGGGTAATGGCTGGCATCCAGTTTATCAAGGTGACAATGGGAATCAATAATCACTGTTTAGCTCCAGAACGCACCAACAAATACCAACCATTTAGTAATTCTTCACACACCATCTGTGGGTTGAGGTTACGCCGCTGGTGAACATAATTAAGTTGTTGGGTCACTGCATCCAAAAGTTGATAAATAACTGCAATATCACTGCGCTGAGCCACTGCTTGTAATAATTTAAGCAAGTCTGTGTTAATAATACAGCTGTCATCTTGGGTGAGTTTGAGTTTGATTAAGTCGTTAAGCCATTCTACCCACCAAGTGAAGGTTTGGGCCAGAGGCAGCTTTTTCCAGCTCTCGGCCACTTCAAGACTGGTTTGTTGGCCGCGCAAAATAGCCGTCAGCTGGACTAACATTTGGCGCCTCACTTCGTGGGCCTTTTGTTCAAACAAAGCCAAAGCGTGCAGCGGTGCGCCGCTAGCTAAGAGCAACACTTGGCGTGCGGTTTCGGCATCCATGCCTTGGCTTAACCAAGACACCGCGTCAGCGTTAGTAGGCACGGCAATGTCTAGCTTTTGGCAACGGCTGGTAACGGTTGCCGACACCGGTTTAGGCCATTGATGCAGCAGTAAAAAATAACAATTATCACCGGGTTCTTCTAGCTGTTTAAGTAGTGCATTAGCCGCATTAAGGTTAAGGTCGGTGGCGCCATTAATAATCACTACTCGAGCACCACCCTGCTGCGCCGTGTTGGCCAAGGCGGTTTGCAACTTGCGTACCGCATTAACGACGATGGCTTTACCCGCCTCTTCTGGTTGCAACTGAGTAAAATCTGGGTGACTCGCCGCTGCCATCAACTGGCACGATTTACACTGCCGACAGGCATCAGTCTCAATAGGCTGCTGACACAATAAGGTGGCTGCCAAGCGCCGTGCAAAGGCTAATTTTCCCAACCCTGGCACGCCGCCAACTAACAGTGCGTGAGGCAATCGCTGTTGTTTAACCATGGTCATAACTTGGTGCCATTGGGCGCTGTGCCAAGGATAGCTACTCGCAGCTTGGCTCATACGTCGACTACTGCAGCAGAATTAACAAGTGGCGCCAAATAAACATCTAGCTGAGCCTGCACTTGCTCAATGGACTGCCCTGCATCGACCACTTTATAACGCTCGGGCTGAGCCTGAGCTTGAGATAAATAACCCTGCCTCACTCGCTCAAAAAAGCTAAAATCCTCTTTTTCTATGCGATCAAAATTGGCACGTTTGCCAGCCCGATCCATACCGGTAGCCACATCTATGTCAAACAGCAAGGTCATGTGAGGGTCTAAATCACCGTGCACATACTGCTTAAGGCTAGCAATGAAGTCGGCATCTAAACCTCGACCCGCGCCTTGATAGGCAAACGATGCATCGGTAAAACGATCACAGATGACCCATTTTCCAGCGGCTAGTGCCGGGCGTATGACGTTTTGTACATGCTGTCGCCTGCCTGCAAACATCAGTAGTAGTTCGGTGTAGGGATCAACGCTTTCGTCGCGGTGAGCCAACAACAGGGCACGAATGTCCTCTGCCATAGGGGTACCACCAGGTTCTCTGGTATGTACGCACTCTATACCTGCGTTTAACAAACATTGCTTAAGGTAATTAATACTCGTGGATTTACCTGCACCCTCGCCGCCTTCTATAGAAATAAAGCAGGCTACGGGTGGGGTTGGGGTCAATACAGGCATGAATCTCTCTTACTGTTTTAGCTGATACTTACGTACATTGGCCTGATGCTCAGGGTAGGTTTGCGCAAACACATGGCTGCCATCGCCCTTGGCAACAAAGAACAAACTCAAACCTGCGGCCGGATGTAGCGCGGCTTCTATAGCCGCCTTGCCAGGCAAAGCGATAGGCGTGGGCGGCAAGCCTCTGTGTACGTAGGTATTGTAGGGTGTGTCTTGGGTTAAATCCTTACGCCTAATATTACCGTCAAAGGCCTCGCCCATGCCATAAATTACGGTAGGATCGGTTTGTAATTTCATACCTTTTTGTAAGCGTCGTACAAATACACCGGCAATGGCAGTCCTTTCACTGGCTTGGCCCGTTTCCTTTTCAATAATGGACGCCATAATTAAGGCCTCATAAGGGCTTTTATAGGGTAAGTCTGGTGCTCGTTGTGCCCAAGCTTGCTGCAATATTTCTTGTTGTTGCATAAAGGCCTGCCGAATAATGTCGACGGGTTGGTTGTGGCGCGCAAAACGGTAGGTAGACGGGAATAGCAATCCTTCTGGGTGGCTCCAGCGACTATGCAGCAGTGCCAACCAATCGTTGGTTTTAGGGATCGGTTTACCTAACATCGCCGGATGCTGACCTAACAGGTCGATAAAATCATTATAGGTTAGGCCTTCGGGCACGGTAAACTGGTATTCTAATACCTTACCCGTGACTAACTGGGCTAATACTTCAACACTATTGAGTGCACCGCTAAATTGATACTCTCCGGCCTTAATCTGTCGATCGAGTTGCCGCCATTTGGCATAGTATTTAAAACTGTCAGCATGGGCTATTACCCCTGCTGCAAGCAATTTATTGCTCACCTCAGTCAGTCCTGAGCCCTGTGCAATGCTCACAATCACGGGCTGGGTCAAGGGAAAGGGCTGGTACAACCAAACCTGAACTTGACGCACGGCGCCATAGGTCAACAAGCCAATTAACAACACACTGACCATCAGTAGCCAAAACCACAAGCGATTTAACATAGCTCACCCACTAATGGCTGACGTAATAAATTTACTGCTAACGTCTTTTGTAACCCTAAAGTAAGGTCTGAGATAGGCCAAGCGTGAGATTTGGTGTGGGACCTGCTGGGGCACAAATTAACCACAGGCCAAATACCATTTAGACTGTTGGTCATAAACACAGCATCTGCACTAAGCAATGCTGCAACATTAATGCGCCCTTGGATTACATTGATACCCGCTTGCTCAGCAATAACACGAACTTCGCGGGCCATCACCCCAGCAACGCCACATTGATCAAGCAGCGGCACAATCAACTGGCCTTGTTGTTGTAAAAATACACTGCTCATGACGCCAGAAATAATATAGCCCTCAGGGTCAAGCATAAACCCTTCGTGGATGTGTGGGTCTTGCCATTCGTTGCGAGCCATGACTTGGTCAAGGCGGTTGAGGTGTTTTAAACCGGCCAACGCTGAATTGACTGACCATGGATGGCAACATAGTCGACTATTGACGCCAGCAATAGACAATCTTTCTCGACCTGCAGGCCAAGGCGCTAGGGAAACAATACGCGTACATTGGGGAGCTTGTGGCGCAGCATAGCCGCGGCCGCCTACACCGCGCGTAAGGGTGATTTTTAATACCCCGTCAGGCGCTTGAAAACGTTGGTAGGCGACCTGTATGTCGGAGATTAACTTTGTTACCAACACTGATGCAGCTGCTGCATCAGCCGCTAGGCCCAGACGTAACAGGCCTTTAGTTAGACGCTCGCAGTGGCCCTGCCATAGTTGCACTTGGCCTTGTTGAAGGGCGATGGTTTCAAATACACCGTCACCATAGGCCAAGCCACGGTCAAGCGCATCTAGGCCCAGATTATGGCTGCCGTTGACAAGGGTAACTGCATGCATAACCTCAGCCTATTCAGGATTAAATTCTACTAAAAATCAACGTGCCGTTCGTGCCGCCAAAACCAAACGAGTTTGACATGGCAGACTCGATCGGTGCTTCTTGAGGCGTGTGGGGCACGTAGTTTAAATCACACCCTTGCGAGGGGTTATCAAGGTTTATGGTAGGTGGTGCCACTTGATCTCGAATTGCCAATACGCTAAAGATAGCTTCTACCGCTCCGGCAGCCCCCAACAAATGTCCAATCATTGATTTGGTAGAACTCATGCGCACCTGATCAGCACCGGTACCCAGCACTAATTTAGCCGCGTTAGATTCGGCAACGTCTCCGGCAGGCGTAGATGTACCGTGCGCATTGATGTACTGAATTTGATCACCATTGAGGCCTGCGTCCTTCATGGCGTTACGCATAGAAGCGGCGGCTCCGCGGCCATCTTCTGGTGGCGAGGTCATGTGATATGCGTCGCCACTCATGCCAAAACCGGTTAATTCTGCGTAGATTCTAGCGCCTCGAGCTTTGGCCGATTCATATTCTTCCAACACCACCACCCCTGCACCGTCACCAAGTACAAAGCCGTCACGGTCAGCATCCCAAGGGCGGCTAGCCGCTAACGGGTCATCATTACGCGTAGACAGGGCTCTAGCTGCACCAAAACCGCCTAAGCCTAACGGTGTAGTGGCCATTTCTGCGCCGCCACATACCATGACATCGGCGTCACCATAGGCAATCATACGCGCCGACGCGCCGATATTATGGGTGCCCGTGGTGCAAGCCGTAGTGATCGCAATATTAGGGCCGCGCATACCGTACATAATAGACAAGTTGCCGGAGATCATATTAATGATACTGCCGGGCACAAAGAACGGCGAGATACGGCGAGGGCCACCCCGTTTTAGGGCATCATGGCTCTTTTCAATGAGCGGTAAACCGCCGATACCCGAACCAATAGCAACACCAATACGGTCGGCGTTTGCGTCGGTGACTTCTAGGTTTGCGTCTTGAATAGCTTGAATGCCAGCTGCCATGCCATACTGAATGAACAAATCCATTTTCTTGCCTTCTTTTGGCGGCAAGTAATGACTCAAATCAAAATCTTTAACACTGGCAGAGAAATGAGTGCCAAAACCTTCGGTATCAAAGTGAGTGATGTTTTGCACACCACTTTTACCAGCCAATGTATTGTTCCATGACTGATCCATGGTATTTCCCAGGGCACTCAACATGCCCATACCGGTAACCACTACACGTTTGCGACTCATTATATTCTCCTTAACTTTGTTTTAAAAACAAAGCCATTGCCATGTGCTTCATAAATGTCATTTAATCAAGCCTATAGTATAAGCAAAAAAACCACTTAAAACAGATGTTTTAAAAGCTATAGATGTAGAAAAGCCGCACCAATTGGCGCGGCCTTTCGTAACTTCAATTCGAAGTGCAAAAACTAAGCGTACTTACTGATTAGCGTTTACGTAGTCAATTGCAGCTTGAACAGTGGTGATTTTCTCAGCTTCTTCATCTGGAATCTCAGTTTCAAATTCTTCTTCTAGAGCCATTACTAGCTCTACAGTGTCCAAAGAGTCTGCGCCAAGGTCATCAACAAAAGAAGCAGCGTTAGTCACTTCATCTTCTTTAACGCCAAGCTGTTCAGCAACAATTTTTTTAACGCGATCTACAATACTCATAGTTTTTCCTAATTGGTTCTTATACGCCGTTGAACCTCTAAAAAGGCAACGGTTAACCTAGAAAATAGAGGGCGGAGAATTCCGCAAATAAGTTCTACTTCCTACTCAGTATAGAGTGCAGCTATTATCTACAAACTGGCCAAAAATGCAACCTTAAAACGCTAATTTGTGCGCCACAAGGCGACAAAAACTGGCCAACTGCGCAACTTAGCTCATATACATGCCACCATTTACATGGATGGTCTCACCAGTAATGTATGCCCCAGCATCACTGGCCAAAAACCCAACAATATTAGCAATATCTTCTGGTGCACCCAAACGCTGTAACGGAATTTGCTTACGTAACACATCTTTTTGCTCGTCGCCCAAGGCTTCGGTCATATCGGTAGCAATAAATCCAGGGGCAATCGAGTTTACCGTGACGTTGCGAGAGGCCACTTCACGCGCCATAGCACGACTGAACCCCTCCACGCCCGCTTTGGCAGCGGCGTAGTTGGCTTGACCCATGTTGCCCATGGAACCCACCACCGAGCTAATGTTGACGACTCGACCCCAACGGGCCTTGGTCATGCCACGCAAACAACCCTTAGACATGCGGAAGATTGAACTCATGTTGGTGTTCACTACATCGTCCCACTCGTCGTTTTTCATACGCATCAGCAGGTTATCTCGGGTAATACCAGCATTATTAACGAGGATAGTGGGCGCACCAAAGGCCTCAACAATAGCCTTTAGCGTGGCATCTACCGACTCTGCACTAGACACGTTTAAAACCATACCCATACCCGCATTACCGGCACCTTTTAAGGCCTCAGTAATAGACTGAGCTCCACTATCTGAAGTGGCAGTACCAATCACTACCGCACCTTGAGAAGCCAACTGCAAAGCAATCGCTTTACCTATGCCACGAGTCGCGCCTGTAACGAGTGCTACTTTGCCATCAATTGCCAACATAATTTGTTCCGTTTATTAGAGTTCTAGAGCCGCCGCCAACGAAGCTGCATCATTAATTGCAGCAGCCTGTAAGGTTTTATCAATTCGCTTATTTAAGCCGGTAAGGACTTTGCCTGGCCCGCATTCTATCACAAGCTCGGCACCACTTGTGGCTATGCTTGTAATACACTGGGCCCACAACACAGGTTGATGTAGCTGCGCCACTAGGTTTTCAACAATGGCTTTTGCCGATTGCACAGGCTTAGCATCAACGTTCTGTATGACCGCTATGTTGGGCACGGTCACGGTGATACCCGCCAACTCGGCTTGCAGTTTCTCTGCCGCTGGCTGCATAAGCGCACAATGAGAAGGGGCACTCACGGGCAGCGGTAACGCGCGCTTTGCCCCAGCATCCTTACACGCAACCATGGCCCGCTCAACGGCGGCTTTAGCGCCCGCGATCACCACCTGCCCTGGCGAGTTATAGTTAACGGGGGTAACCACCTGGCCTTGGGCCGAAGCCTCACACGCACTAACGATATCGGCATCGGCCAAACCGATGATCGCCGCCATTGAGCCTTCTCCAGCGGGTACAGCGGCCTGCATAAACTGACCGCGGGCTTGGACCAACTTAACCGCATCGGCAAAATCTAAGGCACCAGAACAAACAAGTGCCGAGTATTCACCCAAGCTGTGACCTGACATCACGTGTGGCGTTGCACCGCCACACTCTTGCCACAAACGCCACAGAGCCACACTGGCGGTTAGCAACGCAGGTTGAGTAATGTGGGTCTGATTTAGCTGCCCTTCAGCATCTTCTTGCACCAACTGCCAAAGGTCGTAACCTAAGGTTTGGCTTGCTTCTTCGAAGGTGTGTTTAACAACAGCGTGCTGCTGGCCCAATTCGGCCAACATGCCAACGCTCTGTGAGCCTTGGCCTGGAAATACAAATGCGATACGAGAACTCATGATATGCCCTTAGTACTAGTGTTATTCAAATACTGGTTCGTTTTGCAGTCGCTCAGCAACCTGCATTTCAACGTAATCCTGGGTCGCCTCAATGGCGTAGGTTAAGGCTGTGGTATTGGCGTAACTATGGGATTTAACCACCAGTCCCTGTAAACCTAACAAAAACGCACCGTTAAGCCGATCAGGGTCAAATTGAAACTGCCAAGCTTGCATAATACGCTCGATTTGCTGAGCGGTAAGGTCACTGCGCTGCAAGTCTTCATTAAATCGCAGCGCCAGCATATTACTAACGCCCTCACCTGATTTTATTAAAATATTACCCGTATAGCCATCACAAATCACAATATCTGCTTGGCCATCGAATACCTCTTGGGGCTCAACATAACCCAAGTAGTTGAGCTTGGTGTCTGCACTTAACAAGGCATCGGCTGCTTGCACTTGGTCCTGACCGCTGCCCGCTTCGGTGGCAATATTAAGCAGCTTCAAACTGACCTGCGGATTTTTCTGCAAGCTAGATTCAAGCGCCTGTCCAAGCTGTCCAAACTGATACAGCTGCTCGCCACTTGAGCTGAGGTTGGCACCAATATCCAACACCAAACACATACCGTTGCGTGTAGGTATATGGCTTGCAAATGCAGGCCTTTCGTAACCGGGCAGCATCTTAATTAAGTGACGGCTTAATGCCATTAGCGCAGCCGAGCTACCACCACTTACACAGGCATGAGCTTTGCCTTCTGCAACCAGTGCGAGTGCCTGATACATTGAGGAGTCTTGTTTTTGTCGCAAAATGACCATTAAATCATCGGTTTTTTCAACCACTTGAGTGGCGCCAACCAAATGCAAACGTTTTAACAGGGGTGTTTGTTTTTCATCGACAGCAGCCAGCAATGGGGCGAGTGAAGATTCAGGTCCAACCCAGAGCAGGGTTAAGTGGGGATGGCGCTCGAGGCAAGAAAGTGCTGCCTCGAGGCTGGTTTTGGGACCTAAGTCCCCACCCATTGCATCAAGTGCAAGGGTGTAATACGCCGACAAATTAATCGGCGTCTTGGTTAACTACCTGACGACCCTTGTAAAAGCCATCAGCTGTTACATGGTGACGACGGTGAGTCTCACCTGTAGTAGAATCAACTGCCAAAGTGGCAGTGCCTAGGGCATCGTGTGAACGACGTTGTCCACGCCTAGAACGGGTTACTTTGCTCTTTTGTACAGCCATGGCTGAAAACTCCTAATTGGTAAACTAATCTTTTTGCAGTAAAGCCTGCAGCCCTTCGAAAGGATTTGGCTTTTCCTGCACGGTTTCTTTGCCGCCAAAACTGGATGTAACTTCACAATCCGAATGATAGGCCACAATGGGTATATTCAAAATCATTTCGTGATCAATGAACTCATTCATATCAAGCTTCTTATCTTCCAATAACCAAGGGTCATATTCTGTGGGGAGATTCTCCGCCTGCTCTTCTGTGAGTACAATAGCCACGTTTAAGTCTGCCATTATATCAAGGCTAATGGCATCTAAACAGCGTTGACACGCAATTTGCACACCTTCAATTGAAGATTTACCCGTAATAACCGGCCGATGGGCGTTATCTCGAGCAAAATGCAACTCTACATTTACCCGACCTTGACCCGACTGTAGATAACTGCAAAACCCTGCCAAGCTGACTAACTCAACGTGACCGGTAATAGTTTGCTGGCCATCACACAACTTGCGCGGGTCCAAAAATGGAGGTAAAGGTGTCTCAAACATGGCGCGATATATTAGTCATCTACCCGCCTCATGTCAAAGAAAAACAGCATTGAATTAGCAATAATTCGCGTTATTGTTAGCTTTTTTACAATTTAATCAATTTACCACCTAACTCAAGGCCTTAATTGAGTTGTAGAGGCTGATTGAGGGTTTGACTCAAACCCCAAGAAATACTACTTTGGGTTTGTGCACCCAGTTCATCTATGACCTGTTCTAGGGCCGTTTTCGGGGCTGAATACCAAACCTTTTTGGACACACCTACGCGATCCCGCGCAACACTGTGCAAATTGCCTAAACCATCAATCAAACCCAATTCTAAGGCTTTTTGGCCATGCCAAACGGTACCCGAGTATAACCCAGGGTCATCACTCAAGCGGTCGCCTCTACCGAGCTCAACTTGGCTGATAAATTGCTGATGAATGTCGTCCAACAAGTCTTGAAATATCGCCTTGTGAGCCGCCTTTTCGGGTACAAACGGATCCAAAAAATCTTTATTTCCACCAGCCGTATAAGTCCTGCGCTCCACACCTAACTTGGCAATTAATTGATCAAAACCAAAGCCACTGCTAATAACGCCAATTGAGCCCACCGTACTGGCTTTGTCGGCATAGATAAAATCGGCTGCCGCGGCGATGTAATAGGCACCAGAGGCCCCCACGTCTGCAATCACGGCGTATACCGGCTTATTGGGGTATGCCAGCTTCATCAACTGCAGTTCATCAAACACGATGCCCGCCTGTACAGGACTACCACCAGGGCTGTTAATATTGAGCAGTACCGCTTTTGAGTTGGCGGCTTCAAACGCCTCAGACAAGGCCGGCAAAATCTGCTCTGCGCTCGCCTCAGCGCCCGCCATAATTGGACCAAACACATCCACCACGGCCACATGGTCTTGCGACTCTGCCATAGCTCCGGCGTCGTCCTCACTGACCAATAACGCTAATACCGTAAATGCAAATACAAAGCTTAGGCTTTTAAAGAAAATGCCCCACCGCCGGGCGCTTTTTTGCTCTCGCTGAATGCTAGTGACCAATTGACTAATCACTTTCCACTCTTGCTTATTGGTTTGGGTGGGTTCGAGGCTCATAGAGGCATTCCTGAATAAGATGTTGATTGATAATAACTATAAACATATGGATGGGATGTTTTATGGATTTTAAAAGCCCTCGCCTTTGCATTTTTCTCTGTTATGCTAAACATCAAACAACAAAAACAAGGAAGCTTATCCATATGGACACCATAGACGCCCTCATATCTCCCCAAGGCAGCTTAGACATCTTAACCCTTGAAGAGATCAAGCAACTGCACAAGTCCGCCTCTACAGGCTTACACGAGCTATTTAGACAGTGTTGCCTAGCGGTACTCAATTGCGGCATCGAAGAAGACGATATTGCCGCCCTTCTTGAGCGTAATGCTCAATTTGACGTTGAGGTAGTGCCACAAACCCGAGGCGTGCTACTACAACTCAACAATGCCCCAGCAAGCGCTTTTGTGGATGGAGAAATCATCCTTGGCATCAAAGAAAACCTCTACTCGGTGTTGCGAGATATCATCTACATCGGCAATAGTTTGCTTGATAGTGAACAACCCCACAACGGTGCAGAGCTCACAGCGTTAGTGTTCCAAATACTGCGCCATGCACAAGCCCTAGCTCCACGCCGCAAGCCAAAAATTGTTGTCTGCTGGGGCGGACACTCAATTAAAACCATCGAATATAACTACACCAAACGCGTGGGTTACGACCTTGGCCTACGGGGTTATGATATCTGTACCGGCTGTGGACCTGGCGCTATGAAAGGCCCCATGAAAGGCGCACACATTGCCCATGCTAAACAGCGGTGCCACGATTACCGCTACATTGGCATAACAGAACCTGGCATTATAGCCGCCGAGTCTCCCAACCCAATGGTCAACGAACTGATCATTATGCCCGATATTGAAAAGCGCCTAGAAGCGTTTGTTCGCCTTGGCCATGCCTTTATCGTGTTCCCAGGCGGTGCAGGTACAGCGGAGGAAATACTTTATTTATTGGGCATCTTACTGCACCCCAACAACGACCAACTGACGGTGCCACTCATTTTTACCGGGCCAGAAAGCTCAAAAGCCTATTTTGAACAAATTGACGCCTTTATCGGCGCCACTCTGGGCCCCAAAGCTCAGGCAAAGTACCAAATAATTATTGAAGACCCCAGCGCCGTAGCACAAGTCGTTAACGCCCAAATAGAGCAAGTAGTGGAGCACCGCCAGGCTGTGGGTGACGCCTATCACTACAACTGGCAACTGCACATAGAAGAAGACTTCCAGCACCCATTTATCCCCACCCACGCCAATATGTCGAACCTAGAACTTACCGCCCAGTTACCCACAGCACAGCTTGCCAGCAACCTACGTAAAGCCATGAGTGGCATTGTCGCTGGCAACGTTAAAACCTTTGGCTTAGCCCAGATTCAGCAACATGGGCCTTATCAGCTCAACGCCGAGGCCGCCCTATTAGAAAAGTTGGATGTGCTGTTGCATAGTTTTGTGGCCCAAGATCGAATGAAATTGCCCGGTAGCAAAGCCTATGAGCCGTGTTATAGAGTCAGCTAGGGGCGTCTATTACACATCATTCCGGCGTTAATTGAGCGTCATTCCGGCGTAGGCCGGAATCTTCTCCAACCTCGTGAGATCCTGACCTTCGTCAGGATGACCTGCTGGAGGAATGAAGCCGATTACTCCCCCAGCCAATCTTTCAGCACTTCATCCGTGTGCTGACCTAAAGTGGGTGGTGCTTGGGTGTATTGAATCGGCGTTGCAGAGTATTTAATGGGATTGGCCACACTAGCCACCTTACCTAAGGTGACGTGATCCAGCTCCAACTGCATATCACGAGCCTGTATCTGCGGATTATCAAACACCTGATCTATGGTGCAGATAGGCCCACAAGGCACGCCCACCTCATTCAGTTGCGCCAACCACCAAACCGTCGTTTGTTGCTGCATGATCGCCACCACTTGAGGCACCAATGCGGCGCGGTTTGCCACCCGTAGTGAGTTAGTGGCGTAATCCACTTGATGCGCTAACTCCGGCTGACCTGCCACTTGGCAAAAACGCTGAAACTGGCCATCATTACCCACGGCTAAAATTAAATGGCCATCGGCCGTCGCAAAGGCCTGATAAGGCACAATGTTGGGGTGCGAATTGCCTAACCGCTCTGGGTTATTGCCTGTCGCCAAATAATTCATGGCCTGGTTAGCCAGCGTCGCCACCTGTACATCGAGCAAGGCTAGGTCTATGTGCTGACCTTGCCCCGTACGTAATTGATGAATCAAGGCCCCTTGGATGGCATTAGACGCATACAAACCGGTCATTACATCGGCTAAAGCCACACCCACCTTCATCGGTTCGCCCTTGGCATCTCCGGTGACACTCATCAAACCACCCATGGCTTGAATCATAAAATCGTAGCCAGCGCGATCTTTATAAGGCCCAGTTTGACCAAAGCCAGTGATAGAGCAATAGATTAAACCAGGGTTAAGGTCGCTTAAGGATGCGTAATCGAGGCCATATTTGGCTAAACCACCCACCTTAAAATTTTCAATCAACACATCGGCCTTCGCCGCCAGTTGCTTAATGATAGCTTGACCTTGCGCACTAGACATATCCACACACAAAGAGCGTTTGCCACGGTTAGCCGTCTGAAAGTAAGCAGCTTGACGGTCTTCGCTGTCTTCAATACCAGCCGCTGTAGGCATGTATGGTGGGCCCCAAGAACGGGTATCATCCCCCGCCCCTGGGCGCTCCACTTTAATGACGTCGGCACCCAAGTCTGCCAGCATCTGACCAGCCCAAGGGCCAGCCAAAATACGGCTTAAATCAAGTACCTTAATTCCCTGTAATGGCGTCGTAAAACTCATGGTCTAGGCCCTATAAACAAGACTTAATAAAACGCTTGAATACCCGTTTGGGCACGACCCAGGATCAAGGCATGCACGTCATGGGTGCCCTCATAGGTGTTCACCGCTTCGAGGTTCATCACATGGCGGATAACGCCAAATTCGTCGCTCACGCCATTACCGCCATGCATGTCACGTGATTGACGTGCTACATCTAACGACTTACCGCAGTTATTACGCTTCATTAGTGAAATCAGCTCAACGGGGCAATTGTCAGCGTCCATCAAACGGCCCATTTGCAAACAACCTTGCAGGCCAATGGAAATTTCGGTTTGCATATCTGCAAGCTTCTTTTGGATTAACTGGGTTGCAGCCAATGGGCGACCAAACTGAGTACGGTCTAGGGTGTATTGACGGGCAGCCTGCCAACAAAACTCTGCAGCGCCCAACGCACCCCAAGCAATGCCGTAACGGGCTTTGTTCAAACAACCAAACGGGCCCGCAAGGCCTTTAATGGAGGGAAATAGATTTTCTTCTGGGACGAACACATTATCCATCACGATTTCGCCAGTAACAGAAGCGCGTAAGGAGAACTTACCTTCTATCTTAGGGGTGGTTAAACCGTCCATACCACGTTCTAAAACAAACCCACGAATCACGCCATCAAGCTTGGCCCAAACCACCATCACATCGGCAATGGGCGAGTTCGTGATCCACATTTTAGCCCCCGTTAACCGGTAACCGCCATCAACGGCTTCGGCACGGGTAATCATACTTGCAGGGTCAGAACCAGAACCTGGTTCGGTTAAACCAAAACAACCCACCCACTCACCACTGGCAAGCTTTGGCAAATACTTCATGCGCTGTTCTTCGGTGCCGTAGGCGTAAATTGGATGCATTACCAAAGACGACTGCACACTCATGGCCGAGCGATAACCGCTGTCTACGCGTTCTACTTCACGTGCCACAAGGCCATAGCTCACATAGTTAACACCGGCGCAACCGTACTTTTCTGGAATGGTGGCACCTAACAAACCTAGCTCACCGAATTCAGTCATGATTTCGCGATCAAAAATCTCTTCACGGTTGGCCTTTTGTACACGACGCGCCAAACCGTCCTGACAATAATCATAGGCCGCATCACGAATCATACGTTCTTCAGAAGTAAGCTGTTGGTCTAAAAAGAAAGGGTCCTGCCAAGAAAATTCGGTACGTGAAGCCATGGGTTAATCTCGCTGGTTTAAGTGGTATAAATAGGTTAGCAGCTTAATATATCGTCATTTTAACATAATGTCGACATTTTTATTAATCAATCAGCAATTTTGCAATTGAGGCCCATGGCTAAGACAAATACCTAAAACCGCAAGCCACCATCAAGCTCAATTAAACGGCCGTTCATGTAGTCGTTTTCGATGATGAAGAGTGCCGTTTCTGCCAATTCTTTGCGGTCGCCTAAGCGGCCAACGGGCACAACTTTTTCAATACGTTCCAAGGCTTCTGGCTTCATCGAATCAGTCATGTCAGTAGAGATAACACCCGGTGCAATGCCTGCCGCACGGATACCGAAGCGCTTCAGCTCGCCTGCCCAAGTTGTTACCAATGCCGCTACGCCAGCTTTGGTTGCCGAATAGTTACTTTGGCCAATGTTGCCTGCTTTGGCGATACTCGAAATGTTGATGATAATGCCGCCATTACCAGCTTTAGCCATGGCCGCTGCGCCTTCTCGACCACATAAAAAGGTCCCGGTAAGGTTAACGTCAATGACCGATTGCCACTGGCTCAAACTCATTTTATCCAACAATTCACCGTCTTTAAACTTAATTAACATGCCATCGCGCAATAGCCCTGCGTTGTTAACCAAGCCATCTAAACGGCCAAAATCGGCTAACACTTGCTCGAACAAGCGCTCTACGTCAGCTTCTTGAGTAATGTTACAAGTATAACCTTTGCTTTTTTCACCGCAGGTAGCGGCGGCCGCAGTCACGGCAGCTTGATCTAAGTCGACCAGTGCACAAATACCGCCCTTGCTGGCAATCAGTTGACCTATGGCGAGTCCTAAGCCCCGTGCTGCGCCGGTAATTACGAATACTTTGCCTTCTACTTGCATGGAGTTAAACCTTATTATTTGAGTAGTGTTGATAAATACTAGAAAAATCTAAGCCGCCGTAGCCTGCATCACCATGGGCTTTAAACAGCTGTGATGCTTGTTGTCCCATAGGCACATTAGAGTTTGAAGCTTGGGCGGCACTAAGGGCCAAACCTAAGTCTTTATTCATTAAGTCGACCATAAAGCCGCCTTGATAATTATTGCTTGCTGGCGTGCCATCCATTACACCGGGTACTGGATTATAGATTTCTAAGGCCCAGTTGCGGCCCGAGCTCTTCACCATAATGTCTGACAAGACTTTAGGGTCTAAACCATTTTCTACGCCCATTTGTAGGGCTTCTGCGGTACCTGCCATCAACACACTCAAGAGCATGTTATTGCACATTTTGGCAATTTGTCCGGCGCCTGCGTCACCCGCATGGAATATATTCTTTCCCATAGCTTCTAGCACGGGCTGGGCCCGTTCAAAACAAGTTTGGTCGCCACCTACGATAAAGCTTAAGGTGCCCGCCTTTGCCCCAGCAGTTCCACCGGACACGGGTGCATCCACAAAGTGGATACCTAGACTCTTGGCTTCAACTCCCACCCTACGGGCAGTTTCAACATCTATGGTGCTGGAATCAACCACCAAGGAATCCTTAGGAAGGTTAGCGAGCAGGCCTTCACTACCAAGATAAAGCCCTGCGACATGCTTACCGGCGGGCAACATCGACACAACAACTTGAGCGTCTTTGATAGCCTCCATTGCCGAACTTGCAGCCACTCCACCGGCCTCAACAAATGTGTCTAATGCAGCCTGTACAAAATCGAATGCGGTGACTTGATGGCCCGCTTTAACCAAGTTGGCGGCCATTGGCCCACCCATATTGCCTAGGCCTATAAATGCTATTTGTGTCATGTGTCTCGTCCTTACCTTATGTATCAAGTATCGTTTAAGAAAAGTTGGCAGGTGCCACGTCTTGGGTACTAAAAAATTGATCTATCCAGTTTTTGGGCGTTGTATCTACACTTTTGTAACGCCAGTTGGGGTTACGATCCTTATCGATGAGTAGTGCCCTCACCCCTTCTTTAAACTCGTCTAGCCGAGTCGCATTTACGCCGATAATATATTCTTGTAGCAGCGCTTGCTCTACGTTAGTAAAGTTGGCCTGGAATAGCCTATGATACAAGTGTAAACTAGTAGGTGACCCTTGTTCCATAGTGGTAATGGCCTTGTCTAGCCATTTACTTGTACCCTTAAGATTGGATAAACCAGAAATAATATCAGCAAGCTCAACTTGATTTATAGCACTTATAATTTCAGCGCGATGATGATCCAAGTTTGATTCTGGCATCTCGGACGTTGTGGCTTCTAGCGCTAGTACCTTACCCTTTAGCTGAACTAATGTCGCTTGTTGGGATTGGCTAGGCATCGCCAACAGGCACTGCATCAGTTGTTGATAATGGTCATCGTATAGCAACCCATCTAACAAACCTAACTGACGCCCATCAGTTGCGTTTAGCATGGCACCCGTAAGCCCAAAGAATAAACCAAGCTGGTCTGGTACTTGACGTAAAAAATAGCTAGCGCCTACGTCTGGAAACAATCCAATAGTGACCTCGGGCATTGCCAAACGACTAGACTGCGTACCAATACGAATAGCAGCGCTCTGCAATAGCCCCATGCCGCCGCCAATCACATAACCATTGCCCCACACTACCAACGGCGTAGCCAGGTTATGTAACATTAAATCCATTTCATATTCGTGATTAAAAAACACTTCACCCACATGCTGGTTGCCCGCATCAATCTCACGATATAGCTGGCGAATATCACCACCGGCGCAAAATGCTTTGCTGCCTGCACCGCGCATTAGGATAGCAATGACATTGTCATCAGCCTCCCATGCGGGCACATGCTCGAGCAACAGGTCAACCATGTCACCATTTAGCGCATTAAGGGCTTCAGGGGTATTAAGTACAACCTCAACGATTTGCTGCCCTACAGCCGTAGCGTGGGTATTGACCAACAAGGGCCCTTCTTTTACGTCATAAATCATTATGAGTTAGTCCACTTAGGCTTACGTTTTTCTAAAAATGCTTGCACGCCTTCTGTTTGGTCATTGGTGTCAAACAAGTCGATAAATTCATCTCGCTCATAGCCCATGCCAGCAAACATCGGTTCCCTGCGGGCGGTTTGAATCAACCGCTTGCAGGCTGCAATACTGGTAGGGCTTTGACGTTCTGATTTTTGCGCCCACTGCATGGCTTCAGCTAACGCTTGGCCAGGTTCCGTCACCGCTTCAACTAGGCCAATGTCGAGCGCCTTTTGAGCATCGACACGTTCACCACACAAGATCATACGTTTTGCCCAGCCTTCACCCACTAACCAAGCTAGGTTTTGAGTACCTCCGGCACACGGCAAAAGGCCTACTGCCGCTTCGGGCAAAGCCATTAGCGCTTGTGACTCTGCTATTCGTAAATCGCAGGCTAAGGCCACTTCTAACCCGCCACCCATGGCATAACCATTAATGGCCGCAATACTTAAACCTCTAAACTGACTCAGCACTTCAAAGGCACGACCAAAGGCCGTCGACATGTCGGCGGCCACTTGCTTGTCACCCGTGGCAAACAGTTTTAAATCGGCGCCTGCAGAAAAGAACTTTTCACCCTCACCGGTAATGACCAGACTGTAGATGTCTTTATTGGCATTAAACTGCTTAATCAAGTCGGCCAACGCGTCTAAGCTATCCCGAGTCCACGTATTAGCGGGCGGGTTATTCATGGTGATCACGGCAACATGACCTTCAATGGTATAGGGAATTGCTGGGTTCATGTCATAATCCTTTATAAAATAGCTTGGCTGTCGGCCAGTAAGATACGACGGGCAATGATAACGCGCATTATTTCGTTAGTGCCCTCTAAGATGCGGTGTACGCGAGAATCCCGTAGGTAGCGCTCCATCGGAAATTCTTTAATATAGCCATTACCGCCAAAACACTGCAGCGCTTCGTCACATACTTGGTAACCTACATCGGTAACAAAGCGCTTGGCCATGGCACAGTATGTGGACGCATCAGGGTCTTGGTTATCCAATTTGAAGGCCGCCAACCGCACCATTTGCCGAGCAGCCACCATTTCGGTGTTCATATCGGCCAGTTTAAACTGCATACCTTGAAAAGCCGCAATCGGCTTACCAAACTGTTTACGTTCGTTAACGTAAGTTAGGGCGTCGTTCATGGCTTGTTGCGCCGTACCCAAACCCACCGTGGCAATGTTTATACGACCGCCATCCAGGCCTTTCATAGCAATGGTAAAACCATCTCCTTCGTTACCTAACAAGTTGGACGCAGGCACTCTAACTTGGTCAAAGTTCACCATCCGCGTAGGCTGAGCATTCCAGCCCATTTTGTCTTCTTTACGACCGTAAGAAATACCCTCGGCGTTGGCATCAACCACAAACGCCGACACCCCTTTGGGACCAGGCTCGCCGGTACGTGCCATCACCACTAAAATGTCTGTTTCCCCAGCGCCAGAGATAAATACCTTACTCCCGGTCATCACATAAACGTCGCCGTCTTTTTCACCTTTAGTGGTTAGCGAAGCGGCGTCTGAACCGGCATTGGGTTCGGTTAAACAGTAGGATGCCAGCAATTCACCGCTGGTGAGTTGCTCGCCATACTTAGCTTTGGTGGCGGCATTGGCATAGTCCGACACCATCCAAGTGGCCATGTTGTGGATGGTGAGCATGGCGGTGGTAGTGGTACAGCCCATCGCCAATTGTTCAAAAATGAGTGCCGAATCGAGCCTACTTAACCCCAAACCACCCATTTCTGGGTCGCTATAAAGGCCACAAAAACCCAGTTCTCCTGCCTGTTTTAGCGTGGCAATAGGAAAGATGGCTTCGGCATCCCATTGCGCTGCGTTAGGCGCTAGTTCATTTGCAGAGAACTGTTGAGCTAGCTCAACAAAGGCTCTTTGGTCTTCGTTTAAATCAAAATCCATGTTATTCCCTAATAAAATTTACAGCTATTCATGCCGGCGCAGGCCGGAATATTAGCTAGGTTACTGAGATCCTGACTTTCGTCAGGATGACGACCTCAACGATCCTCTACACCAACTCAATGGCGACTGCAGTCGCTTCGCCACCGCCAATACACAAAGCGGCTACGCCACGCTTTAAACCCTTATTTTTTAACGCTGTCATCAAGGTAAGGATGATGCGCGAACCGGTGGACCCGATAGGGTGGCCTTGTGCACACGCTCCACCATAAATGTTAACTTTGTTAGCGTCCAAACCCAGTTCAGAAATAGCCAACATGGTCACCATGGCAAAGGCTTCGTTAATTTCAAATAAGTCGACATCAGCAACCTGCCAATCCAGCTTGGTAAGCAACCCTTCTATGGCCCCAATAGGCGCAATGGTGAATTCGCTGGGCTCACGGGCAAAGCTCTGCACGCCCATAATTCGGGCAGTGGGTGTTAATCCTTGTTGCGCTATGGCTTCACTACTCGCCAACACTAAGGCCGACGCGCCATCAGAAATAGAGCTCGCATTGGCTGCAGTGATGGTGCCGTCCTTTTTAAAAGCGGCACGTAACTGCGGAATTTTATCAATGCGCGCTTGGCCAGGCTGCTCATCTACGGCCACTGTGGTTGTGCCTTTACGACTGACAATGTCTACCGGCGTTATTTCGGCATCTAAATCGCCGTTGGCGATTGCCGCGTTGGCCTTGGACAATGACCCGATGGCAAATTTATCCATGGCTTCGCGGCTTAAACCATAATCGTCCGCTGTGGCTTGGGCAAAACTGCCCATCAGGCCACCTTTATACGCATCTTCTAGACCATCAAAAAACATATGATCTAACATTTGGCCGTGACCCATGCGCATGCCTTGGCGCACTTTCGGCAACAAGTAAGGCGCGTTCGTCATACTTTCCATGCCACCACAAACCATGACTTGGACTGAGCCCGCTTTAATCGCGTTGTATCCCATGATGGTGGTTTGCATGCCAGAGCCACACATTTTATTAACCGTGGTACAAGGCACACTCATTGGCAGCCCCGCACCTAGTGCAGCTTGGCGGGCCGGCGCTTGACCTTGGCCCGCAGCCAATACACAACCCATATACACTTCACCCACCTGCTCAGCACTCACTTTGGCACGAGCCAGGGCACCGGCAATAGCCACAGCACCCAGCTGGGGAGATTTTTGGCTGGCAAGGCTACCATCTAAGCCGCCCATCGGAGTACGACTACCGGCAACAATATACACATTTTCTTCTACGGCTTGACTCATTTGTAAGACTCCAATAACGACACTTAAGATTAATCCAACATTTTGCTTGACCTTTACGTTAACGTCAAACAAAATAAGCAACAATTGAATTATTGCCGACAATTAATTATAAGGCATTATCCATGCAGCCAGCCAGCTACACTATTAGCGAATTGTCGAAGGAATTTGACATCACCACGCGCAGCATTCGTTTTTACGAAGACCAAGGTTTACTCGCACCCCAACGCGAAGGACTCAAACGTATTTACTCAAGTCACGATCGAACTTGGCTGAAGCTTATTTTGCGGGGTAAACGCCTAGGCTTAACCCTCGCCGAAATCAGTCAAATACTCGACTTATACGATCCCTCATCCACCAACAATGATCAGCAGTTGCTGGTATTTATTGAAAAAATACAGACCCGAAAAGCCGCCCTACTACAGCAGATGGACGACATTAGCGCCCTACAACACGAACTGGACGCCGCCGAGCAACGTTGCAAAAGCGCCCTATCCAACATTGACCTACTGGAGAATCAGTCATGATCAGCACTTACACAAGCCTTAACTTTGACCTTGGTGAAACCAATGACATGCTGCGCGAGCAAGTGAATCAATTTGCCGCTGCTGAAATAGCACCCTTGGCCGAATCGACCGATGCTAATAACGAGTTCCCCATGCAGTTATGGAAAAAAATGGGCGACATGGGCCTGCTCGGCATCACTTGCGACGAGAAATACGGCGGTGCAGGCATGGGCTACTTGGCACACGCCATTGCAATGGAAGAGATTAGCCGCGCCTCCGCCTCTATCGGTTTAAGTTACGGCGCCCATTCTAACCTTTGTGTGAATCAAATTCACCGCCACGGCACAGACCAGCAAAAACACACCTATTTACCTAAACTGATCAGTGGCGATCATGTGGGTGCCCTTGCCATGAGTGAACCAGGTGCCGGTTCTGATGTGGTGAGCATGCAGCTTAAAGCCGAACTCAAAGGCGACAAATACATCCTTAACGGCAATAAGATGTGGATCACCAACGGCCCCGATGCCAACACCTATGTAATCTACGCCAAAACCGACATGTCCGCTGGCGCTAAAGGCATTACCGCGTTTATCGTAGAACGTGATTACCCCGGTTTTAGCCGTACTCAAAAGCTAGACAAACTCGGCATGCGTGGATCCAACACCTGTGAGTTGGTATTTATTGACTGTGAAGTGCCAGCAGAAAATATTCTGGGCCAACTCAATGGCGGTGTTCGTGTGTTGATGAGCGGCCTCGACTACGAGCGAGTGGTGTTGTCTGGCGGACCTCTGGGCATAATGCAAGCCTGCATGGACGTGGTCGTCCCTTACGTGCATGAGCGCAAGCAATTTGGTCAAGCGATTGGCGAATTTCAGTTAGTGCAAGGCAAGTTAGCCGACATGTATACACAAATGAACGCTGCAAAGTCTTATGTTTATAACGTCGCTAAATCTTGTGACCGCGGTGAAACCACGCGTAAAGACTCGGCCGGCGCCATTTTATATTCTGCTGAGTTAGCAACGAAAATGGCGCTAGATGCCATTCAGCTATTAGGCGGAACCGGTTATACCAACGAATGCCCAACAGGGCGTTTATTACGCGATGCCAAACTCTATGAAATTGGCGCTGGCACCTCAGAGATACGCCGCATGCTGATTGGCCGTGAACTATTTAACGAGAGCCACTAATATGGGCACTTTAACCAATTCAATCAACGCTCAAAGCGCCGACTTTAAAACCAAATCGAGTGCCATGCAGGCCTTAGTAGACGATTTGCGCAGCCAAGTGGCGCAACTACAGTTGGGTGGCGGCGAAAAATACCAGGCCAAGCACCTGGGCCGTGGTAAATTGCTGCCCCGCGACCGCATTGACCAGTTAATTGATGTGGGTTCACCATTTTTAGAAGTATCACAACTTGCGGCCCATGAGGTTTATGATGTACCGGTACCCAGCGCAGGCATCCTATGTGGTGTAGGCCTAGTTAATGGCCGCCACTGCATGATCATCGCCAACGACGCCACGGTTAAAGGCGGCACCTACTTTCCGTTAACGGTAAAGAAACACCTCCGTGCACAAGACATTGCGCTGCAAAACAACTTACCCTGCATTTACTTAGTTGATTCTGGCGGTGCTAACCTACCCCAGCAGGACGAAGTATTTCCTGATAAATTACACTTTGGCCGAATTTTTTACAATCAAGCCACTATGTCTTCCGTCGGCATTCCGCAAATTGCCGTAGTTATGGGGTCTTGTACCGCAGGCGGTGCTTATGTACCTGCCATGGCCGATGAATCCATTATCGTTAAGCAACAAGGCACCATCTTCCTAGCCGGCCCGCCGTTGGTTAAAGCCGCCACTGGCGAAGAGGTGAGCGCCGAAGAGCTTGGTGGTGCAGATACCCATTGCCGTACTTCTGGCGTGGCCGATCATTACGCCGAATCAGACCAACACGCCTTACTCATTGCCCGCCAATGTATTGCTAACTGCCCTAAACCTGCCGGTTATACCTTGCTGCGTAAAGACGCAGCGCTGCCTCGCTACCCCGCAGAAGAACTTTACGGTGTTGTTGGCACAGACTTACGTAAACCATTTGATGTGCGTGACGTTATAGCGCGAGTGGTTGATGACTCGCAATTTGACGAATTTAAAGCCCTGTATGGCACCACCTTAGTCTGCGGATTTTCACATATTGACGGCTATCCGGTAGGTATCGTCGCCAATAATGGGGTTTTATTCTCCGAATCAGCACAAAAAGGAGCACACTTCATTGAGTTGTGTTGCCAACGCCAGATCCCCTTGGTGTTCCTACAAAACATCACTGGTTTTATGGTGGGTAAAAAATACGAAGCCGAAGGTATTGCCAAGCACGGTGCTAAAATGGTGACCGCGGTCGCCTGCGCCAAAGTGCCTAAGTTCACCGTTATCATTGGTGGCAGCTATGGTGCTGGCAACTACGGCATGTGTGGCCGCGCCTTTGAACCCAACTTTATGTGGATGTGGCCCAACAGCCGTATCTCGGTAATGGGCGGCGAACAAGCGGCAGGCGTACTCACCCAAGTAAAACGCGACCAGCTGGCCGCGCGCGGCGAAAGCTTTACTGCCACAGACGAACGCGCCATGCGCGACCCGGTATTAGAACAATACGAACATCAAGGTCACCCCTATTACGCCAGCGCACGCTTATGGGATGACGGTATAATCGACCCTAAAGACACACGTAACATCTTGAGTATAGCTTTGGCGGCTGCCCTTAACAAACCAGCACAAGAAACACGCTTTGGCGTGTTCCGCATGTAACTGTAACAGGAGCAAACCCCATGACATCAAACACCGCTACCCACAACAGCCACGTGTTATGCACCGTGAGTGAGCAAGGCATTGCCACCCTCACCCTCAACCAGCCCGAAAAACACAACGCCTTTGATGACCACATCATTGCCCAGTTGATCACACACCTACAAAGTTTAGCCACACAGACTGACTTACGTGGGTTAGTCATCACCGGTACCGGCAAAAGTTTTTCTGCCGGTGCAGATTTGGCGTGGATGCAGCGCATGGCCGACTATGACAAAGTTCAAAACTTAGCCGATGCCAACCAACTAGCGCTGCTGATGGTATTGTTAGACAGCTTTCCTAAACCCACCTTAGCCTTAGTCAATGGCGCGGCCTTTGGTGGTGCCGTGGGTCTTATGGCGTGTTGTGATAGTGTTATTTGCCAAGACCAAGCTAACTTCTGTTTAAGCGAAGTTCGCATTGGTTTGATTCCAGCCGTGATTAGCCCCTTTGTACTTAATAAAGTAGGCCCCTCAATAAGCCGCCACTTAATGACCAGCGCCGCAGTATTTAACGCCAACCAAGCCATAAGCTACGGCTTAGTCCATCAAGTGGTTGGTTTAGAACAGCTACAACAAGCAAAATCAGACTGGATTAAACAAACCCTAGGCAACAGCCCAGAGGCCGTGGCGCAGATCAAAACCTTACTGGCCCAGTTTAATACTGCCTCGCCTCTAGCTAAGGAAAACTTAGCCTGCACCCAAGAAAGCACCACTGAGGCGATTGCCTCTATTCGTGTTAGCACCAATGGACAAGCGGGTCTTAAGGCCTTTTTAGATAAAACAGCGGCCCCTTGGCGCACCTAAGAATACTAGGAAATAGTTATGTTGAAATCTGTTCTTATCGCCAACCGCGGCGAAATTGCCTGCCGTGTAATACGTAGCGCAAAAGCCATGGGCATGCGCACTATTGCCGTTTACTCCGATGCCGACGCCGATGCACTTCACGTAAAGCAAGCCGACGAAGCTTGGTACCTTGGGCCCGCGCCAGCCGCAGAAAGTTACTTACGAGCTGATAAAATTCTCGCCATAGCACTAGAAGCCAAGGCCGATTGTGTACACCCGGGTTATGGGTTTTTGTCGGAAAACGCCGAATTTGTAGCAGCCTGCCAGGCTCAAAACATCGTATTTATTGGCCCAAACGTGCCAGCTATTGAACAAATGGGCAGTAAAAGCGCAGCCAAAATTATCATGACGGCAGCCAACATTCCATTAGTACCCGGCTACCACGGTGCCGACCAAGGCGACGCCTTACTGCAAAACGAAGCTGACCAAATGGGTTACCCATTATTAATCAAAGCCGTCGCCGGCGGTGGCGGTAAAGGCATGCGTGTGGTTGAAGCCAGTGATGACTTCCTGACTCATCTTGCGGGTGCGCGCCGTGAAGGTTTAGCTAGCTTTGGCAACAGCGACGTGCTTATCGAAAAATACCTAGTAGCGCCACGCCACGTTGAGGTACAAGTTTTTTGTGACCGCCACGGCAACGGTGTATACCTTGGTGATCGCGACTGTTCCGCCCAACGACGCCACCAAAAAGTGATTGAAGAAGCTCCTGCTCCGGGTTTATCAGACCAATTACGTAAACTCATGGGTACAACCGCCGTGCAAGCCGCCCAAGCCATAGATTACGTGGGCGCAGGTACCGTAGAGTTTTTGCTCGATAGCGACGGCAGCTACTACTTTATGGAGATGAACACCCGCCTTCAAGTAGAGCACCCAGTGACGGAGATGGTGACCGGTGTTGACCTTGTCGCCTGGCAGCTTAAAGTAGCCTCAGGCCAGCCTATGCCATTGCCACAAGAGCAAATTAAGCTCAACGGTCATGCCTTTGAAGCGCGCATTTATGCAGAAGACCCATTGCAAGAATTTCAACCATCTACAGGCACCATAAATCACTTACGTCAGCCCACAACCGATCAACACATTCGTATTGATACGGGAGTATTACAAGGCGATGCCATTAGCCCGTTTTATGACCCGATGATAGCAAAGTTGATTGTTTGGGCCGAGGACCGCACCCAAGCCTTAGCCAAGTTAGATCTCGCGCTACAGCAATACCATCTACAAGGCATTGCCACTAACATCGACTTCTTGCGCCGCTTAGCGACCCTTGACGACTTTGCTCAGGCCAGGTTGCACACGGGTATTATTGAGCAGCACCAAAACTTGCTCCTGAGCCCAAGTCCTCAGCATCAACATCAGGTATTGGCAATGGCAGGGTTGGTATTGGCACAAACGCCACAACGGCAATTTTCCCAACTAACCGCCATGCGCCTCAACCAAACACCGCAAATTACTTTTACTGTTAATTATTTAGGAGAAGAGCATACGCTCTGTGTTGATCAAACTACGTTGGGTACCGTAACCCAAGACCAGGTGTTATTACACACCCCACTACAACAAGTGAAGGCCGGTTATTATCGTCATGGTGATTGCATCACCCTGTTTACTCACAATGGCAGGGCACAGATCACCTTACTGTCCCCCTCTGTGGATGACTACAGCGTTAGCAATGAAGCCGACTCTGGCAGTATTTGTGCGCCCATGAATGGTAGCCTAATAGCCTCTATGGTGAGTGCTGGTCAGGTCGTTGAAGCCGGTGATGCCCTGATGGTGGTGGAAGCCATGAAGATGGAACACACCATTACAGCGCCTACCGATGGCACCGTTGACGAAATATACTTTAATGTTGGTGACTTGGTTAGCGCCGATGTACAGTTACTTCACCTGCAGCCCATCAATGAAGAAGAGCAATAATCATGGCCTTATTGTCATTACCTAAACAGGTTAAAATAGTTGAAGTTGGCCCCCGCGACGGCTTACAGAATGAAGCTGGCCCGATGTTAAGCGCTAATATCAAAGCCAATTTAATCGACCGTCTCGCAGCCTCTGGATTACGCCATATAGAAGCCGCTGCATTTGTACACCCTAAATGGGTGCCGCAAATGGCTAACAGCGCTCAGGTGCTACAACAAATTACTCGGCTTTCCCATGTGTCATATAGCGCCCTAACCCCCAACCTACAAGGTTTGGAGCGTGCCCTCGAAGCGGGTGTTGATGAAGTTGCTGTATTTGGCGCAGCCAGCCAAAGTTTTAGCCAACGCAACACCAATTGTTCTATTAGCGAGGGTTTAGCGCGTTTTGAGCCCGTAGCCAAAGCGGCATTGGCCGCTGGCATTAAAGTTAGAGGCTATGTTTCTGTAGTGGTAGATTGCCCTTATGAAGGCGCAGTTAGCCCTCAAGTGGTAGCCCAAGTATCCGATCAGCTGTTGCAAATGGGTTGCCATGAGATTTCTCTGGGCGACACTATTGGCACTGCAACCCCAGCCCGTATGTTAGACATGTTAGCCGCCGTGGCCCAATACGTACCCATATCACAGCTGGCTGGCCACTGTCACGACACCTATGGCCAAGCCTTGGCTAATGTCATGGCTATGCTACAGGCTGGCGTCAGCACTTTTGACAGTTCGGTTGCAGGTTTAGGTGGCTGCCCCTATGCCCAAGGCGCCAGTGGCAACCTAGCTACCGAGGATTTAGTTTACTTATTACATGGCCTTAATATCAACACCGGCATACAGTTAGATAGCTTAGTTAAAGTCGGCAATGACATTAGCCACTTGTTAGGCCGTCAAAACGGCTCCAAGACGGGCATTACGCTTAGTTAGCGTCGTAATAGATCAAGTGAAGCGGCCCGCCAATAAGTAATATTTAACGGCAATTAACCGGCCCATTAACACCCATAAAGGAACACCCATGACATCTGCCGCACCTACTGCCCTATGGCAGCCCAGCCAAGCGCGTATTGAAACCACTAACTTATGGCAGTTTATGCAGTCCACTAATGCTAAATACGGTCTTAGCCTCAACTCTTATGCCCAATTACATGAATGGAGCATTAAGCACAATGAGGTGTTTTGGAGTGATATGTGGGACACCTCAGGTATTGTGGCTAGTACCAAGGGTGACGTTACGGTGATTGATGGCGATAAGATGCCCGGCGCACAATGGTTCCCGCAGGCAAAACTCAACTTTGCAGAAAACCTTTTAAAACACCGAGATGATCAACCGGCGTTGGTTTTTTGTGGCGAAGATGGCGCCCGCCAGCAGGTGACCTACGCCCAGCTCTATGTGCGTGTGGCACAGGTCGCTGCAGGCCTCAAGCGCTTCGATATACAGCCTGGTGATCGAGTGGCTGGCTTTATGCCTAACGTCATTGATACCGTGGTCGCGATGCTCGCTACCAGCAGCTTAGGTGCTGTGTGGAGTTCTTGCTCACCAGATTTTGGCATCAACGGCGTGTTAGATCGCTTTGGCCAAATCAAACCCCGTATCCTGTTCACCACAGACGGTTACTTCTACAATGGCAAAAGCCTCAATTCATTAACCCCAGTAGCGGGTATTGTGTCGCAACTAGAAAGCATTGAAGCCATTGTCGTGTGTGACCACATTACCTCCCAAGCCGACCTGAGCGAGCTCGACGCCGCGGCGCCCAATAAAGCCATTCGCCTAACAGATTTTGTGGATGCCCAAGCGATACACATTGATTTTGTTGAGTGTGGCTTTAACGACCCGTTATACATCATGTACTCATCAGGCACCACCGGCGTGCCAAAGTGTATTGTACACAGTGTGGGCGGCACCCTATTGCAGCACAACAAAGAACTCATGATGCACACCGACGTTAGTCGTGACGACGTATTGTTTTACTACACGACTTGCGGTTGGATGATGTGGAACTGGCTCGTAAGCGGCTTGTCCATCGGTTGCAGCGTGGTGTTATACGACGGCTCGCCGTTTAAAACACCCAGCATTATGATGGACATGGCGCAAAATGAAAAAGTAACCATTTTTGGCACTAGTGCCAAATACATCGCCGCCATAGAAAAAAGTGGTGTGCAACCGATCAAAAGCCATGATTTAAGTCACCTAAAAACAATCCTATCTACGGGTTCGCCCCTAGCCCACGAAAGTTTTGATTACGTTTACCAACACATAAAAACGGATGTTCAGCTCTCCTCCATTTCTGGCGGCACCGACATCATCTCTTGTTTTGCCCTAGGCTGCCCTATTCTGCCGGTGTACCGCGGCGAATTGCAATGCGCAGGCTTGGGTATGGACGTACAAATATTTAATGATGATGGTGAGCCGGTACAACAAACCAAAGGCGAGTTGGTCTGTGCAACCAGTTTCCCTTCGATGCCGGTCTATTTTTGGGACGACACCAACAACCAAAAGTACCAAGACGCCTACTTTAATCAGTTTGATAACATCTGGGCGCACGGCGATTATGGTGAAATCACCTCCCATGGCGGCGTCATCATCCATGGCCGCTCAGACGCGGTATTAAATCCAGGTGGTGTACGTATTGGCACCGCCGAGATTTACCGTCAGGTAGAAACCGTTGAAGCCGTGTTAGAAAGTATTGTTGTCGGTCAAAACTGGAAGGACGACGTACGCGTGGTGTTGTTTGTGGTGCTACGGGATGGCGTTGAGCTTAGCGATGATTTAACAAAGCGCATTAAACAACAGATACGGGCTAACACCACCCCTAGACACGTCCCTGCGTTAGTCATTCAAGTGGCCGCTATTCCCCGCACTATTAGTGGCAAAATCGTTGAATTAGCCGTACGCAAAGTAATCCACGGTGAAGAAGTTAAAAACAAAGATGCGCTGGCTAACCCAGAAGCACTGGATTTGTTTGTAAATCTACCTACCCTAACAACGATATAACGCCGATGTTTTCGACTCTGAAATCACTGCTTTTACCCACATCAAAGCAGTGGCAAGCGCACGATTTTTCGGGCATTGACCAACTACACTTAGGCGGCATAGGGTCTACCCAAGAATTAATAACTTGGCTACCTAGCGACCTCAAGCGCGGCTTAGACATTGGCTGTGGATTAGGCGGCACGAGCCGCTACTTAGCCCTACACAAGGGCTGTTCTATGACAGGCTTAGACCTGAATGATGATTACATCCGCTGTGCCACACTGCTTAATCAAAGTCTAACCACAGTGCCAGACTGCCATTTCGTAGTAGGCAACAGTTTAACCTTGCCCTTTTCGGCACGCAGCTTCGACTTTGTGGTAAGTCAGCACGCCAGCATGAACATTGACAATAAAGGCGATTTATTGACGGGCATCTTTAAGGTGCTCAATGACGGTGGGCAATTTTTGTTGCACGAAGTGATGCTACAACCCAACATCAACCCCGATTGCGTTGACTATCCAACACCTTGGGCTAGCAACATTGCCGCAAGTCATTTATTAGAGTGGCAGCAGTTTGTTGATGAGGCCATTGCCGTGGGGTTTACTTTAACCCAGTTTGAAGATAATACCGCATCGGCCTTGAATTGGATTCGCCAGACCCGTAAAACCAAACCCAAACCACCCTTTACGCCGCTCCTAGCCCTGGGGCCGACTGCCGGCGCCATGAGTGCCAATGTGCTGGCAAATATAGAGCACGGGCGACTACAGGTGGTAAGCGCCCTACTTTCTAAACAACCTGCTTAGATTTCCAGTGATTAACCAAGTTGGCCGCTAGCATGATGGCACCACCAACGATGACGGCCAAGTCGAATGATTCGCCATACATTACCATGCCAATGGTCGCAACAATCGGCAAACGTAAAAAATCTAGGCTGATCACCACACTCACTTCCGCTAGTTGCATCGACTTAGACACACAATAGTGTGCAGACAAGCCGGTCAAGGCGATCGCCATCACCCATGGCCACATCCATGGCGCTGGCATAGTCCAGTCTGCACCCGCCATCAAAGCGCCTAAAGGCAGCTGAATCAGGGTCATATAAAAGACTATGGTGAGGGGGTGTTCGGTGCGCAATAACGACTTATTGAGAATAAAGGTAATGGCAAAACACAAGGCCGCAATGAGCATAACGATTGCACCCGTATCAAGCAATTGAGGGCCAGGTTTAACAATAACGGCAACGCCAATTAACCCCAACCCAACCGCTGCCAGCTTGCGTACGGTAATACGCTCACGTAAAAACATGGCAGCAATAATCAGTACCCACAGGGGCACGGTAAATTCAATAGCAAACACTTGTGCCAAGGGCAACATGCCAATACCCACTAGCCAGCTGAACTGGCCAATAAAGTGGAACAAATTGCGCCAGAAATGGGTTTTTGTACGCTGACTAAACATTAGTGTAGGGCGTTTAATGACGTTCATAATGATGACTAACAACACCACACCGACTAAGCTTCGAATCGCCAATAGCTCAAACTTATCGATGACGCCTCCCAATTCACGAGCGGCTATCGCCATCAGGCAAAACGATGCAATCGCACCTAACATCCAAAAAACGGCCTTCATAACGTAATCCTAAACATGGCGATATGCCGCACGAGGCAACTCAGGGTTAACCATACTGGTGCCCGCGCGCAGAGCCAACAAAATGTGCCAACCCGTAGCCGTAGCGCCCCAAAACAAACCTACCACCACCCCGGCATCCATGATGGGACGCCAAGGCTGCGGCAGGTTAATGGCGATAATAATAAACACGGCCACCATCGCTAGAATGCCATAAGAAATTATAATGCGTTTTTTAGAGGCATAAATAAATCCCATGGCATATAACGGCGCCAGCAGGACCAACCAAGGTTTTGGGTTTTGTTGAAGCCAAATCAGGCGCGCTGCAACGCGAGGAGAGAACGCTTTTTGGAAGCCTTTATAGCCTTCGGTGTATGCCATAAATACAATCCACAACAGCAAGGCCAGCCAGTGCCAGATATGAACTGGATACAGGAAAAACTCTAAGGCGATGTTGGACAAACGTACCACAGAGGCCAGTAGCATACCGACCACGCCGACACTTCCCCAAATAAATCCAAGACGACCCAACATAGACAAATCAACCCAAAGCCAAAAATCAGGTCGCATTCTATCACACAGGTCTTTCCTGCGCGCCCGTGTAGGGCCATAATAACCGGCTTATGAACTCACCCACTTACTAGATATCGACTATGCGCAGACGACCCCGCCCAAACCGCAATATTGATCACTCAATCCCCTCACCGTGCGTACAGGTTTGTCTGTTTAAAAAGGACGAACTAGTATGTAAGGGCTGCTATCGTAGCCAAGATGAAGTGCGCAATTGGATGATTATGAGTAAAGAGGAAAAACTGGCGTGTTTAGCGCAAGTAGACACACGCCGCGCCCAACAAACCTAATTGGTAGTTGGCATAGACGGCGCCTTATAACTGATCTTTAAGACGTTTTTGTTTGGCGATGATTTTATCTAATACACGGGCCACAGCAATAAATGCAAAAGTGCCAGTGACAAAACTAACAGCCCCAAAACCACGGCTACAGTCCATCTTAGCGCCGGCCACATTAGCACTTTTGGCCCAATCTACACTGCCATCCGGCTGTGGATAATGTAGCTGCTCGCTGGAGCAAACGCAGTCAATACGAAAGCGGCTCTTGAGATTTTTGCTAAAGCCGTACTGGCTGCGTAGAACAGACCTTAGTTTTGCAGCTAACGGGTCTACCCGTGTCATGGCTAGATCCACAATCTTAACCTGGCTTGGATCTCGCTGCCCACCGGCACCACCGATAACGATAATAGGTAGGCGACGACGCTTGCACCAAGACACCATCATCGCCTTAGCCTTAATCGAGTCGCAGGCGTCGATCACATAATCATAACCTTGATCTAAACAGGCTTGTAAGTTGCTTTCACCAACAAATTCTTCAATTAGGTTAACTTTACAGTGGGGATTAATGTCGTTAATACGTGCAGCCATTACGTTAATTTTGGCGTGATCCACAGTAGACAGTAACGCCACCAATTGGCGATTAATGTTAGATTCTGCCACGTCATCCATATCAATCAAGGTGATTTGGCCCACACCGGAACGCGCTAATGCCTCGGCTACCCACGTGCCCACACCGCCTATACCCACCACACAAATATGGGCCTTGCGTATAGCAGTGTAGTCTTCTACACCATATAATCGCTCGACGCCGTCGAAACCTTGTTGTTGCTGATCTTGAGCCATTAATTCAATTGCATGTCTATGAAACTTAGCGGTATTGTACCTGCTTGTAACAGCTGTCGACCAGCAACCTAGCGTATTTTGAAAATTTTTAAGACTATTACAAGAAATGATGCAAAACCAATTTTGAGCTATCCAATTCCAAACCTACAAGGCAAAGACCTTGAACTCACGCTGGTGATCAAAAACAGCCAGTTCATCGCCAACTTACGCCATACGGATGGCCGTAGTGAGTGTGATGTGCATCTCAACGACATGCGCAAAAAATACCCAGATGCCAGCCACCATTGTTGGGCTGTGGTGGCTGCAGCTCCGAAGGACAGCACCCATTATGGTTTGAGTGATGCTGGTGAACCTTCCGGTACCGCCGGTAAGCCCATGCTACAAGTACTCAGTCATTGTGGCATCGGTGAAGTAAGCGTGGTGGTGTGTCGTTATTTTGGCGGCACAAAACTCGGTACCGGTGGCCTAGTCAAAGCCTACTCAGATGCCGTTAAGCTAGTGGTAGACGCCTGTCCTACCACCCTCAAGCGCCAGCTTAGTGAAGTGACCTTAACTTGCCCCTATGACTTGAGCGGCCGTATTGAGCACTTGTGCCAAAAGCATGATGCAGAAATTAAACAGCGTGGCTACACCAATGACCTTACCCTAACGCTTGCCATTCCCACGGCAAACATCTCACTTTTAGCCACCGACCTTGGGCCGATGCCCGCGGTCGACCTAGAGGTACCAACAGCTTAGCTGGCAACTCAAACACCGCAGCTTTAGATTACTTCGCTTGGCTCAGCTGGTGCTATTTTTTCACAAACTGAGACTTAAGCTTCATCGCGCCCACGCCTGGAATTTTACAGTCGATATCATGGTCTCCATCAACCAGACGAATACCTTTTACTCTAGTGCCTACCTTCACTACTAAGGAAGAACCTTTGACCTTTAGGTCTTTAATAACGGTAACGGTGTCGCCGTTTTGTAAGATGTTACCGTTGCTGTCACGTATTACTTTCTCGTCTGACTCTTCATCAGAACCATCCATTGCCCACTCATGGGCACACTCTGGGCACACGTATTGGGTACCATCTTCATAGGTGTATTCGGAGTTACATTTGGGGCAATGGGGTAATGCAGACATAGAAAATCTCGTTTTAAAACAGGCTAAATTTATGGCTCAGAGTTTAACATGAAATCAACAAGCCAACGTAAACTACTGAAATGGTTAGATTGTCACATGACAGTCACGCCATGGCGTGTGATATGCTGGTTTTTTTAACTAATCTTGCCTCACCAAAGCAAGGACATTGATTATGATTATTCGCAAATTACGTTTAGAACGCAGTTGGTCGCAACAGCAATTGGCTGAATATAGTGGCTTGAGTATTCGTACTATACAACGATTGGAAAAAGGCCGGGTGCCAAGCGAAGAATCTGCCAAATGTCTGGCTGCGGTATTTGAAGTAGATTCCAACGAGCTGTTGGCCTGCTTTGATTCATTACCTAAACCGGAGGCAACAATGAATTCACTAGAAGTTACCCAAGCAGAACAACGAGCAATGGCAGAAGTGCAGGAAGTTATGGCATTTTATAAACACTTGATAAGCTATTGTCTTGTGATCCCCTTTCTGTGGATCATCAATTGGATAACATCAAGTGAATACTTGTGGGCTATTTGGCCTACCCTAGGCTGGGGTTTATGCCTCAGCATCCACGGTGTTACCGCATTGGGGTTGTTTAAGCTGTTTAGCCCTGAGTGGGAAAAGCGTCAGATAGAAAAGCGCTTAAACCGTTAGTATACGTTACGCCCGCCCTTTGAGCGCTTTGTAGTGTCTAAACTGCAAAGCACCCATGGCGGCGGTGTACATAGCAATAACAAAGGCTACACGAATACCTACAGGTTCAACGATAACCCAGCCTGCACTGATTAATACAACAGTGAGCAAGGTCCAGCCATAGTCACCCATCACAAAAAACAACACTTCATGGGTTTGAATCTGATCACGCAGAGAAGCCACTAACGACAAGGCTCCGTTGACCACTAAAATGATGCCCACAGAGTGAATAAGCATGGTTTTGTGAGTGCCAATTAAGGCATTTACGGCATCGGTTTGTAGCAACATTAGAGCGCCTAAAATTAAGCATGAAGCGCTATTTATACGTAATAGTAAAGTCAATGACATGGTGCTTCCTGTAAGTGTTTCTTCTTGTTAGTTGTTGTGAGTTTAAACTGGTTAATGCTAACCGCGTAAGCGTCTAACCTTAAAGTTGCGACCCTTAATCTTACCTTCACTAAGACGATTAAACGCGACTTTACCATGTTCTTGGGCCACAGCCACGTAGGCCCACTGATCACCCACTTGAATTTTACCGATCTCGCTGCCCGGGATACCGCCCTCGCCCGTTAAGGCACCCACAATATCACCCGCCCTTACCTTTTGCTTCTTACCACCACCAATTTGAATGGTGACCATAGGCGGGTAAAATGCGGGTTGACGTAACAATGCGATCGGTGGCAAGTCATCGCGCTCGAGCTTTTGTTTTAAATAGTCTTCGAGCAAACCAATTTTGTGGTTTTCTTTTTGTGTATGCAAGGTACAAGCAATACCCTGAGCACCAGCACGGCCCGTACGGCCAATGCGGTGTGTGTGAACTTCTAACTCGCGTGCCACTTGGTAGTTAATTACTAAATCTAAGGCATCTATGTCTAAACCACGGGCAGCTACATCGGTCGCCACCAACACAGATGCACTACGGTTAGCAAAGCGCACTAACGTTTGGTCCCGCTCCTTCTGCTCTAAATCGCCATGTAAGGCCAAGGCTTCGTAACCTACCGCCCGCAACTCGTTAGCTACTTGGTCAGTTTCAATTTTGGTATTGCAAAAAATCAGCGTGGTTTCTGGTTGATGTGCTTGTAACAATAACCGCACTGCCTCAGTACGGCTGTCGTCACTATCGACCTGATAAAGCGTTTGTACAATGGACTGATTGGAATGGCTGTCCTGTACTTCAACCGTCACTGGAGAGCGCATAATACGCTGTGCAATCTTCTCAATCTTGGATGGGTATGTAGCGCTAAACAACAATGTTTGACGCTCATCAGGCATGTAACTAATAATGTTGTCCAAGGCTTCCTGAAAACCCATATCCAACATTCTATCGGCTTCATCCAACACCAAGGTGGTGAGATTATCTAGGTTGAGGTTAGCCTTACGCAAGTGTTCTTCAACGCGGCCCGGCGTACCCACGATGATATGAGCGCCATGTTCTAAGGAACCTACCTGAGGACCAAACGCCATGCCGCCACACAAGGTGAGCACCTTAATGTTATGAATACCACGGGCAAGTTTACGTATTTCCACCGACACTTGGTCCGCCAATTCACGGGTTGGACATAACACTAAGGTTTGTACCCGAAAGCGTTTGACCTCGAGCTTGTTCAATAAACCCAAGGCAAACGTGGCGGTTTTACCTGAGCCTGTTTTGGCTTTAGCGATGACATCTTTGTTGGCCAATATAGGCGGTAAGCCTTGAGCCTGAACCGGGGTCATTTCGGTATAACCAAGGCTTGCGAGGTTATCTACTAAAGCGGTATTTAAGCCTAAACTGGCAAAGTCGTATTGTGACAAAGGATTTCTCGTATCAATTTTTTTTGGATGGGTCTTAGCTATAAAGGGCAACAGCTCGCTACATAGACAGGCTTGAATGCAAGGCCAAACGATTACCTTCACAATCTAAAATCACTGCGCGTTGACCATAAGGGCCAATTTGGTGAATCGATTGGGTGACACTGCCACCCTGGTCTTCCACCAAGGCCACCGCTTCTTCGAGGCGACCGTCGACGTTTAAATAGATCAGCGGACCTTGGGTGGCGCTCACACCATCGGCATTAGGCACCAAACAGCCCCCATTGCCCTCGGCATGGGCCAAGGTTGCAAACTCGAAGCCGTCAAACGATTGTTTATCCACTTCTATGGCTAGCACCCGCTCATAAAAGCTAATGGCACGATCTAAATCTGCCACCGGAATGTCGAACCAAACAACGCGATTATGCAGGGTATTCAAATCAGACATAGCGATGGTCTCAATAATAGTCAAGACGCCTATACTAACAGAATAACCCGCGCTTAGTTATGCAGGGTTTCTTCTAACAGTTGCTTGCGCTGAGCGACCCGATCGCCTTGCAATACAAACCCACACACTTGGCCCGCTGGGTTTTTAAACCGCGCTACCATACCTTGCTCATCCGCGTCTAAGTGCCACTCACCCGTTTGCTGCTTGGGCGGCAATAGAGTAATTGGGCAGGCGGGTGTTTTTACCACCACGGTCATTTGTGGGTAGCTGACTTCGGTAGATAGACCCGTGAGAGTTTGCGATAGGGCTTGAATACCCCAGTAGATAGGCGCAATAAAAGGCTGCAACTGGCCATCAAACTCAACACAATCACCCAAGGCATACACATGAGGTATATTGGTCATTAACCGGCTGTCGGTTTTGATACCTACACCACAGGTGATGCCATTGTTGATGGCAAGTTTAGTACGCGCTTGTAGGCCCACCGCCGACACAATCACATCAGCTTCCAATACATAGCCGCTTTTAAGGGTGACCGCATAACCGGCGTCAGTGTTATTACTGTCAATAAAGTTAATCGATGCAACGCTGTTGTCTAACCACCAATTGACACCAATAGCCGACAAAGAATCTTGCAAGCGCTGGCCTAGAGCTTGTGGTAACAAACGATCCATTGGCCAAGCAGTTAGTCCTACTAGATTCACTTGTTTACCCACGGAGGCTAGATCATTGGCAAATTCACAGCCAATGAGGCCGTTACCAATTAACAGCACGCGATCCTTTTCAGCCAGCAAATCTCTATAACGTTGGTAGTCCTGTAGGTCATTTACACTAATCACGTCTGCGCTGGCATTGCCTGCGAAGGGCAACTGAATGGGGTGAGCACCTTGGGCTAACACCAGTTGACCGTATGGTTGCTGGCCCAGGCTAGTGAAAAGCTGTTTAGATAGCGCATCTATGCGCTGCACTGTACAGTGAGTGACAATACGGATATTTAGACGATTAGCTCGATCTAGAGGTAATTCCACCACTAACTCGTCAACACTTTGCTGCATGTTTAAACCGGTAGACAAGGCAGGTTTTGAATAGTATTTTCCTTCGTCTTGGGTGAGCACTACGATATCTGCTAGTGGATCAAGCTTACGCACCGCTTCGGCAAGGTTATATCCCGCATAACCAGACCCTACGATAACAACTGGGCCAGAAGGCTGTTCAGAAGCGCCCTGCACTATGGCAGCAGCCGTAGTATTAGATCCAGATAGAATAGGTGCGGCTGGCATCTCTATCATTTCAAAATCTTCTTTACCCACTAAACAATCTGGGCATAACCAATCACTAGGCACGTCTTCCCATCGAGTGCCGGCTTCAATGCCGTCGTGAGGCCAACCCAACTCCTCGTCATAAATAAAGCCACAAATAATACACAGCCACTTTTTGAAGGGCACTGACGAAGTCGTTGAAGGCATGTAAATTACTCTATGATTTTAGGCGGATGGCAATGTTTTTTGTACGCACGTAATTATACAAAGCTTCTTGGCCTTTTTCACGCCCAAATCCAGATTTCCCTACCCCACCAAACGGGGTACTAATGCCACCAGCAAACCATTCATTAACAAACACTTGGCCGGCCACTAGTGCATTACTGGCCCGTAGCGCCAAGTTAATGTTTTGGGTAAAGACGCCCGCGACTAAACCAAACTCAGTGCCATTGGCCAAGTCGTAAGCTTGCTGCTCTGTAGTAAAACTCATAAGCACCAACACTGGCCCAAACACCTCTTGCTGGGCAATATCAGAATCGTGTGCCGCTTCGATGATGGTGGGCGGCATAAAGTACCCTGTCCGATCCAACGATTTACCACCTAACAAACACTGGCCACCCTGGTTAACGGCGTGCTCACACATAGCGTCAATTTTGGCCAACTGATTGACCGTTAAAATTGGGGTGACATCAGACTCGTCAATACCGGCACCAATCACTTTGGCGCCAAAACGGGCAATTAACTTTTGGGTTAATTCTTGCTTAATGTCCTCATGCACAATGAGCCGCGACATGGCAGAACAAACCTGACCTGAGTTATACAGGTTACCCACTTCGGCACTAGACAAGACTTGATCTAAGTCGGCATCTGCAAATACGATACCTGCCGATTTGCCCCCCAGTTCCATCACGCTAGGCACCACATGTTCGGTAGCCGCCCGCAGTATTGCTTGACCTGTGGGCACAGAGCCTGTGAATACAATCTGATCAATGCCACTATGACACACCAAAGCCGCACCGGTAGTGTGCCCGTAGCCACAAATGATATTAACTACGCCTGCGGGCACATTAGCCTTGTGCATGGCTTGAGCCAACAAGGCCACTGCCAAGGGGGTAAGCTCTGGCGATTTAATCACCACGGCATTACCCGCGGCCAGTGCTGGCGCAAGGGAACGGGCCACGAGTGAGACCGGGAAGTTCCACGGAATGATCTGTGCAGAAACCCCAAACGGTTCATAAACCGTAAAGTCCACCAAACCATCGCCTAAGGGAATCGACTTACCTTCAATTTTATCAGCCATACCAGCGTAGTATTCAAAGTAACGCGCGGCTTCTTCAAATTCCCACTGCGCCTGACTCAAGGGTTTGCCATTTTCCAAACACAGGAGTTCACCACCTTCCTCGGCCAAAGCACGTATTTCTGCGGCCACACGGTGCAACATCTGCATACGTTCGTAGGGGGCTATACTGGTAAGCGAACGTGCTGTATGCGATCGTCTGGCTGCTGCCACCGCCAAATCCACTTGCTCTGGCGTTGCTTCAGCAATGGTACCAACCACTTCACCAGTAGCAGGATTTTCCACCTCAATCAATTGATCGCTGTCGACCCACTCACCATCAATATAGTTATTCCAATGAGTTAAACCTAAATGAGTATCGTTCATAATATCTAGTTTCCTTATTAAGCTGTGGCGCTGGCTAACAAACGTTTAGCGGTCCAACTATGAAAATAATGGGTTGGATTGTCGAGTACGGGGGAAAAACTTCCACCATTAAAACCGGGTGAAACTCGCCCTTGTTGCATACCTTCGACCACCCCCACATCTTCTCCAAACACTTCTTTCCAGGAGGCTAAGGTGGTATCTCGGCAGCCTTGGTATTGGGGTTCAATCGCCGTATCGCCCACATACATCAACCTTAAATGTTCCAGGGTACGGCCGTTAGTCACGGGTTCCAACACAATGGCAAAGGTATGATCTGCTTGAATGCCCAACAGCACATTGGGGAACACCGTAATGTATTCACCTTCTTTCATGCGCTCTTCATTCCACTCAGGAAACACGGGTAAACGTGTACCTGCGGTTTCCGCCAGGTTATATACCATCGTGCCTTGGCCGGCAAACTCATTGGCAAACATAATGTGGTAATGATCTTGAATACGAGAAATACGGTTGAGGTTGGGGTGTATCCACGGCAAATGGTAACTCTCGCAGTAGTTTTCTACCGCCAACTTCCAGTTGCACGCCACGTCTAGGGTCATTTGCCCACCGTTACCGGCCTCTCGTCGCATACGGCCGTAACCTGTGTCGCCTAAGTAAGGCTGCCAACGCGCAACCACCGGCGCAATAAACTGAGCAAAGGCGTCTGCCTGTCCATCTAAGTTGATAAACACCACATCAAACCACACCGCACTACGAATCTCCTTCATGCCGTGTTTTTCACAGGCAAAGCCGTCTAATTTATGCACGCCTACACCACCAATGTGAGGCGTACCTTTAAGCTCTCCGGTGAGATCATAGGTCCAAGAATGATATGGGCAACGAATACTGCCTGTTATAGGGCCTTCGTCGTTAATAAGGATCATGCCGCGATGGCTACAAACGTTATGAAAAACACGAATCACATCGGCAGTATCACGCATAATCACCAGCGGCAAACCCATAAACGAGATTGGCTTAACATAACCCGGTTGCGGCAAGTCGCCAGCAAAACCCACGCCCGACCAAGTCTTACCTAATACGCGATCGCGTTCTTCGGCTAACATTTCAGGGTCATTGTATAACGGGTTAGGCAACCCACTCGCCTCTTCAATAGGCAAGGTCGCTGATTCTAAGGTACTTAAGGGAATACGATTAAAGGCGCTCATAGGGAAACCCCAAAAATGAAATGGATCAAAGATGGGGCTTACTTTGACTTATTGTAGGGGTAGAAACAAACGATTAATTATCACCAAATGCATGATTTATACTCATGAGTTATCAATCAACCAAGAACAAAATTCAGCCAACACCGTTTTTTTACTGCCATTCTCAGAGGTGGTTAAATAAAAACCTGCTTGGGTTTCTAAGGTCTGATCAAAAGCCTTAACCAAACTTCCCGTTGCTAGGTAATCATCGAGCAAGTAATCCCACGCTAGGGCTACGCCTTGACCTTGTTGGGCGGCTTGTATCAACATATTGTAATGGCTAAACGTCACCTTATGCTGAGGCACCACTGGTGCCATGTCCAACCCCAAAAACCACTCACGCCAGTTAAACCATCCCGTCATTGGGTTATCCAATACTAACTGGCGTGTGGCTAACAACTGCGCGGGTGTAAGGCCTTGATGCTGTGCCAAAAAATCGGGACTAGACACCACAAATACGCGTTCGTTAAATAGCTTTTCCACCCTTACCCCTGTGGGCTCAGAATGACTAAAGCCGATACTACAATCATAATCAGTCACATCAGCTTCGAACACACTGTCGGCCACTAGCAATCTAATATCAACGTCCGGGTAAACCCGTGAATAGTCCGAAATACGTGGCATCAACCACAAGGAGGCAACCGCATGGCTGGCCGCGATGGTGATCTGAGTGTCTACCACTGGGTTCTGTAACGCTTGGGTGGCTAAACTAATCTGCGCCAGTGCACCACTAATCTGCTGATGATAATCGCGCCCCGCATGGGTTAAACAAATTTGGCGCTGTGTTCGATCAAACAAGGTCACGCCTAAATTGTCTTCCAATAAACGTATCTGACGACTCACCGCACCTTGGGTGACAAACAACTTAGCCGCCGCTTGGGTAAAACTAAGGCTAGTCGCTGCAGCATCAAAGGCTACTAAAGCGTTTAGTGGCGGGAGGTTTTTTATCGCTAGAGGCATGATTAAAGCTCATTTGTTTAGTCCTTGGAGTATGCCCTACTTCAGACCAAAGCTAAACCTTAACCATCTTCAGACCAGCCCTCAACACATAACAGTCATTAATGTAATTTACCGTTTTATAAACATAGCTTATACTTAAGCCATGAAAAACATTCCCACAGAACTCCTGCGTACTTTTGTCACTATCGTCAACTTGGGTGGTTTTACTCAAGCCGGCGACGTGCTCGGGCGATCACAACCTGCCATCAGCCTGCAAGTAAAGCGCCTAGAAGAGCTACTCAATTGCCGCTTATTCCAGCGCAACAATGGTTTGCAAGTCACCGAAGATGGCGAAATATTGTTGGATTTTGCCCAACGCATATTAGACCTAAACGACACTGCGGTGGCACGGCTATCCAAGAGCCAGGTTTCAGGCCAAGTTCGCCTGGGTATTCCTAACGACTTTGAGGTCTCATTTCTACCTCGACTATTAAGCCACTTTGGACAAACCCACCCCGACGTGGCATTAGAGGTTAATTGCGATCTTAGTGTTAAGTTATTGCAAGACTTCCAGCAAGGGCGTTACGACTTAGTGCTCGCCACCGACAGTTTAGACGACAGTCACCCACAGAGTCAGTCTGGTGATGAATTTCACGAAATCATTGTTTGGGTCACTAACGGTCATTTTGAGTGGCCCAACAACCAGCCTATTCCGCTGGTGGTTTACCCAACAGGCTGCCGCTACCGAAAACAAATAATCAACAAACTTAACGCCGCAGGCATTGCTTGGCGTATCGCCTACAGCTCATCAAGCTTACTAGGAATTCAGGCGGCCATTGAGGCCGGTTTGGGTATAAGTGCCCTGGCCCGCAGTACAGTGCCACAAAGTTTACACAGCCACATGGAGTTACATGAGTGCCCACAATTAGGCCATGTTAAGCTGGTATTTAAGCATGATCGAAACAACCAGTCGGATGCAACCAAACGTTTATACGAATACCTACATGCAGGGCTAGAACAATCGGCCAGTTAACGGCTTAAAATCACTGCCCCTGCAGAACCCATTAACAGGGCGGTAATACGGTTCATCACCTTTACTGACTTTGGCTGGCGAAATAACTTTCGGGCTCTACTGGCACCAAAAGCCACCAACATTAAACCCAGCATTAAAGCCACAAAGTTCAAGCTCACCACCACTATTACGCCTTCGTTAGTCAATTGAGTTAAATCGATGAAGGTAGGTAAAAAAGCAATGTAGAAGAGCATGACTTTAGGGTTAGTTCCAGAGATCAACATACCTTCCGCATAACTCACCAAAAAGTTAGCTCGTCTAGAGCGTGGGGCCTCAGACGGAGAGGTGTCCAATTCAGTTGGCGCATGCCACATATGCCACGCTAAGTAAAAAAGGTAAGCAGCGCCGCCCCAACGGATCAATAGGAACACCACTTGATATTGATTGGCTATATAAGCCAACCCCCAGACCACCAACAACAGATATATAATGTCACTCATGGTCATGCCTAAAGCTAAACCCCAACACGCCCTACTGCCCTGTTTTAAAGCTTGAGCAATAAGTGCAAAAATACCAGGCCCCGGGGTAATAGAAAATATAAACACAGCAACAAAATAGGCTAAAGCAAATTCAAATGTCATAATAATAGAGATGTGTCAATCGGGCTAGAAGCCGCATATTAGCTCATCCTTAAAGCATAATGCAATACTATTGAGATTGACCTATATGGTGATTGAAGTTAATATGGCGCGGCATTAAATGTGCTATTTTTGAATGGCAAAGCTCATCAAACGCATTTATGTCATTAAGTCATCACAGCAAGGAATTTCCATGTCAGAAGTAATCACCGGTACCGTAAAGTTTTTTAACGACACTAAGGGCTTTGGCTTTTTAGAACAGCCCAATGGCGCCGACGTATTTGTTCATTTTAGCGCTATCGTTAAAGAAGGCTACAAGAGTCTTGAACAAGGCCAGCAAGTTACCTTTTCCGTCACCGAAGGTGAAAAAGGTTTGCAAGCGGAAAACGTTTCGCCTATCTAAATAAGTAATACGAGACACAAAAAAGCGCTATAAGGTAACCTATAGCGCTTTTTTAACGTCTTAAATTTATTCCGCTATGCCATGTAAGCTGGGCCCTTGCCATCGGCACTGGGCTGAAAATGCACCGTGACTTCGCCAAATTTCGACAATGCTTCCGTAACCTCTTGGTCGTCGCGTAATTCAAAGGCGTTAAACCCTACACGCTGCATAAAATCGATGCGATCCATCGCTACGTCACCTACTGCACGAATTTCGCCTTGATAACCCGCTCTGCGTAAAATACGCGCCATGCTAAAACCACGGCCATCAGCAAAGGTATCAAACTCTAGCGCGATCATAGACAACTTATTGGCATGGGTAAGCAGGCTAGCCAAATCGTCGTCACCATTCGCAAGTACCGCGTCGGCGTTATTTTGCCCGTCACTTAACCAATCGGCAAACCTAAGCTCTGGGGTGGTGGCGTGGTCTAAACTAAGCTGCTGATCTTTGATGAGTGCCATATACACGCTCCTTAAATGGTGCAAAACCTACGCGGCGCACGAGTTGTAAAAATGTTTCATCGGTTTCGCGTAGCTCTACGTACACGTCTAAAATTTGGCCAATAACCACCACCACTTGATCCTGTTCAATGGAACGGCCAAGGGTTTTTCCTAAACTGGCGTCCTCACTTGCAGAACCGCCCAGGGTAAACTGGTATACCTGCTTACCCCCTTTCTCCACACCTAATACACCTATGTGGCCTACATGATGGTGACCACAGGCATTGATACAGCCAGAAATTTTAAGCTGAATGTCACCAATGTCATATTGGTAGTCGATGTCATCAAAGGTCTCATTAATTTGACGTGACAACACCAAGGTCTCGGCATTTGCCAAACTACAAAAGTCTAACCCAGGGCAATTAATCATGTCGGTCAAGGTACCCACGTTGGCGCGGGCTAAATCAATGTCTTGCAACTTTAACCAAAGTGCCAGTAGATCCCTTTGTGCTACGTCGGCTAATACTAAATTTTGATCATGGGTAGAACGTAATTCGCCAAAGCTGAATTCGTCGGCTAAGGCTGCCATTCCATCCATCTGTTGGTGGCTCACGTCGCCCGGGGCCTGTAACTGATTTTTAAGGGCCACCACAACAATACGATAGCCACCTTGCTTATGGTCACGGGTATTTTGCCGATACCAAGTGGCAAACTGCGGATATTCAGCAAACGCACGACTTAAGTCATGTTCAGCATGCTCCGCAGCTAAGTAGTCTGGGCCAGTAAAGAAGCCTTTTACCCGATCAATTTCGCTCCAAGGTAGGCGTAAGTCGCCGCCTTTTAGCTGCTCCCACTCTGCTTCTACCATTTCGCCAAAGGTATCTACCCCTACGGCGTTTACCAATATTTTAATACGGGCTTTATATTTGTTGTCGCGGCGGCCATTAAGGTTATACACTCGCAACACGGCTTCTAAATAGGATAATAACTCTTGAGGCTGTAGGAATTTTTTAACGGTTTTACCAATCACTGGCGTACGACCTAGGCCGCCACCCACTATGACTTCAAAACCCACTTCACCAGCATCATTGCGGTATAGGTGCAAACCAACGTCATGTACTTGCGACGCCGCTCGGTCACTGGCAGAACCAGAAACAGCGATTTTAAACTTACGCGGTAAGTAGGCAAACTCTGGGTGCAAACTGCTCCATTGACGAATTAACTCACACCAAGGGCGGGTGTCTTCAATTTCGTCTGCACTCACGCCCGCAAAAGGGTCCGTGGTAGTGTTACGTATACAGGCACCACTGGTTTGAATGGCATGCATTTGCACTTTGGCCAAGTCGGCCAAAATATCAGGCACCGACTCTAATGTGGGCCAGTTAAACTGCATGTTCTGGCGTGTGGTGAAGTGTCCGTAGCCTTTGTCATAAACGCGAGATATTTCGGCCATGGCTCGAAGCTGCTGGCTCTTCATCAAGCCATATGGAATAGCCACGCGCAACATGGGTGCAAGCCGCTGAATATAGAGGCCATTCATCAGCCGTAAGATACGAAATTCATCTTCGGGGATTTCACCCGCCAAGTAACGGCGAGTTTGGTCCCGATATTGATCTACGCGCTGATCAACAAGGGCCTGATCGTATTGGTTGTAAGCGTACATGATGTGATCCTAGTCAAGCTAATTGCTTATTTTGACGACATCATACAGTAACATGCTTATAACACAAAAGACTAAAAACTGATTTACTTATATTAATAACGAATATAAAATTCGTCCAAATGAATCCGCTAGAAACATATTTTTGGGCAGATTTTACGTTACACTATGGGCAACAAAAAAAGCCACCTAATCAACCCAGTTTTAGCCATCATTTATGACGCCCCAACACTATGGATTATAAAGCCAAATGGTAGAATACTTACTCATCCTTGTTAGCACAGTTTTGGTGAACAACTTCGTCTTAGTTCAGTTTCTTGGGCTGTGTCCGTTTATGGGGGTTTCCTCTAAGCTAGAAACCGCTATGGGAATGTCTCTGGCGACCACCTTCGTGCTCACTCTGGCGTCTTTGTGTAGCTACCTAACTTACACTTATCTACTACGGCCCCTTGGCCTTGAGTTTTTGCAAACCATTAGTTTCATTTTAGTGATTGCCTTTGTGGTGCAATTTACCGAAATGGTAGTGCATAAAACCAGCCCTTTGTTACACAAAGTATTGGGCATATTCTTGCCCTTGATTACCAGCAACTGCGCAGTGTTGGGCGTGGCGTTATTGAATATCAAAAAATCCAATGGCTTCATCGAATCGATTCTTTATGGTTTTGGTGCGGCGGTGGGTTTCTCGCTGGTACTGATCTTATTCGCCGCCATGCGAGAGCGTATAACGGTAGCCGATGTTCCGGCACCGTTTAAAGGTGCCGCTATTGCTATGATTAGCGCGGGCATTATGTCCCTTGCTTTTATGGGTTTTACCGGTTTGGTGGCCATGTAAATGCAAAGCCTTTATTTCGCTATTATGGTACTCGCTCTGCTGGCCCTAGTTTTTGGTGCCATCTTAGGTTTCGCGGCTATTCGTTTTAAGGTCGATGGCGACCCTATTGTTGATCAAATAGACAACCTATTACCGCAAACTCAATGCGGCCAGTGTGGCCATCCCGGCTGTCGCCCCTATGCCGAAGCCATTGCCAACGGAGAAGCCATCAATCATTGCCCACCGGGTGGCGAAAGCACCATTAAAGCGCTCGCAGACTTACTTGATGTTGAAGCTATTCCGTTGGATGAAGAGCATGGTACCGAAGCTGTGCGCACCATCGCTTACATCCGTGAAGACGAATGTATCGGTTGCACCAAGTGTATTCAGGCATGCCCTGTAGACGCCATACTCGGCGCCGCTAAACAGATGCATACGGTTATTGTCGACGAGTGTACTGGTTGTGATTTGTGTGTAGAGCCCTGCCCTGTAGACTGCATTGATATGTTGCCCATCGAAGTAACACCGGCAAGCTGGCATTGGCAACCACCGACAGACATTATTGCTACGTCTAACCATGCCCACCATGCTGCGCCTCAAGGAGATGTATCTCATGGGTAGAATCTGGCCGTTTCATGGTGGCGTACACCCACCAGAAAACAAGCAGCAGTCAAACCAACCTGCGATTGTGACTATGCGAGTGCCTAAACAACTGGTATTGCCGCTAAATCAGCACATTGGGGCCCCCGCAAAGTGTCTACTAGAAGTCGGCACCAAAGTCCTTAAAGGCCAACTCATCGCCAGCGCTCAGGGCTTTGTGAGCGCCAATATTCACGCCCCGAGCTCAGGCACTATCACCGCGATAGAGGAGCGCACGCTACCTCATCCATCAGCGCTAGTGGGCCCATGTATTGTCATCGACACCGACGGTCAAGAGCAATGGATTGATCATGCAGGCATTGATCCATTGAGTGTAGATAAAGGCGAACTATTACAATGTATTCGTAGTGCAGGCATCACTGGCATGGGCGGCGCTGGTTTTCCGAGTGCTGTTAAATTGCAAGCCAAAACCCAGATCAATATGCTGATCATTAATGCTGCCGAGTGCGAACCTTATATTACCGCCGACGACCGCTTAATACGCGAATATAGCGAGCAAATCATTGCCGGCATTCAGATCATCAGGCAATTACTAAACCAGCCCGCCTGTATCATTGGTATTGAAGACAATAAGGCCGAAGCCATTGCCATTCTAAGCCAAGCGCTTACCGGCATAGACGGCATTGAAGTGGCCGTTATTCCTACAAAATATCCTTCGGGCGGCGAAAAACAACTGATTCAAATCCTCACCGGCCAACAAGTCCCCCACGGCGGCATTCCCGCTGATTTAGGTTTGGTGTGTCACAACGTAGGCACTGCCAAAGCCATTGCCGACGCAGTCCTTCTAGGCCAACCACTGATTAGCCGTGTAACCACCGTGACCGGTAAAGCCGCAGCCAAAGCAGGCAATTACCAAGTACTTATTGGCACTCAAGTGAGCGATCTAATGGCCTTTGCCGAGGTTGATTTAGCCAGCACATCACGCTTAGTCATGGGTGGGCCGATGATGGGGTTCACCTTAACCGACCATCAAGTGTCCGTGGTTAAGAGCACTAACTGCATATTGGCATCGTCTGCGTTGGAGTTGGCCCCAGTAGCCGACCATCACGCATGTATACGTTGCGGTCAATGTGAGGTGGTGTGCCCGGCCGAGTTGTTGCCCCAACAATTATTCTGGTTTGCTAAAGCCGAAGAGTTTGACAAAGCCCAAAGCCACAATCTTGCAGATTGTATTGAATGCGGCGCTTGCGCGTGGGTATGCCCAAGCCAGATTCCGTTAGTTCAATATTATCGCTTCGCAAAAGGCCGAGTTAAAACCCTGCACGCAGAAACGCAATTAGCCGAACATGCACGTTTGCGGTTTGAAACCCGCGAACAACGCCTGATCGATGACAAATTGGCGAAAGAAGAGAAACGTAAAGCCAGAGCCGTTGCCGCCGCTGCTGCGCAAGCCGCCAAACGTGCAGCCAACCCCGATGCTGAAGACCCTATCGCCGCCGCACTGGCCCGCGTTAACCAACAAAAACAAGCACCAGCAACCAGCGTAACAGCAGAGCCGCCAGAAGATGCTTACAAAGCATTAAAAACCGCCGCAGCCATTACTCGGACCAAGCTCAAGAAGTCCAGCAAAGCCCTTAGCGATGCACTAGCCTCTGGCCATGATCAAGTGGAAAGTTTGCAAACCACCGTGGATCAACTGACGCTTAAAGCCAATGCGGCCCAAGCAGCGCTTAGCGCCTACGAAACCAAATTAGGCTTAGACCCCGAACACGAAAAACAATTGCAAGTGGCCGCCGCCAAAGCCGGAGTGGTGGTACGAAAGCTTGAGAAATCCTTAGCCATCGCCGAGGATGCGGCCACAATAGAGGCCCAAATAGTCACTGCTAAAACGGCCCACGCGACTGCCAACCAAGCCTTGGAAGCGTACCAGCACAAGTCCACAGCGTTACAGCAACAGACCCAGGAATCCTGATTATGGCGTTACTCAACCTATCGTCGCCCCACCACCACAGTTTAAACCGCACCTCGCGCTTAATGATGTGGGTGTTGCTGGCTACTGTGCCAGGCCTGCTGGCACAAAGTTATTGGTTTGGTTATGGCACGCTTATCAACTTAATTTGGGCTTGTGCACTGGCTGTGAGCTTTGAAGCACTGGTACTGTGGCTTAGAAAACGCCCCATTAAACCCTTCATTAGTGACGGCAGCGCCTTAGTCACGGCCTTTTTACTGGCCCTTGCATTACCGCCCTTTAGCCCTTGGTGGTTGACATTTGTAGCGGTACTGTTTGCCATCGTATTTGCCAAACACCTCTATGGTGGCTTAGGCAACAACCCTTTTAACCCAGCCATGGTGGGATACGCCTTGTGCTTAATCGCCTTTCCTGTATCCATGACCCAATGGGCCGGCACCGAAAGCACGTTAAATTTAGCTCAACAGTGGCAGTGGTTTTGGACAGAGACCATGAGCGGCGGCATAGATGGCTACACACAAGCCACACCACTGGACCTAATGCGTCACCCTAAAGGCCTGACCTTAGATGAATTAGCGGCCACCAACCCATTACTCGGCCTCGGCCTAACTGCCAGCGCATGGATTAATGCAGCCTACCTAGTGGGTGGTTTGGGTTTGTTGGCGTTACGCATATTCACCTGGCACGCACCCGTGGCAATGCTCGCAAGTTTGGGCTTATGCTCAGGTTTATTCCACATGGGAGAGCCTGACCTATACCCATCTGCAAGCCAGCACCTGTTTAGCGGCGCCACTATGCTTGCAGCCTTCTTTATCGTCACCGACCCAGTTACCAGTGCCACTAGCCGTAAAGGTAAGTTGATATTTGGTGCGAGTGTAGGCCTGTTGGTGTTTATCATTCGTAGTTACGGGGCCTACCCCGACGCCTTTGCGTTTGCCATTTTACTGATGAACCTAGCCGCGCCATTAATTGATACCTATACTCAACCTAAAGCCTATGGCCACCAAGGAAACAAAGATAATGAGCGCTGATACGCCCACTAGTCTTGGCGCCTCGATTCGCAATGGCGCACTCAGTTTGGGCGTGTTTGCGGTTGTTACCGCCGCCGCCATTAGTCTTACCTACGTGGCTGGCAGTGATGCCATTGCTGCCAATAAAGCCGCTGCCAAAGCACGCGCATTAGAGGCCGTAATGTCACCCGCGCTGTATGATCAAAGTTTATTAGACTCGCCTATTACCCTAGCCCAAACAGACCAGCTTGACGTCGCTGAAAACAGCCTCGGTTACGCTGCCATTAATCATAGTGTCGTCCAAGGTATAGTGCTACCTGTGGTAGCTAAAGATGGCTACAGCGGCGACATTTCAATGCTTATTGGTCTCAACCGAGACGGCGTGATCCAAGGCGTACGCGTATTAGAGCACAAAGAAACGCCGGGGTTGGGTGATAAGGTTGAGCGTAAAAAATCAGCGTGGATCGATGCATTTATTGGCCATTCTTTAGCCAACACCAGCCCTGATGAGTGGGCAGTGACTAAAGATGGCGGCCTATTTGACGGCTTTACTGGTGCCACCATTACCCCACGTGCCGTCGTTTCGGCAGTACACAAAAGCCTGCGCTATCATGAACAACAACAATCCTCCTTTTACCCACACACACAAGCGGATTAAAGCATGACAGAAGATCAATCTAAACTGGTAATGGACGGCCTGTGGAACAACAATCCGGCCTTGGTCCAACTGCTAGGTCTGTGTCCTCTATTGGCGGTCACCGGCAGCGTCGTCAACGCTTTGGGGCTGGGTTTTGCAACCTTACTGGTATTGGTGGGCTCCAATCTTTTAGTGTCCCTGATTCGTAACAAAGTGGCCGATGATATTCGTTTACCCGTGTTCGTGATGATTATTGCGGCGCTGGTGACCATCGCCGAACTCACCATGCAGGCACTCACTTATGAGCTGTATCAAATCTTAGGCATATTTATACCCTTGATTGTCACTAATTGTGCCATTTTAGGGCGTGCTGATGCCTATGCTCGTAAAAACCCACCACACTTGGCGGTATTGGATGGTTTGAGTATGGGCCTAGGTTTTGCCTCTGTATTAGTATTACTTGGCGCGATGCGCGAATTGCTGGGCCAAGGCACACTATTTGCTGACATGCACTTATTGCTAGGTCCGGTCGCACAAAACTGGACTTGGGTGATTATTGATGACTATCGGGGTTTCCTCTTTTCTGTGTTACCGCCCGGTGCTTTTGTGGGTATGGGTTTGATCATTGCTGCAAAAAACGCTTATGACCAATATCAAGCCAATACCAACCTGACTCAAAAACCCCACATCGACGCTGGCAGTAAACGTGTTCGAGTGACCGGCACCATCACTTAACGCAGATCATCATGAACAAGGCCAAACGAGAACAAATTTTTGCACGCTTAAGGGATGACAACCCCAACCCCGTAACCGAGCTTAATTACAGCAACCACTATGAACTCTTGGTGGCTGTAGCCCTGTCGGCCCAAGCCACCGATGTGAGTGTTAACAAGGCCACTAAAGCGTTATTTAAAGTGGCTAATACACCTCAAGCCATGCTCGACTTAGGCTTAGAGCAGCTCAAGCAACACATTAAAACCATTGGCCTGTACAACAGCAAAGCTAACAACGTCATCATGGCGGCGCAAATGTTGGTGGACTTACACCAGGGCCAGGTACCCGATCAACGCGAGGCCCTTGAAGCGCTACCCGGTGTAGGTCGTAAAACCGCCAACGTAGTGCTTAACACCGCCTTTAGGCAAATTGCGATGGCCGTGGATACACATATATTTCGTTGGTCAAACCGCACTCGAGTGGCGCCCGGTAAAGACGTGATAGAGGTGGAACGTAAACTGCTTAAATTTGTGCCCAAAGCCTACCTGCTAGACGCCCATCACTGGATGATTCTGCATGGTAGGTACGTGTGCATCGCCCGTAAACCACGCTGTGGTTCTTGCCTCATTGAAGACCTTTGTGAGTTCAAAAACAAAACCTGCGACCTGGATTGAGCCAGCACTTGGAATTTGTTTTAAACTGGACCATACTTAGCTCAAAACATAATAACTAAAAGTTCTGATACCCCCGTATGTTAAGGTTTTTACTCCGTTACCTGTTACTCCCCTTGGTGCTTATTGCCAGCATCGGCTACGCCGCAATTCCGCTGTGGGTGCCCACCGCCCTAGCGTTCTATGTACAACCTATGAATTGGCAAGGCCTAGAGCTCAAGGTGGGTTACCCAAGCCACAAAAGCTGGCACATCGATGACCTCAGCTGGTACCAAACACAACCAACCCTGGCCTATCAGGCGGATTTAACCCACCTAGAATTAAACTACTCTTGGCAGTCTTTAAAAGCCCAACAGTGGCCCACCATGGTAATAGAAACCGCTCATATTGAACTAGAGGCAGACACGAACAGCCATAACCAAGTGCCCGCGTTAGCGCTTATACCGAGTCAATGGCTGCCACTTTGGCCACAATTTAGCATCAATAAACTGGTGTTCAATACGTCTAACTCGCAAAAACAGGTACAGTTGGCTGGTAACCTCAGCCATCAAGACGCGGGGCTAAAACTTCTCGCGCGCATTTCTAACGAAAGCCAAATTGACACCTACATCGATGCCACACTAGGTCATAACGACCAAGTTGAAGCCAAGCTATTTATTCAGCAAAGTACCTCGCCGGTGGCTAAAATCACCTCCTCCGTTAAACGTCAGGGCAAACAATATAGCTGGCAAGGCCAGGCCGCCATCAACCTGCCCTTTAGCCAAACGTTGCTAGGTCGCTGGTGGCCTAGCGCCCTCGGTGAGCTCACCATCAATACAGGCCGCCTCACCAGCCACTGGCAACTCAACTTACCCATTGATTCATACGAAACGGCCAACTTAAGCCACATATCACGCTCAGCAAAAGGCGAATTACAAAGCCAAATCCAGTTTCAAGCCAGTAGCCCGATGGCCAAAGAGCTTGATTTAGACGCTAGCTTTACACATATTTTATCGGCCTCCAGCGACCCACAATGGCGACTTAACGAAGGCAGTCAACTACGTATAATGCCCAATTGGAACAACACCAATATAGATCCAAACTTGTACCAATCCTTGTTACTTCAGCAAGCTAAACTGACCCTCAATGCCGACAGTCCGGTGGCCATAACATTTGTGGAAGCAACAGGTCTGCTCGCCGCAACACCTGCCATCGAGCTCAACGGTAATATTAATGCCACTTTAGAAAATACCCATTCTGTATACCAGCTATTTGGCCAGTTATCGCAGCTTAAGCTACAGTCCTTAGGACAATGGCAGGGCAACGCCAATTTAAGTGGTTATTACCTTGCTCAAGCCGACGAAAACCCTTGGATGACGCAACTTCCCATCGACCTGAGGCAGTTACAATTGTTGAGCGAAGTTGACTTTAGCTTTGACCCAAAACAATGGCAGTTTATCATGCAGCCTCACTCCAAAGTGTCGGCCACACAGGTAGAGAGCCGCCGCCAAGCAGGCTCTATTCAGCTGTTCGCTAGCGACAAACTCAATTTATCCAATGGCAAACCCCTCACCCTAACCTATCAACCGCAACAGGATTACTGGACCTGGTCAGACATTGACTTACAGCTAAAGCCTGAGTCTATCCCCAGCCAGGGCCTTACGGTCAACGTGAGTGAAGGCTCCTCGTTATTGAATAATAGGCCCACGCAAGGACACTTTGACCTGCAGCCCACCGCCATTAAAATAGCCAACTGGCCCGCCCTTCATGCAGTGAGCCAAGGCGACTTTAACTGGCTCGAAGGCCAGCTCACCGTCAACTTTGAGGCCCAGCTTCCGCCTTACGTCTCTGCTGTTGACGGCCAATACACGTGGCAAGCCAATGCTGCCAGTCACCAATTAGTAGCGCAAGCTAAGACCATTGAACTGGCGCCCTTATTACCCCAGCTTAGCAGCATCAATGCGCTGTTACCTCTCCCCTTACCACTCACACTTGGAGTCACCTCAGGCACAATTGATTACCGCGGCGATTGGCAATGGGGCGCAGACCAAACGCAGGCGCTGCAACGGATAGATTATGATGCCGTAAGTGGGCGCCATAACGGCATTCAAGTGACCGGTGTTGGGGGGCACAGCTTGTTTGAGTTTGACAGCAATAAGGCCGATGACCTCAGCGTTCAAGGGCAGCATTCGTTGCGGGCAAAAACCTTGGCTTGGGGGCCAACGGCAAACCTTAAAATGCTACAGCCGCACATAGAACTAACGTCCACTGGCTGGACGGGGCAGAATTACCAAATAGAAAAATTTGACGCTCAATGGCTGGGCGGCCGACTACTCGCTAGCAACAACACCATTAAACACCAAGGCCTTAACACGCTGCACATGAGCCTGCAAAATCAACAGCTCAATCAATTGCTTAGTTTAGCTAAAAGCCCAGATCTATCAGCCACAGGTAAGGTGTCTGGTAACCTGACTATGCATCTTGACCTGCGCTCTAACGCAAGTCAAGCGTGGACTTTAGCGCAAGGAGATCTAGTAAGCAGCCAAATGGGATTACTGAGCTTGGCGCCAGCAGATGCGGCTGAAACGGACCCAAAAACAGCCTATTTACATGACATATTAAGCCATTTTAATTACCAACAACTGACAGCAAAACTGAGCCGCAACCAAGACCAAGGGTTATCTCTAACTACCCACCTAGTGGGCAGCAATCCTAACTTTAAAGATGGCCACGCCGTGGACTTTAATTTAACCCTGAACCCTGAACTTCTTCTAAGCAACGATTAAGGTAGTTTAACGGATGCAACGGTTGTTGATCCGAACGTAGGGTGATTTGGCTACGACAAGAATAGCCGGTAGCCAACACGGCACCTTGAGCTGCATTAACGGGCTGCTGCCAACTCATGGTATAAAGTTTAGCGGCTAATGCTTGATGTTTTTGTTCGTGGCCAAAGGTACCCGCCATACCACAACAGCCCGTGTCCGGTGTATTTAAGGCAATGCCAAATTTAGCAAACAAACCCACCCATTGCGCCGTACTTTGCACCACTAGCGCTGTTTCACTACAGTGCCCAAGCAATGTTGGCGCCATGTCTGGTGTGACCGAAACAGTCGGTAGCTTAATTAAGCCCTCCACTTGATGTAACCACTGCTGCAGCAACAATACATCGGGTACCGCTTCTGGCCCCAATAATTGGCGATATTCATCACCATAGGTTAAACCAACACTGGGATCAACTGCCACCAAGGTTAAACCTTGTTGCTGCACCAGCTGTAGCTGCTGGGTCACCGCCGCTGCTTGCTTTTCAAACGCCGTTAAAAAACCCTTAACATACAGGGGTTTAGCCGATGCCTTAAGGGGCATCACTATGGGGGTAAAACCCATCTTCACCAAACACGACAAGATACCCTGCACTTGAGGCAAGTCATAGCAACTGCTAAACACGTCCTGCACTATGACTACAGATCGGCGTTTTTGTGCGTCAGTCAAATTTTCAAATTGGTGTGGGTGCCACGCTTCTACGCCATCAATCGCCGTCAATTGAGACAATTTATACGGGTGTATTTTCGGTAAGTTGACCATGCCAAACAGGTTTTTTATCAACCAACGGCTAGCCCCTAACTGCATGCCCCAGTTACTTAATCTTGAGACCTTGCTGGTCACCATTGCCAAGGACTCCACCAGCGCGACCGCGTAATCCGACAATGGGCGCCTGCGTTTGGCAAAATAGCGCTGTAAAAAGCGGCTTCGATACGTCGGTATGTCCACCTTGATCGGGCAAGCCGTAGTACACGCCTTGCACGCTAAACAACTTTGTAACGATTGATACACCTGAGTTTCTAACGCTGAGTCGGCACCACCTGTGGCTTCTTGGCGCAGCCATTCACGCAATAAGCTCGCCCTACCCTTGGGCGACTGCACACGATCCTTAGTGGCTTTATACGACGGACACATGGCCGCCTGCGGTTGGTAATTAAAACACGCTCCATTGCCATTACATGCCACAACCGGTTGCCACTGCTCAACCATCGATTCGCCTAGCTGCCGATCTGCAGCACCGCGGGTACGTGGGTCGTCAACCTTCACCAACTCGGAGTCAACCGACGCTGGGGTACAAATCTTACTGGGGTTAAGCTGATTGTGTGGATCAAACCAACCTTTTATACGCCGCATATCCGCATACAGGTCTACACCAATGGTCTCTTGTGTATACTCACTGCGAAAACCTTTGCCGTGCTCGCCCCACATAACGCCTTCATACTTTTGCACCAAGGCCTGTACCGCATCAGAAATCAGCTTAAGTTTTAAAGCATCCTCAGGGTCGCGCATGTTCAACGCTGGGCGTACATGTAAACAACCGGCATCCACATGGCCAAACATGCCGTAGGAAACCCCCATGCCGTCCAATAGCTGCCTAAACTCAACAATGTAGTCGGCCAAATTTTCTGGCGGTACTGCGGTGTCTTCCACAAACGCTATGGGACGTCGTTTACCCGGCAAGTTACCCAACAAACCGACACCTTTTTTACGTAATTCCCATAAACTGGCCATGCCTTTAGGGTCCGACACTCGGCTGTAACGCATGCCTAACTGGGTAAGCTGAGCGCACACAGCATCTATCTTTTGTGCTAGCAGGCCAGCATCCATACCACCAAACTCGACTAAGTTAATGGCTGCAATCGGTTCTGCATCTGGGAAAGCAATATAGTCCTTAACCTGATGCCAAATGACATCGTCTTGGGCCATGGTTAAAATAGTATCATCGATGGTTTCAATAGCATCTGGATTTTGTAGCACCAACTGGGTCGCATCACGCAACGCTCCATCAAAGGAATCATAACCGAGCACCAATAATTGTTTAGCTAGCGGTATGGGCGTGAGCTTCAAGGTCAGTTCTGACACGACCGCCAAGGTGCCTTCGGAGCCGCAAATAAGCCGACTCAAATCAAACCCATTGTCGGTCTTAATGTGGGCCAAATTATAACCCGTCATAAACCGGTTGAGCTTTGGAAAACGTGCGCTGATGGCATCTTGTTTTTGCTCCACCAAATCATTCACTTGGCGATACAAGTGTGCAACTGGGCCGCCCTTGTCAATGGCATGTTGAAGCCCTTGAGGTGTCATGGCTTTGGTTGCCACCTGTTGGCCATTGGCCAGTATCAGGTTAAGACTCAACACATGATTACTCGTGCGGCCATAAATCCGGGAGCCCTGACCGCAGGCATCGGTATTGGCCATACCACCTAAGGTGGCACGGTTGCTGGTAGATAAGGTGGGTGCAAAAAACATCCCATGGGGCCGTAAAAAGTCGTTGAGCTGGTCTCTAATAACACCCGCCTGCACTTTGACCCAGCCAGCCTCTATATCCACATCTACAATGGCGTTTAAGTGGCGTGAACAATCAACCACCAAACCATCAGTTAAAGATTGGCCGTTAGTGCCGGTACCGCCACCACGGGGTGCAAAGTAAATGGATTTAAAGCGAGACTGGGCAGCCAGCTTAAAGATAGCCTGTAGGTCTGCTTCGTGCTTTGGGTAAAGCACCCCTTGGGGCAAAAGCTGATACACGCTGTTGTCTGTGGAGGCAATGATACGATCGGCTTGATGGGGGCTAATTTCGCCCTCAAAACCAACATCGTCTAAGGCATTTAAGAAATCTACAAAATTGACTGCAGGGTCTTCAAGAAACTGCTTGCTCGACATAGTGAGAAGGTTCTAACACGGGTTATTGGCTTAGGTTAGAGTTTAACTCAATGAGCGCTTGTTGCCCATTCTCGATTAGTCTAAGCGCTTATTCGCTATTAGGTTTTAAGTCATGTGCGGTAAAGCACTTTAATGACATGCCAACCAAATTTAGTTTTAACTAGCTGAGGCTCTTGTACTGCACAGGTAAATACAACTTTATCGAACTTAGGCACCATTTGACCCTGTCTAAACTCGCCTAAATCACCACCTTTTTTACCCGATGGGCATGATGAATACTTTTTAGCTAAGGTTTGAAACTTAGCGCCTTTTCCTAACTGCTTAATAATATCTTCCGCAATTTCTTTGTGCTTAACCAATATGTGAAGAGCGTGCGCTGTAGAAACCATGTCAAAACCTTTTTAAACCCACTTGGAAACCAAACCAACAATGAATGTCGTATGAGCTTAGCAACGAAAATACGTATGTTACCTTAACTCTCATGGATAATCATTTTAACGGCTAACGCCGCAAGTATAGGCGAGCCCCTGTGGGTGATTCCAGCCCGAAAGGCGCTTGTGTCTTGCCTTGTTATGTTTTTTAATCGCCCAAATAACGTGTGTTGTATTACTTTATTTAACACGGATTATCTTCACAATCTTTCTTCCTTTCGCTAATTCATCTACCAATTTATCCAAATATCTGACCTGCTGGGTTAATGGATTTTCAATCTCTTCCACCCGATAGCCGCAAATTACACCGGTAATGAGGTGCGCATTTGGGTTTAACGTGGCATGTTGAAAGAACTGCGCGAAAGTCATATTCTCTTCGCTGAGTTTATTTAGCTTTTTTTCATTATAGCCAGTCAGCCACTCAATCACTTGATGTAATTCTTCTTTGGTACGACCCTTCTTCTCAATTTTTGCAAGGTAGTGTGGATATATTTCCGCATACGTCAGTTGTGCAATTTGTTCGTCATGGCTGCGTGTACTTTTCATGTCTTTTTACTCATTAATTTTGGACAAATTATTGCAATCCGTTTTAAGTATCTTATCTAAATTTATCTGATTTTTTAACTAAAAGCACACTCCATACTTTTGGGCACTTTTTGGTTTTAGCCTCGCAGACACATCAATCTAATTAACTTATATAACTTTAAAGCCTTTATCGTGCTTTTTTCCGCCCAACAGAATTAGCCTAGGGTCGGGCTAATAACCTGGGATAACGGGATAAGCACTGCCCTTCTATGGCTTTATCAGGATGCTAGAGAAGCCTTAAAATATGGCGTTTCTGGCCCTTTTCCTGTATGCTTCTGCGCCCTAAACACCCCTATACAGAGATACACTATGTCATTTGCCGAACTCGGTCTTGAGCAGCGCCTATTAACCGCCATTGAAAGCAAAGGTTATACCGTACCCAGCCCAATTCAAGAGAAAGCAATCCCTGCCATTTTGGCCGGTAATGATGTTATGGCGGCCGCCCAAACCGGTACCGGCAAGACTGCCGCGTTTACCCTGCCCTTGCTGCAAAAATTGGCTAAGGGCCAGCGCGCTCAAGCCAACCAAGTTCGTGCCTTGGTGTTAACCCCTACTCGCGAGCTAGCGGCTCAAGTTGCCGAAAGTGTATCCACCTATGGTGCTGATTTGCCGCTTACCTCCACCGTGGTTTTTGGTGGCGTCAAGATCAACCCACAAATGATGCGCTTACGTCGTGGTGCCGATGTGTTGGTGGCCACCCCCGGTCGCCTATTGGACCTATACCAACAAAAAGCAGTGAAGTTTAATCAACTAGAAGTGCTTATACTCGACGAAGCCGATCGTATGTTAGACATGGGTTTTATTCATGATTTAAAGCGCATCATGTCGTTTTTACCAAAAGATCGTCAAAACCTGATGTTCTCTGCCACCTTTGCTGACCAAATCCGCAGCCTAGCAAAAGGGTTAATGAATAACCCCACTGAAATTAGCGTCAGCCCTGCTAACACCACTGCCGCTACCGTAAAGCAGTGGATGTGTCCGGTAGACAAAAAGCAAAAGCCAGCTTTATTACAAGAATTGATTGTCACCAACCAATGGTCACAAGTATTAGTATTTTGCCGCACCAAACACGGCTGCAACAAACTCGCTAAATGGCTGGTAGGTGGCGGCATTAGTGCCGATGCTATCCATGGCAACAAGAGCCAAGGCGCCAGAACTCGTGCTTTAGCACAGTTTAAGGCCGGCGAAGTTAAAGTATTGGTGGCGACCGACATCGCCGCTCGCGGCTTGGACATTGACCAACTTCCGCAAGTGGTGAACTATGACCTACCCAACATTGCCGAAGACTATGTGCACCGTATTGGCCGTACCGGCCGAGCCAACCAAACTGGCCAAGCCGTTTCACTGGTGTGTGCGGACGAAATCGAATTTTTAGAATCTATTGAGCATCTGACTCAAAAGCATATTGATCGGGAATATATCGACGGCTTTATACCCACCCACGAAGTGCCACCGTCGCGGGACCTTCGCGCACTTAAAAACAAAAAACCAAAAAAACCAAAGCTGCGCAATCAAGAGCCGTCTGCACAAGCGCCTAGACAAAGAAAACCACAGGTCAAGTCGGCCCTATCTAAGTCGAACCAACGCAATACACCTAAGTCACCTTCTCGGGACGGTCAACCCGCCAAACAAAACCCTTGGAACAAGGGACCTAGCAAGCGCCCTGCTCGCTAGTCAAAAAAAGGTCAAAAAAATGCCCTATACAGGCCGACCGAAGGGGAAGCGGTTGCCTGTATAGGGCACGGGTTTTCATATGATGTTAACTAAGACCAACGCTTAATTAAAAAGTTCACTCATTCTATAGAGCTCTTACTTTTTGATCGCCTTTTCTATTATTTGAGAAGCCCGTAGTGTCCAGACGCTCTGCTTGCTCTGGTGATACGACCTCGAATTCCATGTTGTAGTGTAAATATTCTTCGCGGAAAGGCACCAAACCACTGGCCATAAGGTCAGGGTGCTGCTCTATTACTTCCTCTGAAAAGGGAATGAAACACTGCATTGGTAGCTCCTTGTTATCATCACAGTCTATTAAAGACTGGGAAGATGGATAAACATTGCACCAATAATGGAGAAACAATGGATCTTTTACTTATTTGCTTTTAAACAGCAAAAAGCCAAGCAATGCTTGGCTTTTTAACGTTATGCGCGTGGCAATACTACTTTAATAGGTCACGACCTTTACTGGCCTCTATGCGCATACGCAGCGAATTAAGCTTAATAAAGCCTGCGGCATCTTGTTGATCGTATGCACCGGCATCATCTTCCATGGTCGCCATGGCGGCATCAAACAAACTGTCTGCAGACTTACGCCCGATGACGTCGACATTACCTTTATAGAGTTTCAGTTTGACAGTACCGTTAACATACTCTTGTGAGCGGTTAATCAATGCCTGTAACATTTGACGCTCTTCAGACCACCAGTAGCCGTTGTACACAAGCTTAGCGTAACGCGGCATGATTTCATCTTTAAGGTGAGCGGCTTCTCGATCTAAGGTGATAGATTCAATCGCGCGATGCGCCTTAAGCATGATGGTGCCACCGGGTGTTTCGTAACAACCACGGGCCTTCATACCTACATAGCGGTTTTCTACAATATCCAAACGGCCAATACCGTTAGCACCGGCAACGCGGTTGAGTTCCGTTAAGATCGTAGCGGGACTCATGGCCTCGCCATTGATCGCAGTAATATCACCCTTTTCGTAGTCCAATTCGATGTAAGTGGCTTCATCTGGTGCCGCTTCTGGCGATACACTCCAACGCCACATGTCTTCTTCAGAAGCATGCCAAGGGTCTTCTAACATGCCACTTTCGTAGGAAATGTGCAGCAAGTTTGCGTCCATCGAATAAGGTGACGACTTCTTATTTTTAAAATCAACGGGAATTTCATGTTTGGCACAGTAATCCATCAAGCTTTCACGGGACGTAAGGTCCCACTCACGCCATGGCGCGATAACTTCCACACCAGGCTTAAGGGCATAAGCACCCAACTCAAACCGCACCTGGTCGTTGCCTTTGCCCGTAGCGCCGTGAGAGATCGCGTCGGCACCGGTTTGGTTAGCAATTTCGATCAGTCGTTTAGCGATCAAAGGGCGAGCTATGGACGTGCCCAACAAGTATTCACCTTCATATACCGCGTTAGCCCTAAACATGGGAAATACAAAATCCCGCACAAACTCTTCGCGTAGGTCTTCAATATAAATTTCTTTTACGCCTAAGGCTTCGGCTTTCGCACGCGCTGGCTCAACTTCTTCGCCCTGACCCAAGTCTGCGGTAAACGTAACCACTTCGCAGGCATAAGTTTCTTGTAACCACTTAACGATTACAGACGTATCTAAACCGCCAGAATAGGCTAATACTACCTTTTTAATGTCCGACATTTGATGTGGGTTCCCTGTACCATAATTATTCAACAAATATATCGTACAAGTATACATCGAAGCCACGTACAGCACAGCATCTAGGGCCAATTTTTAATTGTTTTTAAGTATTTTATTCACCTTACTCCTGTTAAAATATGCCTAGTTTTGCCCTAAACCAGTGGGCGTTTTAAGCCCGAGATTAAACCATGCAAACATTAACCCTCACTCGCCCAGACGACTGGCACCTACACCTACGCGATGGCCCAGTGTTAACACGCACCGTGAGCGACACGGCTCGCCAATTTGGTCGGGCCGTGATCATGCCCAATTTAACACCCCCTGTCGTCTCGACAGCCATGGCCATCGACTACAAGGCACGATTAGATGCAAAAGGTACTCGGCTAACCCCCCTTATGACCCTCTATTTAACTGACAATACCAGTGCCCAAGAAATTCAACGTGCCTACGACTCAGGCATTGTTAAAGCCGTTAAACTCTACCCTGCAGGTGCCACCACCAACTCTGCGGCAGGCGTAACAAACATCGAGCACATCTACCCCGCCATTGAAATGCTACAAGAGCTAGGCATGCCTTTATTGGTACATGGCGAAGTAACCCATCAAGAGGTAGATATTTTTGATCGAGAAAAGGGTTTTATCGAGCAACAGCTTGCACCACTGCTAGACCGTTTTCCACGCTTGAAATGCGTATTCGAACACATCACCACTAGTGATGCCGCGCAATTTGTGGCCCAAGCCAGCGAACTTGTGGGTGCCACCATCACGCCACAGCACTTACTGTATAACCGTAATGACCTATTGGTTGGGGGTGTAAAGCCGCACTTATATTGTTTACCCGTACTCAAACGCAATAGCCACCAACAAGCACTACAAGACATGGTTGCCAGCGGCAATAACAAATTCTTTTTAGGCACAGACTCGGCACCCCACTCTCAGGGCGCCAAAGAAAGCGCCTGTGGGTGCGCAGGCTGTTATTCTTCACCCGCTGCCATAGAGCTTTATGCGCAAGCCTTTGAAGCCATTGATGCACTCGATAATCTTGAAGCCTTTGCCAGCTTCAACGGTGCAGACTTTTATGGGCTAGCCCGCAATACCGATACTATTACACTATTACGTCAATCTTGGCAGGTGCCAGAAAGCCTTACTTATGGCACAGACGTGATTATCCCCTTAGGTGCAGGCCAAACCCTTAACTGGCAATTACAGGCGTAACTAGAACATGATTAAAGATCGTTTTCGCGGCTACTTGCCGATTATTATCGACGTAGAGACCGCTGGATTTAATAGCCATACCGACGCCTTACTAGAAGCGGCAGCCGTCATTATAGATATGGACGAAGACGGCTTGTTGTATGCTAAAGAAACCATCGACTGCCACATTCACCCCTTTGAAGGAGCTAATTTAGAAGCCGCGGCGTTGGAGTTTACTGGCATTGATCCTAATGACCCTGAACGTGAGGCAGTCACCGAGCAGGAAGCCCTAGACTTGCTGTTTAAGCCAATTCGGAAAGCGCTCAAAGCGAGCCAATGCAAACGGGCGATATTGGTGGGACATAACGCCACCTTTGATTTGAACTTTATCAATGCCGCGGCTCAGCGCTGCCAACAAAAACGTAACCCGTTTCACCCGTTTTCGTGTTTTGATACGGCTACGCTAGCGGGTCTTGCCTATGGCCAAACAGTACTTGCAAAGGCTTGTGCGGCAGCTGATATACGCTTTAGCAATCAAGATGCCCACAGCGCGCGCTACGATGCGGAAAAAACAGCCGAATTATTTTGCACTATCGTCAATCGCTGGAAACAACTGGGCGGCTGGCAAGCAGAAGACGATGAATTCCCCTTTGCCGGGCTAGATTGACCCGCTAATGAGGTTCGTCATCAGCGGCACGCCATTGGGCATGCTCGCAGCTACCCGGTACCGGCTCGTAACCACCACGACTAAATGGGTTGCAGCGCAAAATACGCCAAACACCCATGGCGCCACCTTTGATCGCACCATGCAACTGAATCGCTTCTAAGGTGTAACTTGAACAACTGGGGTAGTAACGGCAGTTACTGCCTAATAATGGGCTCAATAGGCACTGGTAGCCACGCACCAACAACATGAGTGTGCGGGCAGCCAGATTAACTTTAGCTTTCTCTGGCACCGTCATTACACCAGCAACACAGGCAGCTTAACTCTAAATAACACACCGCTTGGATTATCTAAATTGTGGGCCGATACACTACCACCGTGGAACTGGCTGATCAAACGGACAATATACAAGCCTAAGCCAAAGTGAGCGTGACCTGCCCCTGCAGTGCGTGCAGACACCATAGAGTTAAACATGCCAGCCAACAGCTCAGGCGGAATTTGTGGCCCTACATTTTCAACTTCAAGATAACAGTCGTAGTCCTGTCGATACAGGCGAACGGTGATGGCACTGTCGACCTCTCTAAAGTCGCGGGCATTATCGGTTAATTTATCAAGCAACTGCTCGATACGATAATCCACACCGGCCACAGTTAACGCTTCTCTAGAGGCCTCAAAAATTACGTTTTCGGCTTCTCCTTGCTGACTAGGGTTTTGATGACTGACGTAGGTCTGCACCAAATGAAATAGATCCAAGGGCTCCAACTCATCCTCATGCAGGGCTTCTTCTAAATTAGCGGCATCGGCTAATTTTTCTACAATCGCACTAATTTTTACCAGGCCTCGCTGGGCACTGTCTATATAGCGCTGCTGGCCTTGTGCAACACCATGTAGCTGCAAGTTTTCTAACGACGTCATGGTGGCGTTTAATGGGTTATTAACTTCGTGGCGCAACGTACGCGGCATGGTACTAATAAATTGCTGATGTTCGTGCAAACGCGCCACTACGCCAGAAAAACTGCGTGCCAAGTCGCCTATCTCATCGCCAGCCTTAACGTCACTATGAAGCCTATCTGTGCGTAATTTACCGTCTGGGTCAACGAGCAACTGAGCCTCCTTACCCAAACGGCGAATACGCATGGCCTGACGCCAAGAAAACAACAACAGCAACATCAATATCACCAACATGGTGGATAAGCTCAGCAAAGCGATGTTTTCCATAGCCTGGCGCTGTAAACCCAAAATTTGCGCCGTAGATTGCTTAATCAACACCACACCTAACAACTCACCTTCTTCATCCACTATAGGTGCAGACACAGCAAACACTTGCTCGGTAGGGCCTTTGTGCCAACGTCCACTTGCAAATTTTTTATCCAAGGCTCGATTTAATAAATCACGCTCTTGGCTGGCAGCTTGCACAGGATTAAGGTAGGCGGGAATAGCGATAAACCAATCGAGACCTCGGTTGAGCCATGCTTGAACCCGTTCATACACGTCTTTAGGTTTGATTTTTTCAGGTGCTGGCGGGCTTACCTGCCCAACGCTAGCACGGACCTGTAAATGGTTGTCGTAGATGATAATTTGAGAATCAGCGCTACTCAGGCTCGACAATATCTTATTGGCCTCAGGGGCTCTCATTGCCAGCAAGTTAAAATGACTTTCTACCGTTGTATCCGAACCCACTAAGGTTTTCAAATGACGCATGGTGCCATCGCCAGAATCCACATCCGCCACTGCCAGACCAAACTCTTGGCGCTGGTTTAAAAAATAACGTGGCAAGGCAAATTCAACCAAATAACCATCCACCAAAGGCCGCATCACCGCTTGGATAATAAAAGACGACGACGGGCTACGATATTGCGGCGTCGCCCAATCTTCTTTTACATACCAAACTTCCATGGTCCCTGGGTTGGTGGCCACAATCACCAAGCGTCGCTCATTACCATTGCGATCAGGCAAGGTAAGCCGTAGGTGGTCGCTCAAATCGAGTGTCGGAGTGCCTTTAGTTCTTAACACGGTTTTATCATCTTGGATGCGTACCAAACCAAAGATTCGGTCGTCCTTTTCACCCAACAACAGGCTATAACCGTCTTCGCTGCCTTCACCAGCACCAAAATAGTTGGCAAACAGCTGAAAATCAAGCCATTCTCCGGTATAACCGTCCACGCTAGCAGCGCCAATTAAGGGGTGACTAAATACTACCTGCTGACTTTCTAAATAAGGCAACTCAGCTAACAAATCGTCGCGGCCCTGGAACAGGGTCACAATACCGCGAGCTAGTTGTTCTTGGGCCTGAGTTTGACCCTCGATCATAAACACACGAGATTCCGCGACAAAGCGGTACGACAACCAAGGAATGCTCACCAGCACTAAGGCAAACACCAAAAATTGGGTATTAAATCGAAACCGTAAACGCAACGATCTGGATAATGGCATTAGTTTTCCGACCAGCGATAACCTAAGCCATATTCCGAACGGATGGCATCAAAACCGGCATCAAGGTGTTTAATTTTACGTTTGATATTACGAATATGAGTACTGATGGTGTTATTAGACACGTAATGTTGGTGGGTGGCTTGCGCTAGAGTGTCATAGGTAAGAATGTGTCCGGGCCTACGAGTCAAGGCCTCAATCATCCGAAACTCAGTTAAGGTTAAACCGTTTATTTCGTCGCCCCGCCACTTGGCTTGACGACTTTCTTCTAACAACTGTAAATGACCGATGTCTCGCGTACTTTGATCATCAGCCTCGGCGGCTACGCCTCTGATATCGCTAAGCCTGACCAAGGTGGCCACTTTTTCAGCCAAAAAGTCGAGGGATACGGGTTTGGGTTGGTAATCCCATGCGCCCATACGTAGCCCTAAAATACGGTCGATTTCGCCCACTCGCTCGGTTAAAAATAGCACCGGTAAGTCGGGGTGGATTTTTAGCAAGGCACTACAAAGTTGAAAGCCTGCATCGATATTGTCATCCATGATAATGTCCAGAATGACCAAATCTGGACGTTCCAATTTCAAGCCTGCTTCGGCAACCTCTTTACCCGCATAGGCCGTTACGCGATAACCACGCTGTTCTAGGGCAAACTGGTAGTTATCCCGCTGATCGGTATCATCTTCGACTATGACAATATGCTTGGCCAAAAGCGTTTCCTTGTATTAACTAAGTAGCAATCGCTGCTGCAGTAACTGCAGGGTTTTCTGCAAACCTTTGCGTGTTTTTTTGGTGGCGTTTTGTATCTGCAGGTGCAAACCCTCAACGGCCTCTTCACCGGCCACTTGTGCATCTTCGCTGGCGTTAATCTGTGCCATCAACTGATCGACCTGTTGTGCTAGCTGCTGAGCTTCTTGCTCGGCTCTTTGCTTGGCAATAGCTAAGGCCTTGGCTTTGCCGGCATCGGCTTTCGCTTGCGCTTCGATAGAGAGTTCTTTTTTAGCTTTGCCCGTATTCGACTTAGTATCAAGGTCGCTCGCTAACGACATAATACCTACAGCAGAGCGTAGTTTATGCATAAACGGTTCGCTGTGGGCGCGCGCCTTTAGTGCACCTTTTTGTAATTCGGCTTCAATATATGCTGGGTCTGCAATAATCTGATTGTAGCGACCACGCGCAGGCGATACGTAGGCATCTACATAATCAAACAGTTTGTTTTTCATCTCGCCCCAGCCGATGCCGTTGGCGTATTCCAGGCGCACGGCTTGTGTCTCTTCTGCAGTAGCAAAGGCACTATAGATTTCAAACAATGTACACGTTGCTGGGTCTTTAACTTCACCAGGTTGTAGGCTATTGGTGGTAATTTGCATAATTAACTTACGCAACTCATCTGTGGGCGCAAACAATGGAATAATATTGCCGTAGCTCTTGCTCATCTTGCGCCCGTCTATACCAGACAACACTTTGGCATCACCTTCGTCAACCATAGCTTCGGGCAACACAAAATGCTCGCCGTAGGTATGGTTAAAACGCATGGCAATATCGCGGCACATTTCAATATGTTGAATTTGATCCTTACCCACCGGAATCAGGTGCGCATTAAACATTAAGATGTCTGCGGCCATTAATATGGGGTAACTGTACAAGCCCATACTAATGCCTTGATCCAAGTCGGTATGACCTTGACGCTGATTTTCGTCTACAGAACCTTTATAGGCATGGGCACGGTTCATCATACCTTTGGCCGTCATGCAGGTTAAAAACCATGCTAACTGGGGTATTTCTGGAATATCAGACTGTCGATAGAAAGTCGCTTTGTCTGTGTCTAAACCCAACGCCAGCCAAATAGCGGCTATTTCTCGGCCCGAACGATGTACCGTTTGCGGGTCCTGACATTTGATAAGGGAGTGGTAATCAGCTAGAAAATAAAAGCTGTCCACGTCACTTTGTTGACTGGCGTTGACAGCGGGCTTTAGAGCGCCGAGGTAATTACCGAGATGGGGCGTTCCGGTGGTAGTAATGCCCGTAAGCACACGTTGTTTGGCTTGCATTGAGTAAATCTATTATGACGAATGAAAGTGCCATTATACACAGCCCTATTCACTCATGTTAACCCCCCGTTTGAGCCAACTATAATGCTTAGATAACAAAACGTTGATTAGATAGACTTTGCGAATCAATGCGCAGACACGTTAAGTTACGTTTGGCCAATAAATCGCCTTGTTCGGCAGACTTTAATAACCAATTAAGGGCGTCAACAGGAGACGCTTGTTCGACCCTGCCCAGGGCATAAGTAACAGCGAGATTATTCTGCCCCTGACGGTGGCCTTTACGGGCTGACGTTTGATACCAAAATTGAGCCCTTAAATAGCTTTGTTGGTATTCATACTGACAGGCCAATTTAAATTCGTGGCCACCACTTTGGTCCATATCTACCTCGTCTTCGAGGCTATAGCTGAGCAATACTTGAGATTGCCATGGGTGTGTCGAGTGCATAAATCACCTATTACCTTTACCAATAGAGTTTCACAACAGTTTCATATGGGCATGTTAAGCTGCCGTTATGACTAATGTTAGTCGACAAACTGTAGGCTTCAAGTTGGTGGCCATGTTTTATTTGCACTGCTTGGTGTTAGAACAATGCAGCTGCCTTAATCCACACTGTAAGCGCCAAACCGGTGCGTTTTTTTTCAACTAAGGCGATTACTTTGGATATCGCGTCTCGTGCTTCGTTACTGTGAGTCGCTTTTTGACAAGTGAGTCTAATACCTCGTGGGTAAAATTTGCTCGATTATTATCCTACCCTACTCTTCGGGAGCAAGCACATATGAAATCTTCTGCTAAAGTCGTCGTTATTGGCGGCGGTGTTGTCGGCGCTGGTACTTTGTATCATTTGGCAAAAAAAGGTTGGACCGACGTTGTCATGGTCGAACGTAAAGAATTAACCTCTGGTTCAACATGGCACGCAGCAGGTTTACTACCGTTATTCAACATGAGTTACTCGGTTGGCAAATTACACCAGTACTCTGTGGACTTTTACCATGAGTTGGAAAAAGAAACGGGCATGAAAGTAGGTTTCTCAGTGGTATCTAACATTCGTTTAGCTAACTGCGAATACCGTATGGACGAATACAAGTACTACGCAGGCGTTGCTAAGACAGTGGGTGTTGACACTAAATTCTTGACGCCTGAGCAAGTTAAAGAAGTATGGCCTCTTTGTAACACCGAAGGATTGCTAGGCGCTATCCAGCACCCTGATGACGGTTATATTCAACCGGCAGACCTAACTCAAGCCTTGTGTAAGGGTGCCCGCGACATGGGTGCTGAAATTTACCGTTTCACCAGCGTAACCGCTATTGAACAGCAAGTAGACCAAACCTGGATTGTAAAGACTGACAAAGGCGACATTGCCTGTGATCACGTGGTTTCTTGTACCGGCAGTTTTGCCCGCAAGACTGGCGAAATGGTTGGTTTGGACATTCCAGTGATTCCTGTAGAGCATCAGTTTATTGTGACTGAGCCACACCCAGAAATTTTAGAGCGCAAGAAGCAAGGTTTGCCAGAGATGGGCGTATTACGCGAATCCGACGGCGGCTACTACCTACGGGAAGAAGCCGGCGGTTTATTGTTAGGCCCCTACGAAAAAGGCGCACCTTGCGTATATGTAGACGGCCCTGCCGACGACTGTGAGTACGAATTGTTCAACGAAGAATTGGACCGCTTGATGCCTCACATCGAATTTTGCATGAATCGGGTACCCGCTTTTGCTGAAGTCGGCGTTAAGGAAGTGTATAACGGCGCCATCGCCTATACACCAGACGGCAACCCCATTGTAGGACCCGCCCCAGGCCTAAAGAACTTCTGGCTTAACGAAGGGCACTCTTTCGGTATTACCGCAGCTGGCGGCGCTGGCTGGCAGTTAGCTGAGTGGATGATCGACGGCGAACCTACAGTAGACATGATGGGTGTAGACCCTCGTCGCTTTGGCCCCTACGCTACCCGTGGTTACCTAAAAGAGAAAAACGAAGAAGCTTACGCTAACGTGTTCACCACCCACTACCCAGACGAAGAGCGCGAAGCGGCACGTCCACTAAAAACCACGCCTTGCTACGATCGTATGAAAGAGTTAGGCGCGGTATTTGGTAGTGTGTATGGTTGGGAGCGTCCTAACTGGTTCATGCCGACTAAAGACTACGCTTTAACCGCCGAAGAACTAGCCACCGATGATGTGGACCAAGTGCTTTGGAACCAAAACTTCTCGGAGCCTCTTGATGGTGGCCCGATTGTAGAGAAGAACTCATTCCGTCGTTCTAACTACCATGAGTTTGTAGGTAACGAATGTAAGCACGTGACCGAAAAAGTAGGCCTGCTAGACATGTCTGCCTTTGCTAAAGCCATTGTTAAAGGCCCAGGCGCAGAAGCGTGGTTAGAGTACATTTTTGCTAACAAGATGCCGAAGACCATTGGCCGTATCTCGCTAGTTCACATGTTGACTCAAAGTGGCGGTGTACGCTCTGAATACACGGTGTACAAAACTGGCCCACAAAGCTACTACCTTGTGTCTGCCGGTGCCTTTGAAACCCACGACCACGACTACTTGTTTAAGCTTAAGCCTACCGATGGTAGCGTAGACGTAACCCGCGTCACCACCAACACCGGCGTACTGGTATTGGCTGGCCCACGTTCACGCGACGTATTGCAAAAGCTTACCGACACCGACCTGTCTAACGACAGCTTCAAGTGGCTAACCGGTAAAAAGATTAACGTTGGATACGGTACTGCAGAAGCACTACGAGTCAACTTTGTGGGTGAGCTAGGTTGGGAGTTGCACCACCCTATTGAGATGCAAAACTACATCTTTGATGAACTAATGAAGGCCGGTGCCGAATTTGATATCAAGCCATTTGGCATTCGTGCTATGGATTGTATGCGACTAGAGAAATCTTACCGTTTGATTCCTCGTGAAATGTCCATCGAATACTCGGCCATGGAATCGGCCCTAGGCCGCTTTGTACGCTTAGAAAAAGAAGGTGATTTTATTGGTAAAGACGCCTTAGCTGCGTGGGAAGAGCGCGGTGCTGAAAATGCCTTCGCTACCATCGAAGTGCACGGCGTGACCGATGCCGATGCCCGTGGCTCAGAAGCTATTTACAAAGACGGCGAATTAGTTGGCCGTACCACGTCTGGTGGTTATGGCTGGCGCATACAAAAGTCTCTAGCCCTTGGTATGGTTAAAACTGGCCTTGAAGTGGTTGGCACCGAGCTTGAAATTGAGATTTTAGGCAACATGTACAAAGCGACTGTGGTTGAAGAGTCACCTTTCGACCCGACAAATATAAAATTGCGCGCTTAATTAGTTAGCGCAATAATAGGCGGGCTGTAGCCCAAGTCAACAAAGTTAGCTTGAGCTGTTCTTTTATTCTGAGCAGGTATACACTGCCTGCTTTTATTGGTGTTAGCAGAAGCTAGCACTACCTTTTATAACTAAATGAGATCACGTCCATGAAAGTTTTAGTTGGCGTAAAGCGCGTACTAGACCCTCAGGTCAAGGCCCGTGTTAAGGCAGACAAATCAGGTATCGACCTAACCAATGCCAAGATGACCATGAACCCGTTTGACGAAAATGCTGTAGAAGAAGCCATTCGTTTACGTGAAGCTGGAACAGTTGAAGAAGTTGTGGCCCTGTCTATTGGCGCTGCAAAATCGGAAGAAACACTACGTAATGCCCTCGCTTTAGGTGCAGACCGTGCCATCCTTGTTCTCACCGAAGACGTATTAGAGCCGTTAGCCATTGCTAAGGTATTTAAAACCATCGTTGAAAAAGAAAACCCAGATCTGGTATTGGTTGGCAAGCAAGCCATTGATGATGACTGCAACCAAACCGGGCAGATGATATCGGCCCTTTTAGGTTGGCCTCAGGCCACCTTTGCATCTAAAATCGAACTTACAGATGGCACCGCTCAGGTAACCCGCGAAGTAGACTCAGGCTTAGAAACCATTAACGTAAACATGCCTGCGGTCATCACCGTAGACTTACGTCTTAATGAGCCACGTTACGCATCATTGCCTAACGTCATGAAAGCCAAGCGTAAGCCATTAGAAAAAATGGAGCTTGCCGACTTAGGTTTAGACACCGCCAACCGCATGACCACCATTGAAGTGATGGAGCCCCCAGCTCGCGCTGCGGGTGTCATTGTTGAAAGTGTTGCCGAGTTAGTTGAAAAATTACGTAACGAAGCCAAGGTTATTTAAGGAGCCACTATGAGCATTTTAGTTATTGCAGAACATGATAACGCCAGCCTAGTTGGCGCTACCTTAAACACAGTGACGGCGGCCCAACAAATCGGCGGCGACATTGACCTATTAGTTGCAGGTAACGGCTGCGCTGCAGCGGCACAAGCTGCTGCTCAAGTAGCCGGTGTTAGTCGTGTGCTATTGGCAGACGATGCTAGCCTAGAAGGCCAGCTAGCCGAAAACGTAGCCAACCTAGTGGTATCGCTAGCAGGCAACTACACTCACGTCCTGACCGCTGCGACTACCTTTGGCAAAAATTTCATGCCCCGCGCTGCGGCGTTGTTAGATGTGAGCCAGATTTCAGAAATTAGCGAAGTGGTTTCTGCTGATACCTTTGTACGCCCAGTGTACGCCGGTAACGCCATGGCCAAAGTGCAGTCTAGCGACAGTGTCAAGCTGATAACCGTGCGCACTACTAAGTTCGACGCCGCTGCCGAAAGCGGTGGTTCTGCCGCTGTTGAAACCATTGACGTAGCTGCAGATTCTGGTTTGTCTCGTTTTATAGGTCTAGCCGCGTCGGAATCTGAGCGGGTTGAGCTGACTTCTGCGTCCATCGTTATCTCTGGTGGCCGTGGCATGCAAAATGGCGAAAACTTCCACATGTTGGATAGTGTTGCCGACAAACTAGGCGCCGCCGTAGGTGCATCTCGTGCCGCAGTAGACGCAGGATTTGTACCTAACGACTACCAAGTTGGCCAAACGGGCAAGGTGATTGCCCCCGAGCTATACATCGCTGTCGGTATCTCTGGTGCCATCCAGCATTTGGCCGGAATGAAGGATTCTAAGACCATTGTTGCTATCAACAAGGACTCAGAAGCGCCTATCTTCCAAGTGGCTGACTACGGTCTAGTAGCCGACTTGTTTGAAGCGGTACCAGAGCTAGACAACGCATTGTAAGGTGGCTTGATGCCAGTTTAGACGCCAGCCTAGTGAGCATGTGTAAAAATGCTCGTGGCAGTTATTCAAAGCCCGTCCTCTGTGACGGGCTTTTTAATACCTAGGGGCCAGGTTTATAGCTCCCGCAGCATCAATGTCACATAAAAAATACCCGTATCAAGGTTTAATCGATAGCGGTATTTTCGCAATTTTGAGACCGTTTTTGCACACTCTCTAGTGCTGTGTGTTATACCCATAGCAAATCTCCAATTTACTGCTACCTTTAGTCAACACTTGACAAAAAATAGGGCATAACAATGCAGACACACGGCAAAATATTTATATTCAAGCGCGCCTTTATTTGCCTAACCTTGTTATCTTTATTTGCCCCAACATCTGCGACCAACGTCGACATGTTTCGTGCCAACCGTCCCTGCCTCGAGTATTTATTATATTGATGGTCCCTTAGAGCAGCTGTATGATTTTTTACAACAGGACATCGAACATAATTCTGTCGCCGTTAGCGCTTGGCTACGAGTGTACTAAAACCAAGGGGCTCAGCTCTGGTTATTTCACGTAAAAGCTTTAATCAGCACACAGGGTTTGCCATTGTAGCGCCTATCACCAGCACAAAACGAGGCACCGCTTTAGAAATAGAACTCAGTGATACCACCACGCAAGGTGTCGTTCTAATCCACCAACTGCGATCACTAAACGTTGAGGCTCGTAAAGTCACATTCATCGAAAAAGCTCCAGCCCCCATCATTGATAAAGCAACAAAAATGTCCGTGGTCATTATTCAATAACCTATTGGGTTGCCGTTCGTTGCAATGCTTACACATGATCACACCATATGGCATGAAACCTCGTGCTGGTGGCCCTTAATGGTGTCTAGCGTAGGACTTTTATCAGCACAGTGCGCCTGTACCTCAGGACAACGGGTACGGAATACACAACCACTGGGTGGATTAATAGGTGATGGTAAATCACCATGTAATAATTGAATTTTCTTACTCCGTTCAATCTTAGGGTCGGGGATCGGCACCGCCGACATCAAAGCTTTGGTGTAGGGATGTTTAGGATTGGTATAGAGCTCTTGAGCATCAGCGAGTTCCACAGCATGGCCAAGATACATCACTAATACGCGATCACTAATATGTCGCACCACACTTAAATCGTGGGCAATAAACACCAACGCCAAACCCATCTCTTGCTGTAATTCTTTGAGTAAGTTAATCACCTGCGCCTGGATGGACACATCTAAGGCCGATACCGGCTCATCACAGATCACTAGCTTAGGTTTAAGGATCAAGGCACGGGCAATACCAATACGCTGACACTGCCCCCCAGAGAACTCGTGTGGGTAACGGTTAATGAGGTTGGGCAACAAGCCGACACGGGTCATTATGGCTTGTACTTTTTCTTTTACCTGCGTTTTTGAAAACTCTGGGTGAGTGGATGGCCAAGCCATGGTGGACGAATTAGGCGACGAACGCGCCTCCGCAGCCCAGCGGTTACTTCCAGAATGGGAAGATGACACTCAAAGACTGATATTTCAGGTTAGGCCTCGTATGCCAATGCGCTTGCAACAGCCACTTAAGCTCTACACTTACGGCATGCATATCGTCGATGCCCATTGGATTCAAAAAACCCTTGCAAGCTTTGACATTGAGGTCGACGTGCAGGTATTGGATTACCACCTGTTTGCAGACCCTAATAACTGGCTGGATGCAGATTTAGTGCTGTCGGGCGAAGTGCTTGATGAAAATTTAGAAATGGCGCTGTATGAGTGGTTTGCTACCCAGCGGTCCCTAAGGCACTGTATGGGCCACAAACAACGCAATATCATCGATGAAAAACTATGCACTGCATTGGCATTGCCAAGTAAGGACTTGCGCATGGACGCCTTTAGAAAAATGGACATTCACTTACAGCAAGAGTTAATCCTGCTGCCGTTATACCACCATCAACAACAAATGCATTATGGAGATCGAGTTCAAGGTTTGCAACTCAACTGCTTAGGCTGGGTAGACTTTAAGGATATTTGGTTCGACGATGGACGTTAGGTCCCTCGTTATTCCGGCGCAGGCCGGAATCTGTGTCAGAAGCCTGAGGTCCTGACCTTCGTCAGGACGACGTGCTGGAGGTCAGGACGATCTTTTGGCATTACATATCGTCAGCATCAATGGCCATCACACTATCGCTACCGGCCACTATCGAACGACGGTGAAATTCAAAGCGAGGCAAGATGTGATCTAGGTAATAGGCGGCTGTAGCCAACTTATTGGCTACAAATCGTTGATTGTCTTCGCTCGCCACCAAATCAGCACTACGAACCATTTGCCAAGCGCCACACACGTAACCGCTTAACATCAACAGGTCATAGCTTACAGAACCTGCAAACATAACATCATCCGGCGCTTGCTCCAACAACAGTTGGTAGCACGACTCTAAGCCGTCAATCGCTTCGGCCATGTTATGTTGCTGCGTTTGATTGACCGCATGCCCATGTTTTGCCAGATCATCGCGCATTTGCTGCACTAGGTCTGCCATAGCAGCACCTTGATCAAACAAGGTTTTGCGACCTACTAAGTCTAAGGCTTGAATGCCTGTGGTGCCTTCATAGATGGTTAAAATACGCGCATCACGCTGGTGTTGAGCGGCACCTGTTTCTTCGATAAAACCCATACCGCCGTGAATTTGCACACCCAAAGAAGTGACTTCTTGTGACGCTTCTGTACACCAACCTTTAGCAATAGGCGTTAGCAAACCCACCCGTTTATTGGCTAGACCTCGGGCTTCTGGTGTTTTTGCTTTGTGACTTAAGTCGATCTGTGCCGCGGTAGCATAAGCCACTGCTCGGCCCGCTTCAGTAAGGCTACGCATAGTCATTAACATACGACGCACATCGGGATGATTAATAATAGAACCACGCTCTCTAGTGCCCGGTGCCGCACACTGAACTCGGTCTCGGGCGTATTCTAGAGCGCCTTGATAGGCTCGATCCGATAAACCGACACCTTGGAGGCCTACCACCAAACGTTCGTTATTCATCATTGTAAACATGGCGGCCAAACCTTGATGGGGCTGACCCACAAGGTACCCAATAGCGCCGTCGTTGTCGCCATAACTCATGACACACGTCGGGCTAGCGTGAATGCCCATCTTATGTTCAACATTGATGGCATAGGCGTCATTTCGGGCACCTAAACTACCGTCGGCATTAACCAGGTATTTGGGCACTAAAAATAAGGAAATCCCTTTAACACCGTCGGGTGCATCGGGTAATTTTGCCAGCACGAGGTGGATAATATTATCCGTCATGTCATGATCTCCCCACGTAATAAAGATCTTCTGGCCTTTAATACGAAAGTGATCGCCATCTGGCGTGGCGGTAGATTTGATGACAGCTAGATCCGTGCCTGCATGAGGTTCTGTGAGGTTCATGGTACCCGTCCATTCGCCACTAACCATTTTGGGCAAATACACGTCCTTTAGCGCCTCACTACCGTGGGCAACTATGGCTTCGGTAGCCCCTGCAGTGAGCATCGGGCACAGACCCAAGGACATATTGGCCGCGTTCATCATCTCTGCAACCGGCATAGAAAAACTAAACGGTAAACCTTGACCACCGTATTGCTCGTCAAAATACAAGCTGCTCCAGCCGCCTTGAGCGTACTCTTGATAGGCCTGTTTAAAGCCGTCTGCAGGCTGCACGCCGTCTGAGGTTAACTTCACCCCTTGCTGGTCTCCAGTAAAGTTAATTGGTGACCACACTTGGCTTGCCAGCTTGTCGGCTTCGGATAACACCGCCTGTAACAAGTCTTCACTGGCATCTTCATTACCAATAGCCACGGCGAAGCTAGGCAAATCCAGCAATCGATTTACAACAAAATTCATATCTTCTAAGGGTGCTTGGTAGTCGCTCATAAAATTGGCTCGTGTATGTTAATGTGGGGTAGACGGTTAGTGAGTGTCGATTAAGCTAATTTTAGCCTGACAATTGTACCTAGGTGAAATTATGCCTATCATGCTGACCCATGGGTTCCCAATAAAACTCATCAGACAACTGAACCACACAAGGAGCAACACAGTGTCACAACACGGGTATTATTTAGAAGATTTAACCATAGGCATGACCTCAAGCTATGAAAAAACCATTAGTGGCGAAGACATAACTACGTTTGCGGCAGTGACCGGCGACACCAACCCTGTACACTTAGATGAGGCCTATGCTGCAACCACGATGTTTAAAGCCCGCATTGCCCATGGCATGCTTAGCGCCGGGTTAATTTCTACAGTGCTGGGCACTCAGTTGCCGGGGCCTGGGTGTATTTATCTAGACCAACAAATTAAGTTTCGAGCACCGGTGTATATTAACGACACTGTGGTCGCCACGGTCACGGTTGAAGAAATAGACCCACGGCGCAGACGCGTCAGCCTTAAAACCCAGTGTTTTGTAAATGAAAAACTGGTGGCTGACGGTAGCGCTTCGATGATGGTTGATAAGCGAGGTTAGTTGGTTTAGAGCTTAGCCGTTAGGCGTCTAATCTCTTCTTCCCTAGCAATCAAGGTACGTTGTAATTCGTTAAGTTTAGTGGTCACTTCTGAGTTTTCACTATCGCGAGATTTAAGTAAGGTACGCAAATCGGTCTCACGTCGAGCCGTATCAGACTTGTCGACGATGGTGCGCTTTTTAAGTTCTTTAATATCGAATTCGCGCTGCTGCAGCTCGTCTTCCAATCGTTTGAGACGGTTTGACGACGCCAGTGCCGCGGTTGTCGACTTGGACATGTTACGAGATTGATTGGTGATTTCACCACGGTATTTACGCAACTCTTCGTCTTGGCTACGAATTTGGCTAAATTGGGTATCGGACGTGACAGACGTACGAGCCAGTTCCCCTTGTAAATCTTGTACTTGGGCATTAAAGGCCGTTTCTTTTTTGCCCCATTCGTCACGCAATTTGTCTAATTGATGGCGATAGTAGCTGACTTTGCTCTCGACCTTACTAATGGTTTCTTGGTGACGCGCAGTTTCTTCGCGCATGCGATTATCAAGTTGTTTTTTAGCTTCGTCACTGCTGGCTTGCGCGCGCTCCATCTCGCCCTTATATTCTGCAACCTTGTACTCCATACTGCTAAGGTTGGTTTCCGTGGCTTGTAGGTTACTACGCAACATGGCGCGTTCGGCTTCTAAGTTTTTAACGTTAGGGGTATGTCCGCTAATTTGCGTGCGCAAGCGTTGATTTGAGTCTTCCAACGACTGCAGTTGAGATTTCGACAAATACAACTCATCTTCTAGCACAACACCCGCCTCAGAAATGACCTTATTATCTTTAGCTGTTAACTCAAGCTCTAAACGTGCGTCTTTGAGGGCATTTTCCCAAATCAACTGCACAGACTGATACACAGTATCGGGCACATCAGGCCTATTAGAAGGGGCAATACTGGTACGAAAAGCCACCTTACTTTCTTGTTCCATCCACCAGTGTTTGAGCTGATCTACTAATTCGTCAGACGCGTCAACTTGCAACTGATCTGCAATCACTTGCACGCTCACTTTTTGGCCGGCAAACATCAGTTTACTCGCCATTTTATAGATTGTAGCTGTATCGGTACGATCATCCATGGTGGTAACAAATCTCCAAATAAAAAAACACCAGCACAGGTTTGGACCGGTGTTGTGTAAGGCCACTAACTCAGGCTAAAAGTTTACCTTGTCGGTGCGCAATAGCAATAAAAAATGCCAGTTTTGTTAGGCTGGGACCATCTGCCGCAATACGTATTTTTGTATTTTGCCCGTGGCCGTTTTAGGTAACGCACCAAACACCACATGTTTAGGCACTTTAAAACGCGCCATATTGGTTCTGCAATGCTGTATGAGCTCTTCTTCGGTCGCACTTTCACCCTCTTTCAGCTCCACAAAAACACATGGTGTTTCGCCCCACTTTTCGTCAGGTCTAGCCACAACTGCTGCTTCTAGCACTGCTGGATGCTGATATAGAACCCCTTCTATTTCGATGGAAGAAATATTTTCACCACCAGAAATAATAATGTCTTTAGCGCGGTCTTTAATCTCCATATAGCCGTCTTCGTGCCACACGGCTAAATCACCCGAGTGGAACCAACCGTCTGCAAACGCTTCTTCGGTGGCCGTTGGGTTTTTTAAATAGCCTTTCATCACCATATTGCCGCGCAAACAAATCTCACCAATGGTTTCGCCATCTTTAGGCACAGGCGTCATGGTTTGCGTATTCATCACCACATGGTCTTCCTGATTAGGCCCACGCACGCCTTGACGCGCCTTAACCGCAGCCTGCTCTGGGGTAGATAAATGACCCCAGCGATCTTCTTGCCATTCACAAATAACACAAGCACCAAAGGTTTCGGTAAGGCCATAAACATGGGTTACATCAAACCCGAGATCTTGCATGGCTTCAATAACCGCTGCTGGCGGCGCTGCACCGGCAGTCATTACCTTAACTTGATGATTAATGCCTTGCTTGTGCTGCGAGTCAGCATTATTGATCATATTGAGCACAATCGGTGCACCACCAAAGTGAGTTACCTTCTCTTGCTTAATGAGCTGCAACATAATTTCTGGTCTAAGGTGCCGGATAAACACATTAGTGCCCGCCAATAGCGCCGTAGTCCAGGGAAAACACCAACCATTACAGTGGAACATTGGCACCACGGTCATAAAGGTAGGAAATTTGGGCATATCCCAAGACAAGGCCATGTTCATGGCCGTAAGGTAGGCCCCTCGGTGGTGATACACCACACCCTTAGGGTTGCCGGTCGTGCCAGAGGTGTAATTTAGGCTAATCGCCTGCCATTCGTCTTCCGGCATATGCCAGGCTGCACACTCATCGCCTGCCAGCGCTAAATCTTCGTAGGTCGCTGTACCGATAAGCCGACCACCAGTATAGGTAGGGTCATCAATATCAATCACTATTGGGCGGGTGTTGCTCAAGTTAAGCGCCTCAGCTACAACCTCAGAAAACTCGCGGTCAACCATCACTAACTTGGTTTCTGCATGATCGAAAATAAAGGCGATGGTGGCTGCATCTAAGCGCGTATTGATCGCGTTCAGCACGGCACCGGCCATAGGCACACTATAATGGCTTTCGAACAGTTCCGGGCCGTTATGGGCCACCACCGACACAGTATCTCCCAAACCTATACCATGCTGTTGCAATGCTGCAGACATACTGCTGCAGCGCTGGTAGGTTTGTAACCAGGTACGTCGAAGATCGCCATAAACTTGAGCCGTGCGGGTGGGGTAAACTTCGGCGGCGCGCTTAAGTAACGATAAAGGCGATAGGCTTTGAAAGTTAGCCTGATTTTTTGCAAGATCGGTGTCGTACATATACTGACTCAATAACAAGAGATTAAAACGCCAGCTTAACCAAACCACGCACCGAACACCAGCTGGGCATTGGTCGCAACCGATGGCTCAGGCCTCAGCTACTCAAGCGGTCAACCGCTGCTTGTAATCGTTGATCGAGTGGCGCTCGTACGTCGATTTTCTTGTCTGTGCTAGGATCAACCAAGCGCAACTGTGCCGCATGTAAGAATAAACGGTTTAATCCTAGCTTACGTTGCTGTTGGTTGGCTTCGTCTAGGCCGTACTTAGGATCACCAATAATTGGGTGGCCCATATGCTGACAATGGACCCGAATTTGATGGGTCCGGCCAGTGATCGGCTTAGCTTCAACCAAAGTAAATTGACCCAGGGTTTGCAATATCCGATAGCGTGTAATACAGCGCTTCCCTTGTTGATCGACACGCACCATGCGCTCACCGGATTGCACCACATTTTTTAGTAGCGGTGCATCAACCTTTTGGCACCCTTTTGGCCAGCCGCCGATCACCAACGCGTGATACACTTTGTCGATACCACCCTCGCGCAGCTGGGCATGAATAGCTCTAAGGGTAGAACGTTTTTTGGCCACCATAATACAACCCGACGTGTCCCTGTCTAGGCGGTGTACTAACTCCAAAGCTCTTTCGTTGGGGTACAGTTGGCGCAAGCTTTCGATCAAACCAAGATTAATACCACTGCCGCCATGCACTGCTAAACCGTGGGGTTTATTAACAATAATCAAGCCTGGGCTTTCGTACAAAATCGCATCTCGAAGCTGCTTTTCTAAGCCTTTGCTCACCGCTGCCGGGGCATTAGGTTCTGGCAGCTTTACCGGCGGCACACGCACGACATCACCATCTTTAAGCTTATAATCGGGCTTAATACGGCCCTTATTAACCCGCACTTCGCCTTTTCTCACAATGCGGTAGATTAAGCTTTTAGGAGCACCCTTGAGCTGAGTAATAAGAAAGTTATCAATACGCTGGCCGGCCCTATCATCGTCAATAATGACAAATTTAACGGCAGTCGCCGTGAGTGGAGGCGCAGAGGTTAGTTTTTGTGGCATAAATGAAGAACTGATGATGTTATTAATTGCGAGTGGTGGAGGCGAATGGTAACATAGAGGCCACTGAAACTAACACAATTTCAGTCACACAATATTTTGGTGGGGTCTGACAAACCCAGCCCGTTGATTTTGCCGTTTAAACAAAGCTCATTAAATAGCTCCGCAAAATCCAAATGAAATAGGCTGTAACTCGGGTTTCCCAAGTTATTTAAAGTAAAACCACCCGTTTTACCCAGTTACGGCGAATTAATTTATGCTTGGTGTTTAGGTGTAGAAGTACCCTACCCATGGACCGGTCTGAAGCAACAAAAGTAACGCTTAGCGCAAGCGCAGACAAACATAGAATAAACAGAGCTTCTCGTTTCAGTGAGACGCTGCTGGTGAGCTAACCCATTGGTTAGCCTATGTATGCAATTGCCTATCTAACAGACCAATAACATAATGTGCCCTGCTCTGCAGCGCATGTTTATCCGAGAAGGTAGCGGTTTCCTGCGCCGTCAGGGCTGATATATAGCCCTAGTACGCCCGTAAACATATTAATTGCCGTAGGGTAAATGGGTTTCAAGACATTGAAAACCATGAAAAGAATGCTCATTAATGCAACTCATCCAGAAGAGTTGCGCGTTGCACTGGTCGATGGCCAGCGTATGTACGACCTAGATATTGAATCTGGCGATCGTGAACAGAAAAAAGCCAACATTTACCGTGGCCGTATCACCCGTGTTGAACCTAGCCTAGAAGCTGCGTTTGTCGACTACGGTTCTGAACGTCACGGCTTTTTACCGCTTAAAGAAATTTCCAAACAATACTTTAAAGACCCATCACAAAGCAGTCGCTCAAGCATCCGCGAACTAGTTAAAGAAGGTCAAGAAATTGTTGTTCAAGTGGACAAAGAAGAACGTGGCAACAAAGGCGCAGCCTTAACCACATTCATCAGTTTAGCAGGTCGTTATTTGGTACTGATGCCAAACAACCCCCGTGCTGGCGGCATCTCACGTCGCATTGAGGGCGAAGAGCGCTCACAATTACGCGACGTAATGAATCAGCTCACAGTGCCTGCAGACTCTGGCGTTATTGTCCGTACTGCTGGCATTGGCCGCAGTGCCGAAGAAATTCAGTGGGACCTAGACTACCTTCAGCAGTTGTGGGAGTCCATCACCACAGCCTCCAACAAACAAGCTGCACCCTTTTTAATCTACCAAGAAAGCAACGTTATCATTCGCGCCATGCGTGATTACCTACGCCAGGACATTGGCGAAGTATTGATCGACGAGCCTAAGGTATATCAAGACGTATTAAGCTTCGTACAGCAGGTTATGCCGAGCTACGAAAATAAGATCAAGTTTTACGAACAAGAAATCCCGTTATTCAATCGTTTTCAGATCGAATCACAGATTGAAACCGCGTTTCAACGCGAAGTAACCTTACCTTCTGGTGGCGCGATTGTTATCGACCCCACTGAAGCACTTGTCTCCATCGACATCAACTCAGCCCGTGCCACCAAAGGCAGTGACATCGAAGAAACGGCGCTTAACACCAACCTAGAAGCTGCTGAAGAAGTGGCGCGCCAGTTACGCCTGCGTGACATGGGTGGCTTGGTAGTGATCGACTTTATCGATATGGGTCCTATGCGCAACCAACGCGCTGTTGAAAACAAGTTACGCGACAGTCTCAAGCTAGACCGAGCTCGCGTACAAGTCGGTCGCATTTCACGCTTTGGTTTGATGGAAATGTCACGCCAGCGCTTACGCCCTTCATTAGGTGAAACATCCGGTATTGTTTGTCCTCGCTGTAGTGGCCAAGGCAGCATCCGAGACGTTGCATCGTTAGCATTGTCGATCATTCGTTTAATTAACGAAGAGGCCAACAAGGACCGTTCAGCTGAGATTCGTGCAGTATTACCAGTTAATATGGCAACTTACCTGCTCAATGAAAAGCGTGCAGAAATTTTGGAAGTAGAGAAAACCGCCAACGTCCGCGTGGTGATTATCCCTAACCCACAAATGGATACCCCGCACTTTGAAGTGAGCCGCCTAAGGGACGATAGCGACGCTGCTCAAGCCGGTGAAACCAGCTACGAAATCGATCTAGTTCAGCATCATTTTGACGCTAAAGAGTTTGACTCAAAAACGCCTATCGCCATGGAAAAGCCTGCTGTACAGAGCATCCAGCCAGCTAAACCAGCACCGCAAGCAGCCGCCCCTGTCGAAGCCAAGGCCAAGCCAGCCCCTGTTGCTGCAATCAAATCAGAAGGTCTGGCGACTCGCATCATGCGCTCTTTAGGCCGTTTGATTAGTAGCGACTCAAGCAGCAAAACCAAGGCCGACCCAGCCGCCCCTGCGAAAGTCGTTGATTCTCGTAGTGACGCACGTAAAGACGCTCGCAATGGCGGCCAGCGTCGCAATCAAAATGATGACCGCCGTCGAGGTCGTAATGGTAATCGCCGCAATGATTCCCGCAACGAAAAACGTGATGACTCCCGCAACAGCTCTCGCAATGAAGGCCGCACACAAGAACGTAAAAACGATCGTGGTGACGACAAACGTAATAACCGCCGTCAAGACAACCGCAATAAGGCACGTGATGTTAAACCGGCCGAAGTGGATGTTGAAGTTCAAGCTAACGTGGTACCAGAGGAAGCTTATGAGTCAACGGCCAATCGCACCCGTGATCAAAAGCGTCGTCGCGACCGTACGGGCAAACGTAGCAACCCTAAGCCTCGTGTAGAGCAAATTGAAAAAGCAGCTGAAGTAACGCAAGAGGTCGCTGTAGAGGAAATATCAGCGGCTCCAGTCAATACTGAAGCAAAGGCTGAAACCACTGAAAAGAAGCCGCGCCAACGTAAGCCACGCGAACGTAAGCCTAAAGCAGCTAAGGTTGCAACCACAGCAGAAGCACCTGCCGCGGTTGAAGCAGCAGTGGAAGTGAAAGCCGAAGCGTCTGCCGCAGTGGAAGTAACACCAGCAGTGGAAGTAAAAACTGAAGCACCAGCCGCAGTGGAAACAACGCCAGCCGAGGAAGTGAACACTGAAGCTCCTGCCGCAGTGGAAACCTCACCAGCCCTGGAAGTGAACACTGAAGTTCCTGCCGCAGTGGAAGCCGCACCAGCCGTGGAAGTGAGCACTGAAGTTCCTGCCGCAGTGGAAGCAACGCCAGCCGAGGAAGTGAACACTGAAGCTCCTGCCGCAATGGAAGCAACACCAGCCGAGGAAGTAAAAACTGAAGCTCCTGTCGCAATGGAAGCAACGCTAGAAGTGAACGCCGAAGCACCTGCCGTTGAGTCAGTGATTGTAGACACCCCGGTCGCTGCCACCAGCTCAGAACCAAAGCGTGCCCACAACGACCCACGTGAAAAGCGTCGCCGCGCTAAGGCTGAAGCAGAACAAGCTGCAGCCAAGCAGGGCTAACTAAGCCAAAACTCACCTCGGCTGTCAAACAGCCGAGGTTCTATATCCAATACCACATCAAACCTTGCCAACACGTCAGCCTGAATACGCTGAGCTAGAGCCAACACCTCACCACCGGTGACTGCGGCACCCGTTGCCACCAATACCAGCGCCTGCAATTGATGCACACCCACGCCGTCCTGGCTATACCCCTTCCAACCTAATTGATCAATTAACCACCCCGCTGCCAACTTAAAACCGCCTTCCTCAAGTTTGTAAGCTACCAACTCAGGCCACTGCTGCTCAATTTTTGCCGTTTGATGCGCACTTACAATGGGGTTTTTGAAAAAGCTACCGACATTAGGGAGTTGCTTGGGATCTGGCAACTTTGATTGCCGGATGTGAATCACAGCATCACGTATCTGCTGCCCGGTTGCGGCCTCAGGCGGCTGGCCCGTCATCGACTCAATGGTGTGAGCGATGATTCCGTAGCTCAGTTGTGCTGGTTTATTTCCTGCTACGCGGTGACCCAATTGAAGGTTTACCCGCATCACGATCCAATGCGGCTGGCGTTTAAAAATACTGTCTCGATAACCAAACTCGCAGGCCTTTGCCGTCAATTTAAAACAGGATCCGGTATTAAAGTCGAACACATCGACCCAACGCAGGCTCTGCTTAACCTCAACCCCATAGGCACCAATATTTTGTATTGGTGCAGCGCCCACTTGCCCGGGAATGAGCGACAAATTTTCTAACCCGCTAGCACCTCGTGTGACCGATTCCGCCACCAACGCATCCCACTCACAGCCACTTTCTGCACACACCTCTAACCCATCAGTGTGTGATGTCCAATCAAGTTTTGACATAGCCATCAGCATCACTAAACCGACAAAATCTTGCGTCAGCACTAGGTTGCTTCCACCGCCTATTAATAACCACGGACATCCTTGCAAGCGACAAAAGTCACGCGCATCATGTAGGTCCTGCGGGTTGTTTATAAGCATAAAGAATGCGGCCTGCACGTCAATACCCAACGTGTTGTAGGCTTTGAGGCTGACATTTTTTTGCGGCTTAATCATGGGTTAACAAGGTTCTCGCTTTTGGCTAAAAAAGCACGCATATCTTCTAAATCTTCTAATGTATCCACCCCCGCAGGCATACCACCTGGGGCCACATCAACATGAATCAATTCACCGTGATGCAAGGCTCTGAGTTGTTCTAAGCTTTCTAATGCCTCATTAATCGCCTGCGGCCACGTAACATAGCGGTGTAACAACCCAACTCGGTAGGCATATAGCCCAATGTGTCGCAGGTAAACCTCGCCAGCAGCAAGACGTTGAACCCCACTTGACATATCGCTTGGCCACTGTCTGTCCCATGGTAGTGGTGCTCTGGAGAAATACATAGCCATATTGGCTAGATTACGCACCAATTTGACCGCATTGGAGTCAAACACCTGTTTCGGGTCAGTGATGGGTTCTGCTAAGGTGGCGATTGCGGCTTTTGGATGTTGCGCCAAATTAGCCGCCACTTGGTTGATTAACTGGGGAGGAATCAGCGGTTCGTCACCCTGCACGTTAACGATAATATGTGAATCGGGCAAAGCGAGAGTTTGCACCACTTCTTGCAGCCGATCAGTACCGGTAGGATGGGTTTTAGACGTCATCACAACCTGATCACAAAAACCGTTGGCATGGGCCAAAATATCGCTGTGATCTGTGGCGATATAGACCTTCTTCGCATCACTCTTACACGCCTGTTGGTAGACGCGCTGTAACATGCTGGTACCGGCAATATCCATCAACGGCTTACCCGGCAGGCGGCTCGACTGGTAGCGCGCCGGGATGATGACCGAAAATGCCATTACACGTGTTTCTCGGATTCGGTCATGGGCCGAGCTTGCGCTTCTAGCAACACAGGAATACCCGCATCAATAGGGTAAGCCAAACCACTAGCCGGGCAAAACAGCTCATTGCTTGCTTGGTTGTAAAATAATTGGCCGTGACTCACTGGGCAGGCCAGCACTTCAAGTAATTTCTTATCCATGGGGTTCCTTTTGTAGCGCTAGCGGTTACCGTTGAGCACTTAAATCGAGTTGTTGAATTAGCTTTGTTACCAGCCACTCTGGCAAGGTTAACCTTTGTGTGGCGTAGAGCCAAGGGTGATTTTGCTGTTGTGCCATTGGTTTACACTTTACCGCATCTTTGGCGGTCATCATAAGTTCACCAAGGGGTAAGTCTTGAGGCTTAAATTGATGGTGATCTGCAAACCCTTGCCCCTCTACAGTGTAACCCTTAGCCCTTAAGTCATTAAAAAAGCGTTGCGGGTTACCTATTGCGGCAACCGCATTTAACGACGTTCCAACACTGGGCCAAGCGGCCACTTGATCATCGGCCACACGCCTAACTTGATCTAACTGGGGTGTTAATACGCAGTAATCTTGTTCTAGCCTTACCCGCTGTAATTGCTGGGCCACCTGAGGTTGCAACTCACCAGTCATCAACACTTGGTCGACTTGGCGCAAGCGAGCAACCGGCTCCCGCAATGGACCGGCGGGTAAACAATGCCCATTGCCCAAACCTCGAGTACCATCTATCAAACACCACTCAACGTCACCTTTAATGACACTATGCTGCAAACCGTCGTCACTAATGACCACGTCATATTGACCTTGTTCGGCGAGCCAGGTTAACCCGGCTTTACGATTCCACCCCACCACCACTGGCACCGCCGTAAGCCTAGCTAACAAGATAGGTTCGTCACCTACCTGATCAGGCTTATCTTCTGCGGTGACGCGGTGTGGCCCGGCACCAATACAACCACCATAACCGCGGCTAATGATCGCCGGCCTTAGGCCATGTTGTTTTAGCGCCGCCACTAAGGCCACTACCAAGGGAGTTTTGCCCGTGCCACCTAGGGTAATGTTGCCCACAACCAGCAGCGGTATAGGGTTCTTAGGGGGCCTGGGCTGGCATCTCAAGTGGTGTTTTCTTAACCTTAAGTAGACCCATTCCAAGGGGTAAACTAGGCGTAACCACCAAGCACCGCTATACCATGCGTTGAGTATTATTTGTGTCACTTAAGCACCATCGTCAAATCAGCAGACCGTGTATTGTATTCATATGGGGTCATTATAACTCAGGGCAAAAATGGCTGCACTTGATAGTCCCCATCCGGCGCAAAGGTGACCACAATTTGACCATGCTGTGCCGTATTATACCAATGACTCCCCAACTGCCAATAACGACGGGTAACGACTTTACGCGGGTGACCAAAGGCATTATGTAGACCCGCAGAAATGAGCACATACGAAGGTGCAACCCGCTGCAAAAAGGCTGCCGTTGACGAGCTATTACTGCCATGGTGTGGCGCAATAAGAATGTCACTAGTAAGATCGGCGGCATATTGGCGTAATAACTCAGCCTCTGCCCGAGCTTCAATATCTCCGGCAATCATGATTTGACGCCCATAAATGCGAAGCAACACAATACAAGATGCATTATTGCCGCTTAAGCCCGCTTCTGCCAAGGCAATTTGACGCCATTGTATCGGCATTTTGGGGTCATCGCTCCATGGTTGCCACATGTTGGTGCGGCAACGTCTAACGTCGGTTGTACTCTGCCCTAGCTGCGCTTCGCGTTGTGTATTAATTGCCGTTGGCAGCAACAAGTGTTGCACCGGCATTTGCGCCAATAGTGTCTCTAACCCGCCACTATGGTCGCGGTCCCAATGGCCTACCACCACAGTGTGTAACTCATTGACTCCGGCTACCCTCAGTTCTGGCAACACCACGGCGTCAACCAAGTTAAATCCACTTTGATAACGGTTACCCAAATCATATAGTAAATGTTGATCACCGTTTTGCAGCCAAACACTTAAGCCTTGACCAACATCGAACAAGGTCAATTTCACACCCTTTGAGCGTTTATCAGCAGGCCCTAATTGTGGCTGCCCATAGACAATATTGGCCAGTAACAATAACCCTAAAAACAACCCCATTAAGGCACCCAGCCAACGCCTGGCCATTAAGCTTGCAGCAGCCACCACCATTAAACCCACCCAAATGCCTGGCGGTGCTTGATGCATTAACACTTGTGCCCAAGGCCATTGCGCAAGCGTACTCAAGCCCTGCCATATCAAGCTGAGACTGCTGTCTACCCATACTAGTACTGTGGTTGGCAAAGGCACCACTAAGGCCACTAGACTCACCAACATCAGCGTTGGGATAACCACCACACTAAACAAAGGCACCAATAACAAATTGACCAGCGGCCCTACCAAGCTCACTTGCCCCGTAGCTAAGGCAATCACCGGTAACACCAGCACCGACAGAGTGGCTTGCGCCGCCAGCAACTGCAAACCTTTGCGCCACCAGAGTGAAGCTCCGGCACGGTACCAAACCAGCCCCAAGGCAAGCACCGCGATATAAGATAACCACAAACCCAAACGGGTGGCACTAGCGGGTTGAAAACTAAGCGTTATGGCAAACGCTATAAACAGCCGCTGGCTAAATCTTAACTGTAGCCCCCACAACTGGCCCCACATCAACCCCAACAGCATAATAACCGCACGCTGGGCCGGTAAACCGAAGCCACTCAACAAGGCAAACGTTAGCGCAGCCATCACACCTACCCAAGCCTGAGTACGCAGACCGGCACCACTGGAGGACATAAATGGCATCAATAATACACGCACCAAGGCCATAGCCATAAGCGCCACTAAACCTACATGCAGTCCAGAAATCACTAGCAAGTGGGTTGTACCCGTAGCGGCCAATACCCGCCACTGGCTAGACGACAAGGCGTCGGATTGTCCCAATATCAAGCCACCCCACAAGGCGCTTGCTGTGGGCGAAACAGGCAATGACTTTAGTGCCTGCCATAAATCAAAACGTAGTTTACTGAGTTGCCACAAAGGCCATTGCCAACTGACACACGGCTCACCCGTACTGGTCCATTGTTTTATATAACCCGAGGCATACTGACCCTTCATTTGACTCCAACGATAATAATCAAAGCTGGAAGGATTGGCATAGTTTCTCGCCGCTTTTAAACGCACTAACAGGGCCACTTGACGACCCATTAATGCGCTGACACTGGGCTCTGGAAATTGGTTTGACCACTGTGGCTGGGCAACGTGCGTATGTCGGTAACTGGTGACTTTGATGGTTCCAGGTAGGGTATCGGTATCCAGCACAACGGTGAGCCCGGTAGCGTTACTGCGCAACTCGGTGACACAGCCTGTTACCGCCAGATCTTTGCCTACCCACATGAAAGGAAGCTGACTATTAAGCCGATGGTACTGCCCTATGGATGCCACTAAAAATAGGAATAAGGCGCTTAATATCAGCTTTTGATACGATTTCCAGACCACAATACCTAAACCCAGCATCACCAGCAAAGTCACAGACACCGAAAAACCAATTGCTGACCAACCTAAACACCAAAACAACAACAAAAACAAACTATTGATATACATAATGACTCTTCCCTGAGACCACTAAACCTTGGCTTACCCATTGGATAAGCGCATAATTAAGGCGTAAACCACTGAGTATTGAGTAGCCCACCACACCTTCATCATTATTAAGGTTAGACCATGCCGCGTAAGTTTTTTAAACGCATTAGCCCAGATCCGAAAAAACTCAGCCAGTATCAGTCGCTGAGTTGGTTAAACGGATTGCTCCACAATACACAACTGTGGGGTTTTAAGCGCACGAGTGTGGCGAAAGGCTGCGCCATTGGTTTATTTTGCTGCATGATTCCCATGCCCTTACAAATGTTACTTGCGGCCTTGATTGCCCTAGCATGGGGTGCCAACATTCCGCTGTCCGTGGCTTTAGTATGGGTGAGCAACCCGATTACTATGGCACCCATGTTCTATGCCAACTACAAATTTGGCAGTTGGCTGCTACAAACGCCGGTTTATCAGCTCAACTTTGAATGGTCTGCAGGTTGGTTTTGGCAACAACTTCACCACCTTTGGAAGCCGTTGTATGCGGGTTCCCTAGCCGGCGGCTTAATTTTGGCCTTGGTGGCATTTTTTACGGTACAGCTGTTGTGGACTTGGCAGGTAAAGCGCAATTGGCTAAGACGAAAACGTTAGTTAACTAACACACCGTCTACCAACCTCAACTGATGATCCAGCTTATTGGCTAGTGCTAAATCGTGGGTCACTGCAATGAACGCGGTGCCTAAGTCTTGTTGCAACTGCTGTAACAAAACTAAAATTTGAGCCGCGTTGTGTTGGTCTAAATTACCGGTAGGTTCATCCATTAACAGACAAGCCGGTTGATTGATGAGTGCACGGGCAATAGCTACCCTTTGACGTTCGCCACCAGACAAAGCGCCTGGTCGATGACTTGCCCTGTCTGCCAAACCTACCAAATGCAATGTTTCTGCAGCTCGGGTACGCGCTGCAGCAGGTTTGTTGCCCGCCATAATATGCGGCAGCATAACGTTTTCTAAGGCGCTGAACTCCGCCAACAAGTGGTGAAATTGAAACACAAAACCGAGGTGTTGGTTACGTAACTTGGCACCTTGGTTGACATTGAGGTCCGATAAAGGTTGCCCTGCCACCCACACCTGTCCAGCATCCGGTTGGTCTAAGCCAGCCAACAGTTGCAACAAAGTGCTCTTACCCGAGCCTGAACTGCCTATAATTGCCATACTCTCGGCCGCAGCTAACTCGCAGTTAAGACCTTTTAATACCTCAACGTGGCGGTCGCCGTCTTTAAACGACTTAGTTAACCCCTGAGCTTTCAGCGCCCAATTACTCATGGCGTAACACCTCTGCAGGTTCAACACGAGAGGCTCGCCAGGCTGGATACAAAGTTGCCAACACACACAATACAAACGAGCTAAGGCTAATAACCAGCACATCCTCAAGCAATACGTGGGAAGGAAAATAGCTAATAAAATACACGTCTGCGCTTAATACCTTAAAGCCAAAGGCATGCTCAGCCCAATCGACGATGGCGGTAATGTTGAGCGCCAACACCACCCCTAACAAAGTACCTATCAGCGTACCCAACACACCGATCACGCTGCCCTGCACAATAAAGATGCCCATCACATCACGCTGGCTGGCGCCCAAAGTGCGTAATATGGCAATATCGGCCTGTTTTTCTACCACCAACATAACCAAGGTAGAGACTATATTAAAAGCCGCTACAGCGATCACCAGCATCAGCAACAAACCCAACATACGCCGCTCAAGTTGAATCGCCTGAAACAAGCTGCCATGGGTACGAGTCCAATCATTCGTCCAGTACTGACCGGGTAATTCGAAGGCGACTTGTTGTGCAACTTGGGGGGCTTTAAATAGGTCATCTAACTTTAGTCGCAGCCCTTCCGCCCCACCGCCCAAACGCTTAAGGCGGCTGGCATCGCTAATGTGCATAATAGCCAAATTGGCATCCAGTTCGGCACCCACTTTAAACAGGCCCACCAAGGTAAAGCGCTTTAGACGCGGCATAATACCGGCAACGGTTAACGACGCCTCAGGCAAAAATAAAGTCACCTTGTCGCCGATGCGGGCACCCAACTGACGTGCTAACAGGTCACCCATTAGGATGTTAAACTCACCGGCCTTGAGATCGTCTACCGAGCCCGCCACCATGTAATTAGGTAGGATGGACACCTGGGCTTCTGCGGCAGGCTCTATGCCGTGCAACAACACTGGTTGTACCCGCCCGCGGTTATTAAACATACCTTGGCTATGCACAAAGGGGGCAGCCCCTAATACGCCTTCAATTTGCAAGGCTAGCGCCGCAGGCTCTTGCCAGTGCATTATTGGTTCGGCTGTTTGTACGGTGGCATGGGGCACCATGCCTAAAATGCGTTGACGCAATTCGCGATCAAAACCGTTCATGACCGACAACACTAAAATAAGCACCGTTACACCTAACACTAACCCTAACATCGAAATGAGGGAAATAAAGGAGATAAAGTGGTTCTGCCTTTGTGCGCGGGTGTACCTTAAACCTACGGTTAAGGCAATCGATTGGAACATAGGCTTATTTGTTAATCTGGCGAGCGCGGTTTAAGCCCAGCTGTGCCGCCACCCGATAGGCCTCGGCCATGGTGGGAAAGTTAAAGGTATTATTTACAAAATACTCAATCGTATTGGCTTCACCTTTTTGGTTCATAATGGCTTGGCCGATATGAATAATTTCTGAAGCCCTGTCGCCAAAACAGTGGATACCCAAAATTTGGTAAGTTTCACGATGGAACAAAACCTTCAACATACCTACCACCTCACCACTAATTTGAGCTCGTGCTAAGTCTTTAAAGAAGGCCTGCCCGACTTCGTAAGGTACTTTTTCTGCGGTTAATTGCTCTTCGGTTTTACCTAGGGAGCTAATTTCTGGAATAGTATAAATGCCCGTCGGTACGTCGTCTACAAAACGAAAACCCGGCAAGCCTAGTAAATCGGTTGCTGCCGAACGACCTTGGTCGTAGGCGGCAGACGCAAGACTAGGCCAACCCACCACGTCGCCAGCCGCATAAATACCTTCTATGCCGGTTTGATAACGTTGGTCAATGTGCAATTGCCCACGACCATTGGCCTCTAGACCAATATTTTCGAGGCCCAAATCTTTAGTGTTGCCCGAGCGGCCGTTACAGAACAATAACATGTCGGCACGGAGGCGTTTACCCGATTCCAACTCCATAGACACAGAGGAGTCGTCCGCCGAAACACTCTTATAAGTTTCGTTGTGGCGGATACGTACACCGTTATTCCTGAGGTGGTAACTTAGAGAGTCCGATATTTCTACATCAAGAAATTCAAGTAAGTTAGCGCGGTTATCAACCAGGTCAACCTTAACGCCTAAACCAGCAAATATAGACGCATATTCCGAACCAATCACGCCTGCACCATAAATAATTAGTGTACGCGGTGTATGCTCTAGGTTAAGTACTGTGTCGCTGGTATAAATACGCTCGTGGGTAAAATCCACATCATCTGGTTCATAAGGGCTAGAACCTGTCGCAATAACTGCCTGATCAAAGTGTAAATTTTCGCTTACCTCATTGCCCAACACTTCAATATTGTTGCGATCTACAAAATAGGCGCGGCCAAAAAACACATCGACTCGATTTCGGGCATAAAACTGAGTGTGTAGCATGACTTGCTTAGCAATCACTTCGCTGGCGGTTTTTAACACTTGGGGAAAAGAGAAGTTTTTGGGTTCACCAATAACCCGAAACATCGGATTGGTATTAAACTCTACGATTTGTTTAACCGAATGGCGTAACGCCTTAGACGGTATGGTGCCTTTATGAGCACATGCACCACCCACCTGATCACGCATTTCGACTACCGCCACTTTACGACCTAACTTTGCTGCGTTGATCGCTGCCGCTTCGCCCGCAGGGCCGGTACCAATGACCACCAAATCGTAATTATAATCTGCCATCTTTGTCTCTCTTTCGTACTACTATTTCTATTTGATCGGCGTACTTAGTCGTTGTTAACGCGTCGCATCATAGGATATGTCTTCGGCTAGCTTATCTGCTTTCATGGCCTTTTGCTGTTCTGTTTCGCACACTTCTGGGTCGCCTTTACACACATCGCAAGCCACATCCATACCCAGAGCAGTCATGCCGCCGCAAGAACCCGCAATCGGCTTACCGCCCATCAGTACACCAACAGCCATACCTACAACAATGATGAGTAAACCAACAAAGGTCAAAATCATGGTTTCCATTTAATTCTCCAAATATGTATCAAAGCCGGTGCTTGATTGCGCCACAAAGCCTTCAGATTGTTTCATTATAAAGTATGCTGGCACTTGATGCAGCTGCGCCCAAGCCAACCCCTTATCTCCACCCATGACCATAAGCGCCGTGGCTAGCGCATCGGCCCTAGCAGCGCTGGCATCGACCACCGTGACGGATGCCAATTCATGAGTCACAGGCCGTAAACTGGATGGGTCTAGGGTATGGGAATATCGCACGCCATGCTGCTCGTAATAATTACGATAATTACCAGAGGTGGCCACGGCCATGTCTTGTACCTGCACCACTTGATAAATCTGCCCCGCATCCGCTGCTGGCGTTTCAATGGCAATACGCCAAACACTGCCATCTGGTTTACGGCCGTGGGCACGCAGTTCGCCCCCCACTTCAACCAAATAGTCCATCACACCGTGGGCTTCTAGCCAGCTTGCAATAGCATCAACACCATAACCTTTTGCAATGGCAGACAGATCAATGGCACTGGCTGCGGTTTTAAGCAAGGCCGCCGGCTGATGCTGCACTTGCAAGTGCTGATAACCAATCACCGAGCGTAGCGCTTCCAAAGCTAAGTCGCTCGGAATATGCTCAGGCACCGGATCGGGCCCAAAACCCCACAGGTCGACCAAAGGACCAACAGTGACATCAAAGGCACCGCCTGTCTGGCGACTAATATCAATGGAACGACTCACTAAATCTGCCATGGCCTGGGGCACCTGATGCCATACACCCACCGCTGCACCATTAAAACCACTGAGGTCCGACGAATCCATATAGGTCGACATACTGGCTTCTACTCGAGCTAACTCAGCTTTGGCGCCAGTGGCGATCACTGTATGGTCAACACCGCCCTTGACCACCCACTTAACGGTGTAACTGGTGCCCATAGCAAGACCTGTCACCGCATCTATTTTTGGTGCTTCAGACGCAGAACAGCCCAGCAACAAGGTGAGCATAAATGCACACCCCATAACCAGGCTGATTGTTTGCAAAGGTGTTCTCAAGAGCTTGGGGTTATCCGCCAAAATCATCTAGCAAGATGTTTTCATCTTCCACACCAAGGTCTTTCAACATTTGCACAACAGCGGCGTTCATCATTGGAGGTCCACACATGTAGAACTCACAATCTTCTGGCGCGTCGTGGTCTTTAAGGTAGTTTTCAAACAATACGTTGTGAATAAAACCGGTAAGGCCGTCCCAATTGTCCTCTGGTTGAGGATCAGAGAGCGCTAAGTGCCATTCAAAGTTGTCGTTTTCTGCCGCTAGCGCATCGTACTCTTCGCCGTAGAAGGCTTCACGCATACTACGTGCACCGTACCAGAACGAGATCTTACGGGTCGAGTTTAAGCGTTTAAGCTGGTCAAAGATGTGTGAACGCATAGGCGCCATGCCCGCACCACCACCAATGAAGACCATTTCTGCGTCGGTGTCTTTAGCAAAGAACTCGCCAAATGGGCCATACACTTTAATCTTATCGCCTGGCTTCATGTTAAACACATAAGACGACATAATGCCCGGTGGAATACCACTGCTGCCTGGAGGTGGTGAAGCAATACGGATGTTAAACTTCACTACGCCACGCTCTTCTGGATAGTTGGCCATAGAGTAGGCACGTACTGTGGTTTCATCAACCACAGACTTGTGCTGCCACACGTCAAACTTATCCCAATCGCCACGGTACTCTTCGTCAATGTCGAAGGTTTTGTAGTCGATTGAATGAGGCGGACACTCTAGCTGTACATAACCGCCAGCGCGGAAATCGACGTTCTCGCCTTCTGGCAATTTTAGCGTCAATTCTTTAATGAAGGTCGCTACGTTAGGGTTAGATTCAACGGTACATTCCCATTGCTTCACACCAAATACGTCTTCTTCAACTTCAATGTTCATGTCTTGCTTTACAGCAACCTGACACGACAAACGCCAGCCGTCTTTGGCCTCACGCATGGTGAAGTGGCTTTCTTCTGTAGCCAACATAGAGCCGCCGCCGTCTTTAACGACACAACGACACTGGGCACACGTACCACCACCACCACAAGCCGAGGCTAAAAAGATGCCTTGCTCAGAGAGGGTTTGTAGTAACTTGCCGCCAGCTGGAACCGTAATGGCTTTTTCTGGATCATCGTTGATAGAAATGGTTACAGCACCAGAACTCACTAATTGGGCGCGAGCAATCATGATGATCGCTACCAAAGAGAGAACCACTGCGGTAAACATTAATACACCGAGGGTAATTTCATTATTCATACATCAATACCTTGTGTAGTTCGCTTTACAGCTGAATGCCAGAGAAAGACATAAAACCAAGTGACATCAAACCCACTGTCACAAAGGTAATACCAAGACCACGTAGGCCTGCAGGTACGTCTGAGTATTTTAGCTTTTCACGAATGCCGGCAAGTGTAGCGATGGCTAATGCCCAACCTACGCCTGCGCCCATGCCATAAACAACCGATTCACCAAAACTGTAGTCACGCTCGACCATAAACAAGGCCGCACCCATAATGGCACAGTTCACTGTGATCAATGGCAAGAACACGCCCAAGGCGTTGTACAAAGCTGGCATGTACTTGTCTAGCAACATTTCCATAATCTGTACAATGGCTGCAATAACGCCAATGTAAGAGATCAAACCTAAGAAGCTTAGGTTAACGTCTGGCATGCCTGCCCATGCAAGGGCGCCGTCGGCTAGCAAGTAGGTGTAGATTAAGTTGTTAACTGGAACAGTGATGGTTAATACGGCAATTACCGCTACACCAAGGCCAATGGCTGTTTTAACTTTCTTGGAAATAGCCAAAAAAGTACACATGCCCAAAAAGAATGCCAAGGCCATATTCTCTACAAATACGGCTTTAACAAATAGGCTTAGATAATCTTCAATCATTGTTTCAGATCCTATTTAGTGTGCGAAGCTAGTTTGTATTCAACTGGCTCAACTTGGTCGATCTTCGAATTACGAAGTAACCAAATAAAACCGCCAATCACAAAGAAGGCGCTTGGTGGTAGCAACATTAGGCCGTTGGAGTAGTACCAACCGCCATTAGTCACTAAAGGCAGGATTTCATAACCGAACAAGCTACCAGAGCCAGTCAATTCACGTACCGTAGCCACAAACAACAAGACAACCGAGTAGCCTAAGCCGTTACCAATCCCATCGAAGAACGATGGGATTGGTGGATTTTGCATAGCAAATGCTTCTGCACGGCCCATAACGATACAGTTAGTAATAATCAAACCAACAAATACCGAAAGCTGCTTGCTCACTTCATAGGCATAAGCCTTAAGCACCTGATCAACCACAATAACCAAAGACGCAATTATGATCATCTGTACGATAATACGAATGCTACTAGGTACTTGGTTGCGAATTAAGGCGATAAAGAAGTTAGAAAACGCCGTTACCACAGTCAGTGCAATACACATAACAATGGTAACGCTTAAACTGCTGGTTACCGCTAAGGCAGAACAAACACCCAAAATTTGCAATGCAATGGGGTTGTTAGTAAAGATTGGACTTAACAAAATATCTCTTGTTTTAGACATAATTATGCCTCCCCTGCTTTAAGCTTGGTTAAGAAAGTTGCAAAGCCATTCTCGCCCAACCAAAATTTAACTAGGTTGGTAACACCGTTACTGGTTAAGGTTGCGCCCGCTAAGCCGTCTATTTTATGTAGATCGCCTGCCGGTGCATTACCTTTGATTAAACCAATGGCTGGAACGTCAGAACCTGGTGCATAGACCTTCTTACCAGGCCAAAGGGCCTTCCACTTAGGGTTGTCCACTTCGCCACCCAGTCCAGGTGTTTCGGCATGTTCATAAAATCCTAAACCAACCACTGTGTTTAAGTCACCTTCTAGGGCGATAAAGCCGTAGAGTGTAGACCACAAACCGTAACCATGGATTGGCAAGATAATACGTTCAATACCCTGCTCGCCTTCAACCAGGTAAACCGTGCTATATAAGGACTGCTTGCGGATGCTAGCAATGTCTTGCTCGCCGGTTAAAGCCCGTGCCTTGGCAGGGTCTTTAGCCGCTTTACGCATATCGTACGTGGCCACATCTTCGTTAGTACTGAACTGACCAGTGCGCATATCAACTAGCTTAGGCGTAATGGTAGCAAAAGCTGTATCCAGATCACCATCAACCACTTCAATGCCTGCCGCAGCAAGAATGTTCATTTTCTTTTCGTTAATGGCATTGGCCACTTGCTTGTCGCGCAACCCTACGGCCGCGGCCGATACGATCACAGAACAAACCACACAAAGAACCAAGGCCACCATCACTGTACGTGATACGGAATCTTTAGAATTAGACATTACGTGCAACCCTCCGCTTAATGTTTGCTTCGGTGACATAATAGTCAATCAAAGGCGCGAACAAATTGGCAAACAAAATCGCCAACATCATACCTTCTGGGAAGGCTGGGTTAAGTACACGAATCAATACCACCATGAGGCCGATCAAAGCACCAAAGTACCATTTGCCAGTATTAGTCATAGACGCAGACACAGGGTCTGTGGCCATAAAGATCATACCGAAAGCAAAACCACCCAATACTAGGTGCCAGTAGAATGGCAGCGCAAACAGCGGGTTAGTGTCAGAACCAATGAGGTTAAGCAACAAACTCATGGCAATCATACCCACCATTACACCAGCCACAATGCGCCATGCAGCGATACGAGTCCAAAGCAACACAGCACCACCAGCAAAGATGGCTAAGGTAGAAACTTCGCCAACCGAACCTTGTAGGTTACCGATAAAGGCGTCTGCCCAAGTAATGCCGGCGTCAGCTAAGGCAGCCACACCACCAGTGTTGGCTAGACCTAGTGCAGTAGCACCAGAGAAACCGTCTACGGCAGTCCATACCGCGTCGCCAGACATTTGCGCTGGGTAGGCAAAGAACAAGAATGCACGGCCAGTAAGGGCCGGGTTCAAGAAGTTCATGCCGGTACCACCAAACACTTCCTTACCGACCACAATACCAAAGGTAATACCCATGGCGGCTTGCCATAAAGGCACATCGGGTGGGAGGATTAGGGCAAACAATACCGAAGTCACAAAGAAACCTTCGTTAACTTCGTGGCCACGTACGGCGGCAAACAACACTTCCCAAAAACCACCCACGGCAAAAACAACCAAATACACCGGTAACCAGTAAGCAGCACCTAAAATGAGGTTATCCCAAATACTTGCCGCATCAGTGCCGGCAATGAGGCTAACCAAAGCACCACGCCAACCTTCTGCTTGAGCAACACCCATCACCTCCATGGCCGAGTTAGCTTGGAAGCCCAAGTTATACATACCAAAGAAAATAGCTGGGAAGGTACACAACCACACCGTGATCATCATCCGCTTAAGGTCGATACCGTCACGTACATGAGCGCCAGTTTTAGTGACGTATCCTGGGGTGTAAAAAATGGTATCTGCTGCTTCGTACAAAGCGTAGAAATTTTCGTACTTACCACCTTTATGGAAGTGGGGCTCCATTGAATCTAAAATGCTACGTAAACTCATGCTTAGCACTCCTTCTCTATACGAGTTAATACGTCACGTAATATCGTGCCATACTCGTATTTGCCAGCACAGGCATAGGTCATTAAGGCTAAGTCAGCTTCTTCAAGCTCTAAGCAACCCAATTCCTGAGCATTAACGATGTCACCAACCACTAAACTACGAAGTAGCTGAGTAGGTAGAATATCTAACGGCATTAATTGTTCAAACTGCCCGACCGGCACCATGGCACGTTGAGAGCCGTTAGTAGAGGTATTCAGGGCTATCTTACGCGCGCGGTTTATGGCCGAACTAAAGATATTAAGCACAGAGTGCTTGCTGTTTCCCGCGGCCAACCAACCCATAAACTCACGCTTTTTGCCTTCTTCAAGCACCGTGATTTGGTTGTTGTAGCGACCTAAGAATGCAGTCGTGCCAGCAGCAATATTGCCACCTAAGACGGAACCCGAAATAACGCGATTCTCAAACTCACCTTGAGCAGTTTCGCCAGCGATAAGCTGTACCGTTGATGCACCCACACGGGTGCGCAACAAACGTGGCTTGGTAACCATAGGCCCAGCCAGAGCAACAACGCGCTCAGTCGGCAATTTGCCAGTTGCAAATAGTTGTGCAAAGGCGATGACGTCTTGGTAGCCAATGGCCCAAACTGTCTTGGTGGCACTTACAGGATCCAACATGTGGATATGTGTAGAGGCTAGACCCGCTGGATGTACACCTTCAAAACGTTCAATTTGGGTACCTGCCACTTGTGGCACTTGAGTATCGGCAGCGGTACACACAAATACGGGGCCGTCTGTTAACTTAGTTAACAGTTGCAAACCTTGAGCAAAGGCATCCTGCTGTGAGGCGATGATAGGTGCAGGGTCTGCAGCTAACGGATGCGTATCTATGGCCGTAACAAAGATAGAGCTAGGCTTGCTATCAATGGCCGGTACCTTGCTAAATGGACGAGTGCGTAGTGCAGCCCACAAACCAGAGGCTTGTAAATTTTGCGCCACTTGCTCAGTTGTTAGGCTAACCAGGTCGGTAGCTGCACAGGTTGCAAATTCAACAGCATCGTCGCCGTCGATGTCGATTACAACTGATTGCAGCACACGTTGTGCGCCACGATTAATTGCACTTACCACACCAGCGGCAGGCGCTGTAAAGTGAACACCAGGGGTTTTCTTGTCAGAAAACAACACTTGGCCGAGCTTCACTCGATCACCTACTCTGACTGCCATAGTAGGCTTCATTGCCACATAGTCAGCACCGATCACAGCCACTTGGCTTACCGCTACAGCATCTTCGATGTTCTGCTGCGGTGCGCCTGACAATGGCAGATCCAGACCGCGTCTGATCTTGATCATAAGTCGTATCCAATTGAGAGTTATTGGTTGGCTTTAGTACTTACAGCGTAACCCAAGGTCGCGCACAACTAAAACCCATAAAAAAAGCCGGCTTATTGTACGAAAATTTACAAATTTGTTCCACCATACTAAAGGCTTAATCTGCCTAAAACGAAAAAAGGCTGCCCAAAGGCAACCTTTTATTAAAAATCTGTCATTCCGGCGCATGCCGGAATCTTAGTCTTCCAACGGAAACGCTGGTAGAGCAGTCTTAGTCACATGCTGAAGCATACGAATCACCTGACAAGAATAACCAAACTCATTGTCATACCAAACGTAAACCACGCAGTTCTTCTTACCTGTAGCAACCGTTGCCAAACCGTCCACTACACCCGCAGCGCGAGACCCCACAAAGTCACTCGACACAGCTTCTGGCGAATCTGTGTAGTCAATTTGCTTTTGTAGATCCGAATGCAGGGCCATAAAGCGTAAGTAATCGTTTAGCTCGTCACGCTCAACCTCAGAGTTAAGGTTAAGGTTAAGTATAGCCATAGACACGTTTGGCGTTGGTACACGAATCGCATTACCCGTGAGCTTACCCTCAAGCTCAGGCAACGCTTTAGACACAGCCTTAGCCGCACCCGTTTCGGTAATAACCATGTTCAACCCAGCCGCACGGCCACGACGGTCACCTTTATGGTAGTTGTCGATCAAGTTCTGATCATTAGTGTAAGCATGCACTGTCTCAACATGGCCATTCTCTACACCGTATTTATCGTTCAGCGCTTTCAAAATAGGCGTAATGGCATTGGTGGTACAAGAAGCCGCAGACAAAATATTGTCTGTGCCTTCGATGTCTTTTTGGTTAACACCCATAACAATGTTTTTAATGCCCTTACCCGGTGCAGTCAACATGACCTTAGCCACACCGTTGGCACGCAAATGCAAAGACAAACCGTCTTCGTCACGCCACTTACCAGTGTTATCAATCACCACTGCATTACTAATGCCGTAATCGGTGTAATCAATAGAGTCCGGTGAACTGGCGTAAATCACTTTGATAACGTTACCGTTAGCAATGAGTGCATTCTGCTCTTCATCTACAGTAATAGTACCTTGAAAAGTGCCATGAACCGAGTCGCGGCGCAACAAGCTAGCGCGCTTGACTAGGTCGTTATCACCACCTTTGCGAACCACGATGGCACGTAAACGTAAACTCTGACCACCGCCAGTTTTGTCAATTAATAAACGGGCTAACAAACGGCCGATACGACCAAAACCGTAAAGCACGACATCAGCCTGTGTTTTGGCACTGTCTTTGTTAACCGCACCTACCAATGCTGCAGCAACATAGGCCTGTAATGTTTGGCCAGCGCCGTGATCACGGAAACCAATCGCCAACTTACCAATATCTACATGTACGTTTGATAACTCAAGGCCCTGCAGCACTTCAACTACGGGGAAAGTTTCATGTACAGAAAGCTTAGTGTGCTCCAACATGCGCGCGGCACGATGAGACTTAAGAATACTAATTACAGAACGATTAACTACAGAGCGTCCAAATACGGACACTTCTACGTTATCTTCGCGGTAGATTTTGCCAATCATGGGGATCATGGCTTCGGCTAACGCTTCTTTATCTTTCCAGTCTGAAAACACTTGTTCTTGGCTCACTGTGAGTCCCTTTGTTCACCGTATAAAAACGGTTTGGTTGCGGTTCAGGTGTTTAACCTTTTACTTACCCATATGGGGTGCCCATATTATCGTAGATATAGCTATTATACGCAAACTTAGTTTGGCTTATATCCTGCATTAATCAAACCAATAATACCCCTGCACAAGGAACATAAATGCACAGCAATCAGTGCAACTGGCGCAATAAAGCACTAGAATAACCGGGCCTAATTCATCTGCCTCATAGCCACACAGGAACCTTGCGTGTTAGTCAAAACCGACTCTATACCGTCCAACATAGGTCACAAGTCTACCTGGGGACAAACCCATGGTGCAGCATCTGCCCTTGCCATCGCCAATACTGCACAACAACACCAAGGCCCAGTACTTGCCCTAGTTAAAGACACCGACGCTGCGCTCAAACTGCGACTAGAGCTGGATTTTTTCTTGGCGGGCACCGGCCTTAACTGCCTAACCCTGCCCGATTGGGAAATTTTACCTTACGACAGTTTTTCGGCTCACCCCGATATCGTTTCAGAACGTATCAGCACCCTTAACCAAATTACTCACCTGCAACAAGGCGTGGTGATTGTGCCTGTGGCCACCCTACTACACCGCTTGCCACCCATGAACTACCTGGCAGGCAACAGTTTCACCCTCACCACTGGGAAAGAATTACCCCAATCTCAATTTCGACAACGCTTAGACCAAGCCGGATACCTATTCACCGAAACCGTGTCTCAAGCCGGTGAATACGCACTACGTGGCGGTTTGATTGATTTGTATCCGATGGGAAGCTACGCACCTTTGCGCATTGAGCTGTTCGACGATGAGATTGAGAGCCTGCGTTATTTTGATGCCGATACACAACGCACCACAGCCTTAATCACCGAATTTAATTTATTGCCGGCGCGGGAATTCCCCCTTACAGACGCCGCCATAAGCCACTTTAGGCAGAGTTTTACCAGCCAATTTGATTTAGACCCCAAAGCCTGCCCCGTGTATCAAGACGTGAGCCAAGGGTTTGCTCCGGCGGGTATTGAATATTACATCCCACTATTTTTTAACAGCATGTCGACCTTACTCGATTATTTGCCTGCCACGGCAATGGTCATCAAACAAGGCGATATCGAGGCCCAAGCTCACCATTTTTGGCAAGACATCGACGCCCGCTTTGAAGATTATGGCCATGACATTGAACGGCCACTACTTGAGCCGAAACAGTTGTTTTTGTACACCGATGAAATGTTTTACGGCCTTAAACAGTTCCCCAGTATCGACTTGCAAAGCGGCGCCTTTGCTGAGCCAGACGCCAATAAAGGCCAATACAACTTAGGCGGTGCACAGAACCCCCAAGTGGCGATCAATAGTCAACTTGCAAAACCCCTAATTGCCTTACAAACGGCGTTAGAAGGGTCACACCAAAAGGTGTTGATATGCGCCGAGTCTGCCGGACGTAAAGAAGCGTTAACAGAACTTTTTAAAGGCCTACCTCAAGCACCTATAGATGTAGATAACTGGCCCGACTTCATCACGCAACCCCATAAGTTCGCCATTTGTGTTGCACCCTTAGAACAAGGCATGAACTTGCCTGAACACAAATTATTGGTGATATGCGAAGCGCAGTTATTCGGCCAGAAAGTACTGCAACGTAGGCGCCGAGACAAAGCCACAGAAAACCCCAACACCGCCATTCACGACCTTGCGGAACTCAGCATAGGTAATGCCGTAGTTCACCAAGACCACGGTGTTGGCCGCTATAACGGCCTGCAAAGCTTAAGCATTGACGGCCAAGACGCCGAATTTTTGGTTTTGCTCTATGCTAACGAAGCCACCCTCTACGTACCCGTTTCTGGCATCGAACTCTTGTCGCGCTACTCTGGCGGCGAAAACGCACCCCTACATAAGTTAGGTGGCGAGCAGTGGACCAAAGCCAAGCGTAAAGCCGCCGAAAAAATCAAGGACACGGCTGCCGAATTACTACACATTTACGCCTTACGTGAAGCCCGTGATGGCTATGCCTTCCCGCGACCAGATGACAGCTATCAAGCCTTTTGTGACGCCTTCCCGTTTGAAGAAACCCCAGACCAAGAACAAGCCATTAAAATGGTGCTACGCGATATGATGGCCGACCAGCCCATGGACCGACTGGTGTGTGGAGACGTTGGCTTTGGTAAAACCGAAGTAGCTATGCGCGCCGCGTTTATGGCGGTGAATGGTGGCAAGCAGGTGGCTTTATTAGTACCCACCACCCTACTCGCCCAACAACACTATGAAACCTTGCGCGATCGATTTGCCAACTGGCCGGTTAATGTTGCGGTGATGTCACGCTTTCAAACCACCGCTGAGCAAAATAAAACTATGGCTCAGGCCGAAGATGGCAAACTGGATATTTTGGTGGGCACTCACAAAATATTACAAGGCAAGCTAACGTTCAACCGCTTAGGTCTATTGATCATTGACGAAGAACACCGCTTTGGTGTGCAACAAAAAGAGTCGTTTAAAAAACTTCGTTCCGAAGTCGACATCCTCACCCTTACGGCCACACCCATTCCCCGCACCTTAAATATGTCCATGGCGGGCATGCGTGACCTGTCGATTATTGCCACCCCCCCTGCCAAACGTATTTCTATTAAAACCTTCGTGCGCCAAGATGATAAAAAACTGGTAAAAGAAGCCATTTTACGCGAGCTTCTACGCGGCGGTCAGGTGTACTTTTTGCACAATGAAGTTAAGACCATAGAAAACAGTGCCAATAAACTACGTGAATTAGTGCCCGAAGCGCGAGTCAGCGTGGCCCATGGTCAAATGCGCGAACGCCAGTTAGAACAAGTCATGGGCGATTTTTACCACAAACGCTCAAACGTATTAGTGTGTTCCACCATCATTGAAACAGGTATCGATATCCCCACGGCCAACACCATTATCATCGAACGGGCCGACAAATTCGGGTTAGCGCAATTACACCAATTACGTGGCCGTGTAGGTCGTTCCCACCATCAAGCCTATGCTTATTTGATGACCCCCCACCCCAAACTGTTGAGTAAAGACGCCAACAAACGTTTAGAAGCGATTGAAGCCACCGCAGATTTAGGCGCTGGTTTCACCTTAGCCAGTCATGATTTAGAGATTCGTGGTGCCGGTGAATTATTGGGCGAAGAACAAAGTGGCCAAATGCAGGGTATTGGTTTTAGCCTATATATGGACATGCTGAATGAAACTGTTGAGGCCATGAAACGCGGCGAAACACCTAACTTAGATCAACCGCTCTCACGTGGCACCGAGGTTAATTTACACCTGCCTGCTTTGATTCCAGACACCTATTTGCCCGACGTCCACAACCGCTTAGTGATGTACCAGCGCATTGCTAATGCGGAACATAATGCAGCATTAAAAGAGCTGCAAGTAGAAATGATAGACCGTTTTGGTTTGCTGCCAGAACAAATAAAAAACCTTTTCCGTCAAAATCGTCTAAAATTAAGAGCTCAGGCCATTGGGGTAACCCGTATTGAAGCATCAGCTGGGAGTGGCCGTATCGAGTTTGGTAGTAATACCCAAGTTGATACCATGACTTTAGTGAAGTTGGTTCAAACGCAACCCAAACACTTCCGCTTTGAAGGGGGTTCTAGTTTACGCTTTAGCCTCGCCATGGAAAAAACTGAGACCCGATTCCAACGCATGGAAGATTTAATTAAACAATTGAGTAAATAATGTTTAAACAACACGCCGCCAAGGCCGTAATATCAACCTTAATCGCACTGCTCATGTGCACCGGAAGCAGCGTTGCTTTTGCTGCTGATGACAAGACTTGGTATCAGATTGAGATCATCATAGCGCAGCGTACTGAAGCAACAACACACCTAGAGAATTTCGATGCCCAGCAGGCTGTAGCCGAATGGCCCACAGGTCGCCGTTTATCCAATTTTGACCCTCAAAACGGCAACCGTAACCTACTGGAAAATACCGAATTTATCGACTTACCCAACGACCAAAAAATACTCAACGCGCAAGCCAAAAAACTCTCAACCACAGGTGAAATACAGGTATTAAATCACCAAAGCTGGCGCCAAGTACTCGATGCCGACAAGCGCATTAACTGGATAGATATCAAAGGCGGTTACGCCTGGGGTGGACAGCAACAACTCGAGGGTAGCTTAGGGTTTAGTAAAGGCCGATACTTGCATGTCCATAGCAACATTCACCTCAACCAATTTCCTTCCATTACCAGCGGTAGCAAACTTACAAAGCAACGTATATTCAGCGCAGGCCAGAGTTTAGTACCGGTGATTGAAACCCGCTATAGTTTGATTCAACGACGTAAAATGCGTAGCAACGAATTACATTACCTAGACCATCCAAAGTTGATCTTACTGGTAAAAATCATTCCTTTTACACCGGCAGAGCCCATTATTGAATCTGACCTTGAACCCACCACTGTGCTGGTGGATCTTACGAAGACCGCACCCGCTGAGTAAATGCTAGCGGTACCAATTGCGCCAACAGCTGATCTATTTGCTGGCTTTGCTTGTGGTCTTGTGCCCGTGGGTAGACTGGGTCATGACGGTCATCATGCCAATGCGCCCAATTTTGAGTGTGCTCAATAAACTCACTGGCAAACGTAGCGCTAATTTCCTGACAACCCAAGACAATGACATCCAAATAGGACTGCACAATGGGTGCATCGTTTAAGTGATTACCTTGGTGGGCATACAAATAAATCCACACCACACTATTGGGGTCTAGCTTATCGGCGCCGTCTAGATGGGTTATTTGACTATGCTCAAGTTGCCCACGAACATAATGGGTTTCGCGCTCGTCGAACTTCTCCAATTCAGACTCTGGCACTTGAAACAACACCCCGTTACAGGAGGCTTGCGGTTTAGGCCAGGCGGCAACGGCGCGCATGCTAGTGCCCTGCCATCCCACCCAAGTACGTTCCAAGCCATTCACCCTAACGGCCATGGAGTCACCAGCGATGCCGGTGATACGCCTGCTGGTACTACTAATTAAGCTGCCATAACCAAAGATATAATGCTGTGTACTCATAACTTTTCATCATCCTGAGAAGCTGTACTGGCTTGCACGTGAATGGTTTGTGTAGGAAAGGCAAAGTCTGCCCCATGTTGGGCAACGATGGCGCCGATCAAGGCTAACAATTCTTGTTTAATTTCGTGAAACTCAGTCCACTTGGTAGTTTTTGTGAAGCTATAGACAAAAAAATCAACACTGTGAGCATTAAAGGTATTCACATTCACCATCAGCGTCTGCTGGGTATCAATGGCAGCGTGTGCTAACAGCATCGCCTTCACATCTTGGGTGATGGCCGCTACCTTGCCCTGATCCTCGTAACGTAAACCAAAGGTTTCGTAAAAGCGGCGGTTTTGCATACGCGACGGGTTTTCCACAGAGATATTAGTGAAGGTGGCATTAGGCACATATAGAGGGCGCATATCAAAGGTACGAATACGAGTAATGCGCCAGCCAATGTATTCCACCGTGCCCTCTATTTCTTTGTCTGGGGAGCGTATCCAATCACCCACAGAAAACTGTCGGTCCATATAAATCATAAGGCCACCAAAGAAATTGGAGAGCAGATCTTTGGCCGCAAAACCAATGGCAATACCGCCCACACCACCAAACGCAAGCACGCCTGAAATGGAGAAACCAAAATGCTGCATCAACGCCAAGATGGCGGTAATCAATACTGCCGCTTTAACCAGCTTGCCCATGGCCTCCACTGTGGTTTTATCCCACGCATCGCGGTGTTTGCCAGGGCGTGCCAACATGGCCACTACCACATTAATTAAGCGCACTAAAAACCAGGCCATTAATACAATCAGCAAGGTGTCTCTTAAGCTACCGACAAAGGTCAGCGTATCCGTGTCGAAAGCATGGCTTACCATCGTTACAACCCACGCCAAACCAATCACCCATACCCCCCAGGCGAGTGGTTTTCTGGCTGCATTGAGTAAGGCATCGTCCCATTCGTTCTCAGTTTTTGCCAACTGCACAGCAAGCCTGGCAAACAACTGACGGACTACAAAATTGAACAACAATACACCGAATACAAGCAAAAAAATCTTACTCAATAGCAAGGATTGGAAGGTGTTGATACCGACACTGGTCAGCATTGAATCTAAGGTGTTCACGATGATTGATCTCCGATCATAGGTGCTTGTGCTGCACTGGCCAAAACTAACACCAGGTCCGACATAATTTGGTCAATACGACGGCTCTCATCGTATTCTCTTTCACAGATGGCGAGCAACGCCTCACTACTCGATAAGGCAAATACTAAGGTTCCCAACAGATAATGAAAACGCCAAAAAAACTGTTCATTGGTCATGGCCGGCATGTACTGGCGTAACAATTTCATAAAATACAAAAATGAGGCGCCATATTGATGCGTAAGGTGTTTACGCAGATGGCCTTGAGATTGGCTATACGCCATATTAATTAAACGTGCAAACACGGCCAGACTGTGGTGATTTTTTTGTGCAACATGCTGGCACGAATGTGCCAAAAGAGTAAATAACGCTTGCAGTTCTTGCTGGTTCTGAGAATCCAGCGAGGGTTGCTTTTCATACGCTGACAGTTGATTTTGTAAATGCTGCGTTAAGGGCCCTAAAAAACGGTCTGTTACCGCTTGAATAAGACCTTTTTTGGAACCAAAATGATAATTGACCGCCGCCAAGTTTACTTTGGCTTTAGTAGTTATTGTTCGCAGGGAGGTTTCAACAAAACCGTGGGCAGCAAATTCAACTTCGGCGGCATCTAAAATACGATCAATTGTAGAATTGGTCATTAGTCACTAATATTGTTTTAAACATACGTTTAAAACTAACACGACTACTTACCTCTCGCAAGCACACATTCGTTAAATATCACCTAGTTCCAACAGGTTAGACTAGTTAATATACCGGCACAGTGTTATATCAGGTTTATCTAAAATTCCTAATTTTTCTCTTTCTCGCAACGTCTGGTTACTTGCCGTAGCTAATGCTTTCTCCTTTTCAAGCGGAGCAATAACGGCACTTTTAGGCGGCATCATCGGGGCCATGATGGAGCCATCTCTTGCCTGGGCAACTTTACCCGTTGCTTTGATGGTGGTGGGCGTTGCAGCAGGCACCATTCCGGCTGCCATGGTTATGAGCAAATACGGTCGCCGCCTAAGTTTCATAGGCGCATCCGTAATGGCCTCTAGCTCTGCACTTCTAGGTGCAGCTGCCATTTGGCACCAACTATTCTGGCTCTATTGCTTGGCCTGTATGAGTTTGGGCATGAGCTCCGCCTTTGTACAACATTACCGCTTTGCTGCGGCCGAAAGCGTATCTGCAGAGCTTGCTCAACAGCCAAATTTTATCTTAGCAGTGCTAGCAGCTACCATATCCTACGCCTTAATGGCCTTTGTTATGACCGCAACGCCGGTGAGTATACATATCATGGATGGGCACAGCGTGGACAGTACAGTCATCGTTATCCAGTGGCATATTGTTAGCATGTTTGTACCGTCGCTGTTTGTGGGTAAGTTAATTAGACACAGTGGTCATCGAACTATCATGGTCGCAGGTATCGTTGCTTTAGTACTGTCCATCAGCGTCAGTCAGATTAGCCAGACTGTGCTAGACTACTGGATAAGCCTTGTGGCCTTGGGCCTGGGTTGGAACTTCTTATTTGTGAGTAGCACAGCACTACTGATTACCACTTACCAAGACAATGAAAAATACCGCGCTCAGGCATTTAATGAATTTATGGTGTTTGGGTTTCAAGCCATCGCTTCCTTGTCGGCCGGATGGTTGTTGAGCGCCACTAGCTGGAAGGCCGTAAACATGATGACACTGCCCTTTTTAGGCATTTTGTTAGCGGTAATTTGGTGGAGTGCACGTCAGGCTACACGTTCTCGTTGAGTATCGACCTAGCCCACTCAACATCATTAACAAATACGGCATCAACGCCAATCTGCCTTAACCTAAGCAAATCGACCGCTAGAGTGACGGTATAAACTCGGATTTTGAGGCCCTTATTGTGGGCATCACCAACCAAATCCATGTCGGTTGTTTCTGTATGACAATGGATGGCTTGCGCGTCCATATCTGCAGCCATTGCGGCTAAAGACACAGGGCAAGAAGCAATTAAAGGCGCTATAGCAACCTTGGGCAATAAGGCTGTTAACTGAACCAATAAACGATGATCAAACGCTGATACACACAACTGAGTTAGGCCAAAACCAAGGTGTTCCACTGCATTGGTGATTTCTGTTGCAACTTGAGGCACCAAATCAACTGATTTAAGTTCTATATTCACCTCACAGCGGCCTGCAACAAACGCCAACACCTGCCTTAACGTGGGTGGTGGGTTACCATCACCTGCATCTAACCCTTGCCACTGATTGTGATTAAACTGGCTCACCAGACCCGTGCCATTAGTGGTGCGATCTACGCTCGCGTCATGCATCACCACCACTTGCCCCGACATCAAACGGACATCCAGCTCGATGCCATCCGCGCCTTGAGCTAACGCCAATTCAAACGCGGCCATGGAGTTTTCGGGCGCTAAATCGCTGATACCGCGGTGGGCAAATAACTGCATGGGGCCAATAACCTAAACTGTTGTGTTTGGCGGCCATTGTGCCCGTTTGTGCGCCAGCTGCCAAGCTAACCTTGGCTTTGAAACCAACATTGCTGCCGGACCTACAGCAAGCACAACCAAGGCAAATATAGCCTATCCTCAGTTAAGTATATCAGTTACTATAGCGACCTCTAATATATACCAAAGTTTTATAAAATGCCTACCTTGCCCCTTTCTCGAAACGTGTGGCTATTGTCTTTATCACATGTATTTTCTTTCTCCGGAGCCTCCGTCACATTTTTTTTAGGCGGTATCATTGGGGCGCTTATCGCGCCATCAATTGGCTGGGCAACTTTCCCTGTAGCTGCCATGGTAGTCGGCACTGCCCTAGGCACTATACCTGCTGCTGTTTTGATGAGTAAAAAAGGCCGGAAATTTGGTTTTATTAGTGCAGCTACTGCGGCGGCAATTGCTTCACTAGTCGGGGCCGTAGCTATTTGGTACAGTTTATTTTGGCTCTACTGTATCGCCACCGTAGGCCTGGGGATGAGTTATGCTTTTGTACAACATTACCGTTTTGCGGCAGCCGAAAGCGTGGCCATCGAAATTGCACCTCAAGCCATATCAGCGATATTACTATCTGGCATCGCTGGCGCATTTTTAGGCCCAAATGTAGTCAACTATGCCCGCGATTGGGTGCCTTTACACACCTTTGTAGGCTCTTATATTGCATTGGCACTCATGGTTTTTGCACCCGCAATTATCCTGTTGTGGATGCAGCCACCAGCTAAAACCATGGAAGTAGGTAAAGTTCAGGGTCGAACCATTAGACAACTCGCGCAACAACCTGATTTTGTTTTAGCGGTGTTCGCTGCAACCGTGTCCTATGCCTTAATGGTATTTCTTATGACGGCCACACCAGTGAGCATGCATGTGATGGACGGCCATAGCATTGACGATACAGGCATCGTGATTCAGTGGCATATTGTCGGCATGTTTTTTCCATCTTTATTCGTAGGCAAACTGATTAGCCGCTTAGGTCATAGAGCAATCATGGTTGTGGGGATTTTTGCACTAATGATATGTATCGGCGTAAGCCAAATTGACCAAACGGTCGCCGGTTATTGGGTTAGTCTTGTAGCATTGGGCGTAGGCTGGAACTTCTTATTCGTGAGCAGCACAGCGCTATTAATCACTAGCTATAAAGATCACGAAAAGTACCGCGCTCAGGCATTTAATGAGTTTATGGTGTTTGGCTTTCAGGCCATTGCCTCTTTGTCTGCGGGGTGGCTACTAACAGCCACCAGCTGGGCCACCATTAACTTAATGAGCCTACCTATTTTAGGCACACTATTATTAACGATTTGGTGGAGTAGTAAGAAAACTAAGCCGTCATATTGAGCGACTTAGCCAGTACAGACCTCACCCTAATATGGAGTTCTCTGACGCTAAATCGCTGGTGTCACGATAGGCAAATAACTGCGTGGGGACAACAAATTAAAAGCTTGTATTGGGAGGCCATTGTTCCCGTTTTTGTGCTGGCTTCCAAGCTATTTTTGTTTGGGTTCTGCCATGGAGAGCTGAACCATTTTAACGCTACCCCACACCATTGCCACAGTAATCAATACCACACCGAACACGCTGGGCCACAACACAGATAAACTGTAAGAATCTAATGCAAACATGCTGATACTCATCTAAATACATTCACTTTGCTTAGTAGTATAAATGAATTAGAGCCCAGCCTTATTGATCTAGCGCAAGGATTAAGGGACCAGTCCAACGCCGTTGCCACTTCGTTCCTTCACAACACCAAAACCTGTCTAAACAATCAGCTAATTGATACAATCCAGACAATTGAATCGTTTTTAGACTCCTTTGAGGCCCTCTGCTTTATGACGTCATCTTCTGTAATTTGGCTTAAAAACCCACTTGCAATAATCGCGGATAGTGCGGCTGGTGGTGTGGTCATTAAAGATCAAAAAATCCTACAATTAGTGGCCCAAGGCCAACAGCCCAGTTGTGACTATGATGAGGTCATGGACTGCAGTGAGTTAGTGCTTTTGCCCGGATTAATCAACGGCCATCACCATTTTTACCAAACCCTCACCCGAGCTTTACCACAAGCCCTCAACAAACCCTTGTTTGGTTGGCTCAATAGCCTTTATCCCGTATGGGCAGGCCTAGAACCAGACATGCTCTATCAAGCCACACGTTTGGCCTTAGCCGAACTTTTACTGTCGGGTTGCACCACCGCTGCTGATCATCACTACCTGTTCCCACAAGCCCTAACTGAAGCCATGGACATTCAAGCCGAAGCTGCTGCAAGTATTGGTATACGCATGACCATGACCCGAGGTTCTATGAGCTTAGGCGTGGATGACGGCGGCTTACCTCCGCAAACTACGGTGCAACAGGAAGACATCATTTTAGCCGACAGCGAACGGGTGATTCAACGCTACCACGACGCCAGTGAAGGCAGTATGTTGCAAGTGGCCTTAGCTCCCTGCTCTCCATTTTCGGTGACGCCTGAGTTGATGCGTAATTCTGCCACCCTCGGAGCACAACACAATGTCATGCTTCACACCCATTTGGCCGAGACCATTGATGAAGAGAACTTTTGTTTACAACGGTTTGGGTTACGCACTGTAGATTACCTAGACAGCGTAGGCTGGCTTGGGCCGCAAACTTGGTTGGCCCACGGCATTCACTTTAATCAAGATGAAATTCAACGTTTAGGTGCCGCTGGCACCGGAATTTGCCACTGCCCTACGTCTAACATGATGTTGGCCTCTGGCATGGCACCGGTACAAGAGCTAGAGGCTGCCGGTTGCCCCGTGGGTTTAGGGGTTGACGGATCCGCGTCGAATGATGGCTCCAACATGGTCCAAGAAGTGCGCCAGGCCTTGTATTTACAGCGTTTAAAATACGGCGCTCAAGTCAGCCACTTTGACGCCTATCGCTGGGCCACCCAAGGCAGCGCCAAGATGTTAGGCCGGTCTGACATCGGCTCATTGGAAGTCGGTAAACAAGCCGACATTGCTCTATTCAAACTTGATGAAATGCGTTTTAGTGGCAGCCACGATCCATTAGCAGCGCTGTTATTGTGTGGCGCGCACAAAGCTGAGCATGTGATGGTAGGCGGTGAATGGCGGGTAAAACATGGCGTCATCGAAGGCTTAGATGTAGGGGCTTTGTTACAACAACATGGTGCCGCGGCGCGCGCGTTGACCGCAAAAATCTAACCGTGAGTAATTCATGAGCAACCTATTCATACGGCCGACTTAGCGACTGCTGGCCTACATCGCTTGTACGCCGTCATCGCCCTACCTAACAAGGTGTCTGTTAGGTTACATAACAAGCTAAGTTTTGAACAAGTGGGGCTACTTCATGAGGTGGGGAGCAAATTTGGTAAAAAATCAGTGTGGCAATGCTAGAAAAGAGGTTATAAACGCCTACTCTTGATCCGCCCCTTTACCCTGCCCGAACAAAAACAAAAACATGCCAATGAACATGGTACTAAACAGCACAATGGTGAGGTAAATATCCCAACCAAAGCCACAGGACGCCCGACCCATCACACCATCAACTAACTGCAGATAGCGGTCACCGCAATAGCCTTTAGCCAGGCTGTCCGACACTAACATAGTGGCTCTTTCAACCAGCATTAACCCACCACTGATTATGAGTAACCCGAGGGCAATGTTTTTGATCATATGTGTACCCAACTGATAAATATCAGCTTAATTCTAACACTCTACTGCCCTTTATGGCAGGCACAAAAAAGCCAGCGCTGTATCAACAAGGAGCTGGCTTTTTATTAACGCGTGACTAGAACCCGTATTAACCCTTAATAATGTTGTGCTCTGGGCCGAATGGGAACTTAGTGATGTTCTCCGCGCCTTCATCACCAACAACAAGGATGTCGTGCTCGCGGTATCCACCGGCACCAGCCATGCCTTCTGGCAACATAATCATTGGTTCGATAGACACGACCATACCTGGCTCAAGCACCGTGTCTACGTCTTCACGGAACTCAAGGCCCGCTTCACGGCCGTAGTAGTGGCTTAACGTACCAAACGAGTGGCCGTAACCAAAGGTGCGGTGTTGTAGCACATCGTGCTCGGCAAAAATTTCGTTCAATTCGTGAGCAACATCGCTGCACTTAATGCCTGGCTTTACAAGTTCAAGGCCACGACGATGCACCTTACAGTTGATTTCCCACAACTCTAAGTGGCGATCGCTAGCGTGCTCAGAGAACAAAGTACGCTCAAGCGCAGTGTAGTAACCGGCGATCATTGGGAAACAGTTAAGGCTTAAGATGTCGCCCGCTTCAATCTTGCGGCTGGTTACAGGGTTGTGGGCGCCATCGGTATTCATACCCGACTGGAACCAAACCCAAGTGTCCATCAACTCACCGTCTGGGAAAGTCTTAGCAATTTCACGGATCATGGCTTGCGTGCCGGCCATAGCTACTTCGTACTCAGGCACACCTACGGCAATGGCATCACGAATGGCTGCACCGCCGATGTCGCCAATACGCGAACCGTGCTTGATCACTTCAATTTCTTCGGCAGATTTGATCATGCGCATCTGCATGGTGGGCACACCAATATCTGCAAACTCAGAGGTTGGGAAGGTTTGCTTCATGATGTCCATGGTCGCCAGCGGCATGTGATCGTATTCAACCGCAATGCGGCTACCTGGCTTGATCAAGTTCTTAAGAGCAACAAAGAAGTTACCTTTCTGCCAATCAGTGTAAACCACGTTGTCGCCCAACTGGTTGCGACGGAATGGCTGACCACCATCGATGTTAGCAGTCACGGTAGTGAAGTTGTCTTGGGTAACAACCAAACCGTAGTCACGGCCAAAACGGCAGTACACAAAGTCTGAGAAGTAGTTAATGTTGTGGTAAGACGTCATGACCACGGCATCCACATTGGCTGACGCCATATGAGCACGTAATTTAGCCAGACGGTTGCTGAGTTCTTGTTTGGAAAAAGTGGCAACCACTTTTTGGCCATTCGGAATTTCGATGGTACGAGGCATGTTGGTTGGGCTAAATTCTTGCATGGCATTCACCTATTGGTTACACATATAGTGATTAATATATTGACCCCTAGACCATGGCCTAGGCAGTTCAGAAAACGAGTGCATTCTAGGTTTTATACAAGCATTAGTAAAATAAATAATTTAAATAAGATCATTAATTATTTTAATATTTAAGAGAAAATCCATCACTAAAAAACATGCTGATAGTTGTTTTATAGTCTACACCTACGGTTGTGGCCTCCAACCCAACCAAAACCTTGCATTGTGACCTTGAATTAGCGATATTGTGCATTATTCCGAACACACTTAACCAGAGACCGTTGCCCATGGCCAAAAACAAACTCATCGGTGACCCCGTAATCGTATCTATGTACGCCAACCAGTTTAGCTTTTTGGCGCGCCCACTGACTCGAGACATGAGCCAAGGGTTTGATGCGGCCGTCGTAGGCTTACCGTTTGACCTTGCTACCACAGGCCGCGCGGGCACTCGTTCTGGTCCAACGGCGGTACGCCAAGCAAGCAGCAACGTGGGTTGGGAAAGTAGGCGCTGGCCTTGGTCTTTTGACGCCTTTAAATACCTAAAGGTGGCTGATTACGGTGATTTAGATTTTATTCCCGGTAATGCCGATGACTTGAACCAAGAAATTGAACAGCATGCGCAGGCGATCATCTCGTCTGGCACACGTATGTTAAGCATTGGCGGTGACCATTATGTGGCCTTACCTTTGATTAGAGCTCACGCTAAACACTACGGTAAAATGGCGTTAGTGCACTTTGACGCCCATACAGACACCTACCCTAATGATACCGAAATTGACCATGGCAGCATGTTTTACCACGCTCCTAAACAAGGTTTAATCGATGCGGACCATTCTATACAGGTGGGCATTCGTACCGAGTACCGGCCAGAAGACCATGAATTTGAAGTGCTTGATGCAGCGAAAGTGAATGATTTGAGCGCCGATGAAGTCGTCGCCTCCATTATTAAGCGTGTCGGCGATTTACCGGTCTATCTGACCTTTGATATCGACTGCCTCGACCCAGCCTACGCACCCGGCACTGGCACACCCGTAGTTGGCGGTTTAACCACCGATAAAGCGCTTAAAATAATTCGGGGGTTAAAAGACGTTAATATCGTTGGTTTTGATCTAGTGGAAGTAAACCCAGCCTACGACCATGCCGACATCACGGCGCTCGCGGGTGCCACCATCCTGCTCGAGTTCTTATATATTTTGGCGCACCAGAAACGCAAGGCAATGACACCAGACTAACATCTTTTCTATGGCAGCCCTTCGGATTTATGTCTTGGCGAAGGCAGCAGGCCTGTGGCATTCTATAGACTGAGGGACTGGATTGCTTCACTGCGTTCGCAAAGATGGGATACTCTCAACTGCGGGGCTAGTGAACGGCTTAGGACTTAAGCCAAGGGTTATTGCTTTTTGGTGCAACCTTAGGCGTTTCAGGTGCAACAGGTTGAGGCGCCGGTGCGGCTTCTAGTGCGGCCGCCGCAGCAATATCTAATGCCATTTGGGCTTCTACGCGCAGCTTTTCTTCTCGTTCTGCTTCAAGTTGACCTTGTTCAGCGAGGGTAATGGCATCCATGTCGTATACGAACGAACCGACGTATTGCACATAATCGTCTTCATGAATTTTAGTGATTTTATTGCGGTATTCAAAATCAAATAACAAGATAATCCAGCTCACCTCTGAGTGCCCCATCTTTTTGATTTTATGAATAATGCTATCACCGTAACCGCTTGAATAGGAACATTCTTCAATAATTCCCTTCACCAGTGCCGTGCCACTTGCCACGCCATTGGTCTCCATGTTTTCATGGTTGTATTGGCTGATGTTAAAGTTCCGTGCCCAGGCATCTAGACCTTGATCATCTTCTTCAAAATAACGATCGGGTATGGTGTCGTAGCTGAGCGTAGAACACCAAACCGACACTTTGCCATGTTTTTCAAAGCTTGGTAGCAGGTTACTGTCGGATGAAGTCATGGGGAAACCTAAATATGGGTACGGGTACGTAGGGCGGAAAAGTACCACAAACGCCCTAACCCTACAACGATCTTTGCTTTTATAAAGGACTTTCAGTGCAACAATATCTCGACCTATTCCAACAACTTGCATTACAACACTGCCAACAAAACCGTACTGTAAGCGAGCCCATACAAGCCTCACAACTGCAACATATGATCGATGTCAGCATAGGCGCCGACGGTGCAGAATTAGATGACTTAAAGCAGGCCGCGGGCCAATACCTGAAGTTTCAGCCTGACAGTGGTCAGGTGGATTTTTTTAAGTTGCTTTATTCTGGCCGTAACAACCCTGCCTTGCTGGGAGACTGGGTGGCAAGTCTAGGTAACGCCAACATGCATACCTTTCAAGTAAGCCCAGTGGCAACCCTAATGGAACTGGAACTTATTGATCAATGGAACCGGCTAGTCGGCTTTACTACAGATAGTCGAGCCGGAGACGGTGTCATGGTCTCCGGCGGCAGCCAGGCCAACTTAATCGCGATGATGATGGCACGTCACCAAGCCATGCCCGACATAAAAGCCAAAGGTTTAACAGGCCAAACTTTGGTGGCCTTTGTGTCAGATCAAGCCCATTACTCGGCGCAAAAAGCCGCCAACCTACTTGGCATTGGCACCGATAACCTCATCGCAGTAGCATCAGACGCACAAGGCAGGTTGTGCCCTCAGGCACTCGCCATTGCCATCGAAACCAGCCTTGAGCAAGGTCACCTGCCATTTTTTATTGGCCTCACCGCAGGCACTACGGTATTGGGGGCGTTTGACCCTGTGATGGAATGCCGGGCTATCGCCGACCAACATGGCATGTGGTTACACATCGACGGTGCTTGGGGCGCGCCAGTGTTGTTTTCCCAACATCACCGGCACCTACTCAACGGCAGTGATCTGGCAGATTCGTTTGCTTGGGATGCCCACAAACTGATGAATGTGCCGATTACAGCGGCGGTTATTTTAACCCGCCATCAAGGTCTATTAGAACTGGCCTGTGGCGGTGGCGGTGGCGATTATTTATTCCACAGTGATGAGAACGCGACCTATAACTTGGGCCAAAAGTCCATTCAATGCGGCCGTAGAGCGGATGCGTTAAAAGTTTGGTTAAGCTGGAAAGCTGTGGGCAGTAACGGTTTTGCAGACAAGGTAAACCGTTTGCAGGAATTAAAGCGGCGCTGTGTAGAGGCTATCAACACCTCTGATTGTTTGTACATGATTGGCCCCGCGGTGTACCTCAACGTGTTATTTCAATACCGTCCAACCACAAGCATGACCGAAACACAGTTGAGAGAGTTGAACATTGCCTTGTGTAAGCACATGCAAGCCCAAGGGTGTGCCTATGTAGATTACGCCAAATACCAAGGTAAAACCGGCATCAGACTCATACTAGCCAACGATGAAACGCAATATCAAGACATACAACGTTTGTTAGATCATTGTTTACAATTTGGCGCTGAGCTAAGACAAATTAGCTCAAAGGGTTAACTGGGCGTTTTCCATATATGGCTATTGGTTGCACTGGGCGTTGATTTTGTCGACGCAGAGAGTTCAGTAGGTGCCCGAGATACAGTATTAAACTGCGGTTTAAGGGGTTTGCCTCGGATAATGGCATACACATAAAGCGACTCGACTTTATCTCTAGCCCATTGGGTTTTACGCAAAAACTTGAGGCTAGACTTGACCGTTGGGTTAGATCGAAAGCAGTTGATATTGACCTGTTCTGCAAGCGTTTCCCAGCCAAAGGTGTCCACTAGGTCGGTTACAACTTGTTCAAGTTTTACGCCGTGAAGCGGGTTACGGGGTTGGTCATTACTCATAATTGTTGTGCCTGTCTATATTTCGTTAGCGCAAATACTAAACTACCCAATATCACGTAGACCATACACAGTGCCAAGGCATTGATGATGGTTTGACTGTAGCCGATTTGTGAAACATTGATAAAATAATAGGGGTAAGTGTCGCCCAGTAAACCCCGAATTAACACATACACAAAATACCCCAGCGGGTATATAGTCCAGCGTACGGGGTCCAACTTATGTAAGGACTGCCGAGGCGGGAACGCGATCCAAAACAGCACCAAACTGGCCGGCGTAATATAGTGCAAAAGGTAATCCGCAACCAGCTGTAACCCTTCGGGGTGCCAAACATGGCGTAATAAAACGTGATAGGCCAAGCCAACAAACAATATCGCCGTTACCGCACACCCCATCACCACGGGAGTTGAAAACCATTGACCCAATTTTGACTGCCTAAAAAGGGATGGTGCGGTAGCCACCAAGACTACAAATATATTGGTCAATATGGTAAAGTAAGCAAAATACCTCACTAAACCATTAATAACACCCCTGCCGTCTAGCACCGCATTAGACAAAGAAATATACAACTGTAATAAGACACCGCACCAGGCAATAACGGCCACTAAAACCAAGGCTTTTTGGTTATTCATAATTTGCTTCACATCACTCTTAAGGCGCTATATTATAACCAACATTAGGTCACTAACCACAGGTATTGTTTATGTCTACCCCTCAAACCGCAGCCATAGACCGCGACCGCACCGAACTTGCCGCCTGCTTTCAATGGACTGCACAAATGGACATGCACGAATCCGTGGCCAATCATTTTAGTGCTGCTGTATCTGACGACGGTCATCAGTTTCTGTGTAACCCTAGAGGCCGCCATTTTTCTAACATGCAAGCCAGTGAATTACTGTTGCTCAATGCTAGCAACCCAGCAACTATGGATTCGAGCCAAGCGCCCGACCCCACCACATGGGCCATCCACAGCGCGCTACACAGAAACTTGCCACACGCCCGCTGCATCATGCACCTGCATCCGCGGTATGCTACCGCACTAGCCTGCCTGCAAGACAAAACCATTTACCCTATTGACCAAAACACCATGCGTTTTTACCAACGTGTTGCTGTAGACACAGGCTTTGATGGCATGGGTTTAGGCGACGAAGCAGAACGCCTAACGACCTGCATGGGCGATAAACGCATTTTACTGATGGGCAACCATGGTGTTTTAGTGGTGGGCCAATCTATTGCTCAGTGTTTCGACGATATGTATTACCTAGAGCGCGCCTGCCGCACTTTAATGGATTGTTACGCCTCCGGCCAGCCACTGGCCATAGTGAGCCATGATGTGGCAGAAAAAACCGCCCAGCAATGGCTTAATTATGATTTTGATTTTGCACAACAACATTTGCAAGAAATCATGCAATTGCTCGATCAACAAGGGTCCAACTTTCGTTCATAAACTGTGCCTGTGCGACGCTGACTATCGTAATTTTGTCATTCAGGCTTTTTTCGGCAATACCTGCTTTTCCTATCTATAGTTAATCCGTATAATTGCGCCAATATGAAGCCGGCCCTTGCGCCGGTTTTGTTGTAACTAACCATAATTAAAATAACGATACGTGTTGGCCTATTCGCTTACCTGCTTAAAGGCCCAACCTAGACGCTCTGCAGACAACGGGATCACACATGATCAAAGTCGAATCAGTGAGTAAACGTTTTGGTGGCGTACATGCCGTCAATAACGCCTCCATCGAAATCGCCAAAGGCTCCATCACCGGACTCATCGGCCCTAACGGGGCTGGTAAAACCACTCTTTTTAACATGATTGCTGGTAACTTAACGCCAACGTCGGGGCACATTTACCTCGATGGTGAAGATGTCACCGGTGTACCTCCCTATGAATTATTTCATAAAGGCTTATTACGCACCTTTCAAATCGCTCACGAATTTGGCACCTTAACGGTGCTAGAGAACCTGATGATGGTACCGTCACAACAAGCCGGTGAAAACCTCATGGACGCTTGGTTCCGCCCCTCTATGGTGCGACAACAAGAAACCAAGGTACGCGAGAAAGCCATGGAAGTGATCGACTTCCTAAACTTGGGCCATGTCGCTCAAGAATTGGCCGGTAACCTTTCGGGGGGCCAAAAGAAGCTACTTGAATTGGGCCGCACCATGATGGTCGATGCCAAAGTTGTGTTGCTAGACGAAGTAGGCGCTGGCGTTAACCGCTCCCTATTACGTGAAATTGGCGAAGCCATCGTGCGCTTAAATCAAGAAAAAGGTTACACCTTTTGTATGATCGAACACGACATGGATTTCATTGGTCGTTTGTGTGACCCAGTCATTGTTATGGCAGAAGGTTCTGTATTAGCCCAAGGCACGGCCGAAGAAGTAATTTCCAATGAGGCAGTCATCGAAGCATACTTAGGCACAGGCCTCAAAAACAAACCGGAGGCTAACGCATGAGTTATCTAGTTGCAGATCAATTGCGTGGTGGCTACGGCGGCGCAGACATCCTTAACGGCTGTTCTTTGTCGGTAGACAAAGGTGAAGTAGCCGTTATTGTTGGCCCCAACGGTGCTGGCAAGTCCACCGCTATGAAAGCCTTATTAGGCATGCTAGACCTACGCGAAGGCAGCGTAACCCTAGGCGGCAAAGACATCACCCACATGTCCCCACAGGACCGTGTTGGTGAAGGCATTGCCTTTGTACCACAGACACACAACGTGTTTGGCGGCATGACGGTAGAAGAAAACCTAGAAATGGGTGCGTTTTTACGCACCGACGATTTTACTGAAACCATGGAACAAATCTACGACTTGTTCCCAATTCTTAAACAGAAGCGCTTACAAAACGCAGGAGAGTTGTCTGGCGGCCAACGTCAACAAGTGGCCGTAGGCCGTGCCATGATGACACAACCCAGCGTATTGATGTTAGATGAACCTACTGCGGGTGTGTCTCCCATCGTCATGGACGAACTGTTCGACCGAATTCTAGAAGTGAAGCAACAAGGCATTGCCGTGTTGATGGTTGAACAAAACGCCGCCCAAGCCCTTAACATTGCCGACAAAGGTTATGTATTAGTGACCGGCACCAATAAACATACCGGCAGTGGTGACGAACTACTGGCCGATCCTGTGGTGCGTCGCACCTTCTTGGGGGGTTAAGTTATGCCAGAATTTGTAGATATTTTAAACGCCATAGTACTGTTTTCTAACTTCGTACTAGTGCCAGCCATTTCTTATGGTGCTCAGCTTGCCCTAGGCGCCCTAGGCATCACCTTGGTATACGGCATTTTGCGCTTCTCTAACTTTGCCCACGGCGACATGATGGCCTTTGGCACCATGTCAGTGATTCTAATAACCTGGGGCTTTCAATCCATGGGCATAAGCTTTGGCCCATTACCTACGGCATTGCTAGCCCTGCCCTTTGGCATTTTATGTGCCATAGGCCTGAGTTTAATGTTTGATAAAACCGTGTATAAGTTTTACAGGGTTAAAAAAAGCGCGCCGGTTATTTTTGTAATCGTGTCTACGGGTGTCATGTTTATGACTAACGCCATCGTGCGCTTCATCATTGGGCCAAGTGACCAACGCTTTATGGACGGCACTAAGTTCATTTTTCGCCCCCGTGAATTTAAAGAGTTCACCGGCTTAAGTGAAGGCTTGGCGCTAAAATCCACCCAAGCACTCACCTTAACCGTGGCTATTATTGCTGTGGCAGCCCTGTTCTACTTTTTGCAAAAAACCCGTACTGGTAAAGCCATGCGAGCGTTTTCTGACAACGAAGACTTAGCCCTACTGTCTGGTATCAACCCTGATCGGGTGGTATTTATCACTTGGATCATTGTGGCGGCGCTAGCCACTACTGCAGGCACCTTATACGGCCTAGACAAAAGCTTTAAACCGTTCACCTATTTTATGCTTCTGCTGCCAATGTTTGCGGCGGCCATTGTAGGTGGTATAGGCAGCCCTATTGGGGCCGTTGTGGGTGGTTTTGTGATTGCCTTCTCAGAAGTCATCGTAACCTACGCTTACAAAAAGTTCTTCATCTACCTAATGCCCGAGTCGTTAGAGCCTTCTGGTTTGATGCAGTTCTTATCCACCGATTATAAGTTTGCCGTGTCCTTTATCATCCTTGTGATGGTGTTGTTAATACGTCCAACAGGTATCTTTAAGGGGCAATCAATCTAATGAATGCACTATTTAGTCAAAAAAACCGCGCGCCCTTAGCTTTTTCTGTTATGGCGTTACTACTCATTGCTGTAGGTATGGGTCAGTCTTGGCCGTTTGCACTGGCCATTATTAACCTATGCCTTATTTCCGCCATTATGTCTTTAGGTGTTAACATTCAGTGGGGTTATGCTGGTCTGCTTAACTTAGGCGTTATGGGTTTTACTGCTCTAGGTGGCGTGGCCGCGGTGCTTATCTCCGAAGCACCTGTACTAGAAGCTTGGTCGGTAGGTGGCCAAGGCATGGTGGTCAGCTTCATTCTAGTAGTCATCACCATCGTACTGGCGATATTAGTACACCGCAACATGGCCAGTGGCTGGGCACGAAAATCTGCCCTGTCGGTTTTATTTGTAGGCGCTTATTTTACAATCAACCATTTTTACGAACCTTCAGTACTGGCCATTGAAAACGTTAACCCAGCCACCATGGGCTTTTTAGGCGGTTTAGGCTTACCTATCATCTTTTCTTGGATTGTGGGGGGAGTAATGGCTGCCGGTGTGGCTTGGGTGATTGGCAAAATCACCTTAGGTTTGCGGTCTGACTATTTGGCCATCGCAACTTTAGGCATTTCAGAAATCATCATTGCAGTTCTTAAAAACGAAGATTGGATCGCACGTGGTGTGAAGAACGTATCGGGACTAGACCGACGCCCTGTGCCCTACGAACTCGACTTGCAAACCAGCCCTTGGTTTATGGACATGATCGAATCCATGTTTAGCGGACGGTTAGCTCTGTTAAGTGATGTAGAACGTGTGGCTGCCCTGAAACAACTGATTATCCAAGGTTCCAGTGTATTTGTGAAGTTGTGTTACACAGGCCTATTCACGGTGGTATTGATCGCCATCTTAATGCTTAGCATTAAAGCCCTTAATTCACCTTGGGGACGGATGATGCGTGCTATTCGTGACAACGAAGAAGCTGCAAACGCCATGGGTAAAAACGTGGTACGCCAGCATTTGCAAGTGTTCGTATTGGGCAGTGCGGTAGTTGGTATCGCGGGCGCCATGTTGGTGACCATAGATGGCATGTTTATTCCTACCGCATACCAACCATTACGCTTTACTTTCTTGATCTGGTTAATGGTCGTTATCGGTGGCAGTGGTAATAACCTAGGTGCGGTATTCGGCGGCTTCTTTATCTGGTTTATGTGGATCGAAGCCGAGCCCTTGTCCATGGCCTTTATGGACTTAGTGACCATGGGTATGGATCAAGCCAGCGACTTGCGCAACCACCTGGTTAAAAGTGCTCCCCAGTTACGCTTGTTCATCATGGGTCTCACCTTACTACTGACCATGCGCTTTATGCCTAAAGGCATCATCCCAGAAGAAACCCGCTTACACTCTGTGTAAGCGTTTTTTGAATTGCCGCGCTACGCTCGCAATGACCGCTTTTCGTCTCTGCGAGCAAAGCGAAGCAGTCCACCACCGCGGACTATGGATTGCCACAGGCCTTCGGCCTTCGCAATGACGACGAGTGTCACCCTGAACTTGATTCAGGGTCTAGTTGCCCCAACACCCTATCAAAGTCATCCGCTAACGGCGCATCAATCACCAATAAGCTGCCATCCTTTTGTGTCAGTATCATTTGTGTACACGCCAACCACAAACGCCCCACGCCAAAATAACCCTCACAAGCACGATTCAATAAACCTTTTCCATGACGCGAGTCTCCCACGATCGGATGACCTACATGCTTTAAATGGCGCCTGAGCTGATGTTTGCGTCCGCTGACAGGCTGACACTGCATTAACGATAAACGCGTGGTTTCATAGCGGTCCACAGTCAACGGAATTTCAAACTCTTGTATACATTGCACATGGGTTAAGGCGGCTTTAGCCTCGCCATCACCTTTAACCCCTGCATAATCATCGGCCTCGTTTTTTAATGCATGATCAATAGACCTGTGTTTAGGCCCGTAACCCCGTACTAAGGCTAAGTAGGTTTTTTGAATCCGATGTTGTTGAAACTGCTGGCCATAAAAACTTGCGGCTTCTCTAGATAGCGCAAACACCAAAACCCCAGAGGTCGGTTTATCTAACCGATGCAGAGGGTACACATGCTGCCCAAGCTGATTGCGTAATTCTTGTACTGCAAAACGGGTTTCACGCTTATCTATGGGACTGCGGTGCACTAACAAACCACTGGGTTTATTTATAGCCACTAATTCCGCATCTTGATAAATAATTAACAGCCTAGGCTGTAGATTGTCACACATGATAATAGACCCTATTTAAAACCAAAAAAGCCCGACTTAGAGTAATCTAAGTCGGGCTTTTTTTTAAGGCGTTAAGCTAGTGCTTAGTGAACCTTAACAGTAGAAAGTGCGCCACCACTAACTTCTAGCTCTTTGTACGATCCAGCAGGGTCGCCGTTCTCATCAAACTCTACGTTAGTAGCACCTTCGTAGTTAACTTCTCCGCCGTCTGCCAAGATCTGTAGACCTTTAGCTAATTCGCCAGGAAGGATGATTACGCCAGGAGCGTTAGCCACGTTGCTGATGTTAGCAACAATGCCAGCACGGTCAGCAGAACCAGCCGCTTGCATAGCAAGAGCCAACAATGCTCCAGCGTCATAGGATTGAGCAGCGTATGGAAGAGATCCATCAAACCCAGCAGCAGCAGCTACGTCGTTAAACATTGCAGCGCCATCAGACTCAGAACCAGGCAGTGTACCAAAGGTACCTTCAATGCCGCCGTCTACGTCTAGAAGAGAATCGCCGATCATGCCGTCGCCAAGAATAAATCGATCAAATGCGCCAGAATCCAAAGAGGCTTGAATGATGCCACGACCGCCTTGGTCAATATAACCAAGTACAACTAGGTCAGCAGCACCAGAAGCCGACAAAGCGCCAACTTCAGCAGAGTAGTCTGCTTTGCCATTTTCGTGTGCGGTTTCCATAGTGATGGTACCACCAGCGGCACGGTATGCAGTAGCAAATGCGTCTGCTAAGCCTTTACCATAGTCACCATTTTCATAAGTGAGAGCTACGGTATCAATGCCACGGGCCATAACGATGCCTGCCAATACAACACCTTGACGTGCGTCAGAAGGAGCAGTACGGAAGAATACGCCGTTGTCGTCGATACTAGTAAGGCCAGGAGAAGTCGCAGATGGGGAAATCATTGCAACGCCGTTTGGCGCGCCTACGTTCTTAGCAATGGCGCCAGTAACACCAGAACAGTCAGCACCCATGATGGCGACAACGCCATCGGAGTTAACCAAACGTTCAGCAGCAGCAGTAGCAGCAGCAGCGTCTACACACGTAGAGTCACCACGTACTGAAACAATGCTATCACCACCTAACAATAAACCAGAGTTTGATGCTTCGTCAAAGGCCAACTCGGCACTGTCAGCCATAGCTGGTGTTAATGATTCGATAGGGCCAGTGAAACCAAGGATTACACCCACCTTAATATCTGCATGAGCGGCACCAGCAATTAGAGATGCAGCTGCGGTAGCTAGAAGTGTCTTTTTAAATGTGTTTTGCATTAACCTATTCCTCTAGGAATTTTATATTTATGTTATGGCATTGGTCACTTTCAAACGTATTTGAGGTGAATTCATGTAGTCGTAAGCTAATTGGTAGAACGAAACTACTGCCGGTCGTCGTACGGCCTATGTGCCGCAGCGAAGAGCCGAGTATATCCGCTAGTAATACTCTATATCAAACCCTATTTGCGACATACAATTATAAAAACTCACCTTTTGGCACAAAAACCTCTATTTTGCCGTTAAAGCAGGTTTATTTATAGACACTTAACACACAGCCAGATAACCTACTATACTTATCCGTTGTTTGACTAATTAGATAGAGACTCCCATGCCAATCCGTATTCCAGACGCCCTGCCTGCCACCAGTGTATTGCAACAGGAAAACGTATTTGTAATGACGGAAACACAGGCGTTAAAACAAGATATTCGCCCGCTCAAGGTTATTATCCTCAACCTGATGCCCAAAAAGATCGAAACCGAAAACCAGATTATGCGTTTATTGTCTAACTCGCCGCTGCAAGTAGACATTGAACTGTTGCGTATCGACAACCGTACCAGCAAGAATACCCCGTCTGAACACTTGAATAGTTTCTACCGTAATTTCGAGCAGATCAAACAGCACAATTACGACGGCCTAATTATTACCGGTGCACCCTTAGGTTTAGTGGCCTTTGAAGATGTTGTTTATTGGCCCCAAGTGGATGAAATCATTCAATGGTCGCGCACCCACGTGACCTCAACCTTATTTTTATGCTGGGCCGCACAAGCTGGGCTCAAGTCTTTATATGGTTTACCCAAACAAACCCGTTCACAAAAACTATCTGGCATCTATCGCCAAAACGTTAACCCGGGGCATGACACCCTCACCCGTGGATTTGACGACCACTTTCTAGCCCCGCAGTCACGTACCGCAGACTTTCCCGTAGACTATATTCAAGCCAATACCGATCTCATCGTATTAGCCCAATCTGACGCCACGGGAGCTTACCTAATGACCAGTGAAGACCGCCGGCAGGTGTATGTTACCGGTCACCCCGAATACAGCGCCCACACCTTGGCCAACGAGTACCATCGCGACCAAGCCGCTGGTTTGAACCCCATGTTACCGATTAACTATTTTCCCAATGACGACGTCACTGCTACACCAAGAGCCACATGGCGCAGTCATGGTCATTTGTTTTTTAGCAACTGGCTCAATTACTGTGTTTATCAAGCCACGCCTTTTGATTTAAAAGACATACTGCCCTCGCAAGATTAATGTGGGTCGTCCTGACCCAGGTCAGGATCTCATCAACGCGGCTATTTCTTTTTGATACACGTCCGTATCACCCAGCGTTTGGGCCACCCATTGCGGGTCATGATAAGTCTGTAAATAACGATCACCAGCATCACACAATAAGGTCACAATAGACCCCGTTAAGGCCTGCTCTCGCATTTGTTGGGCCACTTGCATCGCCCCCCAAAGATTAGTGCCAGTAGAGGGCCCAGCCTTACGCCCCGTCGCCTGCTCCAACCATACCATGGCAGCAACACTGGCTAAATCTGGCACCTGCATCATCTCGTCAATCACACCCGGCATAAACGAAGCTTCAACTTGCGGCCGCCCGATGCCCTCTATACGGCTGCTAATGCCTGTTACCAGCGTAGGGTCTTCAGTCATATAGCTGGGATAGAAAGCCGAATTTTCCGGATCAACCACCACCAACTTAGTGTCGTAACCCATATATCGGACATATCGGCCAAGGGTTGCCGAGGTACCGCCGGTACCTGCACTCATTACAATAGCATAGGGAACAGAGTTAACTTCGCTAGCCATTTGATTAAAAATACTTTCTGCAATGTTGTTATTGCCGCGCCAGTCCGTCGCACGTTCGGCATACATAAACTGATCCATAAAATAGCCGTTATGCTCGACCGCCAGAGCCACCGCTGCATCATGCATTTGAGTGGCACTGTCCACGTAATGACAACGGCCACCAAAACGTTCGATTTGAGCGATTTTTTGCGCTGACGTAGAACGCGGCATTACCGCCACAAAAGGCAAGCCCACTAAGCGCGCAAAATAAGCCTCAGATACGGCGGTACTGCCCGAAGAGGCCTCTACTACCATGGTGGTTGAGGTTATTTTGCCGTTACATAGCGCGTACAAAAACAATGAGCGCGCTAATCGATGTTTTAAACTACCCGTTGGGTGAGTGCTTTCGTCCTTTAAATACAGATCAATTTGATCAAATCCAGGCAAGTCTAACTTTATCAAATGGGTATCAGCCGAGCGCTGATAATCGGCGTTAATGGCGGCAATGGCCTGAGTGGTCCACGATCTCACAGATACTCCACTAAATAGTATTAAATAACGTCAATGCGGCCATCATGGGCGGCTCTGACTTTGCGACTCAGCTTAAGTTCGCGCCAAGAAACATAAGCCCCACTTAAACAAATAATAGCAATACCTAACCACACGTAAGCATCAGGAAAAAAGCCAAATACCAGATAACTAATTGCGGTGGCTGCTACAATTTCAAAATAGTTAAATGGGCTCAATTGAGACGCCGTTGCGTACTCACAAGCCATGATAATTAAGTAATGCCCGATAGCTGCAAACAACCCCATACTTGCCATCATCACCAAGGCCTTTAGGTCAGGTGTTTGCCATACACTCGCTACTAACGGTGTCAGTACCAGTATGCCACCTACGGCAGTGTAGAACAACGTTAGCAGGGGTTCGCCCGTGGCACGCAAGCGACGCGTGAACATAATGTAAAAGGCGTAACCCACACCTGCCACTAGGGCCCACAATACACTGGGGTTAAAGGCGTCTGAACTCGGCCTAAGCACCACCACAACGCCTACAAACCCACAAACAACAGCAACACCTCTAGGCCAGTCAAATGATTCACCTAACCAAAAGGGTGCAATCACAGCCACTATGAGAGGCGACACAAACAATAGAGTTAATGAGGTCGGAATGGGGTTGTCTCTAATGGCCAAAAAGAACGCCAAGGTGGTAACAGTTAGCATTAGGCTACGTAAAAACTGATACCCCGGTTGCTGCGGCAAACGCCACCACACAGTGCCTTTCCACATCAGTATAGGTAACAACCATAAACCATGAAAAACAAACCTCGCCCAGGTGACTTGCAAGACCGGATAATCGGTAGACAATAGCTTGGCAAACAAGTCCAGCACCGGCACCATCAACATGGCAATAATCATGAGTACAATGCCCACTAGTGGACGGTTAGAGGTCGATGGCATAGTGACAAATCCATAGTTAAACAGCCATGAAAGGGGCATCACTTTAGCCCAATTAAAACTGCTTGCCTAGCACTTTAGTCTAGCACTAGAATGGGCCACCAAAACCTCTAACTACGCATGTCATGGAATTCAACCACTTTTTATCCAGTTATATGCCAGACCCCAGCATTGGTGGCCAGCAATTATTTAAAGACAAGCAAGACGCACGTCAAACTTTAGCTTTGGCCTATGAATACTTTAAACGTTTTGATAATGTTTATGGTGGCCTAGGCATTGTGCATAATGGCTGCATTGAAGCTTTGCGTAGGCCACAAACGATGGAAAACTAGCTGTGTACGCCGACCTTGGTATCGACGAGGTCATTTGTAACCTCAACGTAGGTCGCAGCCAAAGTGATGCCCTAGCTGCCATGGAGTATATGGCAAAACAGGTCATACCTAATTTTTCACAACTCAATATAGCTTAAGGAAATTTTATGCCTCTAATTACCGTAGAAATGTTTGAAGGCCGCACTGTCGACCAAAAACGAGAGCTGGTCCGCGCCCTAACCGACACCTTCTGCGAGGTGGCCGGTGGCAGCCCTGCGGCTGTGCAAATCATGATTCGAGACGTTGCCAAATCAAACTGGGGCGCTGGTGGGGAATTATGCAGCGACAAGTTCCCCGACAAGCCGAACACCAATGACACAAAATAAATGCACGCCTTATGTGATTACCGAATTAGTAGCTTAGCATTACGGCAACACCTGCAAGTGTCTCTGCAAGACGCCGAACCCTTACTTGATGCTTTGGTGGGGCGCTGGTTTACCACAAGTTTCGCGGCCACCAACGCCGACGTCATTGAGCGTCGAAAACAAGTCGCAATGCCTTTGTTGGCATTTTTTCAATCTTATGCTTGCCTAAGCAAAGGAGTCTAATGACTTTATTACGCCTATTATTAGCCACCACATTGGTCACCAACTTGGGTCTGAGTACCATAAGCCATAGTGCCGATAGCTTTAACATTCTGCTGTATCATCACATTAGCAGCACAGCGCCGCGCTCCACATCATTGTCGGCAGAAGAATTTGAGGGACATTTGCAGTACCTTAAAGACAACGAATATCATGTTGTCGCCTTGGGTGACGCGCTGAAAGCTGTACAAACGGCCCAGCCCTTGCCCAGTAAGTCTGTGGTTATTACCTTTGATGACGCCTGGCGAGACATCTATGAGCAAGGTTTACCGTTACTCAAAAAGTACGATTATCCCTTTACCGTGTTCGTAAATACGGATCCTGTAGACCAGAATAACCGCCACGCAATGACATGGGACATGCTGCGGGATTTAAAGCACCATAAAGGCAGCCTTGCTAACCACACCCGCGACCACGCCTACCTAGTACGCAAGCCAGAGTATGATGACGTTTGGCTCAGTGCGACTTTAGCTAACATTGAACATGCACAACAGCGTTTGGAGCAAGAATTAGGGCATACTCCCAAATGGCTGGCCTACCCATTTGGCGAATACAACAATGTCCTTAAGCAGGCCCTTAAAGAGCGCGGATATACAGCCTTCGGCCAGCAGTCTGGTGGCGTGGCCGCCTTTTCCGATTGGCAAGCCCTACCCCGTTTTCCAGCGGCGGGCCGATATAGCAGCTTAAAGACCCTTAAAACCAAACTCGCTTCACAGCCGTTTCCGGCCAATTATGCCGCCTTTGCAGAACCGGTAATACGTACGGATCACGGTCAAAACCAACAACCATTACTCACCGTCAATTTGACACAGGCACAACGACTGGGGGTGCGCCAACAGCTATCTTGCTTCATTGCTGGCAGTGCCAAAAAACCAATATGGTCAGACAAACTCAATTTTAATATTGCAGCCGACAATCCCATGGGCAAAGGTCGCAATCGTTACAATTGCACCGCGCCTATTTGGGGTCAAAAAAATTACTATTGGCTATCCCACCAGTGGCTGGTGTACGGTGGCGAAGCGCCCCCTAAGGAGTAATGTGTAGGCGCGGCCGCTGACTAATGTCGTACCCCGCAGCAAGGGTTTGCTTCTGCATCAAGGCGGTGGCTTCCAGAGCCGATTCTGGTAACACTTGCATACCGGTTAAGCCCAGCTCAGATTGCAAGCCCGCTAGTTCTGGCGCCTGCATGGCTCTGGATAGGCCGGTACGTAACTGGGCAATGGTTGCAGTGTCGGTTTGCATGCCGGTCACCCATGCATGGCCAAGGGTGGATTGTGTGGTACCAATACTGCGTAATCCGGCCACCAACTGAGGTTGGTGCTGACAGACAAAATGATAGGTAATGCAGTCGATGGCCACCAAATCAACTTTGCCTTGCTGCAACCAGCGTATGCTTTGCAAATGTGAACCCGAAATCGCACAACTCGCCACCAACTGGTCTATCGCAACGCCGGTTTGCATCAAACTATGGTTTACAATGCCATAGCCTGATTGCGAGTTGGTGTCGTTGATGGCGACTCTAGCTTGGCGCAAGTCACTTAATTGCTCAAGCCTTGATCCGTCGGCCACTAACAACAGGCTACAATAGTCACTCCCGCGCTGTAAGGGGGTAGAAAATATTGGGCTAGCCACATATTGAAGCTGGCCTTTAAGTTGGCCCACCAGAGGCAAGGCACAGACCTGGCTCAACAATAGCTCTGGATGCCGCCAATGGGCCATATAATCTTCTGGCCAGCTGAGTTGGTCGGGCAACTTCGATACCCCAGCTGCATGCATATAGGACATCACAGCTTGCCACCACGCCTGCCAAAGTGGCAACAGCGGGGCTTGATTGTACATAGCAAATGAAACTGGCATGGTGGCGCTCAAAAGCCGCCCACTCTACCTGAAGCTAAGCCCAGAGTCACTGTTACACACTGAATATTGGCAATTGTATACTAGCCTTGCAATACTTGATAATCATGATGGGCGTGATGCTGCACCCTAGGCGGCGCGGCCATGTTACCCACGGTCACCAACTTAACAGACTGAATACTGCCATGGTAACTCAACCACACATGGGTGGGTAACCATGCATTGCCTTCCTCAGCACGCATGGCAAGGGGCAGTAGTTCATCAAGCTCTTCAACTGACATAAGTGGGCCTTGGTAACAACTCTTGTACCATAACCTATCGACCCATTTTGGCTAAATATTAGCCTTTCACTCGCGCTTTACTTCTCCTTCAAGGTTTTCCTGCGCCGCCAAATAGAGTTCTTTTGAGCCATATTGGGTTGATGGCACCACTAATGCGTAAACAGGGGCAAACGCATGCACGCTGACGTTACTGGCACCGGCGATGAAAACACCCAGTATCGCCAACGGGCCAAATTGGTGGCGTAGTGGTAACACCTTACAGCTTGGCTCGATTGCCTAACAGAGAGTTGAAAAAGCCATTAAGTCATGTCGCAACGCATCTAACGCTTCCTCGCTCCGCCATTAAATACCTCGCCCAAGGGACATAAGCGCCAAAGGATAACAAACCAGGTAAAAAGGCGAAGTATAGAAGTGTTGTATATGCCGCCAGTCTCCAGGTTGCGCATTAAAACAACTCATACATCGTTGCCACAACTCATCCAATTCGACAGGCGCTATTATTGGCATGTTATACAAACCCAGCTCAAACTGGTGTAAGGCTATATGCCATGGTCCATAAAATCGCTCTCGATGGGCCGCGTACCCATCAAACCGAAACTCCATTGCCATTGCAACTGCTTCGCTTTCTACAATGTCTGCAGGCCAATAGTCGCCCTTGCGCCACCGTTGTTCAAAATCCAACGCGTGGCCTACTTCATGGGCAAGGGACAACACATCGATTATTCCCGATTTACTCTCTAGCTGGATTAATGCACCAGCACCAGTCATGGTGCACACATTGCCGAGTCCTAACGGATCTACTACCCTTAGACGTCCTTGATTAATTAGCGCATCCATTGCTTGCTGCTGCTTTGGAAGCAAAATGGCTATTACAGCCTCAACTGCGTCGGCAACTGGAAGCGCCCACAGGTATTGTTCCAAACGATTATTAGTGCTTAGGTTTGATTCCGGCGCAGCCCTGCCAATCAATTTAATATAATTCACATAAGGAATATCGTTTTCTTCTAAGCGCATACTCAACGTGAGCGGTAGGCCGTTATCATTGACCGGATCCATCGCCACTCGCCGAGTTAGAATTTTACATCGAACCTCATCATCAACACAGTTAGAGAACCAATCTAGGCCTGACTGTGCGATGGCTGTTGCGTTAGGATGGGGTACATATTTCCGCGCATTTGTATTTTCTAACGACGCCAACACAGACCATTGATCACCTAGTACAGTCTCTAGGGGCCCCAATTCATCGGCAAACCTGCCATCGATACGCAAACAGTTTAAATGTGCTTGATTAATCAGTGTATTGCTTTCATTGACCGCTATAAGTGGTTTAATTAGGGCACGGATGAGTGCCTCATTCCAGTGATCAAAGCCCATTAGTGTCGATAAAAATGGCTAACAGAAAAGGTGGGCGTATCAATGCAATAAACCACATGAAACCACCCTGCCGGCTGGATCAGTAACTCGCCAGGATGAAGTATTACTTCGATAGGTTTAGCCTTAGCAAACTCTGGATAGCGTTCTAAGTCGGGTTCTTCCGGCTTCACCCAGCACGGCTGGTAGTTGTTATAGGCTTTCATGGGGTACAACAATGGCGCTTGATCTGGCGCATACATCAACAATTTTTTTCGCCCCATCACTTGATATAAAAAGCCGTCCATTGGGTCCCGATGTAAACTACTCGCGGCCACGTTAGTAGGCACATTGCCTAACCAAATTTGCGGCTCAATGTAGTCGTGCAAGCTAAAGTAGGCCGGTACAAACTCAGCCGCCATGGCCTCGGGCAAGGTACACCCTTCGGTGTAGGCCTTGGTATGGCCTTCGGTAATTTTGCTCGATTCATCCTGAGCTTGCTGCATTCGTTGTACAAACTGGCCTAATGTCTCTTTCTCATCTTTAGACCTGACTCGCAAATCTACATCACCGTATTTCTTTACCAGAGTATCCACGCTCCAATAACTGTGGGGTTGCGCAAATTGAGGCTGGGTAATTACCATAGGTTTACAGTCTGCCAGTGCTTGCAGCAATTCCAGCTCGGTGACTTGTGCTACACGCTCTATTTCGGTCAGGCCGTAGGAGGCGCATTGCCGGTCCAACAACGGATCTAGCCTATTGGCAGTATCTGCCGAGGGCTGCAGCATTAATTTACCAAAGTAGTTCACAAGATCACGGTCGCCTTGCAGTTCAATGGTACCGATAACGTAAGGATCTCTAAAGTCTACTCGGTCAGCATGGGCGGCTATCAATGTAAAGGTAGCCAACGGCATGGTGATTACGGCGTTTGGCGCCACGTGTTGGCCGCCGTAGACTCTTAGTTCTGGCATCACTTCCATCACTAATCCATATTGCTGCTGCTCATCAGTAACACACAGCTGGCAACTACCATGTATCATTTCTGGATTTTCAAAGCCGGGGGTGAGTAACTGCTGCATTTGCTCTACAAGTTGGGGCTGCATTATATTGCTCCTTGAGCTGAGTTTTTAATGGGTTTAAAGGCAGTAGGTAAAATCGACCTCCCGACTTTGAGCATAATTCCAATGCAAGCGGTTTTTGAGCCAATTCGATTGATCATCTAACAACGACAATTGCGCTTCTTGTAGCTGATTCTGCGTGTCTCTCACAGAGGCAGCACTCGCCACCCCTTCTTCAAAACGTAACAGCTGCTGCTGATACAACTCTTGAGCCAACTCCACCAGCTGCAAAGACAGTTGCAATTGGCGCTCTAGCTGCTTCTGCTGCTGGCTTCTCAAGTAATCTTCATTAATTAGCGCCTTACGGTTGGCATCTAAACCATAGCGCGCATCTAACCAAGCACTACGGCTTAACGCTTGGTCGGCCTCGGCCTGCCACTGGGTGGGGTTATAGCTAAATTTAACCCCTACACTTCGCTCAATGGAATCTTCCACCAAGCTGGAATGAGTGCCCTTATAACGGTAAAAGAGGTCGAGCTTTGGCCACAAATCATACTGCGTAAGCTGATATTTTTTTTGTAATTGGCTTACGCTAGCGCTTGCTTGGGTGACTTGCGGGTGCAACCTGATTTCTGTCGCCTCGCCCTGGCCTTTCATTAAGCACTGAGTGAGGGCGGGCAAGTGCTGCATGGGGTTTAGCTCTACCGTATAATCCACTTGTACCTGTGCACCCAAACGCCCAAGCAACAACAGCATATCACCCTTGGCCCTAACCAGCTGGGCTTGCCGTTGATGCCAATCTACTGTGACGCTAGCCACCTCGCTTTGAGTCACACGCCCAACTGCTAATAAATCCTGCGCCACCTGCACTCGATAATCGCTGTATTCAACGGCTTGCCAATACAAGTCAACTTTATCCACGGTCAGCTGGTAGTCTACAAAGCTTAATAAAGCGTCTCTTACTCCTTCTAGTGCCAATAACTGACCTTGAGCTTGGTAACTCAACCACTGCAATCTGGCAGCTTCTACGGGTAAATATTCATGGTCAATAGGGCTACTTTGTAACAATGGCTGGGTAAGTTCTGCGCTGGTCACTTCGGTGCTGTGATAATCCCTATTAATACCTATAGGCTTCAAACCCACGGCCCTGCCGTATTCATGCTGGTAGCTAGCGCTCAAGTTAGCACCGGTGGGCAAGGTCCACGCCATGCTCACTCCGCCATCAATTCCTTCTTGATAATGATCTTGGTAAGCAGTGCTGTAGGTGTTTTTACGCTCCTTGCCCACTTGTGTATTAATAGCAAACTGCGGCAAATGGCGGTTTTCTATCGCCGCAAGAGAAAGCACTTGGCTGCGTTTTCGTTGATAATACTGTAGGGCAGAAAAACTCTGGTTTAATGCCAAATCCACAAATTCAGCAATATTCAAGGTCACTGGCGTCTCGCCCTGAGCAAAAGTGCCACTAGGTGCTACAAATACCAACACACATAACAACTTCTCTGCACCACTTTTGAACCCTGCGCGCATTAGCTTGGCTCCTTTAACGCATTACGGAAGTGCTTGGTGAATGGGTCAAAGATATAATTTATTAAACGCCGCTTACCGGCCTTAATCTCTACACTCAGCTCTAACCCAGGACGCAAAAATGCGGGTTCTAAGCCGCGCGCAGACAGATCAAAATCGGTTATGCGGCCAATCATACGGAAATAGCGAGCGCCTGCCTTGTCCTCAGACGTAGACTTAGACACAAAGGCCACAGTGCCGCTAATATACCCGTGGTCATCAGGATTATTACCTAGGGCGCTGGCTCTAAATTCCATACCCTGCTCTACCCACACCGCAAAGCTAGAAGGGATTTTTATTTCAATCACTAAATCATCACGGCGAAACTCAGGCCGCAAGGTAAGCAGGGTGGAATTGGCATTCATCAACTCCCCAGGGCCCTTAATGGCTACGCCATCAATACTGCCATCAATAGGCGCACGCACCACCATGTCTTGCAACAATCGCTGCTGGCGTGCCAAGTTGATTTGAGATTGTTGAAACCGGTCTAAGTTGTCATAGAAGCGCACCATCCGCTCCATCACATAATCGCTCTTTAACTTGGCTGCATCTGTATCTAACTGCTGGTCTCTAGCTAACAACTGTGCCAAATTTGATTGTAAACTGGCCTTGCGCGAACGGCTATCTAACACTTGGCGTTGCTGCTGTTCCCACTTACTCTGGCTCTCTATACCTTTTGTATAAAGTGTTTTTACTCGGCCTAGCTCGGCTTCATCCATAGCTAGGCTCTTACTTGCCAAACCCAGCTGGCCTTTAGTATTCGCAGCTTGTTGGCGCGTGTCCAACTGGGTTAGGTGTAACTGAGCTAGAGCCTGTTCTAATGGTGCCACTAGAGCTTGGCTCCAGTTAAGTATTTTAAATGGGTCGTTCACCTGCATTAACAACGCGGTGAGCGCCATATAATCCGTTTCTGACAGCACTGGTTTTAACTGATAAACATCGCTCCATAAATTACGGCTCAGCGCCTTAACCTCCTGATTCAAGCCATCTATATCTAACTCTAACAACCGTGTATCAAACTCCACCAGTAAGTCACCAGCACTTACTGCCTCCCCTTCCTGATAATGCACCTTTGCCACAAAACCTTGCTGGGTGTTGCGCACTTCAAATAGCTCTGCCTTGGTTTCTAACATGCCCTTAGCTGGCACGATTTTATCTACCTTAAACACAATGGCCACAGTCACTACAATGGCCAGTGCAAGCAAAATAAACCAAGTTACGACCTTAAGGTCTTTAGGGGTATTAAAGCGTTTACTGTACTCAGGGTTATCACTAAGTAAATTGAGGGCGTGAATTTCGCCAAAATTGTAGTCCATTAACGTTCACTAGCTCCTCTTATTTATAACCACGTAACTTCCTATATAAGCCTAGTTCAATTGTTTAAATTTGCTTTGCTATTTTTGATGCTCATAGGCCAGAAACTAACGCTTCACCATCGACTCATACATGGCCTTGTAACTGTTATCGCCTTCTATAAGCTCCTCGTGACTGCCCTGGGCTTCTATTTCACCGTGAGTCATCACCACAAGCTGGTTGCAATAGGTGAGCGTGTTAAGCCTGTGGGCAATGATAATGCCGGTTTTGTCTTGGCAGGCTTGATGAATGGTGTGTTTGATGGTGTCTTCGGTTTGGTTGTCTAGGGCACTGGTGGCTTCGTCAAATAGCAGAATGTCGGCATTTCTGACTAAGGCACGTGCAATGGCCAAACGTTGGCGCTGACCACCAGAGAGGTTATCGCCATCTTCACTTAAATGGGTCATAAACTTTTGTGGCATGGCATCCACAAACTCACTGCTGCCAGAATCAGTCAGGCTTTGTTGAATCTCTTCTACACCGGCATTAAGCCTGCCTAAATGAATATTTTGCAGCACCGAGGTGTGGAACAAAAAGCTGGTTTGTTGCACCGAAGCAATGCGGCTACGCAGTTGTTTTTTTGGCAACAGCGCCAAGTCATAGCCATTAATCTGCACACTGCCTTGAGTGGGCCCATAAAAACCCATAATCAGGGCAGCCAAGGTAGACTTGCCAGAGCCGGAGCCACCCACTATACCCACAATGTCACCCTGTTTAATGGTAAGGTTAATGCCTTTAAGCACATAATCTTCTGTATCTGGGTATTGAAACCACACGTCTTTAAAAACGATATCCCCGACTAAATTGAGTTGGTCATCGGCCAAGGGCATCACTGCTTGCTGAGGCGGTTCCAGCTCACTCAGTTTCTTTTTAGCTAAACGAAAGGTCTCATAACCGCTGGCGGTAAACACTAAAGCCACTAAGGGATTCACCACATTATTGGCCAACATATTAAAGGCAATGAGCTGGCCAATGGTCATGGTCTGGGCAAACACCGCCTGAGCCCCAAAAAAGATCACACAAATGGTAATCAACTGGCTTTGAAAGGACACTATGGCTCTCACCAAGTTACTCAATTTGGCGACATTAAAGCCACCGAACAAATTCACTTCCAAGGCATGATTAGCCCGTTGACGAAAGAACGACTCATTGGCCAAGGCCTTAATGGTCTTCATGCCTTTTAAGGTTTCAATCAAGGTGGATTGAAAACCCGC